>Ga0196963_10000009_pt1 | contig 451200 bp, 376 predicted proteins | sample S1_5metaG_FD_148600 | JGI IMG/M metagenome (GOLD analysis project Ga0196963, IMG submission 148600) | Soil microbial communities from Anza Borrego desert, Southern California, United States - S1_5 | ecosystem: Environmental > Terrestrial > Soil > Desert | place: USA: California | collected...
CGCGCAGACGACCACCCGCACGACCACCCGCACGACCACCCGCACGACCACCCGCACGACCACCCGCACGACCACCCGCACGACCACTCGCACGATCACCCGCACGACCACTCGCACGATGGTCAGACGCTGCGCGAGCTGACGCTGCAGACGGCGATCCTGGCCAAGAACGACCGCATCGCCGAGCGCGTCCGCCGTCACTTTCGCCAGCAGAACGTGCTAGCGCTGAATCTGGTAAGCTCTCCGGGCGCGGGCAAGACCACGCTGCTCGAGCGGATGATCGGCGACCTGCGCAACGAGCGCACCATCCTGGTCGTGGAAGGCGACCAGGCAACCTCCGCCGACGCCGATCGCATCGAAAGAGCGGGCGCAAGGGCGGTCCAGATCAACACGGGAACCGGTTGCCACCTCGATGCGGCAATGGTGGAGGGCGCGGTGCGTGCGCTCGAGCCGACGCAGGATGCCCTCGTCCTGATCGAGAACGTGGGGAACCTGGTCTGTCCGGCGCTGTTCGACCTGGGCGAGCATGCCAAGGTCGTCGTGGCCTCGGTGACCGAAGGCGAGGACAAGCCGCTCAAGTATCCGCACATGTTCCGCGCCAGCAGCCTCGTGCTTCTGAACAAGATCGATCTGCTGCCGCATCTTTCCTTCGACGTCGCACGATTCGTGGCGAACGCGAAGCTGGTTCATCCCCATCTCGAGGTTCTTGCGGTCTCCGCGCTCACCGGTGCAGGTCTGGAGGCGTGGTATGCATGGCTGAGGTCGCGCGATGCCGGTGCGTGACCCCGTGGCGCAGCCGACGCCGGACCTGGCGCTGGCGATGCTGCAGCAGCTGGCGGACGTGTTTCTGCGTGGAGGCGTGAAACTTCCTGCGGAATCCGCGGCCACCCAGGACACCAGCGACAATCTGCAACCGGCCATGCTCGTCGTCACCGCCGACGGTGCCATCGTCGGCGTCAATCCGGAGGCCGAGCGGCTGCTCGGCGTCTCATCAGCGGACGCGGTCGGCCGCCCGGCGCAGTCGCTGCTGGGAAAGGTGCCGGCCGCCGGCGAACGGCTCGAGGCGCGCGTGGCCCGTGCCGGCGGCGGTTACCGGTCGCTGTGGGTCAGCCGGTCCGACATTCCCATGAACGGCGCCATGCACGCCATCCTCGTGCTGCACGAGCAGGATCTGATGGCGGGGCGGCGTACCGAGCTGCGCTATCGCCACCTCGTCGAGCAGATTCCGGCGGTCGTGTTCACCGCCGGCTTGGATGGCGGGCTGTACGACATCTACGTCAGCCCACAGATCGAAACGCTGCTCGGGTACTCGCAGGCGGAATGGGTGGCGAACCCGGTCTTGTGGTACGACCGGCTGCACTACGACGATCGCAGGAAGCTGGACGCCGAGTTCGCCCGAGGCTGCATCACCGGCGGACCGTTCCGCTCCGACTGCCGTTTCCTCACCCGTGACGACAAAGTGGTCTGGGTGCACGGCGAGGCGCGCCTGATCAAGGACGCGCGCGGCGTTCCCGTCCTGCTGCAGGGAGTGGCGTTCGACATCAGCGAGACCAAGCGCGCGGAGGAGATCGCCCGCGCCTCTCTGCGTGAGAAGGAAACCCTGCTCAAGGAGATCCATCACCGCGTCAAGAACAACCTGCAGGTGACCTCGAGCCTGCTCAAGCTGCAGTCCGAGCGCGTCCTCGATGAATCGGCCAGGACCGCGCTGCGCGAGGGGCAGGGCCGCATCCGATCGATGGCGCTGGTTCACGAGCTTCTGTACCAGTCCAAGGACCTGTCCAGCGTCGACCTCGGCGACTATATCCGCGACCTGACGCGCCAGCTGCTGCGCTCGCACGCCCGCGACTCGGTGAACGTGCGCGTGGAGAACCGCGTCATCCCCGTTCCGCTTCCCATCGACGTGGCGGTTCCCTGCGGGCTCATCCTGAACGAGCTCGTTTCCAACGCGCTCAAACACGCGTTCCCCGACGACCGTCCCGGAACGATCTGGGTCGGCCTCGAACCGGGCGCCGACTTCGACGACCTGGTGGTGCGCGATGACGGCGTCGGCATTCCTCCCGGCGTCGACCTTGCGTCGGGCGCAACTCTCGGTATACGGCTTATCCGCACGCTGGCGGATCAGATCGACGGGAGGCTGTCGGTGCGCACGAACGGCGGGACCGAGGTCCGGCTCAGCATTCCACGGCGGCTGCGGGCTCCGGCATGAGCGGCGAGGCCAAACCGTCCATTCTCGTCGTCGAGGACGAGAACGTGGTGGCGATGGACCTGGTCTCCAGCCTCCAGAAGCTCGGCTATCCCATCGCCGGCGTGGCCGCGTCCGGCGAGGAGGCGATCGACATTGCCGAACGGGTCCGTCCCGGGCTCGTGCTCATGGACGTCAACCTGCGCGGCGTCATGGACGGCATCCAGGCCGCTCAGCAGATCCAGGACCGATTCTTCATTCCCGTCGTCTACCTGACGGCCTACTCCGACGAGACGACGCTGGAGCGCGCCCGCGTCACCCATCCCTTCGGATACGTGCTCAAGCCGTTCGAGGACCGCGAGATCGAGATCGCGATCCACATCGCGGTTTTTCGGCACAGGTTGGAGCGGGCGCTTCGCGACAGCCAGCGGCGTCTGGACGCCATCCTCAGCAGCATCGGCGAGGCCGTCGTGGCCACCGATACGCAACGGTGCGTCACGTTCCTGAACCGCGCGGCCGAGTCGCTGCTCGGTTGGAAGTCGGAACGCGCCACCGGCCGCCGCCTCGCCGACGTTCTTCGGCTGTTGCCGCAGCCCGACGGCACGCTGCGCCTTGCGCGCGGCAATTCGGAGTCGTGTCCGGTCGAGCTGGTCGAGTCGCCGGTCACCGACAGCAACGCGGCACTGACCGGATACGTCACCGTCGTGCGCGACATCTCCGAGCGCATGCGGGCACAGGACGCTCACGACCGGGAGCTGGTCGAGCGCGCCGCTCGGGCGGCCGCCGAAAAGGAGCACGAGCGGGCGCGGCTGAAGAGCGAGATCACCGGGGCGCTCAGCGACATCACCGATTCGACCGATCAGATGGCCGCGCTTCACAAGGTCGCGGAGCGAATCGCCGGCGCCATCGGGACGTGGTGCGACATCGTCCTCTCCGACGGCGGCCACGCCAGCCGCGTCGTCGCTCACGCCGATCCTGCGCGCGAGGAATGGACGCGGCAGTACGCCGCATGCTGGCGACCCGATCCGCCGGCGGAGAAAGGTACTCACGCCGTCATCCGCAGCGGGCGTGCGCAGTTGCTCCAGTTCGTGACGGACGATGCGCTCGCGGCGATGGCGCACGATGCCGAGCATCTGGCGCTCCTTCGCGCTTCAGGCGTTCGTTCGCTCATCTGCGTTCCGCTTTGCGCTCGCCAGCGCATTCTCGGGGCCCTTTCGGTGGCCGCCTGTGAGGAGACGCGCGAATTCCAGCCCTCCGACCTCGCGTTCGTCCAGCAGATCGCCGATCGCATCGGCCTGGCACTCGACAATGCGCGCCTGTACCGGGAGGCGCAGGAAGCCAAGCTGGCGGCGGAGCGGCGATGGGAGGGCGAGCAGAAGGCGCGCGCGGAGGCCGAGGCGCTGTACCGCGTCGCCGAGGCGCTCTCCGGCGCACGACTGGACCTCGAGACCATCGTCCAGAGGGTAACGGATGAGGCCACCGCGCTGGTCGGCGCCCGTTACGGAGCGTTCTTCTACAATGTCGTCGGCGAAAACGGCGAGAGCTACAAGCTTTATGCGCTCTCGGGCGCATCGCGAGAGCAGTTCGAGCAGTTCGGGCTCCCACGCAACACGCCGATTTTCGGTCCGACCTTCGCCGGCCTGGACGCCGTGCGCTGCGACGACGTCCACAAGGACCCGCGCTACGGCCAGATGGCGCCGCACTACGGGATGCCCGAGGGGCACCTCCCGGTCGTCAGCTATCTGGCGGTCCCTGTGGTGTCGCGGAGCGGTCCGGTGATCGGAGGACTCTTCTTCGGCCATCCGCAAAGCGGTCAGTTCACCGAGCAGCACGAACGGATGGCCCGGGCGCTGGCCGTGCATGCGGCAGTCGCCATCGACAACGCCCGTCACTTCCAGGAAGCGCGTCAAGCCGAGGAGCGGCAGGCGCGGCTGGTCGCGGAGCTGGAGCGGGCGGTGCGGTTCAGCGAGATGTTCGTCGGCATCCTCGGCCACGACCTGCGCAACCCGCTGTCGGGCATCACGACATCCGCGAGCCTCATCGCGAGCCTGACGGAGTCGGAGCAGATCGTGAAGCCGGTCGACCGCATCCTGCGAAGCGCGGGACGCATGAGCCGCATGATCGACCAGATTCTCGATTTCACGAGCGCGCGTCTGGGCCGCGGAATCCCGCTGCGACGGAAGAGCGTCGATCTCGCCGAGCTCTGCCGGGCCGTGCTGGACGAGCTCAAGAGCCGATTCGAAGGCGGCGCGGATGTGCAGTTCGAGGTGCGAGGGAACACCGAGGGGCTTTGGGACGAAGACCGCCTCGCCCAGCTCATGTCGAACCTGACGGGTAACGCGCTCCAGTACCGGGCCGAAGGGACGCCCATCGTGGTGACCGTCGACGGCACCAGAGACGACGTGGTCACGCTCAGCGTTCGCAACGACGGCAGCATTCCGCCCGAGGTGCTTCCGGCCATCTTCGAGCCGCTGCGCGGAGGGCAGCACCGCAAGCGCGAGGGCGCCAGCGGGCTCGGGCTCGGCCTCTATATTTCCCAGCAGATCGCGCTCGCCCACGGCAGCGCCCTCCGCATCGATTCCGCATGCGGGCAAACCGCTTTCGCAGTAGACCTGCCGCGAGTTCCGCCCGCGCAGCCCGAACAGGTCTTCGGTTCCGCCGGTGGTGAGGACATATCGCTTTGAGCCGCAAAACGATTCTCATCGTCGAGGATGAGGCAGATATCCGGGAGTCGCTGCGCGAGGCGTTCGAGAACCGAGGCTACTCGGTGCGCTGCGCGTCCAATGGCATGGAGGCGCTCGAGCTCCTCCTGCGGCATCCGCCGCCGAGTGCGGTGGTGCTGGACCTGATCATGCCGGTCATGAGCGGGTCCGAGCTCTATGCCGCGATGCAGGCCGATCCGGTACTCTCGAACATTCCCGTCATCGTCTCCACCTCCGACCCCTCGCGCGCGCCGCAGAACGCGGTCGTCCTCAAGAAACCCATCGATCTGCGCGTCATGCTCATGATGGTCGATGCGGTCTCGGTGTCCTGACGGCCCGAGACGAGCGCAAAACCGGTTACGGTACGCGCAGGCAGCGCTTCGGGCGCTGCGGTGGAACGTGGATCTTCGGCGTTCGATCGCGCGTCAGCTGCTGCGCCAGCTGCGCCAGAGCGGCGCGATCGCCTGCAGCGGTCCGAGCAGGCTCTGCTGGGCGGCGCGCAGCTCGGCCTCGAGGCGATCGCAATGCCGCAGCACCGGCGCCAGGTCGCGCACCGCACCCGCGATGCGGCGCCAATCCTTCCAGAGCTCGGCATCGTCGAAGGCGACCTGATCCGTGCAGAGGCGGAACAGCCAGCGGTACGCATCCCGCGCCAGCGGATGGATCTTCGAGTCGCGGTCCAGCTCCTCGATCGAAAAGCGGCTATGGCGGATGCCCGGCACGAGGAACTCGTCGCGATAGACGGCGATGCCGCGCTGAACGCGGTCGCCCAGCGGCTGCCCCAGCCCGCGCGCCAGGCGTTCGAGCTCGGCGGTGGGGTCGGCCATCACGTTGTCATAGTCGACGACGACGGTGACGTGCCCTCGCGCCAGCTCGAAGTAGGGCACGACGTTGACGAGCCATTCCAGGTCGCTCTTCTCCTGCGTGCCGCGATGCGGGTCCAGACGCAGTCGTGAGCGCGCCACGCTGAGCGGATTGCGCAGTGCAACGACATAACGGTCTTCGAGGCCGAGCCGTCGATAGACGTCCTGCCAGAACGGCAGCATCCGCAGCGTGCGGCCGTACTTGTATCCCCACAGCGGCCTGTCGCCGAAGCGGCGGCGGATGAGCTCGACGGCCTCGTCGGCGAGCGCCCGCACCTGCGGCTGCCGCCACTCTTCGTCCTCGATGAGGCGAACGCTGTCGCCGCGAATGCCGAGCGCGCGCTTGAGCCGCTTGTTGAGCGCGAGCAGATCGTTGTCTTCGAAGAAGCCGGTGGGATTCTTGCCGCTTCCGGGACGCAGGTTGTCGCCGAGATCGACGCCTACGGCCTCCAGAGCGCGCGTGATGGCGCTGGTGCCGCTGCGGCCCGCACCGAGGATCGTCACCATCACCCAGGGCGGTGCCACGTCAGTAGCCTGCCTCCTGATGCAGGAGGCGCTGGCGGACCAGGAACGGGATCGACCGGATCATGTCGTTGACGACGACGATGAAGACGCGCCGGAGCCTGCCTTCGGGGCTGCGGATCTCGCGCACGCCGTGCCACGAGTTTCCGCGGCGTGCGAACAGGAGGCTGCGGTTGCCCATGGCCTTGCCCGTCCACGAGCGCGGGAAATCCTCCCACTTCGGCGCCGACTTGGTCGGAAAGCGCCCTTCGTCGTCGAGGATGACGGTCTCGCCGCCCCAGGACGCATCCCAGTCGCTCTCGGTGTTGAAGTAGAAGATGTGCGAGCCGAGCTTGCGCGGGCTGTCGCAGTGGGGAGAGACCGAGGCGCTGGCGGGCGTGTAGTGCCAGTGGAAGTTCAGCCAAAGCCGCCCGCGGCCGAACATCGCTCGAAGAAAGCGGCCGTATCGGTCGCCTCGCAGCTCCTCGATGAATTCCCTCCACTCCGGCGACACCGCAGCCTTGTCGGTGTACTCGAGCACGTAGCGGTCGTGCGGCTGCTGGCCGTGCTTGCGACGCACGCCGAAGAAAGGCTGCATGTCCTCCTTGCGCGGCAGCGTCGCCAGCAGGCGCTGGTAGCCCTGCTCGGTCAGCGCGCCCTCGGGGTTGATCCAGGGATAGGGCGAGGTTTTGCGGAAGGCCTCGACGTCGATGGACTCGAGCAGATCGAAATTCAGATACGTCACGACGGAAGCAGCGCCCCTGTTCCAGCGGCCGTGGACGGGGCGGACGAGGAAGTCTGGACCGTCCCTGCAGGGAAGTCGAGCAGCCGCGAAATGCTCTGCACCGCGCGCTCGATGTCGTCGAGCGGCTGACGCCGCGGCGGCGGCGCATCGCCGAGGCGGTAGGCCAGGCCGCGCCGCTTCATCTCGCGGTGATAGGCGTCGAAGTCGCGCGGCGGCTTGAGCGCGCCCCAATAGATGAGCTCGTCGTAGATCGCGCTGCCGACCCAGCGCTGCAGGCCGCGCGGGCCTGCGCCGCCGCGCCGCGGCCATTCGAACACCGCAACCGGACGTCCGGTTCCCGCCGCTTCCACCAGCAGCGAGGCGCTGTCGACGGTGACGATGAAGTCGTCGGCCAGCGCGAGGAACCCGTGGTACGGGTTGTTGTCGGCGTCGTCGGGCTTCCAGAGGTAGACGAACGAGGGCGCATCGATGGCCTGTGCAAGCGCGGCGGCTGCATCGGGCGGCGTGCGTGGGCTCGTGGTCACCAGCAGCGAGCCGGCGCTGGCCCTCGCTCTGGCGCTGGCCGCGCGCCCGAGCTCGGCGGCGCGCGCGGTGTCGAGCTCGTACGAAGAGCTGCTGCCGCCCACCAGGAGCGCAGTCCAGGGACGCGCGAGGCGCTGCAGGCGAGGGCGCCACTTCTCGGCCGCCGCATCGATCCTTGCCCGGTCGATGCGATTGAGCGCGCCGGCAAGGTGCACGACGTTGTCGCGGTGGGGCAGGCGGTACTGCGGCAGAGTCAGCACGAGATCGAACCAGTGCAGCGGCGCCTGCGCGTGCAGCAGGTGAACGAGCTGGGTCCGCCCGCCCGACTGCTTCTTGATCCACAGCGCAACCGGAGCGGCGCGGCGTGAGGCTGCAATGACGACGTCCGGCCACGGCGGCACGAGCGGCGAGGATCCGTCCTTGTCCAGCGTGATGTCACTTGCGCCCAGCAGCAGCGTCGGCAGCGCGTTGAGCTTGTTGTGCCGCAGCTGCTTGAGCTCGTAGGGCCAGCCGAGCGCGTCGGCCAGCGTCCGCATCTGGTTGTTTCCGCCGGTGCCCTTGCCCAGCAGCACCCAGACCCTTGGCGGCTGGCGGTTCAACGCCGGACCGGACGTGGCAAGCATGCGCAAGGTCGCACCGCGCGAAGGCTCAGCCCGCCGCGAGCGATGCTCGCGAGCCTTCCCGGCGCGGCTCGGGCTGCGGCACCTCGCTGCAGCCGAGCAGCGCACGCACGCGGTCGGCCACCGCCTGCGTCTCCATCAGGCGCGCGGGCGCAGCAAGATCCAGCGGCAGCGCCAGCATCCTGGCGTAGCCGCCGTCGACGAGCGCGCGGTGGAACGCCTCCAGGTCGCGCGTGGGATGGATGAGACCGCGCTCGATCAGACGCGCGCAGAAATACTCGAGGCCCTGCTGCGGCCGGATCGTGCCTTTGCTCTTGCGCGGCCGCGAGAACGCCTGCGCCGTGATCCAGTCGACGAACGCGAGCCAGGGCCCCCGCTTCTTCTTCGGCACCGGATACAGGAATACCGGCTTTCCGCTGGCGCACGCCTCGGCGATCATCGACTCGCTCTCGCCCGTGACGATGAGCGCGTCGGCGCCGGCAAGGTAGGCAAGGTAGGGGTTGTCCTTGCGCTCGGCCGACCAGCGATGAACCTGCCCGACGCCGGCCACGGCCGCTTCGATTGCCGCCACCGCCGCATCGCCGGTACGGCGGCTGGTGACGACGAAGACGCTTCCGCCGCAGGCGCGCGCGGCGTCGGCCGCGTCGCGCCCGAGCGCGCGCGCGGTTTCGACGTCGAGCGTGTACTGCGCGCAGCTTCCGCCGACGAGCACCACGATGCGCGGATGCGGTGCCCAGCCGAACAGGTCGGGAAAACGCGCCGCCGCATCGGCGAGGCGGCGCGGTGTGACCTGATTGATCGGCGCGACGATCTGGATGCGGCGCTCGTGCGGCGGGTAGCGCACGTGCGAGCACGTCACGACCAGGTCGAAGTTGGTGGCGACGTCGCCGCCCTTGCGTCCCATCTGCACGGTGCGGACGCGCCCGTCGCTCTGCGCGGCGATCCAGCGTGCGATGGGCCCGGTGGTCCAGCCGGTGGAGACGACCAGGTCGGGCCAGGGCGGCTGCAGCAGCTTGCGGCGACGCCCGCCGGGATCGATCGTCGTCGGCGCGAGCAGCCGGTCCGTGATCTTGGTGTAGAGCGGGTAGCCGAGGTCGAGCACTTCGACCGGCCAGCCCAGCTCCTCGGTCAACCCTATGGACTGCGTGGTGTGCCCCGGCTTGGGATCGGACAGGATCCACACGCGCGGCGGCGTCGGCTCGATGCGCCGCCCGCCTTCGCGCCAGGCCACCTGCCGCGGCGCCGTCTGCACACCCAGGCGCCAGTGCAGGTCGGGCCGCTTGCGCGCCGCGGCTTCGAGCTGGCTGCGCCACCAGGCAAACCCGCGCGGCGCGATCAGGCGCGCGCGGTCGTGAGGGAAGTGCACCTTTCGCGCAGTGTCCTCGACGACGATGTAGAGGAGCCGCCGCGCGCGCCGCGCCAGTTCGTCGAGAACCCAGGGGACGTCCTCGTCATGGAGGAGGTCGAGCCCGCTCGTGCAGACGACGGCATCGAACGGGCCGGCCGGTGCAACGATGCCGGTGGCGTCGGTGGCGGTCGGATCGAACGCGACGGTGCTGGCGCCCGGAAAGATGCCGAGGCGCGACTGCATGCCGGTATCGCGCGGATGCGCGAGCGAGAAGTCGAGCACCTTCTGCGTGCCCGTGCGCGCGAGCAGGTCCGTGAGTCCCGTCAGCTCCACCGGCGCCGACTCGAGATCGGGCTGCTCGAGCGCGCGCGCCTGGCGCAGCATGTCGATCAGGCGCCTGTAGAGCAGGCTCGGACGATGGAAGTCGAAGACGCTGTAGCCGGCAGCGTCGGCCTCACGCTCCAGGCCCATCCACAGATCGGTGACGGGGCTGGGCATGTAGACGTAGAGCTCCGGGCACGGATGCCAGGGCTGCTCGTGGATCGTGGTGAAGTGCAGAACCTTGGAGTAGCCGGGAACGTAGTCGAAATCGCGTGCATGCCAGGCCGGATCGAGCTTGCCCCACTCGTGCCGCGACTTCTTCTCGATCTGCTTGCGGTGCGTGCTCTGGCACAGCTCCAGCGGCCACAGCTCGCCCATCTTCTCGCAGTCGATGAGCATCACCGCCGTGTCGTTCTCGGTCAGCGCCAGAAAACCCTTGCCGCCCATGTCGGAGTCGAACAGCTCGGCGGGATCGGAAAGATAGACCTGGTCGACGTCGTTGTAGATGGCACGCCCGCGCTTGCCCGCCCAGTGGGCGATGGCGAAGCGGTAGTTGGTGAAGCCGGTCAGCCACCAGCGACGGTCGAAGCCGGCGACGTCCTTCATCAGATGGATTTCGTAGACCCGCGACGGATCGCGCACCTTCTCGATGGAGTAGAGGAAGATGCGCTCGGCGCGGTATTGCCCCGGCTCGGTGCCGAGGAAGATGCGAACGGGCGGCCTGGCGCTGGGCGCGACGCCGGCGGCAACCGGCAGAGTCACGACCTCCGGAACCTGCCGCGCACCCGCTTCAGGAAGCCTGGCCGGATCGGGAAACAGGCGCGAGATCAGTCGCTGCGTGGTCAGGAAGGGCATCGTGGCACCGCGATCAGTCGTCGCGAGACGGCATGCGCACGCGGCGCGGCGCCGGCATCACCAGATGCGTGCGCACGTGCCATGCAAGCAAGCTCGTCATCGGTTGGCGGCGTTCCATCCGTGCCGCCATCCGGAGCGGATGTCAACGCGCGTGTGCACCGGCGGCGGCCGCCGTTTCGTGCACTCGCTCGGCTGCGGTCACCTCGCCGTCGCAGAGGCGATAGACGCGGTCGGCAACCGCCAGAAGGCCAGGCTGATGCGAGATCGCCAGGATGGTGGTGCGGCCGCGCAGCGCGCGCACCGTATCGTAGATGGCCTCTTCGTTGACGGGATCGAGCGCCGCGGTGGCCTCGTCCAGGATCAGGAGGCGAGGTCGGTGCACGAGCGCTCGTGCGATCGCGATGCGCTGGCGCTGGCCGCCCGAGACGCGCGCGCCGCGCTCGCCCATCGGCGTCTCCAGGCCTTCGGGAAGCTGCGCGACGAAGTCCCAGGCACCCGCGGCACGCAGCGCCTCTTCGACGTCGCGCTCGGATATCGCGGGGTCGCCGAGCGTGACGTTCATTCGCACGCTGTCGTGCAGCAGCAGCATGTCCTGCGGGACGTAGCCGACCTGATTGCGCCACTTTCGCACATCGATCTCCGCCAATGGCACGCCGTCGAGCCACACCTCTCCGCGCTGCGGCCGCATCAGACCCAGCACGAGGTCGGCGATCGTGGTCTTGCCCGAGCCCGAGGGACCGATGACGGCGGTGACTTCGCCCGCGACGATCCTCAGCGACAGGTCGCGAAGGACGGGCCGTTCATCGTACGTGAAGTCGACGTCGCGCAGCTCGATCTCGCGCGTGAAGGACGGGGCGCGCGTGCCGGTGTGAGTCTCCGCCGCCGCCTGCGTCTCCTGGATGGTGCGCTGCAGCGCCCAGAATGCGCTCTCGCACGCGGCCATCGCCTGATACGACTTCTGCACCTTGCCGAGCGCGACCAGCGCGCGCGCGAACACCAGCGCCAGCACCACCACGCTGTCGAGCGCCAGTGACCACTGCACCGTGGCCAGGTAGAGACCGGCGGTCAGCGCCAGCACCATGAACGGCTCCTGCAGCGCGCGCACGGCCTCGCGGCTGAGCACCTGGCGGCGAAGCACGCTGTTGAGCATCTGCGTGTCGCGCTGCAGCAGCGGCGAGACCAGCTCCTCGCGTCCCATGGCCTTGAGCGGCTTGACCGAATACAGCACGTCGGACATGCGGCCGAGCGCCGAGCGCATGATTTCGGTCTGTCTGGCGCCGGCACGCTTGGTCATGCGCACGAGGCCGTTGAGCGCGCCGATGGTGGCGGCGCCGACGACCGCCGCCGCCGCCGCCGTCTGCCACGAGACGAGCGAGGCGATGACGATGTACAGCAGCGTCTCGATGCCCTGCGACATCATCGTCGCCCCGTGCAGATAGGCGTCGGCCGCGCGATGCGCTTCGGTGGCAAAGGAGTTGGCGAGCGTGCCCACCGGCTGACGCACGTAATAGAGCCAGCGTGCCTGCAGCAGTGAGCGCAGCAGCGAGAGCCGAAGGTCGGTGGCCACGTGCGCGACGGTGTAGCCGACCTGCTTCTGGCCGAGCAGCACCAGAGCCGCCTTGACGAGGCTGCCGGCGACGATGAGCGACAGAAGGACTCCGGTGGTCGGCTCCAGGCCCACCGCCGCGATCGCGCTGCGCAAGGTGCGCTCGAGCGGCGAGGAGCTGGCGTCGGTTTGGGTGACCAGGCTGAGCAGCGGAAGCAGGCTCGACAGGCCGACGCCTTCGGCCAGCGCCGCCAGCGACAGGCACAGCAGCATCAGCGAGCTGCGGCCGGGATACTGGCGGCCGAAAACGATGAGAAGGCGCATGAGGAGTGCCGGTTCGAAGTACAGGGCACGGCGGCGGCGGTCAACACACCTGCCGCGGCGTCGCTGCTCTTGCCGCGCGCGATGCGCCGCTTTCGTCGCCGCGGCAATGGTGCTGCTCGTCGGTTTCACGCATAAGGCTGCGCCATGATGCCGCCGCGCGTGCTGGTCCTTGCCGGACGCAGGGAAGGAGAGGATGCGCTCGCCATGTCGGCCGGCGTTGCCCATCGCGCGCTGCTTCCGATCGCGGGAGTGCCGATGCTGGTACGGGTGATCCGCACGCTGCGCGAAAGTGGCGTCGCGCTCCCGATCGCCGTCACCGCCGGCGACGACTCCGTCCTGCGCGGGGATGCGGAGCTGGCGGCGTGGACGACCAGCGGCGACATCGTCTTCCACCGAGCGGGCATCTCGCCTGCCACCACCGTGGCGGAGTACTTCGAGACGTGCGGCAACGGCACCCCGCTGTTCGTCACCACGGCCGATCATCCGCTGCTGACGCCGCAGATCGTGCGGCACTTCCTCGCCGAGGCGACGGCCAGTCGCGCCGACTTCGTCGTCGGGCTGGTGGCCGGGAGCGTCTTTTGCGCGCGTTTCCCCGATCAGCCGCGCACGTTCATCGTGCTGCGCGACGAGAAGTTCTCGGGCGCCAACCTGTTCCTGCTGCGCACGCCGCGCGCGCTCGAGGTGCCGCGCTTCTGGACGCGCGCCGAGGCTTTCCGCAAGCGGCCGTGGCGGCTGGCGAGCGTGTTCGGCGTATCCAACCTCGCGTTGTTCGTTGCCGGGCGCCTCGATCTGGCCGGCGCGATGGATCGAGCGTCGCACGTCATCGGCGCCGACATAGGCACGGTCGTTCTCCCTTTCGCCGAAGCGGCGCTCGATGTGGACAAGGAAGCCGATCGAATCATCGCCGAGAGCCTGCTGCGGGGACGGACCTGAACATCGCGCGGGACAGGAACCGAAATTTGCGCGGCCTGATCTCACATCTCCGATTGGAGTTTGGCGCAGTCCCCGGTTAATTGCCCGCATCGCGATGCGCGTCGGAGTTCTCAGCAACATGCGAGCGGGCGGCAGCGGCGCGCGCGTCGCGCAGGTGCTTTCGCGACTGTCGAAGTATCCCGAGGTCGTGCGTGCCGAGAGCGACAGCGCCGAGGGTGCCGCCGCGGCGATCCGCTCGCTTGCCGAGGCCGACATCGACGTGCTCGTCGTCAACGGCGGCGACGGCACTCTGCAGCGCGCGCTGACCGAGCTGCTCGGGACGGCCAGCCCGTTCAAGAGGCTTCCGGTGGTCGCGCCGCTTCGCACCGGACGCACGAGCATGAGCGCGCTCGACATCGGCAGCCCGGGCGATCCCGTCAAGGCCATCGACCGCGTGGTGTCGCTTGCCAGATCCGGGAACGTCGATCGGCATCTGGTCGACCGCGCGGTGCTGCGCATGATGCTCGATCCGGACGGCATCGATCACTACGGCACGTTCTTCGGCGGCGGCGTCATCTACCGCGCCATCCACCTGACGCACGAGGTGTTTCCGAAGGGACGCGCGCAGGGCGTGTTCGGCAGCAGCATCATCACGATCACGCTGCTCGGGCGCGTGCTGACGGGGAAGGAGCACGACGTGCTCGAGCCCGACCAGGTCGAGGTGCATGCCGACGGGCTGCACCTCGCGCAGACGCGGTATCAGCTTCTGCTGGCCACCACGCTCAACCGTCTGTTCATGAGGCTCCGTCCGTTCTGGGGCACCGGCCCCGGCGGCATCCGCTTCACCGGCATCGCACCGGGCGGTTTCCACAACCCGCGCGCGGTCGCGCGCCTGGTGCGCGGGCGCTGCCCGGTGCGCGGCAACGATCCGCGCTACGTCAGCGCGAACCTCGAAAGCGTGGTCATGAAGCTCGACTCGGGCGCCACTCTCGACGGCGAGATGTTCGATCCGCTGCCTGGGCGCAAGGTGACGCTGATGGCCGATCATCGCATTCGCTTCCTCGGCACCCGCTGAGCTAACGTTCCAGGATGGACGACCGGCTACAGGCATCGGCAGCACCAGCGGCATCCGCGCTGGCGGAGCTGGCGGCGTTGCTGGAGGCCGAGGAGCGGCGCGAGGTCCTGCCCGAAGTGGTGGCGATGGCGCAGGAGGTAAGGCGCCGTCACGGTGACGCGGTCCAGGCCGTGCTCTTCTACGGATCGTGCCTCCGTCGCAGCTACGTCGACGATGGAGTGCTCGACTTCTACGCCATCGTCGATTCCTACCGTGCCGCCTACGCGTCGCGAATCCTGGCCCTGTCGAACGCCGCGCTTCCGCCCAACGTGTATTACCTCGAGCACGCGGTGGGCGGGCGCACGCTGCGGATGAAGTACAACGTCCTCTCGCGCGCCGACTTCGCCGCGGCCTGCCGCCCCGAAAGCCTGCATGCCATCGTCTGGGCGCGCTTCTGCCAGCCGTTCGCGGTGGTGTGGGCTCGCGACGACCAGGTCCGGAGCACCATCGCTGCCGACGCCGCCGAGGCCGTGCTGACGATGATCAGCCGGATGCTGGCGCTGGCCCCGCAGGCACGGACGGCCGAGGAGCTGTGGCAGGCCGGCTTTGCCGCCACCTACGGCACCGAGCTTCGCACCGAGAGCGATGCCACGATCCGGTCGGTCTATGAGGCAGCGCCGCAACGATACGGACGGGTAGCGAGCCTGGCGATGGCCGAGCTGGCGCGGCGGGGGCTGGCCAGTGGGGCCATCGATGGCGACGGCCGCATCCAGGGCGGTCTGCACGGCGAAGCCGCCCGCTCCATCGCCCGCTCGTGGCGGCGCAAGCTGCCCGTGGCCAAGTCCCTGTATGCCGTACGGATTCTGAAGTCGGCCCTGACGTTCGGCGAATGGCTGCCGTACGCTCTGTGGAAGCTGCAGCGCCACACGGGCGTTCGCATCGAGCCGACCGAACGCCAGCGGCGCCATCCATTGATCTGGGGGTGGCCGGTGGTCCTGCGACTGCTGCTGCGACAGAACCTGCGATAGCTCTGTTGCAGGATCGCACGGGCAGCGTCGTGCCGGACCCGCTCATGAGCCGGCGCGGCATCGGCAGCGTCCAAATGCGCCCCGTCGCGCGGTGCGGCAATGCAGGCCGGTTTTGTTGTAATCCCTCGCCTGCACTGGCAAGGTTCCCGAACTGCCATGACGACAGCCGCTGTAGGGATGGGGTCCGAGCAGCGCGTGGAGGCGTCGGCCGAGCATAGTCCAGCCGCACTGCGTCGTCGCTACGCGACCCGTTTCAAGCCCATCCCTTTCATCTATTGGACCGACATGCTCGCTTCGGCCGCTCTTGGCTGGAGCGCATTCCTGCTCGCCCATTGGGCCAGCCGTTTCTCGGTCCAGTGGTTCATCCTCGAAGCCATCGCGACCTGCGCCCTGTACCGGGCCGTCCTCTTCATCCACGAGCTGACCCACCTCCGCCGCAGGGCGGTTCCCGGCTTCAACGTGGTGTGGGACCTGGTTCTCGGGGTTCCGCTGATGGTGCCGAGTCTGATGTACGTCGGCTCGCACGGCGAGCACCACCGCCGCATGGTGTTCGGCACCGAGGCGGATCCGGAGTACGCGCCGATCGCCTCGTGGAGCAAGGCCCGCATCCTGCTCTCGTCGCTGCCCATCCTGACCGTGCCCGGCCTGCTGGTGATCCGCTTCGCGATCCTGGGTCCGCTCTCCTACGTCATCCGGCCGCTCCGGCCTCTGGTGGTCGGCTACATGTCGACGCTGGTCATCAACCCCGCCTACAAGCGAAAGATGCCCGAAGGCAAGAATGCCTACCGCTGGTATCTGGAGGAGGCGGGGACCGCACTGGTCGCCTGGGGCATCGCCTTCGCGATGGTCATGGACTGGATGGCGACCAGCTGGCTGTGGGAGTGGTACTTCGTCTCCAGCCTGATCCTGATGCTCAACCACGTCCGGACCCTGGTCGCCCACCGCTACCACAATGACGGCCAGCCCATGGACCTGATGGGCCAGTACCTGGACTCGGTGAACCTGGACAGCGACTCCTGGTTCACGATCCTGCTGGCGCCGGTGGGGCTGCGCTATCATGCGCTGCACCACCTGCTGCCCACGGTCCCCTACCACGCGCTCGGCCGCATCCACCGCGAGATGCTGAGCGAGCTGCCCAAGTCCACGCCCTACCGCCAGTCCGAGCACCGCAGCCTGATCGCGGCGATGCGGCGGCTGCTGGCCAAGCGCGGGACCGAGGCCGCGCAAGTGCCCTCTTAGCAGTCCCGTTCCGGATCCCCGTCCAGCACCAGTGCGACACCCTGCCCGTGCTCAGGGCATCGGGTGCAGCGCGGTCCTCCCGGCGCTCGCCGACGCAGGCGTGCGTCGAGCCGGTGCAGCGGCCGCGCGAACGCGGCCGCAATCCTCTCGTCGCGCCGATGCCGCCGGCATTGCCGTGCCCCGGGCAGGGACATACGGTTCGAGGAGCGGCGCCATGGCGCCCGCGAGGAGGACGCAGCGATGCAGGGTCGCGGCAGGTCAGCGGCTCGAAGATCGCCTCGGCGAGAGATCGACCGCTCGCCGCGCGCCGCCGTCATCGCCACCGGGCAACCGCTGGCAACCCGCTGGCATGCGCTGTGGTCCGCCGTCGATCCTGGCGACGCCTCGCTGATCGATCGCAGGCTCGACAGCCTGCGCCGGATCGTCCTGCTGTATGGCGCCGCCAGGAGCTGGCTGTGGCTGCGCTTCGCACCCGATCTTCCCGAAGGCGGTCTGGCACTGACGGCGCTGTGGATGTCGATCTGCGCGGCGTTGTCATTCGGCAGTCGCCGCGCGGGCTGGGCACCCGTTGCCGCGCTGGCCGCGCTGGTGCCGCAACTCTGGTGGACGTTCCCGCGCACGAACAACCACTTCTATCTCGAGCTGTTGGTCGTCGTGCTTCTCGGCGTGGCTGCGGGGCGGAAGGGCGAAGACGGGCGCTTGGCCTACCGCGGCGTGGTCTGGCTGACGCTGATCGTGCTGTTCCACACCGGTCTGCAGAAGGTCCTCTATGGCTACTACTTCGGCGCCGAGATGCTGGCGTGGATGGTGGCCTCCAGCGAGCGCTTCGGCGACCTGTTCGCGATGCTGCTTCCTGCAGAAGAGACCGCGCGTCTGCGCGGCTACGACACCATGCGCACCGGCGATGGTCCGTACCGAGTGCAGAGCCCGCTGTTCATCGCGGGCTCCAATCTCGTCTATGGCGCCGAGATGGCGCTGCCGTTGCTGCTGGCGCTGCCGGCCACGCGCCACCTCGCGGCGATCGCTTCGATCGCGCTGGTCGTGCTGTTCCAGCTCGGTGCGCGCGAGATCGGTTTCGGCGTGCTCTTCCTTCAGCTGCTGATGCTCTTCCTGCGAGGCGACGCCATCGGCCGCACGTTGCCGGCCACCGCCGCGTTCCTGGCGTGGGCCGTTGCGGCCGCCTACGGCCTGCTGCCGGGCCGCTCGCTCGTCGATCCGGGGTACCTGTGAAGCGTGCGGTGGTCGCTTGCGTGCTGGCGTGGGCGGCGCTGTGGCCGCTGGCGCACTACCGGCTCGTGCACCATTACGGCCTCAACCCGTGGAAGTTCGGCGCATGGGCGATGTACACGGTGCCGACGCCGCCCGTTCTGGTCGCTCTGTTCACGAGATCCGGCGGCGGCTACCGCCACATCGACCACCAATCGCTCAGCTCCGAGCTGCAGCAGGTGCACCGCCGCTTCCAGATGGATCGTCACGTCTGGGGCGATCTGGCGCGGCCCGATGATCTGGCCAGGGCCGCGCTGGCGGAGCTGCCCGGCGTCCATAGCATCGTGATCATCGTGCAGCGGATGACGCTGGATCCGGAAACGAGCCGCATGGTCTCGGCGAAGGCCGAGTACGATTACGACCGCCGCACGATCCTGGCGTCGCGCTGACACCCATCGGGGCATACCTGCTGCCGCTTCGACGCATTCGGTTGCAGCCGTCTTGTTGGCCGGCACGGTCGCACATTACAGTGACCTGCTTCCAGAGATCGATGGGCATGCACGACAAGCTGGTCTGCGCCGTCCGCGTTTCCATTGCAGCTGCCGCCGTCTTGGCCATGGTCGGCTGGCGCAGCGAAGCGCTGGGCGCCCTCGGCGATTGCAGCCAGCCCGTCAGCAGCGGGTCCAAGCCCACGGCATCCGACTGCCTGTTCATTCTGAAGGCGGGCGTCGGCACCGAGCAATGCGGCTGCATCTGTGACACCAACGGCTCCGGGACGACCACTGCCACCGATTCGCTGGTGTGCCTGAAAGCCGCCGTCGGCCAGCCCCAGCCGCTTGGCTGCGAGTGCACGGCGACGACGACTACGTCCACGACCACGACGACCACGACGACGACCACCACCACGATCGCCGGGCCGGCGCAGATCGTCATCGAGACGCCGCTGCTGGAAATCGCCCCGCAGCAGGAAATCACCTATTGCTACTACTTCCGCACGCCGAACGAGGTGCCAGCGGCGATCACGGCCTTTTCCTCACAGATGTCGTCATTGGTACACGAAATCATCGTGGCGACCACGGTGGATGCCGAGGGGGAGCCGGCAGATCTCATGCCGCCTGGAACCGTTTCGGCCAGCGGGTGCTCTTCGGCGAACCTCGGGCAGATCACGTCGCAGTGGATCTACGTGGCCCAGAGCAGCCCGCACGCACTGGACGTTCCCGACGACGACGGCAACGGAAAGCCCCTCGGCGTCGAGCTGCCGGCCGGCGCGGCCGGCTATGTCCTGCTTCATTATTCCAACGCCACCGAGGCAGCGGCGCCTGGCAACGCGACGTTGACGCTGGAGCTGCTGCCCGCCGGCGCGGACTACACCGAAACCGCCACGCTGGTCACCTACGACTCCACCATCTCCATTCCGCCGTTTATCGTCGGCGACATCGAGAGCCAGACCTGCGAGCCGCCGCAGGGCGCGTCGTTCTGGTGGTTGTCGATGCACGCGCACAAGCAGGCGGTGCTGATGGAAGTTCTCGACGGGACCGAGCCATTGTTTCAGACCGAGGACTGGGAGAATCCCGGCGCCCGGCAATGGGCGGCGCCGTCGTTCCATTCGTTCTCGGGCGACATGACTTCCCGCTGTACGTACAACAACTCGACCAACCGCACGATCACCGCCGGCCCGTCCTACGTGAGCGACGAACAATGCATGGTTGTGGGGTACTTCCTTCCCGCGTCCGAGCCGCTATGGTGTTTCGACGGCTTCGAGCTGTACTGAGGAAGCCGGCTAGGAGCGCGCGGGGCCGCCGCCCCTGTCGCGATGCTCGATGGCGAACTCCTCCTCCGGCGACAGGATGAGCTTGTGCCGTCCCACCATCGCGAAGTAGGCGATGCAGACGGCAAACCAGATCGCAACGCCGACCACGCCGCCGCGGAACACCGGATCCTGCAGCTGAAAGACGATGGTGAGGCCGGCGATGGCAACCGTAAGGACCGCGCCTGGAACGCCGAACGGCGAGCGGTAGGGCCGCTCCATGTGCGGGAAGCGCTGCCGCAGCCGGATGAACGACATGCCCTGCATGACGTAGGAGAACATCGCGCCGAAAACCGCCATGTTCAGCAGCGTTCCGCCGATGAACGCGCCGCGCGCTTCTTCGCCCAGCGTGAACCACACGACCAGCATCACCGCCAGCCCCACGAGCGAGCCGGCCACCAGCGCCACGTGCGGCGTCTTGCGACTGCCGTGCGTCAGCGACAGCACGGTCGGAAAGTAGCCGGCCCTGCTCAGCGAATAGATCTGCCGCCCGTAGGCGTAGATGATCGAATGGAAGCTGGCGACCAGGCCCAGCACCGCCACCAGTGCCAGCAGCTTGGCGACGTCGTCGCCGAAGATGGCCTTGAAGCCGTCGAGCACCGGCTCGCCGGAGGTGCCGAGTTTGTGCGCGCCCACGCCGATGATGGCCGGGTTCAGGACCAGCACCAGGAACGCCGAAACCGCCAGCGTGAACATCCCGAGCAGGATGCCCTTTGGCATGTCGCGCCGCGGGTCGACCGACTCCTCCGCGGCCAGCGGAAGCTGCTCGATGGCCAGATACAGCCACACCGCGAAGGGCAGGCAGCGCAGCACGCCGAGAACGCCCATGGGGAGGAAGGGACCGTTGCCCTCGGGCAGCTCGCTGCCGTCGGGTGCGATGTTCATCGCCCAACGGGAGAAGTCGATGTGCGTCAGCGCCGCCGCATAAAAGAACGCCAGGCACGCCAGCGCCGCCAGCGTTACGATCAGCGTGACCCGGAACGACATCTCCACCCCGACGAAGTTCAGCCACACGAAGAGCGCGTACCCGGCTACCCAATACACCGGCTGCACCGACTCGGGCGTTTCCAGGATCGCGCCCATGTACGTGCCGATGAAGAAGACCACGACCGCCGGTGTCAGCACGTACTCGACGTTCTCGGCCAGGCCGGTGAGAAAACCGCCCCACGGCCCCATCGCCGTTCGTGCGAACGAGTACGCGCCGCCGGTGTGCGGCATGGCCGGGCTCATCTCGGCCAGCGAGTAGGTCAGCCCCAGATACATGATCGTGATGACGATCGTGGCGATGAACATCCCGCCCCAGCCGCCAAAGGCGAATCCGAGGTTCCAGCCCGAGAACTGACCGGAGATGACGGCACCGACGCCGAGCGCCCACAGCAGCCCGACGCCGGCATGCCGGCGCAGGCCGCGGGCCGCGAAATAGGCATCGTCGACTCGGGTGTAGGTGATCAATGTTTCCTGTTGCGACATCTCGCCTTCACCTCCGAAGCCCGAGCAGCGGACGCTCGAGGGACGCGCGCTGGAACATCCACCACCCGAGCAGCCCCAGCACGACGTTGGGCATCCACATCGCCAGCCCCACCGGCAACTGCCCTCCGCGCGCCAGGGTCATCGCCGCGGTGAGCAGCAGGTAGTACAGCAGCACCACCGCCACGCTGGTGACCAGCCCGCGCGACTTGACGCCGCGCCTCCCGCTGGCACCGAGCGGCACGCCGACGAGCGGCAGCAGCAGCGCCGCCACCGGCAGCACGAGCTTGCGATGAAGCTCGACCGACTCCTCGAGCGCGGGCTCTCCGCGCGCCAGAAGATCGCGCCGCCTGGCCAGAAGGTCACCGAGCTTCATCGCCGGCGGCCCGCCCTGCTTGGCAAGATCGACGCCGGTGTCCTCGGCCATGTCCAGATTGAGCTCGAGCGAATCGAAATCGGTCTTGTCGTGGTACTTGCCCGAGGCGTGGTAGGTGATGAGGCTCCCGCCCACGAGCTGAAGGTACGCCGTCCGCGCATCCTCATTGGACCGGATGGTACCCTCGCCGGCAAAGATCGTCTTGCGGCCGTACTGGTCCCGCTCCTCCGACAGCACCACGCGCTGCATGTGTCCGGTCTTTCCATCGAGCTGGTCGACGTAGAGGATGACTCCACCGAACCAGGAGTTGAAGACGCCCGGCCGAAGTGCCGCCGTAAGGCGCGTCCGCGCCATCTTGTACGTGGCGCGCTCGATGCCGCGATTGGCCCACGGTCGCATCCACACGCCAAGGGCCAGGCTGAGCACGGCGGTGGTGACGCCGAAGACGAACAGCGGCCGGCTGAGCTGGCGCAGGCTGATGCCGCTGGCCCGCAGCGCGATCAGCTCTCCGTCGGCGGACAAGCGCGCGAAGACGACGACGACGCTCAGGAGCGCCGCCATCGGAAGCGCGACTTCCAGGTAGGAGGGGACGATGTAGCCGGCCAGCGACAGCACGAGCCGCGCCGGCACGCCGCGTGCGAACGCCAGGTCGACGAACTCGACCATTCGCAGCACGAACAGGATGGCCACGGCCAGCGCCATGCCCGCGGCGAAGGCGCCGCGTACCTCCCGCAGCAGGTAGCGCTGAAACGTCGGTCCCAATTGCTCCTCGGCTCAGCGAAGGGGGCTGCCCTTCATTCCTCGACGGTGATCTTCTCGTAGACGGCATGGCCGTCGTTGCTGCGGCCGTAGAGCTCGACGTAGCGCACGCTCGGAAGAAGAATCCCCTCTTCGGCGAACACGAACACCTTATCCAGATAGGCATCTTTGCCGTCGATGGTCAGGAACGCCTCGGCCTTGCATCCCTTGCCCTTGCCGGCCGCAGCAGCCCTGACCGTCAGCAGCCGCTCCGGGAACGCGCGCATGCGCGCTTCGACGCGTCCGTCGCTGGCGACGGTCTGGCTCTGGAACCCGTACGCCATCTGCTGGAAGAACTTCAGCGGCTTGGTCGTGGGTGGCCCGCTGTCGATGCGCAACCAGTAGTTGTAGAGCGGCTCCTCGCCGACCGGCCGGCATTTGTCGTCGACAGTGATGCCGTAGTGCACCTGATTGCGGTTCTTGTTGCGGTCGATGTGGAAGACGGACTCGGGGCGCCCGCCGCCGTGGGCGATGGGGCCGATCAGCAGCAGGGCAGCCGCAGCCAGGGCGGCAAGGCATGGTCGGCGCTGCATTCGGGGAGCCTATCCGACATGGCGGCTAACTGCACTTCGGCGGCCATCGCGCGGCGCGGCGCCTGCCGGCGACACCATCGCACGCCGACGCGGTGCGGCTTGGGATCGGGGTCGCGGGCGACGCCATTCATTGGGCGTCACGTGGAGGCGTTCGGTACGCCGACCTTCGACGGCAGCCGTGCGAGCAGACTGGCAATCTCCGTCGGCTCGGGAGGCTTGACGAGGTGGTAGTCGAAACCGGCCTCCGCCGTCAGGCGCCGGTCCTCCTGCTGGCCCCACCCCGTCAATGCAGCAAGGACCGTCTCGGCCGTCCCCGGCTGCTGCCGGATCCGGCGCGCCACCTCGTACCCATCCATGCCGGGCATCCCGATGTCGAGGAAGACCAGGGCGGGACGGAAGCGCTCGACGACGTCCAGCGCGGCAGCACCGTCATGCACGACGCGGACTGCGTGTCCCTGCATTCGCAAGAGCATCGCCAGGCTGGTCGCCGCATCCTTGTTGTCGTCTACGACCAGCAGGCGGTGGCCGTTCGCGACGGGCTTGTCGGCGTCTCCCGCGCCGTTGCCGAGGCTCGAATCCCTCGCGATGCGAGCGTGGTCGAGGGCCGGCAGGCGGACGACGAACTCGGTGCCCCGTCCTACACCGGCACTGTCCGCTTCCACGGTTCCGCCATGCATCTCCACAAGGTTGCGCACCAGCGTCAGACCGATGCCGAGCCCGCCCTGCGACCAGGCCATCGCGTGATCCGCCTGGACGAAGAGATCGAAGATGCGCGGCAGCATTTCGGGAGCGATCCCGATGCCGTCATCGCGCACGCGCAGGATCGCGTTTGCGCCAACGCGTTCGGCGATGACGCGGACGTGGCCGCCAGGCTCCGTGTACTTGGCCGCGTTCCCAAGCAGATTGCCGACGACCTGGGTCATGCGTACGGGGTCGGCGTCGACGAAGATCGGCTCGGGCTGCACCTGGATCTCGAGCTCGAGCCCCTTCTGCCTGATGGAAGCCTCGACCGTCTCCACAGCGCGGGCAATGATCGCGCCCAGCTCTACGGGCTCGCGGCGAAGGTCGATCTTGCCGCGCATCACCCGCGAGACGTCCAACAGGTCGTCGACGAGCCGTACGAGATGATGCACCTGCCGCTCCATCATGTCGCGGCTCTGCCGGAACGTCTGCTCGTCCAGGCCCGGCATCTTCATGATCTGCAGAGAGTTGCGAATGGGTGCGAGCGGGTTGCGCAGCTCGTGCGCGAGCGTAGCTAGGAACTCGTCCTTGCGCCGGTCTGCCTCCCGGAGCGCATCCTCCATCCGCTTGATCTCGCTGATGTCGGTGTTGGTCCCGAACCAATACAGGATCCGGCCACTGTCATCGCGCAGGGGGTTGACGCGGGTCAGGAAGGGCCGGAATGTTCCCGCGGAGTTGCGCAGCGGGAAAACCATCTCGAAAGGCTTTCCGGTCGCGATCGAATCGTTCCACTGCTCGAGCACTTCCGGCAGGACATGAGGATCATGCACCGACTGCCATCCCCAACCTTCCATCTGCTCCGGTGAAGTGCCCGTGTACTCGTACCATTGGCGATTGAACCAGAAGACATGGCCGTCGGGGTGGGCCATCCAGGCAAGCTGCGGAATCGTGTCCGCGAGGAGGCGCAGCTTTTCCTCGCTCTCGCGCAGCGAGCTGAGAAGCTCGTCCTTGCGGCGGTCAGCCTCGGCGAGCTGCGCCACGCGTAGCCGCAGCTCCGTTTCCAGCATCTTTCGGTCGGTTATGTCGACGAGCACACCGGGCATGCGCACCGCCCGGCCGGAGGCGTCGCGTTCGGCACGCCCGCGCGCGGCCACCCAGCGGATCGAGCCATCCTGCTGCACGATCCGGTAGTCGGCTTCGTAATCGTCTCCTTCCGTCACCGAGCGGGACAACGCCGCGGTGACGCGTGCGACATCATCGGGATGGATCGCTTCGATGTAACGGTCGAGCGCGGCGCCGTTGGCGTCCCTCGCCGCCAGATTGAACAGTCGGGCGAGATTGGCGTCGGCGAACAGGCGGTTGCTGCCGATATCCCAGGTCCAGGTGACGATGGCTCCCGCTGCCAGCGCCGCGTCCAGCCGCGCGCGGGCGTCCTGCAGTTCTCTTTCAACGCGCTTGCGCTCGGTTATGTCCTCCTGGACGCAGACGAAGTAGCGCCTCTCACCCATCTCGAGGGCGGTGATGCGCGCATGCGTGATGAACTCGCTCCCGTCCTTCCGGCGGTTGCTGAACTCGCCGGACCATTCCCCGGCCGTGCTGAGGCGGGCGATCACCTCGCCGATGACACGCTGGTTCTCTTCCGGCGGATACGCGTTCTGGACGCTGACGTGCTTGCCGATGAACTCGCCGTGCTCGTAACCGAACATCCTGTCCTCGGCCGGGTTCGTGTAGACGATGATGCCGGATTCGTCGGTGACGCTGACGCCCTCGGCCATGCTCTCGAGGACGCGGGCCCTGAGCTTGGAATCGTGCTCGGCGCGGCGGCGCTCGGTGACATCGAGCGTGACGGCGAGTTGGAGCAGGCCGCCGTGGCCTTGCAGCGGAGCGGCATGGGTCTCCATGTGGCGCCGGCTGCCCTTGAGCCCCCGGATCTCGAAACGGAGGGAGCCCTTCTCACCGCGACAGATCCGCTCGTTGAAATCACGAAATCGTTCGCGGCTCTCCTCGGTCATCAGGTCGTACACGCATCGGCCGATGACGTCCTCCGGCCGCTCCGCATCGACCATCGACAGGCCGGCGGTGTTCATGTCCACGAGGGTGCCATCGGGCGCTACGACCTTGATGCAGGCCGGCGTCGTCTCCACGACTGCGCGCAAGCGCTCCTCGCTGCGTCGCATGTAGTTCTCCGCCCGCCGGCGCTGCACGATGATCGCCGTCTGGTTCGCACCGACGCCCAGCAGCAGCCTGTCGCGCTCGGAGGGAAACGAAGCATTGCGCGACGCCGTCACCAGCACGCCCAAGTCGTCGCGGATCGCGAACCGGGTGACGGCGACGTGGAGGCTGCCGGCGCCGAACGGGTCGACGATGGTGGACGGCGAATCGCCCGCGTCCTGCAGCACCGGCGCGACCGCTCTACGGACCGCGTCCACGTCCGACGGAGCTTCGCCGCCGGCGCCGCGGGCGACCTCGATCGTGGGCTCGGCGCCCAGACCGGAGAGCCGCAGGTAGAGAAGGTCCAGGGAAAGCGTGTGCACGAGAATGTCGGCGAGGCTATGCGCGATCTGCTCCAGCGGCTGGCCGAACCACACCGCCGGCAGCGTGGAGAGCGCGACCAGGTCGCTCATCGTGCGCCGCAAGCGCCGATTCTCCTCGATCACATGGTCGATGGGTTCCATGTGTGCCCGGCCGTAGCGACGGACGCTCAGAGCTGGTTTCGCCCCGCTCGCTCGTGCAGCTCTCGCAGCATCTCCCGAGGAGGTACGTAGAAGGGATTCTCCTGAAGGATGCCGCCGATGATGACCATCGGATGCGTGCGGAGGATGTCGATCACGATGCGTGCATCGAAGCGCATCAGGTCGTACGTGCAGACGACCGGGTCATGGTAGTGGGGCAGAACTTCGTTGAGCCGCGTCTCGTATTCCACGATTTCGTCGACGCCGGGCAGATCCTCGAGCGCCCATTCCATGTTGGCTACCAGGCGAGTCACGCGACCCGGGCGCTTCTTGGCCGGATCGAGCGCCTCCTTGATCGTTTCGATCATCCGGAACTGATCGAAGCAGTCCTCCGCGAGATAGGCTTCCTGCCATGGCCTTACCTCGAGCTGTCCCTCCGCCTCCGCGGCGGCGACGTCGATACCCGCCTGCTCGAGCCGGCGCAGGTGCTCCTGGCGGTGATTCGGGTCGACGACGTGAAACGCACGGTCGCCGAGGTCGAACCCTTCCTTGATGAAGGGCATCAGCACCTCGTACTCCTCCTCCTTGGAGTGAAAGAACGCGCAGACGTGGCAGGACCGGCCGAGAACCGACTGCGCCAGGCGCACCGGCTCCATCGCAATGCTCATCGAACTTCCTCCGGTGGCTGGAACGGTCCGCCGAATGGCGCCGTGCCGCATCGGTTGCGTGACGGCCTCCATGATGGCAGTGCCGGAACGGACAACAAGGGATCGGGACGCTTCATCGAGGGCAAACGTCGGGCGACGGGCGCTGGGACGGACCATCGGGCGGCGATGCACGGGCGCCGGCCGAGCCACCGGCGCGTCGGAGTACCGATCAGCGCTGCAGGATCGACTGCGCCGCCTTGACGACGTCCTCGCTCGAGGCGGTCTCGATGGGTCGCGGAATCTCGACGCCGCGCTGCACGGCCGGGCGCTCGGCGACGCGGTCGATCCACTTCTGGAGGTTGGGCATGTCGTCGATCTCGATGCCCGACCACGCGTGGATGCGGACCCACGGCCAGGTCGCGATGTCGGCGATCGAGTACTCGTCGCACAGGTACTCGCGGCCCTCGAGGCGCGTTTCCAGGACCTGGTAGAGGCGCTTGGTCTCGTTGTGGTAGCGGGAGATCACCGAGGGGAGCTTTTCGGGGAAGTAGCGGAAGAAGACGTTGGCCTGCCCCTGCATCGGGCCGACGCCCGACATCTGGAACATCAGCCACTGGATGACGGTGGAGCGGCCCTTGCGGTCGGTGGGCAGCAGCTTCCCCGTCTTCTCGGCGAGGTAGATCAGGATCGCGCCCGACTCGAACACGGCGAAATCGCCTTCCTCGCGATCGACGATGGTCGGGATGCGGCCGTTGGGATTGATCTTCAGGTACTCGGGCTGCTTCTGGTCGCCGCTTTGAAGGCTGATGGCGTGCACTTCGTAGGGAAGCCCGACTTCCTCGAGCATGATGGAAGCTTTCCAGCCGTTGGGCGTTTGCGAGGTGTACAGGTCGATCATCGCTCCTCCTGCAGAAACGGGGACCGGCCGCCGTTCTTCGCCGGCGCCGTCCCCGTTCCTCTATCGCTGCGGTCCTTCGAGGGCTACCGCGCCGGCTACGCCGCCGAGGGCTGCTCGGCCTTGGCGATCCGGCAGCGAACGTAGCGGTGATGCGGAATGCCGGTGAACGGGTCGCGGTCGGCAACGTCGGTCAGCTCGTTGCCGTTGGCGCCGTCGATGCCGGCCGCGGCCTGGCCCGGCTTGCCGAGCACGGTGCCGAAGCCGTTGGGCATGGAGACGTGGCCGCTCATCAGCTTCTCGTCCAGCACCACCGGCAGGATCACCGCCGCGCGGTTGGTTTCGAGCCTGGCGAGGTCGCCCGCGCCGATGCCGAGCCTGGCCGCGTCGCCCGGATGGATGCTGAGCGAGCAGTGCGGCCCGCTGCCCTTTCGCCACTTCGGATCGCGCTGGATCGTGTTGGCCGTCCAGCGCGTGCGCAGGCCGTTGGCCAGAATGAACGGGTAGGCCGGGTCCTCGCGCCGGGCCGTCGCCGCGCGCTCGAGCTCGGCGAGCATCTCGGGGATGGCGAGCCGCACGCGCTTGTCGGGGAAGTTCACATGCTGCTCGAAATTGGTGCCGAGCTCGGTGCGCGCGATCACCACGCCTTCGGGATGCGCCATGATGCGCGCGAAGATCTCCTCGCCGAGCTCGAACGGGTTCTTGGCCGCGTGCTCCTGCCCGAGTGCACGCAGGACGTCGTCGCGCCGCAGCATCGCGTTCTTCTGCGACAGCACGTACGGCGGGACCAGGCTCGGGGATGCCAGCACGGGTCCCAGCAGGCGGTACGACCACGCCAGCAGCTGCGTCTCCGGATCGATGCCGCGCTTGGCGACGTCGCCGAGCAGGCTCATGGCCACCCCGAGGAAGAAGCCGCGGCCTTCGGGCGTGCCGAGCATGGGCACCAGGCTCAGCAACTCCTGCGGCGGCGCCTCCACGAGGCCCATCGCCTCGAGGATGCGGATGTAGATCTCGCCCTCGGTGCGCGCCTCGGGCGGCCCCGCCACCACCGGCGGCCGCACCTGGACGGGAATGTCGGGATAGCCCTTGGGGAACAGCGCCATCTCCCATTTCTCGTATCCGGTCGGCGCCGGCAGCACGTAATCGGCATCGCGCGCCGTCTCCGTGAACGCCGGCTCGATGACCACGAGCAGGTCGAGCTTCTTGCGAGCCTCGCGCCACGCGTTGGTGTCCGAGTACGACAGATAAGGGTTGGACGAGTCGACGATGATCGCGCGCAGCCGCTCGGGGTGATCGAGCATCACCTCCTCGGGCACGAGCGTGGGCGAGAACATGCCGGCATTGCCGAGCGCACGAATGGCGGGGATGCCCGACGCCAGCGCACGCTCGGGCTCCTCGAAACGGTTCTTGCTCCACTCCGAGGGAGCGACCGTGGAGTAGAAGACGTTGCCGCCTTCGCGCGCGAGGTTGCCCGTCAGCGCCAGCAGCACTCGAATCAGGTACGAGTTCAGCGTCGAGAACGGCGTCATCTCCACGCCCAGGTCGTAGAGCACCGAGGCCGCCTCGGCGCGGGCGAACTCTTCGGCCACGCTGAGGATGTCGGCGGAGGCCAGGCCGGCGCGCCGGCCCATCTCGTCGACGTCGATGCGCGTCAGGACGTCGCGCAGCTGATCGAAGCCGCTGGTACGGTCCTGCAGGAACGCCGCGTCGTAGAGCTCGCGCTGCACGATCGCGGCGGCCATCGCGATGAGGAAATAGACGTCGCCGCCCGGCCGCACGCGCAGATGCCGATCCGCCGTCTTCGTCGTCTCGGTCACGCGCGGATCGAGAACGACGACCTTGCGCGCCGGGTCCTTGGCCATTTCGCGGAAGAAGTCGGTGGCGTTGTGGCCGCGGTTGCTGATCTTGGGATTGGTGCCCAGCACCAGAAGGTACTGCGTGCGCTCGAGGTCGGGATGCAGGAACCCGGTGGGCGGCGCATCCATCATCCAGAAGTCGACGAGGCAGTGCTGGGTCTTCTCCTGCGCAAATGCGTTGTACCAGCGGCGCGAGCCGATGGCCTTGAGGAACCCGAGCGCGAAAGGACCGCCGATGTGGTTGGCCTGACCGCCCACGCCCACCAGTCCGATCGAGCGCGGCCCGTGCTCGCTGCGGATCGCGGAGAGCCTCACGGCGATCTCGGCGATGGCGGTGTCCCAGTCGATGCGCTCGAAGGTGCCGTCGCCGCGGCGCCTCATCGGGTACTGCACGCGCTGATCGTGCTCGACGTAGTTCACGATCGTGACGGCCTTGTTGCAGATGTAGCCGTGCGTGATCGGGCTTTCCTTGTCGGGCCGCACGGCCGTGATGCGGTTGTCGGCGACGTCGACGCGGATGCCGCAGTTGTGGCTGCACAGGACGCACACCGTGGGCAGATCGGCGCCGTGTGTGGGAATGGGCGCGGCGGCGATGGACGGATGGACGGCGGTGGTGGTGCGGCTCTGCTCCATGGCTACTCCCTTTGGCCGAAGTAATTGGCCATACAAATATCCGGATAAAAACAGCTACGGCCGAAGCGCGGAGACGACGGCGCCCATGTCGCCGACCAGCCGCTCGAAGCGGTCCGCGCCGATCTTGTCGCGCAGGTCGTCCTGCGCCTTGGTCCAGAGATCGAAGGCTTCGCCGAGCTTGCGGTGCCCGCGCGGCGTGAGCGCAAGTTCGCGGACGCGACGGTCCTCGCCCTGCTCGGCGGTGACGTAGCCGTCGCGCTGCAGCGGCTGCAGCGTCCGCGTCATGGTGCTCGGATCGAGCCCCAGCTCGCCCGCCAGCTCCTGCATCGTCATCGCGCCGTGCATGCGGATCGAAGTCAGGATTGCGAACTGGCTGACTCGCAGGCCGCAGGGCTCGAGAACCTGGTCGTACAAGGCCGTGATGGCGCGCGCCATGCTGCGAGCGCGGAAACAGGCGCAGGGGCCGAGATTGTCGCCGTCTTTGCTGGTCGTCACTGTGCTTGCATATACAAGCATCGGCGCACGGGCGTCAAGGGCCTGCGTCGACCGACCGCCCCCCGGGGCTGTGGCCGGAGCGGGGGCGCGCAGCCGTTCCCCAGCGCCGACGCGCAGTTCAGGCCCGCAGCGTGCGGAAGAATTCGGCCACGTCGCGTGCCAGCAGCTCCGGCTCCTCCATCGCCGCGAAGTGCCCGCCCGAGGGCATCACCGTCCAGCGCCGGATGTCGTAGAGGCGCTCGGCCCATGCCCGCGGCGGATTGAAGATCTCGCGCGGGAAGACCGCGCACGCCGCCGGCACGTTCACTCGCGCTTCGACCTCGCCGAAGCGGCCGGAGGCCTGGCTCTCGTAATACAGCCGCGCCGCCGACGCTGCGCTCCTGGTCAGCCAGTACAGCGTCACGTTGGCGAGCAGCTCATCCTTGGTGAAGCGGCGCTCGACTTCTCCGTCGCAGTCGCTCCAGGCGCGGAACTTGTGGACGATCCACGCGCACAGCGCCGCCGGCGAATCGGTGTGCGCGACGCCGATCAGGTCGGGTTCGCGTCCCTGCACCTTCTGATACGCCGTGCCCGTGCTCATGTAGTCGCGCGCCTTCATCAGCGACGCGAGCTCCTGGTCCGAAAGGTCGCCGATCCCCTCCTTGGGCGGCCGCACGACCATGAGATTGAGATGGATGCCGGCGCAGTGCTGGGGATCGAGCAGTCCGACGTACGAGGTCGCCATCGCGCCCCAGTCGCCGCCTTGCGCGCCGTAGCGGTCGTATCCGAGCCGATGCATGAGCTGGACGAGCGTGCGCGCGACTTCCTTGATGTCGAAGCCCCGGCGCTGCGGCGCCTGCGAGAACCCGTAGCCGGGAATGGACGGACAGACGACGTGGAACGCGTCGCGCGCGTCGCCGCCGAAGGCGGGCGGGTCGAGCAGACGCGGCAGGATCTTCATGAACTCCAGGATCGACCCCGGCCATCCGTGCGTCAGCAGCAGCGGCATCGCGTTTGGATGCGGCGAGCGCTGATGAAGGAAGTGCAGATGCAGGCCGTCGATGGGCGTCACGAAGTGCGAGTACCGGGCCAGCTCACGCTCGACGGCGCGCCAATCGAAGCGGTCGCGCCAGTACGCAATGAGCTCCTTCAGGTAGGCGACGTCGATGCCGTAATCCCACCCGGCGCCCTCGATCGGTTCGGGAAGGCGCGTGCGCAGCAGCCGCTCGCGCAGATCCTGGAGAGCGTGGCGGGGAACCTCGATGCGAAAGGGCGTGACGGCTTCGTCCATGCGCCGCCTCTACACGGCAGCGGCGACTGGTGCGAGCGGGGCGGGCGCATAAGAATGCGCGGCATGCCTGCCGCAATGTCGATCCTGTACGACCCCGACGGTTACGTGAACGGGCCGCCGCATGCCGAGCTCGCCAGGCTGCGGCGCGAGGAGCCGGTTTCCTGGCAGCACACCGGTGACGGCAACGGCTACTGGGCCGTCACGCGTCACGGTGACGTCGTCACCGTCTCCACCGATCCCGTCGCCTACTCCTCCGAGCGCGGCTCGGTGATGATCGAGGACCTCGAGCCGCACGTGCTCGAGATGACGCGCTCGATGCTGCTCATGATGGATCCGCCTGCGCACGGGCGTTACCGCCGCATGGTGCTGCATGCGTTCACGCCGCGGATGGTCGATGCGCTCGAGCCGCGCATTCGCGAGCTGACGCGCGCGATCCTGGAGCGCGCCGCGCAGCGGCGCGACGTCGAGCTCGTGCACGAGGTGGCGGCGGCGCTTCCCGTGCAGGTGATCGGCGAGCTGATGGGCATCCCGCAGGCGGACTGGCCGCAGATCCAGGCGTGGGCCGAGCAGCTCACCGGCTCACAGGACCCGGAAGTCAATCCGGGCGGCAACGAAGCGGAGGCCTCGTTCGCCATGGGTGCGTATGCGGTGGGCCTGGGCAGCGAGCGGCGCGGCAAGAGCGGCAGCGACCTGACCACCGCCATCGTCAACGCCAACGTCGACGGGCACACGATGACGGATTTCGAGTTCGGCGCGTTCTTCGTCCAGATCGTCACGGCCGGCAACGACACCAGCAGGACGCTGCTGTCGAACGCGGTGGACGTGCTGCTCGACCATCGGGCCGCCATGGATGAGCTTCGGGCCGATTCCGCGATGATTGCGGGCGCGGTCGAAGAGGTGCTGCGCTACGCCAATCCCCTTCACTATTTCCGCCGCACGGCCATGCGCGACGTGCGCCTTGGCGGCGCGGACATCCGTGAAGGCGACAAGGTGGTGCTCTATTACACGTCGGCCAATCGCGACGAGGCCGTCTTCGAGCGTCCCGACGTGTTCGACGTACGCCGGCATCCCAATCCGCATCTCGCGTTCGGATTCGGCGAGCACTTCTGCATCGGCGCCAAGCTGGCGCGGCTGGAAGGGCGGGTGTTTCTCGAGGAGCTGCTGTCGCGCTTCGCTGCGATCGAACGCACCGGCCCGGCACGTCGGCAGCGTTCCAATCTCAACAACGCGCTGAAGAGCCTGCCGGTGCGGCTGCGATGAGCTGCGGGGCGGCGCTCGACCGCGCCGCGGCCGCGGAGGCGGCGACGTTTGACCTTCAGCGCTCCAGCACCGGCGGTGGCGGCAGCCCCTGCGCCTCGCACATCATCCGGTAGTAGGCCAGCGTGGTCGGTCCGTCATCCACGCGCACGATCATGGCGCCGTCGTCGCCGAGGACCAGGTTGGCGCCGCGCATGACGAACAGTACGTCGGCCGGCTCGGTGGCCTCGCCCGGTACCATCAACGTATGCACGGAGCCGGCGGGCTCGTAGATGTAGGTGCCGGCGGGATAGTCGATGCCGTATTCGAGGTAGCGCCACGACCCGGAGATCGTGAAGCCGTGCACGTCGCCGGTGTGACGATGCTTCTCGATGCTGGTGCCGGGTGCGAAGCGGTTGCGCACCACCCACAGTCCCTCGCTGGCCACCACGCGCAGGACCTTGAGCTCGATGCCTTCCCAGACCGTCAGCCACGGCAGCGCGTCATCGGGTGCGCAGCCCACCATGGCTGCCGACAATGCGTCGCTCATGGCGTGCACTGTGGCCGTGCCGCCGGCACCGGGCAAGCTCGAAGCGGAGCTGTGGTCGCGCCCCGCCGCGCGCGTCACGCGGCGATGTCGACGCTGCCCTCGGCCGCAATGCCGGCTCGCGCCGCGAGATCGGCACAGGCCTCGGCAATGCCGTCCCGCAAGCGGGCGCCGGCGCGCGCGAACGCGGAGTCGACGTGGAAGCCCCAGCCGACCTGCCCGTCGTAGCTGAGCACGGCGATGCCGAGTCCCTGCCCGTGGAACAGCGGCACCAGCGGCGTGGCCGTCACCATGCGATGGTTGAACAGATACAGCGACGCCTGCGGGCCCGGCACGTTGGTGACGATCAGGTTGAAGACCGGGCGCAGGCCCACGAGCCACTCGACATTGGCGAGCAGGGAAGGCGCGAGCGCATTGGCCAGCTCCTCGACCAGGAGCGTGCCCTCGACTTCGCCCGAGCTCTTCTGCTCGCGCGTTGCGCGGGCCACCGCAGCAAGCCGTTCCTCGACCGACACGGGCGACGTCGGCAGGTCCACCAGCATGCCGGCGACGCGGTTGCCCAAGGCCAGCACGCTGGCACTGGCGCTGGCGCCGACCGGACAGTACGCGCGAATCGATTCGCCCTCTCCGTGAAGGTCGGGGCAACGCGCGAACCCGTCGGCCACCAGCGCTAGGACGACGTCATTGACGGTGGCGCCGTAGCGGCGGCCGATGCCACGCAGTGTCTGCAGGCTGCAGGTCCACGACAGCAGCCGGCGGCTGGACCCGGCCGGCTCGTCGAACACGGTCGGCGTCAACGAAGTCGTGGCTTTGCCGAGAACGGAGCCGACGGTCGCCGCGAGACGGCCGCTTTCGGCCAGCAGCGACTGCGGCGAGGCCCAGGTCTGACGCACGAGCCGTGCAGCGATGGCGGCGGCGCCGCCGATGCGGCTGGCGGCGGCGTCCGCAAGAAGCTCGAGCCCGCCTGGAGCCGGCTGCGGCGACCACGGCTCGGCGGCCGCAGGCGCATCGAACGGCGTCGCAGACAGGATCGCCGCCAGCAGCGCGGCGCCGCCGAGCCCGTCGACCAGGCAGTGATGCGTCTTGCAGGCCAGCACCACCTGTCCGCCTGCAAGTCCTTGGATCAGCCACACTTCCCACAGCGGCTGCGTCCTGGGCAGCGGCTGCGAGAAGATCCATGCCAGCATCTCTTCGAGCTGCTGCGGCGTTCCCGGCCCCGGAAGCGAGACCGCGCGCACGTGACGCGTGAGGTCGAAGGCGGCGTCGTCGATCCAGACAGGATGGCCTTCGAGCGGAACCCACGCGATCTTTCGACGATAGCGCGGCACGAGGTCGAGGCGGGCAGCAATGTGGTCGCGCAGTGCGCCGATGTCGACGCCGCCGCCGGCGGCGTCGAAGAGGCACGCCGCGCCGATGTGCATCGGCGTGCGGTCGCTCTCGCAGTCCAGGAAGAAGCGGTCCAGCGCGCTCAGGCGCTCGCAGAACGTCGTCATGGCGGCCCCCAACCGGTACTCGCGCGCACCGCGCGGCGTGGAGTGGAAAAGGGAATCGAACCAACCACGGTCCGCGCGGGCGCCGCGAGCGACTTGGCCCTGAGTATCTGCAGAACGCACGAGCGCAGCATGGACCATGCCACGCGCGGATTTGGAAAAGCTCCGTATGCCACGGAGTTGCGCACACGACGCCCGCCGCGCGCTCGTGCGAAGCTGCAACAGCGGGAAGTTACGCAAGGCCGCGCCGGTTCGTTCGCCCGCTCGCGTACGCTAAAGCGCACATCGGCGAGCACGCCGCAGGCCTTGGGTCCATGTCGAAACGTTTCTGCATGAAGTCGTCGCGGCCCTGGCTTGGTCGGGCGGCCGCGGCCTGCGCCTTCCTTCTCGCGGCCGGAGCCCTGCAGGCGCACGCACAGTCGAACGGTCAGCAGACCATCCGCATCGCCACCGGTCTGACGCTGGACGTCGAGTCGATCCAGGAACGAATCAAGAAGGTCCAGGCTAGCGAGCGCCTGGACGCCGATACCAAGGCGCAGGCCGTTCGCGACTACGAGGAGGCGATCGAGCAGCTCGAGCTGGCCGCGCAGTGGCAGCGCCGCCTCGACGCCCTGCACACGTTCCAGCGGGAGCAGCCGCGGCTGAACGCGGCGGCCCGGCGCGAGCTGCAGGCCGGGGTTGTCGGCGAGGCGGCCGCCATTCCCCCCGACGCGTCCTTGGAGGCCCTCGACACGCGCCTGTCCGAAGCTTCGGCCGCGCTCGAATCGCTGCGATCGAGCGCCGCGCGCATCGACGAGGAGCTGCGGCAGCTCGCCGAGCGCCGGCTGCGACTGCCGGGCGAACTGGCGACGCTGCGGCTGAGCCGCGAGCACTTCCTCGGCGGCCTGGAGCTTCCTTCCATGCCGACCTCTGCCGCCGAAACCTCGCTGGCGCACCAGGCCGCGCGCCTTGCCGAGGATCGCCTGGCGATGCGGCGGCAGGAGGCGCTCGAGCTGGAGCTGGCCAGCCTGGAGACGCGCCGCGAACTGCTGGAGTCGGCGCGCGAGCTGATGCGGGGCAAGATTGAGGCGAAGCGGGCAGTGGTGGACTCTCTGTCGGCTGCCGTGGCCGACCGGCGCTCGGCCGAGGCGCAGAAGGCGGCCGAAGAGGCCAGCGCGGTGCAGGCGTCCCTCGAGCGCGTGCATCCGGTGCTCGGCAAGCTTGCGCAGGAGAGCACGCGGCTCGCTTCGCGCCGCAGCGGCCCCGAAGGCCTGGTGCACGCGATCGAAGCTGCCGGCGCCGAGCTCGCCAGCACCGGCCAGCTCCTGATCAGCATTCAGGAGCGCGCGCAGGGTGTGCGTCAGAAGGCGCAGGCCGCCGATTTCAGCAATGCCGTCGGCCTGCTGCTTCGAAAGGAACGCGCCGAGCTGCCGGACATCGCCGAAGCGCGTGGCCGCATCCGAGCGCGCCAGCCCGTCATGTCCGATGCCCAGCTGCAGCTGCTGACGCTCGAGGACCTGCGCGCCGGTCTTCCGCAGCTGGAAGCGGAGGTTCGCCAGATCCTGGACGAGCAGGGGCCGGCGCTGGCCGGTGAACGCACCACGATCGAGCGCGCCGCAGCCGACGTCCTGCGCACGCGCCGCGAATACCTCGATGCGCTGATCCGCGATTCCAACACCTACTTCGCCACGCTCGTCGATCTCGATGCGCGCGAACGCCAGCTCGTCGATGCCGTCGAGAGCTACACGCGCTTCCTCGATGAGAACGTCTTGTGGATCCGCGATACCACGCTGCCGCGTCTGAGCGGCCTGCGCGAAGTCGGCGCGGCGGCGGCGTGGGCGGCCGATCCCGGCAACGCCGCGGCGCTGGTCGCGCGCGTTCGGGACAAGGCGCGCACCGACCCGCTTTTCGTTTCGCTGGCGCTGCTCGGCTGGGCGGCTGCGGCGCTGCTGCGGTGGCGCGCGCGCCGTCGCCATCGGCAGATCTACCAGAGTCGCGGCGCAGGCTTCGGCGGGCCCCTGGCGGCAACCGTGCAGATGCTGGCGCTCAACGCGTACCTGGCGGCGCTGTGGCCCGCACTCATGCTGATCGCGGCATGGATGATCGAGTCGGCGCCGTCGTTGGCCGACGACTACTCGCGCGCCGTCGCCGAAACGCTTCAGCGAACGGCGCCGATGCTGTTCGGCCTCGAGTTCCTGCGCCGCGCGGCGGCTGCGCGCGGCCCGGGCCGGGCGTTCCTGGCATTCCCGGAGACGGCGCTGGCGGTGGCGCGGCGCCAGATCATGGTGCTCGAGGCGCTGCTGCTGCCGGCCTTCGCCATCGCGTTCTTCTTCGACAATCAGCCCGAGAAGAGCTGGGCCGACTCGATCGGCCGCATCGCATTCCTGACCGGCGTGGTCACGATCGCGACCTGTGCGAATCGGGCGCTTCATCCCGGCGGTGCCCTCGGTGCGACGCTGCAGCGTCGTGCCGAGCTGCCCTGGGTCAAGCGCTTCCTCGCGCGCGCCTACCGCATCCCGCTGCTGATCGGTGCCACCATCGGCGGCCTCTCGCTGGCCGGCTACGACTTCACCGCGCGGGAGATCGCGCAGCGCCTGTGGTGGACGGGCTGGTGGGTGTTCCTGTTCGTGCTGACCAATGCGGTGCTGGTGCGGTGGCTGGCTCGCGCGCGGCAGAGCGTCGCGGAGCGCAAGGTCGAGGAGGGACGCACCATCACGGTCGCGCGTGACGAAGGCGAGGTCGAGGTCGTCGAGGACACGACCGACCTTTCCGTCATCGGCGTGCAGACGCGCCAGCTCCTGCGGCTGCTGGTCGGCGCGGGGCTGGCCATCAGCATCTTCGTCGTGTGGTCGGACGTGGTGCCGGCGTTGCGCGGGCTCGAGCGCATCGAGCTGTGGTCGGTGACGGCGCTGGTCGAGCAGCCTGGCAGCGGCGCCGAGGCCGGCAAGCCGGTCGAGACGCGCGTGCCGGTGACGGCGGCCAATCTCGTCGTGGCCATCGTCGCGCTGGTGTTCGTCGTGGTGGGCAGCCGCAACCTGCCCGCGCTGCTCGAGATGATGATCCTGCAGCGAGCAACGGTCGATCAGGGCCTGCGTTACGCCATCGCGACGCTGGCGCGGTACGTGATCGCCGTCGTCGGCAGCATCGTCCTCTTCCGTAATCTCGGCGTGGCATGGTCGCACGTGCAGTGGCTGGTGGCGGCAGTCTCGGTCGGCCTGGGTTTCGGCCTGCAGGAGATCTTCGGCAACTTCGTCTCCGGTCTGATCCTGCTGCTGGAGCGGCCCATACGCGTCGGCGACACGGTCACGCTCGGCGGCGTCTCGGGCACGGTCAGCCGGATGAGCATGCGTGCCACGACCATCGTCGACTTCGACCGCAAGGAGCTGATCGTGCCGAACAAGGAGTTCATCACGGGACAGCTCGTCAACTGGTCGCTTTCCGACACGGTGCTGCGTCTGGTGGTTCCCTTGGCGGTCGCCTACGGCACCGACACGGCGCTGGTGGAGCGCCTGCTGCTGGAGGCGGCCAGGCAGTGTGCGGACGTGCTCGAGGAGCCGCGTGCCACCGCCGTGTGCGTTCGCTTCGGCGATGCCGGAATCGATTTCGAGCTGCGCGTATTCGTCGAAGGAACCGATGCGGTGGCGCGTGTGCGGCACGCCCTGCACGTCGAGATCGAGCGCAAGCTGCGGCTTGCCGGAATCGAGATCGCCTCTCCTCAGCGCGACGTGCGCATCCGTTCCGTCGACTCGCCGCTGCCGGTGGCGCTGCAGCCGAAGCCCGTCGCGACCTGATCCGCGGGCTGCCTCGCACGCCGATGAGCACCGCCGATTCCCATGCCGCTCCGCCGCGCCGCCCCGCCGTCACCGTTGCCGGGCGGCCGCGTTTCGTCGCGGTGCTGGCGACGGCTGCGCTGGGTGCGGTCGCCTACGACCTGTGGCGGCTGCTCACCGCGTCGTCCGCCGCTCCGGTGCACTGGCTCGGGCTCGACTTTCGTGGTGGCGCGGCCGTCGCCGCCGCCGCTGCGCGCATCGCCGTGCACGCCGTCGGCGCCTGGGGACTGTGGCAGCTGCGGCCATGGGGCCGCATGGCCGGGATGATCTACCTCGGTGCGCTGCTGGCCTCGATGCTGTTCCTGTGGCGGCCTGCGGGTTACGGCGCATCGTCGGCCGGAACCGCGCTGCTGTGGCAGATCTCGATGATTCCGCTATGCACGTTCTGCCTCATGTACCTGTATCGCGGCCACAAGGACTTCGAGGCGCGCGGCCGCGCGCGCAACGACCCGTGAGCGCGCTGGCACGTCAGCGGGCGACCGAGCTGGAGCGCGGGCAGTATGCGCAGCGCATCGGCGGTCGCGTCGTGGCGCTGGGAGACGGAACCGCCGAGGTCGACGCGCCGTACCGGGACATTCACGCCAACACCTACGGGCTGGTCCACGGCGGGATCGCCGCGTCGCTTGCATGCTGGGCCGGCGCGCTGGCAGCGTGGACGAGCCAGCGCGTGCAGCAGGAGACGGACTTGCTTCGGGGCCGCATGCTGTCGCTGCACGTCAACTACCTGGCCGTCGCGCGCGAGGAGGCACTGCGGGCCGTGGCGGTGGTCAGCCAGCGCGGCCGCGAAGCGGTGCATCTGCGCGCCGACGTCCTCGCCGGCGCTCGCCTCGTCGCGCAGGCGGCGATGGTTTATCGCATCGCGCTGCCGGTTCTCGCCTCCGCGCAGCCGATCTCCACGTACCTGGGCAGACGCCGCGCGTGGAGCGGGGGCGCGCTGGCGGGCCAGGCGCCGCTGCCCCTGGTCTCGCCGTTCATCCGCTCGGCCGGCATCGTTCTTCGGCGCTCCGATCGTGAGCTGGCTGCGATGACGATGCCGCTGGCGGGCAATGCCGATGCAGGCGGGATGCTGGACGAAGGCGCGCTGGTGGGCTGCATCGACACCTGCGCGGCGCTGGCGTGCAAGCCGTTCCACGAGGTCATCCCCAGCAAGAGCACGACGGTGTCGTTGTCGGTGGCGTTCGGCGAGCCGGTTGCCGACGATGTGGGCATGGTCGGCTGCCTCGAAGCGCGCGACGGCGAGATCTTCACCACCACCGTCGAAGCCAGCGCCGGCGACCATTCGCGCTGCGCCGCCTCTGCCGTCGTCGTCTATCGTTTCGCCTGAAACGGGCAGCGCCGTGCCCGGCGGCTGCTGGCGCCTGGCGCTGGCGTGCATCCCCGTGCGACCGTCGCAGATCCCGCCACGCCGGCTTGCGCCGCCGTCCGCTGCCCGGCGCGCCGCGGCCTGCGGGTGGCAACGTTGCGCACAACATGACGCGCGCGACATTGCGCGGCGCGCGCCCGCCGCGCACAACCACGTCGTGCCCATCGACGCCTTCAGCTTCTCGCGCCTGACCACGTTCGAGCAGTGCGCGCGGCGTTACCGGTACCGCTATCTGGACAGCGTGCGCGAGGCGTTCCAGTCGATCGAGGCATTCATGGGCCAGCAGGTGCATGCCTGCGTGGAGTGGCTGTACCAGGAGCGCATGGCCGGCAACGCGCCGCGCGTGGACGCGGCCGTGGAGCGCTACTGCCGCCAGTTCGACCGCGAGCTCTCCGGCCACCGCCCCGCCGTCAAAGTCGTCCGCCGCGATGGCGCCATCGAACACTACCGCCGCAGCGGCGCCGAGATGCTCGCCGACTTCCACCGCCAGCGCTTTGCGCCCGACCCCCTCGAGACCGTGGCCACCGAGCGCCACTTCGTGCTCGATCTGGCCGAGGGTCTGCAATTCCAGGGCTTCATCGATCGGGTCGCGCGCGACGCGCGCGGCACTCTCCATCTCATCGATTTCAAGACGGGCTCGCGCGTCCCGGAGCGTTTCGAGGGCAAGGATGCTGACCAGCTCGATGCGTACGCCCTGGCGATGTTCAGCGAGTCGCCCCAGCTGGACGAGATCGTGCTGATGCTCGAATACCTGCGAACGGCACGCGCGCACATCAAGCGCATCCGACGCGCCGACGCCGCTGCGATTCGCCAGCGGCTGGCTGCGCGGATCGCGGTGGCTCGCACCGCCACCGTCTTTCCGCCGGCACCGGGCGCGCTGTGCGACTGGTGCGGGTTCAATGACCTGTGCGAGGCCTACGCGCCGGGCGCGCCGCGGCGCGCCTACGCGGCGGCCGCGGCACGCCCGGCGTAAGACTCCTCGCGCGAATCGCGCTACGACGACGCATGTTCGAGCGCGTCTCCCTCGGCGACGTCACCGTTCTCGTCGGCGCCAAGGGCGGTAAGTATCCGAACGGCAACTCGATCCTGATCGAGGACGACGTCCGGCTGCTGGTCGATCCCTCTACCAATGTCGTCGCTGCCGGTGCCGAGGCCGTCGGCGGCGTCGACCTCGTCGTCAACAGCCACGCCCATGAGGACCACTTCGCCGGCAACTTCCTGTTCCCGCAGGCGCCGCTGATCCTGCACGAAATGGACGCGCCGGCGATGGCGTCGCTGGAGGCGCTGCTGGCGGCGTACGGAATGGATGCGACGACCGAAGCGGCCTGGGCCAGGGTGGTCGTCGAGCAGTACAACTTCCGTCCGCGCACCGACGTGCGCACCGTCGCCGACGGCGACGTGCTCGATCTCGGCCGCACGCGCGTCCATTTCCTTCACATGCCCGGACATACCGCCGGACACCTGTGCCTGCTGCTGGAGCCCGAAGGCGTGGTTTTCACGGGCGATCTGGACCTTACGTGGTTCGGGCCCTACTACGGCGACGCCACTGCCAGCCTCGGCGACGTCATCGCCTCGCTTGCGCGGCTGCGCGCGCTGGACGGAGTCCGCGCGCTGGTCAGCTTTCACGAGTCCGGCATCGTCCGCGACGATCTCGTCGGGGCCATCGACCGGTACACGGACGTGTTGTGGCAGCGGGACCGCGCGCTGCTCGAGCTTTGCCGGCAGCCGCGCACGATCGAGGAGATCGCCGAGCGCTGCATCGTCTACCGCAAACCCTATCCGCAGCTTCCGTGGCAGCCGCACGTGGAGAAGGTGATGATGGCGCAGCATGCGCAGCGCCTGATCGAGCTCGGAGAGATGAAGCTGGAGGACGGGCGCTACCGCACTCTGTGAGCGGACAGGGGAACGGCTTGCCGGCTGCGTCGGCGCCTCGCCCAGGTCCGAACGTTGCGGATCAATGGTCGGCAGCCACGCCTTCGTCGGCGAGCCGAATGAGCATCTCGGCCGGATCCCAGTACGACATCACCGTCTGAATCTTGCCCTCGGCATCCAGCTCGAAAATCGAGATGCCTTCGAAAGTGATGGAACGACGAGGCGTTGTGCTCGCAGCGCCGCTCGTTGCGGCAGCCTGGCCGCGGGCGCGCCACTTCACCGCTGCACCGCTGCCGCCGTAGAACGTCTGCTCGGCTTGCACGCTCAGACTCGCGAATGGACCGGTAAGCATCTGCCACACCTGCTCGCGACCTTCGTCGTGCTCGGCGGGAAGCGCACCGACCGGCTCGTGAAGGATCGCGTTGCGCGCGAGCAGCGCGAGCCATGCCTGCTTGTCGCGCCTGGTGAGCGCGTCGAAGTACGCGAGCAGCGCCGCTTCCACACGCGAGTCGTTGAGTGCCTGCACGGCCGCGTCGTGCCCGACGGCGCCGTCAAAGGCAATGCCGCGCCAGCGGGCCCCGCCTCGTTAGAGGCGCGCAAGCCCGCGTAAAACCTAAAGATTTTTGCGCAGCTGCGCCGACGGCCCGATGGTTTCGGCCCTTTTCGAGGCGCTGGCGATTCCCCTTACAACTCAAGCGCTTGCACGGAGCCATCGGAGCAGGGGGGCCGGCGACGGAGCGCGTCACGGCTGCGCGAGGACTGCCAAACCTCGAAAAAAGGCCGGCTTTGGCGGCCGCGCTCGAAAACCTCACGATGCCTATTGGCTGGGAGGAAAGTCGGCGGCAATCTTTAGCCGCGCCTTTTGCCTCCTTCGGCGCAAACCGGGCGCCTTAACGGGTGGGGCCCGGCAGGGCTCCACCCGGAAGGCGTCTTGGATACGATCTTCCAAGCCGCAGCCTTCCGGGCCCTCCTGCCAACCAAGTTACCGAAAATCTTGCGCTTTCCGTGGGCCGACCGGTCGATGACTCGCGCCGTTCCGGGCCCAGCCCGACCACCAGGGTCGTCCGGCTCGCGACGCGGCGAGGCCACAGCTGGCGAAGCCATGGGCATCGATGGTGCGGCCGCGGCGCGGCCGCTGGCTGCAGCCCGGCGCGCAGGCCCGGGGCCGGCTTGCCGCGGTCACGGATACCGTCGCAGCGACCCGGCCCGCACCGGGACCGGGCATGGCCACAAAGGACACGGGGTGCGCGCGGTGCCATCGCACACGACACGCAGGCGTGTCCCATTCAGGCAGCAGCGCAGTCGCTGCAGCAGGCGAGGCTTCATGCTCCCATTGCTTCGCGCATCGGATGCCTGATCGAGACGCACGATTTCGCCCAGCCTGCGCCTCGCACCGCCGCCATCGCTCCGGCATCCAAACAAAGAAGCCTCACTTACGCCACGGCTCGCGCGATTCGACGAATGCCGCTCGTTGACGACCGTCTTAGCAGACGAACGCGTGCCAAGCCGCTTGGGAGAGGGCAGCACCCGAAGGATTGCGATCAAGTCGAAGATGATTAGGTAGGACGGGCACATGTGGAGCAAAAAAGAAGAAACCGAAGCCGCAGTCAGCGGTGTGGATCCCACCATGGTTTCCGAGCCTGCAGCCGTCGAGGCATCCGAGGCCGACGCGAACCATGATCAGGATGTGCACGTCGAAGACATCATTCGGGACAGCGGCAATCTCGATCAGTTCTGGGCGACGGTGCTGCCTCTTCTCGGCGTGATGCCATCGGCGATACGCGAATATCCGGGGCTTTTCCGCATCGTCCCCGGGCCGGGCGCCGACGAGGCGACCATTCACATCGACATGGCAGACAAACCGTACGCTCCGGGCGACAAGCCCGCGCTGCAGCGCGTGGTGAGCCTGACCATCCGGCTGGCGCACGATTATCGTCTGCTCGGCAGCGCGTACTACTGCATTGACTGCGATCTGCCGGAATCCGATACGATCCACTGATTCTCACCGCACACGGCGGCGGCGGCGTCTGGCGCCGCCGCCCGCCGCGTCCGATCGACAGGACATAGATGCGCCGCCGTTCGACGGTACGCGTCGCCCGCTCGCTGCGGCGCGTTCTTCCTGCGTCGCGGCAACGGCGCGCGATCGCGCCGCTGCCCGGCGCAGCTCGTGGCTGACCGGCCGGCCCGGCGCCGGTGTTGAGCCGCCGAGCGACTTTGGTAGTGCGGCGGCGTGACATCCCGATACGATCTCGTCGTTCTCGGCGCCGGCAGCGGCGGATTGGCGGGCGCCAAGCGCGCCGCTTCGTACGGCGCCAGGGTCGCCATCGTCGAGCAGGACCGCTTCGGCGGCACCTGCGTCATCCGCGGCTGCGTTCCGAAGAAGCTCATGGTGTACGCGGCCGAGTTCGCGCATGCGTTCGAAGACGCGCGCGGCTACGGCTGGGACATCGCCGCGCCGTCGCTGGACTGGCCGCGGTTGGTGCGGGCGCGCAATGCGGCGGTGGCATCGCTGGAGGCGACGCACGAGCGGTTGCTGAGCGAGGCGGGCGTGGAGATGCTGCGCGGACACGCACGCGTGACCGGCCCCCACACCGTCGATGTGGAGGGCCGAACGCTCGAGTCCCGTTACATCCTCGTCGCCACCGGCTCGCGGCCGTGGGTTCCGGAGCTCGAGGGCGCCGAGAACACGCTGACCAGCGACGGCTTCTTCGAGCTCGAGCGGCGGCCTGACGAGGTCGTGCTGGTGGGCGGCGGCTATATCGCCTGCGAGTTCGCCGGCATCCTGCGATCGCTCGGCGCCGCGGTTCACATGGTGCTGCGCGGCGAGCTTCCCTTGCGCGGGTTCGACGAGGATCTGCGCCGCGAGCTCGACGGCGCGATGCGAGCCGCCGGCATCATCATCCATACTCGCAGCCGCGTCACCGCCATTCGCCGCGGCGGTGACCGCGTGAGCGTGCACGTCGAGGGCAGCACGGGCCCCGGGGATCTGCGCGCCGACTGCTGTCTGCTCTATGCGACCGGACGCGTGGCCAACACCGACGGCCTCGGTCTGGAGGACGTCGGGGTGGAGCTGCACGCCAACGGCGCCGTCGTCTGCGGCGAGGACGGCGTCACGGCCGTGGGCAGCATCCTGGCAGTCGGCGACGTCACGGGCCGCGCGCCGCTGACGCCGGTGGCGATCCAGGCTGCGCGCGCCATCGCCGACCGCATCTTCGGCGGCAAGAACACCGTCATGAGCTACGAGAACATCCCGACGGCCGTCTTCACCGATCCGCCCATCGGCACCGTAGGCATGACCGAGCTCGAAGCGAGAAGCGTGCATGGCGAAGATGGCGTGCGCGTCTATAGGGCGCGGTTCCGGCCGCTGCTTCACAACCTGAGCGGCCGAGCTTCCTATACGCTGGTGAAACTGGTGGTGACGGCCGGCGAGGAGAAGGTGCTCGGCTGCCACGTCATCGGCCGCGATGCGCCCGAAATCATTCAGGGCTTCGCGGTGGCGGTGAAGATGGGCGCGACCAAGGCCGACTTCGATGCCACCGTCGGAATTCACCCTTCGACTGCGGAAGAACTGGTCACGCTCCGCTGACGCGACACCCACGGGTTGCCCGCCTCGTAGAAGCGCAGCGGCAGGTCGCTGGCCCTGGTGATGCCGATGCGCGCGGAAACCTCGACGCGAACGCCCGCGCGCCGCGCGCCGCGCTCGAGCCAGAGCCGGTCGCGTGCCAGCAGATCGATGCCGTCCAACTCCAACGTCACTTCGAGCGCCTGGCACAGCTTTCCGGGGCCGTTCATCAGCGCCACGCCCTCGGGCGCCACGCGAGCCGGCGAGGCCGCTGCGCGCAGCCTCCGCGCCAGCTCGAGCCCTTCGAGCGGCTCGGCCGCTCGGATCAGCACCGCCTCCCCGCGACCCGTGATGCCGGTGACCACGTTCAGGCAGACCGAGCGGTGGATGCGATAGACGTAGGCGAGCCCGGCGCGGCCGAACATCGAGCGGTTGCGCGCGCTCTGGCCGGCGAAGCTGTGGCTGGCAGGATCGTCGGGCAGGTAGGCCTCGGTCTCGACGATGCGCGCGCGGATGATGCCGCGGCAGGTTTCCCGCACGAGCACGCAGCCCAGCAGCGAGCGCGCGGCCGTCTGCGCATCGACCAGCCAGGAGCGGCTGATGTTGTTGCGGGTGGAAGTCGAGGCCATGGGCGGCAGCGACGCTGCGCCTGCCGGCGAAGCCGGCGCTTCAGTGCAGGGTCCGAGGCATCTGCAGCGAGAAGCGTGGAATGGCCGCGTGGAACACCTTCCCGTCCTCGCGATGCATCTCGTAGGCCCCGTGCATGGTCCCGACCGGGCCCTGGAGGATCGCGCCGCTGGTGTACTCGTGGCTCTCGCCGGGCGCCATGATCGGCTGCTCGCCCACCACGCCTTCACCCTCGACTTCTCGCACCGACCCGTTGCCCTCGGTGATGTACCAGTGGCGCCGCATCAGTTGCACTGTGGTTGGAGATTCGTTGATGATGCGCACCCGGTAGGCAAAGACGTACCGGTCGATGACCGGATCCGACTGCTCCGGCACGAAATACGACTCGACCTCGACGGCCACTCCCTCGGTCACGCTCTTTGGCACGGCCGCAATTAATCGAATGATCGGTATTGGCGCAAGCCTTGGACGCACCCCGGCCCCATCGGTCGGGCCCACTGGACTGGAGTGGGCGCCGTGACAGGATCCGACGATGCGTATCCACCACCGCACCTGCAACCTCTGTGAAGCTCACTGCGGCCTGATCATCGAGACGGAGGACCGGCGAATCGTCTCCATCCGCGCCGACGAGGACGATCCTCTCTCGCAGGGCTACATGTGCCCCAAGGGTTACGCGCTCAAGGATCTGTACGAAGATCCCGATCGCCTTCGCCGGCCGCTCATTCGCACGGGCGAGAGCTGGCGCGAGGCTTCGTGGGAGGAAGCGATCGCCGCAGCGGCGCGGGGGCTGCACGAGGTGCAGAAGCGGCACGGTGCCGATGCGTTGGCCAGCTACGTCGGCAACCCTACGGCTCATAATCTGGCGGCGATGCTGTCGCTGCCGGCGTTCCTGCGGCTGCTCGGGACGCGCAACAAGTACAGCGCCTCCTCGGTCGATCAGTTTCCGAAGATGCTGTCGGCCTATCTGATGTTCGGTGGACAGCTTTCGGTTGCCGTCCCGGATGTCGATCGCACCAGCTACTTCCTCATCCTCGGTGCCAATCCGCTGGTCTCCAACGGCAGCCTGATGACGGCGCCGGACATGAAACGGCGCCTGCGCGAGCTGCGCAGCCGCGGCGGGCGCATCGTCGTCGTCGACCCTCGCCGTACCGAGACGGCGGCGGCGGCCACCGATCACGTCTTCATCCGGCCGGGGACCGACGCGCTGCTGCTGCTGGCACTGATCAACGTCGTCTTCGAGGAGAACCTGGTCCGGCTCGGCGCAGCCGACGGCCGCATCGACGGCGTCGAGCACATGCGCGAGCTCGCTTACCCGTTCACGCCCGAGCGCGTGCAAGGCGCCACCGCAGTGCCGGCCGCCGACATCCGACGCATTGCCCGCCAGTTCGCGGCCGCCGACGGCGCGGCCTGTTACACGCGCATCGGCACCTGCGTGCAGGAATACGGCACCCTGGCGAGCTTCCTCGGCGACGTCCTCAATCTCATCACGGGAAACGTCGACCGCGTCGGCGGCATGATGTTCCCGAACCCGGCCGTGTCCTATTCCTCCAAGGGAAGCTACCGGCGCTGGAAGTCGCGAGTTCGCGGGCTGGTCGAGTTCGGCGGCGAGCTGCCGGTGGCATGCCTGGCCGAGGAGATCGAGACGGAAGGACAGGGACGGATCCGGGGCCTCTTCACGATGGCCGGCAATCCCGTGCTCTCCACACCCAATGGACGGCGCCTGGAAGCGGCCCTGGCAACGCTCGATTTCATGGTCAGCGTCGACCCGGCGCTCAACGAGACGACGCGTTTTGCCAACGTGGTACTGCCGCCGCGGCACGCGCTCGAGAACTCGCACTTCAGCCTGGTATTCCACAAGCTCGCGGTGCGCGACACGGTCAAGTTCTGCGATCCGGTGTTCGAGCCTGACGAGGACAGCCTCAGCGAATGGGAGATCACGGCGCGCCTGTCGGCCGAGCTGGTGCGGCTGCGCAATGAGGATGCCGTCGCGGCAGGAAAGCCGCCGGTGCCCAATCCGACCGAAGCGCACTTTTCGGCCACGCCCGAGCAGTTCATCGAAATGCTGCTGGCCGGCGGCCCCTATGGTCTGACGCTGGAGGAGATTCGTGCCCGGCCGGCTGGCATCGACCTCGGCCCCTTGAAGGAGGGCGGTTTGGATCGCGCCCTCCGGCACGAAGATGGCCGCATTCATCTGCAGCACGAGGAGATCGATGCGGAGGTCGCGCGCCTGTCGGCACAGCTTGCCGCGGGAGCCTTCGGCGGCGACGGCGCGGCCGGCAACGGCTTCCTGCTGATCGGGCGCCGTCAGCTGCGGTCGAACAATTCGTGGATGCACAACTGTGCCAGCCTCATCAAGGGGCCGGAGCGGTGCACTCTGCTCATGCATCCGTCCGACGCGACGCGGCTCGGTCTCAAGCACGGCCGCACCGTCTCCGTGGCAAGCCGCGTGGGCGAAGTGTCGCTCGCCCTCGAAGTGACCGAGGAGATGATGCCGGGCGTCGTCAGCATGCCGCATGGCTTCGGCCATTCGCGCGAAGGCACGCGCATGAAGCTGGCATCGGCAAAACCCGGTGCTTCGATGAATGACCTGACCGACGAAGCGATCACCGAGGGTCTGGTCGGCAACGGAGTTCTGACCGGCGTTCCCGTGCGTGTCAGCGCGTTTGAACGCGGGATGAGCTGACGCAAAATTCCCTTGACGCCCTCGGCACTCGGGCGTACCGTCATCTCCGGGTTCCGGGCGTTGCGTTGCACTTCCGCGAATGGACGCTCGCGAAACCAATGACAGGGCGTCCTACGGCGACGACCTAAACAGATACCGGTTCCGCAACCGGTAGGTTTCTGGAGGTGAGGTACGACCCTCACCTCCAGAATCTCTTTTTCCTTCCCTCCTTTTCTTGCGACTCCTTGCGAGTTGCTCGGCACGCTTCGCCTCTCTACAAGGGACGGTCCCGTGTCGTTGATCGTTCTGGAGAGCTGCGACCTCGCCTTCGGCGGTCGCTCCATTCTGTCGGGCCTCAATCTGCGGATCGGAGAAGAGGATCGCGTCGGCCTGGTCGGCCGCAACGGCTCGGGAAAGACGTGCCTGCTGCGCATCCTTGCGCGTCAGCAGGAGCCGGACTCAGGCGCCGTGCGCACCGCCAACGCGATGCGCACCGGCTATCTCCCCCAGGAAGTGGATGTGGCCGGCGGCCGCAGCCTGATCGATTCGGTGCTGGCGAGCGTGCCGGGCCGCATCCAGCTCGAGCAGGCCCTGGAGGTCGTCGAGCAGGAGCTGGCGGAGGCGCAGACCGAGTCCGAGCAGATGGAGCTGTCCGAGAAGCTCGCCACGCTCCACGACGACCTCCTCCACTTCGACGGCAACTTCTCCCCGCACGAGGCACACGCCATCCTCGACGGACTCGGCTTCCGCCCTGGCGATGCGCAGCGCGATCTGTCGGAGTTCAGTGGCGGCTGGAAGATGCGGGCGGTGATGGCCTCGCTTCTGTTCCAGAAGCCCGACCTTCTGATGCTGGATGAGCCGACCAACCACTTGGATGTGACGACCATCGGCTGGCTGGCAGATTTTCTGAAGCGCTTCCGCAACGCGCTGGTGCTGGTCTGCCACGACCGCGATTTCCTCAACGAGCAGATCAACCGCGTCGTTTCCTACGAGCCCGAAGGGGTGCGCCAGTACGCGGGCAATTACGAGGACTACCGCCGCCAGCGCGCCGAGGAGGCCGAGGTTCTGGAGCGGCGCGCCGCCAATCTCGCACGCCAGCGCGAGCAGGCCGAGCGCTTCATCCGCCGCTTCCGCGCGCAGGCGACCAAGGCGCGCGCGGTGCAGAGCCGCATCCGCGCGCTCGACAAGCTCGACGACGTGGTCACGCTGAGCGAGGAACGCAGCCTGAGCTTCCGCTTCCCTCCCTGCCAGCGCTCGGGCATCGACGTCGTCACGATCAAGGACCTGGGGCATGCCTACGGCAGCCAACACGTGTTCGATGGAGTCTCGGCCACCATCCGTCGCGGCGACAAGGTCGCCATCATCGGCCCCAACGGTGCAGGCAAGACGACGCTGCTCAAGATCCTCGCGGGGGAGATGGCGACAACGCGCGGCGAGGTGAAGCTCGGCCACAACGTCAAGCCCGGCTACTACGCCCAGCACGTCACCGAGAAGCTGGACGTGCGCAACACGATCTTCGACGAAGTCTGGCAGCACAGCGCGTACGACGACATCACGCAGGTGCGCAACGTGCTGGGCACCTTCCTGTTCTCGGACGACGACGTCGAAAAGGGGATCCGCGTGCTGTCGGGCGGGGAGAAGGCGCGCGTGGCACTGGCGCGCCTGATGGTCGATCCGGGCAACCTGCTTCTCATGGACGAGCCCACCAACCACCTCGATCTCGAATCCTCGGAGGCGCTGGCGGATGCACTGAGCACGTACGACGGCACGATCGCGTTCGTCAGCCACAACCGCACGTTCGTTCGGCGCCTGGCCACGCGCATCTGGCACGTACACGACGGCACCATCGAGGAGTTCCCGGGGACGCTCGACGAGTTCCTCTATCACCTGGCGCAGGCCCGCCGTCGCGCGGACAAGGACGGTGCGGGTCGCCCGGTGACGGCCGACGTGATCGACCGTCCCGTCGAGACCGTGGCAGGCAATGGCAGCCAGGCCGCGCGCAAATCCCGTGACAGCAAGGCGCGCGGCGCGCCGACCGCGCCCGGCGCTGGGCAAACGCCGCATCCGGCTGGCGCGCAGCGCAGCGCACAGACGCCGCATGCGCAGGCTCGAGCCGAAGCGGCGCGGCCGCAGAAGAACAAGGCGCGAGAGCTCGAGCGAAGGATCGCCGACTACGAGGCGCGCATCGCCGCCATCGAGAAGGCGCAGGAAGAGCGCAGCCGCGAGCTGTCCGATCCGGCCGTCTACGCCGACCATTCGCGTTACGGCACGCTGCTGGCTGCCTACACCGACGACAAGAACAAGCTCGAAGAGCTCATGCTGCGCTGGGAGCAGGCGCAGGCGTCCCTGGCCGAGATGTCCTAGAGACGCCGCTACGGCTGCGGCGCGCCGACACCGGTTGCCAGCCCCGCGGCGAAGCGCTGTACGTCGATCGGCCCGAGGTTGGCCAGGAAATCGCGGTGCGAGCGGCCGGCGCGGTACGCAGGCTCACGCTCGGGGTGGCGAAGCAGTCTGTGGATACGGTCGAGGTCGGCTTCCAGAAGGATGGTCCCGTGCAGCAGCATCGCGTGGCGGCTGCGCTTGAGCGCGACGCCGGCCACCTTGCGATCGCTCCAGCACAGATCGCCGCTCTCGTCGGCACGCAGATCGGTGGCGGCACCGGCCGCGGCCAGCGCGGCCATCGTGATCCGATTGCAGAAACGCTTGGACCCGGGGATGGTCGCGAGCTCTGCGTCGTGCTCGTAGGGAAGCACGAACGCGTACTGCAGGGTTCCTTCGCCGACGACGACGGCGCCGCCTCCGCTCGATCGTCGCAGCACCGCCACGCCTTCGTCACGACATCCATCGAGATCGACCTCGCGATCGACGCGCAGGCTGACCCCGAGCACCACCGCCATCTGCGACGTCTGCCACACGCGCGTCGTCGCCCCCGATCCGGCTGCGGCGAGCAATGCGAAGTCGCGCTCGAGCTCAACTCGGGCGAGGCAGTCGTCGCCGCTCAGCAACTGCACGGGGGGCGCGTTACGCAAGGCATATTGCGCGGCACACACGGACGGCACGGCGTGCACATTGCCACGACCGGGTGCATGTGGCGATCCTGCTTCCTATGCCGGCTCGGACACGACTAACGTTTTCGTCGGAGAGCGAAGCCATGGCCAGGCTCACCTTCGTTCACGGCGACATCACGCAGCAACAGGTCGATGCCATCGTCAACGCCGCCAATGAAGCGTTGGTGGGCGGCGGCGGCGTCGACGGCGCCATTCATCGTGCCGGCGGGCCGGAGATCATGGCCGAGTGCGAACGCATCCGTCACGACCTCGGCGGCTGTCCCACCGGAAGCGCAGTGCATACCACTGCGGGGCGCCTGCCGGCGCGCGCCGTCATTCACACGGTCGGACCGGTGTGGCGAGGCGGGATGAGCGGCGAACCGCAGCAGCTCGCCGCATGCTACCGCAACGCGCTGGCGCTGGCCGCCGAGCGCGGGTATCGAACGGTGGCCTTCCCTTCGATCAGCACCGGTGTCTACGGCTATCCCATTCGGCAGGCCGCTGCAGTGGCCGTCTCGACCATCCAGGAAGAGCTGCGCACGCACCCCGAATCCTTCGATGAAGTGCGGATGGTGCTGTTCAGCGAATGCGACCTCGCCGTCTACGAAACAGCGCGCGCAGAGGGCCGCCGCCGCTGAGCCGCGGCGGCGCGTCTTGGCCGCAGCGTTGCCACCGATTCGGTGGCAGCGTTGCGGCCGCCGGCGTACCGCCGATGTCGTGCGGCCGCCGGGTCGAGGCTGGTGCTGCCGTGCAGCCTTCGGCGCATGGATCTACGCCGCGGCGGCCGGCATCTGCCCCTGCTCGAACATCCTCCAGAGCTGTCGCAGATCCTCGGGCAGCGAGCCCTCGATCTGCTGCGACTGGCCCTGGGAGATGCGTCTGGTGATCACGCGGACGACGGCGTACATGTAGCGCATCGGGTCGGGGTTGCGGACGTTATTGGCGGAAAGGTTCTGAGCGATCTGCTGGAGAAACTCGTTGCGGTCGTACTTGATCGGCTTGTCGCGGAGCTGGAAGCCGTTGAAGTACAGGCCCGCCACGAGCAGCGGGAGCTGACCGCCCAGATGCACGGCTTCGGCGGCCGGGAGCCGGTCTCGCAGCAGGTGAAGAACCGCGCGCAGCGCCTGCAGCGCCTCCTGCGCGTTCTCCGAGTGCAGCTCGGTCATGATTTCGTGGATCCAGGTGTTCGCCGTCTGCAGGCTCTGATCGAAGACGTGGACGCCGGGGCCGGCGCCAGTTGTTTTGGTTTCCATGTTCGTCCCTCTCGCGAGTTTTCTCTCGAGAGAGCCGATCGGCAGAGGATGCCGGCGGCAGGTGGCTCATGGAGGGGCCTCTGTCGCGACCGCTCTCCGTCCTGTTCTGGCTCGGACGCTTGAAAACTACGCGGATTCGATGCGATCAGCGTCAATGACCATCACGCGGCGACGTTGAGGTATCGCAGACATCCGGTTTCACCCAGCAGCGCCTCGAGCTCACCACGGTCGGAAATCGACAGCGCCTGCCAGTGAGCGAGAAGCTCGCGAGAACAGCGCGCCTGATACCCGTAGGCGCTGCGCCGATAGGCGTGCCCGTCGACTTCCGCTTCGAACGTCTCGCGGCTTGCCGCAACGGCCGCCGCGTTCGCTGCCATGAAGGGGAAGTAGCCGCGCGCTGCCAGCCGCAGCAACGAGCGGCGCGTTTCGGTCGCGACCTCATCGTTGAAAACCCACTCGCCTTCGACGCCGGATGCATCATCGAGCTGCATCACCCACAGCTCGACGCTGGGCGCGATCTCGCGCGCGATGCGCTGCGGAAGCGGGTCGGTGACCAGCTCGCTCAGCTGTCCGTAAAGCGCGAAGTCGGCCAGCGACGGCCGCGTGCCGAACAGATATCGCGACTGCGTCGCCAGCGGCGCGAGCATGCGCAGCAGCTCGCGGTAGTGGGACTCGATGATGGCGCCGTTGCTCGCACCGCCGCAGACGATGTCCATACGCCCGCGCTGGCGCGTGAAGACCTCGCGCTCGAGCATTTCGCGGGTCGGCGCGTCCACGTCACCCGCACGTTCCCGAATGATCCAGCGGGCCGCGAAACGGCCAGTGTCGTCCTCGACCCATCGAAAATAATACATCGCCTGCATGAACCACTCGTCGGCCATGTCTTCGATGAGGTGACAGAGGAAAGCGGCAGCGGGATCGGGTGGAACGATGCTGCGAGCGCCGGGATGGCGCGCTTCGAGCTCGTGCGCCAGGGGAGTCGTGTCGACGGCATATCGCATCGAGCCGTCATCTGCCGGAATGCCGAGGATCGGAATGAGACGCGGACGGACCGCTTCGATGGCCGGGCCCATGTCGGGTCCTCGCAGCCGCCAGACGTGCGGCAATCGGCGGTAGCGCAGGATCGCACGCAGCTTCCGCGAAAAAGGGGAGGGGTTGGCGCCGATGATTTCGTAAGGCTGGTTCACAGGATTCCTTTGCGAGCGCCGCAGCTTAGCGGCGCGCATGCCGGCGGTCCTGGCTGCGCGGGTCAACTTTTGGTCGCCGGCGGCCAGCTGGTATGGCTGCGCGCGCAACATGCCAGCTCCGGGCAGCACACTGAATACCTGGGCCATCGTCGTCGCGCGCACGCTGGAGGCTCGCGGCATCGACAGCGCCGAGCTGTTTCGCCAGGCCGGCATGGATCCGGCCATCCTCGGCGACCCCAACGGCCGCTATTCCGTCGCACAAATGGCGCGCCTCTGGCGCCTGGCCGTGCAGGCCACGGGCGACCGGTGCCTCGGCATTCATGCCGCCGAGTACGTGCAGCCGGCGACGTTCCACAACCTCGGCCTCGCGCTGCTGGCCAGCGTGACGCTGGAGGATGCGCTGGTGCGCGCAGCGCGCTACTCGCGCATCGTCAGCAACGCCGCCGACGTCACCGTCGATGAGACGCGCGAAGGCATCCGCCAGACCCTCACGTTTCGCCGCGGCATGCCGCAGGTGGACGAGGACATCGATTTGTTCATGGCGGCCTCACGCAAGATGGGCGATCTGCTGACAGGCCGCCAGATCAAGCCACGCCAGATTCGCCTGCGGCGGCGCGCCACGCCGGAGATGGCCGCCGAGTTCGAGCGCTTCTTCGGCGTGCCCGTGGAGTTCGGGGCGGGCGAGAACTCATTGATGGTGGGTCTCGAGGACGCGCGCCGGCCTCTGCCGATGGGCAATGCCGTTCTGGCGGGCCAGACCGATCGCATCATGCTCGAGCAGATCGCGCGCAGCGACGATGCATCCATCGCCGAACGCGTGCGCGCGGAGCTGATCGCACGCTTGCCATCGGGAGAGCCCGGCCGCGCCGATCTTGCGCGCGTGCTGGCGATGAGCGAGAAGACGCTGCAGCGCCGGCTCAAGGACGAGCGAACGACGTACCAGCACCTGCTGGACGAGACGCGACGCGAGCTTGCCGAGGAGTATCTGCGCGACGGGGGACTCTCGGTTTGCGAGGTGACGTTTCGGCTGGGGTTTTCGGACCAGAGCAGCTTTACGCGGGCGTTCAAGCGGTGGACCGGCGTGGCGCCAAGAGAGTTTCGGGCACGGCCCGGCCCGCCTCATCTTTGACCCGCAAGGCCAAGCGACCCGCGTCCCATTCCGCTATGGTGCCGGCATGAACACGACCGCCGCCCCCTACACCCACTTCATGCTCTGGTGCTCCTACTATAGCGGGAAAATGCAGGCCTACCTGCGCTACAAGGAGATCCCGCACGTCGACGTGGAGCCGCAGTGGTGGGAGCTGGCCAACGTCGTCTACCCCAACACCGGCCGCATGCAGGTTCCCGCCATCCGCACGCCCGATGGCCAGTGGATGACCGACAGCACTCCGATGATCGAGTGGTTCGAGCAGCGCTTCCCGCAGGGACCGGTGCTGCCCGACGATCCCTACCAGGCCTTCTTCTGCCGCCTGCTCGAGGACTACGCCGACGAGTGGCTGTGGCGGCCGGCGCTCCACTATCGCTGGTCCTATTCCGAGGACGCCCGCGCGCTCGGCGCCCGCTTCTCCGATACGTTCCTCAAGGACTGGCTGATGCCCAAGGCGATCATGTCGGTGATGGCCCAGCGTCGTCAGTACCGCCTGTACGTCGCCGGCGACGGTGTGACGGCCGAGACGAGAGCGCACGTCGAGCAGACCTATCGGACGGCGCTCGAGCGCCTCGAAGCGATCCTCTCACGCCAGGCGTTCCTGCTCGGCGACAAGCCCTGCCTGGCCGACTTCGGCTTCTTCGCCTCGATGTTTCGACACTTCAGTCAGGATCCGACGCCGAGTCGCATCATGCACGAGCGCGCTCCGAACGTTTACGCCTGGCTCGGTCGTCTGTGGTCGTCGCGCGCGTCGACGCTGACGGGTGAGCATGCGGCGCCGGGAATGCTTCCCGAGGGATGGACGCCGCTGCTGAAGGACATCGGCGAAACCTACCTGCCCTACCTGCACGCCAACGCGAAGGCCTGGAGAGAGAACTGCCGCCGCTTCGATGTCACGGTGCAGGGCGTCACCTACCGAAACCTTCCCGTCGTGCAGTACCGTGTCTGGTGCAGGCAGGAGTTGCAGCGTCATTACGCAGCGCTTCCCGAGGCCGCGCGCGCGCAGGTCGAGCGTACGCTCGTGCAGGCCGGCTGCATGGAGCCGCTGCTGCGCGACGGGACGATCGAGTCGGGGCTGCACGCGACCTCGCGTCCGCCGATCTGCCAGCCGCGGCCGATGAGCTTCCGTCAGAAGTTTGCCGGCTACGTCACCGGCACGCACTGGCGGCCGCAGCGCGCGCCGGTCCGGCCGTGACCGTGCGTCCCGCCTCGCCGAGAATCACGGCGGGGCTTTCGCATTCCTCCGTGTAGCGCTGCCGGCGCGTGCCGCGCAGCCGCGCGATTGTGCGCCCAAGCCTCTTGTTGGCTGGCGCACGCGGGGCCTACGATCGTTTCTCGCCGCTCGCTCAGGGACAGGAGGGACCCATGCCACGACCTCGGCTTTCCTGGCCGCTCGCCATCGCCGCCGCCATCTGCATCTTCCAGAGCGCGCCGGCCGCACACGCCGCGCCATGCTTCGCCACCGATGGCGACGGGATCTTCGACAAGGACTCCAGCATCAACGGCGTCATCGCCATCACCGCCGAATCCTCCAGCGCCGTACCTGCGGCGGCCGACCCCTACGACTGCTCTTCGCTCGACTTCCTCATCACCGCCGGCGGCCTTCTCGAGCTCGACGGCGATCCGGGAAGCGGCAGCATCGCCGCCCTCATTCTCGACGACCTGACCATTCAGGCGGGCGGCGCGATCCGCGCCGACGGGCTCGGCTGCCGTCCCGACGCCGGCACGCCTGGCCAGGGTCCCGACGTAAACAACCTCTGCATCACCGGCGGTCCCGGCGCCGGCGGCAGCGGGAACGACTTCGGCGGCTCGGGTGGCGGCGGGCACGGCGGTCGCGGCGGCAACGGCGGAATCGGCAGCGGCGGCGCAACCTACGACTCGGCAACCGAGCCGGTGTTCTTCGGCGCCTCGGGCGGCAGGACGGGTGCAGCGATTGAGCCGGGCGGTCCCGGCGGCGGCGTCGTGCGAATCCTCGCTCATAGTCTCGTGCATGACGGCGTCATCAGCGCCCATGGCGGTGCCGGCGGAGGCGTGGGAAACCGAACGACCGGAGGCGGTGCGGGCGGCTCCATCTACATTGAAGTGGTGGAGCTCGGCGGCACCACCGGAACCTTCGAAGCCAGCGGGGGCGACGGGGCCGCAGCGGTCACCGTGGGCGGAGGCGGCGGCGGCGGCAGGATTGCGATCGCGTTCGAATCCTCGACGTTCGACTTCGATGCCGGCGATTTCGACGTCTCGGGCGGTACCGGCCTCGATGCCGGCGCGAACGGAACCGTCTACGTCCATGACGTGCAGGACGGGATCGTCACGATCTTCCACGGCTTCACGTTCACGGATCACGATCACATGGCCAGCCAGTGGACGAGCACGCCCTCGGCCACGAATCAGTACTGCGACGAATCCATCACAGCCGATGCTACGCCGTCGATCCATGCAGCGACACTCACGTTCGGCGGCAGCCTCCGCTGTCCTGCCAGCATCGGCTCCTTCGGCATCGTGCAGAGCGACGGCGAGTCGGCGCTCGAGCTGAGCCCGGAGTCGATGATCGAGGTGCACGGCGCATTGTTTCTGCAGGCAGCGGGCGACTTCATCGTCGGCAACGACTCGACAATCTCCAACACGCGGCGCGCCACCGACCTCACCATCGAGATCGCTGACGATGACGATCAGACCTGGTCGGGCGTCACCGTCGACGGCGCCCGCGAAGGCCGTATCGACATCGATGCCGCCATCGACCTCTCGCTGACCAACGGCACGTCGGTACGCGGCAACCCGCGCTGGCTGAATCTTTCGAGCCTCGGCGTGGACGCCACCTCGCTCGTCTCTGCCGACGAGAAGGGTTGCGATGCACAGTTCAGCGGAGTCAGCAGCGCCGGCATGGCGCCCGACTGCACCAACGTGTGCCAGCGTGGCCAACGCGGCGCCGGCGGAGCGGGCAACGACTTTGGCGGCTCCGGTGGCGGCGGACACGGCGGCAAGGGCGGCGCCGGCGTGGTCGGCGCGGGCGGCGACAGCTTCGAGGCAATTCCCGACCCGCGCCTGTTCGGTGCTTCCGCCGGCAACACCGGAGCGGCAACGGACGACGGAGGCGCCGGCGGCGGGCTCGTCGAGCTTCGCATCAGCGGAGCGCTCACCAACGACGGCGCCATTACGGCGCGCGGCGAGGACGGCGGCGGCGGTGGCAACCGGATAACGGGCGGCGGCTCGGGCGGAACGATCAACATCCGCGCCGCCACTCATGCGTGCACGACCGGAGGCTCGTTCTCCGTGGCAGGTGGTGACGGCGCCGAGCCGGGCGCCGGCGGTGGTGGCGGCGGACGGTTGCGTGTCGAGGTGGATGCCGACCAATGCGTGGCCGCGCCGTTGGCGGCGCTGAGCGCCGAGACGGTCGCACCGGGCGGCGCGGGCGGAGCGCTGGCGGGCGACGGCCTTCCCGGCACGATCGCGCTGTCGACCGGCTCGGCCTGCGCCGATCCGCGCCTGGTCGCGGGACAGCCGCAGCCTCGCGTGGTCAATGCGAGCGATTCGCTGATGATCCTGCAGACGGCGGTCGGAACCCAGTGCTGCAGCCTCTGCGTGTGCGACATCAACGATTCGATGTCGGTGACGGCTACCGATTCGCTCGCCGCGCTCAAGGCAGCCGTCGGCAGCGAGGTGGCGCTGGATTGTCCGGCCTGTCCGTAGGAGCTTTTCGCGTCCGGGTGCCGAGCCAGAACAGGAGGAGCCCATGGAGCTCGAAGGCGGCTGTTACTGCGGCGCAGTCCGTTACCGCGCCACCGGCGATGCGATGTTCAGCGGCCAGTGCCACTGTCGGGAGTGCCAGTACATCAGCGGCGGGCATCCCAACGTCATCCTCGGCATGCCGGAGTCGGGATTTGCCTGGACCAGGGGCGAGGGAAAGCCTTTCCGCCGCAGCGACCTCGCAAACCCCGTCACGCGCGAGTTCTGCGCCGAGTGCGGCACGCACCTCACCTCGCGCCCGCCCGGTCTTCCCGGCGCCGTGCTCATCAAGATCGGTACGCTCGATGATCCGAGCGTCTTTACCGGACCACAGATGGTCATCTGGACCATCGACAGGCAGAGCTTCCATCACATTCCCGAAGGCGTGCCGGTCTTCCAGAAGGTGCCCGGCGCATAGCGCTGGGCCGGCGGTGCCAGGGGCCGGGCCGGCGGCAGCGACGTTGCGCCCGCCAGCGCCAGCAAAGTTTCCGTCTCAGCCCTGCGGTTGGATGCGCAGGCGCACCGCCGCCGGAGCGGGCAGGCTCACGTCCAACCCCGCTTCGAGCTCTTTCGCCGAGCGCGTCACGCTCGTGCCGGTTGCCGCGTCGGTGACGAGGTAAGAGCGCTCCGTCTCGACCACGAACCACTGCGGAAGGCCGTTCAGCCGCGGGTACTCCTTCGGCAGATTCCACGTCCGCGCGTGACGCGGGACGTCCAAGACGATTCGCCCCGACCACGGCCTGCCCGCCTGGACGTGCACGAACAACTCACGCGTCTGCGGATTCATCGAGGCGCCCACGGCCACGTCCTCGTTCCACGGCACGGCGCGCACGCCGAGGGACTTGTAGTGTGCATACAGCATCGCGGTGCGGATGAAGTTGCCGTCCAGGTACCAGCGCTCGACGAAGCCGTCATCGTGCTGCTTGCCGAACAGGACCTCGATCTCGTCGTCGACCCAGCGCATGCATTCGGCAATGGGGCGGAACGGCAGCATGTACAGCATCGACTCGAGCGTGTCGGCGTAGCCGTCCATGTATCGCCATTCCCATTCGAACGACCGCCGCGTGGCGGCGGCGCGCATGATGCGCTCGATCTCCGCGCCGTACACGTCGGTTCCCTCGGCCAGATCGAAGGCGTGGTAGCCGGTGAGCACATATCCCCAGGTGTCGGCAACGTCGGCATCGATGGGGTTGCGCGAAGCGGCATCGTAGGAGTCGTGGAACATGCCGTCGCTCGTGCGCGGCAGACGCAGCACCGCGTCGAGAAAGTGCCGGATCGGCTCGCGGTAGCGCTGCGCCGCGGCTCGGCCCGACAGCTTTTCGACCAGGTAGAGCTCGCCGAGGCCCGGCACCAGTTCCGAGCCGTGATCGCGCAGCCGGAACTCGGCGCTGGCCGGCCTCATCGTCGGGAAGTGCCACAGCCTGGCAGGCAGTCCGTGGTTCTTGGGCATGACGTCGAACAGATACGCGTCGGCGATGCGCTCGGCCGCCGCGATGTATTTCTCGTCGCGGGTGGCGAGCCACAGCCGCGACAGCACGATGAGCAGTTCGCCGTTGACTTCGGTGCCGTCGCTGGCGAGCCGGCCGCGCGGCGTCTCGACCGGCGCGGCCTCGAGGACCGCATCGATGTCTTCGATCATCCGGTCCAGCCACGGCCCGCGCCCGAGCCGCTCGGCGACCGCGAGCAGGCCGTCCTTGCTGTACTCGACCGCACCGAAGATGTCCGCCTCCAGCCGGCGCTCGATTCGAATGCCCGACGGCAGCGCGATCTGGCACGGCAGGCGGCCGCAGATGCGGCGCTCGGCGGCCATGGTGTCCAGCCACGGCTGCACGCCGCCGGCGTCGAGCTCGTGCGCCGCGTACAGCAGATACGGGAAGAGATCGGCCCCAACGTCCTCGGAGTTCCAGTAGCGCATGTGCGCGACCGGAGACTTCGGGATCAGGCCTGTGGCAGGACCGCGCAGCGTCTCCCACGCATCGAGAACCCGCCGTGCTCGCACGTAAGCCTCCTGCCCGAGCACCGCGTTGATGCGAGCCGCCGCATCGTAGCTTCCCGCCGCCACAGCGCCATGCAGCTGATCGACCAGCAGCCTGCGGGGGCTGCTGCGGTCGGCGGGCAGGATCGGGCGCATGAGCAGCGGCGGCTGCTTCGGCAGGGGCGCCGGGTCTGCCTCCGGCGCCGCGCACGCCGCGGCGACGAGCAGCAGCGACAGCGCCGCTGCCATGCAGGCCGACAGGACGGCCAACTCAGACCTCGCGCACCGGCATTTCCGGATCGCGCAGGACGAGCGGCTCGGCCTTCTCGGCGATCAGGCTCTCGCGCTCGTCGCTATAGGTGAAGCAGGTGTTGCGCATGCCCGGAATGGCGGCGTTGACGGCGCGCCAGCGATCGATGGGCACGTCGGCGCGCTCGCGCTGCTCCTTGGGCACCTGCGAGAAGAAGCGCACGAAGTGGAGCTGGTACGCCGCCTGCGCGATCTCGACCACGAGTTCGGAGACGCGGTGGCAGCCGCCGCCGCCGCCGACCGCCTTTCGCGCCTCCAGCGTAAAGCCGCGCCCCACGCGCATTCCCACGAGGCGCTCCACGTTGGGGCGCGTCATGTTGCAGACGTTGGTGAACGGCCCGTTGCGGACCTCGCTGCGTGCGGCGACGATCTCGAGCGAAGGGTGAAGGATCTCGACCTCGACGTGCACGTCGTGGACCTCGTCCTGCAGAATTGCCTCGATCAGGAAGCGATCGCCCTCGACGGGATAGATGCTGACGGACTTGTTGCGGTGAAAGATCGCGCGAACCTGGGCCATGGCCCTATATCCCGATGCCGGTCCCGCTTGTCGAACGCGTCCGGCATGACCGCAGACGACTGGTGCGCGGCCGCCACGCATTGACTTAACGGCGTCGCCGCATTCTCATCGGCGCCTTTCTCGGACCTGGCACCGTGCGCCGGGACAGCCGCAGATCAAGGGAGGGATTTTCATGTTTCAGGAGTTTCGCGTCCTGCTCCTCGCCATCACCCTGGCGGGTTTGACCGCGGCGTCCGCCACTCCAGCCCATGCCGTTGCGGTGACCGCCGGTGAATTCTTCGGTGCCTGCCCGGGCCCCATCTTCGTCAGCCAGGACACGGAGATTTCCGGCGCCGTCCAGATCCCCGGCGACTGCACCGTCAGCGTCGATGCCGGCTTCGCGCTGACAATGGACCGCGTCAAGCTGACGGCAGGCACGTTCCGCCTCCAGGGGGACGCATCGTCCGTGTCCATCACCAAGAGCAAGCTTTCCTCCTCCGGCGCCGACGGCATCACGCTCGACTCGGAAGGGCCGATGACGATTGCGGAGAGCAAGATCGTCGCCGTGGCAGGCGGCATCAACATCCCGCCCAAAGGCGATCTGCTGGTGGACGGCAGCGCGATTTCGGCGTTCGGTCAGCTCGTCATCGGCGGCCCCGGCGGGCTGCGACAGATCGTCGGCAGCCAGCTGTCGTCGGAGACCGAGATCAGGCTGGCGCCCGGATTCACGCCGACCTTTCAGCCCACCTCCACGACGATCGATTCGAGCACGCTGGTCTCGCTCGGATCGATCAAGTTCTGGGGCGCCAGCTCCTACGACATCCTCGACAGCCGTGTCGAGGCCCTCGGCGGCGGCTCCGCGATCGATTTCGGGCAAGGCGCCTACCAAAGGACATGCAACCTGGTTGATTCCAGCTTCTCGTCGCCCGGCGGCAACACGCGGGTCTGGGGCGCGTGCGACTTCTTCGTTCAGGGCACGAAGCTGGACGCCATGGGCTCGATCGACTTCGGGCTGGGCGGCACGACCACTCTCGACGACGCTTCGCTGGCCGCGGAGACGGGGCCGGTCACGTGGATGGGCGGCGCGGTGACGATCGACGGCTCCGACCTCGAGGGGACCGACCTGACCTTCGGCAACGGCGGCGGAGTGGCCGTGGCCGCGAGCTCGCTGCAGACACCCGGCAGCATCCGCGTCCAGACGGCTGGTCCCGTCACGTTCGACGATTCCAAGCTGACCGCGGAGGCCGACAGCCCGACTGCACTTTGGATAACGAACGGCAGCGGGCGCTCGATCACCAACAGCAAGGTCAAGATCAAGAACGGCGGGGCATGGCTCATCGGCGGCGGGCCGCTCGTGCTGGGCAACATCAAGCTGTCGTCCAAGAGCGACGAAGGCCTCGTGCTGGAAGGATCGTCCTCCGCCAACATCAGCAACTCGCGCATCTCGACGCTCGGGCAGATCGCCGCGCGCTATTACGACGACATCTCGATCTCGCTGACCAAGGTGAAGACCGAGGGCGGCCTGGGCCTGCTCGCCGAGAGCGGCTCCAGCGGCGACAGCACGCTGACCGAGAGCAGCATCAAGGGGCCGCAGATGGCCATCCGTTCGTACGGCAGCACCTCGGCCATCGACAACAAGCTCATCATCGAGGGAACGGTCGAGCTCAGCTCGGTCGGCACCTGCACTTCCAGCGGCAACAATCCCGACGTCGCGTGCTTCTGAGAAAGGTCGCCGTCCGTCACTGCTGGCGTGCGCGCGAATGGTGATGGACGGCGCCTGGACCGCTACTGCACGCTGACGCGGTCGGGCGCCGGCGAGCCGATGTCTCGATACTCTCGCGCCTTCTCTTCCATTCCCTTCTCGACCGCCGCCGCCTCGGCCACGCCGCGCTGGCGCGCGTACTCGCGCACCGACTCGGTGATTCGCATGGAGCAGAACTTGGGGCCGCACATCGAGCAGAAGTGCGCGTGCTTGGCGTTCTCGGCCGGCAGCGTTTCGTCGTGGAATTCGCGCGCCGTCTCCGGATCGAGGGAGAGGTTGAACTGGTCCTCCCAGCGGAATTCGAAGCGCGCCTTGGACAGGGCGTTGTCGCGGTCCTGCGCGCCCGGATGCCCCTTGGCCAGGTCGGCGGCGTGGGCGGCGATCTTGTAGGCGATCACGCCGGCCTTGACATCCTCGCGGTCGGGCAGGCCCAGGTGCTCTTTGGGCGTCACGTAGCACAGGAGCGCGGTGCCATAGGAGCCGATCATCGCCGCGCCGATGGCCGAGGTCAGATGATCGTAGCCGGGCGCGATGTCGGTCGTCAGAGGCCCGAGCGTGTAGAACGGCGCTTCGTGGCAGACGGCGAGCTGGCGATCCATGTTCTCGCGGATCAGGTGCATCGGGACGTGCCCCGGTCCCTCGATCATCACCTGCACGTCGTGCTCCCACGCCTTCAGCGTCAGCTCGCCGAGCGTATCGAGCTCGGCGAACTGCGCCTCGTCGTTGGCGTCGGCGATGCAGCCAGGACGCAGGCCGTCGCCGAGCGAGAAGCTGACGTCGTACTTCTTCATCACCTCGCAGATCTCGTCGAACCGCTCGTAGAGGAAACTCTCCTTGTGATGCGCCAGGCACCACTGCGCCATGATCGATCCGCCGCGCGAGACGATGCCGGTTAGGCGGCTGGCAGTCAGCGGAATGTACGCCAGCCGCACGCCGGCGTGGATGGTGAAGTAGTCCACGCCCTGTTCGGCCTGCTCGATGAGCGTCTCCATGAAGATGTCGAAGGTGAGGTCCTCGGCGCGCGCGACCTTCTCGAGCGCCTGATAGATAGGCACGGTGCCGATGGGCACGGGCGAGTTGCGGATGATGGCCTCTCGCGTCTGGTGGATGTCGGCGCCGGTGGAAAGATCCATCACCGTGTCGGCGCCCCAGCGGGTGGCCCACAGGAGCTTGTCGACCTCGTCCTGGATCGAAGAGCGGATCGCCGAGTTCCCGATGTTGGCGTTGATCTTCACCAGGAAGTTGCGCCCGATCACCATCGGCTCCAGCTCGGGATGACGGATGTTGGCAGGCAGGATGGCGCGGCCGCATGCGATCTCCGCGCGCACGAACTCCGGATCGACGTTCTCGCGAATGGCGGCGAACTGCATCTCCTCGGTGACGACTCCCCGCCGTGCCCAGTGCATCTGCGACATGTTGCGGTCGCCGCTGGCCAGCCGCTTCTCGATCCACGGCTTGCGAAGAGGCGGCAACCCGCGCGCGACGTCGCGCTCGGCCGGTCCGGATGTGTCGTAGACGCGCAGCGGCGGCTCACCGCCCGACAGCGAGATCTCGCGGCAAGGCACGGGCATCTGCTCGCTGTGGTAGACCTTGCGCGAGCGCGGAAAGCTGTCGGCGATGGGAGGCAGGCTGGATTTGCTCATGAAGTCCTCGATTCGATGGCGCGCCCTGGAAGTGCAGCAGGACGCGGCTCAACCCTCTTCTTGTTAGACCCTTCCGCTGCAAGGGAGTCAACGCGTGCATCCGGCGATGTTGACTCACGCGCGGGAGAGCGGGACAAGATCGGGCCGCGCCGCACGCACGCCGCTTCGCCGATCGTTGCGTGGGCTGCATCGGCGGAACGTGCAACGTGCTCGAAGCCGGCAACATCGCTCCATCGTTCGATCTCGTCGATGTCCGCGGCGGCCGCGTCGTCACGCTCGACTCGCTGCGGGAGCGCGGCCCGGTCCTACTGGTCTTCGTGGAAGCCGACTGTCCGACCTCGCGCTTGACGCTCGAGCGGCTGGCGGCCGTTTCTGCCGCCGTCGAAGCCGCCGGTACGACGCTGCTGGCGGTGCACGAGGATCCGGTGCCGGTGGCGCGGGAAACGATGAACGCCTGCGGCGCCGGCTTCGCCGCGCTGTCGGAGCCCGATCCGTACACCGTCTCGCAAGCGTTCGGCCTGCGCGCCGTGCCGAGCGCGTTCCTGATCGACCGCGACGGCCGCGTGCAATGGTCGCTCGAGGGATGGAGCCGCGCCGAATGGACGACGCTGCTCGAACGCCTCTCCGTGCGCGGCGACCCCGCATGGCCGCCGAGCCCGGAGACCAAGCCCGGCTGCGGCTCCAAGAACACGCTGAGCGCGGAGCTTCGCGCGACGTGCCCTACGGATGCCGGGTTCGACGAGATCGAAGACATGTTCGAGCGCGGCTGGACCGACGGCCTGCCGGTGGTGCCGCCGACGCGGCCGCGCGTACGGCGCATGCTCGGCGACTACGATGCCAGCGTCAGTCTGGGCGCGGTGCCGCCGGGCATGGGGGAGCTGACGCTGGAGCGGCTTGCGGCCTGCGCCGTGCTTGCCGGATGCCACCCAAGCTATTTTCCGACCGTGAAGGCCGCGGCCGAAGCGGTGCTGGATCCGGCGTTCAACGTTCACGGCGTCACCAACACCACGCACTCGTGCAGCCCGGTCCTGATGATCAACGGACCCGTGCGCGCAAGGATCGGCATCAACTGCGGCATCAACTGTCTGGGCGGCTGGAACAGAGCCAACGCCACGATCGGCCGCGCAATCCGGTTGATGATCGGCCTGACCGGCCGTGGCAGGCCCGGCTCGCTCGACCGTGCGACGATGGGTCAGCCGGGCAAGATCAGTCTGTGCTTCGGCGAGAATGAAGAAGCCAGTCCGTGGGAGCCGCTGTCGGTCACGCGCGGCATGCCCGAGGGACGAAGCGTCGTCACCGTCATCGCCGCCGACGGCCCCACCACCGTCTCCGATCACTACAGCCGCGATCCGCAGCAGGTGCTGACCACACTGGCGCTGGCCGGCGCCGCGGCGTTCTCGCCCCATTTCTTTCCGCTGGCCGCCGATACCGTGTTCGTGCTCTCGCCCGAGCACGCCGCCACCTTCGCGGGCGCCGGCTGGGGCAAGCGCGAGGTCGCCGCGCGTATGGTCGAGGCTTCCAAACGTCGCGCCGGCGACATCCGCACCGGCGATCAGGGCCCCTTCACCGCCATGCTCGACGACGAGGCCATGATCGCCAAATGGACGAGCGCCGACGAGATCGTTCTCGTCGTCGCCGGCGGCGATGCCGGCCGTTTTTCCGCGGTGCTCGCGCCGTGGGTGGGATTCGGGCTCGGCTCCTCGATGACGAGCCGGCTCATCGACGAGGTGTGAGATGCAGGAATACGTAAGCCCCTTCGACGATCGCAGCACGGAACCGGTCGAGCATGCGCCCCGCCTGTCCTCGCTTGCCGGCAAGCGAGTGACGATGCTGTCGATCCGCAAGCCCAAATCCGCCGAGTTCCTCGACGAGCTCGGCCGCCTGCTGACCGACCACGGCGCCATCGTCACGCAGATGGAGAAGCCGACGTTCACGCGGCCGGCGCCCGCGGACGTGCTCGAGCGCGTACGGGCCGGGAGCGACGCGGTCGTCGAGGCGCTGGCCGATTGAGGATCCTGCGTGTCGTGCAGTGTGCACGACGTGGTTCGCCTGGAGAAGAGCGGCATCCCGACCGTGGCGGTGGCTACCGAGGCTTTCGTGGACGAGGCACTCGACCAGTCGCGTCTGCTGGGCATGCCTGCCTATGAAGTCGTGTATCTTCCGCACCCGGTCGCCATCCTCGATGAGGAGAACATCCGGCGCCTGGCTCGGGAGACCGCACGGAGCATCATCGAGAGGCTGGTGGCTTGACCCGAATCATCACCTGGAACGTCAACGGCATCCGGGCCGTCATCAAGAAGGGGTTCTGCGATTTTCTGGAGAGGGAGCGTCCCGACATCCTGTGCCTGCAGGAGGTCAAGTGCACTCCCGAGCAGATGCCGGTGGCCGAGCTCGAGCGCTTCGGGAGCCTCGGCTACACGGTGCACTGGAACCCGGCCAGAAAAGCCGGGTACAGCGGCGTGGCCACCTTCTGCAGGGCGGAACCGTTGTTCGTCACGCCCGGCACGGACTTCGAGCGCGGAGAAGGGCGCGTGCTGATCACCGAGCACGGCGATTTCACGCTGTACAACTGCTACTTCCCCAATGGCCGGCAGACCGCGGCCGGGCCGGACCCGCAGCGACTCGCATTCAAGCTCGAGTTCTATGAGCGCGTGCTCGAGCAGATCGAGGAGGAGCGCGCCGAGGGCAAGAACGTCATCGTCACCGGAGACTGGAACACGGCCCTGGAAGAGATCGATCTGGCCCGGCCAAAGGAGAACCAGGGGCAAACGGGCTTTCTCCCCGAGGAACGCAACGCCCTGCGCCGGTTCGTCGACCGAGGCTGGGTGGACGTCTTTCGTCATTTCCATCCTGCCCATCTGTACGAGGGGCGCCGTCCCGAGGAGCGCGACTACACCTGGTGGAGCTACTGGCCGGGTGCGCGCGAGCGCAATCTCGGCTGGCGCATCGATCACTACTTCGTCAACGAAGAGATGATCCCGCTGCTACGAGACGCGGCCATCTGGGACGATGTGCAGGGATCGGATCATTGCCCCGTCGTTGCGGACTTGAAGATCTGAAGGCGGGGCAAGACGGAAGGCGAGACAGGTGGCCGGCCGCCGCGTTTCCGCGACGACCGGCTCTACAGGAAGCTCGGGCTAGCGGACGCGCACGCTGCGCGGACGCCGCATCGCCAGGACCGGCGGGTGATGCGCTTGCACGCGCGTGTCCCGGCGGAGGAATGCCGCTCCGCACATGATGGCGAAAACGACGAGAGAGAATACGACGGCCGCGGCGAAGATCGGCGGCACGCTCGCAAGGAAACGAACGCTGACGACCAGGGCGATCATCGTGCTCAGCACGCCAATGGCGAGCATGCCGATGATTGCGGCTGCATCCGCCTCGCCTCTTCCGTGAGGGGTCCTGATTCGGTGCGGGGCTTCGTTCATCTGCTTCCTCTCTGCGACTACTGTCTGCTCCCTTTCCGGTGTTGAACCGCGCCCACCCCGGCTTTCGAGATCAGGCTAGAGGGGCCGATGCCGGCCAGCAAGGTCGGGCTCTGCGAAACCGTCAAAAAATCCGCTCGGGTCATTGCGACACCCTTGGACGCTTCAGGAGCCGCCGGAGGCCTGAAATGAGCGTTTAGGACGGTATCAGCGGTCAGAAGCCGCCGAATTCGCAGTTCGGCGTGCAGCCGTCGCCCAGCGAGTTGTTGCCGTCATCGCACACTTCGCCGAGGCCTTCCTGGATGGTGCCGTCGCCGCAATACTCGAGGTCACAGGTGGGCGAGCAGCCGTCGCCGCTCTCGTCGTCGCCATCGTCGCACTCTTCCGAGCCGGCGCAGCCGACGGCATTCCCGCACGTGGGCAGCGTGCAGTTGTAGTCGCAGCCGTCGCAGCTGGTGCGATTGCCGTCGTCGCACTCCTCGCCGATGTCGGCCTGAATGGTTCCGTCGCCGCAGTGGGCGGGGCCCGCGTAGAGCCGGTTGACGATGTCGTCGGTCATCCAGGTCAGGGCTTCGAGCAGGACCTGGGCAAGATCGGTGCGGCCGAACACCCCGCCGGTGGGATCGGTCAGCGGCGCAGGGAAATTGATGCCGGCCAAATAATCGGGGCAGTCGGCGAAGACGCCGGCAGCAAAACCGTTGTAGCTCTTGCTCACGGCATTGTCGGTGGAAACGAGGCCGGTGCTGGAGCGTCCGCGCGAGGGCGGCACGGCCGGCGCCAGACAGTCGTAGCGTTCGGCGAAGGCGCCGCTTCCGAGAAGGCCGTTGCGCTTGAAGCACGTCGCGCGGTTCTTGATCATCCGGCGGTAGTTGTAGCGCAGCCGGTTGCCGAGAGCGCGGCGGCAGGCGATCTCGTCAGACGACACCACGCGTTCCTCGTCGAAGAACGTCAGTGCCAGCAGCTCTTTCGAATCGGCCAGTGCGAGCTGGTAGAAGCAGACATCGATCTCGGCCCAGTCGTTGCTGCGCGGGCTGCACAACGCATCGACGCCGTGGTCCTCGGGCGTCCCGTTGAGCCGCAGATTGAGGTAGCTGCCCGAGCGCGACGTCAGCGCAGTCTGCAGCGCCTCATCGATCGCGGCATCGCCCGTGCCGGCACCTCCGAGTGCCACGGGGTCCTCGGAGCAGTCCACGGTCCATGCCAGAGTGCCGTTCTCGATCAGCGTCTCGCACTCGTGTCGCACCGTGGCGGCGTCGGTGGCGACCTTCCACAGCGCCTTGGCCGTGTTCATTCGGCTTGCCAACGGATTGAGCGCGGCCTGAGACGGAGCCGCGCACGCCACGACGGCGATGCCGGCCGAGGCGCCGGCAAGGACGCGCCGCAGGCGGCGCCAGCCTTGCACCCATCGCGATGAACGGAAACCCTGACCGGACTCGAACATTGCAGCTCTCCCCCCGAAGCTGAAGCGGCCCCAAACTATGAGGGTGGGAGCCGCCTTGCAATAGGGCTTTCGCGCAGTAGTCTCGCGCCGCCAAGCGGCGGCCACGGAGGATTCGATGAGCGACCTTTGGCAGCTTTCCATGCACGAGCTCGCGGGCCTGGTCAGGCGTAAGGAGGTCTCGCCCGTCGAGACCGTCAAGGCCAGCCTGCGGCGGATCGAGGAGGTCGATGGCGGCCTCAACGCCTTCGTTCACGTCTGCAGGGAAAGGGCGCTCGAGGAGGCCCGGATCCAGGAGCGAGTGCTGCTGGCTGGCGACGACGTCGGGCCTCTGGCCGGTGTGCCTGCCGGCGTCAAGGACCTCGAGGACGTGGCAGGCCTGCCGACCACCTTCGGTTCGATGGTTTTTCGCGAGTACATCGCGCCGCAGGACTCGGTGCAGGTGGCGCGGCTGCGTGCAGCGGGCGCCATCATCGTGGGCAAGACCAACACGCCGGAGTTCGGCTATACCGGCTTTACGAAAAACCGGGTGTTCGGCACCACGCGCAACCCTTGGAATGCGGAGCGCACGCCTGGCGGCTCCAGCGGCGGCTCGGCGGCCGCGATCGCGGCGCGCATGGTGCCGCTGGTGACGGCGTCCGACGGCGGCGGCTCCATTCGCATTCCGGCATGTTACGTCGGTGCCTTCGGCATGAAGCCGTCCTTCGGCCGCATCCCGCTCGGCCCCGAGCCGCGCCGGATGCTGCACTGGATGGACACGGTGCACTACGGGCCGCTGACGCGCAGCATACGCGATGCCGCGCTCTTCCTCGACGTCACCGCCGGCTACCATCCTGCCGATCCCGACTCTCTGCCCGCGCCACAGCGTTCGTTCGTCGAGTGCCTGGAGGAGCCGCTGCCGCATCTTCGCATCGCGTTCAGCCGCGACCTCGGCTACGCGCGCGTGCAGGGCGACGTCCTGCGCGAGGTTCGGGCCGCTTTGGATGTCCTGGCGTCGCTCGGGCACGACGTCGAGGAAATCAGCACCGTCTTCCCCGATCTCGGCCGCGGCTGGGCCTTCGCCGTCGGCGCCGAGCTGTACGCCGAGCTGGCGCGCGAGGTCGCCGGCAAGGAGCACGAGCTCGGGCGCAGCTTCTGGGATGGAACGCTGGCAGCCAGCCACCTGACGCCACTGCAACTCGGCGACATCCAGCGCGAACGGCACGAGCTGAACGAGGTGCTGTGGCGCCTCTTCGACCGCTTCGATCTGCTGGTCACTCCGACACTGCCGACCGAAGCGTTCGGCGCCGCCGGGCCATTCCCGTCCCAGGTCGACGGTGAGCCGCTCGACTCGCCACTGCATGCCGTGGCCTTCACGTACCCGTTCAACCTCTCCGGCCACCCCGCAGCCAGCCTGCGAGCCGGCTTCACCGACGCCGGCCTCCCCGCCGGCATGCAGATCATTGCCCCCCGTCACCGCGACGACCTGATTCTGCAGGTCGCCGCCGCCTACGATCGCAAGCGTCCGATGGATACCTGGCCGTAGACGGGACGCGCATAGCGGCCGTCGCTTGCGCCCGCGTTCGTGGTGGTGGCTTTCAGCCGTGGAGGGGCTTGTATGCCTCGTGAAGCTCGATCGTGCCGAGTACGGTCGAGAATGTGCCGCGCAGCTCGGGCGGGAAGAAGCCGCACGCTTTGAGGCTCTCGACGACGTTCATCGGGCGGCGCTGGGAGAAGACGTAGCGGCGGACGAGATCGGTGGGGTAGGCGAGCAGGGCGTGCAGACCTTCGGGCTCGCCGATCCAGTCGGCGACGATGAGGCGGCCGCCAGGGCGCAGCACGCGCCGGCACTCGGCCAGCACTTCGTGCCGCAGCGACACGGGCATGCCCTGCAGAAGCAGCGTGGCGGCGACGACGTCGAAGAAATCGGACTCGAACGGCAGCGCCTCGGCCACCGCCTGGTGCAGCTCCACCGGCCGCAGCGTCCCGAAGATCTTTCGCGAAGCCAGCTCGAGTGCGTCCTCGTCGGGGTCGACGCCATACAGGAGCGCGCCAGGCTCGCGCGTTGCCGCTGCCGCCAGCAGCTCGCCGCTGCCGCAGCCGACGTCCAGGAAGCGATCGCCGGATTTCAGCGCCGCCACCCGCAGGGCATCGGCGATGTACGAGCGCTCCGGGCTTGCCCACGACAGCAGGCGATCTTTGAGCTCGCTCAAGCGGTCGAGGCCGGACAGCGCAAGATTCGTCGGATCGGTCATGCGGGTCAGGTAGTACCGGCTCGCCGCGGCAGGGTCGTCTCGCGTCCTCGCGGCGGCACGGCGCGCGCACACAGGATTGCGTGCAAGCCCGACGGTTTCGGCTGCTGACGGCATCGAGTAAAGCATCCGTGCCGGGGGAAATCCATGCGGGTGTTGCTGAGTCTGGCCGTACTGGCCGCGTTTCTTGGGGCGGCTGCGGCGGGGTGCCGGCGCGAGCCGGTGCGTCCGTACGTCCTGCTCGTCACCATCGACACTCTGCGCGCCGACCATTGCTCCACCTACGGCTACCGCCCCGACACGACGCCGGTGATGACGCGGCTGGCGCAATCGGGCGTTCTCTTCCGCGCCGCCTACGCGCCGTCGGCCACCACGGCGCCGTCCCATGCGGCGCTGCTGACGGGGCGCCATTTCCGCGGCCTCGGCGTCCTCAAGAACGGGCACGTGGTGGCCGACGATGCGCAGACCATCGCCGAGGCGCTGGCCGAGCAGGGCTACGCCACCGCCGGCTTCGTCAGCTCCTACCCGGTGATTTCCAAGTTCGGCTTCGATCAGGGCTTTCAGGTCTACGACGACGAGTTTCTCGAGGAGGAGGCGTCGCTCGGTCGCCGCAACGGCGGCATCACGCATGACCGGCTCGCCGAAGCGACGGCGAATCGCTTCATCGCGTGGCTGAAGAAACGCCACGACGACAAGCCGGTGTTCGCATGGGTCCATTTCGTCGACCCGCATTTCCCGTACCGTGCGCCCGAGAAGTTCGACGGCGGCTGGTCGCACGACGTCGCCAGCATCATCCGCAAGTACGACGCGGAGATTCGCTACGCCGACCGCCACCTCGGCCGCATCGTCGACGAGTTCGAGCGTGCCGCCGGCGATGCTGGCGCGCTCATCATCGTCACCAGCGACCACGGCGAAGGTCTCGGCGACCACGGCTGGAAGTCCCACGGCATCAACCTGTACGAGGAGGCGGTGCGAATTCCGCTGGTGGCGCGGTGGACGGGGCACCTGCCGGCAGGCCGCGTCGTCGAGACGCCGGTGTCGCTCGTGGACGTGGCGCCGTCGATCCTTTCGGCCATCGGTGCGGCGCCGCTGGCGATCAGCGAGGGCGACGACATGTTCGGCGATCTCGACGAGGGACGGCTGATCTTCCTCCAGCGCCGCGCCTACAAGAACAACGAAGTGCGCGGCAAGGTCGTGCGCGGCGAGATGACGGCGGTCGTTCAGCGCGACAGCAAATACATCACGGCCCCCGACGAGAAGCGGCGCGAGCTCTACGACCTGCGCGATGACCCGAAGGAGGTGCGAGACCTCCTGCGCAAGCCCGACGTGATCACACCTCTTTCTGCATCGCCGCCGCCTGCGCCGGCGGGCGATGCCGGCGCCGGCGCCGCGGCGCCTGACGCGGGCGCCGCCCGAGCGGGCGACGTCGAACGGCGGGCCGAGCTCTACGATGCGGAGCTGGAGCGATGGCGCCAGGCCACGCCCGTGCCGGACAACGAGGTGCCGCTGGACAAGGAATCGCTGCAGGCGTTGCGCGCCCTCGGCTACGTCGAATGAGCGGCCGGGCCGAGCGGGCCGTCTGCGGCGCTGGCGTTCGGTGATTCGTCGCGACCGCTCCAACGGCATGCCGCGCGTCTTGCAATCGGGCGCTGCCGGAGAAATCTTCGGCGGATGGAGGCAGCGCGCATCCAGGAGCTCATCCGATCGGCCATCCCCGATTCGGAGGTGAGAGTGGTCGACACGCATGGCAGTGGGGACCACTTCGATGTGGTCGTCGTATCGCCTGCGTTCGCCGGTCAGTCGCTCGTGCAGCAGCATCGCATGGTTTACGGCGCGCTCGGCGACAACATGCGGCGCGCCATTCACGCGCTGGCCCTGCGCACCCTGACGCCCGAACAATATCGCCAGGAGCTCGTCTCCGACATCGAGACGGAAGACTGAGCGATCGGGATCCGAGAAGGACGAAGCCTATGGCCGAAGACATCTTCCAGAAGATCCAGAGCCAGGTCGAAAAGGACCGCGTCGTGCTCTACATGAAGGGGACTCCCAACATGCCGCAGTGCGGGTTCTCGCAGCGCACGGCCATGGCGCTGCGGGCGGTCGGCGCCGAGTTCGCAAGCTACGACGTGCTGCAGGACCCGATGTTGCGCGAAGGCATCAAGCAGTTTTCGAACTGGCCGACCATCCCCCAGCTGTACGTCGACGGGGAATTCGTCGGCGGCTGCGACATCGTCATGTCGCTCTACGAGAGCGGCGAGCTCGAGAAGATGGTGCACGGCGGGGTCCCGTCCTGAGCTGACGGCACGGCGCCGTACCTCCTCTCTTGAGCGCGCATCCGTTCACCGCCGGAGATCTGGCCGACCTATCCGCCCACGGCATCGCGCTGGAGGCAGCGCTCGAGCAGCTGCGCCTCTACGAGACGCCGCCGCCGCCGGCCCGCCTGGAGCGCATGTGCACGCCGGGCGATGGCATCCTCTGTTTGGGCGATGAGCAGGCCGAGCGTTACGCGCAGAAGTACGACCGCGCGGCCGAGCAGCTTGCGGTGGCCAAGTTCGTGCCCGCCTCCGGCGCGGCCAGCCGCATGTTCCGCGCCCTGCTGGCCACCGCCGCCGACGAGCGCGCCAAGACGCTCGATGATCTGATCGCGCTCGCGGGCGCCGGAAGCGGCGATGCCAAGGCCACGCTCGAAGTCGTGCAGAACCTTCCGCGCCTGGCGCTCTACGAGGATCTGCGCGACCTGGTGGCCCGCCGCGGGGCGACGCCGGAGGAGCTTGCAGCCGGCGATCTGCCGGCGCTGCTGTCGGCCCTGCTCTCGGATGATGGACTCGGGTACGCCGGCCTCCCCAAAGGACTGCTCGTATTCCATCGTGATGGCGGCGAGCGTCGCACGGCATTCGAAGAGCACCTGGTCGAGGCGGCGATGTACGCCCGAGGCCGCGGCGGCGTGTGCCGACTCCATTTCACCGTCTCGCCGGAGCACGAGCAGCGCTTTCGCGAGCTGCTCGAGCGAGTCCGGCCCCGCTACGAGCAGCGCTTCGGCGTGCGATACGAGGTTGGCTTCTCGCATCAGAAGCCATCCACCGACGCCATCGCCGTCGACCCGTCGGGCGCGCCGTTCCGCGATCGCAGCGGCAAGCTGCTGTTCCGTCCCGCCGGGCATGGAGCGCTGATCGAGAATCTCGGCGAGGTGGACGCCGACATCCTGTTCATCAAGAACATCGACAACGTCACGGTCGATGCACTCAAGCCGCTGACGAGCCTGTGGAAGCGCGTGCTCGCCGGCGTGCTGCTCGAGCTGCGCGACAAGCTCGCGCGCTGCGGCCGTGCCATCGAGACCGGCGATTCCGGCGCCGTCGACGCGGCGCTGGAGATGCTCGAAAAGGAGCTGGGCGCGTACCCGCCGCAAGGAGCGAGCGCCGCGCAGCGGCGAGAGCTGGCGCTGGAGCGGCTCGGCCGGCCGCTGCGCGTCTGCGGAATGCTGAGTTCCGATACCAATCCCGGTGGCGGGCCGTTCTGGGTCCGCGACGCGCACGGCAACGTCAGCGCGCAGATCGTCGAGGTCTCGCAGGTCGACCGCAACGACCCGGTTCAGCGCGCGCTGCTCGAGGGATCGAAGTACTTCAATCCGGTCGACGTGGTCTGCACGACGCGAAACTGGAAGGGCGAGCGCCTCGATCTGGCCCGTTACGTCGACCACGAAGCCGTGTTCATCGCGGAGAAGTCGCAGGACGGGCGGCCGCTGCGTTCGCTCGAGCGCCCGGGCCTCTGGAACGGGGCGATGGCGGGCTGGAACACCCTGTTCGTGGCCGTTCCGGCGCAGACCTTCCATCCGGTCAAGACGCTCAATGATCTTCTGCTTCCCGCGCACCAGGGCCCCGGCGCCTGACACGCCGGCGGGTATTCGGCGGCATCGCGTGCGCGTCCATCGAAAGTTGGCATTTGTACGTTCACGCCGGATCGCACCACGATCGCAATTGCTGGCGGCGCGAGCCGAAGTTATTTGACGTGGTTGCAATGCCTGCCAACAAGCTCTGGATCCCTCTCTCATTCGTCGTTGGCCTGCTGATCGGCGGCGTCGGCAGCCACTGGAGCGGCGGCGACCCGGGCTGCAACGATTACCTCTACATCAATCCTGATCATGCCTGCGGCGCCCCGCCCGTCATCCGCAAGACGTCCTATGCGGAGCTGACCGCGCGCGTGCAGGACATCATCGCCAAGGACCAGGCTGCCGGCGGCCTCCACGTTGCCACCGTCTACTTCCGCGACCTGCGCGGCGGCCCGGTATGGGGCATCAACGAAAGCATCAACTTCGCGCCGGCCAGTCTGCTCAAGCTTCCACTCGTGATGGCACTGTTCTCACTCAACGAGACCATGCCCGGCCTGCTGGATACCGAGATCGAGTTTCGCAGGGCACGTCTCGACCAGTTCGAGAAGCTGAAGCAGAGCGACGTGCCGGCGGTCAAGCTGGAGGAAGGCAAGCGCTACACGGTCGCCGAATTCGCCCGCAACGCCATCGTGTTCTCCGACAACCTCTCCTACTACACGCTGGTCGATTACCTCAGCAACGTGGTTCCCGACGGGCGCGCCCACATTCTGCGTACCTTCCAGGAGCTGGGCGTCATCAATCCGCGCAACATCAACGAAGAGGTCGTCACGGCACGCGTGTACGCGGCGCTGTTCCGGCTCCTCTACAACGTCTCCTACCTCGACGCCGACGCCTCCGACCTGCTGCTCGGCTGGCTGGCCGAGTCGTACTTCGGGGCGGGGCTGGTGGCGGGTCTGCCGAAAGGTACGGTGGTCGCCAACAAGTTCGGCGAGCGCACCATGCCCGACGGCTCCCAACATCTGCATGACTGCGGCGTCATCTATTTCCCGGACAACCCCTACCTGCTGTGCGTCATGACCAAGGGCCGCGATCAGCAGGAGCTGGGCCGGCTCATCGCGACGATCTCGCGCATGGTGTGGGAGGAACTGGAGTCGCGCCGTCGATGACGCGGCAGCTGCAGTGCTGCGCGCACTTGCGCGCGGCCGCGGCGACTCAGGTCCGCCGCGTTCGTGCGAGGAAATCGTCGATGGCCGCTTCGAGGTCTTCCAGGCGTACGAGCCGATAGCGGGAGCCGATCGGCAGCGCATCGACGATGCGGCGGAAATAGGGCTTGTCCGCCCGCGGCTCCACGATGACGATCATGCCCCGATCCGTGGGCGTGCGGATCAGGCGTCCCATCATCTGCTTGAGGCGCAGCAGCATGCGCGGGATCTGGTAGTCGCCGAAGACGCGGCTGCCGCGGCCGATGAGCAGCTCGGCGCGTCGCTGCAGCAGCGGGTCGCCGGGAACGTCGAACGGCAGCTTCTCGATGACCACGGCCTGGCAGGCGTCGCCGGGAATGTCGATGCCCTGCCAGAAGCTGCGCGCGCCGAGCAGCACGGAGGACGGGTTGTCCATGAAGCTTCGCACCAGCTCGTGCGGATCGCTGTTGCCGGCAGCGGGCATCATGACGTTGATGCCCGAGGCGGCGAGCGTGTTGCTGGCCAGATCCGCCACGCGAATCATGCGGTCGCGGCTCGTGAAGAGTCCCAGCGTGCGCCCGCCGAGCTTGCGCGCGATGACGGTGGTGGCGCGGACCATCCGGTCCACGAGCGCCGACTGGTCGGTGGCGTCGGCGATGAACAAGACCTCGAGGTTGTTCTCGTAGTCGAAGGGGCTGGGCACCGGCGGCGCCACGCGGTAGCGCTGGCCGGCGTTCTTGCGCAGGCACAGCTCGCGGAGAGCCCCGTCGCTCTCGTCGCCCACTGCCAGCGTGGCGCTGGTGGCGAACAGGGTGTCGGCGCGTTCGAGCACGCTCTCGCGGAAGTCGTCGCCGGGTAGCACCGGCGTGGCCACGAAACGCCACGCGACGGCATTGGCGCGCGCCAGTCCGCGCAGCCGGAAGACGTACAGATCCGATTTCGGATAGGGCAGGGCGCGATCCAGCACGGCCGAGGACTCTTCGAGCACCTCGCGCAGGCGCGCGCCGGCGCTGTCGGCGTCATCCTTGCCGGCGCCGAAGCGGCCCGCGAGCCAGCGCAGCTCACGCGCGAGGTCGAGAGCGGCATCGATCACTTCCTTCCATTCGGGGCCCGGTCCATCGGCCGGGATCAGCAGCTCGTCGCGGCCGAACTGGAACTGCGGCTCGCCGCCCTCGCCGCGTGCCAGACGCCGCGCGTTCTCTCCGACGGCGGAGACGAGCGCCAGCGCGCGTTGCGCCCGGTATGTGCTCTCGTCGTCGTCGGCCAGCGGCTGGCCGCCGCGCAGCCCCAGGATCTCCTCGAGCCGGTGTGCCAGCTCGATGCCCTCGGCGCTGCGTGCGTACGCGCTGTCGGCCTTGTCGACCAGCTCGTGCACCTCGTCCAGGATCAGGTGCCGCAGCGGCGGGTAGTCGGGCGGCCAGCGCAGCAGCAGGTCGTGATTGACGACGGCGATCTCGGCAGCCTCGAGGCGGTGGCGCGCCGACCGGAACACGCAGTGACCGCCGGTGGTCTCGCACGTCTGCCGGCGGCACTCGTCGGCGTCGGCGCTGGTGATTTCGCGGGCGAAGCGCTCGAACATCGGATTGAGCTGGTAGAGCACCGTCGGTACGCGATCGATCTCGCCGTGCGTGGCGCTGGTCGAGAATGCGGCGATGAGCGCGGTGGCGAACGCTTCGTTGGGGTCGCCGGCAGGCCCGTGACGCTGGCGTGACTCCAGGAAGCGGTCCAGTCGCCGCAGGCACACGTAGTTGGCGCGGCCCTTCATCACCGTGAAGCGAAGGTCGCCGTGGCCGAGCAGGCGCGAAGCCGTGGGAATGTCTTTTTCGAGGAGCTGCGTCTGCAGCAGCTTGCTCGATGTGGATATCACCACTTGCCGCCCGCTGTGGCGGGCGAAGGGAATGGCGACGGCCAGATACGCGAGCGTCTTGCCGATGCCGGTTCCCGCCTCGCCGACGGTGATGGTGGCGTGGCTGTCGGCGGCAAAGCAGTCGAAGACGTGGCGGGCGAACTCGAGCTGTCCGGGACGCAGCTCGTACTCGGGCAGCACCCGTCGCGCCTGCCCGAGGTCGGAGAGGCGTGCAGCGATGGCCTCCCAGGAAAACGGCACCGGCTCGAGCACGATGTCGTTGAACGGAGGTGAAGGAACAGCGATGTCGGCACGCTCGGCGACGGTGAAGCCGATGATGCGCTCGAGGCGGTCCCGCCATGGCGACGTCGGATGGAAGTGGACCAGCGCCGCGACCGCATTGGCCGCCGCGGGAGCCCCCGCGCGCGATTCGTGGATCAGCCCGATGACGACCCGCATCATGTCGAGCGCATCGTCGAGCGCGCGATGCCGCTCACCGCGCCCGAGCTTGTCGCGGCAGAACGTATCGAGCTTCATGTTGGGGCTGTCGGGATAGACGAGCGCGAGCAGCTCGACCGTGTCGAGAAAGCGGTGCTGGTGAAATCGCGGATTTACGGCGAGGCTCAGCCAGGTCTTCTCGAATGACGCATTGTGTGCAACCACTGGCGCGTTACCGATGAATCGATCGAGAGCGGCGGCCACTTCGGTGCACGGCGGTGCCCCGTTCACATCTTCTTGCGAAATTCCTGTGAGCCTCTTGATGAAAGGAGTAAGGTCGTGCGTCGTATGCACCAGCGAGTTGAACACCCGGGCGTGTCGCTGGCCAGGCTCGATCAGGATCGCTCCGGCCTCAATCAGCTCGTCGGTGGCGGGATCAAGGCCTGTAGCCTCGAAATCCAGGAAACACAGGGCCCCCTGACTGGCGACGGCTTCGACGAGACCGGGGTCCAGCCCCAGGCTGGCCACATCGACGGTGAACTCGAATCGGGAACTCGGTTGGAGCGGCAGGTCTTCTTGAAGGGCCGCCAAGCCTGCGACGCTTCGCACGAGCCTTAGCTACATGACTCGGCACCCGGAGGCCACCCCGAAGCTCCGGATGCGAGACGGAAAAACGAACGCTCATTTCATGAGCACCTGACGGTTGGTTGTGCACATTGGGTGCGAACGAACGAGGACGACCACGCGCAGACCACGCGGCATCGCTGTCTTCGCACCGCGAGGAAACATGGCGCGGCACTTGCTGGATCGGCAGCAGGGGCCACGGCCCGGTCCAACGACCGAGAGAGTAGGATGACGATGATGAACTATGTGTCGGCAACCCCCTCCTTCCGCGCACGGCTCGAGCCGGCTGCGGATGCAGCAGGCACGATCTTCGTCGCGGGCGCCTTCGACGGCTACGCCCTCGATATGCTCAAGGAATCCGCCAGCAGCGGCGTCGGGGCGGTGCGCATCTTCGTCGATGGTGTCGAGAGAGCCACGGCCGAAGAGCAGCTATCCACGCACCTCGGCGATCTGATCCGCCGGGGCGTCAAGGTCTACATCAGCTCGAGCGTCTGAGGGCGATCGAACAGCGCCAAAGGGCGGCGGTCAGCTCCTGCGCCGCGGCCGTGACGTCGGCGGCGTCCCAGATGGCGCCGATGACCGCGATCGCATCCGCGCCGGCGGCCGCGACCGTCTGGATGTCGTGCGCGCGGATCCCGCCGATCGCGACCAGCGCCGGCCGCTGCGCGCGGCTGCGGAGCACGGCCGCCGCACGCTCGAGCGTGCCGGTGCCCAACGGCGCGCCGTAGGGCCGCTTGCTCGGCGTATCGAAGATGGGTCCGAGCTGGACGTAATCGAGCTCGCCCGGCGCTTTCTCCACTTCTTCGACCGAATGCATCGACTGTCCGAGCAGACACGCCGCCGACAGGCGGCGCCGCACGACGGCCGGATGGAACCCGCCGCCTGGCAGATGCAGGCCGGCCGCGCCGGTCGCCAACGCGACATCCAAGCGATCGTTGACGGTGACGGTGAGGGAGCTTTCCTTCACCAGACGTGCGGCGGCGTCGTAGAGAGCATGCGCCGGCAGGCTGCGCCCGTCGCTTTGCCGGGCGCGAAGCTGGATCCAGCGAACGCCACCGGCCGCGGCGGCCAGGCACCGCGCGACGATCTCCTGGCTGTCGCCGGCGTCGCCGGTCACCAGCATCAGCGGCGGCGAAGGCAGCGGCCTCGGCGATGGCATGGCCTCCCGCTCCAGCCGGCGCCCTCTAGCCGATGAGGTCGGTGATCGGCGAAGAAGCGCTCGCGTGCAGCCGCTTGGCGATGCGCCCGGCAAGATAGGAGGCGCGGCCGGCGCGGACGCCGAGCTTCATCGCCTCCGCCATCAGCAGCGGGTCCTTGGCTCCGGCAATGGCCGTGTTCATGAGCACGGCATCGCAACCGAGCTCGAGCGCCTGCGCGGCGTCCGAGGCCGCACCGACGCCTGCGTCGACGATGACGGGCACCGAGCTCTGCTCGACGATGATGCGGATGTTGTAGGGATTGCGGATGCCCAGGCCCGATCCGATCGGTGCCGCCAGCGGCATGACGGCTTTGCAGCCGATGTCCTCGAGCCGCTTGCACGCAACCGGATCGTCGGTGACGTAGGGCAGCACGTCGAAGCCCTCCGCCACGAGCTGGCGCGCCGCCTCGATGGTGGCCGGGACGTCCGGAAACAATGTCTTCTCGTCGCCGATCACCTCGAGCTTGACCAGCTTGCCGACGCCGGCTTCGCGCGCCAGACGGCAGGTGCGAACCGCGTCGTCGGCGGTGTAGCAGCCGGCGGTGTTGGGAAGGATCGTCAGCTTCTTCAGGTCCAGGTAGTCGAGCAGATTCTGCTTGCTCGGGTCTGTGATGTTCACGCGGCGCACGGCCACGGTGACGATCTCGGCGCCCGAGGCATCGACCGCCCGGCGCGTCTGCTCGAAGTCGGCGTACTTGCCCGTGCCGACGATGAGCCGGGAGCGATATCGAACCCCGGCGAGCTCGAAGAAATCGTCGTCCAACTCAGCCTCCGCCGACGAAGTGCACGATCTCGACGACATCGCCGGCACGCAGCTGCGTGGTCGGCCAGGCCTCCGCAGTGACGACGTCGCGATTGAGCTCGACGGCGACGCGGCGGCCGCCGAGACCCAGGCGAGCGACCAGCTCGGCGATGGTGACGCCGTTTTCGACGTCGCTGTCTTCGCCGTTGATTTGCACGCGCATGGCGCGGGATAGCGAGGCAGTGGCGGTTTTACAACCTGCAGGTGCCTTGCTATCTGGCCGCAATGGCCGCACGAGCGGCTCCCTCCAGTCTCCCCGTCGCACGCATCGATCGCAGCGCGCTCATCCGCAACTTCGGCGAGGTGCGCCGCCTCGTCGGCCCCGGCGTCCGCGTGCTCGCGATGATCAAGTCCGACGCGTACGGTCACGGAGCCAGGGGCTGCGCCGACGCACTGCTTGGTGCCGGCTGCCGCGCGTTTGGCGTGGTCACCGTCGCCGAGGCTGCCGAACTGGCGCCGCACGTTCACGCCATCGCCCCCGATGCGCGCGTCGTGATCTTCGGGGGCATCCTTGCGCAGGACGCGCGCATGGCCGTGGAGGCCGGCGCCGAGGTGGCCACACAGGAGATCGCGGTGGTGCAGGCGCTCGGCGCGGCGGCCGCTGCGGTGGGCCGCGAGGCCGCCGTGCACATCAAGATCGATACCGGGATGCACCGCCTCGGCATCGCTCCGGGCGATGCCGTCTCCTTCGCCGCGGCGGCGGCCAAGGTCCGCGGCGTGCGTCTGACGGCCATATGCTCGCATTTCGCGCAGGCGGAGTCCGTCACCGGCGAGGTCACCTTCGGGCAGCTCGAGCACCTGCTGGCTGCCGATCAGGCGCTGCAGGCGGCCGGGTTTTCGCTGGAGCGGCACATGGCCAACAGCGCCGCCATCCTGACCCGCAAGGAAGCACACCTGGACATGGTGCGGCCCGGGATCATGCTCTACGGTATCCATCCCGACCCGTGCCTGCGCGACCGCGCCTCGCTGACGCCGGTGATGACGCTGGAGGCGGCGGTCGTGCGCGTGGCCTGGATCGCGGCCGGCGAAGGCATCAGCTACGGCCACACCTATCGCACCAGCAGCGATACGAAGGTGGCGACGGTGCGGTGCGGCTACGCCGACGGCTATCCGCGCCACCTGAGCAATCGCGGCATGGTGATGGTGGCGGGAACGGTTGCGCCGGTGATCGGCCGGGTTTGCATGGACCATACGATGGTGGACGTCACCGCCATCGACGACGTCGCGGTCGGCGACCGCGTGGTGATGTGGGGACATTCACCGAGCGTCGAGGAGATGGCCGAGCGCGCCGGAACGATCGGCTATGAGCTGGTGGCGCGCCTCGGCAAGCGCGTCGAGCGGATCTTCGAATAGACGGAACCGCAGCGGGGAATGAGCACGATGATCAAGACGGCGCTTCTCAGCGTCAGCGACAAGACGGGACTGGTCGAGCTTGCCAGCGCGCTCGACGAGCTGGGCGTCAAGATCCTGTCCACCGGCGGCACCGCGGCCGTGCTTCGAGGTGCCGGCATCGGCGTCGTCGAGGTCAGCGAACACACGGGCTCGCCCGAGATCATGGATGGCCGCGTCAAGACGCTGCATCCCAGGATCCACGGCGGGATCCTGGCGCGCCGCGAAGACCCCTCGCACGTGCGGCAGATGGCCGAGCAGGCCATCGAGCCCATCGACCTGGTCTGCGTCAATCTCTATCCGTTCGCCGAGGTCACCGCGCGCGGGTGCACCTACGAGGAGGCCATCGAGAACATCGACATCGGCGGGCCGTCCATGGTGCGCTCGGCAGCCAAGAATCACGCGGACGTCGTGGTGCTGGTGGATCCGGCGGATTATGCCCGCATCATCGAGGAGCTGCGTGGCAGCGGCCAGATCGCGCTGGCCACGCGCAAGGAGCTGGCGCGCAAGGCCTATGCGGCCACGGCCGCCTATGACGGCATGATCGCCGACTGGCTCGGTCGCCAGAGCGGCGCCGCCGCCGCCGAGTTCGGTCCGACCCTGCATCAGCAGTGGCTGCTCGTGCAGGGGCTGCGCTACGGCGAGAACCCGCACCAGCGTGCCGCCTTCTACAAGGCGCCCAGGATCGAAGGCCCGTCGGTGGCCGCCGCGCGCGTCCTGGCCGGCAAGGAGCTCTCCTACAACAACATCGTCGATGCGGATGCGGCGCTCCAGCTCGTGATGGAGTTCGAGGAGCCCGTGTGCGTGGCCATCAAGCATACCAATCCGTGCGGCGTGGCGGTGGCCGCCGGCGCCCGCGAGGCCTTCGACAAGGCGCGCCGCTGCGATCCGGTCTCGATCTTCGGCGGCATCGTCGGCTTCAACCGCGAGGTCGATCTCGCCACGGCCGAGGCGATGAAGGACGTCTTCCTCGAGATCATCCTGGCGCCCTCGTTCACGCCCGAGGCGCTCGAGCTGTACGCATCGAACAAGAAGCTGGCCGGCGTGAGGCTGCTGCAGGTGGATTCGCGGGCCGACGGCGGCGACGACGCGCTCGACATGAAACGCGTGCTCGGCGGCCTGCTGGTGCAGACGCGCGATCTGCAGGACTCGGCGGCCGCGCAGTGCAGGGTCGCGACGCGGCGTGCGCCGACGGCGATGGAGCTGCGCGCGCTCGATTTTGCCTGGAAGGTCTGCAAGCACGCCAAATCCAACACGATCGTGCTTGCGAACGAGGACCACGTGGTAGGCGTCGGCGCCGGCCAGATGAGCCGCGTCGACTCGGCGCGCCTGGCGGTGGCTCGCGCGCGCGAGCACGGGCTGAGCCTCGAAGGCTGCGTGGTGGCGTCCGACGCGTTCTTCCCTTTCCGAGACGGGTTGGACGTCTGCGCGGCCGCCGGCGCGCGTGCCGTCATCCAGCCCGGCGGCAGCCTGCGCGACGCCGAAGTCATCGCGGCTGCCGACGAGCATGGAATGGCCATGGTGCTGACCGGCGTGCGCCACTTCCGGCATTGAGACGGCGGCGATGAAAGTTCTCGTAGTCGGAAGCGGAGGGCGCGAGCACGCGCTGGCATGGAAGCTGGCGAGCGATCGCGCCGCCACCAAGGTTTTCGTCGCGCCGGGCTCGGAGGCCATGGCGGAGGTGGCCGAGCGTGTTTCCATCGAGGCGCTCGACATCCGCGGCCTGGCCGACTTCGCCCAGCGCGAGGGCATCGGCCTGACGGTGGTCGGTCCGGAGGCCCCGCTGGCGGCCGGAATCGTCGACGAGTTCCGCGCGCGCGGCCTGCGCATCTTCGGCCCCGACAGCGAGGGCGCGCGCCTGGAAGCTTCGAAGGCGTTCGCCAAGCGCCTGCTGACGAAAGCGGGCATACCCACCGCCGCCTACGCCGAGTTCGACGCGAGCCAGCTCCACGAGGCGCAGCGATTCGCGCGCGAGCTCGGCTTCCCCGTCGTCGTCAAGGCCGACGGCCTGGCGGCCGGCAAGGGCGTCGTGATCTGCGCCAGCGAGAAGGAGAGCGACGACGCCATCGCCGACATGCTGGTGGCAGGCAGTTTTGGCGAGGCGGGGCGCCGCGTCGTGGTCGAGGAGTTCATGGAGGGCGAGGAAGCGTCCTTCATGGCGATCACCGATGGGCGCACGGCGCTGCCGCTGGTGACCTCGCAGGATCACAAGACGGTTTTGGACGGCGACCGCGGTCCCAACACGGGCGGCATGGGAGCCTATTCGCCTGCGCCGGTGATCACGCCGGCGATGCACGAGCTCATCATGGCCACCGTCATCGAGCCGACCGTCACGGCGCTGCGCGAAGCCGGCATCGACTACCGCGGCGTGCTCTACGCCGGAATCATGGTGACGCCGCGCGGCCCCAGGGTGCTCGAGTACAACGTCCGATTCGGAGACCCCGAATGCCAGGCGATCCTGATGCGGCTGCGCTCGAGCCTGGTCGAGCTGCTGCTGGCAGCCATCGATGGACGGCTCGATCGTATCGAGCTGCAATGGGAGCCTGGAACCTCGGCGTGCATCGTCATGGCGGCCGAGGGCTATCCTGGCAAGGTCCGCGCAGGCGACGCCATCGAGGGAATCGAGAATGCACGACGCGTTCCGGCGGTGCAGGTCTTTCACGCCGGCACGCGCTGCGACAGCCAGGGCCGCTTCGTCACGGCGGGAGGCCGCGTTTTGGGCGTGTGCGCAACGGGCGCGACGGCGGTCGAGGCCACCGCGCGCGCATACGAAGCGGCGGGCAAAATCCACTGGACGGGTGCGCACTATCGGCGAGACATCGCCTGGCGCGCGCTGGCGCGCGAACGACAGCAGAACAAAGGAGCATCATGAGCACGAGCAAGGGCAAGGGCGGCGGCGCGAGCAGGAGCACGCGCGCGGCCGGTAAAGGCGCCAAGGCATCTCAGACGGGCTCGGCCAAGCGCGGGCGCAACTCCTCGGTCCGAGCCGCCGGCCGGCCGAGCAAGGCCGCGCGGCCGCTGGTCGGCATCCTGATGGGCAGCGCCAGCGACCTGGAAGTGATGGGCGAGGGCGCCAAGATCCTCGAGGAGCTGGGTATCGCGCACGAGGTGGTGGTGACCTCGGCGCACCGCTCGCCCGCCAAGACCGCAGAGTACGCCTCGACGGCGCGCGATCGCGGCCTGCAGGTGCTGATCGTCGGCGCCGGCGTCGCGGCGCATCTCGCCGGTGCGGTGGCTGGCATCACCACGCTGCCGGTGCTGGGCGTGCCGCTCGACTCCGGGCCGCTGCGCGGCATGGACGCGCTGCTGTCGACGGTGCAGATGCCCGCCGGTGTGCCCGTGGGCACACTGGCCATCGGCGCCGCCGGCGCGCGCAACGCCGCGCTGCTGGCGGCACAGATCCTGTCGCTGTCCGACGAACGCCTGGCGCGTGCGATGGCCGACCGCAAGAAGAAGATGGCCGACGCGGTGCCGGGGTTGGTGCGGCGCTATCCCGAGGGCAGTTAGCTGGACCTGCCAGCCGCGAGCATCGCCGAGGCCGCGTGCGCCCTTTCGAGCGGCGGCCTCGTCGTCTACCCCACCGAGACCGTCTACGGCATCGCGGCCGACGCGGGCAACGCCGCCGCCATCGAACGGCTGCTCGAGCTGAAGGGTCGCGACGCTGGGCGTGGCATCTCGCTGCTCGTTGCCAGCCTGGAGTCGGCAGCGCAGCTTCTTGCGCAGCCACCGCCGCCCGCCGCGCGCGCGCTCGTGGAGCGATTCTGGCCGGGGCCGCTGACGATCGTGCTGCCGGCAGCGAAGCACGTCGCGCCGGCGCTCGTGGGGCCGGGCGGAGGCGTCGGCCTTCGCTGCAGCAGCGATCCGGTCGCCGCAGCGCTGGTGACAGCGCTCGGCCGCGCCGTCACGTCCACGTCCGCCAATCCTTCGGGGCAGCCGCCGGCACGCACCGCCGAGGAGGCACGCCGTTACTTTCGCAGCGGCGTCGACGCGTTTCTCGATGGGGGCGCGCGCGTGGACACCACCGTTTCGACGGTAGTTGAGTTTTTGCAGTCGCGCGCGTATCTGCGCCGCGCCGGTGCGATCGACGCCGCCGCCATCGCCGCGCTCGCGCCGCTTTCGGAGGATTCCCTTGGCTAGATTTCGTCCCTTTCGCGGACTCCGTTATGCCGCCGCGCGCGTGGGCGCGCTCGACGACGTCGTCGCACCTCCCTACGACGTGATCAGCCCGGCCGAGCGCGACGACCTCTACGCAAGAAGCCCCTACAACTGCACCCGCCTCATCCTGAACAAGGACGGCCACGATGAAGCGGCGCGGCAGTACCGCGACTGGAGCGGCAGCGGCGTCCTGCAGCGCGACGAGGCGCCAGCCTTCTACCTGTACGTGCAGGACTTCGAGGCAGCCGGCCCTCGCCGCCGCATCGGCGTGCTGGGCGCGCTGGCGCTGGAGCCGTACAAGACCGGCGTCGTGCTGCGCCACGAGAACACCTTCGCCCACCACAAGCAGGATCGCCTCGAGCTGACCCGGCGCGTGAAGGCCAATCTCAGCCCGATCTTCTGCGTGTACTCGCGGCCCGGCTTCGTCCCCGAGCCCGATGGCGGCTGGGAGAGCGTTCCCGACATCGACGTCGTGCATCAGGGGAATCGCCATCGCGTGTGGTCGGTCCGCGAGGCCGGCAACATCGAGCGCATTCGTGCAGCGGTGTCGGACCAGGCGCTGTTCATCGCCGACGGACACCACCGCTACGAGACCGCGCTGAACTACTGGTACGAAATCTCCGGAGGCAAGGAGCCGCCGACGGGCGACGATGCGCCGGGCGACGAGGAGGCGCCCGCCGCGCACGTGCTCGCGTTCCTGGCGACGTTCGAGGATCCCGGCATGGTCATCCTGCCCACGCACCGCGAGCTGGTCGACAGCGGCGGCGCCGACTGCGACGCCTTCTGGCGCGCGCTGTCGTCGCAGTTCAAGCTGCGCCGCTTCGAGCGCAGCACGCAGGGCATCGAGCAGCTGCAGGCCGCTCTGGCAGCGGCCGACAAGGGGACGCATGCGTTCGGGATCGGCCTGCGCGACATGCAGCACCTGCTGCTGGCCACGCGCTCGGTGACGCGCCAGCCGCACTCACCGCTCGACGAGCTCGACGTCAAGGTCCTGCACGACGACATTCTCGGCCGCGCGCTCAGCGCTGCCGGCGGGAAGGACGCCAAGCTTGCCTACTCGATCGACGGCCGCGCGCTGCTCGAGCGCGTGCTACGGGGCGAGCTGGAAGGCGCCTTCCTGATGAACGCGACGCGGCCCGAGCAGATGGCGGCGGTCTGTCGCGCCGGCGAGCTGATGCCGCACAAGTCTACGTATTTCTACCCGAAGCTGCTGACCGGGCTCGTCTTTCACGAACTGCAATAGCGGCCGACAAACGACGCTGGCGCACTCCACGACGGATTGCAGCGGCGCCAGCAACCGATCGCAGCGGGTCGCAGAGCGGGCCCGTTCACGTCGCAGGCGCGCTCGGTGGCGGATCCGCAAAATCACTCAGCGGCCGAATCGTCGTGTTTGGCGAAGACGGGGCGCGTCGCCGGACTCGGGGCGGACCGTGGGGTGCCCCGCTGGAAAGCAGCGAATTCTACTCGACGTCTTCGCCGAAGTGCGCCCGTGCGATGCGGGCCTTGAGGTATTCGAGGGTGCCGAGGTCCTCGATGATGTCGCCCCCGGTGTCGTAGAAGAAAATCTCGCCGTCCTTGTTGCGGCCCACCGCCACCAGCCATTCGAGCTCGTCGCGGTCTTCGAGCAGGTAGTTGATGGCCTGCGAGACGCCCTTTCCCGGAATGATCGTGATCTTGGTGCGGGGAGCCGTGGATTTTGCTGCAGGCGTCTTTTTCTTCATGGGCCGGTCTCCCGGTGCGTGCGAAGCCGAGCGTAGGAGCGGGTCCGGCTCATGTCAACTCTAGGGTGCACACGGTTTCGACGTGGAAAGTGTGCGGAAACATGTCGATCGGGCACGCCTCCTTCAGGCGATAACCATGCTCGGCGGCAATGCGCAGATCGCGCGCCAGCGTCGTCGGATTGCACGAGACGTAAACCCATCGCGGTGCCCCGAGACGCGCGCACGGCGCGGCTGCGTCGGTCAGTCCGCTGCGCGGCGGATCGACGACGAGCACATCGGGGCGTACCGCCGCCTTCTCCAGGTAGTCACCTGCGCGCGCCGCGACGAAGCGCACGTTGGCCAGGCCCGCAGCACGCGCCGAAGCGCGGCCCGTCTCCACCGCCGTTCGATCCTCGTCGACCGCGGTCAGGCGCCCGGAGCGCCGTGCGAGGGCGAGCGAGAAATTGCCGGCGCCGGCGTAGAGCTCCAGGACGCTGGCGCCCGGCGCCGGCAGCGCGGCCTGCACCGTCTTCTCCACCAGCAGAAGATTTCCTTTCGTGTTGACCTGGCCGAACGAGGCGCCCGGCAGCTCGACGTCCACGCCCTCGGCGACCGTGAACACGCGTCGAACGTCGCCCCACTGTCTGCGCCAGCCACGCCCCTGCATGACGACGCCGCGGATGGGATTGGCGTGCTCGTCGACCACGCGCTGCGCCGCCACGGTGTCACCATGCCGCAGCCGGCCTCCGCTCTGGATGGCAAGGACCAGGCCCGGCAGGCGCCCGCGCGTGGCGATCTCGACGCGCATCACGCGCGTGGCCAGTGAGGCTACGAAGGCCTCGATCTGCGGAAGCGCCGCGCGAATCGGCTCTTCGGCCAGAAGGCAGTCGGCTACCGGCACCAGCCGATTGGTCCGGGCCTGGTAGAAGCCGATGCGGGCGTCCTGGAAGCGCAGGCTCAGGCGATTGCGGTACCCGAACAGCTCGGGGGACGGCAACACCTCGCGCACGGGAGGCTCGTGGATCGCGCCGATGCGCTCGAGCGCGTCCACCACGGCCCGTTTCTTGGCGGCCAGCTGGGCGGCATAGTCCACCTGCTGCCAGGGGCAGCCTCCGCACTGCTCGACGATCGGACACGGCGGCGCCACACGAGAAGGCCCGGGCTCGAGCACGTCCAGAGTGCGCGCCTGCAGATACGATCCCTGGTCGGCCGTCACCTGCGCGCGCACGCGGTCGCCGGGCGCGACTCCTTCGACGAAGACGACGCGCCCATCACCACTGCGAGCGACGCCGGCGCCGCCGAAGGCCAGAGACTCGATGGTCAGATCCAGCTCCACCATCGTACAAGTCGGTGCGGGAGCTGCCGTTTGCAACCGATGGCGCATTTCACCCCCGCCTTGACTTGCGGTCTTGCCAACCCGTACCCTGCCGAGTAGTGAAACTTACCGTCCTTGGCTCGGGGGATGCGTTTTGTGCCGCCGGCTCCCTACACAGCTGCAACGTCCTGGAGCATGGGGGCGGCAAGATCGTGCTCGAATGCGGCCCGGCCATCCTTGCCGGCCTCAAGCGCAACGGCTTCAATACCGGCGACATCGACGCGGTGGTGGTCTCCCACCTGCACGGCGACCACTTCGGCGGCATTCCGTTCCTGTTTCTCGAGTACCTGTTCGAGAACCCGCGCACGCGGCCGCTGACGCTGGTGGGCCCGCCCACCGTCCTCACGCGCAGCCTGGCCCTGTATGCTGGCTACTACCGCGAACTGCAGTCCTTCGAGCTGCCCTTCGAGATCAAGGTCTGCGAGATGCGGCCGGGCTCGCGCGCGGAAGTGGCCGGTTTCCAGATCGAATCGTTCCAGGTCCCGCACAACGCCGATCCGGTCGCGCTCGGCTATCACTTCACGTGCCCGGAAGGGCGGGTGCTTTTTTCGGGCGACTCGGCCTGGACCGAGGAGTTCATCCATCGGAGCCAGGACGTGGACCTGTTTCTGTGCGAGTGCTGCACGATGGAGCCGGCCACGCCCATGCACACCGCCTACACCGACCTGCTCGCGCACCGCGACCAGCTCGGCTGCAAGCGCCTGCTGCTGACCCACCTTGGCGAAGACGTGCGCGCGGCCGCCGAGTTCCGCTATGAGCGTGCCCGCGACGGCCTCATCATCGAATTCTGAAGCGACGCAACGGCGAATCCCGAAGCGACGGCGAATTCCGAAGCGACGCAACGAGCGCGGCCGCGGGCGTGTCTGCGGCGGACCGCGCCGCGCTCGCGCTTCGTGTCCGCCGTGGACATGCCCGTGGCCGCGCCCTCCTCGCGCGCGCCGCGGTTCAAGCCGAGCGGCGCATGCGCTCTTCGATCTCGTCGATGCGCTCGAGCAGGTTCATCGTGATCTGGTGCGTGGCGCCCCAGATCTCGTGCCGCCCCGCCGTGATGACGGAGATGTCGTAGTCGTTGCCGCCCCACTGCCGGACGCGCTGCGCGTGGTGACGCGGGTCGCGAAGCCGCTGCAACGGCACGTGAAAGACGTCGGCAACCTCGTCAGGGTTCGCACGGAACTGGTACCCTTGCGGCAGCAGTCCCACCCACGGCGTGATCACGTACTGCGTCGCCATCGTGTAGACGTCGTCCAGGCACCCGATGACCTGCACGTGCGAAGGATCGATCCCGATCTCCTCGGCGCTCTCCCGCAGCGCGCAGGAGACGAGGTCGTCGTCGTCGCTGCACATCTTGCCGCCGGGAAACGCGACCTGCCCTTTGTGGCTCGGCAGATGCTCGCTGCGCAGGGTGTAGATGATGTCGAAATCCTCCTCGGACGGCACGAGCGGGATCAGCACCGCGCACGGTATGGCCTCGGGCGCCGACAGCTTGCGCCGCGGCCGCCGGCGCAGATGCTCGGCGAGCTGTTGAGGAAGCGTCATCGAGCCAATGTGCGCAGGCTATGCGGGGTCTGCAAGCGGTCTGCACCGGGGGATCGTCTGCGCTAGGCTCCCTCGGTGACTGCCGACGTCATCGTTGCGCACTACAACGAGATCACGCTCAAGCTCGGGCACCGCTCCATCTTCGTGGCACGGCTCCTCGACAACGTGCGAAAAGCGCTCGCCGGGCTGCCCGTCGGTGCGGTGTCGCACAGCACGGGCCGCGTCGTCATCGAGCTCGCGGGCACCGGCGCCGACGCGGTCGTGCAGCGCCTGGTGGCGGTGCCGGGCATCGCCAACATCCTGCCCGCTCGCCGCCTGGAGCCGACGCTGGAGGCGCTCGACGCCGCCGTTGGCGAGGCGCTCGAGCATTGGCGGCCCTCAGGAAGCTTTGCGGTACGGGTGCGACGCGCCGACAAGCGCTTCCCCGTTTCCTCGCCGGAAGTGGGCGCGCGAGTGGGCGCGGCCATCGTTGCAGCCACTGCGGCGCGCGTCGATCTCGATCATCCCGACTCGGCAGTGCACGTCTTCATTCTGGCCGACCAGATTCTGCTCGCGTTCGAGCGCATCGAAGGCTGCGGAGGCCTGCCCGTTGGAAGCGCAGGACGGGTGGTGCTGCTGCTGTCGGGCGGCATCGATTCTCCGGTGGCCGGACTTCGCATGCAGCGTCGGGGCGCGCGCCTGGAGGCGGTGCACTTCCACAGCGCGCCGATGCTAAGCGCGGCAAGCCAGGAAAAGGCGCGGGCGCTGTGCGGGATCCTGGCGCGCGGACAGGGCTCGATCCGGCTGTCGCTGGTGCCGTTCGGCGAGACGCAGGCGCAGATCGTCGCCGCCGTCCCTCGCTCGCTACGCGTCGTGCTGTACCGGCGCATGATGATGCGCATCGCCAGCGAGTTCGGCCGCCGCGCGCGCGCCGGAGCCCTGGTGACCGGAGAGAGCCTCGGGCAGGTCGCATCGCAGACGCTGACCAACATGAGCGTGATCGAGCGTGCCGCGTCGATCTCGGTGCTGCGGCCGCTGGTGGGCATGGACAAGCTGGAGATCAGCCGCTACGCCGATCGCGAAGGCACCTTCGAGATCTCCATCCAGCCGGACCAGGACTGCTGCTCGCTGTTCGTTCCCAGGCATCCGGCGACCGCCGCCGATATGGACGAAGTGCTGGAAGCCGAGGCGCGGCTGGACACGGCGGCGATGGTGGAATCGTGCATCGACCGGGCGCGCGTGGAGTTCCTGGACGCGGTGTGGCCTGCGCATCGCTCGCCGGCTCGCGCGGCCATGACCTGAGGTTCAGCGCCGCTTGCGCGCGCTCGACCAGAGGCGTTCGAAGGCAGCGGTCAACTCGGGCCCGAGGCCCGGCGGCAAGTCGAGCTTGTTCGCATCGACGACTCGCGGCCTGGACGGCGGCGCCGCCGCCGGCCGCGAAGCGTCCTTTTTCTGCACCGGCGCATCCTCCTCGACGCGTCCGACCACGAAGAACAGCTCGCGCACCACCTCACGGCCCATTCGCTCGTTGAGGCGGCCGACGAGTTCCTTCTGCAGCAGGCTCAGCTCCTGCAGCCAGCTCGACGTCCGGACGGCGATCACCAGGCGCGTACCATCGAGGCGCACGGGCTGCGCATTGCGTGCGATGGTGGCGCCGACCACGTCATCCCAGGCCTGCCATACGCGGTAGTCATCGAGGCGTCGATGCAGGTTCAGGCGAGCCAGCGCCTGCTCCAGCACGCTCGACAGACGGATGGGCCCGGCACCCTTCACCAGCGGCCTCCGCGCCAGGAAGGATGCCCGCCATCGTCGTCGGCGGCTGCGAGATCGTGTCGCAACGAGGTCACGCGCCGCCTCCTATCAGAGCGCCGCCCTGGCGCCCAGGCATCGACATGGACGACCGGCGCAAGGGGGGACGGAAACGCACAATTCTCCCGTGTCCGCACAGGGCCGAAATTGCCCGACTCATGTCGGATGAAGTACGTCCCCCCATCGCTGATCATTTTCGGCCGCGGGGCTTGGCTGCCGGCGCCGGCAGGGGTACAAATCACAATATATTGTGGTATGGCGGTCCTCGGCGTCTATGGAATGTGTAGCTCCTTCCGGCAAGTGCGTTACCATCGAAACGGCAATAGTGGCGAAAGTTCGGAGAACCGCCTGGAGAATCTATGGATGAGAAAGCAGCTCGCGTAGTCGGAACAGAGGTGGAGCAGGCGATGTCGACCAGGACGGGGCGCGGCCTCAGCTTTTCGCGCCGGCTGTCCAAGGCAGGAGTCGATCCCTACAGCACGGTGGAGTGGGAGCTGCGAGATGCCGTCATCCAGGGAGAGGGCGGCAAGGTCGTCTTCGAGCAGCGCGGCGTCGAGTTCCCTGCCAACTGGTCGCAGCTGGCCACCAATGTCGTCGCATCCAAGTATTTCCGCGGCCCGCTCGGCAGCCCGCAGCGCGAGACCAGCGTCCGCCAGCTCATCGGCCGCGTCGTCACCACCATCGTGGGCTGGGGCGAGGCACAGGGATACTTCGCCGACCTCGTCGCGCGCGACATCTTCCGCGACGAGCTCACGCACCTGATGCTCGAGCAGTACGCCTGCTTCAACAGCCCGGTATGGTTCAACGTCGGCGTGGAGGCCCGGCCGCAGTGCTCGGCCTGCTTCATCCTGTCGGTCGACGACACGATGGACTCGATCCTGGACTGGTACCGCAAGGAAGGCGTGATCTTCAAAGGCGGCTCGGGCTCGGGCGTCAACCTCTCGCGCATCCGCTCGTCCAAAGAGGAGCTCGGCGGCGGCGGCACAGCCTCCGGCCCCGTCTCCTTCATGCGCGCCGCCGACGCCTCGGCCGGCGTGATCAAGTCGGGCGGCAAGACTCGCCGTGCGGCCAAGATGGTCGTGCTCAACGTCGACCATCCGGACGTCGAGGAGTTCATCTGTTGCAAGGCCGAGGAAGAAAAGAAGGCCTGGGCGCTGATCGATGCCGGCTACGACGGCGCCATCGACGGCACCGCCTACGGATCCGTCTTCTTCCAGAACGCGAACAACTCGGTGCGGGTCACCGACGATTTCATGCGCGCGGTGGCCGTCGACGGCCCCTGGAGCACGCGGCAGGTGCTGTCGGGGCAGCCGGCGCAGACCTACAGGGCGCGCGACCTGTGGCGCAAGATCGCCGAGAACGCCCATTTCTGCGGCGATCCGGGGCTGCAGTTCGATACGACCATCAACGACTGGCACACCTGCCCCAACACGGGCCGCATCAACGCGTCCAATCCGTGCAGCGAGTACATGCACCTGGACAACTCGGCCTGTAACCTGGCGTCGCTGAACCTGATGAAGTTCACCGATGCCTCGGGCCGCTTCGAGGTGGAATCCTTCGCGCATGCGGTGGACCTCCTGATCACGGCGCAGGACATCCTGGTCGACAATTCGAGCTACCCGACCGACGAGATCGGCAAGACCGCCCGCGAGTACCGCCAGCTCGGCCTCGGCTACGCCAACCTCGGCGCGCTGCTGATGTCGATGGGCCTTCCCTACGACTCCGACGCCGGCCGCGCCTATTCGGCGGCCGTCACCTCCCTGATGTGCGGGCGCGCCTACGACCAGTCGACGAGGATCGCCGAGGCGATGGGACCCTACGCCGGGTACGCCGCCAACCGCGAGCCGCAGCTGCGCGTCATCGAGAAGCACCGCGAGAAGTCGCGCGCGATCGACTCGGCCTACGTGCCGCTGGACCTGCTCTCGGCCAGCCGCGACGTCTGGGACTCGGCACTGTCACGGGGCCGCACCCACGGCGTACGCAACTCGCAGGTGACGGTGCTGGCGCCGACCGGAACGATCGCGTTCATGATGGACTGCGACACCACCGGTGTGGAGCCCGACATCGCGCTGGTCAAGTACAAGAAGCTGGTCGGCGGCGGCATGCTCAAGTTCGTCAACACCACGGTGTCGCGGGCGCTGCGCAAGCTCGGCTACGAGACGAGGCAGGTCACCGACATCCTCGAGTACATCGACGAGCACGACACCATCGAAGGCGCGCCGCACCTGCTCGAGGAGCACCTCCCGGTCTTCGACTGCGCCTTCAAACCGCGCTCGGGCGTTCGCTCGATCGAGCCGCTCGGCCACATCCGCATGATGGGCGCGGTCCAGCCGTTCCTGTCGGGCGCGATCTCCAAGACCGTCAACATGCCCACCGACGCGACCATCGAGGATGTGGAGAACATCTACTTGGAGTCATGGCGGCTGGGGCTGAAGGCCGTGGCGATCTACCGGGACGGCTGCAAGCGAAGCCAGCCGCTCAACACCGGCACCGACGCCAAGAAGGAGAAGACGGCCGAGGCGGTCGAGGAGCCGGCGCGGCCGGTGCGCCATCGTCTCGGCGCCGATTGCCGCTCGATCCGCCACAAGTTCGATGTGGCCGGACACGAGGGCTACATCCACGTCGGCTTCTTCGAGGACGGCACCCCGGGCGAGATCTTCATCAAGATGGCCAAGGAGGGCTCGACCATCTCGGGCCTGATGGACACCATCGCCACGCTGACCTCGCTGTCGCTGCAGTACGGCGTGCCGCTGGAAGCGCTGGTGAACAAATTCGCACACGTGCGCTTCGAGCCCTCGGGCTTCACCAAGAACCCGGACATCCCGGTGGCCAAGAGCCTGACCGACTACATCTTCCGCTTCCTCGGCAGCCGCTTCCTCGGCGAGAACAAGGTCGAGGCCACGGTGGTGACCGAGTCTGGCGAGGTCAAGGCGCCGTCGGGACGGCCCGAGCTGAAGGTCGTCGAGGGCGGGCAGGGCAGGCCGACCGATCTGTTCCTTTCGCAGAGCGATGCGCCCACGTGCTCGGACTGCGGCTCCATCATGATCCGCAACGGCGCCTGCTATAAATGCCACAACTGCGGCGCCACCAGCGGCTGCTCGTAAACGTCGCGTGCCGGTCTGGCGCCTTTCCTCGGCAAAGGCGCCAGGCCGCGAGCGGGAGGAAGGGAAGAGGAGACTGCGAAGGAGTGCGTCGCTGGAGCTAACGGGCCGCCGCGGCCGCATCGGAGCCGGGCACGACGATCATGACCTCGCCCGGCCGCACCCAGTTCTGCGAGGTGCGAAGCTCGGTCTCCAGCGCGCGTGGATCGCTCTTGAGCGACTCGAGCCGCTCTTCCAGGGCGGCATTGGCCAGAATGCGCTCGTGCACCCGGTCCGAACGGTCGGCGACCTGGGCGCGCAGGGCGCGCAGGCCCGGAAGGCCGTACGGGCCGAGGAAAAGCGAGTACGCGAGCACGATGGCGCTGATCCCGAGCAGCCGCACCAGCCAGACGAAGACGGTATGGGACGAGCGCATTCTTGCCGAAGTCCTGCTCGCGACTCGCCGGCGCCAGCCGAGGTCGCCAGCGGCCGCGCTTGCGCAGCACGAGACGCGGCAACCATACACGCCGCGCACGGCTGCGGCGACTGAAATACGCATCACGGAGAAGGCAGGATCATGAGGATCGAGTCCGTTCACGCGCGCGAGATACTCGACTCGCGCGGCAACCCCACCATCGAAGCCGAGGTCCGCGTGGCGGGCGGCGCCATCGGGCGTGCCTGCGTTCCATCGGGCGCATCGACCGGCCAGCACGAGGCGCTCGAGCTGCGCGACGGCGACAAGAAGCGCTACGGCGGCAAGGGCGTGCTCAAGGCCGTGGCCAACGTGAACAAGACCATCGCCAAGGCCGTGACGGGGATGGACGTGCGCGATCAGGCGGCGGTGGACCGGCGGATGATCGAGCTCGACGGTACGCCCAACAAATCCGCACTCGGCGCCAATGCCATCCTGGCCGTGTCGCTGGCGGTGGCCCAGGCGGCCGCGGCTCACACCAGGCAGCCGCTGTTCCGGTCCATCGGAGGCAGCCGCGCCACAACGCTGCCGGTGCCGCTCATGAACATCGTCAACGGCGGCGCCCACGCCGACAACCGGCTCGACTTCCAAGAGTTCATGATCGTGCCGCACGGCGCCCGTACTTTCGCGGACGCTCTGCGCATGGGCGCCGAGATCTTCCAGGCGCTCAAGGCCGTGCTCCATGGGCGCAAGCAGAGCACCAACGTCGGCGACGAGGGCGGCTTCGCGCCCGACCTGAAGACCAACGACGAGGCCATCGAGGTGGTGCTCGAGGCAATCGAAAAAGCCGGTTATTCCGCGGGAAAACACGCATCTTTGGCGCTCGATGCGGCAGCCACGGAGCTGTGGGAGGACGGCCGCTACCACTTCAAGAAATCGGACGGCGGCCGGAAGACCTCCGACCAGATGATCAAGCTCTACGAGCGTCTGGTCGGCCGGTACCCGATCGTCTCCATCGAGGACGGCCTTGCCGAGGACGATTGGGACGGCTGGGTCCAGCTCACCAGGAAGCTCGGCAAGAAGGTCCAGCTGGTCGGCGACGACCTCTTCGTGACCAACAGCGAGCGCCTGCGCCGCGGCATCGATGTGCGTGCGGCCAATTCCATTCTGATCAAGGTCAACCAGATCGGGTCTCTGACCGAAACCCTCGAAGCCATCAAGACCGCCCGCAAGGCCGGCTACACCTCCGTCATCTCGCACCGCTCCGGCGAGACCGAGGACGCCACGATCGCCGATTTGTCGGTCGCCACCGGAGCCGGGCAGATCAAGACCGGATCTCTCTCGCGCGGCGAGAGGACCGCCAAGTACAACCAGCTCCTTCGCATCGAGGAGTCACTTGGGAAACGCGCGATTTACCCTGGAAAGAAGGCATTCGCGTGACGATCCGCCGCGCGCGTGAAGCCACCGGGAATGCTCGCCACGGCTGCGATCGAGCGCGCCAGCGCATCCTTCGAAGAGCTCGCGACGTCGAATCGACGACATCTCGACGTGTGCATAGGCGCCCATGCGAGTGCGTTTTTGTTGACTCCCGTGTCTCTGGGTCTCTATAATTCGTTCAGTGTGTAAGCTCGGTGTGCACACCGTTCGATGCTTCGCCTGCGAGGGTGTTCGCGGATAACAGCTGAAGGAGGCAAACCAATGGCTGGAAGAAAGAAGGCATCGAAGAAGAAGGGCGGCAAGAAGAAGGCCGCCAAGAAGGCTGGAAAGAAGAAGGGCGGCAAGAAGAAGGCCGCCAAGAAGAAGGCTGGCAAGCGCAAGGCCAGCAAGCGGAGTGCCGCTCCCGCTGCCGAGGGAGCTGCACCGAAGCGTCGTCGCACCGCGCGTCGTCGCACCGCGAAGAAGTAGTCCGACTCGTCGGACTTGTTCGTAGCCGGCTGGCCATCGGCCGGCGAGCAACGGGCTGAACGGTCGGCCGGTTGTCGAGGATAGAAAGGGAAAAACCAGGTACGAGCGCCCGGTTTCGTACCTAAAGCGAGCACCCACAGGCGAAGCAGGAACCCCACGGGGTTCGAAGAAGCCTCCCGGACCTTCCGGGAGGCTTTTTTCGTCGGGGCGCTGCTGCCGGTGCGGGCTGCTGCTTGGAGCCGGCAACGGACGGCGCGGGCCGCGGACGTGACCGTCACCGCGCGGGCAGCGTCGGCATCTGGCCGGATCCGAGGCGCGGAACGATGCGGCTGGTGTGAGGAGGCGCCCCCCGTGGTCGCCGTTGACATCGAGTCAGGTGTCCAATACTAGACCGCAAAATTCAGCGCCCCACGGAGGATCAACCACCCATGGCCGAGCAAGCAACGAGTGCGAAGCAAGTTTTCGAAGTGATGCCTTCGCGGTTCAACGCAGCCGCTGCCCAAGGCGTCAACGCCACCTATCAGTTCGATCTGACCGGCGACGGCGGCGGCACCTGGCAGGTCAAGGTCGCCAACGGCACCTGCGAGGTCAGCGAGGGCGCCCCGGGCCCGGCCAACATCACCATCACCATGGCTGCTTCGGACTACCTCGACATGATCAACGGCAAGCTGAACCCGCAGATGGCCTTCATGGGCGGCAAGCTGAAGATCAAGGGCGACATGAGCCTGGCCCTGAAGATGCAGCAGATCTTCCCGAACGCGTAAGCGTCGGGTCAGACCGCTCCAAGTGAAAGGGGCGCCTCCGAGAAGGAGGCGCCCCTTTTTTTTGATTCCGCCGGCGGGCATCAAGGGCGTGCCGGCCTCTCGCGTCTCGGCGGCGGGCACACTGAGCGCGGCCGCGTGTCCGCGGCGGGCCGCGCCGCGCTTCGCGCTTCGTGTCGGCCGCGGGCAAGCCCACGGCCGCGCTCTGCGAGGTAGCTCGGGCCGCTACCGACCGGCACTCCGTACGACTAGGCCACGCCGAGGTTGCGTCGCGGCACGTCGCGCAGCAGGACCTCGGCGCTGCTCTCGCCAAAGCTGCCGCGGTTCATCTTCTCCAGGCCTGCCCGCACTTCGCGGCGCGTCATCAGAATCCCGTACGAGCCGAGGATCTGCTTGATGATGTCGTAGTGGGTGTCGATGGAATGCGTCACCGACGTGTAGCCGCGACGGCCGGCGCGCGGGCCATCCCAGAGGGCCAGCGGGTTCATCCCGAACATGTGCACGTCGGTGTCGGCCGGCTCCACCACGATGATGTCGCCGTGGAACTGGTCGTTGTTCTGGTACTCGCGCAGTCCGTATTGCAGGCGCGTGTGGAGCAGGGTCCGGAAGACCTGATTGATCACGCCGACCATGCCCGAGTCGGCGATGGGCGTGCCCTCGCTGACCCATTCCCCCTTGTCGATGTCATAGCGCCGATGCACGCGATTGGAGAAGGGCCGGAACGGGTTGTAGCAGATGATCAGGTCGGCGCCGTGCTCGATGGCTACGTCGAGATTGGCCGTGCGGCGCACGCCACCGTCCACGTAGTCGATGCCGTTGATGCGCGCGGGCTTGTAGAAGCCCGGCAGCGCCGTCGAGGCCTGGATGGCCTGGGAGATCGTCGCCGACGAATCCGTGTTGTGCCCGAAGACGACCTGTTCGGCCGTGTCCAGGTTCATCGCGCAGATGTACAGCTCCTTGCCGACCTGCTCGTGGAAGGATTTGAAATCGTTCGGGATTCCATTGCGCTCGAAGTTCTCGCGCAGGTACAGCTCGATGTTGCTGTTGTCGAACAGGCCCGAGGGCAGGTAGTCCTGCGGCATCGGGATGCGGCCGGCCAGAAGCTCCTGCACGACCGGTGCCGCCACGTCCTGGAAGGTCGCCAGGGACGGGTTCCTCTGGAACAGCCGCACTGCCGGCCGCAGCTTCTCCACCAGATGCGGCGAACTGCCGATCATGCGCGAGAGCGTGCGCGGCACGTACAACGCCAGGTCGGCCACGAACGCGACCGGCTTGCGCGCGAGCTCTTCGTAGTTGGGCTGGTAGAAATGGCGAGGCAGGAACCGGGAGACGATGTTGGAACTGCCGTCGAGGGCCCGCAGCGTTTCGGACGGGGCCACGCCCGCGGCCAGAGGGGCCGACAGGAGCGCGCCGGCGCTCAGGCCCACGTAGAGATCGAAGTCGGTGGTCTTGCGGTTGATCAGGAAGTCGTCGAGCGCCTTCAGGCCACCGAGCTTGAAAGCGCCGCCGGTGACTGCACCACCGGCAAGCACCAGCGCGACCTTCGGATTTCGCTTGCGGGTCGAGAGGTCGCTCTTCTGGATGATGGTGATGCCCATGACCGTTGTGAACCTCGTCGGGGCGTCTGCGGCGCGGCGGCCGTGCCCCTTTATTGACGAAGTTTACATTTCGACGCTCTGCGTTGTCCAGGCCCCACCACTGCGCATCCCCAGCAGCGCTGCGGCTTCGGCGAGCTCCTGCGGCGTGCCGACGGTGATCCAGGTGCCGTCGAAGCGGTATCCATACATAGGCTGCTCGGCGACCAGCATCTGCGGGTAGGTCACGCGGGTGATCGAGAACGGCTCGGAGGGCGGCATGTAGTCGAACACCACCGGCTCCAGAACCTGCACTCCCGTGTACATGAAGGGCTCCAGGGGGTGCTGCGCGTTCGGGCGGACGTGCTGCAGGAACGCTCCAATGCGCCCGTCGGGCTCGGTGCGGATCAGCCCGAACTGCTCCATGCGATCATGCTTTTGCAGCACCAGCGTAGCGGCGGCGCGCCGCGCCAGGTGGAAATCGATCACTGCGCGCAGATCGACGTCGACGATCGTGTCGGAGTTGAGAGTGACGAACGTGCAATCGCCGAGAAGGCGTCTGGCGTCGCGGATGCCGCCGCCGGTGTCCTGCAGCGGATTCTCCGGGCTGTAGTCGATGGCCAGCCCGAAGCGCGCCCCGTCGCCGAGATGGTCGCGAATCTGATCGCCGAGGTGGTGGAGATTGACGACGACGCGACCGATGCCGGCGCTCGCCACGCACTCGAGCGCATACTCGATCAGCGGCTTGCCACCGACGTTGACCAGAGGCTTGGGCACCGTGTCGGTGAGGGGCCGCAGGCGCTCACCGCGTCCCGCGGCCAGCACCATGGCGCGGATCTCGTTGCTCATGCGCCGGCGGTCGAGATCACTGCGCGGCACCGATGCCGGCATCGGTGCCGTCACGGGCCGCCAGAGCGAACAGCTCGGCGGTGGCCGTCACGCCATCGGCGCAGGCCAGCAGCTGTCGTGCCGTCGAGCACACCACCGGCAGCATGGCTCGATACGCCGGCTTGCCCTTGACGTCGGCCAGGTAGTTGAAGCGGCCGACGACCTTCAGCACGCGCTGCAGCGCCAGCAGCATGTAGCTGGCGCGAGTCTCCTCGAAGCTGCCCAGGCGCCCGGCCGTCTGCTGCTCGTAGAATCGCAGCACGAGCCGGTCGGCGAGCGCCGGCACGATCAGCTCGGGCGTCATGCGGTCGGTCAGGAGCGAGGCGACGTCGTAGAGCGCCGGCGCCTGCAGCGCGTCCTGGAAGTCGATGAAGCGCAGGCGCCCCTGCCAGTAGTGGATGTTCCAGGCGTGGTAGTCGCGGTGGGCGAAGACGCGCGGAAGACGGTCGAGGCGCTGCGCGACGCAATGAAGCTCGCGGCGGCTGGCCTCGATCAGCGACGACGGCGCCGCGCCGAGGCCGAACTCGAGGAAATGCTCGAACTCCCACGTGAAGAGCCGCTCGTCGAAGGCCTGCGTGAAGGCGTAGCAGCCGCTGCCGTCGTCCACCGCACGCGCCTGCAGCGCGGCGATCTGGTCGAGCGCGCTGCCGAACAGCTCCTGCGCATCTCCGCTGCGGGCGGCGTCCCACAGCGGCACGTCGCCGACGTCTTCGAGCACGATCAGAGAAGAATCCGGCGCCACTCCGTAAAGCACGGGTAATGCATCCGTGTGGCGCGACAGGAAGCGCGCGACGTTGACGAAAGGCAGCTCCTTGGGACCACCCGCGCCGTAAACCGACAGCTCCTCCGACGACATCGCCACCGCCGAGTCCTGCAGGACCATGATGACGACGCTGGCGGGCGCGCCCCGGTCCGCGCCGCCGCTCAGCCAGGCGCGCAGATAGCTGCGAGTGGAGGCATCGCCGCGCAATGGCGCGATGCGCTCGACCGAGGCACCCGGCCAGTGCCTCGCGGCGACCTCGCTCGTGAAAGCGTGTGCCTTTCCCGCACCATCCATCGTTGCCGTTCCGATCGACCCTGCCTGCGCTTGCTGTACGCCTGCCGCACCAACACCCATGTTCCGCTCCACTTCGTCAGTCGTTGGCTGTTCGCCGTCACCGGAGGCCGCGCTCTCGACTCGCGCCGCGGCCACGCGCGGCAGGGCCACCCCATGCTTCGTACAGAGCCTTCCCGAGTGCGGCAAGAGCCACTTGCGCGTATTCCCGCTTTTTTGACATCGGCGCCTCCCCTGGCGATAAGGCGCGGTCGCCGGCGGACCTACGCTGCACCAGGCCGGCACGCCGGCAACTCCGACATGTCCGACTACATCTCCGTCCTGCTCACGCTGGTGCTTGGCGCCGTGATCGTCGGCGTCATGTGCAACCTGAACCGCCTGCTCGGCCCCCGCGTCAAGACGGCGATCAAGGGGGAGACCTTCGAATGCGGCAACGATCCCAGCGGACCGGGCTGGGGCCGTTTCTCCATCAAGTTCTACATGGTGGCCATCCTCTTCATCGTCTTCGATGTGGAGGTCGTCTTCATGTACCCGTGGGCGGCGATCTACCGGGAGCTGGGGCTGTTCGGGTTCGTGGAAATGGCCATTTTCGTCACGATCCTGGCCGTCGGCTACGTCTACGCGTGGCGCAAGGGAGCGCTGGAATGGCGCTAGACGCTTCCGAGCTCGCGGCGCGCATCGCACGCGGCGTCGACGCATCGGCCGCGCGGCCTTTCGAGACGCGGGAGTCGCCGGGCATCGAGGTCGCCTCGGCCAGCGTTGCCGAGGTACTGCGCTTCCTGCGCGACGAGCTCGGCTACGAGCTCTTCGTCGACATCACGGCGGTCGACTACGAGGCGCTGCACGGAACGATCGAGATCATCTACATAGTCCGGTCGTTGAAGGACGCGGGCAAGGTGGTGGTCAAGGCAGTGCTGGACGCGCGTGATCCGCACGTTCCCACGGCCGCCGGCATTTTCGCGGGCGCCAACTGGGCCGAGCGCGAGGTGTTCGACATGTTCGGCGTGCGTTTCGACGGCCATCCCGACCTGCGCCGCATCCTCATGTACCCGGAATTCGAAGGGCACCCGTTGCGCAAGAGCTACGCCTACCAGCATCGCCAGTCGCTGGTGCCCGAGCGAGATCCGATTGCGGAGCCCTGGCCGCGACGCAGAGCCGTTCCTGCGCCGTCGCAGAAGTGAGGCGAACAGGCAGACCATGAGCAGCGAGAACGTGAACAAGGAAGACGAGACGACGCTGGCCGATCCGCTCTCCGAGGTGATGGAGCTGCAGATGGGGCCGTCGCATCCGGCCTGTCACGGCACCATCAAGTTCAACCTGAAGCTGGACGGCGAGAACATCATGGTTCTCGACACCGAGGTCGGCTACCTGCACCGCGGATTCGAGAAGATGGTGGAGCAGGGAACCTGGGGCCAGGCGATTCCGTACACCGACCGGCTGAACTACGCCTCGCCGCTGATCAACAACTTCATCTTCTGCGAGACCGTCGAGCGCCTGTGCGGCATCACCGTGCCCGAGCGCGCGTCCTACCTGCGCGTGATCCTGTCGGAATGCTCTCGCATCGCCGATCATCTGACCTGCCTCGGCATGGGCGCCACCGAGCTCGGCGCCTTCAGCGCCGGCTTCTACATGAACGAGGCTCGCGAGCTGCTCTACAACCTCAATTCCTGCGTCACCGGAGCGCGCGTCACGGTCAGCTACGGCCGCGTCGGCGGATTGGCCCGCGACGTCCCCGAGGACTTCGAGCGGATGGTGCGCGACGCGATGAAGCGCACCGACGAGGTGCTGGGCGACGCGGAGAAGCTGCTCGAGCGCAACCGCATCTTCACCGATCGCATGGTCGGCATCGGCATCATGTCGCAGGAGACGGCCAAGAGCTTCGGCATCACCGGCCCCATGCTGCGCGCCACCGGGATCGCGTACGATCTGCGCAAGGCCGCGCCCTACATGGTCTACGACCGTCTCGACTTCGACGTGCCCGTGGGCACCAAGGGCGACAACTTCGACCGCTTCGCGGTCCGCTTCGAGGAAGTGAAGCAGTCGATGCGCATCATCGACCAGGCGCTGAAGCAGCTTCCGGGCGGGCCGATCATCGTCGACAACCCGCTCTACGTCCTGCCCGACAAGAAGGATGTCTACACGAACATCGAAGGGCTGATGAACCACTTCAAGATCGTCATCGAGGGCATTCGCGTGCCGGCCGGTGAGATCTATTTCGCGGGTGAGGGCGCCAACGGCGAGCTGGGCTTCTACATCGTCAGCGACGGCAGCGGACGGCCCTACCGCGTGCGCGTGCGGCCGCCGTGCTTCTACGGAATGGCTTCACTGGAGAGCATGGCCAAGGGCCACATGGTCTCCGACCTCGTCGCGATCTTCGGAATGGTCAACATGATCGGCGGAGAGTGCGACCGCTGAGTCGGACCCACTGGCAGTCCAGGAAATGTCGCAGCAGGCAACGACCACCAAGGCGCAGTCCACCGGACCCGTCGCGTTCTCTCCGCAGGCGCTGGCCGAGTATCAGGAGATCCTGACGCATTATCCGGAACGGCGCGCGGCGCTGATGACGGTGCTTTGGCTGGCGCAGCGCGAGTTCGGCTGGATCAGCCCGCAGGTCGAGGAGTACATCGCCAGGCTCATGGATCTGCCGCGTGCGTGGGTCGAGGGCGTGGTCAGCTTCTACACGATGTACTACCGGCGTCCGATGGGGCGGTACCACCTGCAGGTCTGCACCAACCTGTCCTGCTACCTGCGCGGCGCCGAGGACATCTACAACGCGATCTCGCAGCGCCTCGACATCAGCCATGGACAGACGACCCCGGACGGCAAATTCTCGCTCGACCGCGTCGAGTGCCTCGGCTCCTGCGGCACGGCGCCGATGCTGCAGCTCGGCGACCGTTTCCACGAAAACCTGACGGTGGCGCAGGTCCTCGAGATGCTCGACAAGCTCGAGCGCGGCGAAAAGCTCTAGGCCGGCGAGGCAACGCTCATGGACTGGCTCATCGGCGGCATAAAGTCTCTTGTGGTGCTCTTCATGGTGCTGAACGTTTCGGCGTTCCTGCTGTGGATCGAGCGCAAGGGCAGCGCGCTCATCCAGAACCGCATCGGCGCCAACCGCGCCAACATCCTCGGCGTGATGCCGTTCAACCTCGGCTTCGTGAACACGCTGATGGCTGATCCGCTCAAGCTCTTCACCAAGGAAGACTTCGTGCCGGAGAAGGCCGACAAGCTGGTGCACTCGCTGGCCCCGTTCCTGTCGCTGTTCCCCGCCGTCATCACGTTCGCCGCTGTGCCCTTCGGCGACACCATCGAAATCGGCGGTCGCGTGATCGAGCTGCAGGCGGTGAGCATCGACGTCGGCATCCTCTACATCTCGGCGATGGTTTCGATGAGCGTCTACGGAGTGGTGCTGTCGGGGTGGGCCTCCAACAACCGCTGGGCGCTGCTGGGCAGCATCCGCGGCAGCGCGCAGATGATCTCGTACGAGCTGGCCATGGGCATCTCCATCGTCAGCATGATCCTGCTCTACGGCACGCTCGATCTTCAGGAGATGGTGCGGGCGCAGGGCGCCCTGCTCTTCGGCTTCCTGCCGGCGTGGGGCGTCTTCTACCAGCCGGTCGCGTTCATCATCCTTCTGGTGGCCGGCATCGCCGAGTCCAAGCGCGTTCCCTTCGATCTTCCCGAGGCCGAGTCCGAGCTGATCGCCGGCTACTACACCGAGTACTCGGGCGGCAAGCAGGCGGCGTTCATGCTGTCGGATTTCGCCGAGATCGTGATGGTCTCGGGCCTGGTGGCCACGCTGTTCTTCGGCGGCTGGCAGGTCCCGTACATCGGCAAGGAAGGCTCGGGCAGCCCCATCGAGATTGGCGGCCTGCTGCTGACCGCGCTGCAGCTGGGCGCGTTCACGATCAAGGTGCTGTTCTTCTGCTGGCTGCAGATCCTGGTGCGCTGGACCGTGCCGCGCTTCCGCTACGACCAGCTGATGAGCCTTGGCTGGAAGGCGATGATGCCGATCGCGCTGGTCAACATGATCGTGACGGCGCTCGTCATCCTGATCGTGGAGCAGTCGCAGTGAGCGCGCTCCTGTTCTACCCGCTGGCGGCCCTGGCCGTGGCCGGCGCGCTCGGCGTCGTGCTGGCGCGCAACCCGGTGCGCAGCGCGCTGTCGCTGGTGGTCACGCTGTTCTTCCTGGCCGTCTTCTACGTGTTCCTGCAGGCGCACCTGGTCGCGGCGCTGCAGATCATCGTCTACGCCGGCGCCGTCATGGTGCTGTTCCTGTTCGTGATCACGCTGCTCAACCTGGAGTCCGACCACGGCATCAACGAGCGGCCTGCGCTTTCGGCTGCCGGCTTCGTGGCCGGCGCCATCGTCGCCGTTCTTCTGGTCAAGGCGCTCCTCGACAGCACCGTGCCGGGCGGGCGTGGCGTCGTGCTCGATGAAGCGTTCGGCACCACGAAGGTTCTCGCGCGCCAGCTCTTCTCCGAGTACCTCGTCGCGTTCGAGCTGACCTCGATCCTGCTGCTGGTGGCGGTGGTCGGCGCGGTGGTGCTCGCCAAGCGCACGGTGGAAGAGGACGCGCGCGACAACGCCCGCATGATGGCCGCCGCCGAGCACGAGACCGACGAGAAGAACCGCATGATCGCCGCGCACGAGGCGGCGCACAGCCACCTCGACCACGGCCACGCGCCGCACTCCGGGCACGGCCACGTGCACGCGCCCGCCGGAGGGCATCGCTGATGGCTGTCTGTAAGGCCTTGCACGCGAAGGCGGCCGCGGGCGTGTCTGCGGCGGACCGCGCCGCGCTTCGCGCTTCGTGTCCGCCGCGGACATGCCCGTGGCCGCCCGCCGCGACGGCAGAGTGGAGACCGTGCTGATGGTCGGCACCGCGCACTACCTGGCGCTCAGCGCGCTGCTGTTCGCCATCGGCGCCATCGGCGTGGTCGTGCGCCGCAACGTCATCATCATCTTCATGTCGGTCGAACTGATGCTGAACGCGGCCAACCTGGCGTTCGTTGCCGGTGCCAACAGCCTCGGCACCATGGGCGGCCAGTCCATCGTCTTCTTCGTCATGACCGTGGCCGCGGCCGAGGCCGCCGTCGGCCTGGCCGTCATCCTGGCCCTGTTCCGCAATCGTCAGACGGTGGCGGCCGACGAGATCGCCCTTCTGCGAGGCTAGGAGCCCGCACCCCGATGCACGAACTGGCAAGCCAGCTCTTCGGCGCAACCGGCGCCCACGCCGCCACCGCCACCGCCGCCGCCACGATCGCGGCGCCATATCTGCGGTTCATTCCGCTGGCGCCGCTGCTGGGCGTGCTCTTCCACGTCTTCCTCGGCTACCGGCTCGGGCGCACCGCCGTCGGCGTCGTCGCGTGCGCTTCCGTGCTGGTGAGCTTCGCGCTGGCCACGCGCGCGTTCCTGGCGGTGATGGGCGCGCCCGAAGGCACGGCCCTGATCGACCCGGTCTACCAGTGGCTGGCCTCCGGCGACTTCAGCGCCAGCGTCACCTTCCGCGTCGACGCGCTCGCCTCGGTGATGATCATGATCGTCACCGGCGTCGGCTTCCTCATCCACCTGTACTCGACCGCGTACATGTCGCACGACGAGAACTACGCGCGCTTCTTCGCCTACCTCAACCTCTTCATGGCGGCGATGCTGGTGCTGGTGCTCGGCGACAACCTGCCGCTGATGTTCGTGGGCTGGGAAGGCGTGGGCTTGTGCAGCTACCTGCTGATCGGCTTCTGGTACACCGATCCCGACAAGGCCTCGGCCGGCAAGAAGGCCTTCCTGGTCAACCGCATCGGGGATGCCGCCTTCATCCTGGGCGCGTTCACGATCTTCTGGGCGCTGGCCGACCTCGGGCACGCCAGCCTCGCCTTCAGCGACATCAACGCCCACGCGGCGTCCTTCCCCAAGGGCATCGCCTTGGCGGCAGCGCTGCTGCTGTTCGTCGGCGCCACCGGCAAGTCCGCGCAGATTCCGCTCTACGTCTGGCTGCCCGACGCCATGGCCGGCCCCACGCCCGTCTCGGCGCTCATCCACGCCGCAACGATGGTGACCGCGGGCGTCTACATGGTGGCGCGCCTGCACGGCCTCTATGAGGCGGCGCCGGACGCGATGAACGTCGTGGCGGTGATCGGAGCGGCCACGGCCCTGATGGCGGCGACCATCGGCATCGCGCAGAACGACATCAAGAAGGTGCTGGCCTACTCGACCGTCTCCCAGCTCGGGTACATGTTCATGGCCCTCGGCGTGGGCGCCTTTGCCGCCGGCATCTTCCACGTCATGACGCACGCCTTCTTCAAGGCGTTGCTCTTCCTCGGCGCTGGCAGCGTCATCCACGGGCTGCACGAGGAGCAGGACATCCGGCGCATGGGCGGCGTGCGCGAGAAGATGCCGATCACGCACGCGACCTTCCTCGTCGGCGTGCTGGCCATCGCCGGAGTGCCCGGCCTTTCCGGCTTCTTCTCCAAGGACGAGATCCTGGCCTCGGCCTTTGCCGGCGGGCACTACGGCATCTGGGCGGCGGGCGTGCTCGGCGCCGGCATGACCGCCTTCTACATGACGCGCCTGTACGTGCTGACGTTCCGCGGAACCTTCCGCGGCGATTCTCACACCTGGGACCACGCGCACGAGAGCCCTTCGGCCATGACGATTCCGCTGATCGTGCTGGCGGCGCTGGCGGTCGTCGGCGGCTACGTCGGCATTCCGCACGCCTTTGGCGGGCACAACCAGTTCGGCAGCTACCTGGCGCCGTCGGTCGGCCATCACGCGCTCGACCTTTCGGTGGCCACCGAGCTGGCGCTCATGGGCGCATCGGTCGGCGCCGGCCTCCTCGGCATCGCGATGGCCTGGCGCATGTACACGGTCGAGCCGGAGGCGGACGCCGACATCGCGGGACGGCTGAAGGGCCTGTATCGCTCGATGGGTGAGGCCTATCGCGTCGACGCGCTCTATGATCGCACCGTGGTGCAGCCGCTGATGCGGGTCAGCGATTTCCTCTGGCGCACCGTCGACGTCGTCTTCATCGACGGCATAGCCAACGGCAGCGCCACCGCCGCGCGCTCGCTCGGCGGCATGTGGCGGCAGTGGTCGACGGGCAACGTCCAGCATTACATGCTGACGGTGCTGATCGGCGTGGCCCTTGTGGTGCTCGCGGTGAGCATCGGAGTTGCCGGCTGATGCGGCTGCTGAGCCTGCTGGTTTGGACGCCGGCCATCGGCGCGCTCCTGGTCTCGGCGCTTCCCCGGGAAGCCGAGACGCTCATGCGCCGCGTGGCCGTAGCCGTGTCGCTGGTGCCGCTGGCGCTCGCGTTCTGGATCTGGCGCCTGTTCGACCCGTCGCGCGGCGACTTCCAGCTTCTCGAGACGCTGCCGTGGCTGCCTTCGCTCGGCGCGGGCTACCGCCTCGGCATCGACGGCATCTCGCTCCTGCTGATCTTGCTCACTGTGGTGCTGACGCCGCTGGTGCTGATCTCGGCCGCCGACTCGGTGCACAAGCGCGTCAAGGGCTATCTCGTCTCGATGCTGCTGCTGGAGACGACGATGCTGGGCACGCTCGTCGCGATCGACGCACTGCTCTTCTACGTGTTCTGGGAGATGATGCTCATCCCGATGTACCTGATCATCGGGGTCTGGGGCGGCGAGCGGCGCATGTATGCGTCGATCAAGTTCATCCTGTTCACCATGGTCGGCAGCCTACCGATGCTTGCCGCGATCATCTACGTCGGGCTCCAGCACGCCGAGGCTGCCGGCAGCCTCAGCTTCGCGCTGACCGACCTGTACGGCACCGAGCTGTCGGAGCGAGCCGCGCAGCTGTGCTTCCTCGCCTTCTTCGTCGCCTTCGCGGTCAAGGTTCCGATGTGGCCGCTGCACACCTGGCTGCCCGACGCGCACGTGGAGGCTCCCACCGGCGGCTCGGTCATCCTGGCCGGCGTGCTGCTGAAGATGGGCACCTACGGCTTCCTGCGCTTCGTCATCCCGCTGTTCCCCGAGGTGATGGTGGGCGCGGCCTACTGGATCGGCGTCCTGGCGGTGGTCGGCATCGTCTACGGCGCCCTGGTGGCGATGGTGCAGCCGGACATGAAGAAGCTGGTGGCCTACTCCTCGGTCAGCCATCTCGGATTCGTGATGCTGGGCCTGGCCTCGCTGACCACCGTCGGCGTCGAAGGCGCCGTCTACCAGATGCTCAACCACGGCGTCTCCACCGGCGCGCTCTTCCTGCTGGTGGGCGTCGTCTACGAACGCCGGCACACGCGCCTGATCGCCGAGTACGGCGGGCTGTGGCGGGTGATGCCCGTCTACGCCGTCTGCTTTCTCGTCGTCATGCTGTCTTCGATCGGGCTGCCGGGGCTGAACGGGTTCGTCGGCGAGTTCCTGATCCTGATGGGCGGCTTCCGCTTCGACAAGGTGCTCGGCGCGATCGCCGCCAGCGGCGTCGTGCTCGGGGCGGCCTACATGCTGTGGATGTACCAGCGCGTGATGTTCGGACCGGTCACCAACAGCGCCAACGAATCGATGCCCGACATGTCGCGGCGCGAGCTCGGCGTGATCGCGCCGCTGATCGCGCTTGCGGTCCTCATGGGCGTCTACCCGGCGCCGTTCTTCGACATGATGCGGGCCTCGGTCGAGACCACGCTGGCGCACGCCACGCAGACCTCGGCGTTTGCCAGGGCGCACGGCGCCGGCGCCTGCGCCGACGTTCCCAGCGCCGCCGCCAGCGACGGCGGCGCGTGCGAGATCGGCACGGGCGGTGCCGCCATGCCCGCTGCCGCCAGTTCGGTGCCGGCCGCCGAGCGCGCGCAGCCCGGCCGTCCGACAGCCGCCGGCCCGCGCCCGTCGATGCTGCACTTTTCGAGCGGCGCAAAGCCCTCGCACGCGCCGGGCCAGCACGGCACGACCGTGCACGGCAACAGCGATCTGTCCGACCCGAACGCCGCCATCGAGAAGCTGCGCAGGCGCCTCGAAGAGCTGAAGGCTGCCGAAAAGGCTCAGCAGCAGGAGGCCCACTGACATGCCGCAGGCGCTGACTCCGATCATCCCGCTGCTCGTCGCCTGCGGCTGGGCAACGCTGGTCCTGCTTGTCGAGGCATTCTCGAGCAGCCGCCGCTTCGTCGGCGTCGCTTGGCTGACGGCGATCGGGCTAGCGGTCGTCGCGGCCCTCTCGATGCAGCCGCTCGCGGCAAATGTCGTCTACGGCAACGCGCTGGCGCTGGACGGCTACGCCACCTACTTCAACATTCTGGCGTGCGTGATCGGCATCGGTTCGGTGCTGCTGTCGGTCGACTATCTCGCCGACGCCGGAATCGTGCAGGGCGAGTACTACCCGCTGATGTTCTTCGCGGTGGCGGGCGTCGTCGTGATGGCCGCGGCCACCGACCTGATCGTGATGTTCATCGGCCTGGAGACCATGTCGATGGCCGTCTACGTGCTGGCGGGCGCGCTCAAGAGCCAGATGCGCTCCAACGAGGCCTCGCTCAAGTACTTTCTGCTCGGCGCCTTCGCCTCCGCCCTGTTGCTCTACGGCATTGCGCTGCTCTACGTGATGACCGGCACGACTGTGCTCGGCGGCATCCACTCGGCGCTCTCCTCGGGCAGCCTCACCGGCACCGATCATCTGGTGGTGGTGCTCGGCATGGGGCTGGTGCTGATCGGCCTCGGCTTCAAGATCGCAGCCGTGCCTTTTCATCTGTGGGCGCCCGACGTCTACGAGGGCGCGCCGACTTCGGTCACCGCGTTCATGGCAACGGCCGTCAAGGCCGGCGGCTTTGCAGCACTGCTGCGCACGGCGATGGTCGCTCTGGCGCCGCTGCACGAGCAGATGGTGCCGATCCTGTGGATCGCCGCCGCGGTGACGATGACGGTCGGCAATCTGGTGGCGCTGCGGCAGGCGAGCCTCAAGCGCATGCTCGCGTATTCCTCAATCGCGCACACCGGCTATCTGCTGGTCGGAGTGACGGCCGGAACGAGCGAGGCCGGCGCGGCGGTGCTGTTCTATCTGGCCGGCTATGCCGCCATGAACCTGGCCGCCTTCGGCATCATGTGCGCCGTCGCGCGCCGCGGGCAGCCGCGCGAGGCGATCTCCGACTACGCCGGCCTCGGCCAGACCAATCCGATGCTGGCCGTGGCGATGACCGTCGCGATGCTGTCGCTGACCGGCATCCCGCCGCTCGGCGGCTTCATCGGCAAGCTCTACGTCTTTACCGCGGCGCTCGATGCCGGGCTGTTCTGGCTGGTGGGCATCGCCGTCTTCAACAGCGTGATCTCGGCGGCCTACTACCTCGGCGTCGTGCGCACGATGTACTTCGATCCGCCCGCCGGCGCGGTCGAAGCGCGGCCGTATGCGGCCGTGATCGTGGTCGCGGCCACCGTGGCCACGGTGCTGCTCGGCGTGGCGCCGGCGCCGGTGCTGAGTGCGGCCGCGCGGGCGTTCGAGAACGTGGCGCTCGGCGGGTGAGCTGCGTTACGGCTTGCCGCCCAGCCCGAACCAGAACGTAGCCCCGCGATCCACCGCACCCTCCGCCCAGATCTCGCCGCCGTGCAGCCGCACGATGCGCTGCACGGAGGCCAGGCCCACGCCGTGCCCCTCGAACTCGGTGGCGTGATGCAGGCGCTGGAACGTTCCGAACAGCTTGCTGGCATGGCGGGGATCGAAGCCCGCGCCGTCGTCGCGCACGAAGAAGAGCGCGCGGCCGTCGCGCTCGGCCTTTCCGACCTCGATGTGCGCGGCCGGGCGCTTGCTAGTGAACTTCCACGCGTTGTCGAGCAGGTTCTCCATCGCGATCCGAAGCAGGCGCGGCTCGCCGATCGCTTTCAGTCCCTGATCCACCTTCCATGACACGTGGCGACTCGGGTGCTCGCGCTGAAGGCGCTGGAGCGTCTCCAGGGCGATGGTGGCGAAGTCCACGGGCTCGGGCTCGAACTCGGCGCGCGAGATGCGCGACAGCCCGAGCAGCGCGTCGATGAGCTCGCCCATCCGTCGCGTGGTGCGACAGACGTCCTCGAGCAGCCCGCGCGCCGGCTCGCTCATGGCCCAGGCGTGCTCGTCGCGCAGGATCTGCGTGTACCCGTTGATCGCGCGGAGCGGCGCGCGCAGGTCGTGCGAGACCGAGTAGCTGAAGGCGCCGAGCTCACGGTTGATGCTCTGCAGCTGCGCCGTGCGCTCCTCGACGCGTTCTTCGAGCGTGGCATTGAGGCGGCGAAGCTCCTGGTCCGCCCGCTTTCGCTCCTGCGCATTGACGATGAGCTGTCCGAGCAGGCGCAGCATCGGCTCGAACGTCATCAGGTCCTGACGAGTGCGGCGCATCCAGACGTAGCCGGCGAAGCCGACGGTGCTGCCCTCCAGCATGATCGGCACCAGGATGATCGACCGGACCGCGAACGGGGCCAGAATCGCGCGAAAGGCTCCGGCGCTGTCGTCGAGGGAGGCGGTGTCGGCAACGGCCGCCGTGCGCCCGGCGCGCAGCTCCCCATAGGCCGGCGCCAGCCGTTCGAGCGCCACGACTTCGTACTCACCGCGACGTTGCTCGTATTCGGGACTCCAGACGTGCACGAGCTGCGCGCGCGTATGCGTGTCGTTGGAGCGGTAGACGGCGCAGCCGTCCGCGTCCAGAAAATCGCCGACACGCGCGAGGACGGAGTCGACGGCGGCGTCGATGTCGTCGCTGGGAAGATTGACGAGGTCGGCGGAGAGGCCGGCGATGAGCCGCATGGCGGCGTCGGCACGCTGGCGCTCGGCGTCGGCCGCCTTGCGATCGAGCGCACCGGCGAACATTTCGCCGAAAATCTTGACGGTCGCCACGGCCTGTCGCGTCCATCGCGGCCGCGGCTCGTGTGCCAGCAGCGCCAGGAAGCACGACAGGCGGCCGCCGAGCGCGATCGGCACGGCCATGACGGCACGCAGCTGGCGGGAGGTCAGCCAGTTTGCCGGGTCGAACCGGTCCGGCGCCTCGGAGACGTCACCGGAGCAGAACGGTATGTCGTCATCGAGCTTGGCGAGCAGCCAGTCGAACGCCTGCAGCGGCAGGTCGCGCACCGGCTTCCCGTGCCGCCGCTCCACGGAGGTCGCGCTCTGCCACACGTGACGCAGACGTCCCGCCCGTCGGTCCTCGGGAATGTCGAACATCGCGACCAGATCGGCGCCGTAGAAATGGCCGATGCGCTCGACCGCATGCGCGACGGCACGATCGACGTCGGCCGACGGGGTGCGGATGAACAGCGTCGACAGCTCCGCAGCAAGGCGCAGTTCCTGGACGCGCGAACGATCGGCGTGCGCGCTCGGGCTCTGGCTGCGCGATTCGCGTTCCATCTCGGTGGCGGGGCGCTCCGAACGCCGCATGCACTGGCGTCTGCGGCGGGGAAAGGCGGCGGCGCGAGCTCGTGCCGCCGCTCCCCTTGCATCGACGTACACCGTTGCGCGCAGCGATGCCAGAGCCATCGCGCACGCAACGCGAGCGAGCGCTTTAACACGACCTAAATCTTTGCCGCGCGCCGCGACGCGGCGAATGCGTTGGAGGCGTGACATTTGCATTGCGTGCATCGGGCTGAGCGGCAACAATCCGCCGATGCCTATACGACGTATCCCGCTCGCAGCCGCGGCGACGCTGATCGCCGCCGTCGCCGCTTTCGCCACTGGTCCGATGGCCGCCCCTGCGCATGCCCTGGCCGCGACCTACCACGTCGCCACCACGGGAAGCGACGCGACCGGCGACGGCTCGCCGGCCACCCCATGGGCCACCATCACGCACGCTCTCGACAACGCGGTCGACGACAGCCTGATCCTGGTGGCGCCGGGCACGTACTTCGGAGTGGTGCAGCTGCGCGGCCGCTTCGAAACCGGCGTGACCGTGCGCTCCTCGACGCCGTACCAGGCGCGCCTTCGCTACGACGCCAGCGTGGTGCGCTGCTACTACGGCAAGGGCATCACGCTCGAAGGCTTCGACATCTCGCACGACGGCCCCGGCGCGGGCGCGCTCCTGATGCAGGTCTCCGACGTCATCGACGATCCCGCCGGCATCGAGCGCGTGGAGAACATCGTCGTCCGCAACAACATCTTCCACGACAGCTACAACAATGATCTGCTGAAGATCAACGACAACGCCCGCGCCGTGCAGGTTCTGGGCAACATGTTCTACAACCAGGCCGGCTCCGACGAGCACATCGACATCAACAGCGTCTCGGACGTGCTGGTGGAGGGCAACGTCTTCTTCAACGACTTCGCCGGCAGCGGGCGCAGCGACACCGACACCTCCAGCTACGTCGTCATCAAGGACAGCAACGCCAATTCCGACGGCCGCCTGGGCTCGGAGGACGTCACGGTGCGGCGCAACGTGTTCCTGCACTGGGAGGGCAGCAGCGGGCAGGGCTTCGTGCGCGTGGGCGAGGACGGCACCGCCAACTTCGAGGCCGTCGGCGTGCTGATCGAGAACAACCTGATGCTCGGCAACAACGCGATGCAGATCCGCTCGCCGCTGCAGTTCCAGGGAGTCAAGGACGTCACCGCGCGCGCCAACACCATCGTCGGCGACATGCCGGCCAAGGAGTACGGGTTTCGCATCGTCACCGTCGGCGACTCGCCGGCCAGCGACGGCATCCACATCCACAACAACATCTGGTCCGATCCCAGCGGCACGATGGGCGACACGTTCAATCGCGGCGGCGCCACCGTGAACCTCACCTTTGACAACAACCTTTACTGGAACGACGGCAACGCCTTCCCGACCTCCAGCGAGTCCATCGTCGAGGTAGCGGATGACGCGGGCGCGGTCGTCGGCGACCCGCTGCTGCCGGATCCGGACATGGCGCCGCTACCGCGCTGGAACCCGGCGTCCGGCACGTTCGCCGATGGATCGACCACGATCCAGCAGGTCTTCGAGAACCTGGTGCTGAGCCACGGCGTGCCCGCTGCCGGCAGCGCGGCGATCGGCGCGGCGGATCCGGCCAACATGCCGGCAGACGACATTCTCGGTCAGCTGCGCAGCGAAGGCGGCGCACCCGACATCGGCGCGTTCGAGAAGCCGTCCTGCCAGGGTGCCGGCAATGGAACCGCCTGCAACGACGGCAACGCATGCACCGGCAACGATCAATGCCTGGACGGCGAGTGCGTCGGCGACGCCGGTGCGATGAACGGCGTCGCCTGCGACGACGGCAATTCGTGCACCGGCAACGATGCGTGCAGCGGCGGTGTCTGCGCCGGCAACGCTTCGGCCGCCGACGGCATGGCATGCGACGACGGCGATCCCTGCAGCCACGATGACGTCTGCGCTGCCGGCACGTGCGCGGCCTCGCCGCAGCCGAAGTCGGGCTGCACCGAAGCCGGCAGCGGCGGGCTGGACCTGCGCGACCGCATCCTCTGGACATGGAAGGGCGCGTCTTCGCTGAGCGAGCTCGGCGACCCGACCAGCCAGACGAGCTACCGGCTGTGCATCTACGACACCACGGCGAACGTGCACTCGGTGGCCGCGACCACGTCTGCACCGGCCGGCGGCACCTGCGCCGCGCGGGCGTGCTGGCGCTCCCGCACCGGCAGGGGCTACCAGTACGCCGATCGCGACGCCACGCCCGAAGGCCTCTCCAAGCTCAAGCTGACGGTAGGCGCGACGGGCCAGGCCTCCATCAAGCTTCTTGCACGCGGGCCGCTGCTGGAGCTTCCGGCGCTGCCTCTGTCGCAGGAATCGCACGTCGTGGCGCAGCTGCTGACATCGGATGCCGGGTGCTGGCAGACCACGCTGCCGGCGCCGGCCGTCGTCAACGATGCGAGCCGCTTTCGGGATTCGCGCTGAGCTGCAGGCCGTGCGTCATCATCCTGCGAACCTGTCGAAGGGTCGCAGCCGCGTCACGCCGGTTGCTTGCCGCTCACGCCGCGTCCGTTGAGGAGTCGCGCGCAGTCGAAGCCGCCGCGGCCGTCGGGCCAGTCTCGCATTCAGAGCATCGGGCACGACAGCATCAGATCGCTTCCCACCGCCTTGCGCAGCGTCGCCAGCGCGTCGGTCGCCGTGACGCTGCCACTGGCGTTGACGTCGCACACGCATGGCGTGCACTGCGCCGACCCCACCGCCGTGCGCAGCACGAGCAGCGCGTCGCTCGCCTTGGGAAGCTCGCCGTCGGTCAGCGGCTGCCCGCAGCGCTTGCACACCTCGTCGACGTCGCGGCAGGTGGCCGCGGGGCAGGCCTCCAGGCACGGCGCGAGGAAATCCGCGGCCTCGAGCGGGCACTCGTCGGTGCAGTCGACGATGTCGTCGCCGTCGCTGTCGACGTCGGGCGTGCCGCAGCCGCAATGGCCGGGCTCGCCCTTGGTGTCGTCGTCGGGGCAGAGGTCGACGTCGGAGGGATCGAGCGGATCGCCGAAGCCTTCTTCCTCCACCTCGTCGCCGATGCCGTCGTCGTCGTCGTCCTCGTCGCACGCGTCGCCGAGATCGTCGCCGACATCGTCATGCCCGTGGTGGTGCGAGCCGTCGTCGTACTGATGCGGAAAGAACATCGGACGGTCCGTGTTGATCTGGGTGGGATTGGCGACGTCGGGGCAGTTGTCGATGGAGTCGGCGATGCCGTCCCCGTCGCCGTCTTCTTCGACGCGAACGATCCATTCAAAGCCGGTGAAGTCGTTGCCGTCCTCGTCCTCGATCCCGCCCGGCAGCACCTGGATCGTGACGTCGCCGAGTGGCGGCTCGGCAAAGCCCGTGAAGAGATGGTAGTCGCGCCCGCCATCCTGCTCGGTGAAGTCGACGTGCACGACGTCGACGTCGGTTGCCGGCGATCCGGCCACGAGGACGTCGGCGGCATCGACTCCCGTGACGTCTTCCCAGAACTGCACGACCACCGTCGGCAGCGCGGCCACCGGCGTGGCCGCCTTCGGAAGATGGACGCTGACGCCGGGCGCGCCCTGCGCCTTTGCGAGCTCCCACGCCAGATAGACGGGCACCGGCCCGGGCTCGGTAACCGTGCCCCGCGAACGCGAGGCGCGCTCCTTGAGCGACGAGGCGGGACCGGCTGCGGACACGGCGCCCGCCGAGCCGTGGTCGCTTCCGCTGGCGTGCGTACCGGCAGCCGCCTGATGTGCGAACAGGCCCGGCTCGCCGCCGATCTCCGCTCCCGAGAGGTAAGTGTGCAGCCGCCAGAACACCGGGTCCCACGGCGAGGAAGCGGTGGAGGCCATCGCGCCGCTGATCAGGAAGTGGAGGTTCGAGTGCCAGGTCTTGGCAAGGATGCAGCCGAGCGCACGGTCCGTGGCGAAGTCGTCGATCGTGGCCTGGCCGATTCCCACCGGCATGCCGCCCTCGTCCTGGCAGGTGTCGCCGCCGGCAACAGGCTCCATCGGCCGCATGATCGGGGCTCCTTCGCCGTCGGTTGCGCCCTCGCGCGTGAACCACGGCGGCAGCGGGCAGAGCGCCTCGGGCGGCGCGAACGTCTGCCCGCATTGCGGAGCGTCGGTGAAGCGCGAGGGATCGGTGGTGTCGTAGCCGTTCTCCTGCTTGGGGATGGGAACCGCGCCGTCCCACATACCGACCGCCGGATAACCGAAGAAGGCCCGCCAGGCATTGAACGAGTCGACGATGACGCGATGGAAGCCGATCCAGCTCTCGCCCGGAAACGCCGGCTGCGCATCGTCTTCGGCGTGCAGCTGCTCGTGCATGCGGCCGACGCGCGCGAAGCCGTCGATGGCCTGTCCAAGCCCGTCGAGCGCCTGCAGGTCCGGGTCCAGCGCCTTCTCGCAGCAGCCGGCGTAGAGCTTCTCGGGCTGCCGGTCCGGATCGTCGCGGTTGCGCTCGACCGTGAAGCGCAGTTCCTTGCTGCACGTGATGTCGGGCGCCTGACCGCCCTCGATCGTCACCGTGGCCTGCACGAAATGCTCGCCCGGGCTCTTCCAGAAGAACCACAGCCGGTTCCAGTCCGAATCGACTTCGCCGGCGGCCGGCTCGCGCTTCTTGGTGACGATGCGGCTGGTGGTCTCCTGGTTCGCCTTGAAGAGGAACGTGCCGGCCATGCCGCGGCGGAACGCGGAGAAGTCCTGATAGCTGGTGATGGTGGCGCCCTGCACGATCCATCGGATCGTCTTGATGTCGGCTTCGGTCTTTCCTTCCGGCAGCAGCACCGAGGCTTCGAGCACGACCTCCTGCCCGACGTTCTTGGTGCTTCCGCCCGCGCTGACGCTGACCGGCGAGACCCTGCTGGCGTAGTCGCCGGGGTCCTTGATGACGGTGCACAGCGCATTGCCGCCGCCGCACGCGACGATGGCGCCGGTGTCGGTGCGGGTCACGTGTGCGTCGGCGCGGTAGACGGTGATCGGCGGCGAGGCATCCAGGATCGAGACGTCGCAGCCGCCGGCGACGCGCAGGTACAGGATGCCGGTCTCGAGGTCGCAGCCGGGCTCGCCGTCAGCCACCGGCTCGCGCGCGCCCGCAGGGCACGACGTCTTGGCACGCACGCGCTCTCCGGTGCTGGTCTTGCCGGTGACGATGACCTCGACGCCGAGCAGGCCCGGCTCCTCCGAATCGTGCAGGCCGACGTCGAGCATGAACTTGATCTCGGTGCCGTCGAGCGGACCGATCTGCGCGACATGGGGCGGCGAGGGCTCGGTCGACGTGACGGTGGCGGTGGCGTTCTCTTCGGCATCGGCGGCGAAGACGCGCACCGACGCCTCGATCTCGGTGAACGTCTCGTGCTTGGCGCGATTGGAGATCTCCTCGACGAGCTCGATCTGCGTTCCGGGCGCGTAGACGAAGTCCTCGAGCTCGTGCTCGAGGCGGAAGTCCGGGTGCACGATCTTGACCACCGCCGCATCGGGCGAGCACGTCGGCGTCTGCTCGTCCTGTCCCGATGCCGAGCCCGCCTGCAGCGCCGCGCCGTCACCGGGCGAAGGGCACCGCACGTCGGCCTTGGCCGTCACCGGCGCGCCCTCCAGGTCCTGCGCCGACGCGTGCCCGCTCAGCTCGACGACGCCCGCGTGCCTGGCGAAGTACTCGAACACGAGCTCGAAGCTCTCGCTTGGCAGCAGCGTCGGGGCGGTGTCGGTTTGCGGAGACGAGAGCAGCGTCAGGTTGGCGTTGCTGACGGCGACGTCGCCGGTGACGTCGTGGAGGATCTCGCTGCCGGCATTCGTGATGCGCAGGCGGGCGGTGACGAAGCCGCCCCTCTCCACCTGCGGCGGCTCGACCAGCAGCGTTGCGCGCAGCTTCGGCGTCGTCACGCCCCAGCTCGGGCTTGCGTCCAGAAAGTCGTTGTCGGTCAGCCGGCGGAAGCCGCTCCCGTCGGGACGGATGATGCAGATCTCGAGGCCGTTGCTGAGGTCGCCGCCGAAGAAGCGGCAGGTGAAGGCGACGTACTGGCCGTCCGGCGACCACGAGGGCCCGATGGCGTATTCGACACCGGTTCCGAACAGGAAGATCGGAGTCAGCGGCGTGCCGTCCGATTCGACCAGGCACAGCGACTGCCCCGTCCCGCACGTGTAGACGATCTTGTCCTCGAAAGGATGCCAGTCCAGGCCACTCGATCCGTTGCCCGCAACCAGGAGCTGTCCGGCTCCAGGCATGTCGGCGTCGGCGTCGACGACGTAGAGGCCGTGCGTGCCGGGGCGGTCGCTGTAGAAGGCGATGCGGCTGCCGTCGGGCGAAAAGCTCGGATCGTAGTTGTTGCCGGGGGCGTCGGTAATGCGGCGGATGTCGTCGCCGCCGGCGCCTGCGACGTAGATTTCCAGATCCTGGAAAGCGATCTCGGGCTCGGCGGCATCGCGCGTGGAGGCGAAGGCAACGGTGGTGCCGTCGCGCGACCATGCCGGAGTGCCGTAAGTGCTCGCGTCCCGAAGAAACGGCCGCACGCCTCCGCCGGCTATGTCGGTCTCGGCGATGCTGACGTAGTCGAACGTGTCGCTGGAGAACAGTACGGTGCCGCCGTCGGGCGAGATGGCGGGCGAGTGATCGGAGGCGTCGGTGGCAAAGAGCTGGCGCTCCTGCGTCCTGTCGGGACGGATCGAGTACAGGTCGTAGGTCGTCGTCTCGCGGTAGGAGCTGAAGACGATGATTCCCTCGGCATCCTGCGCCTGCGCCGGCCAGGCGGCGGCCAGGAGTGCCAGCATCGGACAGAGAAGGAGCGCGCCGCAAAGAAAAGCCTTGCCCGACGCGTGCATGCGTTCATGCTGCCACCGCCCGCCGGCCACAGACAAGAGGGCCACGTGACGGTGCCGGAGTCGCATTGGGTCGAGAGGCCGGAACCTCATTCGGAGCAGTGCTGGCAGCACATGGATGGCGAAGATGGGCCGCGGCGCGGGAGCTGGGGCGTGTCGGGTCCACCTGCACGGATGCACGGTCACGGGCGGCGGCAGCGTCCGGAAACGGCTCGAGTCGGAGCCGAGTGATGGGGACTGACGCCGGACTGCGAGCGGCTCCGGGGCCTCGCAGCGGGGAAATGGAGCCCGGATCCCTTCCCGCTCGAGATGGAAATCCCGCCACCGACGAAAAAAAAGAACGGGGCAGGAGAGGCAGAACGGCATTTCCGACTGGCATTTGCCCGTCGAACATGCGGAAATGGCCGCGGGTTCGATGTTCTCCACATCGACGCTGTCGCCATTCCCACCGAGGCGGTTTTGTTCCCTTCGAGAGTTGTCGAGCGCTCAGCCCTGAGCTTGCACAGAAGCATGACCCAACCTGTGAGTCGCCGAGGATTGCTCGGAATCAATAACCGCGTCTGCGCCTTCGGCGCTGGCGCGCATGGATAGAAAGAAAGAAGACATGGGTAAGAAGATTTACGTAGGAAACCTCCCCTTCAGTGCCACCGAAGAGCAAGTGCGCAAGCTGTTCGCTGCGCATGGAGAAGTTCAGTCCGTTGCCTTGATCACCGATCGCGAGACCGGCCGCCCGCGCGGCTTCGGCTTCGTCGAGATGGACGCGGCCGGCGCGACCAAGGCGATCTCGGCCATCAACGGGCAGGAGATGGACGGCCGCACGCTGAAGATCAGCGAGGCCGAGCAGCGGGAGCGCGGAGGCCGTGGTGGCGGCGGCGGCGGCGGCGGCAACCGTGGCGGTGGCTATGGCGGGGGCGGCGGCGGCGGTTACGGCGGTGGCGGCCGCGACCGCGATCGCTGGTAGGAAATCGATGATCGACGCGTCTGCAGCGATGCCGGCGTCGTCTCGATGAGGAGCGCGCGACGGGTTTCACCGTCGCGCGCTTTTTTTTGGCGGCAACGACGACGCTCCTGGCGCTGGGTGCGAACGGAGCGAGCGGCACCTCTGGCGCCACCGTTGAGCCCGAGGCGGCCGGCGCGGGGGCCGACATGGCGCCGGTTTGCGCGCAGAGGCGTCCGCTGGTTCGGTGCGCCTCGATGTCGCGGCGACAATCCGAGCTGGCGCGCATTCGCGAGCGCCTGGCGCTGCGCCAATCGGCGCTGCAGAGCGCGCTGCAGCGGGAAGCGTGGTTCGGCCGCGCCGGGGTCCTCGTGCTGATGGTGGGGCTGGCGGCGTTGTTCGCACGCTCCGATCAGCTGTTCGAGCCGGCAGCGTGGCGCACCGTCATCCTGACGCTGGGCGCGCTGGTTCCGCTGGTGCTGGTGCGCCGGCTGTGGTCGCGCCGGCGGGTGCGGCTGTCGTACTCGGTGGACTGGCTGCAGCAGGCGCTGCGCCGCCTCGACGACGACTTCGCCTTCGGACAGGCCGACGGCAGCGAGTATCTCGATCCCGAGCATCCCTATGCCGGCGATCTGGACATCTTCGGCGACGGTTCGCTGTTCCAGCGCCTGAACGCATGCCGCACCGCGCTCGGCCGCGACGCGCTCGCTTCGTGGCTTGCCGGCAGCTTCGGCCGCAGCACGCTCGCCGAGCGGCGCGAGGCCATCGAGGAACTGGCCGCGGGCCTCGACTTGCGCGAGAACATGGAACTGGAGCTTCGCGTTCTCGAGTACCGCGGCGCAGGCGACGAGCGCGACCGAGAGTCGCTCGAGCGCAGCACACGCTCTCTCGTCGAATGGATGCGCTCGCCGACGCCAGCCTCCGATACGCCACTGCGCATCGGCTTCGAGATCGTGGCGGGCTTGCTGGCATCGGTCGCGTTCGTGGTGTGGGCGACAACCGACGCGGGCTTGTCGGTGCTGGCGCCGTTCTACCTGTTCAACGGATGGCTGCTGCTGCGCGCGCGCGACGTCGAAGAGCTGGTGGTGCGCTTCGAGCGCGTGCGCGACACGCTCGAGGCATGGAGCCGCGTGCTGGTCCTGCTCGAGGGCATGCAGGTCCGCAGCGCGCTGCTGCGGCGGTTGCAGGCCGCCGTCCACGGCGACGGCGAGGCCGGCCGCGCCTCGCAGGCGCTCGTGCGGCTGAAGCGGCTGGCCGATCTCCTCTCGCAGCGCCGCAACGTCGTGTGGCTCCTGAGCTTCGACGTCCTGTGGCTCGCCGACCTGCACGTCCGCCGCCGTCTGCTGGCGTGGAAGCGCCATCATGGCGCCGACATGGCGAGCTGGATGGAGGCGGCGGCGATGCTGGAGGCGCTGTGCGCGCTGGCGTCCTATCGAGCCGCGATCCCGGAGTCGGTGCATGCGGGCATCGCGGGCTGCGGCGGCCGTGCAGTTGTTGCCTCGAGCGGCGCTGGCGATGGCACCGGCAACGGCGATGGTGCAGCCGGCCACGGCGACGACGATGCGAGCGGCGCTGCTGCTGCCGTCGTTGCCGGTGGCGCCGGCGCGATCCTGGCGTTCGAAGATCTTGCGCATCCATTGCTGCCGGCGTCGACGCGCGTCGGCAACAGCCTGTCGCTGTCGCCGCTGGGGACCATCTGCGTCGTCACCGGTTCCAACATGAGCGGCAAGAGCACGTTCCTGCGCACGGCGGGCGTTGCGGTGGTGATGACGCAGGCCGGCCTGCCGGTTCCGGCGCGAGCCATGACCATGCGTGAGAATCTGGCGGTCGTGACGTGCATGAACGTGCACGACTCGCTCAAGGACGCGTCCTCACTGTTCCACGCCGAAGTGCGGCGCCTGCGCCAATGCCTGGACCGCGTCGCCGCCGGCACCGCCACGCTGGTGCTGTTCGACGAGATCCTTGCCGGCACCAACTCGCGCGAGAGGCACATCGGCGCCATCGCGATCCTGGAGAGCCTGCGCAAGCTGCCGGCCGTAAGCCTCGTCTCCACGCACGACCTGGGCCTGGCCGAGCTGGCGGGCGAGCACCCCGACGAGGTTTCCGTCGTCCACTTCCGCGACCACGTTCGCGACGGCCGCATGACGTTCGACTACACGCTGCGCCCCGGCCCGTTGCCCAGCACCAACGCGCTGCGTGTCATGCGGCTGGCGGGGCTCGACGTTCCCGCGTGCTGACGACGGCGCCGGAGCCCGAGGCGCCCGCCATCGACCTGCGGCAGATGGCCGTTCGTGTTGCCCGGCGGCGCCCGACAAGATCGGCGGCGGTGGACGAGCACGGCGGCGGACACTGGACCGAGCGCAGCAGCTACATCGTGCTGTGTACGCTGCTTGGCGTCGTGCTTGGCTGGCTTCCGTTCTTTCTCCACGGCCCGAGTGCGGACAAGTACTCCATTCTCCACATGAATGGGCCGGTGGCGGTGTGGGCGTGGTACGTGGCCCGCATGCTCATCGGCCTCTACGTCGGTGTCGCCGGTGTGCCGCGGTCCTGGTACCTGCGCGGCCCGCTATGCGGCTTCGTGTCGATGTTTCCCCTGACCATCGTCAGCCTGGCCACGCCCGGCTGCGGCGAGCCTTGAATGTTCTGGAACCTCCTCACCGGTACGGTGACGGGCCTGGTCATAGCGGCTGCTGCGAGACTGCTTACGGGTCGCAGCTCTGCCTACGATTAGCCGCGCAGGCGCACCTGCTCGTCTGCCAGATGCCTCAGTGTCCGCTGGCGGCGACTCGCTCGCGCGTGGCCGAGAACGTGATGTTCGGCCACTTCTTCATCGTGTAGCCGAGCTCCCAGTCGTTGCGCGCCAGATAGATGGGCGCGTTGTCGCGGTCGTCGGCCATGTTGGCGTGCTGCTCGACTTCGAAGCGGCGAAGCTCGGCAGGATCGGGGGAGGCGACCCATCGGGCCGTCTCGTATGGCGCGGGCTCCAGCGCGACGTCGATGTCGTACTCGGTCTTCATGCGCGCCGCCAGCACGTCCAGCTGCAGGCGGCCGACGGCGCCGATGATCCAGCTGGCGCCCAGGCGCGGGCGGAAGATCTGCACGACGCCTTCCTCGGCGAACGCCTCGAGCGCCCGCCGCAGCGACTTCGACTTCATCGGTTCGGTCAGGCGCAGGCGCATCAGGATCTCGGGCGCGAAGTTGGGAATGCCCGTGAACACGAGCGGCTCGCCCTCGGTCAGCGTGTCGCCGACGCGCAGGGTGCCGTGATTGGGAATGCCGATGACGTCGCCGGCCAGCGCCTCATCGACCGTCTCCCGGTCCTGCGCGAAGAACAGGATCGGGTTGCGCACCGAGATGGTCTTCCCGCTGCTCGACAGCCGCAGCTTCATGCCGCGCGTGAAGCGTCCCGAGCAGACGCGGAAGAACGCGACGCGGTCGCGGTGGTTGACGTCCATATTGGCCTGGACCTTGAAGACGAAGCCGGCAACGCGCGGCTCGTGCGCCTCCACGATGCGGGTCATCGTCGGCTGCGGGCGCGGCGAGGGCGCGTGGCGCACCATCGCCGACAGCGTTTCGCGCACGCCGAACGCGCGCAGCGCGCTGCCGAAGTACACCGGCGTCTGGTGCCCCTCGCGATACTGCGCCAGGTCGAACTCCGGATACCCCTGGCGCGCGAGCTCGACCTCGTCGAGAAGCTCGCACGCCTCGTCGGCACCGAGGGCTTCCGACAAAGCCTCCGGGTCCGAGGGCACGGTCTGCGCCGAGTCGCCGTCGCGCTCGAACGGCACGTAGTGGTCGCGCACGATGTCGAACAGGCCGCGCAGGCGGCCGCCCATTCCGGCCGGCCACGTCATCGGCGCCACGTCCAGCGCCAGCTTGGAGGCGATCTCGTCGAGCAGCTCGAAGGGGCTGAGCCCTTCGCGGTCGATCTTGTTGATGAAGGTCAGGATGGGGACGTTGCGCAGCCGGCAGACCTCGAACAGCTTGAGCGTCTGCGGCTCGATGCCCTTGGCCGCGTCGAGCACCATGATCGCGCTGTCGGCGGCCGTCAGCGTCCGGTACGTGTCTTCGCTGAAGTCCTCGTGACCGGGCGTGTCCAGCAGGTTGCAGGTGACGTCGCCGACCTGGAACGTCATGACGGCGGAGGTCACGGAGATCCCCCGCTCCTGCTCGATCTTCATCCAGTCCGAGCGCGCCCGCCGCTGGTTGCCGCGCGACTTGACCTGTCCGGCAAGGCGTATGGCGCCGCCCGCGAGCAACAGGCTTTCGGTGAGCGTGGTCTTGCCCGCATCCGGATGGGCGATGATCGCGAACGTGCGGCGCTTGCGAACCTCCTCTTCGAGTGCGCCGGTGGCGGCTGCTGCTGTCGTCTCGATCACGAAACGGCTGTTTATCCGCTCCAGCCGTCGAATCCATCGATGAGCGGTCACACGACCATCCCCTCCGCGGCAGGTTACGTGCGCCCGCCGAGCTCATGCCGCGATCATGGTCCCGTCGGGCTTGACCGCGCGCTGTCGGAGAGGCGACACGCGCCGACGCGATTATGCTCTCCATGGCGTTGCCGGCGCGCGGCCGCCGATGCCATCACCTGCCGCGAATACGACAGCACGAGCGTGCGCGGAGGTTGTGTCATGGGAAAGCCCGCTCTGGTGGGACTCGTCGTCAGTGTATCGATGTGGCTACACGGCGCAGCGGCTGCCGAGACCGCGGCGCCCGGATCCTGCGCTCGCCAGGTCCTGCAGGCGTACGCGCGCATCGTGCGCAGCGACGTGCGCATGCTGTCGCGGTGCGCGCTGGCGATCGAAGCGGGGACCGGCGCCGATGTCGCCTGTCGCGCGCTCCACACCGTCGGCATCGGCATGGACCGCGTCACGGTGTCGGCGCATCGTACGCTTCGGCTGCGATGCCGGCAGTGGCCGCAGTGGCTGGGCACGCCCGACTGCCGGGCGCTTCCTCATGCGTCCGATCGCGGCAGGCCTGCGGTCTGCGCGGTGCACGCTGCGCACTGCATGGCGCTCGACCTGATGACGAAGGCGCTGGGAGAGCCGGCCATCGACCGGATGAGGGCGGAGCAGCCGGGCATCTTCGACTTCGAGCTCGGCGGCATCGCCGGCAACCAGCTCGCGGCGTGCGTGGCGCCGCCGGCGTCGACGACGACCCTGCCGCCCACGACGACAACGACGGTGACGACCACGCTGCCGGCGGCCACGACCACGATGCCCTCTCCCACGACCACGGTGGTCGCGGGCTCGACGACCACCACCGTTCCGTCCCCTCCGCCCTCGCCCACCACGACGAGCCACCCCGGCCAGACCACGACGACGTTCGAGCCGGCACCGACGACCACGGAAGCGGCACCGGAGCCGACCACCACGACAGCTGTTGCGCCAACGACCACGGAGCCACGGCCGACGACGACCACCGAGCCGGCGCCCACCACGACCACGACGTCGATCGTGACGACTTCGACGCTGGCCGACGTAACGACGACGGTGCCAGCGGCGCCGCCGCTGCTGGTCGTCAGCGAGATCGCGAGCAACCCCGAGGCGCTTTCGGACAGCACCGGGGAGTACTTCGAGATCTACAATGCCGGCAGCGAGCCGGTCGACTTGCACGGCCTCCTCGTGCGCGATGGCGGCACCGACTCCTTCACCATCACCGCTTCGGTTGCGCTGGCTGCGGGCGCCTACGCCGTGATCGGCAGATCGGCTGCCGCCGCTGCCGGCCGCGTCGATTACGTCTATGGCCCCGCGATGTCGCTGACCAACAGCTCCGACGCCGTCGTTCTGGTGTGGCAGGGCTTCGTCGTCGACAGCGTCGCCTACGGCGCCGGTTTCCCGCTGACGCCCGGCGCCGCCATGTCCTTGCGGCCGAGCAGGGCCGATGCTGCCGCCAACGACGCAGCCACGGCGTGGTGCCGCGAGACGGCGCCGCTCGGCAACGGCGACTTCGGCAGTCCGGGCGCACGGACGGTTTCTTGCCACTGAGAGAGCTGCGGTGGATGATGTGGGCGGACGGTATGGCTTCTTTGCGGGGATCGTGACTTCCAACGCTTCATGCATCCTCGCACCGTTTCGACTCCAGTGACCGCAGACTTCGACGAGGATCTCCTGAGCCCCGAGGGGCAGGAGCTTTCGCGCAAGCGCGCGCAGCTCAAGCGGCTCGAGGACACGCTGATCGAGCAGGAAGACCGTCTTGCGATCCGCCGCAGCGAAGTCGCCAGTTTCGAGCGCATGTACCTGCGCGAGATCGGCTCGCGCTACGAGCGGCGCGACGAGCTGCTCGCTGAGCTGGAGGAGCTGCGAGCCGCGGCTGCCGGCGAGACCGTCGCCGACGGCGAGGGCGCGGCAGCCAGGCGTGCCGCGCGGCCGCCGTCGGAAGAGACGGCCCTGACGGCGAGCGAGGAGGAGCAGGCCGAGCGTCAGGATGATCCGCGGTTGCGCGAGCTGTACCGCAAGCTCGCGCGCCGCGTGCATCCGGATCTGGCCGACGGCGAGGAAGAACGGCAGCGGCGCCACGCGGTGATGGCCGAGGTCAACATGGCCTATGAGCGCGGCGATATGGAAGCGCTGCAGCTGCTGCTCGCCAGCGAGGTGCACGCACCCGAAGCGATCCAGGGAGACGGGATCGCCGCCGAGCTGGTGCGCGTCATCCGGCGCGTCCATCGCGTCGAGGGCGGGCTTCGCAAGGTTGCCAGGGGCCTTCGCACTCTCGCGCATAGCGAGATCGGCAGGCTGTTCGCGGAAGTGGAGGCCGCCAGGACGCAGGGCCAGGACCTGCTCGGCGATCTGGCGGCGCGCCTGGACGGCGAGATTGCCCAGCTCGGCGAGGAGCTGCACGCGTTGCAGGACCGGCTAGCTCGCTGAGGGTTCCGGCGCGGCGAACGCTTCGGCAATGTCGCCCGTCCCGCACCAGTCCGCGACCTGCGTCTTCGCTTCCGGCGGCAGCGCCGACCAGTGGCCGCGGATGTCGCGCCATACGCGCACCTGGAACGTCTTGACGACTGTCCGGTAGGGATGGCCGAGCATCTCTCCGTCGAAGAGCGCACGCCCCGCATCGAACGCCTTTTCGTTGAACACCGATTGGCCGCGCGCACGCCATTGCAGGTAGGCGCTCTCGTTGGCGCGCATCAGCGGCACGAACGTCTCGAGCACGAGCTGCAGCAGCGGCGTCAGGTGCGCGCCTGCCGACGGCTGACCCTGCTGCTCCACGTGCCGGCGGTCGCGAATCCTTACCAGCCATGCGTGCGCGGCCGGCGCCAGCTCGCGCATGCGCCGCGCCGCCGCCGGATCGGTCAGGTTCATCGAAAGCTGTCCGTAGACGCTCGCGTCGGCCAGCGTGAACGCGTCGCCGAACAGAAAAGGCCGCTGCGACACGATCGCCTGCAGGATCGCCAGGCATCGCTCCCACAGCTGCTCGAGCAGCGCGTGCGTGGGCGGGAATCCTTCACGAGAAGGAGGCGTGAGCGCGGATGCGAGTCCGGGCACGCTGTAGCCGCGCGGCGCGACGCTGAAGAGATAAGGCAGGCGCCGGACCTGCCGCCGCTCGAACCAGGCCGCGACCAGGCCGGCTGCTCCGGGCGGCAGATGCCGCCGGTACTCGCGCGCCAGGCGGCGGCCGGGATGGTCGTTGTCGCCGGCCGACAGCTTCCAGCGATTGTGATGCGCCATGTAGAGGCCGATCTCGTCGAACGCCTCGTCGAGTAGGCGCGCCACGAAGCCATTGGCGGCATCGGCAGGGACCAGCGGCGCCAGCCTGTGCCGATGCCGGTAGCGATCGTCGAGCCACGGCGCGAGGGCAGAGGAGTCGTAGAGGACGTGCCCGCCGGGAGTGACCAGGAACGGCACCAGGGGATATTCGTCGAGCGGGTCGTTGGCGGGCGGACGCAGCGCCGTGCGGCTGCGCGTGGCGGCGTGGATCGTCGCGGCGATGCGCAGGTTCTCGAGCCGGCCGCCGTCGCGCGGCAGGCGGCGAAAGGACGCCTGCTTGCGGGCCAGCAGCGCCTCGAGCTTGAGCACGAACGGCGAGAGCTCGGGACCCCACACGACATATTCGCCCGCCACGCGCCGACCATGCCGCAGAAGCCGTCGGTGCGCGAATGGGTTGGCCTGCCGGCGTCGACATTGTAGTCAGGCGCCGGCGGCATCGCCGCAGCGGAGGTCAACGAAATGTCGCAGCCCATGCTCACGCCCATGCTCGCGCTCATTCTGTGGACCTTCGTCGTCTGGTTCTGGATGTACGCCACCCGCATTCCTGCCATGCAGAGAGCCGGCCTGGACCCGGCCAAGATCAAACGAAAGGCCGACCTGGACGTGCTGCCGACGCGCGTCCAGCAGATCGCCGACAACTACAACCACCTGCACGAGCAGCCCGTCCTTTTCTACGCACTGGTGGCCTACTGCGTGCTCGCGGGAACCGCCGACGGGACCAACGTGGTTCTGGCGTGGGCTTACGTGCTCCTTCGAGTGGCGCACAGCCTGGTTCAGTGCACGTTCAACTTCGTTCCCGTCCGCTTCACCGTGTTCGCATTGGGCACCGTTGTGCTGATGATCATCGCCGTCCGTTCGCTGCTCGCCTGAGGCGCAACGACGCCACGACGTCCGCGCAAGGCGCGCTTCGCGCGTCTCACCCCCGTATTGTCTTCCGGCGCGCCCCGAATTCCCGCGCCATTCCCTGAAAAGAAATCGATCTCTCGAGGCAGGCTCGCGCGCTTGCCAAGCGCTGAAAGCTTCACGCGTTGCAGCACCAGCCTTCATGCATTCGAGGCAGCGTCGTGTCGACGGCGACGTTCGTCGCGACGATCGCGGTTGCGGCGGCCATTGCTGCTCGCTCGACGGCAACCCACGACATGGACGTCATGATGCCCGACATCAGCCTCGAGGTGACTACATGTCCAAGCGGGTTCTGATCACCGGCGGCGCAGGATTCATCGGTTCGCATCTTTGCGACGAGCTTCTGGCGCACGGGTACGAGGTGCGCGCACTGGACGTGCTCGTTCCTCAGGTCCACGGCGCCGATGCGCAGCGTCCGGCCTACCTCGATGAGCATGTCGAGCTGCTCGTCGGCGACGTGCGTGACCGGGAGCTCCTGACGCGGGCGCTGAAGAACGTCGACGCGGTCGTGCATCTGGTCGCCGCGGTGGGTGTGGGCCAGAGCATGTACGAGATCGAGCACTACACGAGCACCAACAACCTTGGAACGGCGGTGCTGATGGAGCTGCTCGCCGAGCGGGGGATCGAGCGGCTGCTGGTCGCGTCCAGCATGAGCATCTACGGCGAAGGCGCTTATCGCTGCCCCGTCACGGGCCGCCTCGAGGAGGCGGGTGAGCGCTCGTTGCTCCAGCTCAAGGAGGGCCGGTGGGAGCTGCGCTGCGCCGACGGCCACGTGCTCGAGCCGCTGCCGACGGCGGAGACCAAGGCGCCGCGCCCGTCGTCGGTGTATGCGCTGTCCAAGTACGACCAGGAGAAGATGTGCCTCATGGTCGGCAAGGCCTACGGCATTCCGACGACGGCGATGCGTTTCTTCAACGTGTTCGGCCCGCGCCAGGCGCTTTCCAACCCGTACACGGGCGTGCTGGCGATCTTTTCCGCCCGCTGCCTTGCAGGACGGGCCCCGCGCATCTTCGAGGACGGGCTGCAGCGGCGCGATTTCGTCAACGTTCACGACGTCGCGCGAGCGTGCCGGTTCGCGCTCGAGGCCGGCCCGCAGTGCTCCGGAGAGGTGTTCAATATCGGCAGCGGCCGCGCCGTCACCGTGCGCGAAGTGGCCGAAAGCATCGCCTGTACGCTCGGCTGCACGCATCTGGAGCCGGAGATCTCGCGCGAGTATCGCGTGGGCGACATCCGGCACTGCTTCGCCGACATCTCCCGCGCCAGGCGCCTGCTCGGCTACGAGCCGGCGGTCGCGTTCGAAGAGGGGCTGATCGAGCTGGCGCAGTGGCTGCAGACGGCGGCGCCGGGCTCGCTGAACAACCCCGCCGATGCTGGCGCCGAGCTCGCGCGCCGGGGCCTCGTCGTCAGCGCGGGCGGGCAGGAGGCATGGAAGCAACCCTCGGCGCAGCCGGCGGCGGCCGGTAGGAGCATGTCGGCAGAGCCAACGCCGTCGGCTGCGCCGCGCGGCGAGGATCTCGGGACGTGCGCAGCCTCCGACGGCCGCGCCGGCGTGGCGAACGACGGCAACGGTGCATCGCGCGGCGTGGCGAGCGGCGCCAGTGGCAACGGCGCCGCGCACAACGGCAGCGGCGGCACCGCCGGTGCCACCGCCGGCGGCCGCAGGCCATCGCAGCTCGGGCTGGTCGAATGGTTCCGCATCGGTGACCGCGACAAGGTCGCGCGCGTGCTCGAGGACGTCGGGCGGCTCGGCATCACCAAGCTTCGCACCGGCATCTCGTGGGCCGACTATCATCGGCCCGGCGGCAAGGCCTGGTACGACTGGCTCCTTCCCGCCCTGGCCGAGCACGTCGAGCTGCTGCCGTGCATCATGTACACGCCGCCCTCGCTCGGCATTGCCGAACGCACGTCGGCGCCACCGCGCGACACCAAGATGTTCGCCGACTTCATCGACATGCTGCTGACCGAATACGGCACACATTTCGGCAGCATCGAGCTGTGGAACGAGCCGACCAACCCCAACCACTGGGACCGCACGCTCGATCCGGACTGGTCGATCTTCTGCGACATGATTGGCAAGGCCGCGTACTGGGCGCGACATCGTGGCAAGCAGACGGTGCTCGGCGGCGTCGGCACCGACAACTTCGACTGGTTCCGCGTCATCGGCGAGCAGGGTGCGCTGACCCACATCGACGTGCTCGGCGTGCACGTCCGGCCGGGCACGTGGGAGCAGGATCCGCACGATCTGCCCTCGCAGCTCGAAGCGCTCGAGGCCCAGCTCACTCGCATGGGCCTTCGCCGCCGCGTCTGGATTACCGAGGCAGCCTACTCGACGTGGCAGCAGGACGAGCACCGGCAGCTACGCGAGTTCCTGCGCCTGATCGAGTGCCCCGTCGAGCGCGTGTACTGGTCGACCATCGAGGACATGGATCCGGAGGCGGCGTTCGCCGATGGCTGGGAGCAGGACGAGCGGCACTTCCACTTCGGGCTGCGCCGCCTCAACGGCGCGCCCAAGCTGCTCTACCGTGTCCTCTCCAGCGGTGGCGTGCCCGAGGCGTCGCGCTTCGTGCGGCTGGCCGGGCGAGGCCGCGAGCATCTTCGCGACAGCGGCCGCGCCCCGCGGCGCGCGGCCGGGCGCCGCGCCACCGTCCAGCGCAGCAAGCCTGCGCTGGTCATGGGAGGCGCCGGCTTCATCGGCACCAACCTGTGCGCGCGCCTGCTCGAAGACGGTCGCGAGGTCATGGTGTTCGACAATCTGTCGCGTCCGGGCGTCGAGCAGAACCTGGAGTGGCTCGAGGAGAGCTACGGCGACCGCGTGCACGTCATCGTCGAGGACGTGCGCGACGGACATGCGGTGCGGCGGGCCGTGCAGCGCGCGTCGATGATCTTCCACCTCGCTGCGCAGGTCGCCGTGACGACGAGTCTCGTCGATCCGATCGAGGACTTCTCGATCAATGCCGCCGGCACGCTCAACGTGCTGGAGGCCTGCCGCCGGCGCACGTCGCCGCCGCCTCTGCTGTTCACCTCGACCAACAAGGTCTACGGGTGCCTCGAGGATCTGCCGCTGCGTCTTGCCGGCAGCCGCTACGAGCCGCTGGATGCGCGGCTGCGCGAGCACGGGGTGGGCGAGGAGCGCCCGCTCGATTTCCACAGCCCGTACGGCTGCTCCAAGGGAGTGGCCGACCAGTACGTGCTCGACTTCGCGCGCTGCTACGCGCTGCCGGCCGTGGTGCTGCGCATGAGCTGCATCTACGGGCCGCATCAATGCGGCAACGAGGATCAGGGATGGGTCGCGCATTTCGCCCGGCAGGTGATCGAGGAGCGGCCCATCACGCTCTATGGCGACGGTTTCCAGGTGCGCGATGCGCTGTACGTCGAGGATCTGGTCGAGGCGATGCTGCTGGCGATGGGCAGGATCCGCCGCGTGGCGGGCCGCGCGTTCAACATCGGCGGTGGGCCGGGCAACGCCGTCAGCCCGCACGACGTGCTCGAGCGGCTGGCGGGCCTGCATGGAACCCTGCCGCGCGTCCAGTACGGGCCGTGGCGCCAGGGCGATCAGAAATACTACGTCTCCGATACGCGCCGCTTCCAGGACGAAACCGGCTGGCGGCCCCGCGTCGATGTCGGGCGCGGCATCGCCGAGCTCTATCGCTGGCTGCAGTCGATGCCGGTGACCGCGGCGGCACGGCTCGACGCCGCAGCCGTGGCCGCCGCGCCAACCTGAGGCGGGAACGGGCATGCAAGCGAACGTGGCTTCTACCGAAGCATCCCGGCCGCACGACGCGGTTGAGCCGGCGACGATGCGCGCGGCGCGTCTGGTCTCGCCGGGCCGCTGGAGCGTCGAGCGCGTCGCTCGTCCTGCCATCGCGCCAGGGCAGGTGCTCGTGCGACTGGAAGGCTGCGGAGTATGCAGCTCGAGCCTTCCGGTCTGGGAAGGCCGGCCGTGGTTCGAATATCCGCTCGCACACGGCGCGCCCGGGCACGAAGGCTGGGGCCGGGTGGAAGCCGTGGGATCGCAGGCATCCGGGCTCGTGCGCGGCGATCGAGTCGCGCTGCTGAGCTACGCCGCCTTCGCCGAGTTCGAAGCGGTCGACGCGAAAGCGACCGTCAAGCTGCCGGCGGCGCTCGACGCGATGCCGTTTCCCGGCGAAGCGCTCGGCTGCGGGCTCAACGTGTGGGCGCGCGCCGACATCCGTCCAGGGCACACCGTGGCCGTGGTGGGTGCCGGCTTTCTCGGCGCTCTTCTCGTGCGGCTGGCCAGTGCGGAGGGTGCGCGTGTCCTCGCCATCTCGCGCCGCCCGTTCTCGCGTAGCCTGGCCAGCCGCATGGGAGCCGGCGAGGCGTTCGATCTGGACGAGGCGACGGTGCCGCGCGTCCTGGAGGCGACGAGTGGGCGCGGATGCGATCGCGTCATCGAGGCCACCGGGCTGCAGCAGCCGCTCGACGTTGCCGGCGCCATCGTGGCCACGCGCGGCCGGCTGGTCATCGCCGGCTATCACCAGGACGGTCTTCGCCACGTCGACATGCAGTCGTGGAACTGGCGCGGCATCGACGTCGTCAATGCGCACGAGCGCGAGCGGGACGCCTACATGGCCGGCATCACGCGTGCGGTCGATGCCGTATGCGCGGGACTGCTCGACCCGCGCCCTCTGATCACGCACGTCTTTCCTCTCGAACGCATCGGCGAGGCGCTGGACCACACCCGCACTCGCCCGCAGGGTTTCGTCAAGGCCATCGTGACGATGGGCGGTGCCGCAGCCGATGCGAGGCCGTCGTGAGAGCGATCGCCGTCATCAAGAGCGAGAGCGCGAGGCGGCGCCGGCCGTCGACGCTGCCGCGCCTGGGTTTTGCGGGAACCGGGTGGATCGGTCTTCATCGGATGCAGGCCGTGCAGGACAGCGGTCTTGCGGAGATCGTCGCCATCGGTGAGCCAGATCCGGCCTGCGCCGCCAGCGCGCAGGCGGTTGCCGCCCAGGCCGATGTCTTCCGTGATTTCGAGCAGCTTCTGGAGTGCGAGCTCGAGGGCATCGTCATCGCCACCCCGAGCGCTTTGCACGCGGCGCAGGCGCAGGCAGCGCTGGCGCGCAGGATCCCGGTCTTCTGCCAGAAGCCGCTCTCCCGCACGGCGGCCGAGGCCGCCAGCGTCGTACGCGCGGCGCGCGCGGCCGATCGGCTGCTCGCCGTCGATCTCTCCTACCGCCACGTCGCCGGCGTGTCGCGCATGCGTGAGATGGTGCAGGGCGGGCAGATCGGCGACGTCTTCGCCGTCGATGCGACGTTCCACAACGCGTACGGCCCCGACAAGCCATGGTTCCGCGACGTGCGTCTGTCGGGCGGCGGCTGCGTGATCGATCTCGGCACGCATCTGATCGATCTGCTTTCGTGGATCCTGGACTTTCCGGTCTGGGGCGGCGTGCAGAGCCGGCTCTACTCGTGCGGCCGCCTGCTCGACCATCTCAGCCGCGGCGTCGTCGAAGACTACGCCGTTGCCAGCTGGGTCTACGCCAACCGCATCGATGCGCGCGTCGCCTGCTCCTGGAACCTCTCGGCGGGGCAGGACTGCGTCATCGAGGTCAACGTCCATGGCAGCAGGGGATCGCTGGCGCTCTACAACGTCGGCGGCTCCTTCTTCGACTTCGTCGTCGAGCATCGGCAGGGAACGTCGCGCGATCGCATCGCCGGTCCTCCCGATGCCTGGGGAGGCCGGGCGATCATCGAATGGGTCGAGCAGCTTTCCCTCTCGCGACGCTTCGATCCGCAGGCGGAACGCCTGGTGGACGTGGCCCGGCTCGTGGACGCCATCTACCATCGATGAAAGTCCTGATGAACACCGACACGCTCGGCGGCGTGTGGACGTACTCGCTGACGCTGGCGGCGGAGATCACCCGCCGCGGCGGCGAGGTCGCTCTGGTGACGGCCGGCAGGCCGCTTTCGCGCGACCAGATCCATGCGCTCGAGCAGCTGCGCAGCGTGCACGTCTACGAGACGGGCTACCGCGTCGAGTGGATGCAGGATGCGTGGGACGACGTCGACGCGCTCGGCCAGCGCATGCTGCAGATCGCGGCCGATCTGCGGCCCGACCTCATCCATCTCAACGACTATTCGCATGGAGCTTTGCCGTGGCAGCAGCCCGTGGTCGTCGTCGGCCACTCCTGCGTCCTATCGTGGTTCGCGTCCACTTCGGGAAGCAGTCCTGGCGAGCTGTGGGCTCATTACCGCCGGCGCGTTCGCGAGGGCCTGGCCGGCGCCGACGTCGTCGTGGCGCCGACGCCGTGGATGCTGCAACGGCTTGAGGAGATGTACGGGCCGCTCGGCCGCACGCGCGTCATCGCCAACGGGCATGACATGAGCCTGGTCACGTATGCGGCCAAGGAGAAGCTGATCTTCTCGGCCGGGCGGCTGTGGGACCGCGCCAAGAACCTGACCGTACTCGCGCACGCCGCATCCAAGGTGGAGTGGCCGATGTACGTGGCCGGCGAGGCGCAGCATCCGGAGAGCCGCAGCTTCGCTCATCTGGCCGGCGTGCACGCGGTCGGCGTGCTCTCGCCAGACCAGATGCGCGATTGGTACGCCCGCTCCAGCATCTACGCGCTTCCTGCGCGCTACGAGCCGTTCGGGTTGACCGTGCTGGAAGCGGCGGCTGCCGGCTGTGCGCTGGTGCTCTCGGACATCGACAGTCTGCGCCAGAGCTGGGACCGTGCGGCGGTCTTCGTTCCGCCCGACGACTCCGATGCGTGGGCGAATTGCCTGAACGAGCTCATCGACGATGCGGACCGCCGCAACGGACTCGGTGTGGCGGCGCGCGAGCGAGCGCGCGACTTCACGGCCACGCGCATGGGCGACGAGTACATGACGGTCTACAAGGAGCTGATCGGCGAGCAGCGCGGGACCGGTCGGAAGGCGACGCAAGGAGAGCTGTCATGCGCTTCGTGATGTTCTACCACTCGCTGGTGTCGGACTGGAACCACGGCAACGCGCACTTTCTGCGCGGAGTGGCCAGCGAGCTGCAGGCGCTCGGGCACCGCGCCGTCATCTACGAGCCTGCCGAAGGCTGGAGCCGCACGCAGCTCGAACGCGACCACGGCAAGGTCGCGGTCCGCGCCTTCGCGAGCGTGTTCCCGGAGCTCAAGAGCCGCCTCTACCGCATGGACACGCTCGATCTGGACAAGGCGCTGGCCGGTGCCGACGTCGTGATCGTGCACGAGTGGAACGACCCGGAGCTCGTCGCGCGCATAGGCAGCCACCGCGCCGCGGCGGGCCGCTACCGCCTGTTCTTCCACGACACGCATCACCGCATGGCGACGGCGCCGCACGAGATGGCCCGTTACGACCTTCGCCACTACGACGGCGTGCTGGCCTTCGGCCGCATCATCGCCGACCTCTACGTTCGCCGCGGCCATCGCGCGTGGACCTGGCACGAGGCAGCCGACGCGCGCGTCTTCCGCCCGAGCCGCCGCAACGCCTCCGGCGGCGACCTGGTGTGGATCGGAAACTGGGGCGACGAGGAGCGCAGCCGCGAGTTGCTCGAGATGCTGCTGCATCCGGTGCTCGAGCTGGGTCTGAAGGCGCGCGTCTACGGGGTGCGCTATCCGGCGCCGGCGCTGCGTGCGCTCGAGCGCGCCGGCATCGAGTACGGCGGCTGGCTTCCGAACTACGCGGTGCCCGAGATCTTCGGCCGTTATCGTCTGACCGTGCACGTCCCGCGCCGGCCCTATCGCGAGAAACTGCACGGCATTCCGACCATCCGCGTCTTCGAGGCGCTGGCGTGCGGCATTCCGCTCATCTGCCTGCGCTGGAGCGACAGCGAGCAGCTGTTCACGTCGGGCAAGGATTATCTGGAAGTGGACAGCGGGCGCGAGATGACGCGCGCGATGCGGCGTGTGCTGAGCAGCGAGCGGCTGGCGCACGACCTGGCCGAGCACGGCCACCGCACCATCCTGCGGCGTCACACGTGCGCCCACCGCGTGCATCAGCTCCTGCGCATCGTCGAGGCGTGCCAGCGGTCGGCGCCGTCGCTCAAGCCCCGGGCCGCCGCACAACGCGAGCTGGAGGCGTCGTGAAGCTTCGCATCGCATTCTTCGGATCGAGCCTCGTGTCGGCCTACTGGAACGGCGCCGCCACCTACTACCGCGGCATCATCCGGGCGCTGCACGCGCGCGGCCACCGCGTCTGCTTCTACGAGCCGGACGCCTACGGTCGCCAGCAGCACCGCGACATCGAGGATCCGGAGTGGGCGCGTGTGGTGGTCTACGACGCAGGCGACGACAGCGGCGTCCTGCAATGCCTGGAGGCGGCCGCCGATGCCGACGTGGTGGTCAAGGCCAGCGGCGTCGGCGTCTTCGACCAGCTTCTCGAGCGCGAGGTTCTGTCGCTGCGCTCGCCGTCGCGGCAGGTGATCTTCTGGGACGTCGATGCTCCCGCCACGCTCGAGCGCGTGGCGCAGAACCCGGACGACCCGTTCCGAAGTCTGCTCGGCCAGTACGATGCGGTGCTGACGTATGGGGGCGGTCCGCCGGTGGTGGCCGCCTATGAAAGCCTCGGGGCGCGCCGGTGCGTGCCGATCTACAACGCGCTCGACCCCGACACGCATCATCCGGTGGACCCCGATCCGCGCTTCGACTGCACGCTGGCGTTTCTCGGCAACCGCCTGCCCGACCGCGAGGCACGCGTGCGCGAGTTCTTCCTGGAGCCGGCGCGGGCGCTTGCGCGCCACACGTTCCTGCTCGGCGGCAGCGGCTGGGAGCAGAACCTCGACAGGCCCGCCAACGTGCAACTGCTCGGCCACGTCTTCACGGCGGACCACAACGCGCTGAACTGCACGCCGCGCGCGGTGATGAACATCAGCCGCGACAGCATGGCCCGCTTCGGCTTCTCGCCCGCCACGCGCGTGTTCGAAGCCGCCGGCGCGGGAGCCTGCATCGTCTCGGATGCCTGGGAGGGGATGGAGATGTTCCTCGAGCCGGGGCGCGAGATTCTGACGGCCAACGGCGCCGGCGACGTCGTCGAGTGCGTCGGCGCGCTGACGCCGCAGCGCGCACGGCGTATCGGTGCGGCCGCCTACCGGCGGGTTTTGGCCGAGCACACGTACGCGCACCGCGCTCTGGAGGTGGAGGCGCATCTGACGGGCGGCCGTGCGGGCGGAGCGATCAGCCGCCCGGCCTCCGCGCTGGAGGCGCAGGGAGGCGTGGGATGAGACTCGACATCGTCGTTCTCGGCCTGTCGATCACGTCCTCCTGGGGAAACGGGCACGCGACGACCTATCGCAGCCTGCTGCGTGCGCTGCGCGAGCGCGGACATCGCGTCACGTTCCTGGAAAGGGACGTTCCCTGGTACGCGGCCAATCGCGACCTGCCGGCGCCGTCCTACTGTCCGGTGCATCTCTACGACGGCATCGATCAGCTCGAGCGCGAGCACGCGGCTCGCGTGGCGGCGGCCGACCTGGTGATCGTCGGCTCCTATGTTCCCGACGGCATCGCCGTCGGCGACTGGGTGCTGGCCACCGCCGCCGGCGTGACCGCGTTCTACGACATCGATACGCCCGTCACGCTCGCCAACCTCGAGCGAGGCGGCGCCGAGTACCTTCTGCCGCGGCAGATCGCTCTCTACGAGCTCTATCTGTCCTTCACCGGCGGGCCTACGCTGCAGCGGCTCGAAAGCGACTTCGGCTCGCGCTGCGCGCGCGCGCTGTACTGCTCGGTGGATGCCGACGCGTATCCGTGCAGGCGCACGCGCTGCGACTACGATCTCGGCTATCTCGGCACCTACAGCGAGGATCGCCAGGCGCCGCTCGAGGAGCTGATGTTCGAGACCGCGGTGGCATGGCCGCGCGGCAGCTTCATCGTGGCGGGGCCGCAGTATCCCGCCAGCGTCTGCTGGCCGACCAACGTGGAGCACGTCGAGCATCTGGCGCCGCCGCAGCATCCCGGATTCTACGCTTCGCAGCGCTTCACGCTGAACCTGACGCGCGCGGACATGAAGCGCGCCGGGTTTTCCCCGAGCGTGCGCCTGTTCGAGGCCGCCGCGTGCGGCACGCCGGTGATCAGCGACTACTGGCCCGGCCTGGAGCAGCTGTTCGTGCCCGGCCGCGAGATCCTCATCGCACGCGACGCCGACGACGTGCTCCGCATGCTCAGCCAGTGCGACGAAGGCACGCGGCTCCAGATCGGCGAGGCGTCTCGCCGGCGCGTGCTGTCGCGCCACACCTCGCGCCATCGTGCGCACGAGCTCGAGCAGTTCTTCACCGAAGCGCGCGATTCCAGCCGGACGCGTCGCGTCCGCGCCGCGACCGGCGGCTCCGCGTCCATCCACCGAACCATGGAAGGCTAGCGCCACGCGCGGTCTCCGCAGGAGGAAGCCATGTCTCAAGCACAATCGACGACGGACCACGAAACGATCAGGCAATGGGCCGAAGAGCGCGGCGGCAAGCCGGCGACCGTTCGCGGGACGGGAAAGGGCGACGATGCCGGAATCCTGCGCATCGACTTCCCGGGCTACAGCGGCGAGGACACGCTCGAGGAGATCGACTGGGACACGTTCTTCGAGAAGTTCGACGAGTCCGACCTCGAGTTCCTCTATCAGGACGAGACCGACGACGGAGGCAAGAGCCGCTTCTTCAAGTTCGTCCGGCGGTCGCACTCCTGATGGGAATGGCCAGCCACGCGGCGACCGACGTGCACGCGCGGGTACAGGACCTGGCGCCGTGGTTCCACAACCTGCACCTGCCCGACGGCACCGAAACGCGTCCCGATCACACGTTCGGCGACTTTCCGTCCAACAAGTGGGAGGCGATCCGCCATTGCGTGCCGGAGGACCTGTCGGGATGGACGGCGCTCGACATCGGCTGCAACGCCGGCTTCTACAGCTTCGAGCTGGCCCGCCGCGGCGCCTGCGTCACCGCCATCGACCACGATCGCCACTACCTCGAGCAGGCCTGCTGGGCCGCCGAGCAGTACGGCCTGCAGGACCGTATCCAGTTTCGCGAGATGCAGATCTATGACCTCGCCCGCGTCGGCGAGCAGTTCGATCTGGTGTGGTTCATGGGCGTGTTCTACCACCTGCGCTATCCGCTGCTGGGCCTGGACATCGTTTCACGCCGCACGCGCCGGCTGCTGATCTTCCAGACGATGACGTTGCCGGGCGAGGAGGTGCAGACGCCGCCGTACGATCTTCCCCTGGCCGAGCGGCACCGGATGACCGAGCCGGGCTGGCCGAAGATGGCGTTCATCGAGAAACGCGTGGAAGCCGATCCGACCAACTGGTGGGCGGCCGATCATGCGTGCGTCGAAGCGATGCTGCGCTCGTGCGGCATGAAGGTGCTGGCGCGTCCTGCCCACGAGGTCTACGTCTGCGAGCCGACCTTCGTCGACCGCGACGGCATCGGCGAGCAGCTCGACCGCGAGTACGAAGCGGCCACCGGCATCGGCCGCCGGAGGGACGGCTGATGCGGGCGCGGCCGCAGCTCGGCGTGTGCCAATGGTTCCACTACCTCGACTACGAGTGCGTCGAGAGAAGCGTCGAGCTCATGCACGAGCTGGGCGTGCGTCATCTTCGCACCGGCATCTCGTGGGCCGACTATCACCGCCCGGCCGGCAAGCAATGGTACGACTGGCAGATGGAGCAGCTGGCCGATTTCGACGTGCTGCTGTCGGTGTGGCACACGCCGCCGTCGATCTCCGAAGGCGGCACGTGCAACAGCCCGCCGCGCCGCCTGCAGGACTATGCGGATTTCATCGGCCAGCTCTGCCGCCAGTACGGCGACTACTTCACCGACCTGGAGCTGTGGAACGAGCCCAACAACTGGTTCAAGTGGAACTTCCGCGACCATGATCCGCGCTGGCACAAGTTCGCGCGCATGCTGGCCATGGCCGCAGCCCGCGCGCGGTGCCACGGGAAGACCGCCGTCCTCGGCGGCATCATTCCGGTCGACGCTCAGTGGCTCGACCTCATGCACCGCTACGACGCGTTGATCAACGTCGAGGTCATCGCCATCCACGCGTTTCCCGAGATGTGGTGGCCCGATCACTACAACTGGGACTGGCACCGCGACTGGCACGGGTGGCAAGCCAAGGTGGAGACGATTGCCGCGCAGTGCGCGGGCAGGCCCGTGTGGGTGACCGAGACGGGACTGGCAACGTGGGATCCGCACCATCGGCGCCTGGCTCGCGGGGATCTGCAGGTGCGAATGCTCGAGCAGGCGTCGCGCGCTCCGGTGCAGCGGCTCTACTGGTACAGCCTGCTCGACCTCGACCCGGAGCGCGAGGCGCTCGACGGCTTCCACGTCGACGAGAACCACTATCACATGGGCCTGGTGGGCTGGGACGGCACGCGCAAGGACGCGTTCTTCCGGCTGCAGGAGCTGCTGCTGGATGCGGAGCCGGCGGTAACGGCGGCGCAGGCATCGGCCGCGGTGGTGCAGGCGCGGCACAAGTAGGACCTCTGCACGCGACGGGCGCACGCGGGTCTGGCCGGCGCTGCGATCGCGACGCGGACGGCACCCGCGGCCGTTGATGCGGCGGCCGCCGGTTCGCGGCCGGTATGGCGCCGCCCTCGCAGACAAGGGCGCCGGCGAGGGACCGGAAGCCTAAGGCGCTTCGTGTTCCCGGCTTGGTAGCGCCGGTGCCGGCGTGTTAGGGAACGGGGATCATGCCGCAGCCCGGCAGCACGACGAGCCTTCGCGCCCGACGCGCGGCATCGGCGGCCGTGCTCGCTTGTGTCTTCGCCGGCATGGTGGCGGCCAGCGCGTGGCGCGTGCAGCTTTCGGCCGCCGCGTCCGTTGCCACGGGCCGAGCGCCGCTTTTTTCCACCGAACACCTTCCGGTTCCCGATGAGCCGCTGCTTCGCGAGCAGCTCGAGGACGCGGTGGAGCTGCGGCGACGCGAGGACTACGACCGCACGCTCGACGCCCGCGACCCTGGCGAACTGATCGAGCACGCCACGCTGAACGAGATCGATTTCGACCGCCGCACGCTCGGCATCGACACGCTCTTCGTCGTCGGCGACGAGCTGTTCGGTTATCTGTTCCGCCCCGAGAATGGCTGGGGCCGCGGCAGCGTTGATCGCACGGCGGCCGGCTTCACGCCGCAGCTCAACCGAATTCACGACGGTGCCAGCGGCGGGCCCGACGCGTTCGGCTGCTTCAGCTGCCATTCCAAGGGCGGTCCCGACGGTGCGGGCACGCAATCGCAGAACGCGTTCCTGCACGGCAACGGCAAGGGGCTCGGCGGCGCCGACCAGCGCAACCCGCCGCACCTTCTCGGGCTGGGGCCGGTGGCATTGCTGGCGCGCGAGATGAGCGAGGAACTGCGCGACCAGGCCGCCACCGCACGCGAACGTGCGCGCGGCGAGGGCCGCGACGTCGAGCACGCGCTCAGCGCCAAGGGAGTGGCGTTCGGCCGCATCACGGCGCGCGCCGACGGAACGATCGATACCTCGTCGGTCGATGGCGTCGACGGCGACCTGACGATCAAGCCCTTCGGCTGGAAGGGACATCACGCCACGCTGCGCGGGATCGTGGAGGAGTCGCTGCACATCCACCAGGGCCTGCTGTCCAAACGCATCCAGCTCGCGGTGCGCGACGAAGGGCTCGATGCGGCGCCGTACGGCAAGGGCAGGTGGGACGACGTCGACGAGGACGGCGTGCTGCTCGAAATCGATTCGGCAATGGTGACCACCGTGGTCGGCTACCTGGCCCAGCTCGAGGCGCCGGTCACGCGGCCGCCACGCGATCCGGGCCTGCTCGATGCGTTTGCCCAAGGCCGCGCGCAATTCGAGTCCGTCGGCTGCGCGCACTGCCACGTGCCCACGCTCGAGCTCGCGGATGCCAGCTTCGACGTGCGCGAGAAGCTCGATGCCGAGCGGCCGACTTTCCTCATCGACGTGGCCAAGGACGGCGAGACGCCCAAGATCGAGCCCGAGTACGCGCGCGAGGACACTTCCTACCTCGTCCACCTGTTCAGCGATCTGAAACGTCACGACATGGGCGAGGCGCTGGCCACGCCGGGACCGCAGGGAACCATCGGCGCGCGCATGTTCCTGACACGGCCGCTGTGGGGGCTGGCCGAGACGGCGCCCTATCTCCACGACGGCCGCGCGCCCACCGTCCACGATGCGATCGTGCTCCACGGCGGCGCCGCGGCCGGCGCGCGCGACGCCTATCTGGCGCTGGGAGAGGGCGAGCGCGCCAGCGTGCGCGTGTTCCTGACGTCGCTCTCGCGCAAGCCCAAGCTGTTCGTGCCGTGATGCGCGGCGCTGGCACGAAGCTCGTCGTTCGGAGCTGGCGCGCATGCCGGGCGTGGATGGAGCGCCGTGCCGACGCCGAGCGTCGTTCGATCGTCGGCGCCGGCACACGTTGGCGAGCTGCAGGGGCGGCAACGCTTGCGGTGGCGTTCGCATTGCCGGGGCTGAGCGGCTGCGACGGTCCGCGCGCCACCGACTCGCACGCCGGCGTGCCGGCCGCATGGCCGGCGCATTGTCCGCCGGCGCGTCGCATGGATCCCCTGAGCATCGAGGCGGCGCGCGAGGCGCATCGCGTGGCCGAGCGCCGCCACGAGCTGCGCCTGCGCGAGGCCGCGGTGCCAGGCTCGTTCCTGCGCGACGTGCACGAGGCGCTCGATCCGCAGCGGCTGGCGGCCGGCGACATCTGCGTGAGCGAGCTCGCGGATGTCGGCCAACTGCTGTTCGAGCATGAGTACGGCTACGAGGACGGCCTGGGCGCGGGCCAGGCCGCCAGCGGCACCGCCGGCCCCTTCCGGCGCGTGCACGAGGGGCTGTTCGGCGGCCCCGAGACCATCTCGTGTCCTTCCTGCCATTGGATCGGCGGCCCCAACGGCGCCGGCGCCGAAACCGACAACGCGTTCCTCTCCGGCGACGGCGCGATGCCGAGCAGCGGGGATGCGCGAAACCCGCAGGCGCTGCTCGCGCTCGGCGTGGTGCAGGCGCTGGCGCTCGAGATGACGCGCGAGCTGCAGGCGCAGCGCGACGAGCTGCTGCGCAAGGCCGGCAGCGGCGAGGGCAGCGAAACGCGCCTGAGCGCCAAGGGCGTCGACTTCGGCGTGCTGCGCGCCGGCAGCGACGGCAGGCTCGACGCCTCGGGCGTCGAGGGCGTGGATGCGGATCTGGTGGTCAAGCCGTTCGGATGGAAGGGAACGCTCGCCGATCTGGAGGACTTCTCGGCCGAGGCGCTGCAGGTGCACATGGGCGTGCAGAGCGACGGCCTGCTCGCCGATGCCACCGCCGATGTCTACGGCACCGGCAGCGACGCCGACGACCGCGATGCCGACGGCCGGCGCCGGGAATTCGGGCGCGGGCCGCTGGCGGCCATGAGCGTGCATCTTGCGCTGCTCGAGATGCCGATCGTCGAGCCGCTGGTTCAGGATCGTGACCTCGGTGCGGCGGCGCAGGCGCTTCTCGCGCCGACCACCACCAGCTTCGTCGTCGACTTCCAGCGCGGCCGGCAGCATTTCCACGAGCTCGGCTGCGCGAGCTGTCACCGCCCGATGCTGGTGCTGGAGAGCCCGATGCTGACGCTCGAAGGCCTGCCGCCCATCGACCTGTCCGAGCACATGCGGCGCCCGGCCCTGCGCTACGACAGCAACGTCGGAGGTTATCCGGTGTGGCTGTTCAGCGACCTCAAGCGGCACGACATGGGCAGGGCCAATCGCGCGCAGCACGTCCAGCGCGGCGTGGCCGAGCAGGAGTACCTGACGCCGCGGCTGTGGGGCGTCGCGGATTCGGCGCCCTACCTGCACGACGGCCGCGCTCCCAGCCTCGACTACGCCATCGCCGGCCACGACGGCGAAGGCCGCGCCGCGCGACGCAAGTACGCGGCACTGTCGATCGAGGAGAAGGGCGCGCTGCGGGTCTACCTGATGTCGATGCGCCGGGAGTCGCGCCTCATCGTCCCGTGAGCCTCGTGTCTTCCCGATGTCGATGCGCCGCCAGGCGCGCCTCATCGCGGTGAGCTGCTGCGGTCCGAAAACGTCTTTCAGGGATTCTTCCGATCCGACGCCTTCTGCAGCACGTAGAGGTCGAGGACGCCGACGCCGGCTTTTCCGCGGATGGGATGACGGACCGAGCTGATCAGCAGCGCCGGGCGGTGCATGCCGTCGGGATCCGGCGCGCGCCGGATGTGCCAGCCGAACCAGGCCTCCTCCACGTCGCCGAACATCTCGTGCAGCACCGCGCCGGTTCTTCCCGACCGCAGCTCGATCCGTCCGACCTTGGCCACGAAGTCATGGTGGTGCCACGGCGCACCGATGGCGACGTCCTCGACGCCGTCGCCATCGATCTCGCCTGCCGAGACGACCATGCGGCCGTAGAGCTCCTTGGGCTGCTTTCCCTTCCATCTGTGCAGGACCGCGCCGTCGGCGCCGGAGTGCACGAACACCTCGCCGGGGACGACGCGATCGTCGTCGTCGCTGCGCGGCGCCCCGACGACGATTTCTCCGCGTCCGTCGCCGTTGATGTCGCCGAGCGCGGCGACGACTTCGCCGAAGCCGCTGCGGCTGCTCTGGCCGATCCAGTAAAAGATGGGCTGTCCCGTGGCTGCCGACAGCACGTGCACGCCGCCGATCTCGGCGTCGCTTACCCCTTTCTCGCGGTACGCGCCCACGGCAAGGTCGCTGCGGCCGTCGCGGTCGAGGTCGTCGACGCGCGCGACGGACCAGCCGAACGAGAACGTCTTCTTCTTCGGCGAATACGTCTGCAGGACGGTGCCGTCCTTGCCGCTGAGCAGGTAGGCACGCCCCGCACTGGCCGAAGGCGCACCCGCGAACACGTCCACGGTCCCGTCGCCGTTCTGGTCGCCGGCCACGCACAGGTCCCATCCGAGCTGCTCGTGGCGATCGCCCGGACGGCTCCACAACACCTTGCCCGTCTTCGGAGAGCGCGCCGTCACCAGGCCCGTCGTCGAGACATTGCCGACCTTTGCGTTGGGGGCCGACAGCACGACGTCGGCCAGCGCGTCGCCCGAAACGTCGGGCACGGGCAGCACCCAGTGTCCGAGCAGCCCGTCCTGATGCTCGCCATCCCACGAACGGATCTTGACGCCGGTGCGACCCGACCACACGGCCGCCCGGCCGTTCTCGGCCACGCCCTGGAAGCGCGTGAAGCGCATGCCGGCGGCGATGTCGGCGACCTGGTCGCCATCGACGTCGAGCGGCTCCCCGAAGCGGAAGCCGAGCTCGCCGCCGTCGGCTTCGCCGGTGACGCGGCGGGCAAGACACCAGCCGCCGCCGCTGCCGGCGCACGGGCTTTCGGCGCGGCCATCGCGCGAATCGACGGAGAGGAGGAGAAGGAGCAGTGCCGAAGCGATGCGGCGGAGATGCATGACGCCGGCAAGAGAGAGGCGCCGCCGGCACGAACCTGCCGGCGGCGCCCAGGGGATCAGTCGACGCAGCAGCCGACCCAGCTCGTCTGCGCGCCGCAGTTCAGACCGGTGGTGATGCTGCCGAGGTCACCGGTGGCGTTGTTGAGCGCGATGCGGTTGCCGTGGGCGCCGGTGTGGACCGTGGCATAGAACCAGCGCGTCGTGTTGCCGGCGTTGATGCACTGGTCGTCGCCGGGCTGCGCCGGATCGATGGCCCAGAACGACGTGACGGCGTCGTTGCTCGGGTCCTTGATTCCGTCGAGGTCGCCGGCGGTCTCGGCCGACAGCAGGTCCGTCACCGTGCATGCATGGGTGCCCGCAAAAGCGGACTCGCATGCGGCGTCGGCGCCCGCGACGCCGGGCGTCAGGTTGTAGTTGAACAGGCCGTTGGTGCTCTCGAGCATCGCCTTGAGCACGGTCCCCGGAAGCGCCGGCATCGTCGTCGTGGTGGTCGTCGTCGGCGACGGATTGCACGTGGTCGGCTCGGTGTCGCACGCGACGGCCGCGCACTGCACGTCGATGAAGATCTTCTCGTCGTCCTTCTTCGGCGAATCGCAGCGCATGCAGTAGCGCGTGCCGGTGCCGAACTGCACCTGCGCATTGATCGCGCCCTGCGGCGCATCATCGGACAGCGTGAAGGCGACGCCGGACTTGATCTTGACGAGCAGCTTGCCGTCGGCGATCTGCGCGAGGTTCTTGCTGTCGTCCTTGTACTTCCACTGCGAGCCGTTGGTGGTCCAGGACGCGCCGCCCGGCAGCAGGATGCAGTCGTCGTCGCTTGCGCTGTAGACGTGGACGGACGCGCCGTTGGTGGCTGGGTCGCCGGCCTCGGCGTAGGCGATGCCAGCGTCGCCGGAGAGGAGCTGGATCTGGCGCTTGGCCGGATCGGAGTTGTCCTTGACCATCATCTTCTTGGACGAGATGTCCTCGGCCGAGGCCGAGGTGACTGCGGCGGTCATCAGCAGTGTCGCGGCGAATCCAATGATCGAAACGTTCTTCATTTGTCACCCCCGTTCTGGATGGCGGGCCGGCGCGCGGACCGCGGTTGGCCCGGCACCTTATGCCAGCGCGCGCGCTTTGTAGAGCCCCTCGGCTGTTTCGATCGCTGCCGGCGCCGGAGGCCGCCGCCCAGGCCGGCGGACCGGCCTGGCTGCCGCCACGTCAGGTGCGTTCGAGGACCACGACGGGAATCTGGCGGGAGGTGCTGCGCTGGTAGTCGTCGTAGGCCGGCCAGATACGGGCCATCTCCTTCCAAAGACGCTCCCTCTCGGCGCCCGTGGCGGTGCGGGAGCGGGCGCGGAACTTTTCCGGCCCGACCTGCACGTCCACGAGCGGCTCGACGCGCAGGTTCTTGTACCAGCCCGGATGCTCGGGCGAGCCGCCGCGGGAGGCGACGATCACGTAGTGGTCTCCGTCGCGGCCGTAGATGAGCGGGATGGTGCGCGGCTGGCGCGTCGTACGGCCCATCGTCGTCAGCAGCAGGGTTGGGACGCCGTTCCAGATGTGCCCCTCGGCGCCGTCGCTCTCGAGGTACTTGCGGAGATGGTCTTCGATCCAGTCGGGCAGCTTCATGTCGGACATGCGCAGCCTCCTTTTCGCTCGAGCCGAGTTTAACGTGTCTTCGCCATCGGTGGTGCTGTTTCGCGTCGACACGGGAAGGACGGCGCGCGAGGGGCTCCGGTTCGACCACCGGTCGGATGCACGTTACAACGGCGTTGTCGCAAAGGGGCGGCAACAGGAGGTGTCACGATGGGCGCGACGCATGAACGACCGGCGCCGGCCGCTGCATCCGACGAGTCCTGGAAGGACGATCCCTGGCTCGGAGTCTTCCCGCCCGAGCTCGCCCGCCAGAGCGATCCCTACAAGCTGCTGGCGCGTCTGCGCGACCACGATCCGGTCAACGAAACGCCCATCGGCCTGTTTCGGCTCACACGCTACGACGACGTCGTGCGCATGCTGAAGGAGGTGCCCTCGGGCGTACGCTTCTCGGACGGGACGGCGTTCGGAATGGCGGCGACCGCGGGCGGCGTGAACCAGTTCATCCTCCAACGGGACCCGCCCGACCACACGCGCCTTCGCAAGCTGATGAGCCAGGCGTTCAAGCCGCGCGCGATGGACCGCTTGCGGGCGCGCGTGCAGGAGCTGGCGGACGAGCTGCTCGACGAGGTCATCGAGCGTGGCGAGCTCGACGTGATCCGCGACCTTGCGCTTCCGGTGCCCTCCACCGTCATCTGCGAGATGATGGGTGTTCCGCTCGCCGACCGCGCCCGGTTCACCGAGTGGACCTCCCTGGCAACCCACCTGCTGGCGGCGGCGTTGCTGCCGCCCGACGCCATTGCGCGCAGCGCCGCCGCCGCCGACGAGCTGGCGGCGTATTTCCAGGAACTGATCGCGGACCGCCGCCAACATCTCGGAGAGGACATCCTGAGCGAGCTGATCCGGGCCGAGGAGGCCGGTGATCGCCTGAGCCAGACCGAGCTGCTGTCGCAGTCGATCGGCCTTCTCATCGCCGGCTTCGAGACCACCATCGGTCTGATTGGCAACGGCGTAAGGGCGCTGGTCACGCACCCGGACCAGCTCGAGCTGTTGCAGGAGAGCCCCCACCTCATCGGCAGCGCCGTGGAGGAATGCCTCCGCTACGACGGTCCGATCCTGCTCACGATCCGCATCACGCGCGAGGATACGCAGTTCGGCGGCAAGACGATCCCGCGCGACCGCCCCGTCATGTGCATGCTCGCAGCGGCCAATCACGATCCGGCGCATTTCGCCGATCCCGAACGCTTCGACATCCGCCGCACCGACAACGACCACCTCGCCTTCGGCGGCGGCGCCCACTTCTGTCTGGGCGTGCACCTTGCGCGCATGGAGACGCAGATCGCGATCGCAACCCTGGTCCGGCGCGTGCGCGATCTGGAGCTGGCGAGCGAGGAAGTGGAGTGGGGACGCTCGCTGTTCCGCGTCCTCGGCCGGCTGCCGCTGGCGTTCCGGCCGCGCCACTGAGGCGTGCGACGATCAGCGGCCCTTGCGGGCGCGCTTGACGGGGGTCGTGGCGGTGGGCGGGTTCTTCGATCCGCCCGACACGCGCGCCGATCCGCCACCGGGAGGATCGGCGGCATCGCCGGTGGCGTCGACGCTGCGCCCCTTGCCCGCCGCCAGATGATCCTGGCGCGCCTTCCCTTTGGAGTCGTAGCTCTTTTCCGAGGTGTCTTTTGCAGAGGGCGCCATGGGTGAGAGGACCCCGGCCGCCGCGCATTTATTCGCGCGAGCGGCGCGGCCGCGCAGCCGCTACTGCCGCTCCGAGCGATGCTTGAGCCCTTCGGCGGCCAGGCGGAAACCGGCTTCCATGTGCGCGGCGTACAGAGCGCGCACCAGCGGGGCGAGCAGCCCGCTGAGATAGTCGATGCTGGTGTAGCGGGTGCGCGCCGCCCCCAGTGCCTCCACGGTCTGGTAACGATTGGCGACGAGCAGCGTGGGCGCCAGCATGTGCATGCCCCACGCCAGACGGTGCGGCGGTTCGAATACGTTGAGCGTCTCGATCTGACGCATCGGCTTTCTGCCCGGAAAGCACACCTGCAGGACGACCTCGTCGCCGATGCGGCCGCTGCACTCCACGTTCGGGGTGAATCGGTTCCACTCTCCGTAATGCTCGAAGTCCGTCAGCACCGCCCACACTCGCTCCGCCGGAGCATCGATGTCGATGGTTGCCGAAGGCGCGAACGGAAACAGCCGGCCCTGCGCGAATCGCTTCTCGATGTCGTTCATCGGGCGCATTCGCGCGTTGTCGTCTTTTTTCGCGGCGGTGACCAATCCGGTCGAAGAGGACGCGGGCCCGCGGCGTCACTCCCCGCTCACGCACGTCGACAGACCGAGCGAGCCGCCGGAGGGCGAAACGCGGCGGGTGGCACGGCGGCGGCGGTGAAAACGGCATTTCGCCCTCGGGGCGTTGACACTTTTTGCGGCCATTCCTCGACACTTCGGCCGCGCTTCTTACTTTGGCAGGACGTAGTCGCAGCGGCGTTTTCGCGGCTGCGGCGGAAGCGATGGGTGGGGGCGAAGCTCCAAGTCGCCCCGGATTTCACAGGCCGGCCCGGAATGGGCCGGGAGAACGGAGCTCTGATGTCACGTACACGTGCCTTCGCGCTGGCCGCATTCGGCTCGAGCGCGCTTTCTTTTGTTCTGACGGCGCCCGCTGCGGCGGACCGCGCCGACGATGTGGCCAAGGAGCTGCAGCGCCACGCGCACGTGCGCGACGAGATCGTCGTGCAGTACCGTGCGGGCGTTTCGCAGCGCGGCAAGGCCGCGGCGCGCGGTCGCGTGGGCGGCCAGCGCAAGGAGCTTCTGCTCGATGAGAAGTGGCGCGCCGACAAGGACGGCGGCGGCGAGCTCGAACTGGTGCGCATTCCTCCAGGGCACGGCGTTGCCAACGCGGTGCGCGACATCGAGGAGGATCCCGCGGTCGCCTTCGCCGAGCCCAACTTCGTGTACACGCATCAGGCTGCGTCGAACGACTCCTACTACACATCCGGTTATCTGTGGGGGATGTACGGCGATGCGACCTCGCCGCGGGCCGTCTACGGCTCGCAGGCCGGCGAGGCGTGGGCAGCCAACAAGACCAACTGCAGCACGGTGTGGGTCGGCATCATCGACACCGGCGTCATGTACAGCCACCCCGATCTCAACGACAACTACGGTCGCAATCCCGGGGAGATCGGCGGCAACGGCAAGGACGACGACGGCAACGGCTATCGCGACGACGTGCGCGGCTGGGACTTCGCCGCCAACAACAACAGCGTCTTCGACGGCGCAGCCGACGATCATGGCACGCATGTGGCCGGCACCATCGGCGGCGAGGGCGGCAACGGCCAGGGCGTGGCCGGCGTATGCTGGAAGGTCAAGCTGCTGGCGGGCAAGTTCCTTGGCCCGGAGGGCGGATCGCTGGCCAACGCGCTGCGCGCCATCGACTACTTCACCGACCTGAAGAAGCGTCACGGCATCAATCTGGTGGCGACGAACAACTCGTGGGGCGGCGGCGGTTACTCGCAGGCGTTGTACGATGCGATCGAGCGCGCTCGTGCGGCCGACATCCTGTTCGTGGCGGCGGCGGGCAATGGCGGCCTGGACGGCTACGGCGACAACAACGACGTGATCGCCAGCTATCCGGCCAGCTATCCCAACGCCAACGTGATCAGCGTTGCCTCGATCACGTCCAGCGGCGGCCGCTCGAGCTTCTCGAACTACGGCGCGACCAGCGTCGACATCGCGGCGCCCGGGTCGTCGATCGTCTCGACGGTGCCGGTGCGGAAGCTGCTCGGCGGCGTCTCGGCGGGCTATGCAACCTTCAGCGGGACGTCGATGGCAACTCCGCACGTCACCGGCGCGGCCGCGCTGTACAAGGCCAGGCATCCGGCTGCCACGGGCGCGCAGATCAAGAGCGCGATCCTGGCAAGCGCGGTGCCGACGCCGTCGATGGCAGGCATGTGCGTGACGGGCGGACGCCTCGACGTCAGCGGGTTCTGAGAACAGAACGGCGCAAGGCCAGCCCCGCTGCCCGTCGCGCCGCCGTCTACGTCCTGGTGTGGGCCGAGCTGGCTTACGCGATCGCGCTCGCTTGGCAGCCGTTCGGCATGGCGGCGCTGTGGAGCCTGAGCGGCAACAACTGAGGGACGCGCCATCAACTGAGGGACGCGCTGCGCCCGTTGTGCGTGCTCCAGGCTGCGAGGAGGCCCCGGCCAAGGCTCGGGCGCCTTACTAGCCTGCGAGGCCATTGTTATAACGGAGGCATGATCGAGACTCGCACCCCCCTTCCTGTTCTTGTTGCCGTGGCCGTCGCCGTGACGAGCGGCGCGTGTGCGACTCGCCGAGTCGAGCATGTCGAGGTCCCATACAATCAGGGCTACGACGACCGCTATTACCAGGACACCGAGTACGAGAGCGCTCCGGTCTACGAGGAACGCATCCAGGAGCGCTACGACGACCGGGGCTACGAGCAGCGATACGATGAGCGTTACGACGCCGGATATCGCGAAGCGCCGCCACCGGCATCGGCCGAGGTCGTCGAAGAGGACTACTTCTATCGCTCGCTGGCTCCGCACGGCCGCTGGGTGCAGCACGCCGAGTTCGGCTGGGTGTGGTCGCCCTCAGGCGTTGCCGCTGGATGGCGGCCCTACACGGAAGGCGAGTGGGTGTGGGCGGATGAGTACGGCTGGTACTGGTCGTCGTACGAGCCCTGGGGCTGGGCGACGTACCACTATGGCCGCTGGTACTTCGATCCGTTCTACGGCTGGTCGTGGGTGCCGGGCTATACGTGGGCGCCGGCATGGGTGAGCTGGCGCGTGGGCGGCGGCTACATCGGATGGTCGCCGCTGTGGCCGGACTACTTCGATCATCACCATCATCATCACTGGTGGTACCGCCACCGCCACGATCATGACTGGCACCGCCGTCATCGCGGCCGCGACTGGGATCCGTGGATCTTCACGCGCGATCGCGACTTCACCTCGCCACGCGTAGGCCGGCGCCAGATTCGCGATGCGCGCGAACGCGATCGCATTCGCGATAGCGCGCGAGAGATCCGTGTCGATCGCCGCCGCCCGGAAACGATCGGCCGCGCTCTCGACCGCCGCATCGTCGAGCGCGCAACCGGACGCCCGATCCGCCCCGCCAAGATCGAACGCGCCGACAGGCCGGGAAGGGCGCGCGAAGGACAGCGCGATCGCGTGCAGGTGTTCCGCCCGCAGGTCCGGCAGGCCCGCGACAAGACGCCCGACAAGATCGGGGTGGCCAAGCCGCAATCGCGCGAGGAGCGCGAGCAGCAGCGGCGGGCGTGGGAAACGCTGCGCGGCGACGATCGCGGCCGCGACGGCCGCGCCGGCGAAGACCGCACGCGCGATCGCGACGGCCGCGCCGGCGAGGACCGCACGCGGGATCGCGACGGCCGCGGCGGCGAGGATCGCATGCGGGACGTCGGCGGTGGCGACGAGCGCGGACGCGACGGCCGCGGCGGCGAGGATCGCATGCGGGACGTCCGCGGTGGCGGCGAGCGCGATCGCGACGGCCGCGGCGGTGATGGTCGCATGCAGGACGTCGGCGGCGGCGGCGACCGCGGCCGCACTCCTTCAGGCACCGTCGACGAGCGCGGTCGCGACGAACGGGCGCCGGCGCAGCGGCCGAGCGCGGTGCCGCCCGGCGGCGCGGCAGGGCGACCCGAGGACCGACGCGGTGGGCCTCCGGCCACCGAAGATCGCATTCGCCAGCGCCAGGACTTCGACGACCGCGGTCGCGGCGGCTTTCAGCGTCCCGACGATCGCTTCGATTCGCGGCGCGCGCCCGAGCCGCGCGAGCGCATCGATACGCGCACGCCGTCGACGCGTCAGCCCACGCAGAGGCCGCAGATGGAACGGACGATTCCGCAACCGCGAAGCACGCGGCCCGAGTTCGCTCCGAGCGGGCGCCAGCCCCCCACGCCGCGGCCCGAGCCGCGTCGCCAGTTCGCGCCCAGCCCGCGGCCCTCAGCGCCGCCGCCCGGTGCGCGCGAGATGGACCGGCCGCGGCCGAATGTTCGCGAGACGTCGCGGGAGATCGAGCGCGTGGCGCCGCCGCCGCGCTCGTCCTCGCCGCCGCCGATGCGCGAAGCTCCGCGCTCGTCAGGCGGTTATTCGCCGTCGCGAATGGGCGGCGACGGAGGACCGCGCGGAGGTGGAGGTGCCGGCATGTCGGCGCCGCGTGGCGGTGGTGGAGGAGGCGGCCGCGGCAGCGACCGCGCGCGCTGATCCTCTGCATTGGCCGCCGGCCGCGGCAACCCGGGCGGCTCTCAGTGCTGCCGCTTCCTGCGCGTGCCGGGCACCTGCCGCAGCGCAGGTGCATCGGCGGCGCCCACGCTGCGCCGGCAGAAGCGAACGAGAGTGGCGATGATGCGCTCGGCGGATTCCATCTGTCCCGCCACGGGAGAGAGCGGTCCGACCAGAGCTTCGGCGACGGCGCCGACCAGCGCTGCAGCGCTGAGCTCGACGTCCTGGCGCGGAATCTCGCCGGCGGCCACGGCCTGTCGCAGCAGGCCGGCCATGTGGCGGCAGTAGGTCCGCCGGTACACCAACCGTTCCTCGTCGACGAGTGGATCGACCGGTTCGTAAAGCAGTGCCCATGCCAGGCGCCGGTGGCGCAGCACGCCCCGGGCATGCGCTGCCACTGCCGCTTCCAGACGCTGCATGCAGGTCCCGCCGGTTGCCGCCTGATCCACGGCCGCCAGGTCATGCGCAGCGGCGTGCCGGAACACCTCGACGAACAACTCCGCCTTGGAAGGGAAGTGACGGTACATCGCGCCGGCGGCAACGCCTGCGCGATCGGCGACCGCCTGCACCGACGCTGCCCCATAGCCGCCTTCTTCGAGAAGCTGGCGGGCCGCGTCGATCAGCCGCTCGCGCGTCGCGGTGCGCGCGTTGCCCGCGCCGCTCGCGGAGGAATCACCGGCCGCTGCGCTCTTCTTGCTGCGCCGGCGCGCGGTGGGGCGTCTGGTGCTCACGCTGCACTTCGAGCAGCGGTCTCGAGCGCCGCATGGAGGGTTCGGTGGAAATGGCCGATGGCTGATTCGAAGAGCCCGAACTCGAAAAAATCGTTCGCGCCGGTGGCGAGGCCTCTCTGGATCGCGCAAGCCACTTCGCGATCCTCGGCCGCACCCGCGTCGACGAGCTGGGAGGCGGTGGTGATGCGCTCGGCGGCGTCCGCGTCGTCGGGCGAATGGTCGGTCAGCATGTACGTGACCAGGCGCGTGCTGTCGATGCTCAGCGGCTCCACCGACACCAGGAAGATGCGGCCGGGAAACGTCGCCACCATCGTGTTCGGGAACAGATGATAGACGTAGGTCAGCGTGCCTTCGGCGCTGCGCAGGGGCGGCGCAACCTCGCGCATCCGATGGATCGACTTGTAGGGAAACGCGATGCGGGTGTTGTCGCCGAAGTGCTCGACGACGTTGAGGTTGTCGAATTGCAGCGGGTAGAAGGTCCCGCGATGCGTGGAACGGATGTGATAGCCCTCGAGGAAGCCTTCGACCATGATTTTCCAATTGGCCGCGACGTCGCCTTCGTAGGCGCTGGGGCCGACGCACCGGAAGCGTGACGGGATCAGATCGGTCAGCGAGGCGGCGCTGGCCGCCGAGTCGGGTGCGCCGGCGACGGGCTCGTTCTGCGTCACGAATACGATTCCGGAGGTTTCCACCGTCTTCACCGGCACGAGCCCGCGCACCCCTTTGTCGAGCCCGGGAAAGCCGTGCTCGTGCGGCACGTGGCGCAGATTGCCGCTCAGGCCGTAGGTCCAGCCGTGGTAGCGGCACACGAATGCCTTCTCGCATCCGGCGCCATCGACGAGCTGCGCGCCTCGGTGACGGCACGCGTTGCGGAACGCCTGCACCGAGCCGTCCTCGCCGCGCACGGCGAGGATCGGCGTTCCGGCGGCGCGGCGTGCGACGTAGGACCCGGAAGTTGGCAGCGCCGCCGACGGGCAGAACGCGCTCGGCAGCCGCCGCAGAAGCGCGAGCTCGGCGTCGTAGCGCTGCGCGCTCCGGTAGTTGTCCACCGGCTCGCGCCAGATTGCGCGGCCGAGGTCGGTGGTCCGGTGGTCGATGTGCTCGAGGATGCGGCCGACGACGGTGGGGTCGTCGGCGAGAATGGCCGTGCTCATCGTTCGCTTCTCCGCACGTCCTGGTCGCGGAATGGTGCGGCCGTAGCGTGCCGTTCGCTTCCTGCGCCGCCGGACGGCCGGCGTCCGCAGTGAATCAGGATTCACGCACTAGTGAACCGGGATTCACATGTCAAGGAGCGTCCTCGATGCATCGGCGGCAAGCTGGTATCGTCCGGCGCGAATCCGCCGGACCGGCTGCGACACTCGGAGGGCTACATGACGACCGCTGCGAACACCGTCACCAAAACCGCGACCTGGAACGTGAAGCGACTGTCGGGGTCGCTCGGAGCCGAGATCCGGGGGATCTCGCTGGCCGCGGCGGATGCTTCCGATGCCGAGGCGATCAAGGCGCTGCTGACCGAGCACCTGGTGCTGTTCTTCCCCGATCAGGGACTGACACCCGACCAGCACATCGCGTTCGGCCGCCTGTTCGGCCAGCTCGAATCGCATCCGAACCTGTCGATCGGTGCCGAGCGTCCCGAGTTCTTCGAGCTGCATGCCTACGGCGGCCAGGGCGCGGTGGCCGATGAATGGCACAGCGACCTGTCGTGCCAGGCCCGGCCGTCGCTGATCGCGATCCTGCACATGGTCCGATGTCCCGACGTCGGCGGCGACACGATGTGGACCAACACCTACAAGGCCTACGACGAGCTCTCGGCGCCGATGCGCGAATTCTGCGACGGCCTCTCGGCGCTGCACGACGCGCATCCTCACGGCAAGCCCGAGCAGATGGCGGTGCACCCGGTCGTACGCGTTCACCCCGAGACGGGCAGGAAGGCGCTGTTCGTCAACGAGCACTTCACGCGCCGCATCGTCGAGCTGAGCCATCAGGAGAGCGAGGTGATCCTGGCGTTCCTGACGCGCTGGGTGGCGAGCCCGCGTTTCACGGTGCGTTATCACTGGACGCCGGGAACGATCGCGATGTGGGACAATCGCTGCACGCAGCACCACGTGCTCAACGACTTCGAAGGCGACCGCATCATCCAGCGCGTCACGGTGATGGGCGACGATCCCAAGCCCGCCACGCCTCCTCGATGGAAGCCGTACATCAAGGGGGTCACGGCCGGAAGCCATCGCGACTTCCAGCTGCAGACGTTCCTGAGCAGCGCCCGGAGCGGCGCGCGCGAGAGTTGACGCACGCGACGTCAGCGGCCGGCGCGCGCGGCTGTCAGGCGACGGCACGCGCCGAGGGCGGCGGCGTCAGCAACGGTGGAACTGCAGCTTGGAGCGGTCGATCATGTCGCTCGGGCTGATGCCGAACGTTTCGGCAAGAACGTGATCGGCGTGTGCGAGATCGTAGAAACCTACGATGTGCGCGACGTCGGTGAAGCTCAGGTCCTCGCGCCACAGCATCGCTGCCTTCCACACGGCGATCCAGCGTCGCACCTGCGGCAGGGTGCATCCGATCTGCTTGGCGAACAGCGCCCGCAGGCGCGACTCGGACAATCCCACTTCGGCGGCGAGCGCCGAAACCGCCAGCTCGTCGAGGCGGCGCTCCTCGCACAGCTCGAGCACGCGACGGACCCGCGCGTCGTACTCGGGCGCCGGCGGCGCATCGCCGGCCACGGCGGCAACCACTCGATGAAACAGGTCGATGGCCGCCGAGCAGGCCACCTCGCCGCCGAACGACTGCCGGCAAACCTCGCGAGCCCGCGCGAGCGCCTCCGCATCGATCCGCTGGATGCTGTTGCGTGCGAGCCTCGGAGCCAGAGCGCGGTAGGCGGTGCTGGTGATGCCGGCGTCGATGATGGTCAGGTCGCAGTCGACCGCTTCGATGAACCGGCGGGCCACGTTCGGCGCGACCAGCACCCCCTCATACCGCGCCGGCGGCTTGTCGCCCGCCTCGAGCAGAACGTCGCCGCGGTTGGCGATGATGATGGTTGCCGCCAGGCGCCGGTATGGCCTGGTCCGCCGGTCCACCACCAGCGTCTGCGCCTGTACGAGCAGGCAGCGGTCGAAGAGGTAGGCCCTCATTGCCTGCCCGTGCCAGTGCGAGGAAGGCATGGGCGGCAGACTAACCGCCCGGCGCCGCTGTCGCGAAACGGCGCAATGGAGAGCTTCGCGTTGAGAACGGGCGGGGATAGGATCGGTGCATGAGCCAACATCTAGCCATGCGCTCGGGCAACCCCGCCCTCAGCGCCGACACCTTCCGAGTTCCCCGCGTCGCCGGCGATGCCATGACCGTCGGCGGAACCGTCAACAAGACTGCAATCGCGCTGCTACTGCTGATTGCCACCGCCGCCTACACCTGGAACCTCGGCCGCGCCGGCGACCCGATGGTCAACACCCTGACGATGGTGGGCATCGTCGGCGGATTGATCACGGCGCTGGCAACCGTGTTCAAGAAGGAGTGGGCGCCCGTGACCGCACCCGGCTACGCCTTGCTCGAAGGCCTTGCGCTGGGCGGCATTTCGGTTGCGTTCGAGGCGCGCTATCCCGGCATCGTCAGCCAGGCCATCTTTCTCACCTTCGGGACCCTCGGCGCGCTGCTGATTGCGTATCGTTCGGGGCTCGTTCGGGCCACGGAGAACTTCAAGCTCGGTGTGGTCGCTGCCACCGGAGGGATCGCGCTCGTCTATCTCATCGGGTTCGTGATGAGCTTCTTCGGCACTTCGATCCCTCTCATCCACGGCAGCGGCATGGTAGGCATCGGCTTCAGCCTGGTCGTGGTCGGCATTGCCGCCCTCAACCTCGTGCTGGACTTCGACTTCATCGAGCAGGGCGCCGAGCGCGGCGCACCCAAGTACATGGAGTGGTACGCGGCGTTCGGGCTGCTCGTGACGCTGGTCTGGCTGTACCTCGAGATCCTACGCCTGCTCTCCAAGCTGCAGGAACGGCGCTAGCGCGCGCGGCCGGAGCGGCTCCCGCTTCGCGCACAAGGGCAGCGCACGCGACGCTGGCGCGACGGCCGGCCGCGGCTCCGGCGCACCGCGACGGCCCGCGCCATCTTGCGGAAACCGTCCTGGACCGGCTGCGACACGGGAAGAGACAAAGAAAAACCGGGCAGCCGCGGGGGGGAACGGCTGCCCGGTATCTTTAGGACCGGAGGTCGAAGGGCCTGTGGAGGGGCCGGGCCCGGCGACCTTTTTTCCGGCTCCCTGGACAGTGTGGGGGGAGCACCGTCCAGGAGTCGCCAACGGGCGGAAGAAAAAGGAGGGGAAACTCCCGTTCCGTCGGCTTCGGAAACATTGACGCCCATGGCTACGATTCATTCGAGCACCCGCGGCAGTTTTCCCGACCCGCCGCGACACACATCGGGAGGCGGCACTGCCGTGCGCCGCCCTCCACCGCATCGCGGTACTCTCACCCGCGTCTTCGCGGGCATTCGGGTCACCGCCGCGGCCGCGGCGATGTCGTTATCAGCCCCCGGTCCAGCCACCGTGGAGGCGGCCAATGCGCCTGCGCGCATCGTTTCGCTGGTACCGGCGGTGACCGAGACGCTGTTTGCCATAGGTGCTGGCCCCAGAGTGGTGGGCGTGTCCACCTTCTGCGATTTTCCGGAACAGGTGGTTTCGCTTCCCAGGGTAGGCAGCTTCGTCGCGCCCGTCGCCGAGGCCATCGTCGCGCTTTCGCCCGATCTCGTGATCACGTCCCCGACGCCGGGCAACCAGCCGGCGGTGCGGGCAATCGAGCGCGCGGGTGTCCGCATCGCCGTCGTGCGGAGCGAGGGCGGACTGGCCGAGGCCAAGGCGGCGATTCGCGACGTGGCTTCGGCGGCGGGCGTCGCGGCTGCCGGTGCCGACCTGGTCGCGCACCTGGAGGCGGAGCTCGAGGCGACCTCGGCATCGGTCCAGGGCCTGGCGCGGCCACGGGTTGCGGTGGTCGTTGGCCGCGACCCGCTCGTGCTGGCCGGACCCGAGAGCTATCTCGGCGAGCTGGTCGCCATCGCCGGCGGCACCAACGTCGCCTCCGGCCTCAGGGGGCGCTGGCCGCGCGTGGGACATGAATTCCTGATCGAGAACGCGCCCGAGGTCATCATCGACCTGACCATCGCCATGGCAGGAGAGGGTACGGCGCAATCGGCGCAGTCGGCGTGGAACGATCATCCCGCCATTCCGGCCGTGGCGGCGCAGCGCGTCTACCCCAGCTCCGACCGTGCGACCGGGGACGCCGTCATGCTGCTGCGGCCGGGCCCGCGCCTTGCGCGGGCATGCTCACTGCTGGCGGGCTGGATCCATCCGGCACGCGCGCCGCGCCCGCAGCCGGGCGAGCAGCAATGACGCGGCGGCTGACGCGAGCACGCTGGGTGGCAGGTGTCGGCGCGATGGTCGCGGCGGCCGGGATCGCCGCGGTCTTGGGTGTCATCATCGGCAGCGTGCCGGTCGACTTCGCGGCAGCGTTGGCCGATGCCGGGACGGCCAGGACGATCCTGCTCGACCTGCGCCTGCCGCGCGTGATGCTGGCCGGTCTCGTCGGCGCTGCGCTGGCCGTCTCCGGCGCAGCGCTCCAGCCGGCGCTGCGCAACCCGCTGGCCAGCCCCGAAATCATCGGCGTTTCCGGCGGTGCCGCGCTGGCGGCGGTGGCCGCGCTGGCGCTGCTGCCCGCGGCCACGCTGACGCAGAACATCGTTCCGCTGATCTCGTTCGTCGGGGCCGCGGCCTCCATGCTGCTCGTCTACCAGCTCGCGCACGTTCGCGGCCGGCTCGACCCGTACGCGCAGGTTCTGATCGGCGTCATCTTCAATACGTTCGCCGCTGCGCTGATCCTGCTCATTCACGCGCTCGTGGACCTGAACCGCTCCCACTCCATCGTCTTCTGGATGATGGGCGGCATTGCCATCGAGCCGTATCCGGTGATCGCGCTGGTGGCGGTGGTGGTCGCGCTGGCGGCTGCGGCGCTCGCCGCCGACGCGCACTCCCTGAACCTGCTCTCGCTCGGCGACGACACGGCGCGCAATCTCGGCGTTGCGACGGACGCGGTGCGCAGGCGGGTGTTCGTGGCGTCCTCGCTGCTGGTGGGCGCGGTGGTTGCGCTGTGCGGGATCATCACGTTTGCCGGCCTGGTCGTGCCGCACGTCCTGCGGCGCATGCTCGGCAGCGACAACCGGCTGCTGATCCCCGCCTCGTTCTTCGGCGGGGCGGCGTTCCTGATCGCCTGCGATGCGCTGGCACGCTGGGTGAGCGCGCCCGCCGAGCTGCCCGTCGGTGCCATCACCGCGCTGACGGGGGCACCATTTTTCGTTTATCTGCTGCGACGCCGACCGTGGCGGGACGAATCGCTGTGAGCACCTACCGCCCCGCCCGCGCGAGCAACGTCTACGTGCTCGTCCCGCCGTCTTCCGCCTTCCGCCGAGCGGTGCCGGCGTCGGGGTCGGCGTCGGCGTCGGCGTCGGCGGGCCGACGTCAGGTCCACGTGCGTTCGCGCCGAGGTGCTCGATGACGACGGCGCTGGAGATGGCCGGCGTCAGCTTCGCCTATCCCGGCGGCGGGGCGCGAATCGCGGACATCGACGTCACCGTCCGCGTCGGCGGCACGCTGGCGATCGTGGGGCCGAACGGCTCCGGAAAGACGACGATGCTTCGGCTCGCCAGCGGCGCGCTCTCGCCGAGCAGCGGCCGAGTCCGCGTCTGCGGCGATCTGGACCCGGCAAGGGCGCCCGGCCGCGAGCTCGCACGCCGCGTCGCCGTCGTCGCGGCCCATACTCTTGCCGGCTTTCCCTACTCCGCCGAAGAAGTCGTGCTAATGGGCCGCGCCCCGCACGTCGAGGGGTTTCGCCTGGAGTCGCAGGAGGATCTGCGCATCGCGCACGCTTCGATGGAGGCGATGGACGTCTCGCACCTGGCGCAGCGCGACTTCGACAGTCTCTCGAGCGGCGAGAAGCAGAGGGTCGCCGTAGCGCGGGCGCTGGCGCAGCAGCCCCAGCTTCTTCTGCTGGACGAGCCGGCTGCATTCCTCGACATCAAGCATCAGGTGCAGCTCTACGACCTTCTCTGGCGCAGATGCCGCGAAGGATCGCTCACCGTGGTCTCGGTGCTCCACGACCTCAATCTTGCGGCCCTGTACTTCGAGTCGGTGGCGATGCTGCACGGCGGCCGAATCTTCGCGCAGGGAGCGCCGGGCGATGTCATCACCTACGCGAACGTGAAAGAGGTGTTCGAAACCGACGTGTACGTCGACCGCAACCACCTGACGGGGCATCTGAACGTCCTGCCCCTGCCGCTGGGCGTGGTGGCCTCGCCGAAGGGCCCGTGACGGTCTTTGCACAGACCCTTCGGAATTGACTTGCCGTAGGCGGGGTGTTACCCGAAAGTACTCGTAATCCAAAGGGTTTTGATGCAGTTCGATTACATAAACATCCCGATCTTTCTGGGATTGGGAGCCTTCCTGTGTGCCCTGATGATGGGGCTGGGCGCGCTCCTGCGACCTGCCAACCCCGAGCGCGCCAAGACGACCACCTACGAGTGCGGTGAAGTCGTCGAAGGCAACTCCTGGATCAACTTCAACATCCGCTTCTACGTCGTCGCACTCGTCTTCGTCATCTTCGACGTCGAGGTGGCGTTCGTCTACCCCGTCGTCGCGGTCTTCAAGCAGTGGGTTGCAGACGGGCGCGGACTCGTCGCTCTGACGGAAATTGCTCTCTTCATTGCCATCCTGGTTTGTGGTCTCGTCTACGTTTGGCGCAAAGGCGATCTGCAGTGGGTGAAGAAGGTAGCCGCCGCTCGCGCCCCGCAGGCTCCGCCGCCGACCGCGCCGGGAGGAAGAGTCTATGTCACTGATTAACAGCGTCCCGGAGATGGTGCTGACCACCAAGCTGGATCAGCTCCTGAACTGGACGCGCAAATCCTCGCTCTGGTACATGCTGTTCGGCCTTGCCTGCTGCGCGATCGAGATGATGCAGACGGGCGGGCCGCGCTCCGACCTCGATCGATTCGGCATGGCGCCGCGCGCCACTCCGCGCGTGTCGGATCTGATGATCGTGGCCGGCACGCTCACGCTCAAGATGGCGCTTCGCACCAAGGTGCTCTACGAGCAGATGCCCGACCCGAAGTACGTGCTGTCGATGGGAAGCTGCGCCAACTGCGGCGGCCTGTTCCAGCTCGCCTACTCGGTGTGCGACGGCGTCGACAAGATCATTCCGGTCGACGTCTACGTGCCAGGCTGTCCGCCGCGGCCGGAGGCGCTGACCGAGGGCCTGCTGCTGCTCCAGCAGAAGATGATGCAGGAGCGCTGGCTGGTGAAGGCGGACCGAAGCGCGGACGCAGCCTGAGACGAAGCGATCGAACACCAGGCGCCGATGGACATTCAAGCGATTCAAAAGCTGCTGCATGACCGGTTCGGCGCAGTGGTCGGGCACGTGGCCAGCGCCCGGCTGTTCGATTACATCGAGGTCGCACCGGACAGGATCGACGACGTCGCGTACTACGTTGCCACCGAGCCGGCGCTTCTCTTCGATTCGCTCAGCAACCTGTCGGCCTGCGATTACCCGCAGCGCGGCAAGATCCAGATCGTCTACGACCTCTACTCCTATACTCACGACCATACGCTGGTGCTGAAGGTCGACGCCGACCGTGCCAACCCGCGCGTGGCCACGGTCGAGCGCGTCTGGCCGGCGGCCAACTGGCACGAGCGCGAGGCGTACGACCTTCTCGGCGTCGTCTTCACCGGCCACAGCGATCTTCGCCGAATCCTGCTTCCGGACGACTGGGTCGGCCACCCGCTGCGCAAGGACTACGTGGAGGCGCCCGACTACCACGGCATCTCCACGATCCGCGAAAGCGTCCTCAACGTTCCGGGGCGCAACTAAGGAGCCGGTGCGATGTCGGTCGAGGTAGAATTCGCCGAGGGCGGCGAGGCATTCGGCACCGAAGAGATGACCCTGAACATGGGCCCGCAGCACCCGAGCACGCACGGGGTGCTGCGCTTCATCGTCAAGGCCGACGGCGAAGTGATGCGCGCGGCGGTGCCCGACATCGGCTACCTGCACCGCAGCATCGAGAAGATCGCCGAGAAGGTCGGCTGGCACGGCTTCATGCCCTACACCGACCGCGTCGACTACGTCGCCGCGATGACGACCAACCAGGCGTGGGCGATGGCCGGCGAGGCGCTCGGCGGCATCACCGTCCCGCGCCGCGGCGAGTATTGCCGCGTGATCGCGTGCGAGCTCGGCCGCATCTGCTCGCATCTGCTGGCCGTCGGCGCGATGGGCATGGACATCGGCGCCATCACGCCGTTCACGCACGCCATCCGCGAGCGCGAGCTGATCAACGACCTCCTCGAGGAGCTCTGCGGGTCGCGCCTGACGTTCAACTACATGCGCATCGGCGGCGTGGCCTGGGACCTGCCGCCCGGCTACGCGACGCGCGTTCGCCGCTTCCTCGACCACTTCGAGCCGATCGTCGACGAGTTCGACGACCTGCTCTCGAACAACAAGATCTACGTCGAGCGCCTCGCGAACGTCGCCGTGGTCTCGCGCGAGATGGCCATCGCCTACAACCTGGTCGGGCCCAACCTGCGCGCCAGCGGCGTGCGCTACGACCTGCGCAAGAACAGGCCCTACAGCGTGTACTCGGATTTCGAGTTCGACGTGCCGGTGGGCGAGGGAAAGTACGGAACGGTCGGCGACTGCTGGGACCGGTACGCCGTGCGCATCGAGGAGATGCGCCAGAGCGCGCGCATCCTGCGCCAGGCCATCGAGGGCATTCCCGAGGGGCCCGTGATCGCCAAGGTCCCGCGCAACTTCAAGCCTGCTCCGGGCGAGTTCCATTCGCGCGTGGAGACCGCGCGCGGCGATCAGAGCTGGTATGTGGTCTCCGACGGCTCGGAGTATCCCTACCGGGTGCACATCCGCACCGGGTCGTTCTCGGCCATGTCCATCGTCGATGCGCTCTCGCGCGGTCTCATGATCGCCGACCTCATCGCCGTGATCGCCAGCTTCGACATCGTCGCGCCCGAGGTGGACCGGTAATGCAGGCGTTTCTCGACAGCATCGCTGCCGGAATGGAAGGCATTCCGCACTGGCTGGTCTACGCCGTCGGCGCGATCACGTTCGGTGCGATCGTGGTGTTCGGCTTCATCCTTCCGGTGGCGGGCGTGACGAGCTGGGTGGAACGGCGAGTCTGGGCACGGATCCAGTCTCGCATCGGCCCCAACCGCGTCGGGCCCGGGGGCTTCCTGCAGTGGCTCGCGGACGGGCTGAAGAACCTGCTCAAAGAGGACGTGATTCCCGACGCGGTCGATCAGCCGCTGTTCCGCCTTGCGCCGTACGTGGTGGTGGCGGGATTCGTGGGCGCCTTCGTGGCGCTGCCGTTTGCCGGCTCGTTGATCATCGCCGACCTCAACATCGGCATCCTCTACGTCACGGCGGTGACGTCGCTGGTGGTGGTCGGCATCCTCATGGCCGGCTGGTCGTCGAACAACAAGTGGTCGATGCTCGGCGGCATCCGCTCGGCCACGCAGATCATCTGCTACGAGATCCCCGTCGGGCTGTCGATCTTTCCGGTCGTGCTGCTGTCGGGCACGCTGTCGATGCAGGGAATCATCGCCTCGCAGGGCTGGGCTCCGCACCAGTGGCACATGTTCCACAGCCCGTTCCTGTTCGGCGCGTTCCTGATGTTCTTCGTGGGCGCGCTGGCCGAAGGAAACCGGACCCCGTTCGATCTTCCCGAAGCCGAATCCGAGCTCGTCGCCGGCTTTGCCACCGAGTACAGCGGAATGCGATCGCTGCTGTTCTTCCTGGCGGAGTGGGGCAACCTCTACGTGATCGGTGCGCTGGTGACGACGCTCTTCATGGGCGGCTGGCAGGTGCCGGCTTTTACCGACGACGCCGTGCTGCTGACGGTCGCGCAGTTCGGCACGTTCTTCCTCAAAGCCTATTTATGGGTGTTCGTGGCGATGTGGATCCGCGCAACCCTGCCGCGCGTGCGCATCGACCAGCTGATGTCGCTGTGCTGGAAGTACATGGTGCCCATCGGGCTGGTCAACGTCATCGGCACCGCCGTCCTGATGGTAGCCATCCCCGAGGGCAGCGACGTCCTGCGCTGGGCCATGGTGGCCGTGGCGCTCTTCGTTCTCGTCAAGTTCGCTCTTCGCGTGCGCTATCACCTGCGCCGCGCCAATTACGGTCGCATGGGACTCGGAGCGGCCAGAGCCTGATATGGGTTACGTCGGAAACATCATGACGACCATGTCCACGATCTTCGAGGGCATGGCCGTGACGTTCTCGCACTTCTTCCGCACGCCGTACACGATCCAGTACCCGGATCGCATGCCGGTGCGCATCCAGGACACGCTGCCGTACCGCTACCGCGGGTTCCTGGAGGTCGACCTCGAGATCTGCACCGGCTGCCTTGCCTGCGAGCGCGCCTGCCCGATCGACTGCATCTACATCGAGGCCCGCAAGGACAAAGAAACCAAGCAGATGATCCTGGAGCGCTTCGACATCGACCTGGCCAAGTGCATGTACTGCGGCCTGTGCTCGGAGCCGTGCCCGACCGGATCCATCCATCATACGCGCGAGTTCGAAGGCGCCGACTTCTCGCTCGAGTCCATGGTGCGCCGCTACGTCAAGGTCCCGGTGCCGGCGTACAAGCCCAAGAAGAGCGGCGAGGACGATCCGGCCATCGTGCCAATCCTGGAGCGCGGCATGCGCTACGTGAACGAATTCGCCACGGCCGACTCGCCCGGCTCCAAGGTCGTCACGCCCGAGGAGGTCGAGCGCTGATGGATGCGGCCGCAGCCCCTGCGATGACTCCGGCCGATGCGATCTTCTACGCGGTGGCCGTGGTCGCGCTGATCGGCGGCCTCGGCGTGGCGCTGTCCAAGCACATCATCTACTCGGCGCTCTCGCTCATGATCTCGCTGATGGGCGTGGCCGGGCTGTTCCTGACCTTGTCGGCCGACTTCGTGGCCGGCGTCCAGCTTCTCGTCTACGTCGGCGGAGTCCTGGTGCTCACCCTGTTCGCGGTCATGCTGACCCAGGGCATCCAGGACGTGGCCGTCTCCAATCGCGGCGTGGGCCGGTTGGCGGGCGGGGCGATCACGCTGGCGGTGTTCATCGTGATGGCACGCGCCGTGACGGCGGCAACGTGGGCAACGGCCAAGGAGCCGCTGCCGCCGGTGTACTCGACCAACGCGGTGGGGGACCTGCTGCTCGGCAAGTACGTGCTGCCCTTCGAGGTGGCGTCGATCGTGCTGCTGGCAGTGCTGGTCGGAGCCGTCGTGCTGACACGGAAAGAGACTGTGGAATAGAACGGAGTCACGTCTTGCATTCGGGCATTCTGTGCTCGAAGCGGGTGGGCAACGTCGCTGAAAGTATGGGGTCACGTCGTGCAGCGCGCCCGCCGGCGCCAGGCACGACCGGACTGCGTCACAAGAGGGGACTTCGGACAAGATGGCTCCGGTCGGATTGCAGCACTATCTCCTCGTGAGCCTGGCCCTGTTCAGTCTGGGCCTGTTCTGCGTGCTCACCCGCCGCAACGCCATCGGCGTGCTGATGGGCATCGAGCTGATCCTGAACGCCGCCGCGATCAACTACGTTGCCGTCTCGCGCTACGGCGCGGGCAGCTTCGACGGCGACGTCTACGCCATCTTCATCATCATGCTGGCGGCGGCCGAGTCCGCCATCGGCCTGGCCGTCGTGCTCGGAATCTATCGCCGCATCCGCGGCGTGGACGTCTCGCGCATGACCGAGCTGCAGGGCTGAGCGGGGCAGGGCAGGGACATGGTCGAGCACGCCATCGATACCATCGCCGTCTCCAGCTCGCTGCGCTGGATCTGCCTGCTGCCGGCCATCGGCGCCGCGATCAACCTGATCTTCGGCCTGCGCATCCAGCGCTCGGTCGGGCGCCTGGCCGTGGCCGCGCTCGGAAGCGGCATGTCGATCGCGGCCTTCGTCGTGGTCGTCATGAACTTCCTGACGCTGCGCTCGATGCCGCCCGAGAGCCGCCTGCTCACGGACCACCTCTTCACGTGGATCGACATCGGCACGCTCGACGTCTCCATCGCGTATCAGTTCGACCCGCTTTCGGCGGTCATGTGCCTGGTGGTGACGGGCATCGGCAGCCTCATCCACATCTACTCCTACGGCTACATGGACCACGAGCCGGCGCTATGGCGGTTCTTCGGCCTGCTCAACCTCTTCATGTTCTCGATGCTGACGCTGGTGCTCGGCGAGAACGTGCTCCTGATGTTCGTGGGCTGGGAGGGCGTGGGCCTCTGCTCGTGGGGCCTGATCGGTTTCTGGCACTCCGACCACAACAACACGACGGCCGCCAACAAGGCGTTCCTGGTCAACCGCGTCGGCGATTTCGCGTTCATCTGCGGCACCTTCATCGTGTTCTGGACGCTGGTGGCCGAGGGGCACGGCACCCTCGTGTTTCGGGAGATGGCCGGCGTCGTCCAGCACCTGGACGGCCATTCACTGTGGGGCATTCCGGTCGCGACGCTGGCGACGCTGCTGCTCTTCATCGGCGCGACCGGCAAGTCGGCGCAGATCCCGCTCTACGTCTGGCTGCCCGATGCCATGGCAGGCCCGACGCCGGTCTCGGCGCTCATCCACGCGGCCACGATGGTCACCGCCGGCGTCTACATGATCGGCCGCCTGAACTTCCTGTTCTCGATGGCGCCCGACACGCTCCAGGTCATCGCCTTCGTCGGCGCGGCCACGGCGCTGTTCGCGGCCTCGATCGGCCTGACCCAGTTCGACATCAAGAAGGTGCTCGCCTACTCGACGGTCTCCCAGCTCGGCTACATGTTCCTGGCGATGGGCGTCGGCGCGTACGCCGCCGGCATCTTCCACCTCGTCACGCACGCGTTTTTCAAGGCCTGCCTCTTCCTCGGCTCCGGCTCCGTCATCCACGCCATGCACCACGAGCAGGACATGCGGCGCATGGGCGGCCTGCGCCGCTACATGCCGGTGACGTTCTGGACGTTCTTCATCTCGACCCTGGCCATCGCCGGCATTCCGCCGCTGGCCGGCTTCTTCTCCAAGGACGAGATCCTGTGGAAGGCGTTCCTGTCCAACCCGGTGCTGTGGGGCATCGGCGCCTGCGCCGCGTTCATGACGGCCTTCTACATGTTCCGCCAGGTCTTCATGACGTTCTTCGGCGAGTGCCGCGCCGATCATCACACCGTCGAGCACCTGCACGAGTCGGCGGCGCCGATGACGATGCCGCTGGTCGTCCTGGCCTTTGGCGCCATCACCGTAGGCTGGCTCGGCATTCCGCATGCGCTCGGCGGCAACAATCTGTTCGAGCAGTGGCTCGAGCCCGTGTTCGCGGCCTCGCACGTCGAGGCGCAGGGCCAGGGTGGTGCGCATGCGACCGCCGCGGCGCACGGCGAGGGCGCCCACGGCGCCGCGGCGCACGGGGAGGCCGCGCACGCCAAGGCTGCTCCTCCCGACTCCCACGGCAAGGGCGGCACCCACGGCGACCCTGCGCACGGCGAAGCGACTCACGGCGAAGGCGTCGTCGGCGGCGAGCATCACGACCTGACGACCGAGTACCTGCTGATGGGCGTGTCGATCGCGCTGGCGTCCACCGGCATCTTCCTGGCTTACCTCATGTACGGCGCGCGCCGCCTGAATCCCGACAGCTTCGCGCGAGTCGGCGGCGGGCTCCCCTACAGGCTCAGCTACAACAAGTATTACGTCGACGAGGTCTATCACGCGCTCTTCGTGCGCGGCGCCATCAACCTGTCGCGCGGTCTGGCATGGTTCGACGCCAAGGTGGTCGACGGCATCGTCAACCTCACCGCGACGATCACCCACGCGGCGTCGGCCTTCAACGGCGCGTTCGACAAATACGTCGTCGACGGCCTGGTGAACTTCACCGCCAGCACCTTCGACCGCGCCGGCGGCGCGCTGCGCCTGGTGCAGACAGGCAGCATCAACGCCTACCTCTACGTCATCCTGATCGGCGTCACCCTTACGCTCTTGGCCAACGCCTGGTAGCCGCGCGAAGCAGGCAGGACAGCAAACATGGACCATCTCCTCTCCTTGATGACCTTCATTCCGCTGCTGGGAATGTTCGTCGTGCTCGCCCTGCCGCGCGACAATCACCAGCTCATCCGCGTCACCGCGCTGGCGTTCACGATCCCGAGCTTCCTGCTCGGCATCTGGCTCTACCAGAACTTCGACCGCTCGCTCGTGACGATGCAGTTCGTCGAGCGTTTCCAGTGGATCCCGTCGTTCAACATCCAGTACATCATGGGCGTCGATGGCCTCTCGGTGACGATGCTGCTGCTCACCGCGCTGCTGTGCCCGATCTGCGTGCTGGCGGCGTGGGACATCGACAAGGGCGTCAAAGGTTTCTTCGCTCTCTTCCTGCTGCTCGAGACCGGCATGATGGGCGTGTTCGCCGCCCTCGACTTCTTCCTCTTCTTCATCTTCTGGGAGGTCATGCTGCTGCCGATGTATTTCCTCATCGGCATCTGGGGCGGCCCGCGCCGCGAGTACGCGGCCATCAAGTTCTTCCTCTACACGCTCGTGGGCTCGGTGCTGATGCTGGTGGCCATGCTGGCCCTGTACTTCACCAATGACCCGCACACGTTCGACATGATGGTGCTGATGGACAAGGCGCCTACCTACAGCCGGGCGCTGCAGTCATGGGCGTGGATCGCACTGTTCATCGGCTTCGCCATCAAGATTCCGGCGTTCCCGTTCCATACCTGGCTGCCCGACGCGCACGTGGAGGCGCCGACGTCGATCTCGGTCATCCTGGCCGGAGTGCTCCTGAAGATGGGCACCTACGGCATCCTTCGCATCTGCTTCCCGATCTTCCCGCTGGCCACGCAGGACTACGCGTTCTGGGCGCTGGCCGCGCTCGGCACCTGGAACATCGTCTACGGGGCCCTGTGCGCCATGGCGCAGGAGGACATGAAGAAGCTGGTGGCCTACTCCTCCATCTCGCACATGGGCTACGTCATGCTGGGCATGGCCACGCTGACGCCGCAGGGAATCAACGGCGCCGTGCTGCAGATGTTCAACCACGGCACCGTCACGGCCATGCTCTTCCTCATCGTGGGCGTGGTCTACGACCGCGCCCACCACCGGCGCATCGACGGCTTCGGCGGCCTGGCCTCGGTGATGCCGGTGTACACCGGCATCATGACCATCGCCTTCTTCGCCGCGCTGGGGCTGCCCGGTCTGTCGGCGTTCATCTCCGAAGTCCTGGTCCTGCTCGGGGCGTGGCAGTACAACCAGGCGCTCACCGTGGTCGCCGCTTCGGCGGTGGTGCTGACGGCGGCCTACATGCTGTGGATGCTCCAGCGCGTCTGGCTTGGCCCCGTCAACGAGAAGTACGCCGACCTGCCCGACGTCAACATGCGCGAGAAGGTGATGTTGGTGCCGCTGGCGATCATCGTCATGATCCTCGGCGTCTACCCGCACGCCGTCCTCGACCTGATGAACCCGACGCTGGTCGCGCTCAACGGCATCGTGCGCGACGCCACTCCCGCCGTCGCCTTGCTGCAGTAAGGACGGCCGATGGACCTGAGCAACGTCGAGTCGCTGCGCTACCACTGGCCCGAGCTGATCCTGGGTGGCGGCAGCATTCTGATCCTGCTGCTCGAGGTGACCACCAGGCTGCGCGAGCGCCTCGGCGAGATCGCGCTGCTGATCGCGGCGCTGGCACTGTTCGCCGTCGGCTACACGGCGGGCTCCGATCAGGGGTATCTGTTCAACAAGATGGTCGTCCTCGACGGCTTCGCGTTGTTCTTCAAGATCGTGCTCGGCCTGGCCGCCATCGGCGCGATCTGGATGTCGACCGGCTCGCGCGAGCTCCAGGGCGAGCACCCCGGGGAGTACTATTCGATCCTGCTGGCCAGCACCCTCGGCATGTACTACATGGCCTCGAGCACGAACCTCCTGATGGCGTATCTCGCCCTCGAGTTCGTCAGCCTGACCTCCTACATCCTGGCTGGCTTCCTGCGGCACAAGCCGCGCGGCTCGGAGGCCTCCCTCAAGTATCTGATCTACGGCGGCGTCTCCTCGGGCGCGATGGTCTACGGCCTGAGCCTCATCTACGGCCTGACCGGCTCGCTCGACTTCATCGAGGTTGGCCGCAGCCTCGGCACGCTCATCCAGACGCCCGGCAACGGCGCCATCATCTTCATCGCGCTGGTGCTGTCGCTGGTCGGCTTCGGCTACAAGATCGCGATGGTGCCGTTCCATCAGTGGAGCCCGGACGTCTACGAGGGCGCGCCGCTTCCGATCACGGCGTTTCTCGCCGTCGGCTCCAAGGCCGCGGGGCTGGCGCTGCTGATCCGCTTCTTCTACCCAGGCCTCAGCCATGCCGGCGGCGACGGAACCTGGGTGCCGATTGCCGGCGTCGACTGGCCCTCGCTCATGGTCGTGGCGGCGATGGTGACGATGACCGTCGGCAACCTGACGGCGCTTCGTCAGGACAACGTCAAGCGGCTGCTCGCGTACTCCTCCATCGCGCACGCCGGCTACCTGCTGATGGGCTTCGTCGCGCTCTCGGACACCGGGCTGCGCGCGATGCTGTTCTACACGGTCGTCTACTACCTCATGAACCTCGGTGCTTTCGCCGTGCTGATGACGGTGATGAACGGCTCAGGCGGTCGTGAGGACATGGGCGCATTTCGAGGGCTTGCGTGGCGCGGCGGCGCGCTGCCGGCGGCGGCGATGCTGATCTTCTGCTTCTCGCTGGCCGGGTTGCCGCCGTTCGCAGGGTTCGTCGGGAAGATGTACCTGTTCGCGGCGGTCGTCGAGAAGCAGATGTGGCTGCTGGCACTGGTGGCGGCGGCCAACAGCGTGGTCGGGCTCTACTATTACGCGCGCATCGTCAAGGCTATGTATCTGGAGGCGCCGGTCGATGGCGACCCGGTGATCGTCATGGATGCGAGCAATGCGGTGCTGGTGGGCATGATGGTGCTCGGCACCATCATCTTCGGGCTGTACTGGACGCCGGTGGTATCGTTCGCGGACCGCTCGCTCGTCTTTTTCGGCAGCTGAAGCGACAACCGATCTACGAGGTGCAGGCATGAATGTTCTTGTCCGTGGAGTGTTCGCTGCGGCGCTGGTCGGGTTGTTCCTGCTTCCTTTCGTTCTGCCGGGATGCGGTCCGGGTGGCGGCGACCCGGACCTCGGGACGGCCGATTTCTTCCTGCAGAACGACGGCACCAAAACCATCACGGAGCTCACGTTCACCGTGAACCCTCCGGCCGGCGTGGAGTTCGAGCGCCCCAACGGCCTCTGCGAAGGGCCTGCCGGTGAAGCCGCCAGCTTCGGCATCGCGCCGGCTGCAGCAGCCGTGCACGGCATGCCGACGGCCGCGCTTCCCGCTGCGACGGCTGCGTCCACCAGCACGACGATGCCCGGGACCGGCGCCGGCGGCACCTGCGACCACAACGGCGTGCGTGAGGGCTTCGAGGAGTGCGACGACGGCGACCTCGACAACACGGATGCCTGCACCACCGACTGCGAGGTGCAGTGCGCGGGCGGCGCGCCCGACACGCGCGTCGATGCGGGCGAGGAATGCGACGACGGAAACGCCGTCGATGGTGACGACTGCAGCAACGAGTGCCAGAAGAAGTCTTTGATCGCCGCGTCGGTGTCCTCCACCGGAATCCTGACCGTCACCATCATCGATCGCGCGGGCATCGATACGGACGACGACGAGCCGATCGTTCGCTGCTCCTACGAGGGCGACGGCGCCGACATGATCATCGACATCGAGAGCTGCGTCACCAGGCAGAACGGCGTCTGCAATGCCAGCGTCATCGCCGATCTGACGATCTCCATCGACACGACGACCACCACCACCGAGGAGGCCGAATGCGGCAATGGGGACGTCGAGGAAGACGAGGAATGCGACGAAGGCGAGGACAATAGCGACAACGGCCCATGCACGGAGGATTGCCAGGACGCCGCCTGTGGCGATGATCTGGCCTGCACCGAAACCGGATGCACGACTGGTCCGGCCAACGGCAGGGAGGAATGCGACGGCGACGACGATTCCGCCTGCGAAGGCCAATGCCAGTCGGATTGCTCCTGTCCCTGACCGGCGCCGCCGGGCAAACGGCGCCGCAGCGATGGACCTGGGCCTGCCCGGCACGTAAGACCTCGGCGCCGCAATCGCGCCCGGTGCGATGGCAGGGGGAGGGCAATGTCCGAATCACGGCGTCGATGGCGCGCGCAGACGATGGCGGCGGTCCTGTGCTTCACCGCGATCTGCCGTGTGGGGCATGCGTCGCAGGCCCTCGAGGTTCCTTGCGCGACCGCGCAAAGTCCTGATCCGTTGCCGCTGGCGGTCAGCGCCGCCGAGCTCGCCGCCGCTCGGCGCGTGGTACCGCGCGAAACCGGCTTCGACATCGTCGTCACGGCGGGAGCCGCGCTTTCCGCCAACGCGGCGGCGATGGCGGCGTTCGAGCGCGCGGTGCAGCAATGGGAGGCGCTCTTTACCGATCCCATCAGCGTCAACATCAACGCCAACCTCGCCAATCTCCAGAGCGCGAACACGATTGGCACGACCGCCGCCGTCAAGCTGCAGACCGCATACGACGGCATGCGCAACGCTCTTGTCGGCGACGCAGCCGACGAGTCCGACGATTCCATCGTGGCGTCGCTGCCCACGTCGGCGCAGTTCGGCTACCTGATGCCCAGCGGCTTCACGCGCGCGAACGTATTCGGGACCAAGGCCAACCTGAAGGCCCTCGGCTTCGCCGGGCTGGACGGCAGCTTCGGCGCCAGCGACGGCACCATCACGCTCAACAGCCAGTTCTCGTTCGACTACGACAATTCCAACGGCGTCAGCGCCGGCACGCTCGACTTCGAGACCGTGGTCGCGCACGAGATCGGGCATCTGCTCGGCTTCTCCTCTTGCGTCGACACCATCGACAATCTTGTCGAGAGCGGGAGCAGCGGTGCGGCGGTCGATATCGGAACGCTCGATCTCCTGCGGTTCCGCCGGGCCGCGCCGGACAATCCGGCCACGGCGGCGCAATTCACCACTTTTCCTCGCAGCATGACCTACGGGACCGACGACATCACCGACGACATCGACGGCGAAGCCCGCATGTCCACCGGCGCCTTTCACGGCGACGGCCGTCAGGCGAGCCACTGGAAGGACGACTCGCTGACCGGCTCGCACATCGGCCTGATGGATCCGACGCTGGGCAGCGGGCAGGTGTTCACCATCACCGCCAGCGACGTGCGCGCGCTCGATCTCATTGGCTACGAGACGGCTCCCTGTGGCGACGGCAATGTCGATGCGGGCGAGGACTGCGACGACGGCAACCGGCAGGACGGTGACTGCTGCTCGTCGGGCTGCTTCTACGAGAGCGCCGGCGCCGCCTGCGCCAGCGACGGCAACGTCTGCACGGACGATACCTGCGACGGCGCCGGGAGTTGCACGCACGCCGCCAACGCCGCCTCGTGCGAGGACGGCATCTTCTGCAACGGTCCCGACGTCTGCAGCGGCGGCATATGCACGCACGCCGGCGATCCGTGCAGCGGCGGCGGCGAGTGCAACGACATCTGCAACGAGGCCGCCTCCAACTGCCAAGAGCCCGCCGGCACACCATGCGCCAGCGACGGTAACGTCTGCACGGCCGACGTCTGCGGGTCCGGCTCGTGCACTCATGTCGCCGCTGCGGGTCCGTGCGATGACGGGCTCTTCTGCAACGGCACCGACGCCTGCAGCGGCGGAGCCTGCTCGGTGCACAGCGGCGACCCCTGCACGACCGGCGGCGAGTGCTCGGCGGCCTGCAACGAGGACGCCAATGCCTGCGGCGACAGCAATGGGGCCGCCTGCAGTGATGACGGCAACCCGTGCACCAGCGACGTGTGCAGCGGCAATGTGTGCACGCATCCGCCGACCTCCGCGGCGTGCGACGACGGCGTCTTCTGCAATGGCGCCGACTCGTGCAGCGGCGGCACCTGCACCGTGCATTCCGGCGATCCGTGCGTGGGGGGCGGCGAATGCGCCAACGTCTGCAGCGAGAGCGCCGACGCCTGCAGCGCGCCGGCCTCGACTCCATGCACCGACGACGGCGACGTCTGCACCATCGACGCCTGCGACGGCGACGGCTCGTGCTCGCACGTCTTCGACGGCAGTCTCGATCCCGCCTGCGACGCCTGTCCGCCCTCGCCCGAAGCCGGATGCCGCGTCAGCAGCCGCGCAAGCCTCGTCATCGGCAATAGCGACATCGACGGCGCCGACTCGCTGTCGTGGAAGTGGCTGGCCGGCCAGGCGACGACGCAAGAGGAGCTCGGGGCCCCCGATTCCGACACGGTCTACCGGCTGTGCGTCTACGTCGGCGACGGCGTTGCCGCGTCGCTCGCGGCCGAGCTGGCCGTCGACCATCCCACCGGATGGACGAGCAAGTCGCCCAAGGGCTGGAGCTACATGGAACAGACCGGAAGCCAGTCCGGTGTGAGCGGCATCAGGCTGGGCGCCGGTCCGGATGGCCGCGCCAAGCAGCAGTGGAAGGCGCGCGGCGAGCAGACCGTGCTTCCCGAGCCGGTCGACGAACAGCGGTATTTCCACCCGTCCGCAGTGGTCGTCGTGCAGGCGAGACACAGCCTGGGCCAGTGCTGGACGAGCGCGTTCGCGGCCGCCGCCATGAAGCTGAACCTGCCGCCCAAGGTCAAGGCTTCTTCAGAGCTGTGCGGCGACCACACCGCGATCGGTCTGGAGCAGTGTGACGGCAGCGACGACGAGGCCTGCCCTGGGGAATGCGACGCCGACTGCTCCTGCCTGCCCTGAGCACGTTCCCGTCGGTGCACCGCCGAGGACGTCGCTGCTCGGGCGCAGCCGCGAGCGGCAGAGAAGTGTTCCCAGGGCCGCTAGTCGACGGCGACGATCTCGATCCCGTAGCCAGTCACCGTGGAGACGAGCTCCAGGAATGCCTCGAAGGTCACGGGCTTGGAGATGAACGAGCTGCCGCCGAGCTCGTAGGTTTGATGGACGTCTTCCTCCACCTGCGACGTGGTCAGGACGAAGACGGGGATGTTGCGGAGGTCTTCATCCGCCTTGATGGCGGCCAGGCACTCGCGGCCATCCATCTTCGGCATGTTCAGGTCCAGCAGGATCAGCCCCGGCCGCGGCGACGTCCATGGCTCGGCGTATTTGCCCCGGCGCTTGAGGTAGTCCATCAGCTCCTCGCCGTCGGGGACGAAACGCAGCTCATTGGCCAGGCGACGCTCCTCGAGTGCCTCCTGCGTCAGCATGCGGTCTTCCTCGTCGTCGTCGGCGATGAGGATGACGATGGGTGTGCGATCAGCCCTCACGGTGAGCGCTTCCTCCTTGGATCCCTGGCGACTGTGGTGCGCTAGGCGCGTCTCGGCAGAGACGACCCCGAACAGGGAGTTTCGTACCATGGCGGCAGCGCAGTGTGTAGAGCAGGGAATCCATTGGGGCGGGCCGGCGGCGTGCCGCGCGCCGGCCCGCACAGCACCGGGCTCGGGTCGATCGGTGTCGCCGTCGTGAAGGTGACGTTGCCGGGACCCGCGCTCAAGGAGAACGCGATGCTCGAAGGCGTTCGAGTCGTGGAAATGGGTGTCTGGGTGGCCGGTCCAGCCGCCGGCGGGATCATGGCGGATTGGGGCGCCGAGGTCATCAAGATCGAGCCGCCCTCGGGCGACCCCATGCGGGCCTTCTTCCAGCTCGCCATCGGCAGCGAGGTGCCCCACAACCCGCCTTTCGACCTCGACAACCGCGGCAAGAAGAGCGTCGTGCTCGATCTTCGCAGCGACGCCGGGCGCCAGGCGGCCCTGCGCATCATCGCGACGGCCGACGTGTTCGTGACGAACATGCGTCCGGCCGCGCTGGCCAGGCTCGGCCTGTCCCATCACGAGCTGCTGACGCGGTTTCCGCGCCTGGTCTACGCCAGCATCACCGGCTTCGGTCTGGAGGGAAGGGAGGCCGACCGTGCCGGCTACGATATCGGCGCGTTCTGGGCTCGCTCCGGCATCGCCGATCTTTTTCGCACCTCCGATCAGCCGCCGCTGGCGCTGCGTGGCGGCTTCGGCGACCACGTCACGGGCATCTCGGCGGTGGCGGGCATCCTGGCTGCGCTGCTCGAGCGCGGCCGCAGCGGACGGGGCCAGCTGGTGGAGACCTCGCTGCTGCGCGCCGGTATGTACTGCATAGGCTGGGACCTCGGCATCCAGCTCGTCTACGAGAAGCTGCGCAGGACGCTGCCCCGCCACGAAAGCGACAACCCGATGGTCAACTGCTACCGGGCCGGCGACGGTTCCTGGTTCTGGCTGATCGGTCTGGAGGGCGACCGCCATTTCCCGGTGCTGTGCAAGGCCATCGACCATCCCGCGCTGGCCGCCGACCCGCGCTACGCCACGCCGAAGGACCGCCGCATCAACCGCCGCCAGCTCATCGCCGAGCTCGACGCGATCTTCGCGCAGCGAACTCGCGCGCAGTGGGCGGAAAGCTTCGACCGCGAGGAGGTCTGGTGGGTGCCGGTACAGACGCCGGCCGAGGCCGTGGCGGATCCGCAGGTGCTGAGCAATGGCGGGATCGTCGAGGTGGAAGGCCGCCAAGGTGCGGCGGCGCAAAAAGCGGTGAACACGCCCGTGAGCTTTCGCGCGCCGCACTCGGCAGCGCTGCCCTCTTCGCCCATGCCTCGCCGCGCGGTGCCCGCGCTGGGCGAGCACACGGTCGAAGTGCTGCGCGATGCGGGCATGGCCGAGGCGGAGATCGAGGCGCTTACGAAACGGGCCTGAGACGGCGCGACCGCCGCGCAGCCCAAGCGCCCTCAACCCGCAATGGCGGCCGCGACGCGAGGTTTGTTCTGCGCGACCAGCTCGGCGCGCTTTCGTTCCACGTGCTTGTAGTACTCGATGCGCTCGAGCTCGCCGGCCGCTTCCTCGTCGATGACGACGGCGGCATCGCGATGAAGCTGCAGCGCCGACGCCGTCACCCACGACGTCACCGGCCCCTCGATCGCCTGCGCCACCACGTGCGCCTTGTGCGCGCCGCTGGCCAGCAGCACGCAGTGGCGCGCCTCGAAGATCGTTCCGACGCCCATGGTGATGGCGAACTCGGGCACCTGCTCGACCGAACCGAAGAAGCGCGCGTTGTCCTGGACGGTCTCGGCCGCCAGCGTCTTCAGCCGCGTGCGGCTTCCCAGCGACGACCCCGGCTCGTTGAAACCGATGTGTCCGTCGCGCCCGATGCCGAGGATCTGGAGGTCGATGCCGCCGGCCTCGCGGATGCTCTCTTCGTACCGGTCGCAGAACGCGCCCGGGTCTTCGGCGAGCCCATCGGGGATGTGCGTCCACGCCGGCCGCTGCGCGAGCCGCGAGAACAGATGCGTCTCCATGAAGTGGTGGTAGCTGCGCTCGTCGTGTTGCGGCAGCCCGTAGTACTCGTCGAGGTTGAACGTGGTCACGCGCGAGAAATCGAGGCCCTCATGGCTGAGCCGCACGAGCTCGGCATACAGGCCGAGCGGCGTGGACCCGGTCGCCAGGCCGAGCACACAATCGGGCTTCTCGCGTACCAGATCGGCGACCATGCCGGCCGCGACCTTGCTCATGCGCTCGTAGCTGGGCTCGATGACCACTCGCATGGACGACCTCTCCGCAGGCAGACCACTTCGAGCGTAGCGCGGCTGCCGGTGGCGAAGAACTTTTCTGCGGCGCGAAAGAGGCAAAGACGGCACAATCCGATGCCAACGACGCTCGCGTCGTGCAGACTCGTCGCAGGTGAGCCATGAACCGCGGGTCCACCCACAAGCTGCCGCACGAGCATCGCGTGCTGGCCGTGCACGCGCACCCGGACGACGTCGAGTTCCAGTGCGCCGGCACGCTGGCGATCCTGAGAGGGCTGGGCTGCCCGATCGTCATCGCCACGATGACGGCGGGAGACGGCGGATCGGTCGAGCTGTCGCCGCAGGAGATCTCGCAGGTGCGGCGCGCCGAAGCGCGGGCGTCGGCGCAGCTGCTGGGCGCGGAATACGCCTGCCTGGAGCTGTGCGATCTGCGCATCGACGTCACCGACGACGCACGCCGCCGCGTCACCGAGCTCGTGCGCCGCGCAAGGCCGGACATCATCCTGACGGCGCCGCCCGTCGACTACATGTCCGATCACGAGATGACCAGCCGCCTGGTGCGCGAGGCGGCCTTCAACGCGTCGGTCAGGAATTTTGCGACGCTGGCGCCGCAGCCGGCGCCGATCCTCGCTCACGTGCCGCATCTCTACTATGTCGACTCGCTCGAAGGCGTCGACATCTTCGGCCACCCGGTCCTGCCCGACTTCTACATCGACGTGAGCGCGACGTTCGAGACCAAGAAAGCCATGCTGGCGTGCCATGCCAGCCAGCGACAGTGGCTCGCGGCCCAGCACGGCATCGACGAGTACCTGGATTCGATGGAACGCTGGAGCCGCCGTCGCGGCGAGGAGATCGGCGTGGAACATGCGGAAGCGTTTCGCCAGCACCGCGGGCACGCGTATCCGCGCAGCAACCTGCTGCTGAGGCTCGTGGCCGCGGTGCAGGAGCAGCCGACGAAGGAGGTTCGCCCATGAAACGAACGCTGGTTGCCTGCGTGGCCGTGCTGCTGCTCGGCGGCTGCTTTCGCTGGAGCAGCGGCCTGACGCCGGTGCAGCCGCCCCATGGCGCGGTGCTGACGGAGAACAGGCCGCTCCTGTCGTGGGAGCCGGGCGAGGAGGACGCCGACGAAGTCCTCTACGATCTGGCCGTTTTCGACAGCGGCGGCAGGGTCGTCTACCAGATCGACCGCCTTTCCGAGACGAGCCACGTGCTGGAGCGGGCGCTGCCGCCGGGCCGCTATCGCTGGACCGTCCGCCCTTTGTACAGGACCGGCACGCAGTGGAAGGCCGGCGAGTGGAACGGCCGAAGGGACTTCCTCTTCGTGGGCCTGTACGCGCAATGGGGCTCGGGCGCGTACGTGTTCGACATCGCCGAAGCGACGCAGTGAAGCGGACGGCCGGTTGCGGCTACCTCTGCACCGCCAGTCGCTTCAGCGCTGCACCGTGACCTTGATCATTTTGACCGGCTGCACCGGCCGGTCGTTGGGCCCCGTGCGAACCTTCTCGATCTTGCGCACGACGTCCATCCCTTCGGTGACCTTGCCGAAGACCGGATGCTTGGACGGGCCGGGCGAGAACCAGTCGAGGTAGGCGTTGTGCACCGTGTTGATGAAGAACTGCGAGCCGCCGGTGTTGGGCCGTCCGGTGTTGGCCATCGAGAGCGTGCCCGGCTCGTTGGAGGCCTTGAAGTCCGGCGGAAATTCGTCGGCGATGGTGCCGTGCGGCGGCCCGCCGGTGCCGCAGCGCGAGCTGTTGGGGTCCTTGCTGTGCGGACAGCCGAACTGCAGCATGAATCCGTCGATGACGCGGTGGAAGTGCAGGCCGTCGTAGAAGCCCGACTCGGCCAGCTTCAGGAAGTTCTCGGCGGTCACCGGCATCTTGTCCAGATACAGCTCGGCCTTGAACGTGCCCAGGGAGGTTTCGAACGTCGCGGTTGGATTGGCCATGTCCGGCTCTTAGCGAGGACGCGCCGGCGGTTCTACAGCCGCCAGCCCTAGCGCAGGAGCACCATCCGCGTACGCGAGAGAGGCTCGCCTCCGGTGGGCGTCAGCGTGCCGGAGAACGTCACGTACCCTGCATCGCCGGCAGCATCCGGCGCCAGACGCACGAACGCCGTAACCTTGCCGCTCTCGCCGGGAAGGCTCGCCCACCGCACCACGTTGCCGTCGACGACGCCGTCGCTCGGATACACCGCCTCGACGATGAGCTCCTCGGGCAGCGTCAGCTCCATCGCGCCGCCATCGGACAGGTGCTGGTAGCGCCCGACGAGCGTTGCGCCGCCGCCATCGATGATCCAGCGCTGCCCCGTGAGCGAGAAGCGCGCAGCGCGCACCACCGGCGGCTTGGGTGCCTTGATCGTGACGAGCGTGTGGAATTCTTCGCTGGCCGTGCGGCCTTCGGGATTTCGAACCACCGCGGTCGTGGTCAAGAAAGCGGCGCGCGCAGCGCTCATGCCGAGGCCGACGTTGCCGCGCACCACCACCGTGGCCACCGGCGTCGGAAGCTGCGTCCACGTCAGCACGCTGCCTCGCACCTCGCTCGGCGGCGGCTGCACCGAAGTCGGCACGATCTCGGCCGGCAGGCTGACGACCAGGCGCGCGCCCGGCAAAAGGTCGCCGAGCCGCACGGCCATCGCCGTCGGCCTGGCGTCGCGGGCGAACAGGCGTCCGACCACGTCGACGGCGGGTCCGGCGCCCGGCAGGCTGCGGTCGGGAATCTCGACGGGATCGGCATCCGAAATCGATCCGCCCATGCGCGCGACGGTCGCGTCGTTGACGATCAGCGAGCCCGGCGCCGGCTCGGAGGCAAGACGCGAGAAGATGCGGGCCAGCTGCGGCGTTCCCGCCTCGGCCACCGTGTAGGCCACGCGGACGTCGGCGCCGGCACGTGTCAGCGTTCCGCGAGTGGTCGCCGCCGTGACGAACTCGACGTCGGACGGCAGCGAGTCGGTCATGACGACCGAGGAGACGTCGCTGCAAGGCGCCAGCCACCGAACCTCGTACGTCAGCTCGGTGCCTTCCAGGCTCGCGGCCGGATCGCTGACCGCGGGGCCGCTCTCCTGCACCAGCGTCGTGAACTGCGCGAAGGTTGCCACCTCCGCCTCGTTGGTCAGCGTCGCCGTCAGCGTCAGCGCCGTGCCAGGCGCCGCTTCCTCATCGACGGTGCCGCGAATGACGAGGCTGCCCGAGGGCGCGTGCACGTCGCTCCAAGTCAGTACGCCGGCGGCGGCGCTCTCCGCCGGCGGCGACGTGGAGGTGACGGTGAAGCCGGGGGGAATGCCTACGGTCAGCGAGTTGACGTCGGTGATGCGGCTGTAGCGCAGGCTGTAGGAGCCGGCCGCACCCGGGCGCAGGTTGCGCACGCCGGTGACGCTCAGCAGCGGCTCGGCATCCTCGGCGATGACGGTGGTGTCGTCGAGCGCCATCGTCGTGAAGGAGCCGGTGGCCACGACGCTTGCGTTGTCGGTCAGGGCCGCATCGACGACCATGCCGGTTCCCGGCACGACGTCGGAGTCGACGACGGCGCGAATGGCGATGCTCCCGCTCGGCGACGGCACGTTGAGCCAGCGCAGCACGTTGCCGTCGATCGTCGTCGGCGGCGGCGACACCAGCGTCACCGTCAAGCCGTCCGGAATCGTCACGTCGAGCGAGTTCGGGAAGCCGATGTCGCGGTAACGGATCGAGTAGCTGGCTCCCATGCCCACGCGCACGTTGCGGTTGCCGACCACCGTCACCGTGTGCGGCCGGATGAACGCGGCGGCGCCGCGATCCGGAGCGGCCGCCGTGCTCGCCGTCGCGGTGCGCGCGGCAGGCGCTGCCGGCGCCGACGCTGCAGTGGACGTGGAATTCGCAGCGGCCGCCGCAGTGGCCAGCGCGGGCGCCGGCAGATGCGTCTTCGACAGCCACAGGTCGCACTCGCCGACGATGTCGGTGCTGGCGCACGCGCCGGCATGCAGTCCCGGCGAGGGCAGCTCGCCCTCGGCGGGCGTCCCCTGAAGCTGTGCGCACGCGGCAATCGATGTGCCGCTGGAGAGGCCGCCGGCCACGTTGACGGCCACGACCAGGCTGCCGCGGTCGCCGGGCGCCAGGTCGCCGAGGATCCAGGTCGCGCTCGCATCCTCGAACGAGGCTGGCTGCACCGAGGCGCCGCCGAAGGTGACGCCGGCGGGCAGGGCCAGCTCGAGCACGGCGCCGACGGCGGCGTCCACGCCGTCATTGCCGTAGCTGATGGTGTAGACGAAGCCTCCCGGAGAGCGCGACGAGGAAAGATGCGCGACGACGTCGACGCGCAGCAACGCCGTGTCGCCGGGCAGCGCGATTCCGGTCGTCTCGGCCGCCTCGGCGCTGACGCCCTCGCCGGTGCTGATGGTTGCAACGTTGATGACGCTGTCGCCGTCGGCCAGCTCGGTGCCGACCACGACGGTGATGTCGATGCTGCCGCTCTGGCCCGGAGCCAGCTCGCCGATCGTCCAGGTATCGGTGGTGCCCTCATCGGGTGGCGGCGCGGCCGAGAAGAACGTCGTGCCGGGATCGACGAGATCGCTCAGGACCACGCCCGAGACGGTTCCTTCTCCGGTATTGCTGTACGAGACCGTGTAGGTCAGCAGCGAGCCGGGTGTGACGGGGTCGAAGTTGTCGACTTTGGTCAGCACCACCTCGCGGCGCACCTCGACCTGGCACGTGGCCGAGCAGCCGTCGCCGTCACCGCCGTTGCCGTCGTCGCACGTCTCGCCGCAGGTCTCCTCGGTCGAGCCGTTTCCGCACGTGGTGCCGGTGCCCTGGCAGGCACCGGCCGCGCAAGCATCCAGCGGCGTGCAGATGTCGCCGTCGTCGCAGGCCAGCGCGTTGGCCACGACGACGCAGCCGATGGCGCTGTCGCAGGAGTCGTCGGTGCACACGTTGAGGTCGTCGCACACCAGAGGAGGCCCGGGCACGCAGGCACCGCTGCTGCACTGATCGCCGTCGGTGCAGGCGTCGGCGTCGTCGCAGGGGGCGGTGTTGAAGGCGCTCGTGCAGGAGTCGGTGGCCTCGTCGCACTCGTCGCTGGTGCAGATGTTGTCGTCGCCGCAGTCGCGCACGGCGCCGCTGCAGATGCCGCCGGAGCAGTGGTCGTTGACGGTGCAGAACAGCGAATCGTCGCAGGGGTCGCCGTTGCCGTCGTGGACGCATCCGGACGCGGGGTCGCACGAGTCGTCGGTGCAGACGTTGAGGTCGTCGCACACCAGCGGCGGGCCGCCGGCGCAGCTCCCGCCCGAGCACGTGTCCAGCGTCGTGCAGGCATCGGCGTCGTCGCAGGGGAGGGCATTGTTCGTGTAACCGCAACTGTCGGCGCCCTCGTTGCACGCGTCGTCCGTGCACACGTTGGCATCGTCGCAGGCGTCGCCCGAGCCCACGCAGGAACCCGCCGAACAGGCATCGGTGGCCGTGCAGAAGAGCCCGTCGTTGCAGGGGGCGGTGTTGAACGGGTTGGTGCAGGTATCGCCGACCTCGTTGCAGACGTCGTCGGTGCAGACCTGGCCGTCGCTGCAATCGCGCGCAGGGCCGGTGCACTGTCCGCCCGAGCACGTATCGCCGACGGTGCAGTAGAGCCCGTCGTCGCAGGCGAGCGTGTTGTTGGCGTGGGCGCAGAAGTTGCCGGCCTCGTTGCACGAATCATTGGTGCAGATCGTCGAATCGGAGCAGTCACGCGCGCTGCCGCTGCATGCGCCGCCCGCGCAGACGTCGCCGACGGTGCAGAAGAGGCCATCGTTGCAGGGCAGGGTGTTGTTGGTGTTCGTGCAGGTGTTGGCGGCCTCGTCGCAGGCGTCGGTGGTGCAGAAGTTGGGATCGGAGCAGTCGCGCGCGCTGCCGGTGCACGCGCCGCCCGAGCACGTGTCGGCGACGGTGCAGAAGAGGCCGTCGTCGCAGGCAAGGGCGTTGTTGACGTTGGAGCACGTATCGAGCGCCTCGTTGCACGAGTCGTCCGTGCAGAAGTTCGAGTCGTTGCAGTCGTAGGCGGGTCCCGAGCAGATGCCGCCGTTGCAGGTGTCGCCGGTGGTGCAGAACAGGCCGTCGTCGCAGCCGGTGCCGTCGGGGACGGAATTGCCGCCGCAGCCGCCGGTCTGGTTGCACTGGTCGGTGACGGTGCAGGGATTGTCGTCGAAGCAGGTCGCACCCTGGCCGACGAACTGGCAGTTGAACTTGCAGCAGGTGGTTTCGTAGAAGCAATCGTTGCCGGTGGTGCAGGTCCCGTTGGCGGGATTGCCATCGATGTACACCGCGCCGCCCGGATCGCATTCCTCGCTCGGCTCCAGATTGCCGTCGCCGCAGACGGCATGGCCGATCGACGGCGCGGCGAGCAGCGCCGCAGTCATCGCCATCGCCAGCGAAAGCGCCTGCAGCCAAGGAGCATGACGATGCGGCGTCACCGGCGTCGGACGCGCCGGTGCCCCAGCTTCACTCGTGTCCATCCGTTTTCCCCAACCCCAAGACGAGAAGATGGCGGACCGTAGCGTGTTGCCGCCGTCAAGCCCATCGCAACTTCGCGACGTCGGTCGACGGCACGCCCCTTCGATGGGGCGGCAGATCCATCAAATTCGTGCGGCAGCCGGAACAGACGTCCGCATCGGACCACCGGCAGGCATCGCAGCGAGCTGCGACGCCGGCGTACAAAAATGGGCGATCAAAGGCGTGCAACCGTGCTGGAACAAGCGTTTTCACGGCGCTAACATCGCGGCTGGATGCTGTGGTGGTGTGGTGGAACGGCGGCCGTTGCCGTGACGATGGCCGTCTTGCTCGGCGGATGCAGCGCGGCGCCTCCGCGCAGGGTCGACGACGCCTGCGCGATCTTCTTCGAGAAGCAGGATTGGTACGAGGAAGCCCGTCAGGCGCACGAACGCTGGGGCGTGCCGATCTCGGTGCAGCTCGCCTTCATTCGCCAGGAGTCCTCCTTTCGCAGCGACGCGCGGCCGCCGCGCAAGTGGTATCTCGGCTTCATTCCGGGGCCGCGGCCGTCCAGGGCCTATGGCTATGCGCAGGCGCTGGATTCGACCTGGGCCGAGTACCAGCGCGAAACCGGCAACCGCTGGGCCGACCGTGACGACTTCGGTGACGCCGTCGACTTCATCGGCTGGTACAACGCCCGCGCCGCTCGCACCTGCGGCATCGGCAAGGCCGACGCCTACCGCCTCTATCTGGCCTACCACGAAGGCCCGACCGGCTACCGGCGCGGCAGCCATCGAAAGAAACGGTGGCTGCTGACCACGGCCGAGAAGGTATCGGCGCGCGCCGCACGCTACGACTCGCAGCTGCGTACGTGCGAGAAGAAGCTGCAGAAATCGGACGGCTTCTGGTTCTTCTGACGGCGGTTTCCCCGCCCGCGTCCTCCTCTCTATACTCCGCGCCCGGCGCATGCGGCCCCCGCGGCCGCGAATCCAGACGAGGAAGGCAGCCTGCGTGATCGAAGATGTTCGCAACGCCGTCGTGCGTGCCACCTTGAGCCTGCCTCGACCGGTCCTGGCGCTGCTGGCCGGGCCTCCGGTGGTGATCGACGGACAGACGCTCGACATTCAGCTGCAGGTGCTGCTGCAGATGATGGCCAAGGCCCGGCAGCCGCTGCTGCAGGATCTTCCGCTGGACGTCGGCCGCCGCCTCTTCATCCAGTCGGCGGCCGTGCTTGCCGGAGACGTGCCGGTGATGTCGCGCGTAGAGCGGCGCGACATCGACGGGCCGCACGGCTCGATCCCTCTGCACATCTACGTTCCGCGCGTCGGGCGCTCGCCGCATCCGGTCGTCGTCTACTATCACGGGGGCGGCTGGGTGATCGGCGGGCCCGACAGCCACGAGCAGGTTGCGCGCCGCATCGCCGAACAGGCCGAGGCCATCGTCGTGTTCGTCGACTACCGCCTGGCGCCCGAGAACAAGTTCCCGTGCGCGGCCGAGGAAGCGCTGGCCGCGTTTCGATGGATCGCCGCCAATGCCGCCGGCTTCGGCGGCGATCCCTCGCGCATCGCCGTGGCCGGAGACAGCGCGGGCGGCAATCTTGCGGCCGTGGTCGCGCTGGAGACGACTCGCGCGGGCGAGCGCGCGCCCGACTTCCAGCTCCTCATCTACCCGGTCACCGACGTCAGCCGCGATTCTCGCTCCTACGAGCTGTTCGCTGACGGCTTCTATCTGACGCGTTCGCTGATGCACTGGTTCCGCGACCACTACCTGCCCGACTCCAGCTGCGGCGGCGATCCGCGCGTCTCGCCGCTTCACGCTCCCGATCTGTCGGGGCTGCCGCCGGCGTTCGTCATGACGGCCGGCTTCGACGTGCTGCGCGACGAGGGCAGGGCCTACGCCGAACGCCTTGCCGAAGCGGGCGTGCGCGTCGAGTACCGCAACCATGCGTCGATGATCCACGGCTTCGCGTCGATGGCCGGCGGCGTGATCGCCGAGGCGACCGCGGCCATGGAAGATGCCACCGGCGCGCTGCGCAAGGCGCTGCACGGGGCCCGCTGACATGAACGATCTCGAACGCTTCCGCGGCGATGCCGCCTCCTGGCTCGCCGCCCATTGTCCGCCTTCGCTCATCGGCCGGGAGACCACGCCCTTCGACGGCTGCTGGGGCGGGCGCCGGTACGACTGGCAAGCCGACGAGAAGCGCTGGGTCGAGGCGATGGTGGAGAAGAGGTGGATCGCCCCTGCCTGGCCGATCGAGTACGGCGGCGGCGGTCTGACCGAGGACCACGCGCGCATCATCCGCCAGGAGATGGCACGGCTGAAGATCCCGCCGCCTCTTGCCGGCTTCGGTCTGACGATGATCGGACCGGCGTTGCTCGCGTTCGGCACCGAGGAGCAGAAGCGAGAGCACCTGCCGCCGATCGTGCGCGGCGAGATCCGCTGGTGTCAGGGGTACAGCGAGCCCGGCGCCGGCTCCGATCTGGCCTCGCTCCGCACCTCGGCGGTGCGCGACGGCGACGAGCTCGTCATCAACGGCCAGAAATGCTGGACATCCTATGCGGACCTGTCGGACTGGATGTTCCTCCTCGTTCGCACCGATCCGGCGGCGAAGAAGCAGCAGGGCATTTCGTTCGTTCTCCTCGACATGACCACGCCCGGGGTGACGGTGCGGCCGACGCTGCTGATCAGCGGCAAGTCGCCGTTCTGCGAAACGTTCTTCGAGGACGTGCGGGTGCCGCTTTCGAGCGTCGTCGGCGGCTGGAACCAGGGCTGGACGGTCGGAAAGGCCGTGCTCGAGTTCGAGCGGTCGACGCACGGCGAAGTCTTCAGCACCGTCGGCACCGCCGAGGAGAATCCTCTCGTCCAGGCCGCGCGGCGCCATGCCGGCAGCGACTCGCGAGGACGCATCGGCGATGCCGTGCTGCGCGAGCAGATCGCGCAGAGCGAGATGGACCGGCGCTGCTTCGAGCTGACCATCGCGCGCCTGCATGCCGGCCTGGCATCCGGCGAGAAGCCGGGCGCCGAGAGCTCGCTGCTCAAGTACTACGCTTCGGAGTTCAACATGCGCCGCCAGCATCTGATGACGGCCATCGCCGGCCCCGCCGCTCTCGGCTGGGAAGGCGAAGGCTTCGACGAGGACGAGCTGGAAGTTACGCGCGACTGGCTGCGCTCGCGCGGAAACTCGATCGAAGGCGGCACCAGCGAGATTCAGCTCGGCGTCATCGCCAAGCGCATGCTCGGACTGCCGGACTGATCCTCTCCGTCTCGACCGCACGCGTGCTCGCGCGCACCAGGGAGCGTGCCCAGCAGCGAGCGCGCCGTGTGCCGGTGGAGCGGCGTGCCGCGGCGAACGGCGTGCCGTCTGCGGATGGAGCAGCGCCAGCGTTGCAACGCATGCTCGGCGCGGCTTGCCGGCGCGGCCCTAGTTGCAGACGCACTCGCCGAAAATTCCGCCCGAGCAGGTGGCGATGCCCGTGCCGCATTCTCCTTCGCACGACTGCGTGACGTTCTCGTCGACGGCGCCGTCGCAGTCGTCGTCGGCGTTGTTGCAGCTCTCGGCGGCCGGCGAGCCAGGCTGACACACCGTCGGCTCGCCGTCGGTGCAGGCCGAAACGCTGCGGAAGCAGGCGCCGACGCCGCAGGTGACGGTGCCGAGGTCCTCGTCGACCTCGGTGTCGCAGTCGTCGTCGACGCCGTTGCAGGTCTCCTCCTGCGGCGCCCGCCCGACGCACTCGCCGAAGATGCCCGCGCTGCAGGTCGCAGTTCCCGGGCCGCAATCGGACGCGCACGACTGCGTGACGTTCTCGTCGACGGCGCCGTCGCAGTCGTCGTCGGCGTTGTTGCAGCTCTCGGCGGCCGGCGAGCCAGGTTGACACACCGTCGGCTCGCCGTCGGTGCAGGCCGGAACGCTGCGGAAGCAGGCGCCGACGCCGCAGGTGACGGTGCCGAGGTCCTCGTCGACCTCGGTGTCGCAGTCGTCGTCGACGCCGTTGCAGGTCTCCTCCTGCGGCGCTCGCCCGACGCACTCGCCGAAGATGCCCGCGCTGCAGGTCGCAGTTCCCGGGCCGCAATCGGACGCGCACGACTGCGTGACGTTCTCGTCGACCGCGCCGTCGCAGTCGTCGTCGGCGTTGTTGCAGCTCTCGGCGGCCGGCGAGCCAGGTTGACACACCGTCGGCTCGCCGTCGGTGCAGGCCGAAACGCTGCGGAAGCAGGCGCCGACGCCGCAGGTGACGGTGCCGAGGTCCTCGTCGACCTCGGTGTCGCAGTCGTCGTCGACGCCGTTGCAGGTTTCGGGCTGCCCGCAAAGAGTCGTTGTCGGCGCCTGCACCGTCGTGGTCGTCGCGCTCAGGGTCGTGGTGGTGGTGCTGCTGGAGGGAGGAACGCCGGCGATGGCAGGTGCGCACAGCAGCGATGGCTTGAACTTGGAGAGCTGATGGCTGCCGAACTGGTCGCTGAAGGTTGCGGGCGGCAGCTCCTCGGCAGGGCATCGCACCGTGTAGCAGATGGTCTGCGATGCTTCGCCGCCTGCGATGGCAAGAGGCCTGCCCCCGCTGAGCTCGACGATGCTCTTGCGAACGGGCAGGCAGACGTGCTTGGCCTTGGGCTTGAGCGTGCACCCTTGCAGCCCGTACTCGCTGCGCAGAGCGTCGAGATTGACCTGCGCCGCCTCGAAAGCCTTGTCGGTCTTGATCTTGTAGCAGAGCTGATGGTCGTAAGCGGGAGCTGCGGATGCAGACGCTGCCACCGCTGCCGCACAAAGCACGTAGACGAGGCCTATCAGTGTTCGCACGGCGACACCTCCTGCGATTGGCTTCTACACCGCAGGCGCACGCGATGTCCACTGGTGCGTGGGTATCAGCTCATCTCGCGGCTGAAGCGGATGGTGCCTTTCTCCATCCCGTCGGTGACGATCGAGAGTCCGCCGCTGCGGATCATCCACTCCAGACGGTGGTCGCGGTACTCGCGCACGAAGACACCGGGGGCCAGGACACGGGCAAGGTCCGGAATGCCCGCCATCGACGCCGTCGCCTCCTGCGTCGTCTGTGCCACCGACGGCCGCGCGTTGACGCGCTCCTGCCAGCTCGCCAGTGCGCTGCCTGCGCGCGGCCCGTTGCCGAAGGCGGCGGCGCCGTTGACGTACGGGATCACGCTGAGGTCGGCCCAGCCGAAGGCGGCGCCGTTCATCCATTCGCGACCGCCGAGATGACGCTCCAGCCAGGCGTTGAGGCCCGTGGCCTGCCGCGCCGCTTCGCCGAGCAGCTTGTCGGCGAGGTCGCCGGTGGCGCGCTTGAAGACGAGAATCTCCATGGCGCCCCAGTTGATCGCGTCGTAGTGCGTGTCGCAGACGTCTTCGAGAATGCGAGCGCGCGCGCGCTCGGCGGGCAAAGGCGGGAGCAGGGGAGGCGACGGCCAGCGGTCCTCGATGTACTCGAGGATGACGGTCGAGTCGTAGACGCAGGTCTCGCCGTCCACGAGCGCGGGAACTTCGGCGCGGGGATTGAGGCGCAGGAAGTCGGCCATGACGTCGTCGCGCCCGCTTCCGATCACGTCGGGTGTGACGAGCGCGAAGTCGACGGCTTTTTCGCGCAACGCGATCTTGCACTTCTGCGCATACGGCGAAAGGGGATGCTCGTAGAGCGTGATCACAGGTCGGCTTCTCCTTCTTCGAGCAGCGCCTCTCGCTCGAGCAGCAGGCGGACCAGGAGGTACAGCATCAGGCCGACGGGCCCTGCAATCAGCGTGAGCAGCAGGCACGGCGCGAGCCAGACGCGGCGGATCCCGCGACGAACGGCATCGCGCGCCTCCCACGCCCCGATGAACAGATCGAAAACGAGGTAGTGGACCCACCCCGCCAGCGCCAGGCGCGGGCTGTCGAAGAAGCGCAGCACGCCCTCGAGCGTGAAGAAGCCCGCGCCTTCGGGCACGTCGGTGCCGCTGACCATCAGGAACAGGTAGACGGCGCCGAGCAGGATCGGGATGAACACCGAGTGAACGATCCAGTGCGTCAGGCGCGTTCCGGGGTAGACGAGCAGCATGCCCCAGGCTGGAAGCACGCCGTAGTTGCAGAACAGGAAGAGGCGCTCGAGCTCGGGCTGCGTCATCGCTCTGCGCGCCGCGTCTCAGCTGGCTGAGGCCAGCTTGCGCACGACCTCGAGCGCTTCCTCGACGTGACGCGTGGCCTGGAGCTGCGAGTTGAAGACGTGGCGTACCACGCCCTGCTTGTCGATGACGTAGGTGACGCGGCCGGGAAGGATCCACATCGTGCTCGGCACGCCGTACCGCTTGCGCACGACGTTGCCGGCATCGGCGAGCAGCGTAAAGGGCAGGTTGTGGTGCTTGGCGAACGATTCGTGGGCCGCGACCGAGTCGCCGCTGATGCCGAGGACTTCGGCCCCTGCATCGCCGAAGTCCTGGTAGGAGTCGCGAAAGCTGCACGCCTCTTTGGTGCAGCCGGGCGTCTCATCCTTGGGATAGAAGTAGAGCACGACGGCCTTCCTGCCGCGGAAATCGCTCAGGCCCACTTCGCGGCCGTTCTGGTCGCGCAGGCGAAAATCCGGCGCCTCGTCGCCGACGTTGATGGTGCTCACGCTCGTTCCCTCACCTGGTTGCGGTTCCCCAATAGTTGAAGGTCATCGGGCGCGGGCCCGGCAGGTACATCGTCTCGAGGCTGGCGACGTGAAAGCCCGCGTCCTGCACGATTCTCGGCACGTCCCGGTTGAGACGGCAGCCGCCGGAGATGCGTCCCCACAGCGGATTGAGCCTGTCCTGCCATTTGCGCACGGACTCGTCGGGAGCGCGGCCGTGCTCGCAGAAGAACATCTGTCCGCCGCTGCGAAGCACGCGCCGCATCTCGAGCAGCGCCGAGTGCACGTCGGGAATGGTGCACATCGTGTAGGTGATGACGATGCTGTCGACGCTGGCATCCTCCAGCGGAATCTTCTCGCCCGACAGCGGCAGCCACTCGACGTCGAGGCCCGTCTCCTGCGCACGCCTGCGCGCGATCCTGCCCAGCTCCGGGGACGGGTCCAGCCCGATCAGCTTCTGCAGCCGGCTCTTGTCGTAGAAGGAGAGGTTGAGGCCCGAACCGATGCCGACTTCGAGCACGCGCCCGTGCGCCAGGGGCACGATCTTGCCGCGCTGGCGCATGATGCACTTGTCGCGCATCGCGTAATCGAGAAGGTGCGGCAGCACGTAGCGCGCATACAGACCCATCGAGGGCTATGTATGCCGGACCGATGCGGGCGAGCAAACCTCGTCAGGCCGGTCGCGACGCCAATGCCTGCATCGCCAGAGGGCGGCGTGGTCACCGCGCGGAATGCTTCGGTTCCATCGCGCCCGCGCTTGCTGCCGGGCCGGGGCCGCGGCAAGTCTTGGCGCAGGAGGTGCCCGCCATGGCCATCCCACGGTTCTCTCGTGACGTTGCCCCGGCCGCCGTCGTCGATGCGCTGAAAGAGCAGGGCTGCGCGGTGGTCGAACGGCTCATCGATGCCTCGATGACGGCGCGCGTGTTGGACGAGCTGGCGCCATTCATCGAGGCCACGGCGCCCGGGACCGACGATTTCGCCGGTCACAACACGCGCCGCACCGGCGGCCTGATCGCGCGCTCCGCCGCCTGTCGCGAGCTCGTCCTGCATCCGGTCGTTCGCGAGGTGGTCGGCGGGCTGTTGGCGGACGCGACCAGCTATCAGCTTCACCTGACGCAGATGATCGCCATCGGTCCAGGCGAGGGCGGCCAGCAGATCCATCGCGACCAGTGGGCGTTCGACTTCTTTCCGTTTCCCCGCGGCTACGAGGTCCAGTGCAACACGATCTGGGCGATGTGCGATTTCACGGACGCCAACGGCGCCACGCGCATCATCCCCGGCAGCAACAAACGCGAAGACCGGCTCCAGTTCGGCTACGAGGACACCGAGCCGGCGGAGATGCCCGCCGGCTCGGTGCTGCTGTACACGGGATCGGTCTATCACGGCGGCGGCGCCAACCGCTCGCAGTCCGTGCGCTACGGCCTCAACATCACCTACGCGCGAAGCTGGCTGCGCCAGGAGGAGAACCAGTACCTGGCCGTGCCGCACGACATCGCGCGAACGCTTCCCGACGATCTCCTGCGTCTCATGGGCTATCAGCGCGGTGCCTACGCGCTCGGCTACGTCGACGACCTGCGCGACCCTCTCGATGTTCTCAAGGGGCCCGGCCACGGCATGGACACGCGCCTCGGCGACCTCGGCAATGCACGCGACCTCCTGCGGCGACCCGGCTGAAACGAGAAGAGGGAATGGCGAGCACGCCATTCCCTCTCCTTCGCATCAGGCAAATGGTGCCCGGCGTCAGCGCTTCCGTTCCACCTGCACGACCTGCTGGAAGGTAGGCCTGTTCACCCACGGCATCGGATCGACTTCGACCAGTCCGAAGGGACGGAAGTGGATCTCCTCGCTGGCCGGATCGACGCTCCAGTCGTTCGGATCCGACGACGAGAACTCCGTCGTCAGCTCCGACACCGCCGCCTGCAGGCTCGAGACGAGCGCGGCGCGGCAGCCGCTGGCCGTTCCGTCGGCGCAGCGCAGCACCTGATACGGGCCGGTGACCGGTTCGCCCGCGGCCATCCGCATCGTCTTGTCGATCAGGCCGTAGTAGCCGGACTGGTAGGCCGAGCCGATGTCGCTCGGCTCGTCGTCGAAGCCGAGCGGGATGTCGCCGTAGTACGGCGCCAGCTGCGGCCCCACCACCGCATCGATCATCTCGGGGAACCAGGCGTCCATGATCGCCACGGCCGAGGTGTGGTCGTAGTCGCCGTTGTTGTCGCGGTCGCGACGCATCGCCCCCGCGGTGACCCAGTCGCCGAGGATGCCGAGGACCGTCTCCAGCCCGGGCTCGGTTCCGATCAGCTCGAGCGCCGTGGGCAGCAGCTCCTGTCCGCGCAGGTCGGTGTAGCCGGCATCGCCCATGATTCCGACCATCTCGGGAACGCTGACCTGGCCGGCCTCGAGCGCATCCTTCAGCCGCACCTCGAGCATGTCGACGCGGTGAACGCTGCTGAAGGAATAGTTGGTGTCGGCCGCCTGCCAGCCGCGCGCCGGCTTGTTGTTCCACGAGGTGAAGTAGCCCTTGGCCGGATCGAGCTCGCTCGGATGCTCGTCGGCGGGCACCAGTCCCTGCCACTCCCATTCGCCCGTGCCCCAGGAAGGCATGGCAAGGTCGACGCCCGGCGCGCGCTTCGGCACCAGACCGGAGTGGTAGTAGAAGAGCTCCTCTTCGTTGACGTAGACCCAGTTGAAGCTGCCGGGAACCAGGCTGATGGCGCGCTCGAACGTGCGCGCCGTGGCGGTCTTCTTGTTGATGCGCTGGAACGCCAGAGCGTTCAGGCCTTCCTTGAAGAAGCTGGTGCGCTGCTTGACGAGCGCCACCGGCGCGCCGTCCACCGTCGCCCTCGCGAACACGAGGCCATGGATGGTGCGCTGTACGGTCGCCGCGACGTTGTGCGGGTGCGAATCGCAGTAGTCGGGATCGGACTGTCCGGGGCCGACGCACCAGGTATCGACGCGCTCGTACATCGGCACGCACACGCCGTTGAACATGTATCCCTTCGACTCGATCGACACCGGCGTGACGCCGTCCGGCTCGCACAGCAGCTCGGCGCGCACGTCGGTGTTGTCGGAGCCGCCGGCGGTGGCGGTCCATGCGTAGTTGCGGCCGCGTCCGAGCACGACGTAGGGCGTGCCCAGGGGCGCGACGCCGCGCGTGTGGAAGCCGCCGCCGCTGGCGCTGAATTCGTAGAGCAGCTCCGGCACCAGGTAGGCCGCCTGCGGCCCGCCGACGAGAATGGGATGGTTGCCGACGGCCTTCTCGGCCGTGACCGCCAGGAAGTTGCTCATCGAGGGATGCGGGCCCTTGCGCTGCAGGAAGCGCGTGTCGATGAACGAGCTCTCCTGCGCCGGCATCGGGCCGGTGAACTGCACGAACGGCTCCGAGATCAGCGAGCCCGGGTCGGGCATCGCCACCGCGTCCGCATCGACCGTGCCCTGCACGTGGTAGGGGAACGAAAGATCCGTCGTCGCCGACGACTCGGGCTCCTCGAGAGCGCGCAGGTCGTTCCACAGGGCGGTTCCCGTGGCCTCACCGAGATCGGTCTGCAGCTTCTGCAACAGCAATGCGTTTTCGTGCTCGCCGCCGCCGCCGGAGCCGAAAAGGTACTCGAGCAGCACCGCCACCGCCAGGATGTCGATCTTCTTGAACGGCTCGACCGGCGTGCGCTCCAGGCCGATGTACTCAACGGGCGCGCGTGCGAACGGGTTCTGGTTCACCCACGTGATGAACGCGTTGATGCCGGCGACGAAATTCTGGATGTCGCTGTCGGCGCGCTTGCCGAGGCCTCCCGACGAGGCAATCAGATCATCGTACTGCTGCTGCAGATCCTCGTCGTCGTAGCCGGCGAACGCGTAGATGCCCTCGTCCTGCGACAGGATGAACGGATCGTTGCCCACGAACTCGGAGAGGCGGCCGCGTCCGGCGCGTCTGGCAAGGTCCATCGCGAACAGGCGGTCCCAGGCAGAGGCCAGGCCGATGCCGTACATGATGTCGGGACGGCGGCGCGCGGTGATGTGGGGAACTCCCCACTCGTCGCGAACGATCGTGACGCCGGGCCTTCCGCCTGCAGGGAACTGGCTATCGCTTCCGGTCTGCGCGATCGGAGCGTCCTTGAAGTAGTCGGCAAGGTCTTCGTCGACCAGCGTCATCGGCGCGTAGGTGAGCGCCGCGTAGAGCGGGCGCTGATCATCGACGTTGGGCGGCAGCTCGCCCGTGTCCAGATACGCCAGACCTTCGGCGGGCGTCAGGTAGCCGCGGTTGCCCGGCGGCAGGATGTTCATGAACAGTCCGGTGTCTTCCTGCGCGGCCGCGAGCGCGGGAGACAGAAATAGCGAGAGCGTGGCGGATGCCGCCACGAGCCGGCGCCGTAGGTGATGCACGATAGGAACCCCTCCCCGAAGAATGGCGCAGGCGATGCCGGCGCGGTGCCGGCCCCACGCCGACGCGTGCTTATACGCCGAGAAGGCGGCGCTTCACAACGAGAGGAATTTCCTCGATGGCGCTGTCGGTTGCGCTATTCGGGCATCCAGTTGCCGTGGAAGCCGAACGGCACGCGCTGGGGCAGCGCGATGCGAGCGACGGGCCTTCTGGCGAAGTCGCGGGCATCCAGGATGACCAGGTCGGAGCCGTTGCGGCCCTCGTCGTAGACGAAGGTCAGGATCCACCCTTCGTCATCGCCCTTGCAGGAAGGATCCGGCGCGAATACGCCCTCGCTCGGGTAGCAGCCCGGCCCGAAGTCGTGCTGCACGGAGCTGCCGGTCACCAGATCGTACTTGAGCAGGGCGTTGGCGGACGATTCCACGGATGAGACATTGTGCACGGCATAGCCGTAGCGGCTGGCGATACCCGTGCGGCGGTCGTCGACGCGCGGGAATTCGATGGCGCGATCGTCGAGCGCGCTCTCGCGGCTGTGTCCGGTCGCCAGGTCCAGCTCCCATCGATGCAGGCTGGCCGTGTCGAAACGGCCCGAGTCCGCGCGCCAGAGCTCGGGGTAGCGCGCGACGTCCACGACCACACGGTCGCCTTCCTCGAACGCGTTCATCGGATGAAAGACGTAGCAGGGATCGACCTCGAACCAGCGCACCTGCGAGGCATTGCCGCCGCGGGGCATGACTCCGACGCGCGCGCCGTAGTCGTCGCTCCAGGTGTAGGGCATCGTGCCCTGCATCGCGCGCATCAGGTCGAACACGATCGGCAGGTCCATGAAGATCACGTGGCGTGCGGTGATGGCGAAGTCGTGCATCATCGTCGGCCCCGGGACGTCGATGTCCTCGCTCTGCACCAGGTTGCCCGCGGCATCGGCGCGGTGGTAGGTCAGGTACGGTGGAAAGAAGCCGTAATCGAAGAAGTGCAGCTCGCCGGTGACGGGGCAGATCTTCGGATGCGCCGTCATTCCCGTCTTCAGGCGGCCGCCGAAGTCGAAGACGCCCTTGCTTTCCAGCTCACGTGTCACTTCGAAAGGCAGCGTGGTCTCGGCCAGCGCCAGCATGCGGCCGGCGTGACGGACGATGTTCGTGTTGCTCGGGCCGGCGCTCAGATCGCGAACGCCGTCCGGGCTGACGACGCGCGCGCCTTCGGTGAGCTGGCGCGTTTGCAGCCAACGGTTGCGGTACCACAACGCGCGGCCGTCGCCGAGCTCGACGCCGTGGAGCATGCCGTCTCCGAAGAACCAGTGCGGAGGCTGCACGTCGCGCGGGTTGGGACCGTTGCGGACGTAGCGGCCGCGCAGGACGGGCGGAATGGCGCCCTCGACCTTCAGGTCGAGCTCCGTGCGCTCCTCGGCGACGGGCGCGTAGTTCCCGCGCAGGAAGAACGGGACCTTTTCCTCGGCGGCTGCGGCTGTCGTCATGGCGGGACCTCCGTCTGAACGCCGTAGACACCCGCGGCATTGGTTCCGCAAGCCGCAGGAGGCAGGGTCGCTCGCGATGGGGGACCCGGCCGGCCGCGGACGCCGCAGCCGCTGCGCCTTGCGCCAACACTGCACGACCGCTCCGATGTCTGCCGAGCTCATGATCGACCGCCGCATCTCCCCGACCACGCCGTGCGCACGGGACGAGTCAGGATTCCGGCCGTTCATCCAAGGTCGCGAAACCGTCGGTGCGCGACGATCACGCCTGCGCGCAAAGCTCCGGATGGCGCCACAGCCGCGGTGGCTGCTCGCGGCGGGTGCGCTGTGCGCCGTCGTGGTGTCGGGATGCGGCGAACGCTCGGCCCCCGATGCGCCGGATGCCCCGGCAGCGCCGCCGACCTTCGTGCGCCAGGTCGTGGAGGTGACGCCGTCGGTGCACGTCGCCACCGGCTACGGCCTCGCCAACTCGGTGATGATCCGCGGGCAGGGCGGCGTGATCATCGTCGATGCGATGGAAAGCGCGGAGGCCGCCGCGCCCGTGCGCGAGGCGTTCCGTGCGATCAGCCCCGATCCGGTTCGCGCCATCCTCTACACGCACAACCATGCCGATCACGTCTTCGGCGCCGCGGTCATGGCGGGGGAGGATCATCCGGAGATCCTCTCGCACGCCTCGCTGGTGCCCGAGCTGCAGCGGCTGGCCAGCGTGACGCGGCCGGCCATCCATGCCCGCAGCATGCGGCAGTTCGGCACGCTGCTGCCGCCCGCCGAGGCGGGCGACTGCGGCATCGGCCCTCGCCTGCACGCCGGACCCGGCACGACGTCGGTTCCGCTGCTGCCCACGCGCACGTTCGACGGCGAGCGGCTGGAGCTGGAGATCGCGGGCGTGCGAATGCAGCTCGTGCACGCGCCGGGCGAGACTCCGGACCACATCTTCGTCTGGCTGCCCGAGCAGCGCGTCCTGCTGCCCGGCGACAACTACTACCACGCGTTCCCGAACCTCTACGCCATCCGCGGAACGGCCTACCGGGACGTCACCGAATGGGTCGCGAGCATCGATGCGATGCGCGAGCTGCGGCCGGCGTTCCTGATACCGGGACACACGGCGCCGGTGATCGGGGAGGCCGACATCCATGCGCGGCTGACCGACTACCGCGATGCAATCCAGTTCGTCCACGACCAGACGGTGCGAGCGATGAACGACGGCCTGACGCCGGAAGAAGCCGTCGCACGTGTACGGCTGCCGCGCGCGCTGGCCGACAAGCCCTATCTCGCCGAGCGCTATGGGCGGGTCGACTGGTCGGTCCGCGGGATCTACGCGGGCTATCTCGGCTGGTTCGGCGGCAACGCGGCGGAGCTGTCGCCGCTGCCGGCGGGCGAGCGTGCGCGACGCGTTGCCGCACTCGCCGGCGGCAGCGATGCGCTGCGCAACGCCGCGCGCGCGGCGTTGGATGGCGGCGACGTGCGCTGGGCGCTCGAGCTGGCCGACCACCTGCTCGCGCTGGGCGAGCTGACGGCGGAGGCCCGGCAGCTGCGCGCCGCGGCGCTGCGCTCGCTGGCTTCGCAGGAGACCAGCGCCAACGGCCGCAACTACTACCTGACGCAGGCGCTGGAGGCGGAAGAAAAGGTCGTCGTCGGCCAGCCCGATCCTGCCACGATGCCGCAGGAGCTGCTCGACGTGCTCCCCGTCGAGGGATTCCTGCGCGCGATGACCGTCCGCTTCGATCCCGAAAAGACGCTGCAGACGACCACGCGCGTCGGCTTCCGCTTCACCGACACCGGAGGCGAGTACGGTCTGTCGCTGCGCAACGGCGTCGCCGAGTTTCGCGCGTCGCTGCCGCCGGATGCCGACATGACGGTGACGACGCACTCGCAGATCTGGAAGGAGATCGTCACGCGCAAGCGCAACGCCACCGCAGCCTTCGTCACGGGCGACGTCAGCGTCGACCGCAACCGGCTCGAGCTGGCGAAATTCCTGCTGCTGTTCCGCTGATGGCCGGCGACTTCCACGGTGCGTGCGCGCATCTTGCCTCGGCGGACGAGCGCATGGCCGCGCTGATCGAGATCATCGGGCCGTGCACGCTTGTTCCTCGTCGCGGCCGCTACGCAGCGCTGGTGCGCGCGATCATCGGGCAGCAGGTTTCGACGGCTGCGGCCCGCACGATCTACGCACGCCTCGCAGCGGCTGCCGGCGGGCGCCTGACACCGGATGCCGTTGCCGCGCTTTCGCCGGCCGAGCTGCGAGCGGCAGGCCTGTCGGGACAGAAGGCGTCCTACGTGCGCGATCTGAGCGAGCGCGTGCTCGACGGACGGCTGCGCCTGCAGCGGATGCACCTGCTCGAAGACGAGGCCGTGATCGAGGAGCTGGTCGGCGTGCGCGGGATCGGGCGATGGACCGCCGAGATGTTCCTGATGTTCGTGCTGTGCCGGCCCGACATCCTGCCTGTGGACGACCTCGGCATCCGCAACGGCTTCCGCCGCGTCTACGGCCTGCGCAAGATGCCGAGCGTCGCCCGCATGCACCAGCTCGCGCGACCGTGGCGGCCGTGGCGGACGGTGGGCAGCTGGTACCTGTGGCGGGCGCTGGAACTGCCGCCTGCTGCACGAGCGGGCGATTGAGCGCCGGCCCGACGCGTCAGCGCTGCACCACGGCCAGCGCCATGTAGATCAGGCAGGCGATCTGGATCGCGAAGAACGTGAAGCGCACGTTGACCGCCAGCGCGCTGCCGGAGGAGACGTGTGCGAGCGTCTGGCCCACGCGCGCCAGCACATGGATCTGGGCGGCGGTTGCGAAGCTGCCGGAGGTCAGGCCGCTGACGTGGCCGGCCAGCACCACCGCCGCGAACAGCGGCAGGTTCTCGACGCAGTTGGCGTGGGCACGGTTGAGCCGCCAGTACGCGTCGCTTCCATGCGGCTGCCCCGAAGGAAAGCCGTTGGGTGCGACCTTGCCGCTCAATACTTGCGAGACGCGAATGGCGCCGATGGTGAGCACGATGCCGATGGTCCAGAACACGAAGCCGATCAACGCGTAGAGCGGTGTGGTCATCGAAGCCTCCTTGCCGATGACGGAGAAATCGACCGGAGGCAGACTCAATACAAGCCGAGCAGACGGCCTGCCATCGCGGCCACGGATACGGCCAGCACCGGCCGCAGCGCTCGCTCGCCGCCGGCAACCGCCGCACGCGCACCGAGCGATCCTCCTGCCGCGAATCCCGCCGACATCAGCAGCCCCGGCAGCCACGCGATCTGACCGGCCAACACGAAGACGGGAAGGGTGAAGATCGTCTGGATGAACACGACGGCGACCTTGATGCCGTTGGCGCGCATCAGGTCGTAGCCGCAGCGGGCCAGCACCAGCATCAGGAGCAGGCCGATGCCGGCCTGGAACGCGCCGCCGTAGGCGCCGACGACGAGCAGCCACATCCAGGCCGCGCGCCGCGACAGCACCCGCTCCTTCGGTTGCGCGCGCGGCGGCCGCAACGTCGGCGCCAGCAGCAGCAGCATGACCAGGCCGAAGGCGCGCTCAAAGGTATGGTCGGCCAGGTGCGAGACCGCGACCGCGCCGGCGGCGCCGCCGATAACCAGCGGCGGAAGCACGCGCATCGCCTCGGCCCAGTCGATCGCGCCGCGCCGTCCGAGCTCGGCCGCCGAGACCGCTCCCTGCACGAGCACGCCCAGTCGATTGGTGCCGTTGGCAACGGAGGCGGGAAGGCCGGCCAGAATGAGGATCGGCACGGTCAGCAGCGATCCGCCGCCGGCCAACGTGTTGACGGCGCCGGCCACCAGTCCGGCACCCACGAGCACGACGGCTTGTGAGGTTGTCATCGGCTCGATGCCGCGATTGTCTCAGGCAAAGGACGACGGTGGAAACTCCACAGCGCTGGTATGGCCAGGGCCTGGCCTTCGAATGCACCTCGTGCGGCCGCTGCTGCACCGGCAGCCACGGCTATGTCTGGGTGACGGTCGAGGAAGCGCGGGTGCTCGCCAAGCGGCTTTCGCTGTCGCTCGACGACTTCGGCCGGCGCTATCTGCGTCGCATCGGCAACCGCTACGCGCTGGTCGACGGGCGCGGAGGCGACTGCGTGTTCCTGGCGGGCAAGGTGTGCGCCGTCTACGAGGACCGGCCGATGCAGTGCCGGACGTTTCCCTGGTGGCCCGCCAACGTGGCGTCCGCCGAGAGCTGGCGTGCTGCCGCCGAGTGCTGCGAGGGGATCCGGCCGGAGGCGCCGGTAGTGAGTGCCGAGTCGATCGAGCACGCGCTCGATCAGTCGCGCGGCGCCGGTCTGGCAGTCGCCAGGCAGACCTAAGAGGCGCAAATGGACGAAAAATCGTCCCGTTGACTCCCCTTCGCATCCGTCCCATCTTCCGTTTCGTGAGCCAGGCAGCCGGCACGACCGTGGAATTCGATTTCGACGTCGAGGGCTTGGACCTCGACGGTCTCAACGCCGTCCTCGAGCGCAAGAGCGCGGAGGAGCGCATTGCGTGGGCCCTGGACGAGCTGAAGCCGCACATCATCCTTTCCTCCAGCTTTGGCGCCCAGGCCGCCGTCTGCCTGCACATGTGCACGCTGCAGTGGCCGGAGATTCCCGTCGTCGTCACCGACACCGGCTACCTCTTTCCGGAAACCTACCAATTCATCGACGAGCTGACCGAGCGCCTTCACCTCAATCTGAAGGTCTACCGTGCCGAGATCTCGGCGGCCTGGCAGGAGGCGCGCCACGGCAAGCTCTGGGAGCAGGGGGTCGAAGGCATCGAGCAGTACAACCGCATGAACAAGGTCGAGCCGATGCAGCGCGCCCTCGACGACCTCGGCGCCAAGGGCTGGATCGTCGGCCTTCGCCGCAGCCAGTCCAGCACGCGCAAGAACCTGAGCGTGCTCGGCGTGCAGAACGGCTACCTCAAGGTCCATCCGATCGTCGACTGGAACGACAAGCGCGTGTTCGACTACATGCAGGAGTACGACCTGCCCTATCATCCGCTGTGGGAGCAGGGGTACATCTCGATCGGCGACACGCATACGTCGCATCGGCTGGTGGATGGCGTGACGGAAGAGGAGACGCGGTTTTTCGGGTTGAAGCGCGAGTGTGGTCTCCACGAACCTTTCAAGAAGGACGGCGACAAGTAGACGCGGGCGCTGCGAGGCGTTACTCGAACTTGCCGTGTCTTCCGGCGCCTTGGGCGAAGCGGGTGGCGCCGTGCACGGTCTCGCCGCTCAGGATCACTTCGCGGCCTCGCAGCGTCTCGTTGCGCATCGCGTTCTCGTAGCTGAGGTCCCATTGCTCGTAGGCGCTGATGCGGTCGCTGCGCATGCAGCGTTCGGGGAAGGCGGCGATCTGCCGCGCGAGGGCTTCGGCCTCCGGGCGGGCCTGGCCATCTTCGACGACGCGGTCGGCGAGGCCGATCCGCAGCGCTTCCTCGGCGCCCACGGGGCGGCCGGTCAGGATCATGTCGAGGGCGCGGCCGTGGCCGATCAGACGCGGGAGGCGCACGGTGCCGCCATCGATCAGCGGGACGCCCCAGCGCCGGCAGAACACGCCGAAGACGGCGCTGCGCTCGGCAACGCGAAGATCGCACCAGATCGCCAGCTCCAGGCCCCCGGCGACCGCGTATCCGGACACGGCGGCGATGACCGGCTTGGTCAGGCGCATGCGGGTCGGGCCCATGGGACCGTCGCCTTCGATCCGGATCAGGTTGCCCTTGCCCTCGGAGACGCCCTTGAGGTCGGCCCCGGCGCAGAAGGTCCCGCCATCGCCGAACAGCACGGCCACTTTGGCCGACTCGTCCTCCTCGAAGGCACGGAAGGCCTGCGCAAGGGCGGCGGCAGTGTCGCGGTCGACCGCATTGCGGCGATCGGGGCGGAAAACAATGACCGTATGGATGCCTTCTTGAACTTCGACCCTTACAGACATCGCCGACCTCCGTGTAGAATGACCGCCGGCATTATCGCCATGGGGGGCCCAGTTTCCACGTAAGCAGCCCACTTTTGCGCTTGCGTCGTCGGGCAAACCGAAGAAGATCAGCGTCTGTGGCCCGATTCCTTGGGCCGGCAAGGAGAATGCGCACCATGCACCGACCCATTCCGAGGGCTCTAGCCACCATCCTTCTGCTCACCGCAGCGGGTTGCGCCCTGCCCGAGGTGAGGCCGTTGGTTTCCGGGCCCACGCCCGGACCTTCGCCCTACGGGCCATGGTACGAGCAGCACTGGCAGGTCAACGCCGTCATGATCGAGCCGGCCGATGCCGACGCTCTGGCGGCCGCCGAGGAAGCGGCGGCCGAAGATGCGGTGGTCGAGGAAGGCTACGCCGACACGGACGCTGCCGACACGGATGCCTACGCGGACGGCGGTGTGGGATCGGAAGATGCGGTCATTCCGCCCGACGACAACTACGAGCCGCTTCCGCCCTCCGAGCCCGGCGCGGCCAATCCGGCCGAGCCGCTCGACTCCTCGCTCGATGCGGCGCCGGCGCCGCCGCGGCGTCCTGCAGGCCCGGCGCGCACCGGCGATCCGGTTCGCTACTGAGCTTCCCGGCCAGGCGCCCTCCGCAGCGACTGCGGACGGCGCCTGGCCTTTTTGCATCGCCGGAGCATCCGGCGCTCTGCTCGCTCGAATACGCAGCTTCTGTTCTAGTCCATCGACACCGATATCGCCGAGCCTTTCGCGGGCTGGCAGGAGGACGAAACTGGTGAAGCTCATCTTCGCGCGGCGTCTGGTCTGCGCAGCAATGGTCGTTTCCTGCATGCTCACCGCTCCGGTGCAGGCGCAGCAGGCGCAGCTCGGACACGGAGCACGTTCCAAGGCCGCCGACGGCACCACCGTCATCTACGACAAGGTCCGCGGCGTTCACGTCGTTCCCGATCAGCAGAACACCTTCTACAGCGGCGACCGCTTCTACCGGCACATCGAAGGGATCTGGATGACGGCGGCCGCCAGCAAGGGGCCGTGGGATCTGGCTTCGCCAGTCGATGTCCCGCTGTCGCTGCGCGATGCATACCTGCCGCCGAAGAAGAAGGTCACGGCCAAGCTGCCCAACGGCATCGAAGCCGTCTACCAGCCCGAGCTCAAGGTGTTCGCCGTGCCCACGCAGGCCGGCGTTTATATCCACGACGGCCGTTACTACCGCTACGCCGACGGCGTCTGGCTGACCAGCGTCAAGATCGAGGGGCCATGGGAGCTGGCGGCGACGAAGAAGCTGCCCGGGCCGCTCAAGCATCGGGTCAAGCCGCCGGCAGCCGGGACCAAGGTGACGCTGCCTTCGGGCACCGTCGTCGAATACGACGCCGACCTGCTGATGTTCCGCGTCGTCGGACAGAACGAGGTGTTCCTGAGCGACGGGATGTTCATCACGCGCCGTGACGGAAAGTGGATGTCGGCTTCCGCGCCCGATGGAAACTACCTCGAGATGCACGCCCAGCGCGTTCCCGCCGCACTGAAAGCGCACTACAAGAAGACCGAACCCCGTCCTGCCGCGGCCAAGAAGCCGCCTGCGAAGAAACCCACGACCAAGGAAGAGCGCGAGGCGCTGCGCGTGGAGCGCGACAGGATCCGCGCCGAGCGCGACAAGCTTCGTGCGGAGCGCGAAGCGCAGCGGCGCGCGTCGCGGTCGCAAGCCACTGCGAAGGTGCGTGGCGCCGGCGGTGCCGAGAAGAAGCCCAAGCACGGGCCGGGCGCAGCAGCAGCAGCCAAGGCCGACAGGAAAGCGGACGCAGCAGCAGCCAAGGCCGAGAGGAAGGCGGGCGCAGCAGCAGCCAAGGCCGACAAAGCGGACGCCGCAGCAGCCAAGGCCGGCAAGGACAAGGCTGCCGCGGCAGCAGCAGCGGGCCAGGCACCGGCAGCCGATGCGCCTGCACCGGCCGTTACGCCGCCGCCCGCCACTCCGCCTCCGGCGGCGGCACCGGCGTCCGGTGCGCAAGAGAAGCCGGCGCAGCCCTAGCGGCCGCCGAGCCGGCGCGGAAATCATGAACTGTCGTCGTGGCGACGTGCGCTCGCCACGAGGCGCGGGGCTCAGCTCCTGCGCGGCAACCGTGTTTCCAGGTAGCGGCGCATCGCCGCCGTCGACTCCGCATCGGCGGCCGCGCCGAGCAGCGCATCGCCGTCGGCGAAGCTGGTGATGCCGGCGCTCATCGCCTGCACCACTGCATTGACGTGCTCCTTGGTGATGACCACCGGCACGGAGGGCTTGGCGGCGACCTCCTCGGCCAGCATGCGCGCTTCCTCTTCGACCCGCGCTGCCGGCACGACGCGATTGACGAAGCCCATCGCCTTTGCCTCCTGCGCGCTGAAGCGGCGGCAGGTGAGGACCAGCTCCTTGGTCATGGCCGGACCGATCTCGCGCACCAGGCGCGGGATGCCTCCCCACGCCAGCGGAATGCCGATGTCGACTTCCGGAATGAACATCACGGTGTCCTCGGCGACCACGCGCATGTCGCATGCCGCCATCAGCACGATGCCGCCACCGACGCTGTGGCCATGCACCTGCGCGATGGTGGTGGCGCGCATGCGCTCGACCGCGTCGGCCATGCGCAGGCCGTACTGCCCGACCTCGCGTCGATAGAGCCAGGTGTTGCCGGAGCCGGGCATGCCGGGCAGCAGCGGCGGATCGCGCAGATCCGCGCCCGCGCAGAACGACCGTCCCTGCCCGCGGACGATGACGGCGCGTACCTCGCGCTGCTCGTCGAACCAGCGCGCCGCGCGAGCCAGTTCCTGCAGCATCGTGGCACCCATGGCATTGAGCCGGTCGGGGCGCGCCAGCGTCAGGCGTCCGACCGCGCCGCGTGCTTCGACGATGATGGTTTCGAACGTAGGAACCTCGGCAGCTTCGCTCATGCGCCGCTCCTAGCGCGGACGCTGGACGGGCTCCAAAACCACCTCTCCTTGGCTGCCGGGGTGCCGGTCGCTACAAGGGCCGGCACATCGTGGCTTCCCGCTCCAAGACCTCTGCCGTCACCGGCCGGCGCGCGTCGACGGCTGCGCGCGTGGCGCTGGCGCTGCACGGCGGCGCCGGCGACGGCGATCCGGCCGCCATCGACGAAGCCGTCGAAGGAGCGCGACGGCTGGCGCTCGCCGAGGTGCTGGCTCGCGGCCGCGCGCTGCTTCACCGGGGCGTCGATGCGGTCTCGGTGGTCGAGACGTGCGTGGCCGCACTGGAGGACTTCGAAGGTTTCAACGCCGGGCGCGGCTCGGTGCTCACGACCGAAGGAACCGTGGAGATGGACGCCGCGATCGCCGACGGCGCCTCGCTGCGGGTCGGCGCCGTCGCGGCCGTGCGGACGCTGCGCAATCCGATCAGGGCCGCGCGCATGGTCCTGGATCAGAGCCGCCACGTGCTGCTGGTGGGCGAGGGCGCCGAGCGTTTCTGCCGCAGCGCCGGAGCCGAGACGGCGCCGCCGGAGTATTTCCTGGTCGCGCGTCCGGCTCGTGGCAGCAAGTCGGGAAACAAGGCACGCATGAAATCGGCAGCGGGCAAGATGGGCACGGTCGGCGCCGTGGCGCGCGATCGCAGCGGCCATCTCGCAGCCGCCACCTCCACCGGCGGCATCTCGCGCAAGCTTCCGGGCCGCGTCGGTGATTCGCCGGTCCCGGGCGCCGGCGTCTTCGCCGACGATGCCACCTGCGCCGTCTCGGCCACCGGCGACGGCGAAGCGATCCTGTGCGCGCAGGTCGCCCACGAGATCGACGCGATGCTGCGCCTGACCGACAGCTCTTTGCCGGTGGCCTGCGCCGCCGCGATGAAGCGTCTGGTGCGAGCGGGCGGCCGTGGCGGTGTGATCGCGGTCGACAGCACGGGCGCGGTCACCTGCCGCTACAGCGCACGCTTTCTTTACCGCGCATGGTTTTCGGGTGAAGGAGCCATGCGCGTGGCCGTCACATAGGCCATGGCGCCCGAAAGGGTCGGGCAGCGCTTCGAAGGAAGCGGCTTCCCGGCTGAAGCTTCTCCGGCTGGCGAGGGACATGCAGAGAACCACGACCGCCAAGCATGGCCCCAGCGCCTGGTCCCGCTTCTGGGGCGCCGCAGCCGCGTGCGCTTTCTGGCTGTCTCTGGGCGCCGCCTTGTACGAAGCGGCGGTTCTTGCGCCGCAGTGGGTGAGCTCGGCCGCCGACCTGCGGGCATGGAACCAGAGCGGCGTCCGTCCGGAGCCGGCGCGGCTGATGACGCCGCTGGCGGCGCTCGCGGTGGGAGCGACGCTGCTGGCGTGGCTTTCGAGCCTGGGCATTCGAAGCAGCCGGCGCTGGTGGCTGACGCTGGCGTTGGCGTGCGCGTCTGGTCTGGCATGGGCCGTCGTCATGGGGCTGATCCCCGCCGAACGCGGGCTTCGCGGCGCGTCCCTCACCGACGCGCAGATCGCCGAGCTGACCAACGAGTGGGTGCGATGGAGCGCGGCTCGCCTGCTCGTGCTGCTGCTCGGCGCTTACGCGGCGTACCGCGGACACGTGGCCCGCATCTTCGGCGCGGCCGTCACCATCACCGAAGCTCGCGACATGCGTCGCGGAGCCTCGAGGGACTTCGTTTTGAGCGACGAGGATCCCGACGCCATCACTCTCGGCGACGACTAGAAGCCTCCGCTCGATACCATTCCGCTCATCGCAGCGGCGGCCAGGCCGCCTCATGCTGCATCGGCATGCGTCTCGAAGCCAAAAAATAGGGGTTTGCACAGCCCGTCGCATTGACTACAGGCTTTTTTTTGCTGCAAGATGCACGCCTCGCGGAGCGTATTCCCGAGAAAAGCTCAAAAATCACCGGAAAATACGCTGGTTCCGCGAAAATGCGGGCCGTCACGCCCGGGAGAAGGAGTAAGGAGGCATGGCAAAGAAATCTGCACCGATCGCGGCTACGCAAACGAAGAGCCAGCTCATGGGCTCGATTGCGGAAGCCACCGGTTTGTCGAAGCGGCAGGTGGCGAGCGTGATCGAGGCCCTGGGCGATCACATCATCCGTCATCTCAAGCCCAAGGGCGCCGGCAAGTTCACCTTGCCCGGGCTGGCCAAGTTCACTGCCGTGAACAAGCCGGCCCGCAAGGCGCGCAAGGGCAAGAATCCGTTCACCGGCGAAGAGATCATGATCAAGGCCAAGCCGGCCTCGCGCGGAATCCGCATCCGTCCGCTCAAGGCCCTCAAGGACCAGATCTGAGACCTTCGGTTTGATTCTCTGCGGCGCAGCGTGGAAGAGGGGCCCCGGCGCCCTCTTCCACGCGCGGCGCAGGTGCGAGACTCTGCAGTGTTCCATCGGACCGACGACCTACGCATTGCAGGGCTCCGACCTCTCATCGCTCCCGCAATCCTGATCGAAGAGCTGCCGCTTTCGGAGCAGGCCTCCACCGTCATCGCCGACGCCCGCGAGCAGGCCACGCGCATCGTGCTCGGCCAGGACGACCGCCTGCTGGTGGTCGCCGGCCCCTGCTCGATCCACGATCCGGCCGCGGCGCTCGATTATGCGCGCCGCCTCCTGGCCGTGCGCCAGAAGCTCGCCGGCGAGCTGTGCATCTTCATGCGCGTCTACTTCGAGAAGCCGCGCACGACGGTGGGATGGAAGGGGCTGATCAACGATCCCGACCTGGACGGCAGCTTCCAGATCAACCGCGGCCTTCGCGTGGCGCGCCGCGTGCTGCTCGACCTCGCCGAGCTCGGCATGCCGGCCGGCTCCGAGTTCCTCGACACCATCAGCCCGCAGTTCATCGCCGACCTGATCTCCTGGGGCGCGATCGGCGCGCGTACCACCGAAAGCCAGGTCCACCGCGAGCTGGCCTCGGGCCTGTCCGTGCCGGTCGGGTTCAAGAACGGCACCGACGGCAACATCCAGATCTGTATCGACGCGATCCGCGCCGCGCGCAATCCGCACCACTTCCTGTCGGTGACCAAGCAGGGCATCTCGGCCATCGTCACCACGCGCGGCAACGACGCATGCCACGTCATCCTGCGAGGCTCGAGCAGCGGCCCCAATTACGACGCCGAAAGCATCGCCGCGGTGGCCACCAGGCTGCGCGAGCAGAGCCTGCCCGACGGCGTCATGATCGACTGCAGCCACGGCAACAGCCGCAAGGACTACAACCGCCAGTGCGAGGTCGCCTCGGCTGTCGCGCGCCAGGTTGCCGATGGATCGACGTCGATCACGGGCGTCATGCTCGAGTCGCACCTCGTCGAGGGACGCCAGGACCTCGTGCCCGGAAAGCCGCTCACGTACGGCCAGAGCATCACCGATGCCTGCATCTCCTGGGACAAGACGGTGCCGGTCCTAGAAGAGCTGGCGGAGGCGGTGCGCACGAGGCGCGCGCGCAGGTATTAACCGCTTCGGCAGGACGCCGATCCATCCCGACTCGAACGGCCCTGTGCGCGGCAGGGGGAAACAGGCGCGCCCCTGGCGATGCCGTCGCCGCGGCGCGATGGTCATTGAGCGGCGCTGTGGTACGCAGGGCGCGCCGGATCGTCCCATGGGAATCTTCGACCGACTCAAGCCGCAACCCCGCTGGAAGCACCCGGACGCCGCCGTTCGCCGGACGGCGATCGCCGATCTGGATGACGCCGTCGAGCTCGCGACGCTGGCGGAGCACGACCCCGATGCCGAGGTACGGGCCGCTGCCGTCGCCAAGGTCGCCGATCCCGTCGTGCTCGGGCGCGTGGGCGCCTCGGATGCAGACGCCGGCGTTCGGGATGCCGCCGCCGAGCGACTGCTCGCTCTGGCCCTCGATGCCGCAAATCCCGAAGCCGCCACCGCCGCCGGCCTGCTGCCGGACCTGCGGCGCGTCTCGGTGATCGCCAAGAGCGCTGCAGCCGATGACGTGCGCGCCGTCGCGCTGGCCAGATTGACGGACGAACGCAGCCTCGGCGGCGTTGCCCGTCAGGCCAGAGTCGAGAGCACGGCGCTCGCCGCTGCGGCACGTCTGACCTCGCCCGAGGAGCTGCTGGCCACCGCGCTGAACAGCGAGCACAGGGAGGTGGCGCTCGCCGCGTTCGATCGCGTCGTGCAGGCAGGACCGGCGGGCGCCGACGTGGCGCTCCTCGAGACGATCGAAGCGCGCGCGAAGCACAAGTCCGTGGCCAGACGAGCACGGACGATGCGGCAGGCCATCGAGGACGAGGAGAATGCCCGTCGTGCGGCCGAAGAGCAGAGGCGCAGCCAGGAGGCGTCATTGTGTGCCGCCGTGGAACGGCTGCGCGATGTTGCCGATCCCGATGGCATCGCCGCAGAACTGGCACGTCTCGATGCGGCGTGGGACGCGCTGGCCAGCACGGACGAGGCGGCAACGCAGCGATTCCGTGCGGGCGTCGACGCCGCACGGCTGCGCATGACTCAGCGCCGAAGCGAGATCGCGGCTGCCGCCGAAGAGGCACGCCGCCGCCGTGAAGCTCTGGCAAGCCGCGAGGAGCTCTGCCGGCGCATCGAAACGATCGAACGCCATGACGGAGGCGGGACAGACGGCGCGAGCGCAGGCGAGGCCGAAAGCACGGCGACGGTCGAGACCGTTCGAGAGCGCCTGCGCTCGATCGAAGAGGAATGGGCAGGGCTCGCGCCGCTTCCGGGCTACGAGCGCGACGTCGAGGGACTCACGGCGCGATTCGAAGCGGCGGCGCAGGCATGCCGGAAACGGCTCGAGCGTGAGGCGGCACTCCAGGACGCCCGCTCCGCGCTCGAGGCTCTCGTCAGCGAAGCGGAATCGCTTCCGACGCGCGACGGCAAAGCCGCCGCCGACCGCTGGCGGACGCTTGCACGCGAAGCGCAGGTGCTGGCGGCCATGTTGAACGATGCGTCCCGGCCGTCCTCCGATCTGATGGATCGTCTTGCCGAGGTCGGGAGAACGCTGGCGGCGCGCGAGACCGAGGCACGCGAGGCGGCGGCAAAGGCCGCGCGCGATCACGCCGCCAGGCTCGCGCAACTGGTGGCGCGCGCCAGGAAGGCGGCTGAAGCGGACACGATCACCTTGCGCGAAGGCGAACGACTGCTGCGGGACATGGCGACGGCCCTCGACAACGCCGGCAGAACCGAGAGGACCACGGACATCGCTGACGCTCTTGCGGTGCTGCGGACGTTGCAGGATCCGCTCGCGCGGCGCGTGAAGGAGCTGCGCGACCTCGACGAGTGGCGCAGGTTCGCCAATGCGCAGCGGCAGGAAGAGCTCATTGCGATGGCGGAAGCCATCGTCGCGGCTCTGAAGGCGGAAGAGGAGGCGGGCGCGGCCAGCGATCTGCCGGCCACCGCCAAAGCGCTGCGCGAGCTTCAGTCGCAATGGCAGAAGGTCGCCGACGTGCCGCAACAGAGCGCGCAGCAGCTGTGGAGTCGGTTCAAGGCCGCCGCCGACTTCATCCGCAGCCGTTGCGAGGTCCACTTTGCCGAGCTGCGACAGCAGCGAAGCGCCAGCCTGGCCGCCAAGGCCGAGCTCGTCGCACAGGCGGAAGCGCTGGCCGAGTCCACCGATTGGAGCAAGACCGCAGCGCGCCTTCGCGAGCTGCAGAAGGCCTGGGAGGAGACCGGGCCGGTGCCCGGCGATCAGGCGCGCGATCTGACGAAGCGTTTCCGCGCCGCATGCAATACGTTCTTTACCCGCCGCCGCGATGATCTGACCGCCAAGAAGGCGGAGTGGGCCGAGAACCTGGCGCGCAAGGAAGCGCTGTGCGAGCAGGCCGAGCAGTTGGCGGAATCGACCGACTGGGACGCTGCGGCCGCGGCGTTGAAGAAGCTGCAGGCCGAGTGGAAAGGCATCGGGCCGGTGCAGCACGCCAAGAGCGAAGCGGTGTGGAAGCGGTTCCGCGCCGCGGCGGACAGGTTCTTCGAGCGATACCACAAGCGGCACGAGCTGGCCGCCGCCGCGCAGCTGGCCGAACGCGAAGCGATCGTGGTCGCGATGGAAGCGCTCGCTGCGCTCGAGACCGTCCCCGACGATCTGGCCGGGCAGGTGCAGGCGCTGCGGACGACGATGGCCAATGCGCCGCACGTCGAGGGCGCCGGTATGCAGGCGCTGCGCGACCGATGGACCGCCGCCCTGGCCACGCTCGTCTCGCGCTCGCCTGCCGCCTTCGCGGGCACCGACCTCGACCCCGTCGCGAACCGCCAGCGCATGGAGCGGCTCATCGCGAAGGTCGAGTCGCTGCTCGGCGAAGACGCGCCGGTGGCGGCAACGGGCAAAACGGCCACCGAGGTGCTTGCCGAGCGGCTGCGCGCGGCGCTCGAGCGCAATGCGCTCGGGGCCCGTCCCGACGCGACGAAGTGGCGTGCCGCCGCCAGGGCGGTCGAAGAAGCGCAAGAGGCGTGGCGCCGGCTCATGCGACTGCCCGGGGCGGAGACGGACGCGCTCGAAAAGAGGTTCGAGGCCGCCTGCGCCCGCGTGATGGATCAGGTCAAGCCGCACGTCCGCTCTGCGGATGCTGCCGAGGGCGGTTTCGGCGAACGCGGCTCCGACCGCCGCTCCGGTCGACCGAAACGCTCCGGTGGCAGGCGCTGACGGCAGCCGCGTCGACGCCGGCGAACCGACGCGCCAGCCACATTCTCAGCCCGGACGTCGCAGCGGCAGGACGCCGACGTCGTAGACCGGCCATCCTCCTTCCTCGGCGCGTGCGGCTTCGTGCAGGCGATGCGGCCGCGGCTCCCGGCCGATCCCCAGATGCAGGACCTGCATCCCATGCAGCGTGGCCGCATCGGCGAGCAGTCGCCGGTGGCACTGCCACCACAGTGTCTCGGCGCACATCACGGCCACGTCCGTGCCTCGTGCGATGGCGAGCAGCTTCTCGAACGCTTGTCGAAACGACGGGGTGTCCATGTACTCGGCGTAGGCACGGAACGCTTCGACCTGCCACGCCGGGTGGCGCGTCTCGGCAACAGGCCTGGCACGCCGGCGGCCCCCCAGTTCCTCGCCCCACCACTCGTAAGCGATTCCCGCGCCCGGAAGCGACCTCTCCAGCGCCTGGCGCGCGAAGTGCGGGTGGCGCCGCGAGGCGGGGTAGCGGCGAACGTCCACGCATCGGCGGACCCGCGCCTCTTCGAGCACCGCTTGGAGTTCCTCGGTGGTGCGGGCGCCGTGGCCGACCGTGAAGAACATCCCGGTCCAGTAGCGGCGCCGCTCTGGCGGCGCCACCGACGGCGCCGCAATGCGGTCACGCAGCCTGCCGCGTCGCCGCCGCACGCCATTTGCGCGCGAGGTGAAGCGCTCGGCGGGTTGGCGCCGGCGCATTCACCTTTGCCCGCACGCCACGCTAAGGTCCGGGCCATGACATACGATCCATTCGCCCGTGGCCCCCACCCCGTAGGCGTTCGCACCGTCGATCTCACCGACGCTTCCCGATCGCGCTGGCTGCCGACGGAAGTCTGGTATCCCGCAACGGCGGCGCACGCCGGGAAGGACACGGCCGCCGAAACGCGCGACAAGTACGACCTGCTCCCCGGCTTCCCGCCGCTGTCGCAAAGCGCGGTGCGCGATGCCGAGGCCGAGCGCGGCAAGTATCCGCTGGTGATCTTCAGCCACGGCTTCGGCGGCCATCGCCGCCAGAGCACGTTCCTTTGCACACACCTGGCAAGCCACGGCTACGTCGTTGCCGCGATGGACCACACCGGCAACACCGTCATCGACATGGCGCAGATGACGATGCAGGTGATGATGGGCCAGCCGATGCCCGACATCGCGGCAACCATCCACGAGCTGATCCAGGCCCGCCCGGCCGATGTGCGCTTCGTCATCGACAGCGTTCTTGCCGGCAATGCCGGCGTGCCCGCCGACTTCGTCGACGAGAGCCGCATCGGCATGAGCGGACACAGCTTCGGCGGCTGGACGACGCTGAAGACGGCGGGACTGGAACGCCGCATTCGCGCGGCGCTTGCGCTCGCGCCGGCCGGCGGACCCGGGCCGCTACCAGCGGAGCCTCTGATCGAAGCGCTGGACTTCGCCTGGGGCCGCGACGTTCCGACCCTTCTTCTGGTGGCCGACAAGGACACGCTGCTGCCGCTGTCGAGCATGCATCACATCCTCGGCCGCGCCACCTGCACCAAGCGCATGATCGTGCTGGAGAACGCCGACCACATGCACTTCTGCGACGAGGTCGAGCAGACGCACGAGCTGTTCCGCTCGATGCCGCCGCCGGGCCCGCTCGCCGACGTCGCCAAGGGCGTGCCGCCGATCTCGGAGCTCTGCCCCGGCACGCACGCCTACGACTTCAACAATTCGCTCGGCCTGGCGCACATGGACGCCAACCTCAAGGGCAGCGAAGAGGCCGCAGGTTTCCTGTCGCAGGATCTACCGGCGGTCTTCGCCGAGCGCGGCATTCGCATCTCGGTGGTCTGAGAGCGGCCGGCGGCACGATGGACTTCGCGCCGGACGCCCAGAACGAGAGCATCCGCAGCGAGGCCGCGCGCCTGGCCGCCGCGTTCGACGACGAATACTGGCGCGCCAGGGATTCCGCGCACGAGTTTCCGTGGGAGTTCTACCGCGCCTTCGCCGAAGGCGGGTGGCTCGGCGTGCTGGTTCCGCAGCAGTACGGCGGGGCGGGCCTGGGCGTGCGCGCCGCCGGCACCCTGCTTCGCACCGTTGCCGCCAGCGCCGGCGCCATGAACGCCGCCTCCACGCTGCACCTGTCGATCTTCGGCATGGGGCCGGTGATCCATCACGGCTCCGAAGCGCTCAAGCGCAAGTATCTGCCGCCTACCGCCACCGGGGAGCTGCACGTCTCCTTCGGCGTCACCGAGGACGATGCCGGCACCGACACCTCGCGCATCCGCACCACGGCGGTTCGTCGCGGTGATCACTGGATCGTCAACGGGAAGAAGGTCTGGAACACCAAGGCGCAGCAGGCGCAGAAGATCCTGCTGCTCGCGCGCACTACTCCTCGGGAGGACTGCAAGCGGCCGCTCGACGGCCTGACGCTGTTCCTGGCCGACCTGGACCCGAAGTTCTGCGACATCCGCGAGATTCCCAAACTCGGCCGCAACGCCGTCAACTCGAACGAAGTCTTCCTGCGGGATCTGCCGGTCGAGGATGGCGACGTGGTCGGTGAGGTCGGCCGCGGCTTCCATCATCTTCTGGATGGCATCAATCCCGAGCGCATCGTCATTGCCGCCGAGGCGGTCGGCATCGGCGTGCGGGCAGTGGAGTGCGCGTCGCGCTACGCGCGCGAGCGCATCGTGTTCGGGCGGCCCATCGGACAGAACCAGGCGATCGCGCATCCGCTCGCCGACTCGCATGCCGAGCTCGAGGCTGCCGATCTGCTCTGGCAGAAGGCCGCCTGGGCCTACGACAACGGCCAGGAAGCCGGCGCCCTGGCCAACATGGCCAAGCTGCGCGCGTCGGAGGCGGGCTTTCGAGCGTGCGATCGCGCGCTGCAGACGCTCGGCGGCTTCGGCTACGCGTGCGAGTACAACATCGAGCGCTACTGGCGCGAGTCGCGCCTGATGCGCATCGCGCCCGTCTCCAACGAGATGGCGCTGAACTACCTTGCCGAGCGCGTGCTCGGCCTTCCCAAGAGCTACTGAGAAGCGCGGGCGTGGCCGTCGAGTATCCACAGGAGCCGCGCGTGGCCATCGGCGCCGTCGTCGTACACGACGGGCGCGTGCTGCTGGTCGAGCGCGGCAAGTCGCCATCCAAGGGTGCGTGGGCGGTTCCCGGCGGAAGCGTCGAGCTCGGCGAGACATTGGCTCAGGCGGTCGAGCGCGAAGTGCTCGAGGAGACGGGCGTGACGGTGCGCGCAGGCAGAGTCGTGCACGCTTTCGATGCGGTGGTGCGCGACGAACAGGGCCGCGTTCGCTTCCACTACGTCATCGTCGATCTGGAGGCTCGCTACGTCCACGGCAATCCGGTAGCGGCCGGCGACGCCAGCGATGCGCGCTGGTTCTCGATCGACGAGCTCGCGGGCGTGCGCGTACATCCGGTGACGATGGAGGTTCTGCAGCGCGCGCTCGAAGCGGCGCCTCGCTGATCGGTAGCGCAACGCACGCCAGCCGCAGCAGCGCGCTCTTTCGTGCGCGCGCTGGTTCGACACGTTCGAAATGCCCGAGTAGTCTGCGGTTACGTGGCGTTTCTGCGCTCCCACGATCTCGCCCGTGCATGCTTCCGCTTGGGGGCTTGCGTGCTCGTGCTGCTGGCGCCGGCATGCACCACCACGGCGTCACGCAAGCCACCGGGCGATGCGGTCACGACGCTGGCGCCGCGCAGCCCGGCAGAAGATCTGTTCGAGCGATCGCCGGTGCGTCTTCGCATCCGCAGCTTTGCCGCGCAGGCGTGGCGGCTGGCCGAGCCGAACTGGTCGCGCGTTCCCGAGCACGAGCGCGGGCGGGTGCAGAAGGTTTTCCTGGCCACGTTCGGCGAGGCCAACGTGGCCCCGATCGCCACTCGCCGGTTCATCGCTGCGGCGCAGGAGCCGGGTGCGCCGGCGAGCCAGGCGCTGGAGTGGTGGAAGCAGGGCGCCGCCGCCGAGATCAAATTCGCCGAGGCCACGGCCTCGCGGCCCCATCCCGAATCGCGGAAGGAGTTCCTCGAGCGCTACGCGTCGGTGCGCGAGAACGATGCGCCCGAGATTCGCATGTCGCGCATCCGCCGGCTGGCCGAGGCCACGCAGGCCGTGCAGTCGACGCTCGATCTGACGCACGCCATCGGGCACGCCGTGGCTCGCGTGATCAACGAGGTGTCGCCGCCGGCGCAGCGTCTGGACGATCGCCGCCTGGCCGAGACGATCCGCCAGGAGCGCAGCGACCGCCGCACGCTCGAGAGCTACGAGGCGGTGGTGCTGGCGGCGATGCTGCAGCGCTACAGCCAGGTCGAGCTGCAGGATCTGGATGCCTACGTCGCATTCGCCGAAAGCGAAGCCGGCCGCTGGTATCATCGCACGGCCTCGCAGGCATTGGTGGCGGCAGCCGAGGAGGCCGCGCGCGACATCGAGCGTACGCTGGCTCAGACCGAGCCGAGCGAGCCGGTGTTCGACGCCGACTCGCTGCTGCTGACGCTGCCCTCGGGGCGCCGCGTGCGCATGCTGGGCGTGGTGGGCATGCGGCTGGATGCGCTGCCGGCCATGATGTTCCGCTACGAAACGTTTCTTCCGATCGCCGATCTGGCCGCGGTCAGGCGCGAGGCGGGGGAGGTCTGGGAGCGTGTGCGCAGCGACGTCGAGGCGCTGGGAACCCGCGCGGTCGTGCTGCAGGCCACGGGCTCGGTGGCCGGCTGGGTCTTCACCAAAGCGTCCTCGCGCAGCTTTGCGTGGCGCCGCGACGGTGAAGCCGGATGGGTCCCGATCAAGAACGGCCCGGGCAGGAGCCCCAATCCCCTCGAAAGCCTTCACGACGAGACACTGTGGAGCGTACCGCCCTGACCACCACGACCACGCTCGAGCTCGCACCACTCTCGCGCACCGCACGCCTGCACGCCAACGGCCTCGGTGGAATCGTCCTGCTTTTCGTCGCGCCCGCCTTTCTGGACGCACTCGATTCGACGCTCGGTCTGGCCGTTGCCGGACCTGCGTTCCGCACGACCATTCGTCTGGCGGCCGTCGGCGTTCTCGCCGCGCTGGCGTATTCGCTGGCCAGGCGCGCTCGCCGCGCCCGCATCGTCTTCGAACAGGACCGCCTGCGGGTCGAGGGCGTCAGCCACCAGCCGCGCATCATTCCGTACCGCGACATCACGGCGGCACATGCCTACGGCAGCGGCGCAAGTCGCCGCGCCGTTCTCGGCGTGCGCACGAGCCTGCCGGTGTCGCTGCCGCAGGCCGCGTTCGCATCGGCCGGCGCGCTCGATCAGTTCCTGGCCGACCTGAGCACGCGCGTCCGCCAGTCCAGCGGCGATCGCGAGTTCGAGGCGTTCGTGCGGCGCAGCCAGCTGGGCGAGCAGACCTCGCGAGGATGGATCCCGATCACCACGAGCTTCATCGTTCTCTGCGTGGTGGCGCTCGCCGTGGCCATCGCTACGCGCGTGCATGCCGATCCGCTGGGGATGCTGCGGTTCGGTGCGCTCTCCAGCGCGATGGTGCGAGCGGGCGAGTACGAGCGCGTGATCAGCTACGTGTTCGTCCATTGGAATCTGACACACCTGTGGGCCAACGTCGCGCCGCTGATTGCGCTCGGCTGGACCGTCGAGCGCCTGCTCGGATGGCGCTTGTACGCGCTGATGCTGCTGTCGGTGACGCTGGTGAGCTCGATGCTGGCCATGTCGAGTGGTGGCGGCGTGCTGCGCGTGGGCGCCTCCGGGCTGGTCTGCGCCGCCTTCGGCATCCTGCTCTACCTCAACGTGCGGCGCAGCCGCGAGCTGCCGCCGCTTTCGCAGGTGCCGATGATCCTGTGGGCGATGCTGCTGCTGGTCCAGGGATTTCTGCTCATCGGCTGGATACGCGCCGGCTCTCCGTCCACCGGCATCGATCATCTCGGCCATGCGTTCGGCTGGATCGCGGGAGGCGCGGTGGCTGCGGCGGCCACCAGCCGCCGCTCGCTGTGGGAGCTGCGATCGTTGCGGACGTCGGCGCTGCGTGCAGGCCCATGGATCGCGGCGGGCGTTGCCTGCGCCGCGCTCACGACCTCGGTTCTTCGCGCGGTCGGATTCACGCGTGAGGATCGCGTGCACGCCGCCTCGGTCCTGCTGACGGCGCCCGAGACGCCGCCGGCGCTGCGCGGCGAGCTCGCACGCCAGACCATCGCCTCGCCTTTGTCGGCGCCCGAGCAGCTGCGCAAGGCGCAGCACGCCGTGCGCATGCTTCTTCGCAGCAATCCGTACGATGGGCGCCAGCTCGATCTGCTTGCGCGCGTGCAGTCGCGGCTCGGCCACGACCAGCGGGCGATCGAGACGGCACGAACCGCGCTGCTGTGGCATCCCGACAAGCCCGCCGCCGCCGAGCATCTGGCGCAGCTGATGTGGCGCAACTACGAGCGGCGCGGCGCCCTGACCCTCGGCGGCCCGGCGCCGACGCTGGAGCTGATCCGAGAGGGCGGCGCGGTTACAGCCCGGCTTTCCGCGCTCGAGGCCGCGCAGGGCCGCCGCGGCCTCGTGGCCTATATCGTCGTGCACGCCGGCAATCAGCTGGGCGGCCTGCTCGTGCTACGCATCGGCGGCGACCTGCGTCAGTCCTATGTTCTGGGCCACGTGCCGGATTGGGCGCTGCAGGAGCGCTGGACGCTGACGACGGTGGCGCGCACCGCCTTCGAGCTGGTGGACCTGCCAGCGGGCGAGCCGGACGTGGACGGATTTTCTTTCGGCAAATAGGCGGGGTCGCCGGCCAGGGCCCTTCCAGCCCGCCCCGCCACTGCGGCATACTCGCCGCTCCCGCTCTACCGTTCGGATCAGGAGGTTCGCCATGGAACAGCTCAGCGGACTGGATGCTTCGTTCCTGTACTTCGAGACATCCAACGCGCCCACGCACATCGGCTCCTTCGCGATCTACGATCAATCCACCGCGCCCGGCGGCAAGGTCACGTTCCGCGGCATCCTCAAGAACCTGCAGAGCCGCCTGCACCTGGCGCGATGCTTTCGGCAGCGCCTGGTGCACGTCCCCTTCGACCTCGACCATCCGTACTGGCTGCAGGACCCGGACTTCGATCTCGAGTTCCACGTCCGGCACATCGCGCTGCCAGCGCCGGGCGACTGGCGCCAGCTCTGCATCCAGGTCGCCCGCATTCACGCGCGCCCCCTCGATCTGTCCAAGCCGCTCTGGGAGATGTACGTCATCGAAGGCCTGGACTCTGTAGCCGGTGTGCCCAAGGGCAGCTTCGGCGTACTGACCAAGATCCATCACGCCGCCATCGACGGCGTTGCCGGCGCCGAGCTCGCGGCCGCGGTTCACGATCTGGAGCCCGATGCGAAGCCGCTGCCGCCTGCGGAGGCGTGGAAGCCCGAGCCGATCCCGAGCGCAAGCGAAATGATGCTCAAGGCGGCGACCGGCATGGTCGGCAACCCGTTCCGCGCCGCTCGAACGATCGCCCGCACCGTGCCGGGCATCGCCAGCATGCTGTGGCCTTTTGGCGGCGAGGAGGTCGAAGGTTCCGGTCCGGTGCCGCGCACGCGCTTCAATGGCGTCGTCTCGCCGCATCGCGTGGTCGAAGGACGCGAGTTCTCCCTCGAGGACATCCGCGAAATCCGCAGGCGCGTTCCCGGCGCGACCGTCAACGACGTCGTGCTGACGATCTGCTCGGGCGCCTTGCGCCGCTATCTGCAACATCACGGCGAGCTGCCGCAGGAGTCGCTGGCCGCCATCGCTCCGATCTCGGTGCGCGGCGAGTCCGAGAAGGGCGCACTCGGCAACAAGATTTCGGCCATGTCGGTGACGCTGTTCTCGGATGTCGCCGATCCGCTCGAACGCCTGGCCAAGGTGCACCGTGGCACGCGCAGCTCCAAGGCCACCGCCGAAGCCATCGGCGCGCGAACCATGACCGACATCACGCAGTTCCTGCCCGGCATGCTCGCCGGCCTGGCCGCGCGCGTCTACACCGGCCTCGGGCTCGCAAACCGCGTGCGACCGATCCTCAACACCGTCATCACCAACGTGCCGGGGCCGCAGATTCCGCTCTACTTCACCGGCGCCCGCATGGTGTCGCTCTATGGGCTCGGGCCGGTGATGGACGGCATGGGCCTGATCCATCCGGTATTCAGCTATTCGGGGCGCATCAGCATTGCGGTGACCGCATGCCGCGTCCAGATGCCCGATCCCGGCTTCTACGCGCAGTGCCTGCAGGCGTCGTTCGACGAGCTGCTTACGGCGGCGCGCGGACCGGTGCAGGCGGTGGCGTAGCGCGCGTCGTCCGCAGAGTTGGCGTGCTCGGCAAGGTCTTCAGCGACTGGTCGGCATCTTCACGACAGGCGCAATCGCCAGCTACATCTCGGCAAATGCAACGCGCTTCTCGATCCTCACCACGCCGTTTGGATCCAGCACCCGCAGCACCACCGTCGGCTCGGGCGCATCCCAGTCGATCTCGATCTCGCCAAAGTTCGCACTCGTCAAGGCCCCGCCGACACGATTGGCGTTGGCTGCCGGCCGATGAATGGGCAGCGGGCGGTTCAGGCTGCTGGTCGTCAAATCGTACAGGACGCGACCGCTGGGCAGCGTCGTCCGCGACAGCTCGGCAAGGTGGCGGTCGCCGCTGACGAAGATGGTCGGGACATCGCCTGCGTCCTCGACTTCGTCCATCAACCGATCCTGCTCGCGCGGGAAGTTGCTCCAGCTCTCCCAGCCATGCTGCTGCGCGAGCACTTGAATGCTGGAAGCGATGATTCTGACAGCTGCCGGTTTGCGAAGCTCCTCCTCCAGCCAGTCCCACTGCTCTTCGCCCAGGACGGTGGCGTCTTCGTCCTCGGTGGCTACGTACGGCCCGCGGCCGCGTACCGGCAGCACCCACGTCCGGTCGCGTGCAAGCGGGCTGCGAAACGTGCGCGTGTCCAGGAGAATGATGTGCACGGCGCGCCCGGGCGGACCGATGATGACCGAGTCGTAGACGCCGTCGCGCCCGCGCCGCTGCTCGGATGCGTCCGGATCCCAGGCGGCCAGGAATATCTCCTTCGCCTGGTGCCGCAGCGGATTGTCGGCGCCCGCGTCGTCGAGCCCGTAGTCGTGATCGTCCCAGGTCGCCAGCAGCGGCACGCTTGCCAGCAGGCTCTGCACGCCGGGCCGCGCAAGCTGGCGCCGGTAGTGCGCGGCCAGTGCGTCGACGCTGGCAGCGTCGGCGTAGACGTTGTCGCCGATGAGCAGCGCAAGATCGGGCTGCCGCGCGAACACCGCGTTCCAGAACGGCTGCGGGCGGTTCTGGTCGAGGCATGAGCCGACGAAGATGCGGCGCATCGGCCCGACGGGCATCGGCGCCCTCGGTAGCGCGGCGGCTTCCGGGAGCAGTTGTGACGCGGTCGGCGCTAGCTGCGGGGCCACCGCCCGCGAGGGAGCGCCGCAGGCCACCGCAAGCAGCAGAAAGCCGACGCCCAGGAAGCGCATCACCGCCGGCTCGGTCTATGCCAGGTTATGGAAGACCTTCTGGACGTCGTCGTCCTGCTCCAGGCTGTCGGCCAGCTTGAGCACGTCCTTGGCCTTGTCTTCGGGCAGCTCCATCGGCGTCAGCGGAATGTATTCGGACTCCGCCGACAGCGGCTTGATGCCGCGGTCTTCCAATCCCTTCTGCAGACTTCCGAAGTCCGTGAACGCGCAGCGCAGGATGAGCTGCGGCTCGCCCTTCTCGCCCGTGCCTTCGCCCATCTCCTCGAGGCCGTGCTCGATCATGTCCAGCTCGAGGTCATCCTGATCGATGCCCGTGGGGTCGAGCCGGAAGACGCCCATGCGCTTGAACTGGAAGCTGACGCTGCCGCTGGCCCCGAGGTTGCCGCCGTTCTTGGCGATGATGTTGCGCACGTTCGCGATGGTGCGCGTAGGGTTGTCGGTGGCCGCTTCGACCAGCATCGCCACTCCGTGCGGCGCGTAGCCTTCGTACAGGATCTCCTGGTAGTCGGCGACGTCCTTGCCCGCGGCGCGCTTGATGGCGGCCTCGATCTTGTCCTTGGGCATGTTGACGGCGCGCGCATTCTGCACCACGCGCCGCAGCTGCGGGTTGCTCGCGGGGTCGGGGCCGCCGGCCTTGACGGCGATGACGATCTCCTTGCCGATGCGCGTGAAGGCTTTCGCCATCCGGTCCCAACGCGCGAACATCGTGTGCTTGCGGGTCTCGAAAATTCGTCCCATGGCGCACGTCCAATGCTGATTTTTGGCGGGTTTGGCAAACTCCCCGGCCGCGGGCGGCGGCGCTGTCGCCAGTCAGGGCGGAGCGCCGACAGTGGCACGAGCGACCGCGCAGGCGACCTGGTCGCTCGTCGCGGGCAAGTGTGAAAGCTGCAGTCCCGGACTGGCATCAGGTCGGGCGGCTGAGCATCGTGCCGGTTGTGAAGATCACGCGAATCCGACCGGCGCTCGCTGCTCTGCTTCTAGCCTGCTGCGCCCTTGCCTGCGGCCCTAACGTCCACTTGCGCGAGTATAAAACCTTGCCGCGTCCGCATTACTGCAACCCGACGATGTTCGGTACCGAGGATGTCGTGCCCGCAGGCGCGTTGCTCATGGCGGAAATGGGTCTCGGTGAGACGGGCTTCTCCAAGGATTGCGACGTGGGCCGCAACAAGCAGCGTCTGCGTACCTATGCATGCAGAATCGGCGCCGATGCAGTCAAGATCGTGAAGGAGCAGTATCCCGACCTGATCAGTACCTGCTATCGCGTGCGCGCGAAGATCTACAAGCTTCCGGTTGAGCAGCCGCCGTCCTGAGGATCCACCTGCCGCCGGCGCCGCACGACTCCGCGGCAGGGCACCGTCGAGCACGGCGATCGTCACCGGCGGCAGCGGAACGGTGCGGCCGAGCAGGATGCGTCCGTACGTTCATGGTGCGACGAGCCTCGTCATCGCCGCGTCGACGGCGCGCAGGTCGCTCGCGGCCGTCATGGGAATTCCCGCCAGCTCCAGCGTGACCACCAGCGGACCCGGGGCGGCACCCGAGAGGTCCACATCCTTTGCCGCCATCATCACCGAGGACCGTCCTGCGGCGCTGCTGACAACGCGCATGCGGCGCACGCCCTCGGCGAGCGTGCCGCTGCGATCGAAGAACCTGGCGCTGGTGCCGCTGGCGCGCACTTCCTGGTCGGCCGCCTCGACCGTAGCGGTGAAGAACGGGCCGCTTTCGTCTGCGAGCGTCACCGACAGCGTCTGACCGATCAGGCCAAGCGAAGCGAGATCGATGGATGCCTGCAGCTTGACCAGGAGGCTGCCTTCGCCGGTGATCGCAGAGCGCTCGATCCTGACGCGCCGGACTGCGAAATCCGGAACCGATGCGACCTGCGCCAGCGGTCCCCGATTGCCGGCTTCATCGACCGCACGCACCGCGTAGAACCTCTCCTCCGGCATCGGAGCGAACGTCGTGCTCTCCTCGCTGCCGGAGTCTTGCGGCGCGGGCAGCGAGATCGGCGTGGCCGCGCTCGCGTTGGCGTAGGTGATGGGCGCGTCCGAGGCGAGCAGCTCGTACGACGCAGCCGTTCCGCAACGACCGTCGTCGCCCGGCGCCGTCCAGGCCAGCACGACGTTGCCCTGGTCCAGGACGAGGCTGAGATCGTCGATACGCGCCGGCCGGCGCGTGTCGGTGCCGAGCGCTCCCGTGTTGTGCTCGTCGTGGTGGAACGTCCGCCACTGGTCGTTGACGGCAGCGCAGGCGTCGCCGGCCATGTCCCAGACGAAGATGTTGCCGAGGCGCGTGCTGACGACGACTTCGAGATCGCCGTCGTCGTCGATGTCGCCGACCAGCGGAGTCGAGATCACCCACTGCCCGGTGAACTTGGGCCAGCCCGCCGGCTCCAGGCCGAGAGCGTTGAACGCATGCACCCAATAGCCGCCGCTGCTCACCAGCATCTCGGGCAGGCCACCCGGCGCACCGTCGACGTCGGCCACCGATGCGCTGGTGAAGAACTGCCAGTCCTCGACGACGCGCGGGAAGGCCGGCTTGTGCGCGGCGGTGGCCGCGTTCCAGACGGAGAAGTAGTGATCGAACGGAGTAGGGGTGCCCGAGCCGATGGCCAGCCCGGCGATGCCGTTGCCGACGGTGCCGGCCATCAGGTCCACCTGTCCGTCCAGGTCGACGTCGCTGAAGGAGGGATGGGCGACGTAGTAGTGCACCGGCGCGTCACTAGGCTTGCCGAGCCCGCCTTCGGCCGTTTCCTCGTCGCCATCGCCGCCGGCGCCGGTGCTGCCCATCGCGCCGTTCATGGTCGCGAAGACGCTGCCGTCGTGGTTGAAGACGGTGGCGTCGCCGACGAGCAGGCCCGATGCGATCTCGAGCGTGCCGTCCCCATCGATGTCGGCGGCGGCGGGGCTGGTTCCGACGCCCTCGGCCACCAGCGGCACCGCGTCCGGCGACAGCGACGGCAGCGCCACCGGCCAGCCGGGCTCGATGCTGCCGTGCTCGTCCACTGCATAGAGCCGGCCCGAGCCGCCCTGACCGGCAATGTTGGGCGTGCCGTAGGTTTCGTTGGTGCCGAACACCATCTCGATGTCGCCGTCGTCATCGATGTCGGCGACCACCGGCACCGAGATGATGTACTCGGGGCGCTTGCTGCTGACGCCGCTGCTGGAGGCAGGGTCGTAGATCGCGACGGGGAAGGGCGCGCGCCGCGTGCCGTCGCTGTTCCACACGTAGAGCTTCTGATCCCACGCGCCCGCCACCAGCTCGAGCTTGCGATCGCCGTCGAAGTCCACGAGCGCCGGCACCACCAGCACCGGCTCGCCCTTGGCATTGGGCTTCTGCACCCCGCTGTATTGATCGCGCGTGGCGCCGATGTCGGTGGAGACCGGAAAGCCGTCCTGCACGCCGCCGTCGGCGTTCCAGCAGTAGACCTTTCCGTCGTAGCTTCCCGAGCAGATCTCCTGCATGCCGTCGTCGTCGATGTCGCCGACGCTGACGCCGCCGATGAGCGAGGAGCCGACCACCGGCACCTCACCGTTGCTTTCCTCGCCGTCGTACGCGGGCGAGCAGCAGGTGGGCAAGGCAGGAAGAGGGTCGGTCGCTACGGGGAAGCCGGGCAGAACGCTGCCGTCTTCGCGAAACGCGTACACCTGGCCGTCGGCGGTGGACAGGATGATCTCGAGCTTGTTGTCGCCGTCCAGGTCCACGAGCTTCGACGAGATCGATTCCAGCGAAGCCGGCAGCGTCTGCGGCCACCCGGCATGGGCATCGGCGTCAGGCCGTCGCACCCACACCTGCATGCGATCCTCGCCCTCGTTGCCGAGGTCGTCGGTGACGCGAAGGCGCAGCGTGTAGGCGCCAGGCGTCAGCGCGGTGGTGTCCCAGTCGAAGCTGAAATTGCTGGCCATGCTCGCGGACGACAGCGCCGGGTTGCTCATCTGGTCGTCCGCCGCCAGCAGCGGCGTCCATGTCGTCGGCTGCACGCCCTGGCCGACCTCGAGCACCACATCGAACGAGTCGGTCCAGCGCGCGTTGGCGTAGAAGGCGACGGCGGCCGTGCCGTCGACGTACGTGAACCAGTCGGGCGAGTTGATGTCCGCTTCCGGCGGAATGGTGCCGGGCGCGACCATGTCCACCGCCGATTTCGCATTCATGCGGCCGTAGCCGGTGTAGCGGTCCCAGCCCTCGGCCAGATGATTGGTGTAGGGGCCGGAAGGATCGTCCGCGATGACGACGTCGTCGGCGGTGCGATCGATGATCTGGCGCACCTCCTGCGCCGAAATGTCCTGCAGCGCCAGCCCGCTCGCATCCAGCACGCTGGCCTCGATCAGCTCGCGAGCGCGCGAGAACACCAGCGCGGCCACGCCGGCCGCGTGCGGCACGGCCGAGGAGGTGCCGCTGGAGTCGCCGAAGCCGCCGCCCTGCGAGGTCGTGGGCGAGTCGCTCGGCGCCACCACGTCCAGCTTGGCGCCGTAGTTCGAGAAGTTGGCCTTGCGAAGGTACGTCGTCACCAGCTCTTCGTTGTCGGGCACCACGGCGCCGATGGCCATGACGTCGTCGAACTGCGTCTGGAAGTTGTGGTGGAAGCTGAACTCGTTGGCCGACGCCGAAACCGCCAGCACATTCTTGCGCGTGGCGTAGTCGAAGGCGGCGCGCGTGGCGCTGGAGGCGCCGGTGGCGCCGAGCGCCATCGTGATGACCGAGTGACCGTGGTCGGCCGCCCACACGGCGCCCTTGGCGGCGCCCTCGGTCTTGTGAACGAACGTGTCGTCGACGCGGACATTGGTCAGCGGACAGTCCGGGCAGATGCCGGCAATGCCGATGCCATTGTCGGTCTCCGCGCCGATGAAGCCGTTGCGGCCGGTGCCGTGGCCGAAGTCGCGGTGGTCGTATTCGTCGCCGTCGTCATCGTCGGCGTCCCAGCCCGAGATGTCGTCGATGAAGCCGTTGGAGTCGGTGTCGATGCCGTCCTCGAAGACGCGCAGATCGCTGCGCGAGAGGACGCCGGGAAGGATGGTGTCGGTGAGGCGTGAGTCGCCGGCGAAGTCCTGCACGTTGAAGACGCCATCGCCGTTGCAGTCGTGCGGATCGTCGACGGGAGGATTGCATGCGGCGCCGTCCGGCACCGGCAGCTCGCCGCGGTTGAGCCAGATCTTGTTGCGAAGGTCGACGTGGTCGTAGTTGACGCCCGAGTCCAGAATCATGACGACCGTGTCGGGCCGTCCGGTCGTGGCCGACCAGGCAAGGTCGGCCGAGATGCCGCTGGCGTGCGGGACCGGCGGAAAGTTGGCGCTGTAGCTGAGCAGGTTCCACTGGCCGGTCGGCGTGGCGCAGGAAAACCCGGCCTCCGGACACGGACCGTCGGGCTCGAACTGCGGGTCATCGGGGGGCGCCGGCGGAAAGGCCACGGCGCTCAGGCCGCTCGCGACCAGACAGACCGTAGCGAGAAAAACGAAAGCACGACGACACGTTGCCGGCATGACGGTCCCTCCGGGGAAGCATGGCGCCAGGCGGCGCGCCGATAGCCCTGCCGACGGCAGGTAAGGCCATCTAGAATGCTACTTACGGGGGCGTCAACGGGGTCGGGGGGAAAGAATCCAGCTAAAGTCCGCTATCGGACATGAGCTTCCGGAGGTTGTCACGAATCGTCGACTTCATGTCGCCGCCGAACAGTCCCATCGTCAGGTCGCTTAGCGAATGTGCTCGCAGCTGGACCTCTCCGCTGGCGGCGTCGACCGCCGTCAGCGTCGAGTCCACGCCGCCCGTTCCACCGACCCCGGCATATCGAAGGCCGCGATTGCCGTAATGGATGAAGACGTGGATGTTGACGACGAGAGTCCCTGGCTTCGCGGCTGCCGAGGCGTCCTGGAGTGCGTAGCGACCTTGCAGCCGCCCGCGCAGCAGCTGCTCTGCCAGTGCCGTGAACTCGTCGTTCCATGCCTCGGCTTTCGGCATCAGCGTCGACCACGGCATCCGGCCCGGTGGGCGACCCGCCGTGCGGGTCCTGCGGCTCATCCGGCGCAACGAGCGCGCAGCGACGTCACGTCTCGATCTTGTCGATGACCGAAGGCCCGGCCGCAGGCTCATAGGTTCGCATGAGATCCAGCAGCGCCGCCGGTTCCTCCGCGATCAGCACCGCGCGGCGGTGCTTGGCCTTGTAAAACCCCTCGCTCTGGGCGCGGTCCAGCAGGCGCAGCAGGTCCTGATAGTAACCCTCGACGTCGAGCAGCCCGCAAGGCTTGCGGTGAATGCCGAGCTGGTTCCACGTCAGGATCTCGAACCATTCCTCGAAGGTGCCGATGCCGCCGGGCATGGCGATGAAGCCGTCGCTGAGATCGGCCATCAGCGCCTTGCGCGCGTGCATCGATTCGACGACGCGGAGGTCGCTGACGCCGTAGTGCGCCAGCTCGCTGTCGGCCAGCGCCTGCGGAATGACGCCGGTGACGTGCACGCCGGCCGCGAGCGCGGCATCGGCGACGACGCCCATCAAGCCGATGTTGCCGCCGCCGTAGACGAGCGCGATGCCGCTGCGGGCCAGCTCGCGCGCCAGCGCCTCGGCGGCCTGCTTGTACTGCGGCCGCACGCCGAAGCTGGAGCCGCAAAAGACACAGACGCTGCGAAGGACGGTCATGGCGGAAGGGTCACGGCTCGAGCTCCCACGAATACCGCCGCACCGGATCGCAGACGTCGATCGAGTAGAAGCTGTAGAACTTCTCGCGCCCCAGCTCCTGCGCGCGGAGGTGCTCGGGGTGGGAGCGCCAGGCATCGTGCGCTTCCCTGGAGCTGAATTCGACGATGGAGACGCGCTCGCCATCGCCGGCGGCGAACGTCTTGATGGAGACGAAGCCGGGCATCGTGCGCGCCAGGGCCTCGATGCGCTGCGCGGTCTGCTCGTACTCGTGGACGTGCTCGGGGCGCAGCCGCGAACGGAAGATGGTCAGGATCATGATTCCTAGCGCTTCATCTCGCGGCGCTCGCGCATGAAGGGAATCTGCATCGACCACATGGTGCCGCCGGTCAGGCCGCCGTCCACCACGAGCGCGTGGCCGTTGACGAAGCTCGACTCCTCGCTGGCCAGCCACAGCGCGGCGTTGGCGATGTCCTCGGGTAGGCCCGGCCGCTGGATCGGCTGCATCGCGCCGATGCTCTGCTTGACCATCGTGATCGCCTCGTCCTCGCGCTCGGGATTGGCCACGCCTCCCATCGACTCGACGAATGCGCCGGCAAGCAACGGCGTGGCGATTGCGCCCGGACAAATGCAGTTGACGCGGACGCCGCGCTCGCCCAGCTCCATCGCGACCGTCCGCGTCAGCGCGATCACGGCCGCCTTGGCCGCGCTGTAGATGTGCGGCGAGTAGCCGGCGCGAAGGCCTGCGACGCTGGCGGTGCTGATGATGCTGCCCGAGCCCTGCGCGGCCAGGATGGGCGCGGCGTGCTTCATGCCGAGGAACACGCCGCGCACGAGCACGTTCATGGTCACGTCGTACTCCTCGACCGGAATCTCGGCGATGGGACCGATGGTTCCGCCGAAGCCGGCATTGTTGAACACGACGTCCAGGCGCCCATGCTTGCGCACCGCGGCGTCGATGCACCCATGCACGTCTTCTTCGCGCGAAACGTCGGCGTGCACATACACGGCGGCCTGGCCGATGTCGCGGGCGAGGCGCTGCCCGCGCTCGTCGTTCACATCGGCGACGACGAGGCGCGCGCCTTCGCGCGCGAACAGGCGTGCCGTGGCCTCGCCGATGCCGCTTGCGCCGCCAGTGATGACCGCGACCTTTCCCTCGAGTCGTTGCATGGGTTTCCTTTCTCGCGTGCCGTTCAGAGCAGCACGTCGCGGCCGAGCTCGTGCGGCCGCGAGGCGCCGCACAGCGCCATGGCGATGTCGATCTCCTCGCGCAGCATCGCGAGCACCCGCGCCACCCCACGGCCGCCGGCGGCCGCCAATCCCCAGATCGCCGGACGTCCGATGGCCACGGCACGCGCCCCAAGCGCCAGCGCCTTGACCACGTCGGTGCCGCGGCGAACGCCGCCGTCCATGTAGACTTCGCAGCGCCCGTCGATGGCATCGACGACGGAGCCGAGCACGTCCAGCGTGGCGGCGGCCGTATCGAGCTGACGGCCGCCGTGGTTGGAGACGAAGACCGCGCTGGCGCCGTGGGCGACGGCCAGCCGCGCATCGTCTGCGTGCAGAATGCCCTTGACGACCACCGGAAGCGTCGTCTGCGCGGCCAGCCACGCCACCGCGTCCCACGAAAGCGCAGGGTCGAAGAGCGATGCGACGTAGGCGGCAAGACCCGAGCCCTGCACGTGCGGCAGACGCCCGTGTCCGGCGCCGGCGAGATTGGCGAGCGAGAGGCCGTCGGGAAGCGTGAAGCTGTTGGCGATGTCGCGCTCGCGACGGCCCCACACCTGCCCATCCACCGTCAGCACGAGCGCGCCGCATCCGGCCTGCTCGGCGCGGCGCACCAGCTCGCGAGTCAGACCGCGGTCCTTGTAGACGTAGAGCTGGAACCACAGCGCCCCATTGGCGACCTGCGCGACCTCTTCGATCGAGGCGGTGGCCAGAGTGCTCAGGATCATGAGCGAGCCAGCGGCCGCCGCCGCTTTGGCCGTGGCCAGCTCGCCGTCCTCGTAGGCGAGGCGCTGGAACGCCACCGGCGCGACCATCAGCGGCATCGCAAGACGCTGCCCGAGTACCGTCGTCTCCAGGCTGCGGTCTTCGACGCTTCGCAGAACGCGGCCGCGCAGGCGCAACCGATCGAAGGAGGAGCGGTTGTCGGCGAGCGTGCGCTCATCGCACGCGCCGCCGGCGAAGTAGTCGAAGACGTCCTCGGGAAGATGGCGGCGCGCCAGCTGTTCGTATTCGTCGAGGCGCAGCGGGCTCACGCGCCAAACTTGGAGGGAAGCGGCGGCGGAAGCAAAGCGCTGGGGCGCCTGGTGCTACTCGGCGAGCAGGCCCTTTCCCGGCACGTGGTTCATCTCCAGGCGGATGCCGTCGGGATCCTCGAACAGCACGGAATAGTAGCCGGGCGCCCACGCGCCCTCCTCGGGCGCATGGACGATGGTCGCGCCGATTTCCTGCAGGAACGCGTGCAACTCGTCGACGTCGGCACGCTCGCGAGCGCGGAAGCAGATGTGGTGCAGCCCGACGCGCTCCTGGACAAAGCGCTCGCCGGCGTAGCGCGCGTCACCGGCGCGCACGCCGAAAGCCGTTCGTCCGCCGACGCAGTAGTACCAGCCGTCGACGTCCAGCACGGCCTTCATGCCGAGGAAGGGCAGAAGCTTGGAATAGAACGCGCGGGCGCGAGCGAAGTCGCTGGTCGTGACGAAGGTGTGGGCGATGCCGTTGATCTCCATCGTGGCGGCTGACTACCGCAAAGGCGCAGCCTGCGCCAGAGGACGAACGCCGGCGGACGGGCGTGCGTGCCGTCGCAACGAAGCGGCACGCCGTACTTGCGGCGGTCTCTTGCCGCTTCATACTGCGGCTCATGCACCACCTCGGACCTGGCCGAACTCTTCATACGCTGCCGTTCCTCGTCGCCTGTACGTCACTGCTGCTCCCGCTCCCGGCCGCCGGCGCTGCAGAGCCGCGCAAAGCCACGTACGCGGTCGATAGCCGCCTTGCCGTGACGATCCCCGAGGGCGCACTTCGCGTGCGCATATGGCTGCCGATGCCGCAGAAGGATGCGGCATCGGAAATCGACGACCTCGTCACGAAGCTGGATCCCGGAGGAACCGCATCGGCGCCCGCTGCTGCGCAGGTGCAGGGAGCGTCGTCGAGCGGCGAGGGGGCCGCCACCGACGCGGCGAGCGCCGAAGGCGGGCCGGGCAAGGCCGCTCCCGCAGCCGCCGGACCGGCGATGATCGTCGGCCGCGATTCGCACGGCAACGAGATCGGCTACTTCGAGCTGTCGCGCCCGCGGCCCGGCGAGGTCGTCGTGCATCAGCAGTTCGAGCTGACGCGCAGCGAGATTCTCGGCGACCTGGATGCTGCCAAGACGCGACCGCTCAACGCGGCCGAGAAGAAGGAGCATCGCGACGCGCTCGAGCCGAGCACGTACATTCCGGCCACGCCCGAGATCAAGAAGCTGGCCGGTGAGATCGTCGGCGACGAGAAGAACCCTCTGAAGATCGCGCGCAAGATCTACGACTGGGAGCTGTCCAACGTGGACTATTGGGCCAAGGAGCCCGACCGCTACGAACCCTCGCCGATGGGCAGCGCGGTCTATTGCCTCTCCACCCGCAGCGGCAACTGCGCCGATTTCCATTCTCTCTACATCGCGCTCGCGCGCGCGGCCGGCATCCCGGCCCGCATGGTGTACGGCTCGCTGCTGAAGAAGCAGCTTGCCGGATCGCGCGAGGACGCCGGCACGCACTGCTGGGTCGAAATCTTCCTGCCCGAGCTCGGCTGGCTCAGCGTCGACGTCTCGCTGGCCGACCTCTACCACGGCAACGTCGAGAAGACGGAAAAGAACGCCAGGCTCCTGGCGGCGGCCACACCCACGGGCGAGTTCGGCGAGGATGCGAAGATGGTCGACTACTACTTCGGCAACCTCGACGAGCGACGCGTCGTCTGGTCGCGTGGGCGCGACATCATGCTCGATCCGCCGCAGGGCAGCATCGCCCTGAACTCGCTGCCCAAGGCGTACGTGGAGGTCGACGGCAAGGAGCACGGGGCCTGGAAGCGTACGACGACGTTCAAGGAGGTCGCACGGTAGCTGCGACCGCCGCGCGTCCGGCATCGGCGGCCGAAGCCGCTAGCGCCGCCGACGGCGCAGGACGACCGGCAGCGTGGACGGCGTGTCCGTGAAGGTGGGCCAGACTGCCGCCGCCGCCGGCGCGGCCGCCTCGCCCACCTTGACGACCACCGCTATCGTTCCTAAAGGCGCCCCGTACGGGCGGGAGGATGCGTCGGCAGAGCGGCAGACAACGCATTTCGTGCGCGGAAGACGCAAGAAATGCGTGGTTTTCCCCGCGACCACGGCGCTAGACTCCGCGACTTCGAAAGCCGGTCTTCCTCGCCGCTTCACCTTCGACCGCTGGCGGCGAGCACGACGGGCGACGCTGCCTGAGCACTCGGCTCGGCTGTTCGCATTCCGCGAAACGAGCGAGGTCTCTCCCCCGTAGACCTCGGCGTGGCGGGACCTCCCCCGCCGCAGGCAGCGTCGCCTCTCCCCGTCTTGCATCGAGCGCGGCGAGAGCCGCTTGGATTGCCGCCGCAGCGGTGGCTATGCCGAGCGCTTTTCGCGGTCGGCCAGCACGCCTGCGCGGCGGCCGACGACCTCGAGCGCGGCCAGCGCCTCGTCGAGATGGTCGCGCGTGTGCGTGGCCATGTACGAGGTCCGGATCATGGCGCGCCCCGGCGGCACTGCCGGCGAGACGACCGGATTGGCGAACACGCCTTCCTCGTGCAGCTCGGCCACCATGCGAAAGGCCGTGAAGTCGTCGCCGACCACCATCGGAATGACGGGGGAGGCGGCGTCGCCGGTATCGAATCCGAGCTCGTCGAGGGCCTGCTTCATGTAGTGCGTGTTGTCCCAGAGCTGCTGGCGGCGCTCCGGCTCGCGCTCGACGATCGCGAGCGCGGCAAGAACGGCGGCGGCGCTGGCCGGCGGCATCGCCGCCGAGAAGATGTGCGTGCGCGCGTTGTGCCGGATGTAGTCGATCACCTCGCGATCGCCGGCGACGAAGCCGCCTACGCCGGCCAGCGACTTCGAGAAAGTTCCCATGACCAGGTCGACGTGGTCTTCGACGCCGAAATGCTCGGCAGTGCCGCGCCCGTGCTCGCCCAGCACGCCGATGCCGTGCGCGTCGTCGACCATCAAGCGGGCGCCGTAGCGACGCTTGAGCTCGACGACCTCCGGCAGTCGCACCAGATCGCCTTCCATCGAGAAGACGCCGTCGACGACGATCATCTTGCCGAACGTGTCCGGGACGCGCGAAAGCTTGTCGGCCAGATCGCCCATGTCGTTGTGGCGGTACTTGACGATCTTGGCCAGGCCGAGCCGCGCGCCGTCGATGATGCAGGCGTGGTCGAGATTGTCGAGGAAGACGATGTCGTGGCGTCCGAGAAGGGAGGAGAGGGTGCCGACGTTGACCTGAAAGCCCGTGGAGAAGATGAGCGCCGAGTCACGCTTCATGAACGTCGCCAGGCGCTCCTCGAGCTCGGCGTGCAGCTCGAGAGTACCGTTGAGCAACGGCGAGCCTGCGCAGCCGGTGCCGTACTGCTCCACCGCCCTTGCGGCAGCGGCGCGTACTTCGGGATGGTTGGCCAGACCGAGATAGTTGTTCGAGCCCAGCATGATCAGGCGATGGCCGTCGATGGTCACCACCGGATCCTGCGCCGAGCCGATGCGGCGGAAGTAGCGGTAGACCCCGGCATCGCGCAGAGAGTCCGCCCGCGTGTAGTCACGACACTTCTGAAAGATATCCACGATAGATTCCCCGCCTTCCGAGCCTGTCGCCGGACCGCGTTCTTGCGGCGGCGAGAGGAGGGATGCCCGGTTCCCAGCCGCAGCCCAACCACCCGAGAGGCCGATGGTTCCGAAAACGGGAGCGATGTGCAACGTCGCACTGCGTCGTAATCGGCCGCGACGGGCGGGGAGGCCGTCAAGTCACCGGAATTCTTGGATTGAGCGGCATCGGGTGCTGCAGGTTGTGCACCGCGCGCGCACGTAGGCGGGCATCACCGAGCCGGTGCGTCGGCCGTGCCCGGCGCGCGAATGCCGCGGCGGGCCGGCGCGCCGGCCGCGTCGCCGGCATCACGCCGCGGGCTTGGCGGCGGCCGCCTTCTTGGCCTCCGTTTCCTCCTGATGCTTCTGGATCATCTCCATCGCCGCGGTCATCGCCGCGCCCATCAGCTCGCCGGCGTTGTTCTTGGCGTAGGCCAGGGAGTCGACGCGCACCGCGTTGGCCTTCTCGAAGTGCGGCAGCACCTGGCGCTGGAACAGCTCGTACGACTTCTTGGTCTTCTCGAAGCTCGCCCAGTTGTGCGCCAGGAACAGGAAGCAGCCAAAGCCGCCGGTCTGCGCCTGCAGCCTCTCGAGCTGCGCGATCGCATCCGCCGGCGTTCCCACCACGGCAAAGCCGGACTCGGTCATCGCAGCCAGAGGATCGGCGGCGTAGAATTCGGGAGCGTTGGCGGTCGGATTGATGCCGACGAAGTAGCCGTGCCACTTCTCGAAGCCGTACTTCACGTCCTCGAAAGCCTGCTCGCGCGTCTCGGCCAGATGCATCGGGCCCACCACGCGCAGCATGCTGCGATCCATCGTGCGGCCGTTCTCGGCAGCGATGTCGCAGGCGACCTGCCAATTGGTGCCGAGCACGTCGTAGCCGGAGTTGGTGGTCGCGGCCACGCACAGCATTCCCAGGCCGTACTTGCCGGCCAGGCGGCCGCCCGACGGCGTGGCCGTGCTCGCCACCGCGACCTCGGGCCGCGGCTTGGTGTACGGCAGCAGCTGACAGCGGGCATTGACCAACTCGTACCAGTCCGTCTTCTCCGTGACGGTTTCGCCCGCCATCAGCCGAAGGATCACGTCGAGCGACTGCGCCATGCGCTCGCGCTGCTGAGACGGATGAATTCCGAGCATGAATGCATCGGAGGGCAGCAGCCCCGGCCCCACGCCGAACATCACGCGACCGCGCGTCATGTGATCGAGCTGGATGATGCGGTCGGCCACCATGAGCGGGTTGTGATAGGGCAGCGAGACCACGCCGGTCCCGAGCTTGATGCGGCTGGTGCGCTCGGCAGCGGCGGCGATGAACAGCTCGGGCGAAGAGATGATCTCGAAGCCGGCCGAGTGGTGCTCTCCGATCCAGGCCTCGTCGAAGCCGATGCGGTCGAGCCATTCCACCAGCTCGATATCGCGCCGGATGGCCATCGTCGGGTCTTCGTCGACCGGATGGAAAGGCGCGAGGAAGATTCCGCAACGAAGCCGGCCGCTGGTCATGGGGTCCTCCTTCCCGTTGCACGCAAAGCGGCGAGGGGTGTGCGCAATGTAGCGAGCCGAGGACGGCAAGCAAGCCTGGTGGCACGCGTGCCCGGTGATGCTCGCAACATGGAACGTGGCTGCCATCGCCTGCCTCCGCCTTCGCGTTCGTCAACAGTGGCCGCCGGGCGTAGTGTCCGCCCATGCGTGCGGTCGTCCTGCGCAGCGGCAAGCTGATCGTCGACGACGTCATGGAGCCCGAGCCCGGGCCGGGCATGGCGCTGGTGCGGACGCTGGCGTGCGGCATCTGCGGCTCCGACCTGCACGCAGCCAGGCACCTCGAGCGCATGGCGAGCACGCAGAAGCGCGCCGGTTCGCCCTTCGCGCTCGATCCCTCTCGCGACATCGTCATGGGACATGAGTTCTGCGCCGAGATCCTCGACTACGGCGCCGGCTCTTCGCAGCCGCTGCCGGTCGGGACGACGGTATGCGCGATGCCGATCGCCATCGGCGCCAGCGGCCTGCAGACCATCGGCTACTCCAATGATCTCCCCGGCGGCTACGCCGAGCGCATGCTGCTGACCGAGATGCTGCTGCTGCCCGTACCCAACGGCCTGCCCGCGCATCGGGCTGCGCTGACCGAGCCGATGGCCGTGGGAGTGCACGCCGTGGCCAAGGCCAACCTGCAGCCCGACGATGTCGCGCTCGTGCTCGGCTGCGGTCCCATCGGCCTGGCCGTCATCGCTGCGCTCGAGCTGGCCGGCGCATCGCCGGTGGTGGCGGCGGATTTCTCTCCGGCGCGACGCGCCCTGGCGCAGAAGATGGGCGCCGACGTCGTCGTCGATCCTGCGGTCGAATCGCCGTACCAGCGCTGGGAGGATCTGGCCAATCCCGAGAAGGTCGACCCTCACTCACCGCTGACGTTGATGGGCCTGGGGCCGCAGCTGCGTCCCGGCGTGGTCTTCGAGTGCGTGGGCGTGCCTGGCGTGCTCGCCCAGATCCTGGCGGGAGCGATGCGCCAGACGCGCGTGGTCGTGGTGGGCGTGTGCATGGAGAGCGACACGATCGAGCCCATCTTCGGCATCCAGAAGGAGCTCTCGCTCCAGTTCGTGCTCGGCTACACGCCCGAGGAGTTCGCTTCCACGCTCGGCCACATCGCCGACGGCCGCATCGACGTGACCCCACTGGTGACCGGGCGCGTCGGCCTGGAAGAGGTGCCGCGCGCATTCGAGGAGCTGGCGCACCCCGACCGTCACGCCAAGATCATCGTCGAGCCGTAGCGCCGCATTTTTTTCCTCCGCTGAGGCACGTTCGCGTCGCTTTGCCGGCGCGCCGCCCTATCCTTCTCCACGGTCGCCGCCGCGGCGACCTGCAACGATGGCTGCCATCCCTCGCGACAGTGCGCTTGCCGCCGTGCGCCACATGGCGCGCAATCCCTACACGTTCATCTCCGAGCGTGCGCGTGTCGTGGGCGCCGACGTCTTCGAAGTGGCGCTGCCGTTCCAGAAGATCATCTGCATGACCGGAGCGGCTGCGTGCGAGCTGTTCTACGACCACCGTCGTTTCCTGCGGCAGGGCGCGGCGCCGGGCAGGATCCAGAAGACGCTGTTCGGGCAGGGCGGCGTGCAGGGCCTGGACGACGAGCCGCACCGGCACCGAAAGGAGATGTTCCTCGGGCTGCTGGCGCCGGAGGCGGTCTCCGCGCTCACGGCGGAGTTCGAGCGCTGCTGGCAGAAGGAGGTCGCGACGTGGAAGTCGCAGGATTCGATCACCCTCTACCACGAGATGCAGCGCATCCTGACGCGCGCCGTGTGCGCGTGGGCTGGCGTGCCGCTGCCCGAGGATGAAGTCGAAGCCCGCACGCGCGAGCTGACCGCGCTCTTCGACAAGGCCGGCGCGGTCGGACCCAAGCACTGGTGGGCCAGGCTGGCGCGCAGGAAGTCCGATGCGTGGGCGGCCAGCATCATCGACAAGGCGCGACGCGAGGGAGACGGCGGCGACACCATCGTCGCGCGCATCGCATCGCACCGCGAGCTGGACGGCCAGCTCCTGCCGCCGAGGATCGCCGGCGTGGAGCTGCTCAACATCCTGCGGCCGACCGTGGCCATTTCCGTCTATCTGACGTTCGTCGCGCTGGCGCTGTACGAGCATCCCAAGTGCCGCCTGCGCATCGCCGCCGGCGAGCACGACCTGGTCGAATCGTTCGTCCAGGAAGTACGGCGCTTCTACCCTTTCTTCCCTGCCGTCGGAGCGCGCGTGCGCGACGGCTTCGAGTGGCAGGGGATGACGTTCCCGCGCGGACGGCGGGTGATGCTCGACTTGTACGGCATCCAGCACGACCCGCGCCTGTGGCAGGAGCCGCAGCGTTTCGACGGCGAACGTTTCCTGGACGTGCAGCCGGACATCTTCCGCTTCGTTCCCCAAGGCGGCGGCGATGCGCACGGCGGCCATCGCTGCGCAGGAGAGCAGGTCACCGTCGAGCTGATGAAGACGGCGACGCGCCTGCTGGCTCGCAACCTCAGCTACGAGGTGCCCGACCAGGATCTGTCGATCGACTACTCGCGCCTTCCCGCGCTGCCGCGCAGCGGCTTTCGAATCCGTCGCGTGCGCGTCACCACCACAGGCATGGGGATGCCGCCGCGCAAGGACGAGGCGATTTTGCGCCGCGTCGGCTGATGCCGGCCGCTGCGCGCCGGGCAGCGGGTGCCTCAGCCACTGGGGCAGCGGCTGCTGAGCGGACGCCGCGCCTGCCGATCTACGCCGGCATCGCGCGCCCCATCAGATCCTCGAAGTTGGCCCGGTAGAACCTGTCACGAGCTCCTTCGTCCAGGCCGGCAATGGTTGTCTCGAAGCGCCGCACCGGATTGCGGCCGCCTTCGACGTGCGGATAGTCCGAGGAGAACAGGCACACCTCCGGCCCGGCCTGCGAGATGATCCAGCCGACGTCTTCGGCCGGATACGGCGTGACTCGCACCTGTCGCCGCACGATCTGGCTCGGCAGCGCCGACAGCTTGCGCAGCCGCTCTTCGTTCCTGGCGAAGGCCGCCACCGCCGAGTCCATCGAGCGCATCCATCCCGGCACCCACGACGCGCCCTGCTCGATGACTCCGAACTTGAGGCCGGGCCAGCGGTCCAGGATGCCGTCGAAGATCAGCGTGGCCAGCGTCTGCATGGGCGGGTAGGGAATCGCCATGTAGTCGACGGACCGGAAGTTCTCCTCGCCGCCATGGAAATCCGGAATCGGTGGCCGGCCGTTCTCGAAGTACATCGGGTCCAGCAGCGTGCCGCCGCCGCCGACGTGGAAGAGGATCGGAACTCCCGCCTCCGCCGCCTGCTCCCAGACCGGAAACAGGCCCACATGGCTCGGCGAATGACGCGCCGGGCACGCGGACGCAATCAGCAGCGCCTTGGCGCCCATCTCAATGGCCTGCTCGGCGGCGCGGCGAGAGAGCTCGAAATCGGCCAGCGGCACGTAGCAGCTGGGCAGAAGGCGCGAGTCGACGCTGCAGAAGTCGAGCATCGCGCGGTTGTGCGCGGCGGCGACGCCGTAGGCGACCTCGACGTCGGCGCGGTGCTCGAGCTCGTTCAGATACTTGTTCAGGAACGTGTTGAAGACGAGCTGCGTGGCGAACCCGAGCAGGTCGAGCGCGCGCGGCCGGTCTTCCTTCAGGAAGGAGCCGGTGGCGCTCCAGTTCTTGCGCAGCATGATCTGTTCGGCGTCGGCAGCGCGGTAGTCGGGATCGGCGTGGCGGGCGCGGGCTTCGTCGATCAGCTTGTGCTCGCCCGGGCGCACCGCCGACAGCGCCAGCCGCGGCATGCGCTCGCGGACGCGCGCATCGAGATACGGATCGAGCCACTCCGGCGTTTCCATGATGTGGGAGTCGGCATCGTGGACGATGCGGCCTTCGATGTAGGGCATGCTCCGTCTCCTGAGCTCGGGCCGCGGTCCACGCACGCGGTGGCCTTGCGGGCCGCGGCGCCGTGCGACGACGCGGCGTCGCAGCGATTCCAGCCTCGCCTATACATCGAGTGCCGAATCCTTGGGAACCGCTGCGTTGACGCCGCCGCCGCCCGCCGTCACCATCGCAGGCTCATGCTGCTCATCGAGGTGGTCGTGCTGCTCGCCGTCGCCTGCGCGACGCTGGTGCTGGGGCGTGCTCTGCGCGTTCCGCCCATTGCCGCCTATCTGATCGGTGGCGTGCTGGCGGGGCCGGGCGGCATAGGGCTGGTCGATCACTCCGAATGGCTCGAGTACCTCTCGGAGCTGGGAGTGGCGCTGCTGCTGTTCGGAGTGGGGACCGAGGTGTCCCTGGAACGGCTGCGCGACGGCATGCTGCGGACGCTCGGCGGCGGTGCGGCGCAGGTGCTGGGCAGCATCGCGGCGGGCGCCGGCATCTTCGCGATGCTCGGCTCCAGCACGGCGTCCTCCACCGTCGTCGGTTTCCTCGTCTCGCTCTCGAGCACGGCGCTGGTCTTCAAGATGTTCGCGGATGCGCGCGAGCTGTCCACGCCCCATGGCCGCGCGGCCACCGGCATCCTGATCTTCCAGGACTTCGCTCTCATTCCGATGATGCTGTTCCTGCCGGTGCTGGCGGGGCCGGCCGAGGGCGCGGCGATGTCGGCGGCGATGGCGGTCACGCGTGCGATCGCCGCCGTGTCGGCGATCGTGGTGCTCGCGCGCGTCATCCTTCCGCGTGTGCTCGAGTACGCCGCGCGCCTGGGCATCGCCGAGCTGCACGCGCCGCTGGCGCTGCTGATCGCTCTCGGCACCGCCACGGCGGCGCAGGGCTTCGGCCTGTCGCTGCCGCTGGGCGGTTTCCTGGCGGGGCTGGCGCTGTCGGGAACGGTGCATGCGCAGCGCGTGGTGGCCGAGCTGCTGCCGCTGCGCGACGCCTTCATCGCCGTCTTCTTCACCAGCATCGGCATGCTTTGCGTGCCGGCGCAGGCTCTGGCCGACCCTGCATCGCTTGCGGGTATGGCAGCCGCAGTGGCCGCCAAGGGCCTGGTATGTGCAGCCGTGGTGGCCGTGGCATGGCGGTCGTGGCGGCTGGGCATGGCGGCGGGCGTGGCACTGATGCAGATCGGCGAGTTCTCCTTCGTCCTCGCGCGCGAAGCGGTGCGCCTCGAGCTGCTGCCGCGCACGACCGAGCAGGCATTCCTCGCGACCGCGGTTCTCAGCATGGCGCTGACGCCGGTGCTGATGGCGGCCACGCGCCGCCTGCTCTCGCTCGACCTGGACCGCGGAGCGACGCGCGAGGCCAGGCTCCGCCATCACGTGATCGTGGTCGGCTGCGGCTCCACCGGCCGCGCGGTTGCCAACGTTCTGCGCGACACGTCGATCCCGTTCATCGTCGTCGACTTCGATTCGCGGCTGGTGCGGCAGGCCGAGCGTGAAGGGCTGCCGGTCATGTTCGGCGACGCCACCCGGCGCGCCGTGCTCGAGGAGGCCGGGGTCAAGAGCGCGCGGGTAGTCGTCGTTTCGGTGGGCGAGCCGGTCGCCACCAGGCGCAGCGTGGGCCTTGCTCGCCAGCTCAATCCCCGAGCGCCGATCCTGGTGCGCGCCTCGCGGGTGGAGGAGATCCCGGAGCTCGAGCAGATCGGCGCCACCGACGTGGTGCCGGCGGAGTTCGAGGCCTCCATCGAGCTGTTCGTGCGGATGCTGATGCGGCTGGGCGTGTCACGGCACGTCGCGCGCGTCCAGGAGAGCATCATCCGGCTGGGCAACTACCGGGCGCTGCGAGGCACGCTGGGCTCGTCCCACTTCATGGCGGAGATCGAGAAGCTCATCCGCGGCGGCGTCATCGAGCACACCGAGGTCACCGCCGACAGCCCGGCCGTCGGCAAGACGCTGTTCGAGCTGGATGTGCGCGAAAAGACAGGGGCGGTGGTGCTGACCATCGTCCGCAACGAGGAGCCGATCCCGAACCCGGGGCCGGAGGTCACGCTGCAGGCGGGCGATCTGGTGGTGCTGTACGGCCCCCATGCGGCGATCGCCTCGGCGCTCGACATCCTGGAGCCTCCGCCGGATCAGCCGTAATTCTCGACGAATTTGATAGAACGCGTTTCAAAAATCGTCAAAGTTCCGGTATGGACTCGCTCGCGGCGGCCACACTCCCGGGCCGACCGTCAAGGAGATCGCCATGGAGCGACTGACCGGTATCGACGCTTCGTTCTTCTACATGGAGACCCCGGCGCAGCACATGCACGCCGTGGCCGTCACCATTCTCGACCCCTCCGAAACCAAGGGCACCTCCGATCTGGAAGCGATGCGCGCCGAGCTTGCGCGCCGGCTCGTGGCGATGCCGGCCTTTCGCCGCCGCCTGGCCCACTTCCCGCTCGGGCTCGACCATCCGGCCTGGATCGAGGCGCCGGTGGACGTGGATCGACACGTCTTTCGCGCCGCGCTGCCGTCACCGGGCCGACGGCGTCAGCTCGAACAGTTCGTCGGCGATTTCGCGAGCGTGCCGCTCGCTCGCGATCTGCCGCTGTGGGAGTGCTGCCTGCTCGAAGGGCTGGAGGGCGGGCGTCTGGCGATGCTCGTCAAGGTCCATCACGCAATCATCGACGGCGTCTCGGGCGCGCAGATGCTGGCGCAGCTCTGCGACTTCGAGCCCGTGGTGCCGGTGGAGAAAGCGATCGTCCAGGACTGCACCAACGCCGAGCCCGAGCCGTCGCTGATCGACCTGGCCCTGACGTCCCTGCGCGCGCGGCTCGTCGATCCGGTACGCATGGGCACGGCGATGCTGCGGACGATCCGCTGGGGGCTGCAGGCGGTGACATCATCCAAGGATGACGAATCGGTGACGCTTCCTCTGGCCGCGCCCTCGACCCCCTTCAGCCATGCGTTGACGCCGCGGCGCTCCGCCGGCTTCGCGCGCGCGTCTCTCGAGGACGTCAAGAAGATCAAGAATGCGTTCGGCACCACCATCAACGATGCGGTGCTGGCGGCATGCACGCGGGCGCTGCGGCGCCAGCTGGAGCGGCGCGGATGCTTGCCCGATCGCGCGCTGGTGGCCTCGGTGCCGGTGTCGGCGCGTCGGCCGGGCGAGCACGCTGCGAGCTACAACCGCGTCAGCGCCATCTTCGTCGGCCTCCCGGTCCACATAGCCGATCCTGTCGAGCAGCTGCGCTGCGTGCACGCCGACGCCAGCGCGGCCAAGCGCATGATGGGATCGCTCGGGAAGGACATGCTCGGGCAGTGGATGGAGCTGGCGCCGCCGCTGCTGTTCGCGCAGGCGATGCGTCTGTACTCGGCGTTCCGGCTCGCCGACCTGCACGCGCCGGTTCACAACGTCGTGATCTCGAACGTGCCGGGCCCGCCCGTCCCGCTGTACGTGGCAGGAGCGCGCGTGGAGGCGCTGTATCCGCTCGGCCCGATTCTGGAGGGCGCGGCGCTCAACATTACCGTCTTCAGCTATCGCGATGCTCTCGACATCGGCGTCGTGACCTGTCCCGACCTCGTCGACGACGTCGGCGCGATCGGCGACGACATTGCCGCCGCCGTAGCCGAGCTGGCGGCGCTGGCGGACGCCGAGGCGTACCGCGCCGGAACCGGCGCCGGCCTGGATGTCGACCTCGATCACCGCACGGCGGCCTGAGCCGCGTCTGCGTCGAAATGCGGCGGCCGCCGCCCGTGTCATTCCGGAATCGTGAAAAAGAATGCGGCGCCGCCCTGCTGCGGTGTCGCCTCTGCCCACACGCGGCCGCCGTGGCGCTGCACGATGCGATGGACGATCGCCAGCCCGATGCCCACTCCTTCGAACTGTGCCGCGCTGTGCAGGCGCGAGAAGGGGCGGAACAGCTTGTGCGCGTACGTCATTTCGAACCCGACCCCGTTGTCGCGCACGAAGAAGGCGCCGCCTGCGTCCGCCTGCTTCACGCGTCCCACCTCGATGACGGGTGCGGCCACGCCGCCGGTGTACTTCCACGCGTTGCCGAGCAGGTTCTCGAGAAGGATGCCGAGCAGGCGCCGGTCCCCGACGACGCTGCATCCTTCCTCGATGCGAACGTCGACCGTACGCGACGGATCCTCGGCGCGCAGTGCGGCGGCCACGGAGTGCGCGAGCTCGGAAAGATCGACGCTCTGGCGCCGCAGCGGCTCGCGCGAAAGCCGCGACAGCGACAGGAGCGCGTCCATGACGCGGCTCATGTGCTGGGCGCTGCTCTCGATGCGCAGGAGATCGTCATGAACGTCCTGCTCCACCGAGTCGCCGAGCCGCTCGCTGACGAGACGGCTGTAGCCGGCGATCACCCGCAGCGGTCCACGCAGATCGTGCGACACGGAATAGTTGAAGCCCTTCATCTCCTGAACGGCTGATTCCAGGTCGGCGGTCCGCTCCTTGACGCGGCGCTCGAGCTCTTCGTTGAGACGCCGAATCTTCTCCTCGGCGTCCACCTGCGCGGTGATGTCGCGGATGTTGACCACGTAGGCCTGGATGGCCGAGTTGTCGAGCCAGTTGGTGGCCGTGATGTCCAGCCACAGGTAGCGCTCGCCCGACAAACGCCGAATGCGGCTCCGCATGGGAACGCCGGGACGAGCGGCCAGCTCGAGCATCAGCTTGCCAACCTTGTCGCGGTCGTCGGGGTGGACCCACTTCCAGATGCTGTTGCCGATCTGGGACTCGTCGCCGGCGCCGAACATCGCGATGCCGGCGGGCGTCGTATAGAGCAGACGTCCCTTGGCGTCGAAGAGGCTGACCGGATCCTGGGAATGCTCGATCAGCGCACGGAAGCGCTCCTCGCTGGCGCGCAGGTCCTCCTCGATCTGCTTCCGGTTCAGCGCATGGGCGAGAAGCTCGGCGACCATGCGCAGCATCGAAGCCGTCTCCGCATCCCACTCCCGCTGCTCGCGAACGCAGGCCAGCGAAAGGAACCCCAAGGTGCTGATGCGTGCCTGGATCGGCACCATGATGATGGCGCGGTGACCGCGCGCCTGCAGCATGGCCCTGCCGCTGGCGAGCTCATCGGAAAGGTCGGCCACGTTGGATATGGCCACGATCTGGCCTTGTCGCAGCGCCCCCTCCCACCACGGCGCCTGATCCATCTCGATGCGGGAAAGATCGTCACCGGCGGGCACGGCGCCGTCGCCGCTCCAACCGCGCAGCAGCGTCAGATGGTCGCCACCGGGCGCAGCCACCATGATGGACGCGCGGTCGACGCCGGTGAATTCGCCGACGGTCGCCAGCGCCCAATCCAGCCAGGCCTCGAACTCGCTGATCGGCAGATGGATGAAGCGCGCCGACAGACGGCTGATCAGCTCCTCGAGCTGCAGCCGGCGTCGAAGCGCCACTTCGACCCGCTCGGGAAGAATGGATGCCAGGAGGGGGGCGTGTGCACCGATCGCCATCTAGCGAGTGCTCAATAATGATGAGTGGAGTCTCATTTCCATGCGCCCGCTCGCGACTTGTGCCGCAAAGACGCGCGCGGGCCGAGGGCCGCTCCGAACTCGCGAAGACTGCTTCAGCCGGCCGGCGAAGTCGAGATGTTTTCTCATCTCGCGCAGCTTCGGCGCCTGAAGACGTTCTCAGTTCGACGCGTCAAGGACGTAGGCGAAGACGAGCGGCGCCACGATCGTCGCGTCCGACTCGACGATGAAACGCGGCGTGTCAATCGCCAGCTTCTCCCAGGTGATCTTTTCATTGGGAACGGCGCCGGAGTAGGAGCCGTAGCTCGTCGTCGAGTCACTGATCTGGCAGAAGTAGCCCCACAGCTTGATGTGCTCGAGCTGCAGGTCCTGGCGCATCATCGGAACCACGCAGATCGGAAAATCGCCGGCGATGCCGCCGCCGATCTGGAAGAAGCCGATCAGCCGGTCGGGCGTCAGCTTCTGGTACCAGTCGGCCAGCGACATCATGTACTCGATGCCGCTTCGCACCGTGTGCACGTTCTTGACCGTGCCCCGGATGCAGTGCGAGGCGTAGATGTTGCCGAGCGTGGAGTCCTCCCAGCCCGGCACGAAGATGGGCAGCTTCTTCTGGCACGCCGCCACCAGCCAGCTGTCGGCGGGATCGATCTGGTAGTGCTTCTGAAGCACGCCGCTGTCGATGAGGCGGTAGAAGAACTCGTGCGGGAACAGCCGCTCGCCGCGCCTGTCCGCGCCCATCCATTCGTCGAGCACCGCGTCCTCCAGCCGGCGGATCGCCTCTTCCTCGGGAATGCAGGTGTCGGTGACACGGTTGAGGTGGCGGTCCAGGAGCTCCTGCTCGTCCAGCGGCGAAAGGTCGCGGTAGTGCGGCACGCGCACGTAATGATCGTGCGCGACCAGGTTGAACAGGTCCTCTTCGAGGTTGGCGCCCGTGCAGCTGATCGCGTGGATCTTGCCGCGCCGGATCATCTCGGCCACCGAGATGCCGAGCTCGGCCGTGCTCATCGCTCCCGCCATCGTCAGCAGCATGTGATTGCCGCCTTCGAGGAAATCGCAGTAGCCCTGCGCCGCATCGACCAGTGCGGCGGCGTTGAAGTGACGGTAGTGGTGGCGCAGGAAATCGGCGATGCCTTCGGGAGCTTTGTACGGCATGGCCGGGTATCTGGGACGGACGTTCGGGTTTTTCAACCGCTGCGGCAGCCGGGGGCGTCGTGTGCCGCCGCGCCGGTCGGTGCCTCAGGCTGCGCTGCGACGGTCGAGCCACTGGCGGCGCCACCTGCAGCTGTCGCCGATGGTCTCGTCGAAAGGACGGAAGACGATGCCGAGCTCGCGTATGGCTCGCGAGGAGTCGAGCATGATCTTCTCGTGCATGGTCCGCACCGCCGTGCGCGTGATCAGCACGTCCGAGCCGGTCCAGCGTCCCCATGCCTCGGCGGCCGCCGCATAGGCCAGCAGCGCAAGATGCGGGATGCGGATGCGCGGCGCGCCGATGCCCGTCGCGCGCTGCAGGGCAGCCAGGATCTCCTGCATCGTCTGGAAGGTTCCTCCCACGATGTATCGCGCACGGTCGGGCGCACGGCGGCCGGCCTCGATCATTGCGGCGGCCACGTCGCGCGCGTCCACGATCATCGTGCCGCCGTCGATGACGGCGGGGACGCGACCGGCCGTGAACTCGTCGATCAGCTGCCCAGCCGCCGTCGGCGCGGCGTCGTAGGGTCCCCAGATCCAGCCGGGCAGCACTTCCACGATGCGAATGCCGGAGGTGCCGTGCCACTGCGCGAGCGCGGCGTCCGTGCGCAGCTTGCTGCGGAAATAGGCGTTGGCGATCTGGATGGGCAGAGGCGGCGTGTCCTCGTCGCCCGGCGATCCGTCCGCTTTCTTGCCGATGATGCCGCCTGAGCTGACGTGGACGAACGCTCGCGCGCCGGCGCGGTCGGCGGCCTCCAGGAGCGCCAGCGTTCCTTCATGGTTGATCCTCTCGAGCGCAGCTTCGTGCTCGCCGCGGCCGAACGCTTCGCGGAAGTAGGCGGCGGTATGAAAGACGACGTCGCAGCCGGCCAGCGCTGCGGCAAAGCCGGCCACGTCGCGCATGTCGCCGGTCGCAATGGTCGCGCCGGTATCGGCGAGCAGAGCCTGCGCCTTGGCGGCATCACGGGCCAGGCCCGTGACCGGGTGGCCGGCGGCGAGGAGCGCTCGAACCAGGTTGTTGCCCAGCAGGCCGGTGGCGCCGGTGACGAAGGCTCTCATCTCCCGCGGCTCCAGTATCCGGCCGGGTCCTCTTCCAGCCCGAGCCACAGCACCGCATAGCCGCCGTGCACGCCGATGCCGACGGCCTTCCAGTCCTCGCCGCGCCAGCGCTTGCGGTTGAGCATCACGTCGCTGTGCGTGGCGCTGCTCTTCCACACTTTCATGATGGTGCGCGGGCGCGCCGTCGCCGAGGTCCAGTAGCCGATCTCGAAGCCCGATCCTTTGTATGGCGTAAGTTCACGAGGCTTGTTCCACATGCAGCCGGGGTCGCTATGATCGGGACGGTAGCAGCAGGCGGTCCATGGACCGTGCGACGACCAGCTATGGATGTTGCACTTGGCGTCGAAGCCATTGCGTTGAAGGTCCGCTGCGTGCATGCGTGCGACCGTGGTCAGCGAGCGCGACAGCGGGACGGCAGGAAGACGATGGTCGGCACGATAGGCAAGGAACAGCTCATAGAGCTCGCGCTCCTCTTCGCTGGGCGCAGCGCCGGCCGCGGCGCTTTCGGCGCCGGCAGCGGGCACCGCAGCCGTTCGGACGGTGCCGCAGCCGATGCAGCTTGCGAGCAGGGCCAGGAAAACGGCCCGAGCGAAAATTCTCACGCCGTCCCTCCGGCTCCGGGGGCGCACCATGCGCACGACGCGATGCGGATGCCAGAGGAGAGGTCATGGCTACGGTAGGCTCGCCGCCCGCCGCTCTTCCGGCCAAGCGCACGGCTCGAATGCTGCGCCGCCTGCTCGCGTCGCTGGCGCGGCGCAACGAGACGCGCACGTACCCGGCGCTGGAAGCGGCCAACCTTCCGCCGACGCGCGCGCGCCTCGAGATCGTCCGCGACGGCCGCGGCATTCCCCACATCTATGCCGAGCACGACGCCGACCTGTTCGCCGCGCTCGGCTATCTGCAGGCGGCGGACCGCTTCGTGCAGCTCGACATCATCCGCCACATCGGCGCCGGCCGCGTCTGCGAGCTTGCCGCGGACCTGCCGGCGCCGCGCAAGGACGAATGGTTCGGCGGCAAGCGCCTCTCGGACCTGGACGCGTTCGTCCGGCCGCTTTCGTTGGTCGAGCGCAGCCGGGAGGACTTCGGCGGCATGGACGAACGGGCACGCGAATGCCTGACCGCGTTCGCTTCCGGCGTCAACGCCGCGGTGCGCGCAATGGACGGCGTCTATCCCTCCGAATACCTGGCGCTGGCGGCGGTGCGCGAGTGGGAGGCGAGCGATTGTCTCCTGGCCGCACGCACCAGCGCGCTGCTGGTCAGCATGGTCAACTTCGATTCGGAGCTGACGTTCGATGCGGTGCGCTCGGCGGTCGGCGACGTCGTGGCGCGCAAGATCTATCCAGACGCGCCGTGGGAAGCGGTGCCGACTACGTACAGCGCTCGCGGCGCGATGCCGCCGGAGACGCCGCTGCATCCGCCGATGGCGGGCAGCAACAGCTGGGCCGTGGCCTCGGCACGCTCGCGCACGCACGCGCCGCTGCTGGCCAACGATCCGCACGTGCCGGTGCTGCCGCTTCCGACCTACTGGCATCACGTCCACATCGAGGGGCCGCGCTTTCGCGCGCAGGGCGGGATGTTTCCCGGCTGCCCCGTGCTCGGCTTCGGGCACAACGGCCACTTCGCCTGGAGCGTGACCACCGGCTACCGCGACTCGTGGGACTTCTACCGGATCCGGCGCGAGGTTGCCGATCCGACCCGCTACGCGACGATCAACGGACCGGGAGTCATCCAGCGCCACAGCGAGCCCCTGTCGGTGCGCTTCGGCCGCAGCGGCCGCAGCATCGAATGGGAGAGCTGCGAGCACGGCATCATCCTTCCCGGCTGGAAGCACCACGACGGCGCCGACCTCGCCATCCGGCAGGTGCCGTCGGACGCCGGCATGTACTTCGAGGGCCACCTCGCGCTGCTCGCATCGCAGACCGTGGCCGAGCATCGCGCCGCGCTCGCGCGCATCCACGAGGGGCCCTTCGACTTCAACCACGTCTACGCGCACCGCGACGGCTTCATCGGGTGGGAGCTGTACGGCCGGCTGCCGCGGCGCCGCGGCGATGGCCTGTTCGTCCGCGATGCCGACGATCCGGCCGGCGCGTGGGATGGCTACCTCTCGTTTCCGGAGATGCCCAAGATGCTGGCACCGGCCGCCGGCGTCGTGGCCTCGGCCAACTCGATCGTCAATCCGGCCGATTACAAACGTATTGCCACCAAGGTGCACTTCGAGCCGCGCTACCGTCAGGCGCGCATCGAAGACCTGCTGGCCCACCGCTCCCAGCACACGATCGACGGATTCGCCGACATGCAGCGCGACGTCGAGGCCGATCATCTGCTGGCGCCGCGCGCCGGCTTCATCCGCCTGTGCAAGCACGCCGGCAACCCCATTGACGGCGACGCGGCGCAGGCGCTGGACATTCTCGACACCTGGAACGGCGTGTGCGACCTCGAGACCCGCGGCATGGCCGTCTTCTTCTACGCGCGCAAGGAGATGGCCCGCCTTTGCTTCACGCCGCTGCTCGGCGCCGCGGTCGCCCGGCGCTATCTGGCAGGCCGCCGCGTGCTGCCGCGCATGCACGATCTGCTCAGCGACTCGCACGACCCGCTGATCGAGGAGATCGAGCGCGCTGCCGGCGTCACGCTCTCCGATCTGGCGGTGCGCGCACTGCAGCACGCGGTCGCCAAGGTGCGCGCCGTGTGCGGCAACGATCCGCAGAAATGGTTGTGGGGGCGGATCCAGCGCGCGCGCCTGGGCGTGCTGCTCAGCGAGCTGCCGCTGTACGGGCGTCGACTGCTCGCGCTGGATGAGCCGTTTCCGGGCGAGGAGTACACGCTCAGCCCGGCGCGGTGCCTGGACGAGAGGGGCGGGCTGCGGCTGCTGGTCGGCGCCAGCAGCCGCTTTCTGTGCGACTTGTCCAAGCCCGAGGAAGCCTACTTTGCGCACAGCAGCGGACCGAGCGCCGACGTCGGCTCGGCCTTCCATGCGAACCTGTCGGGGCCATGGGCGAAGTTCGAGTACTTCCGCTCGTGCCTGTGGAAGCCCAACGAGGTGCCCGACGTCGTCGAGCGGCTCGTGATCCGCTGACGCACGCGCGCATGTTGCGACCCGGCCGCGGCCGCAATAGGAAGCGCCGCAGATGAAGCGTGCGACACGCCTGGTCCTGCTCGCCTACGTCGCGGCGCTGATCGTCGCCATCATCGTCGGGCGCGCCCTCTTCCCCGCGCATCCGCTGCTGGTGGCGCTGGGCGCCGACCTCGCGGCCACGCTGGCGATCTTCGCGTTCAGCATGGCCTTCGACAACTCGAGCTTCTACGACCCGTACTGGAGCGTGGCGCCGCTCCCGATGGCGCTGTACTGGGGCTTCAGCTCCACAGCCGCGCACGCCAACGGCGCGCGTCAGGACATCGTGATCATCCTGCTGATGTTCTGGGGCGTGCGGCTGACCTACAACTGGTACCGCGGCTGGCAGGGCCTCGGCCACGAAGACTGGCGCTACGTCGACATGCGCGCTCGCAGCGGGCGAGGCTATCCGGCCGTCAGTCTGCTCGCCATTCATCTGTTCCCCACGCTGATCGTGTTCGCCGGACTGCTGCCGGCGTACGCGGCCATGACCTACCCGCTGCCGCTCGGCTGGATCGACGGGCTCGGCACGGCGATGGCGGCCGGCGCCATCGTCATCGAGACGATGGCGGATGAGCAGCTGCGCAGGTTCCGCGCGGGCGGCGCCGGCGACGGCTCGGCGATCCTTTCGCACGGGCTGTGGAGGTATTCGCGGCATCCGAACTACTTCGGCGAGAACCTCTTCTGGTGGGGACTGGCGCTGCTCGGGATCGGCGCGGGCGCTCCCTGGTGGTGGGCCATCGCCGGCGCCGTCGCCATCACCGTGATGTTCGTGTTCGTCAGCGTGCCGCTGCTCGACCAGCGCATGCGCCGGCGTCCGGGCTACGAAGACCACATGAAGCGCGTCTCCGCGCTGGTGCCGTGGTTCCCGCGCTGACGTCGCCGCGCGTTTCGACCTCGAGGCCATTGCCACGAGCGTGACGGAACATTATCGTCGCCGCGGCGCTGCGTCCCGCACGCAACGCTGAAATCTTGTTCAGGGGGAGACATTTCCAATGCGAATGACGATTGCCGCCGTGGCGGCCACGATGATGATGGCCGGCGCCGCGCTGGCCGGTCCGCCGCCGACCCTTTACGACCACCTCGAGTGCTTCAAGATGCGCGACACGATCAGCTTCGGCGCCACCGTCAACCTCGAACCGTCGTTCAACAACCCGGGAATCGTGCTGCAGGAGGGCTGCCGCCTCGCGGTCAAGAGCAAGGAGATCTGCTTCCCGGTGGCCAAGACCGTGGTGGACAGCGAGGAGCCTACCATTCCGGTGGCCGGACAGGATCTCGCCAACGGCTTCCTGTGCTACTCGGTCAAGTGCCCGTTCGACGGAGTGCCCGATTTCGAGGTCTCCGATCAGTTCGGCACTCGCACCGTCGGACGACTGAAAACGTCCAAGCTCTGCGTTCCCGCCGACTGGTGAGCAGGAGCCGGGCGTGCTGCGCCTCTACGACTTCCTCGATTCCGGCAACGGCTACAAGGTACGTCTTCTGCTGACGCAGCTGGCGATTCCCTACGAGCTGGTCGAGGTCGACATATTGTCGGGACAGACGCGCACGCCCGAGTTTCTCGAAAAGAATGCCAACGGCCGCATTCCGCTGCTGGAGCTGGAGGACGGCCGGCGCCTGGCGGAGTCCAACGCGATCCTCTGCTATCTGGCCGAAGGCACTCCCATGCTGCCGCAGGACCGGTGGCAGCGCGCGCAGGTGCTGCAGTGGATGTTCTTCGAGCAGTACAGCCACGAGCCCAACATCGCCACCTCGCGCTTCCTGTTGCGACACACGGCACCTGAGGATCTGCGCCGCGCGCTGCTGCCGGCCAAGAAGATCGCCGGCGAAGCGGCGCTCGGCGTGATGGAGCGCCATCTGGCGGGGCATGCATGGCTGGTGGGCGAGCGTTACGGCGTTGCCGACATCGCGCTCTACGCCTACACGCACGTGGCCGGCGAGGGCGGCTTCGATCTGGCGCCCTATCCGGCGGTGCGCGCGTGGCTCGACCGCGTGCGCGGCCAGCCCGGCCACAAGCCGATCACCTCGAGGTGATGCGCGCGGCGTGCCTCGCCAAGGCCACCGGCTGTGCTAGTGTGGCCCTGCCGGCAACGAGCGCCGGCAGGGAGAATGGCGTGTCCCATCCAGAGCTCAATGAGCGTCTCCAGGAGCTGCACCGTGAGCTTCACGGCCTGCAGGAGCTCGACGATCCCGAATCCCAGCGCCTGCTTGCCGAGCTCCGGCGCGACATCGAAGCGGTGCTGGCGCGCAGCGAGCACGAAGAAGGTCTTGCCGACCGCCTGAACGACATGGTCGAGCGATTCGAGCGGACCCATCCCACGCTGGCCAGCGCCATGGGCGCCGTGGCCGACCAGCTGGCGCGCATGGGAATCTGATCGCGCGCGTCTAGCCGGCATGGAGCATCTGGCCGAAGTCACTCGAACCATCGCACTGACGATGGGCGTGGCCTGGGCGGCAGGGCTCAACCTCTACGCCGCCATCCTGGTCCTCGGCGTGCTTGGCGCCTCCGGCAGCATGGACCTGCCGGCAGGCCTCGAGATCGTCGCCCATCCGCTCGTGATCTTCGCGGCCGCCCTGATGTACGTCGTCGAGTTCGTTGCCGACAAGGTTCCAGGCGTCGACACCGCCTGGGACGGAATTCACACGTTCGTGCGCATTCCTGCCGGCGCGCTGCTGGCGGCCGAGGCGGTCGGCAACGTCGATCCGGCCGTCTCGATGGCGGCCGCACTGCTCGGCGGCGCGGTCTCGGCCACCACGCACGCAGCCAAGGCCGGCACGCGCGTGCTCGTGAACACCTCGCCCGAGCCCTTCAGCAACGGCATCGTCTCCATCGCCGAGAATGCCGCGGTCTTCGGCGGCCTGTATCTGGCCACCACGTATCCGATCGCGTTCCTGGTGCTGTTCGTCGCGATGTGCGCGTTCGCGGCCTGGTTCCTGCCCAGGCTCTGGCGCGGCGTCGTGACCGCCTTCCGGCGCCTGGGCTCGCTGCTGCGCGGACAAAGGATGGCAACGGCCGGCGCTCCCACGAGCATCGTGGACGAGGATCAGAGGCCTACGGTCTGACGGACCGGTTTCGCGTCGCGGCGCTTTCGGCGGCCGCCGCTGTCGTACGGACGTGGAAGGCGCAGGCAGCTCGGCTCAGTCCGGATATTCGACTTCGCAGTCGTCGGTGTCGGGCACGGACTGGCAGGTGAGGATCCAGCCCTCGCCGATCTCGCCGGCGCTCAGGAAGTCGTTGTGCAGCATGTGCACGCTGCCTTTCTTCAGCCGCGCCATGCAGCAGCCGCAAAAGCCGCTCTCGCACGAAAACGGCGGCTCCATTCCCTGGCGCTTGCAGGCATGGAGCACGGTCTCGCCTTCGCGCACGCCCACCGTGGTCCTGGCGCCGTCGAGAAAAACCTGCACGGGCCGCTCGGCGATGCCTTCGCCGGCGACCTCGCCTTCGTCTTCGAGAGAGGAGAAGCGTTCGATGTGGATGAACTCGGGCGCGACGCCCGCCGCCACCAGGGTCTTCTCCACGGTGTCCATGAACGGCCCGGGGCCGCAGATGTAGAACTCGGCGCCGATGCGATCGGCGATGTAGCGGCGCACCGCGGCGTCGTCGATGAAGCCGTCGCGCACGTCCAGGCGGTGGATCACCTGCAGGCGGTCGGGGTTGCGCGCCGCCAGGTCGTCGAGCTCGCCGCGGAAGATGATGCAGTCTTCGTCGCGGTTGGCGTAGATGAGGCGCAGCGAGCGACGCGTCGTCGCGAGCGCGGTCTTGATGATCGAGATGACCGGCGTGATGCCGCTGCCGCCGGCCAGCAGCACCAGATCGACGTCGCGCGGTCCGAGCACGAACATGCCGCCCGGCGGCAGCACCTTGACGACGTCGCCCTCCTTGAGGTTGTCATTGATCCAGTTGGAGATGCGGCCGTCCGCCACGCGCTTCACCGTCACCTTGTGCTCGGTCTCGGTCACCGGGCAGCTGGCCAGCGAGTAGCAGCGGTAGAGCGTCCGTCCCTGGTAGGGCAGCTGCAGCGTCAGGAACTGTCCGGCCTGGTACGCGAACAGGTCACGCAGCTTAGGCGGGATCTCGAAGACGATCGAGCTGGCGTCCGCGGTCTCGCGCACGATGCGGCGCACGCGCAGGTCGTGGTAGTGATGGCGCGCCTTGGCGGCGTCGTCGCCGCTGCTCGAGGGCTCGTTGGGGCTCATCGCTCGCGAGAAAAATTCGCGGCGGCCGATGCGGCCGCCCGTTTGCGAGCGTTTCTCTACGGGCTCAGACTCGCGAGCACAAATTGCTGCGCCGCACGCCGCCGGCCAAGACCCACGTGCCCGTCTACCGACTCGACAACGCGCTCATCTTCCCTCCACCCGAAGAGGCCGATCCGAGCGGCCTGCTCGCCGTCGGAGGAGATCTCTCGCCCGGACGGCTGCTGCTGGCGTACGCGATGGGGATCTTCCCCTGGTACACCGAGGAAACGCCGCTGCTGTGGTTCTCGCCCGATCCGCGCGGGATCCTGCTCCCCGAGCATCTGCGCGTCAGCCGCTCGCTGCGCAAGCGGCTTCGCCTGCGCAACTACGAGGTCACGCTCGACCGCGACTTCGGCGCCGTGATGCGAGCGTGCGCGACGGTCGAGCGACGCCGCCAGGACGGCACCTGGATCACACCGGAGATGCTCGAGGCCTACGAGAGGCTGCACCGCCTCGGCGTCGCGCACAGCGTGGAGGTGTGGAGCAGTGGCGAGCTGGTGGGCGGGCTGTACGGCGTCTCGCTCGGCAGCGTCTTCTTCGGCGAGTCGATGTTCTCCATCATGACGGATGCCTCCAAGATCGCGCTCGTGTGGCTGACCCGTCAGCTCCAGCGCTGGGGCTTCTCGCTCATCGACTGCCAGATCCGCAACGAGCATCTGCTGAACATGGGCGCCGACGAAGTCGCACGAGAGCGCTTCCTGCAGCTTCTGGCCGGCGCGCTGCAGTCGCCCACGCGCCGCGGCCCGTGGAGCTTTGATGATGATTTCGTGCCGCACGAGGCGCTGCCCTCGTCGGCGCCGGGACAACGGCCGCCGGCGCCGCGCGGGGGAAGCACGTGAACCTGGTCCTGCTCGAGCGCGACGAGCTGTGCCGCAGCCGCGCCGTGCTGCGCGGCCGGCGGCGCGATCACATCGCCGAAGTGCACCGCGGCGAGCCCGGCAGGGTGCTGCGCGTGGGCGTGGTCGGCGGCATGATCGGAACCGGCACGGTCGTGGCCATGGACGCTTCGAGCGTCGAGCTCGACGTGCGTCTGGAGGAGAACCCGCCGCCGCCGCTGCCGTGCACGCTGGTGATGGCGCTGCCGCGTCCGAAGGTGTTGCGGCGCATGCTGCAGGCGGCCGCGGCCTTCGGCATCAAGAACATCGTCCTGTTCGGCGCGTGGCGCGTGGAGAAGTCGTACTGGCAGACGCCGGTGCTGCAGGCCGAGCAGATTCGCCGCGAGCTGCTGTGCGGGCTCGAGCAGGCCCGCGATACGATCCTTCCGGTCGTGACACACAAGCGGCTGTTCCGTCCGTTCGTCGAAGACGAGCTTGCCGCCGTTGCCGCCGGCTCGCGCTGTCTCGTCGCGCACCCCGCAGCCGCAGCCGAGTGTCCGCGCGCCGTGAGCTCGGCGGTTACGCTGGTGATCGGCCCCGAGGGCGGGTTCGTCGAGTTCGAGCTGGAGCTGCTCTCTGCAGCCGGCGCCGAGCTCGTCAGCCTGGGCCCGCGGCCGTTGCGCGTGGAGCAGGCGCTGGCGGCGCTCGTAGGCCGCCTGTTCTGAGCGGCGTGTTGACCTTCGTGCATCCGGCGCTTATGCAGCGCCCATGCAGCGCAGTGGACCTCTGGCCGGTGTGCGCGTGCTCGAAGTCGCCGCAATCGGTCCGGTCCCCTTCGCCGGGATGATCCTTTCGGATCTCGGCGCCGACGTCGTTCGCATCGACCGTACGCGTCCGGATCCGGCGTCGACGTGGAGCGACCCGCGCATGGATGTTCTCGGCCGAGGCCGCCGCTCGCTGGCTCTCGATTTGAAGACCACGCAGGGAGCGGAGGTGCTGCTGCGGCTTGCCGGGAATGCCGATGTGCTGCTCGAAGGCTTCCGCCCCGGCGTCGCCGAGCGGCTCGGCATCGGGCCGGACGCCTGTCTGCAGCGCAATCCGCGCCTGGTCTACGGCCGCATGACGGGATGGGGACAGCAGGGGCCGCTGTCGGCGGCCGCAGGCCACGACATCAATTACATCGCGCTGACCGGCGCCCTGCACGCCGTCGGCGGCGAAGGCGCACCGCCTTCGCCGCCGCTCAACCTCGTCGGCGATTTCGGCGGCGGCGCGCTGTATCTGGTGGTCGGCGTGCTGTCGGCGCTGATCGAGCGACAGCGCTCGGGCAAGGGCGACGTGATCGACGCGGCCATGATCGACGGCGCCGCCTCGCTGATGTCGATCTTCTACGTCATGGAGCAGATCGGCTTCTGGCGCGACGAACGAGCGACCAACTTTCTCGACGGCGGCGCGCACTTCTACGGAACTTACGAGACGTCGGACGGTCGCTATGTCGCCATCGGTGCGATCGAGCCGCGCTTCTACGACGAGCTGCTCGCGCGCCTCGGCATCGACGGCGCCGACCTTCCGGCGCAGCACGATCGCGACGGATGGAAGCAGGCTCGTGCGCGGCTTGCGGCGGTCTTTCGGACCCGCACGCGCGCGCAGTGGTGCGAGCTGCTCGAAGGCACCGACGCCTGCTTCGCTCCGGTCCTGTCCATCGGCGAAGCCGCCACCCATCCGCATCTGCGCGAGCGCGGCACCATCCTCGATGTCGGCGGCGTCCGGCAGCCGGCGCCGGCGCCACGCTTCGCGCGCAGCGCGTGCGAGCGGCCGCAGATCGCGCCGCGCCCCGGTGCCGACACCGCCGCGGTGCTTCGCGAAGGCGGCTTCAGTGCCGGCGAGATCGACGCGCTGCGGTCGGCCGGCGTCATCGGCGGCGAGGCTGTGTGACGTGAGAGCTGCGCGCCTCTTGCTGATCGCGGCGCTGCTCCTCGTGGGCGCGCTCCACGCGCGGGCGGAGCTCGAGCACGTCGAGCTGATGACCGGTGGCGCCGCCGTTACCGATCCCGTCCCCATCGTGGTGGCCATTCACGGCCTCGGCGACAGACCCGAAGCCTTTCAGCTCCTTCTCGATGATCTGGCCGCCAAGGCTCGGCTGATCGTCCCGCGCGCGCCGACTCCCTACGGCACCGACGGCGGCGGCGCCTGGTTCGAGATGCATTCGGGTGACGAGCCGATGACGGCGGCCGTGGCAAAGGCCGCCGAAGAGGTCGCCGCCCTCATTTCTGCCGTGCACGCGAAATACGGCGGGCCGCCGCGCGCCGTCGTCACCGGCTTCTCCCAGGGCGGCATCGTGACGTTCGCGCTGGCCGCGGCGCGGCCCGATCTGGTAGCTGCGGCGGTTCCTGTCGCAGGTTTCCTTCCGATGCCGATGTGGCCGGCACAACGGCCGAAACTGCGACCGTTGCCGCGCGTTCTGGCATTGCACGGCGAGAAGGACCCCGTCGTGCCGATCCAGTCCGCCAAGTGGTCGATCGAAGCGCTGCGCAGCAACGGTTTCGATGTTCAGCTGCGCAGCTATCCCGACCTTGGACACACGATGGCCAGGGAAGTGATCGCCGATCTTCATGAAGCGATCGTGGTGGCGGTGACGGAGCTGACGCCCAAGAAGGAGGAAGCGCCCGCGCAGGCCTCCAGTCCGGGCGTCCCGCAAGCGGCGGGCGCCGATGCATCCGATGCCGATGCGGCGCCGGGCAGCGTCGATCGCGCGGCCGACGGCGAGGTGCCTGCCGCGCCGGCACCACCGACGCCTGCACCGACGGTGCGCGTACCTGCGCCGCAGGCCGCCGAGCCGGCGCAAGCGTCGCCTTAGCCGATGCTGACAGGTTCCCGCTCGACATCGCGTCGTCCGGGGCTATCCTCGGCGACGTGGCGGGCGACGAGTTCCATTTCGATTGTGATCTGCGCCAGCGCGTCCGCACGCACCTCGAGACGTTCGAACGACGCGCCTATCGCCGCTGCGGCCTCAAGCCGGCCGCCGTCGCCGTCACGCTGCTCGCCGATGACCTGATGCGTCCGTGCTTCGTGCTCACCCGCCGCGCCGCGCGGCTTCGCACGCACAGCCGGCAATGGGCGCTTCCGGGCGGACGGCTCGATGCCGGCGAGAGCGCCGAGCAGGCTGCGGTGCGCGAGCTGGCCGAAGAAGTCGGGCTCGAGCTCGGGACCGATCGCGTGCTCGGTCTGCTCGACGACTACCCGACGCGCTCTGGCTACGTGATCACGCCGGTGGTCATCTGGGCACCGCGCAGCGCGGCGTTGCGGCCCAATCCGTGCGAAGTGGCCGAGGTGTATCGCGTACCGCTGGCCGAGCTCGAGCATCCGGACGTTCCGCAGGTGCGGCGAATTCCCGAAAGCATCCGGCCGGTCATCTCCATTCCGCTCATGGGCACCAACATCCACGCGCCGACGGCGGCCGTGCTGTATCAGCTGCGCGAGGTCGCGGTGTGGGGACGCAATACGCGCGTGGCCCACTTCGAGCAGCCGGTCTTCGCCTGGAGCTGAGAGCGCGCATGCATCGGCGGCCGCTGCTCGCGCTGCTGGCGCGATACGTTCCATCCGGCGGCGACGACCGCGAGGCGCGCGACCGCATCGCCGCTTTCGTCGAGGCGCACGCCGACTGCTTCGAGCGCTCGCTCCTGATCGGACACGTCACGGCTTCGGCGTGGATCGTCGACCGCGAGCGCACGCATGCGCTGCTGACGCATCACCGCAAGCTCGGGCGCTGGCTGCAGCTCGGCGGCCACACCGATGGCGATCCCGACGTCCTGCGTTCCGCATGCCGCGAGGCAACCGAGGAGTCGGGTCTGCGGAGCCTGCAAGTGCTCGATGCGGGCCTCTTCGACTGCGACGTGCACCGCATTCCCGCGCGCGGCGACGAGCCGGCGCATGACCATCACGACGTACGCTTCCTGCTGCAGGCCGACATGGCCGAGCCGCTGGTGGTCAGCGAAGAGTCGCACGACCTGAGCTGGGTGCGGCTGGAGGACGTTGCTGCGCTGGAAACCGACGCCTCCGTCCTGCGCATGGTCGAGAAGGTGCGGCGCACGCGTTGAGCGATCCGCACTGTCCTCCCAGGATTCATGTCTGCACGCTCGACCCGGTGGGCATGATGCCGGTGAACGAGGCCCGGCCTTCATCGAGCGAGGAGGGAACGGGTGTGCTCGAGCGATCTTCGCCGCGGCATGCGCGCACTCCCGGCCGATCCCGCGCATCACTCAACCGCGACTCGGCGCGCTGGCAAACGGTCAATGCCCCGCGTACCCTCCGCCGGTGGAAAACGAGAAGAAGGACTCCGAAGATTCGATCCGGCGACCGGCGCGCGGACCGCGCGTAGCGGTCGCGCAGATCTCTCCGACGCTCGGCGACGTTGCCGCGAACCTGGAGCTGCATCGTCAGGCGGCGCAGCGGGCCGTCGATGAGGGCACGCAGCTGATCGTCTTTCCGGAGCTCAGCCTGACCGGCTACCGTCTTCGGGATTCGGTTCCCGACGTTGCCGTCAAGCTGGGCGATTCCACACTCGCCGAGCTCGCGAGCCTGTCTGCCGGCGTCTCGCTGGTGGCCGGTTTCGTCGAGGAGGCGCCCGACCATCTCTTCTACAACTCGGTCGGCTACTTCCAGGGAGGCAAGCTCCTCTCCGTCCATCGCAAAGCCTATCTGCCCACCTACGGCATGTTCGACGAGCAGCGCTACTTCGCGCGCGGCCGGCGACTGGAGGCGTTCGATTCGGCGCACGGACGTGTGGCGATGCTGATCTGCGAGGAGATGCTGCATCCGTCGGCGCCTACGATCGTGGCCTGTGACGGCGCGACGATGATCCTGACGCCGTCGGCCAGCCCCGCACGCGGCGTGACCGGCGAAGGCGAAGCCGACACCAACGCGCGAGCGTGGGAATCGTACAATCGCGTCATCGCGCGCACCTACGGACTGTGGGTCGTCTACTCCAACCGCGTCGGCGTCGAAGACGGCGTGGCGTTCTGGGGCGGCTCCGAGATCATCTCGCCGGCGGGCGAGACCATCGTCAAAGCCGCCTATTACGATGCCGATTATGCCAGCGCCGTCCTGGCCGAGGACGCGGTGCGACGACGGCGCATCGTCAGCCCCATCGTGCGCGACGAGGACCTCGATCTGACCATCAACGAGCTGTCGCGGATTCGTGGTCGCGCGGTCGAGCGCGAGCAGAGGGACCGGCGTGGCGGTGAGCAGCGTGGCGGAGAGCAGCGCGGCGGCGAGCAGCGCGGGGACCGCCAGCCGTTTCGAGGGCGCGACGACCGCCAGCGCGGCCGCGACCGGCGGCCGTTCGATCGCGGTGGCGAGCAGCGGCAGTTCGACCGGGATGACGACGACAACCGCGGCAACCGCGTCGAGGACGACGACAATCGCGGCAATCGGCGCTTCGACGACAACCGTGGCTTCGGCGGCGGGCGCGGCGACCGCTTCGGCAAGAAGCCGTTCGGCAACAAGTTCGGCGGAGGCGGCGGCCGCTTCGGCGGCAACAAGCGTTTCGGCGATCGCGATGATCGCCGCGGCGGCGACGGCGGCTTCAATCGCCGCGACGATGCCGGCCCTCCGCGCGGACGCTTCGGTGCACCACGCGGACGCGACGATCGCGGGTTCGGCGGCGGCCGCGACGACCGCAACATCGGCGGCGGGCGCGAAGGCGACGATCAGCCGAAGTGGCGCGGGCGCCCGCGCGTGGGAGAAGAGACGCCGCCGCGCGAGCGGCAGCGGCCTGGACAGGATGAGCGGCGTCCGCGGCCCGTGCGCGTCAAGAAAGAGCGTGACGAGTAGGCGGCGCGCCGTCCTTCGCGATCAGACTCAGGAGTAGCTCCCGGTGCCGCCCGCAAAGAAAGACAAATCCGCAACGAGCGCTCGCAAGAAGGCGTCGGCCGCGGCCAAGAAGCCGGCGACCTCCAAGTCCGCCCACGGTGCGAAACCGGCCTCGAAGAAGGCGCAGCCGAAAGCCGCCCCGGCCAGGAAGAAGAGCGCGCACACGGCGAAGGAGCCGGCCAAGGCGGCCGGCAAGAAGGCCGGCAAGAGCGCGCCGCAGAAGAAGGCGGCGGCCAAACCCGCCAGGAAGCCGGCGGCGGGCGCAGCGAAGAAGAGGTCGCGCGTTTCCGAGCCCGCCATCGAAGCGATCGCAGGCGGCGCCGACTCGGCCGAAGAGACCCTTCAGGCTGCGGAGCGTCACGTCGGTACGCAGCCGAGCAAGCAGGATCACGAATCCAGCTACGGCGACGCCGGCCTCGCCGACGCCGCCGGCGACGAGAACGCCCACCTGGACGACGAGGCGCCTGAGGACATCGAGCGCACCGGCGATGCGGATGAGGCGGGCGAGTTGGACGACGAGGATTTCGACGTCGAGGACGATGATGCCGGGCTCGCTGCCGGCAATGCCGCGCCGGCCGATGCCGCGCCGGATGATGACGAGTTGGGCGATGCCGAGCCGGACGACGACGAGTTCGATGACGACGAGCTGGATGACGACGAGCTGGATGATGACGAGCTGGATGATGACGATACCGAGCTCGACGACGACGACCTCACAAACGACACGGACGTCGCCGACGAAGACGAGGGAGACGAAGCGACCGGGACCGGCGTAGCTCCCGCCAAGGAGCTCGGCTTCGTCGCCGTCACCGCACCCGCCGCAACCACGCCGGAAGGCGATGGCATACCGAAGACGGAAGAGCCGCTCGCACAGCTCGCGAAGTTTCCATCCACCAACTACGCCGTCGTCGAAAAGATTCTCGTCGGCTTCCTCGCAAGCGAAGTGCGGAAGGTGGGGCTGTCCCGCGCCGTGCTCGGGCTTTCCGGCGGCGTCGATTCGGCCGTTTCTGCGGCCATCGCCGCGCGTGCACTCGGCGGCGAGAACGTGCTCGGCGTGATGATGCCGTATCAGACGTCCAGTCCAGAAAGCGTGGCCGACGCGCTGGCGGTTGCCGCTTCGCTCGGCATCGAGACCATGACGGTGGAGATCACGGCGCAGGTGGACGCGTATTTCGAGCGCTTCCCCGACGCGAGCCGGCTGCGCCGCGGCAACAAGATGGCGCGCGAGCGCATGACGATCCTCTACGACCATTCGGCCGCCCGCTCGGCGCTGGTGGTGGGCACGTCCAACAAGACCGAGCTGCTGCTCGGCTACGGCACGCTTTACGGCGACATGGCCTCGGCGCTCAATCCCATCGGCGATCTCTACAAGACGCAGGTATGGGGCCTGGCCCGCCATCTGGCCTTGCCGCCGGCCGTCATCGAGAAGGCTCCGACGGCCGATCTTTGGAGCGGACAGACCGACGAGAACGAGCTCGGCTTCAGCTACCATGAAGTGGATCGGCTGCTGTACTGGATGATCGACGAGCGCTGCAGCTTCGGCGAGCTCGAAGCGATGGGTTTCGAGCGCGAGTTCATCGAGCGCATCGCGCGCATGGTGCGGCGCTCGCAGTTCAAGCGCCGGCTCCCGATCATCGCGAAGATCTCGGCGCGCACCGTCGACCCCGACTTCCGATACTCGCGCGACCTGGGTCTGTGACGGCGCCGGCCGGCACCCGTTGCCGGCGGCCGCGACCGTGCCGAGCTTCGCTTGCCTCGCCGGCACCGCCCTCGCATGGATTGGCCTGACGCATGCCAGGAAAGCTCTACGTCGTCGCCACGCCCATCGGCAACATGGCCGACCTCAGCCCTCGTGCGGCCGGAGTGCTGCGGGAGGTCGACATCATCGCCGCCGAGGACACGCGCGTGACGGGGCGGCTTCTCGAGCGCATGCAGGCGCCGGCAAGCACCGTTGGCCCCGAGGCGAGGAGCCAGCGCATGCTCAGCTATCGGGAGGAGACCGAGCGCAAGCTCGCTCCGGCCCTGGTCGCGCGCATGCAGAAGGGCGAGAGCGTGGCGCTGGTGTCGGACGCCGGGACGCCCGGTGTGTCCGATCCCGGATACCGCCTGGTGAGCGCGGCTGCTGCCGCGGGCATCGAGGTGGTGGCCGTGCCGGGACCGTCGGCGGTCGTGGCGCTCCTTTCGATCAGCGGCCTTCCCACCGACCGTTTCAGCTACGAAGGGTTCCCGCCCGCCAAGGCGTCGGCGCGCCGCCGCCTGTTCGAGAGCCTGCGCGGTGCGGGGCGCACGGTGGTGTTCTACGAGTCGCCGCGGCGCGTGAAGGCGTTTCTCGAAGAGCTGGCCGCGACGCTGGACGATCCGGTGGTGGCGGTGGGACGCGAGCTCACCAAGATGTACGAGCAGGTGCTGCGCGGCCGCGCCAGCGAGGTCGCCGCGGGCATGGCCGCTGGCGCGCCGCGCGGCGAGTTCACCATCGCCGTGCACGTCGCCGCAGGTGAGCAGGAGCTGTCGGGCGATGCGCTGGAGAGCGAGGTGACGGCGCTGCTCGAGGCAGGCATGCCGGCCAGGGACATCGCGGCGGCGCTGAAGCCGCGCGGCGCGCATCGTCGCGACGTCTACGACGTCATCCGGCGTCTCGAACGAAAGTAGGAGACGGCGCGCGGCGCCGTGCTTGCGCCATCGGCGGAGCGCCGGCCGTTGAGGCCGCTCGCGCGGCCGCTGTCATGCGCGTCGCAGGCGCTCCCGGCGGCAGTCGCGCGCACGAGGTGTTTGCGGCGATTGCCTGCATCGCGTTCCTGCGACAACGTCATCGGATCGATGAAGACCAGGAACGTGAGCAGCGGCCGCGCCGGCGCGGCGCGTGCGCCGAGACGCTGCCGGTACTGCGGCGAGGCGTTTCCCGGCCGCGCCCCGGTCTGCCCTTCGTGCGGCGCGTCGCGCATCAGGCCGATCAAGCGCGCGTCCTTTGCCGCAGCGGCCTTCGTGATGGCGGTGGCGGCGATCGAGCTCGCGCTGCGTGCCTACTTCGCCATCCTGCTCGGGCCGAGCCTGTTCTGGTACGGCACCAGCTTTCACCGCATGAACGTGCGAGAGCCCGCCGAGCATTCGCCGCTGGTGCGCAGCCTGTATCAGCGCCGCCTGCGCGGCATCGACGACGAGCACCACAACGTCCGCCAGCACGAGTTCGTCGCCGGCAGCTACACCAAGTACTTTCCCAACGAGAAGCGCTTCACCTACGATGCCGACACCGGCGAGGTCTATCCGGTCACGATCAACAGCCGCGGTCTGCGCGGCGCCGAGCCGGCCGTCCCCAAAGCCCCGGGAACGTTGCGTGTCGTCACGCTCGGGGCATCGTCGACGTTCGGCTATCACGACCCGGACGACGGCACGTACCCGGCAATCCTCGAGCGCATCCTCAACGAGCGGTGCACGCACGGGCAACGCTTCGAGGTCATCAACCTCGGGATTCCGCACCTGACCTCGGATCAGATCGTCTCGCTGTTCACCGCCGAAGGGCTTCCGCTGCGGCCCGACGTCGTCACCTTCTACGAAGGCATCAACGACAGTTCCGAGACCGGCCAGGCGGCATCGCCGGTGGGCGACAAGCCGAAGAAGCCGCTCAAGGCGCTCGAGCACTGGGCACGCGACCGGCTGGTCCTCGTGTTCCTGGTCGACGAGCTCCTCTCACTGCGCAAGCAGCGTTTCGATGCGGCGCAGGTCGAAGCGGCCGCGCAGGGCACGCCCGAACGATTCGTCGCCAATCTGGCGCGGCTGCATGAGGAATGCGCGCGACGCGGGATCCTGTTCGTCTACGCGAAGCAGCAGGCCCGTTCGCTGCTGATCCCGCGCGAGCAGATCAGGGGCGTCACCTACGCTGCCGAGCTCGAGCGCGTTCGCGAGAAGCTAGCGAGGGAAGGCCGCGTGTCGCGGACGGAGATGAACTTCCTGGTCCACGAGCGCGTCGTCTCGGCCGGCGAGCGATGGGCGCGCGAGGCCGGCGTTCCCATCGTCGACGTGATCGCCGCGCTCGATCAGGACCGCGACGTGCTGGTCAGCTGGGTGCACCTCAATCCGCGCGGCAACTCCATGGTCGCCGACGCCTACTCCCGCGTCATCCTCGAGCACACCTGCCCGTCGGGCACCGAAGCCTCGCTAGGCAGCCGGACGACGCACGGCGGCTGAGACCGCCGACCCGCTAGAAGAGCGCGGCAGTCAGCTCGGCCAGGAACCGGAAGCGCTGGTCGATGAGCCAGAGCAGATCGTCGTCCTCCGGCGAGATGAACGGCGCCGACTCCAGCGCGAAGCGCTGCGAGTAGACGAGGCGGTTGGTGATGCCCACCAGCACCGGCCGCGATACGTAGATCCAGACGCCGATGAGGCACTCGTGCAGAGGCCGCGCCCAGAGGTGGGCGTAGCGGTCCAGGAAGATGTCGATGGCGTGCTCGAGCCGGCGCGAGAGCTGCATCGGATCGGGCGAAGTCAGGAAGTCCAGGCCGAGGTCGTCGACGCGAGTGATGGCCAGCGCCATGATCGCGCGCGCGCCTTCCTTCTCCGCACATCGATCGGCCAGGCGGCGCTGCGCATCGCGAATGCGCGCGCCGACGTCGCGGGCGCTGGCCTGGATGCGGGTGCAGTCGAACAAGACGCGGCGGCCGCCGACGTTCGCTTCGAACAGACCATCGGGGCCGAAATCGAGTGCGAAGCCCGAAGCATTCAGTCGCGCCGCCAGCGTCAGCTCCAGGCCGAGGTCGCGCGGGTTGTCGGTGGAGTTGCGCGCGTGCTCGTCGGCCTCTTCGCCGGCGCGGCGGATGAGCTCGCGCAGCCGATGCTCGAGCGGCCCGTCGGCGAAGAACACCATTCCCTTGTACAGACGGCGCAGCTCGCTCGCTTCCAGGAGCGACGATGCGAGACGATGCGACACGCGCTCGCGCACGATCTCGGGGAGATTGACGGTCTCGTCGGCGCGGATCAGGTCTTCGAGGTCACGTCTGTACTGCGCAAGCCGCAGGCGATCGAAGGTCAGACCGCAATCGGCCAGCCACGAAACGGCATCGTTCATCGTGTCCAGGAGTTCGCGGAAAGCGCTCTCGCCACCGGAGGGAGCAGCAGGTTTGAGCAGTGCCATGCGTCAGTTCACCCGGGCCAGCGGTTCGCCGGCGACGCGTGCGCCGGAGGTTGTCGATGTCGAGCCGGCGGTGGGTGCGGCGGGGCGGCCGACCTCGCGAATGAGTGTGCATCCGACCTCGCCGGCGGACACAGGTCCGGTGACCGTCTGGATGTGACGAGCGCTGTCCATGCCCCTGCTTGTTCCTGTGTGCGCGGCCAGGCCAGGGCCGTGCACGATGTAAGGCCGAACTCCTTTTTAATTCGGGCCCTCGTCGGTCAATGCCGGACGCGGAAGCCGGCTTCCCCGGCCGGCGGCTCCTCGTTCGACTGCACGCGGACGACCCGGGCCGAGGGAGGGCCGGTGTGACACCAGGCCTCTAGCTCTCGGACCGCCGCGGCTTCGCCCTCGACGATTGCCTCAACACTACCATCCGAGCAATTGCGAACCCAGCCGGCCACTCCGAGCCGCGCCGCTTCCCGCCGCATCGACTCCCGGTACCAGACACCTTGGACGCGGCCATGGATGCGAAGGTGAAGACGCAGCGCCGTGCTCATGCCTTGCCGCCCAGAAGCCGGCTGAGCCCGTCCTCGTCGAGCACGACGACCCCGAGCTCATTGGCTTTCTTGAGCTTGCTGCCCGGATCGGCGCCGGCAATCAGGTAATCGGTCTTGGCGCTGATCGCGGAGGCGACCGTGCCGCCGGCCTGCTGGATTCGCTCCTTGGCCCGGCTGCGCGGTATCGAGAGCGTGCCGGTGATGACGAAGCTCTTGCCGGCCAGTGGGCCCGATGCGGCGGCGGCCACCGGTTGGGGGTGCACCCCGGCCCGATCGAGGTCGGCGATCATGGTCCGATTGGATTCGTCGGCGAAGAACAGCCGTACCGAGGCGGCCATCTCCGGACCGACGGTATCGAGGTTCTCCAGCTCCTCCTGGCTCGCTTCCGCCAGCCCCGCCAGCGATCCGAAGCGGCGCGCCAGCACGCGCGCCGCCGACTCCCCGATGTGCCGGATGCCCAGAGCGTAGATCAGGCGATCGAGCGGCCGCGTGCGGCTCTCGTCGATTCGCTGCACCAGGTTCGTCGCGGACTTCTGGCCCATCCGCTCGAGCTGCATCAGCGTCTGCGCATCGAGCCGGTACAGGTCGGCGAAGCTCTTGACGTGACCGCCCTCGACGAGCTGAGCGATGATCTTTTCGCCGAGACCATCGATGTCCATGGCGCCCTTGCCGGCGAAGTGACGCAGCGAGGACTTCAGCTGCGCGGGGCACTGGCGGTCGCTGCAGCGGAAGGCCGCCTCGCCCTCGATGCGCGCAACGGGCGAGCCGCATGACGGGCACGTCGTCGGCATTTGAAACCTGCGCTCGCTGCCGTTGCGCTTCTCCAGCACCGGGCCGACGACGTACGGAATGACGTCCCCGGCGCGCTCGATGACGACGGTGTCGCCGATGCGGATGTCCTTGCGCTCGATCTCATCCATGTTGTGCAGCGACGCGTTCGAGATCACCACGCCCGCCACCTGCACCGGCTCGAGCTCGGCCACCGGAGTCAGCGAGCCCAGGCGCCCGACCGACGCGAAGATGTTGCGCACGCGGGTCGTTGCCTGCCGGGGCTTGAACTTGAATGCGATGGCCCATCGCGGCGACCGCGACAGCTCGCCCAGCCGCTCCTGCTGCGCGACGTCGTCGACCTTGATCACCACGCCGTCGATCTCGACCTCGAGCGAGTCGCGCTCGGCATCGATCTTTTCGTAGAAGGACATGACCTCGTCGACGCCGCGCGCCTTGCGGATGCGCGGGAACACCAGGAATCCCCAGCGCCCGGCCTCGGCCAGATACATCGAATGCGTCGGCAGCGGCTCGGGCGCCACTGCGCCGTGGCTGTGCACGTAGAAGTCGAGCGGCCGCCGCGCAGTGATCGACGGGTCGAGCTGGCGCAGCGAGCCGGCGGCGAAATTACGCGGGTTGGCGAAGACCGCTTCACCCTGCTCTTCGCGCTTGGCATTGAACCGCACGAAGTCCGCCTTGGCGATCACCACCTCGCCGCGCACCTCGATCTGCGCCGGCAGCGTTCCTTCCTGGCTCGCCTTCATCTTCAGCGGCACGCTGCGCAGCGTGCGCACGTTGGCGGTGATGTCCTCACCGACGCTGCCGTCGCCGCGCGTGGCCGCGCGAACCAGCTCTCCGTTCTCGTAGAGAATGTTCACCGCCACGCCGTCAAGCTTGGGCTCGACGACGTAGATGACCTCGTCGATCCCCAGGCCCTTGCGCACGCGTGCATCGAACTCCTCTACGTCCTCGCGGCCGAAGGCATTGGCGAGCGAGAGCATGGGACGCAGGTGGCGCGACGGCGCGAAGCGTTCCGATGGCGGAGCGCCGGGCCGCTGCGTCGGCGACTGCTCGATGACCAGATCGGGATGCGCGCGTTCGAGCTGCTCCAGCTCGCGCAGGAGCGCGTCGTATTCGGCATCCGAAATGGTGGGCGCGTCCAGCAGATAATAGCGGCGGTTGTGCTCGTCGATCTCCCGCCGCAGCTCTTCGGCACGCGCGCGCTCCGCCGCGCCGGCCGGGCGCGGCGCGCCGCGCGTGGTGGTTCGTTCGCGCTGGACGGCCACGGCGCGCTTCCTAACACGACCCGACGAGCATTCCATCACATCGATGTCGTTGCCCGAGCGCCGCTGCCCGATGCATGGTCGGCCGCGAAATCGCCGGGTCGCTGCGCGCATGCATGAGGCGGCGGGCAGCGGACGGCGGCTTCGACCAAGACAAGGAGGACTCAGGAATGAGCCACGATCACTGGAACAAGATGAAGACGGCTGTGGTGGCGGTGGTGCGGGGAACGGCGGCGGCGGCCGTGCTGGTGACGCTGCTTGCCGGCGGCGCCGCTGCCGCCGATGGCGGCAAGATCAACCTGAACACCGCCAGCGCCGAAGAGCTGGCCACGCTGCCCGGCATCGGTGCGTCCAAGGCTGCCGCCATCGTCGCCGAGCGTGCGAAGAAGCCGTTCGCGTCCGTCTCCGATCTGGAGCGGGTGCGCGGCATCGGTCCGGCAACCGTCGAAGAGCTGACCGGCAAGGTGATGGTCGGGCAGTAGCGAGCGTCGACGCCGTCAGCGCCCGACCTGCTGCGTCGCGTAGCACGTGCTCCCTCCGGCAGGCTCCAGGCCTGCCGGGAAGCTGGCGACGCGACGGGGCATCTCGGGCGCTTTCGGTGCCGGCGTTGCGGGGATCAGGCCAGGATGGCAGCCATCGTTTCGACGAGCTGCGCGGGTCGGAACGGCTTGGCGATGACGGGGCAGCCGAAGTGCTCGGCTTCGTGCTGGCCGGGAATGCTCAGCAGATCGCCGGTGACGACGGCGCTGCGACGCAACAGCGCGGGGTGATGGTCGCGCAGTTGCTGCAACAGCGCACCACCGGTGTCTCCGGCCAGGTTCCAGTCCAGAACGATGGCATCGAAGCTCGCGCGCTGCAGGCATTGGATGGCCTCCGCTGCGCTTGCCGCGCCGGCCACCTTGGCGCCGGCGGCCTCCAGAATGGTCAGCGTCATCGAACGGATGTCGGCGTCGTCTTCGACGACCAGAATGGAGCCGGTGAGTCTGGGCCGGCTGCTACCGTTACCGTTCAGCATGGGGAAAACCGCGACCGGGCGAGGCTGGTCCGGCGACCAATATACGAGGCGCCGCGGCCACTAGCCAGACAGGCGGGGAACTGTCCGCTGTCTGATGCCTCCGCGGCCCGAGGCGATGCACCGGGATTGCGCAGCCTCCTCGACGAGCATACCCAGGGCTGCGGAGACCTTACCCGACATGTCCGAGTCGCCTGGTACGCGGCGGGGCGCCGGCCGGCGCCGACGCCCGGTGTCGCTGTTCGTTCTTGCTGCTGCGCTCTTGGCAGCGCCGGTGCACGGCTTCGCTGCGGCGCAGCATGGCAACGATGCGCCGCAGCCCGAACCGCCGTGGTCCTCTGCCTCGCCTGCGCTCATCCCCTCCTCCTCGGGCGTGACCGACACCGTCGCGCCTCTGGTACAGGCCGATCCTTCGCCGCCGCGCGAGGAAGCTGCCGACCGACCCGCAACCAGCCGCCGCGCACCGCTGGCGCTGGCGCAGCGCGCCGAGCCCGCCGCCGGTGACGATGCTGCCGCGAGCGACGATGGTGCTGCGGGCGCCGGTGCAGCCGAGAGCGACAGTCCTGCCGCGGCCGACGATGCTGGCGCGGGCGACGTTGGAATCGGGGATGCTGTTGACGACGATGCGGCCGCTGCCGAGGAGGCCGAGGCTGGCGGAGAGACCGGACAGGGCGCGGATTCGCCGATCCGCGTTCTGGGCGAAGGCAGCATGGTCCTCTACCTGGTCGACCACTCTCCGCTGTGGTCGATGCACGTCGAGAACGTGCCCGCGGATGTTCTTTTCCGGCTGTGGCGCGGCGCAGGCGGACCGGAGGTGCTGAGCAAGCAGGTGCTCGATCATCCGTTCACGATGTCGGTGCACAAGCTCAGTCCCGAACGCATCGTCGCGCGCGTCCTGGATGGCTTCAACTACACGCTGCAGTACCGCGCCGGACGCCTGGCTTCGGTGCACGTCATCAGCGCGCTTCCCACGCGCGTCTACAAGACTCCGCGTCTGGTCCAGTCGCGTTCCAAATGGACGGAGACCGAGCTGAGTCAGCTCGCGGTCACGCAGGACGCGGCCTCCTCAGGCCCGGGCATTGCCGAGCCCGAAGCCGTCGTCGCACCGCCGTCCGGGCCCGCCGACCAGCCCGTGCCCGCACTGCCGGCCAGGCCTCGCGCCGGTTCCGAAAACAAGGAGCCCGCGGGAGCGGAGGCTGCGCCGCCGAGGCAGCGCATTCCGCACCGTGGCGCTCCGTAGCGTCAGTCGAGCTCGTGCATGGCCAGGTCGGCCGGAAACGAGTCGGCCTCCTGCGGCCGCGTGCTGCTGGACGGGAAGCTGGCCGGCAAGCCGTTCTGGTCGATGATGAAGGCGTCGACCCGGTCCAGACCGGCCTGCGCCGCGTACAGGATGCCGCCGTGCAGCAGCAGCTCGTTCGGATAGGAGGCGGGATCGGCGGCGGTGCGGAACGTTGGCGATTCTTCGGGGAGCATTCCGTTGGCATCGATGTCGTAGACGTCGATGCGCCCCGCGTTGTAGGCCGAGGCGTACAGAAGATCGCCGTTGAGGAGCATCGCCGAGTAGAACTCTTCGGTTGCGGTTCGCGACTGGAAGTCGTCGGGCAGCGTGCCGTCGTTGCGGATGCGGTAGGCGCGGATGCTCTTGTCGGTGCCGGAGGTCACGTACAGGATGCCGTCGCGCACGACGATCTCGTCGGCCAGAGCCACGCGGTCCTGCGGATCGACGTCCTCGGCTGCCGTGGGAACGTCGCCGTCTTCCTCCAGGACGAACACGTCGATGTTGGAGGTGCGGCGGGCGCCCGCGTAGAGGATGCCGTCGGTGAGCTCGAGCGAGACGTAGTTGCCGCGGAAGCTGCCGGTGCCGCTGCCGGTGGGCGTGGTGGGGATGAGGTTGTTCTCATCGAGCCTGTAGGACTCCACGCGCAAGCGTCCGGTTGCAGCGACGTAGAGTACGCCATTCTCCACGATGATCTCGTTCGGCTCGTAGTTGTCGAGGAACTCCGACTCCGCGCTCGGCTCGGCCGGAAGGCTGCCATCCTCCCCGAGTGTGAGCGAGATGATGCGGTCGCCCAGCGCCGCGTGCAGCACGCCATCGGCGATCGCCAGACGGCGCGGGTTTTCGACGAAGATCGTGTCGAACGGATTGGAAGGCAGCAGGCCGTCGACGCCGAGCCGATACGCGTCGATGCGGTCCCCCTGCGCCATCGCCACGTACAACACCAGGTTGCCCGGTGCAGCGCTCGTGGGCGGGCCCGCCGGCAGTTCCGTGGACGTCCCACCGCCGGCACCACAGGCCGACACGCAGCAGAACGCCGCTGCGGCAAGGCACCAGGACACCGAAGCACGCACCGAATGCGCCCGCCGAACCGACACCATCGTGAGAAGCATCCGCGAGGCTTAGCCGGGGAGCCGCCGCCTGTCCAGCCGGCTCCGCAGCGTGCGCACCGGGCTCGCAATCGTGGCGGCCCTGCCTTCTGGCGCCCTCGTGGTCTTTGCCGCGGGACCATGCGCTTCCGATAATGAGCGATGGCGCGAGGTCGCAGCGATGGCGAGGACTGGAACGTCCTGGCCATCTGCAAACAGGGTCTGACGGGTCGGGCGCTGACCGCGCTCGGCCGCCTCGGCCGCTTCCGTACGGCCGGCTATCCACAGGTTCTCATCGGCGTCGTCGAGCAGGGCGGCAACGACGGCGTGCTCGCTGCCATCGCCCCCGCCGCGCATGGCCATGACGACTTCGGCGAGCTGCTCGAGCGCGTCGTGCCGGTGGAGAAGGCCATCCCTTTCGTTCGCGACGACGTCACCGAGGCGCTGTGCGTGGAGCTGGAGCCGCTTGCGTCGCGTCTGTGCAGCCGAACGTTTCACGTGCGTGCGCACCTGCGGGGCCTCAAAGGCCGTCTCGAGCATCCTGCGGTCGAACGCGCGCTGGGCGGCTTCCTCGTCGACCGCGCGCGCGAGGCGGGGGCGACGCCGACGGTGCGCTTCGCCGATCCGGACGTGCTCGTTGCGGTGGAGGTCGTCGGACGGCGTGCGGGCTACGCGTTCCTGACGCGCGAGATGCGAAGCGCGCGCATGATCCGCGCGCGCTGACCGCGCGGCGAGCCGCCACTGGCGGCCGACGCGGCACCTGGCGCCGCTCGACGCCGTTGCATGACGCACGCGGCACGCTCGCGCTCGTGCCAGCGCTCGGATTCAGGGCTGAAGGAGGACCTTGATGGCGCCGCTGCGCTTGTCGGAGGCGGTCTCGAAGGCCTGCTGCACGTCGTCGATGCCGAAGCGGTGTGTGATCAGCGCACGCAACGCATCGGCGCGCGACGCCAGCACGTCGAGCGCCACGGCGAAATCGGCGCCCTCGGGCGGACGGTTGTAGACCATCGATCCGATCAACCGCACTTCCTTCAGCAGCATCACGAACGGATCGAACACCGGCGTGGCATCGAAGAGGCCGACGATGACGACGGTACCGCCGCGCTGCACGGCCATGACGGCGTCGGCGACCGTGGTGGCGGCGCCACCGACGGTCTCGATGGCGAGGTCGGGCTTGTGCGACAGCGAGCGCAGCTCGTCGGGTGCCAGCACCTGGTCGGCGCCGAGCATCTCCGCGATGCGCCGCTGATGCGGATGGCGCGCAGTGATGGCGACGAACTCGGCACCCAGATGACGCGCCGCTGCCAGCGCGAGCAGTCCGATCGTTCCGGCACCGAGCACCAGGACGCGGCTTCCCGCGCGAACGCCGCCCAGACGTGCGGCGTGCACGCTGACCGCAGTGGGCTCGGCCATGGCGCCGAGCTCGAAATCCAGAGAGGAGGGCAGGGCGAACAGCGTGTACGAGGGGACGAGCACGTGCGTGGCCATCCCGCCGGGCTGGCTGACGCCGAACAGCTCGAGCCGGCTGCACAGGTGGTAATCCCCGCTGCGGCACCGCGCGCACTGGCCGCATCGCTGCAGCGGCTCGACCACCACCGCATCGCCCTCGCGAATCGCACCGCCAGCGCCGGGACCGACGGCGTCGACGATTCCGCTCATTTCGTGGCCCGGGCAGACCGTCGGCACTTCACCGTTGCGGCGGAACACGTGCAGGTCGCTTCCGCAGATGCCGCAGCGCTTGACGCGCACCCGCACCTGATTCTCCGACGGCTGCAGGCCGGATGTCTCGACGACGTTCACGCGATGCGGCGCAACGAAGCGCACCTGCCGATCCATGGACGGGATGTCTAGCGAGAGGCCCGCCGCAAGCAAAACCGGCCGGAGCACCAGGCCGCGACGGATCGGCGCGAGCGACGCCGATCAGTCGCCCAGGAACTCGCTCACCGGCCGCAGCGAATCGGAATTGTCGGCGATGATCTTGACCACCACCATCATCGGCACCGCCAGCAGCGCGCCGGGAATTCCCCAGATGAACGCCCAGAACAGCATCCCGACGAAAACCGCCACGTTGTTCAGCTGCAGTCGCTTGCCGAGCACATAGGGCGCGATCCAGTTCGACTCGATGAGGTTCAGCAGCAGGAAGACCGCCGGCGGGATCACGGCGCGACCGAGAGAATCGAATGTCAGGAGCGCAGCCAGCGTGAGCACGATGAGATTGATGACGCCGCCGACGTACGGAAGGAAGTTCAGAACCGCCGCCACCACGCCCCACAGGATCGGGTTCGGCATCTCGCACAGCCACATCGCGATGGCGGTGGCGACGCCGACGCCCAGATTGATGAGCGTGGTGGTGACCATGTAGGTGGACACGTCCGCCTCGATCGACCGCGCGATGTTCACCGCCTTCTTGCGATCGGCGATGTGCGGCAGCACGCGGATGAGCTTGAGCAGGAAGAAATCTCCCGCCGCCAGCAGGAAGTAGGTCAGGAAGGCGACCGTGCCGAGGAACCCGAACATGTCCATGGTTCCGCCGAACACCTGCGAGACGAGGCTCGGCCCCGCCACCTCCACCGTCTGCGGGGCGCTCGATCCGATCGTCGTCGCGCTCTGCACTTCCTCGGCGGCGCGCGTGACTTCCTCGACGGCAGGCCGGATGACGGCCAGCTTCGCTTCGACCTTCGCGAGGCTCTCGGGTGCCCGCTGGATCCACGTCGCCGCAGGGCCGGCCAGGTTGTAGGCCGCCACGCCCGCCGAGCCGATGACCGCGGTGATCACCAATGCCGCCGTCAGCGGCGCCGGCACGCCGAGCTTCTTGGCACGGCGGATGACCGGGCTCAGCAGGAAATCCAGCATCAACGACAGGGCGATCGGCACCAGGAACGCACGTGCGAGGTGGAGGGTGTAGACCGTGGCAAGAAACAGCAGGCCGAAAAGAGCGACGGTGCGGGCGTCGGGAAGCTCGCTGACATGCACCTGTCCGGGCGCGTCCTCCTCCTGCCGAACCTCCTCGTGCGGCACCTGCGGCTGAAGGTCGGAAACATCGCGCTCGTGCTGCTGCGCGTCAGCCTCGCCGGCACCGACATCGGGTGAGTGCAGCTTCAGATTCCCGCCCGAGGACGCCGACATCGCCCATCGAGTATGTCACCGCCCCTCGCGCCTAACCGTATCAGCCCCAACTTTTTCCCCACCTGCGAAGCGCGCGCAGACACGAGCAGCCGCGCAGAGTGCGTCGGATGCGAGGCGCAGGTCCAGGCGTGAGCGGAGGCGGGCATGGGGCCCGCCGGAGCGAGGCCCGAGGACTGCAACGAAGCGGATGACGCGCGGTGCGCGTCCGCCTCCGATTCAGTTCAATTCCGCGCTCGAGTAGCCGAGGATGCTCCGCGCCACGATGAGCTGATTGATCTGCTGGGTGCCCTCGTAGATGTCGGTGATCTTGGCATCGCGCATCCACTTCTCGAGCATCATCTTGCGCGAGTATCCGAGCGGCCCGGCAAGCTCGACGCACTTCTGCGTCACGCGCGTGACCGTCAGACCCGCATTGGCCTTGGCCATTGACGCTTCCTTCGAGTTGCGCTGGCCGTGGTCCATCATCGTGCACGCCTTCCACGTCAGCAGGCGCGCCGCCTGCAGCTGCGCCTCCATGTTCATCACCTCGCGCTCGAGCACGGTCTGCTCGTAAGGGCTGGCCTCGTAGCGGATCGCGATGCCCTGCTCGGTCAGGCATTCCTTGAGCAGGTCGAGCGCCGCGCGCGCCACGCCGATGCCGCTGGCGGCGACGATGGGACGGGTGCTGTCGAACGTCGCCATGACGCCGCCGAAGCCGGCGCGCGAATCCTTCTCGACGATCTCGGGCGTGCCGAGGATGTTGTCGTAGGGGATGCGTGCGTCCTCCAGCGTGATCATCGCGGTGTCGGAGGCGCGAATTCCCATCTTGTCCTCGACCTTGGTGACGGTGACGCCCGGCGTGCCGGCCGGCACGATGAACGACTTGATGGCGGCGCGTCCTTTGGTCTTGTCCAGCGTGGCCCAGACCACGACGAAGCCGTCGGACTTGTCGAGCGCGCGATGGCCGGAGGTGCAGAAGATCTTGGTGCCGTTGAGCACCCACATGTCGCCGTCACGCACGGCCGTCGTCGCCACCTGCTTAGAGTCGGATCCGAAGTGCGGCTCGGTGATGGCCATGGCGGCCCATTTCGGCTTGCCCTCGTAGAAGCTGGCCAGGAACCGCTGCTTCTGCTCGGGCGTGCCGACGGCCTGCACGGCTGCGCCGCCCAGGCCCGGATTCGGGATGGACAGGTACAGGCCCGCATCGCCCCAGGCCAGCTCCTCGATCTGCATGCAGGCGAGCAGCGTGTTCTCGTTGCGCTTCTTCTCGCCCGACTTCTCGGACTTGCCGCCGCCGAGGCTGGTGGCGTCGCGATTCATCTTGCTGGCGTCCCAGACGGTGTTGAAGAAGTCCCACGGATCCGTGTGCTCTTCCTCGTCGTACTTGCGGGCGATGGGCCGCATCATGCCCTCGGCGAGCATGCGTGCCATTGCGATACGGTTCTGGGCGGCGTTGGAGAGGCTGAAGTCCATGTCTGTGCTCCTGTTATACCGAGGCGAGACCTTCGAAGATGCTGAAGCCGCGGCCGTTGCGGACCCACTGTTCGACCGGATGATCGCGAATGAAGCCGTGTCCTCCGAGGACCTGCAGCCCGTTGTCGGTCACCTTCATGACCATGTCAGCGCAATAACGGTGAGCCAGCGCGACCTCCCGTGACGCATCGCCGCTCTGGTCCAGGTTCCAGGCAGCCTCCCAGTTCAGCAGCCGCGCAGCCTCGGTCTCGATGGCCATGTCTGCGAGCATGAAAGCGATCGCCTGCTTCTGCGCGATCTTGACGCCGAAGGCGTCGCGGTCCTTCGCGTAGCCGATGGCATAGTCGAGCGAGGCCTTGGCCACGCCCACCGCCATCGCCGACTGCGCGACGCGCGCGCGACGCAGCATGCCGGTGGCGTCGCCGCCGAGCCTTGCCGAGGCGGGCACGCGACAGCCCGACAGCGTGATCTCGTAGGTCGCCAGCGCGTGCAGCCCGAGGCTCTTCTCGCGCTCGCCGATGGTCAGCCCCGGCGTGCCGGTCGGCACCAGGAACGCGCCGATCCCGTCGCTGGTGGATGCGTAGACCAGGATGTTGGGCGCCTCGGCTGCCAGCGGCACCATGCACTTCTGTCCGTCCAGCACGTAGTCGCCGGCGTCATGCCGCGCGGTCGTCTTCATCGACAGGATGTGGAAGCCCATGCGCGGCTCCATCACCGCCGCCGATCCCGGCACGAAGCGATCGCCGACATACGCCGGCAGGATCTGCTGCTTCTGTTCTTCGCTGCCGAGGCGCAGCACCGCGTCGACGATCAGCCGCGGCGACAGCACGTGCAGCGCGATGGCCAGGTCGCCTTCGGCCAGCCCCTCGGCGACGACCGCCCCGGTGACGGCCGAAGGATCGCTGGACCCGTAGCCGCCGTAGGCCTCCGGGATGCTCCCCTGGATGAACCCGAGCTCCCATGCCGCGTCGACCAGGCTCTGCGGGACCTTGCACGCCTCGTCGGCGTCGCGCGCGGCAGGGCGGATCTGGTCGGCCGCGAACCTGGTCACGGTCTCGCTGATGAGCTGTTGTTCTTCGTCCAGCTCGAAATCAATCACGGTGTTCTCCCTTGTCTTGTGCGTCCCGGTCGGGCCGCAGGTTGTCGAGAAGCTGGTCCACGAAGAGCCCGAGCGTGCGCTCGAGGCTGAAGCGGTCGGGGTCGAGATAGAACTGCGTCTCGGCGCCGATGACCGCGCTGGTGTAGGCGGCGGCGACGACGTCGGCATCGACGTCGCGCCGGAACAGGCCCTGATCCTGTCCCGCTCGAACGATGTTGCGAAGGAAAGCGCGGAAGCGGCGCATCATGCCGCGCATCTGCTCGCGCAGGTGATCGTGCGTGTCGATGGACTCCACCATCAGCTTGATGGCGAAGCGCGGCCGGTCGCCCGAGCGCGCGTGCTCGACACACACGTTGGCGATGCGCCGCAGGCCCTCGGCGCAGTCGACGTCTCCGCACGCGCTCTGCACGCGCGTCTCGAACTCGGCGATGCGATCGAGAACGGCAGCCGCCAGCAGGTCGTCCTTGTCGCGGAAGTGGTAGTAGATCGCGCCCTTGGTGACGCCGGCGTCCTTGGCGATGCGGTCGATGGAGGTGGCGTGGTACCCGTAGCGGGAGAAGCAATCGATGGCCGTCTCGGTCAGGTCTTTGCGGGCCGCCTCGCGTCGCCGTGTTCGCTCCCCGATTTGCATACCGACCGTTTAGTACGCCGGCTGCGGGCGTGTCAACCGCTGTTTACTTGGTGTCAGCGGCCGGGGCACGGAAAAAACGAGAAAGGGTGGGTGTCCGGCGGCGGCCACGCCGGCGGATTCTCGCGTCCCCGCAGTTGACTGCCGGGGCAGGGATGAGGATTCTCGCCCCGCTTCCGTGGCCTACATCCGTCACATCCCACCGTCCCAGGCCGGCGGCCGCCTGGCGCAGGTGTATCGCGAGATTCGCACGGAGGTCCCGCGCGTCCCCAACCTGATGCAGGTCTTCAGCCTGCGTCCCGAGACGATGGAGGGGGTCTACCGGCTCTGGCTGTCTCTGATGTGGAACGGGCGCGTTTCGCGCGGGCTGAAGGAGGCGCTGGCCGTGGCGGTGGCGCAGGCAGCGCGCTGCGACTACTGCGCCGAGGCCCACCTCATCTACATGATCGCCTCGGGCGTCGACCGCGACAAGGCCTGGGACATCGCGGGTCAGGGTGATCTCGCCGCCGACCTTACCGACGCCGAGCGCGAGGCCCTGCGCTTTGCGGTGCGCCTGACGCGCGAGCCGCGCGCGGTCAAGGCCGACGATCGCGCCGCTTTCGCAGCCGCATGGCCAGAGATCGACCAGCGCGTCGAAATCGTGGCAGTCATCGCAGGTTTCAACAGCGTCACCCGCCTCGCCAACGCGCTCGGCGTCGTCTCGGAAATCCCGGGGCCTTTGCGACGCTTCCAGGCCGGCCGCCGCAGCGCCATCGCGTTGCTGGGTAGACTGACGGCGATGAGTCTGGATTTGTCGGAGAAACCCGTGCCGGCCCAGCCGCCCGAGCACAACCGCCCGGCCATGCGCCAGCTCTTCCTGGATCAGCTCGGCTTTGCGGCCTTGCCTCCCGGCTTCGAGCTGATGGAGGCATGCCCGGAAGTCTTCGACGGTCAGCTTCGCACCATTCGAAAGGCCGTAGCCGTCATGCCCCGCGACCGCTGGATGCGCATAGGGCTGGTCGTGGCGCGTCTGACCGGATGCGACTACTTCGCGACCCACTGCGGGGAATGGCTGAGCGCCCGCGGCGAGGCCCCGGCCGACATCATTGCCGCCAGTGAGGGCTCGCCGTGCAGCCTTCCCGACTGCGAACATGCCTGCCTGCGTTTCGCCCGCGACTTCACGCTGCACTCGCACACGCTCGGTGAGGACCGCACGCGCGAGCTACGCCGCCTGGGGCTGTCCGACGGCGCGATTCTCGATCTCGCCTACGTCACGGCGACGTTTCATGGGATGGTTCGCTTGGTTCTCGGCTTGTCGCCGTTTTAAGATCGAAGAGGGCGCGAAGGAGAGTCACCTTGGAATCGCCGCAAATCTCCGGAAAGGTCTTCCGCTTCCTGTCGACGATGCATCCTTCGCTCTCCAAGGCCGAGCGAAAGAAGTACAGCGAATACGATCCGGAGCGCTGGTATCCGTGGACGCCGGACATCGCCAGCGAGTTCACCGACCTCATGCGCCGCTCGCCGCGCGACACGAGCTTCGCGCGCGGCCTGGCCTACACGGCCCAGAAAAGCCTTCCCGAGGATACCAAGCTGACGCCCGGCGATCTCGTGCGCGGGCTGCCGACGCTGCCGGCAGCGTTCACCGACGGCCGCGGCAGCGGATTCGACGTGCAGATCGAAGGTCCGGGGCGTGCGACGGTGTCGTACCGGGGCATGCCCGGCTTCACCAACGCCTGCATCGCCATCGCCGGCGAACTGACCCAGCGCATGCAGGCACTCGGCGCGCGCGGCCTCGAGGTCAAGCACGCCAGCGGCTGCCGCCTCCAGGGAGCCGACGCGTGCAATTTCGAAGTGCGCTGGGCGCCCGATGCCGGCGAAGACGTCGGGCCTGCGGCGGCCGCGCCGCGTGCCGCGCAGGCCGCGCCGCAGCCAGCTGCGGCTTCGCCGGCAGCTGCCGGTTCGCAGGCTGCGCAGCGCTCGGCGCAGGCGGCGGCGCCCGCACGCGAAGCCGCCCCGACCGTCACCGTCGGCAGCCGAACCGAAAGCGCCGTGCGCGAGCCGTCGCGGTCGCAGACTGCGCCATCGCCCGCACGAAGCACCGAAGGCGCTCGCCCCGGCGAAGCGGCTCGCGCCGCCGAGCCTTCGCGTCCGGCGGCGTTTGCCGCTCGCGCCGCCGAGCCTCCGCGCACGGCCTCGCCGGCGGCACCGCCCGCGGCTTCCGCGCGAGCGACTGCCGGCGTGGAGGCCGGCACAGGCGGCAGCGCGCAGGATCTGTTCGAGCAGCTTCGCGTGCGGCTGCTCGAGGCCGAGCAGCAGTCGTCGCGGCACGCCGATCTGGAAAATCGCATCGCCGATCTGGAGGCCGAGCTTGCGGCGGTGCGCGAGCAGGCACGCTCCGAAATCGATCAGGCGCGTGCGGAGGCCGAACAGGCCGCCGACGCGCTCATCGCCCTGAAGCGTCAGATTCGCGCGCTCGTCGGTGACAACTGAGCAGTTCGCGCGCGGCGGCAACAGGCCGCGCGCGCGCGTGGTGCTGCTCGAGCCCAAGCGCGGCGCCAATGTGGGTGCCGTCTGCCGCGCCATCAAGAACATGGGCGCGCACGATCTGTTCATCGTCGGGGGCCGGTACGATCCGGGCGAGGCGCGTCGCACCGCCGTGCACGCCGCCGACGTGTTCGACGCGCGGCACGACGTCGGCTCCTTCGACGCGGCGGTAGCAGGCTGCGCGCTGGTCATCGGGACGACGTCGCGTCGCGACCCTTGGCACATCCCGGTCGAGCCCGTGCGCGAGGTTGCGCGCGCCTGCGCAGAAGCGCTCTCGGCGAGCGAGGATGAAGGCGCCGAGGTTGCCTTCGTCTTCGGTACCGAAGAGCGCGGGCTGTCCAACGCCGAGGCGGCGCGATGCCATCGGCTGGCGTGCGTCCCCACCGCCGGCGAATACGCCTCGCTCAATCTTTCGCAGGCGGCCGTCGTGTGCCTGTACGAATGGATGCTGGCGAGCAGCGGCGGCGACGGGCGCGAGCTTTCCGCTCGCGCTCGCGCGGCCGACGCCGTCTCCGTGTCCGCGGCGCTGGCCGACGTCGAAGACATGCTCACCGAGATCGGTTTCCTCGAGGGCGATCAGGCCCGGCGCGTGATGGCCACCGTCGCTTCGATGCTGACTCGCGGTGGGCTCGACGAGCGCGAGGTCCGCATCCTTCGTGGTATCGTGCGACAGGTGCGCTGGTACTCACGGCAATGTCGCTGATGTTGCATGCGGCTGCGGCGGCGCCTAAGGTCGAGCGTCGCAGCGGCCGTCGCGACTCGCGCAGCGCACGATGCGTCGAGGGAGCGGCCGTTGCCGGAGGTCGCATGCTGGTCGTGGTAGCCAAGATCAAGGCCAAGGCCGACGCCGCCGACGAGGTCGCCAGGCTGTTCGAGAGCTACGTTGCCTGGGTCAAGGACAACGAGGCCTCCACCATCACCTACAGCTGCAACCGCTCCCGCAAGGATCCGACCGAGTTCCTCTTCTTCGAGCGCTACTCCGACGAAGCCGCCATGCATGCCCACTCCTCTTCCTCCCGCTTCGCGGAGATGGTCGGAGGACTGGCCGGCAAGCTCGACGGCACCATGGACGTGGTGATGTTCGACGAGGTGGCGGCTAAATTCTGAACGTGCCTGAGGAGGCTGTGCCTTGAGGCGGTGGATCGTCAGTCTGGCGCGCAGCCCGCGTCTGTCGCTGTCGGCCTTCGTCGCGCTGGCGCTGGTGGCGCTGGCCGGCATTCCGCGCATCACGTTCGACGGCTCGCTCGCCTCCCTCAGCGTTCCCGATGATCCTTCGGTCGTCTTCAACGAGGAGGTGCGGCGCCAGTTCGGCGACGAAGAGATCGGCATCGTCCTGCTCGAGCATCCCGAGCTGTTCTCGGTCGATACCATCACGGCGCTGCGCCGGCTGACCGACGAGCTGGCCAAGGTCCGGGGCGTCAGCCGTACGCTCAGCATCACCAACGCCTCGGATCCCGTGCTCGACGTGTTCAATCCGCCGCCGCTGCTGCCGGTGGGCCCGGTGACGACGGCGACGGTCCAGCACCTGCGCGAGCGCGTGCGTGCCAATCCCGTCTACACGCCCAACCTGCTTGCACGGGACGAGCGGGCGGCTGCCGTCACGGTTTTCTTCAAGAGCGCCGTCACCACCGAGGACGAGGCGGCGGTGGACCGCGCGGTGCGGAAAGTCCTCGCCGGCTACACCGGCTCGGGCAGGCTCTATTACACCGGGATGTCGCACATCCGCGTGCAGGCCGTCGAGCGCATGCAGAACGACCTGCTCGGCTTCCTGCCTGCAAGCCTGATGCTGATGATGTTCGTGCTGTGGCTGGTGTTCCGCTCGGTGCGCGCCACCGTGCTGCCGCTGGTTGCGCTGGCGCTGGACGTCGGCTGCCTGGTGGGCCTGATGGGCTGGTTCGACCAGCCGATCACGCTTGCCACGCTGGTGCTGCCCTCGCTGCTGCTGGTCATCGGAGGCTCCTACGCCATCCACGTCGTCGACGCGTACCTGGACCGCGTGCGCACGACGGCCGAGGAGAAGCACGATCCGGTCTCGCTGTTCGATCGCACGCTGTCGGCCGTCTCGCTGCCGGTTCTGGTCTCGGCGATCACCAATGCGATCGGCTTCGGCTCGCTCGTCATCCATCCGATCCCGGCAATTGCCGCTCTCGGCAAGTTTGCGGTGCTCGGCACCGCCATCGTCACCGTCGGCTGCCTGATCGGAATTCCGCTGGCGTTCCTGAGCATGCCGGGCAGCAAGCGAACGCTGCACATGCGAGCCAAGACAGCCGGAGATCCGTCGGCCTCGCGGCTGGACCGCCTGGTCATGCGCATCGGCGCCGCCGTCGTCGACTACCGCCAGCTGGTGCTGGCGGGCGCGACGGTGCTGACGGTGGTAGCGGCCTACGGCGCCTGGCAGGTGCGCGTGGACACCGACTTCCTCAAGGCATTCCGCGCCGACTCCCCCGTGCGCCAGGATTTCCAGGCCATCAACGACAAGCTGGCGGGCCCGAGCCCGATCTCGGTCGTGGTCAGCTCGAACGCGCCCGGGTATTTCCGTGACATCGCTGCGCTGCGGCAGGTCAAGGACTTCCAGCGCTTCGTCGAGGAGCTTCCTGGCGTCGACGAGAGCCTGTCGCTGGTCGACTACCTGGACGCGCTCGATCTGGGATTGCAGAACTCCGGCGGCGACATCGTCGTCGGCGACGATGGCCAGGTGAAGGAGCCCGAACCGGCGAAGAGCTTCTGGGACGCGCCGGCCGAGCAGCTCCCGCAGATCTTCCAGATCGTCGCCGCCAGCCCGCGGACGTTCGCGGGAGTGGTCGACGCCGATTTCCAGAAGGTGCACATCACGCTGCGAACGTCGCTGACGGGCTCGCTGGAGACGGCGCAGCTCATCGAAGAGGTACGCAAGTACTCCTCGGGCATGTTTCCGAAGGGCGTCGACGTGCGCATGACCGGCACGCTGGTCGTGATGAGCGAGGTCTCCAACCGCGTGCTGCAGGGACAGGTCGAGAGCACGGCACTGGCCTTCGCGATCATCTTCATCCTGCTCGCGTTCATGTTCCTGTCGCTGCGCGTGGGCGTCACGGCGATGATCCCCAACATCATCCCGAACATGGTCTTCTTCGGCGTGATGGGCTTCGGATCGATCGAGCTGAACATGGCCACCAGCATCATCGCCGCCGTGGCGCTCGGCATCTCGGTCGACGACACCGTCCACTACATGGCTCGGCTCAACCACGTGGTGAAGACCAGCCCGACCCAGCGCGATGCGCTCATCCAGACGCTCGGGCAGATGGGCCGCCCCGTCATCGCGACCACTCTGACGCTGGCCGCGGGCTTCCTGGTGATGGTGACGTCCAACTTCGTCGTCATCAGCGCGTTCGGCTGGCTGACGGCGATGACCATGACGGTGGCGATGCTGACCAACCTGTTCCTTCTGCCGGCGATCCTGGCGACGGTGCCGGTCGTCAGCGTCTGGGATCTCGCCTACTCGCGCCTCGGCGAGAGTCCCAACCTGACCATTCCGCTGTTTCACGGACTGGGCCGGCTCGGCGTGCGCCTGGTGATCCTGCTCGGGCAGCTGCGCAAGTTCGCCACCGGCGAGTACATCGTGCGAAACGGCGACGAAGGGCGCGAGATGTATCTGATCCTGGCCGGCGACGCCGAAGTGCGCCTCGACAAGGGCGCGACCATTCCGCTCGGCCGCGGCGGCATCCTCGGCGAGATGGCGCTGCTGCGAAAGGCGCGGCGGGGCGCGGACGTCGTCGCCGCCACCGACGTCGAGGTGCTGGTGATCGACGAGGACTTCCTGCGCCGCCTGCGCATCCGCTACCCGCGACTGGCCTCCAAGTTCTTCCTCAACGTCGCCCGCATCCTCAGCGACCGCCTGGAAGAAGCCAACCGCCGGCTGTAGGAACGAGGTCAGGTCTTGCGTTCGAGCATTTTTCTCCGCTGCGTCGTACGCGACACGCCAAGCACGCGTCGCTCGCCACGCACCACCGCCCGACAAGGATAAGCCATGCCGCGTGCTGCTGTCGTTTACCGCAAGGACGAGCCGATGAAGGTCGAAGAGGTGACGCTGCGCGAGGTCGCACCGCACGAGGTGCGCGTGCGCGTGCACGCCTGCGGCGTCTGCCACAGCGACCTGTCGGTGCTCAACGAGTTCTTCGCCTGCCCAACGCCGGTCATCCTCGGCCACGAGGCCGCCGGCATCGTCGAGGAAGTCGGCGCCGACGTGAAAGGCTTCGCGCGCGGCGATCACGTCGTCGCCGCCTGGTCGCCGGCATGTGGCCAGTGCCGATTCTGCCGCCGCGGCCGGCCGCACCTGTGCAACCTCGCCGACGATCCCACCTCGCGCGCCCTCGACCGCGTGCGGGCCGGCGACGCGCAGGTGGCGCAGTTCCTCGGCGTGGGCGGCTTCTGCGAAGAGATCCTCCTGGCCGACAACGCGCTCATCAAGATCGATCCGGAGATGCCGCTGGACCGTGCCGCGCTGCTCGGCTGCGCCGTCATCACCGGATACGGTGCCGCGCGCTACGCGGCCAGGGTCGCCGAGGGCGACGACGTCGCGGTCTTCGGCTGCGGCGGCGTCGGCCTCAACATCATCCAGGCGGCCCGTCTGGCGGGCGCGGCCGCGATCATCGCCATCGACCTCGATGACGCGAAGCTCGAGATGGCCAGGCGGTTTGGCGCAACCCACGTCCTCAAAGGCGACGCACCCGACCTCCACAAGGCCATTCGGCAATGGACCCGCGACCGCGCCGGCCTCGACTTCGCATTCGACGCCGTCGGCAACGTCGAGATCGCGCGCATCGCCTTCCTGTCCATCGCCAAGGGCGGCGAGGTGATCCTCGTCGGCATCGCCCACATGAAGGACAAGCTGGCGCTGTCGCAGATCGCCGCGGTGACGCAGGAGAAGGGCGTGCGCGGAACGACCAACGGTTCGGCGGATGCATGGCAGACCGTGCCGCACCTGATCGACCTGTATCACCAGAAGAAGCTTCTGCTCGACGAGCTCGTCACGCGCACCTACACGCTCGACGAGGCCAACCAGGCGATGGACGACCTGCGCAGCGGCCGCAACGCGCGCGGCGTGATCCTGATGGGACGGCCGTGATGCGGTCGTACCTGGCGCGCCGCAGGAGCTGCGCATGGGTCGAGGCGACCGCCGCCGTCGACGCCGCTACCCGCCGGGCCCGCGGCCATGTCGCTTCGGGCGTCGAAGGACGCATCGTCTTTGCGGTCGCGCTGCTGGCTGCGCTGGCGATGCCGTCGCCCACACGGGCGCAGGTCAACGTGGACACGCCCTTCGGCAACGCCAATGATCCGGTGCGACCCGTACCGCCGGCACCGGTTGCGACGGGAAGGGGCATCGTCTCGGCCACCATCGTGGAGGCCGGCAAGGCCGAGATCGTCGAGCGCGAAGACGACGGCAAGCCGCTGGCGGCCGTCGCTCTCGACGTACGGCTCGAAGGCGGCTCGACGACGCCCGGCGTCGACGACAAGACGGTGACGGCCGAGCTCGCCAGCGGCGAGACGGTTCCCCTCTACGCCTCCTGCGTCCCTGCCAAGGATGATGCCGTGGAAGTGCGACCGCTGTTCGGCGTCGTCATCGGCGCATGGACCGTCCGGATCGACGATCGGAGCTTCGAGTGTTTCGGACGCACCGCGCGCCTGGCGATGATGGCCAACACCGGCCCTTACCACCTCCTCGTCGGCGGCGCGCCCAGCGAACAGAAGAGCGCGCGCATCGTGCTGATCTTCACGGCGCAGCCCTCGGAGATTCGCAGGGTGAGGCTGCCAGGAGGCGCCGTCGTCGAGATCTCCCGCTGAGCCGTCGCCACGGTTGCGTAACACTTGCCGCTGCGCGATAGGGCGTGGCCGCGCCATTCCAGAGACAGCTGCTCTTTGGAGCGGCAACCCGCGGCCGCGACCGCGGCTGCAATCGAGGCGCGAGTGTGGAGGGCAAGATGAACAGGAAATGTGTTCGCGCCGCCGGCGCGGTCGCCGCGGCGATCGTCGTCGCAGCCGCGGCGGCCACGGCACAGGCCGCCGTCGAGTATGTCAGAATCTGCAGCGTCTACGGCGCAGGGTTCCACTACCACCCGGGCTTCGACGTGTGTCTGAACGTCGCCACCAACGACGCCCGCGTGCCAACCGAGCGCGGCACCTGGCGCTGGCGCGTACCGAACAATCCGCGCGAATGGGTGAGCGGGGCGAAGAAGGCGTGCAAGGGCAAGCTGATCGAAGTGGGCGAATTTTCGAGCGCCAATCTCGCGCTCAACGTGTACGGGCGGTATCAAGGCGCCAGCGGGCTGCCGCTCGCTCTCGAGCCGGGACAGTACGTTTCCTCGGTGATCTACCAGGGTGGCTTCACCGGCGTCGGCCGCGGCAACTTCTGTCTGTTCTGGCACTACTACGATCCGACAATCGTCAATGACGTGCCGATCGGCGATCAATACACTCCCATCGGCTGCATCGACACGTTCTCGATGGCCGGCACTCCGCTGACGGCCGCGTTCGTGCCGGACACGCCGCTTCCGCCGGCGACCACCGAGCCGGTCACGATCGTGGCTGCCAACGGCGACCTGTGGAGCGCCCCCGAGCCCGACGACATCGGCGGCGCGCTTACCGCGTCGGTCTGCGTGCAGAAGGCCAAGCAGTGAAGAAGGCCTGATTTGCGGGCGGCGGACGGCTACGCGATAAGTCCGCCGCCCGCGACCGTGCGCGGAGCATCCAAGGAGCTCGTTCCGTGGCTGTCATCCACAAGAAGACCGGCAATTTTCTCGAGGACTTTCGGGTTGGCTCGCTGCTTCGCCACAAGGGCGGCAAGACGGTGACGGAGGGTCTGTTCAACGCCTTCACCGAATTCAACATGACGACCAATCCGCTGCACAAGAACCGCGAGTACGCGCGCCTGTACGGCTACAAGGACATGATCTGTCATCCCGGGCTGGTGATGGCCATCGTCTTCTCGCAGACGGTCGAGGACATCTCGGAGAACGCCCGCGCCAACCTCGAATACATCAACATGCGCTTCGGCGCGCCCGTCTACCCCGGCGACACGCTGGAAGCCGAAACCGTCATCCTCGGCGTTACGCCGTCGACCAAGAATCCCGACCTCGGCGTGGTGCACGTCGCCAGCGTGGGGCGCAAGCAGACCGGCGACGTCGTCATCGCCTACGAGCGCAAGGTGCAGGTGTGGCGTGACGACAAGAACGCGGTCATCAAGGAAGCCACCATCGACCAGAAGCCGCAGGTCGAGTGCGAGCCGTGGCTGCCGCCGTATGATCCCGGCCGCGGCTACAAGGCCAAGGCGCACCTTTCCAACGACGACACCTACTTCGAGGACTTCCGCGCCGGCGACACCATCGAGCACTCGCGCGGTCGCACCGTGACCGACGAGCACATCGCGCTGACGGCGCAGCTCGACAACACCTCGCAGGTGCACTGCAACCAGGTCCTCATCGATCAGGATCCCGAGAAGTACATCGGCGGGCGCCTGATCATCTTCGGAGGCATTCCGTTCAACTTCTGCATGGGCGTCTCCAGCCCCGACATCAGCGACAACGCGTTGGCCGACATCCTCTATCCGACCGGACGGCACGTGGGGCCGCTGTTCGCCGGCGACACCGTCTTCGCCGCCACGGATATCCGCGAGACCCGTGATCATCCGCGCCGGCCCGATCTCGGTGTGCTGGCGGTGACGCTGCGCGGGCACAAGTTCCGCAAGCCCAAGGACGGGGAGACGGGGCTGCAGAAGGTGGACATCTTCGTGCTCGAGCGCGAGATCGCGGTGAAGCGGCGCTCGCATTACGCCTGACCCACGATGAGCGCCGGGAGCAATGAGCTGCGTCGAGGATGGGAAGCCATCGACGGCGCCGCCGCTCTCGTCGGCGCCTCGTCCCTGGCGCTGCTCGTCGCCACCGGCGAGGAGCGGCTCGAGTTCCTGCACGGTCAGACCAGCAACGACGTGCGCGGCCTGCTGCCTGGTGCCGGTTGCGCCGCGCTGTCGCTGACGCCGCAGGGGCGCCCGCTGGCCATCTTCTCGCTCTACAACGACGCCGAGCACGAGCGGGTGCTGATCGCGACGACGACGCAGGAGCGTGCCGCCGTGCGCGCGGCGCTGGAGCGCTTTCTCGTCGCGGACGACTGCGAGGTCGAGGAGGCGCCCGAGCTGACGGCCTGGACGCTGGCCGGACCGCAGGCACCTGCCGTGCTCGAACGCGCCGGCATCGCGGGCGTGCGCGACGACGCTTCGGCGACGAACGAGCGTGCCGGCGCGACCGCAGGCGCGGACGCATCCGCCGCAGCATCGACTGCAGCCGCGGCCTGGCGTCTGCATCGCGGCCGCATCGGCGAGCGGGAGGTGCTCGTTCTGCAGCGCGGGGATCTGCGCGTTCCCGCCTTCGACATTCTCGCCGCCGACGCGCAACTGCAGACGACGTACGCCGATCCGGTCGCGGCTGCGCTGCGCGAGGCGGGTGCGGTCGATGCCGACGCGCAGGCGCTCGAGGTCGTCCGCGTCGAGAGCGGCACCGCGCGCTATGGTACCGACGTCGACGAGTCACGCATCGCGATCGAGGCGCGCCTGGAGTGGGCGATTCATTTCGGCAAGGGCTGCTACGTCGGGCAGGAAGTGATCGAGCGCGCCGTCAGCCGCGGCCGCATCCAGCACATGCTCGCCTTGCTGGCGGGACAGGGGCTGACCGCCGGTGCGCAAGTCGTCGGCGGCGGCGAGCGCGACGTCGCCACGTCCGTGGTCGACTCGCCGCGGCTGGGCCGCATCGCGCTGGCCTACCTGCCGGCCGGACAGGCCGACGCGGGAGGCGAGGTGCAGCTTCGCAGCGATGCCGGCACCCACGTCGCCACGGTGTTGCCGTGGCCGCGCGCTCGCGTGCTAGCCGGCCGCGATGGCAGGAAGGATCGCCCGTGAGGCGTGCGGCGGCGGCGAAGGCCCGGCGCGGCATCGCCGCCCGCGCCAGGAGCTGATCGTGTCGTCGCCGGTGCGCTGGTTCGTTCGCGGTGACATCGACGGCTTCTTCGGTCTGGCGCTCGACAACCTGATCCAGCTCCTCGTGATCGTCGCGCTCTGCCGCGGCGTGCTCGGCTTCGACGATGCGCTGCTGTTCGGGCACGTGCTGCCGGGTGCGGCGGTCTCGGTGCTCATCGGCAATCTCTTCTACTCCTGGCAGGCACGTGGCCTGGCGACCCGGCATGGGCGCGACGATGTGACGGCGCTTCCCTACGGCATCAACACGCCGAGTCTGTTCGCCTACGTGTTCCTGGTGATGCTGCCCGCCCGGCTCATGGCCGAAGCCGGCGGCGCCGCGCCGGCCGAAGCCGCGCGCATCGCATGGCGCGCCGGTCTGGCCGCGTGCCTCGGCAGCGCGCTCATCGAATGCGGCGGCGCCGCGGTGGCGGGCTGGGTGCGAAAGCAGACGCCGCGTGCTGCGCTGCTGTCGTCGCTGGCGGGCATCGGCGTCTCCTTCATTGCCATCGGCTTCTTCTTCAAGGCCTATGGAAGCCCCGTGGTGGGAATCGTCACGCTTACGATCGTGCTGGTCGCCTACTTCGGTCGCGTCCGGTTCCGCGCCGGCATTCCTGGCGGCCTGGTCGCCGTCGTGGCCGGTACGCTGCTGGCGTGGGCGACCGGAATGGTGTCGACCGATCCGCAGGCCTGGTCAGCCGCGTCGGCCAACGTCGGCTTGCGCATGCCGGTTCCGGTCCTGGGCGAGCTCTGGGAAAGCGTGCGCGGCGGCGACCTCGTGCGCTACCTGTCGGTGATCGTGCCGATGGGCGTGGTCAATGTGGTCGGCTCGCTGCAGAACATGGAGAGCGCGGAGGCCGCCGGCGACGATTTCGCCACGGCACCGTCGCTGCTCGCCAACGGAATCGGCACGCTCGCTGCGGCTGCCTTCGGAAGCTGCTTCCCCACCACGATCTACATCGGCCATCCCGGCTGGAAGGCCATGGGCGCGCGCATCGGCTACTCCGTCCTCGGCGGCGCATTCGTCACCATCGTGTGCCTGACCGGCTCGGTGGCGCTGATCTCGCTGGCGGTGCCGATCGAGGCCGGCATGGCCATCGTCCTGTGGATTGGAATCATCATCGTCGCGCAGGCCTTCGCGGCCACGCCGGCCAGACATGCCGCAGCGGTTGCCATCGGCCTTCTGCCCGGCATCGCCGCGTGGGGAGCGTTCATGCTCAAGACCGGCGTGCGGGTGGGCGCAGCGGCAGCGGCCACGGGCGCAGCATTCGGCCCGCATCTGGAGACGACGCTGGCATCGTTCGATCTGTCGGGCCGCGGAATCTTCGCGCTGGAGCAGGGCTTCATCTTCACGTCGATGGTGCTGGCCGCGGTGACTGCCGAGATCATCGAGCGCAGGTTCTCGCGCGCCGCGACGTGGTGCATGGTCGCGAGCGCGATGTCCTGGATCGGCCTGATGCACGCGTACGCCTGGACGCCCGGCGACACGGCCGTGAACATCGGCTGGGGCACAGGCGCCTCCTGGGCAGTCGCGTACGCGAGTGCAGCGGCGGTGCTGTGGCTGGTGCCGGTGCTGACGACGCCGAGCGAGGAGGCGGGGCATTGAGCGCGCGGATCCTGATCTTCGCCTACGGCTCCAACCTGTGCGCGGAGCGTCTGACGGCGCGCACACCGAGCGCCCGTGCGGTGGGCATCGGCCGTCTGCGCGGTCACCGGCTCTGCTGGCACAAGAAGGGCCGCGACGGCTCGGGCAAGTGCAACGCCCTGGCCACCGGCAATGCGGCCGATGTCGTCTGGGGCGTCGTCTACGAGCTCGACGCTGCCGAGAAGATCCTACTGGACGGTTGCGAGGGGCTCGGACGCGACTACTTCGAGAAGACCGTCACCGTCGAGGGCAACGGGCATTCGTGGCAGGCGGTCGTGTACTGCGCCAACCAGGAGATGCTCGACGAAGCTGCGCGCCCCTATGGCTGGTACAAGACCTTCGTCACCACCGGTGCGCGCCGTCACGGCCTGCCGGAGGCGTACTGCATGGCGCTGGAAGCAGTCGAGGCGTGCGACGATCCGCTCGTTGCGCGTCACCGCCGCGAGCTGGCCGTGCTGGCCGAAGTCCCCCACGGCGCCGGCGAGGCGGCGCCCGTGCGTGACGGCGAGGGCGGGAGCGCGCAGCAGTGAACGCCTATCGCTCCTTCGCCGAGCAGGCGCTGCACTACTTCGTGCGGCCGCACGCCGGCATGCCCGACGCGGCCGTGGCATCGCCGGCCGACTGGCGCGGGCCCCAGCTGGCGGCGCGGCAGGACGAATGGCTCGTGCGCCTGACCGCGCGCGAGATCGGCGAGATAGGCGAGGCAACCGATGCGTTGATGGCGCGCGGTGTGCCGATGGCCGACGTGGCGCGCGACGACTTCGTGCTGCCGACGCTGGCGGGCACGATCCGCGCGTGGCGCGACGAGATCGACCATGGTCGCGGGTTCCTTCTCGTGCGCGGCCTGCCGGTGCGGGACTGGGGCGACGACAAATGCGCGTATGCCTACTGGGGGCTCGGACACCATCTCGGCACACCCGGCGCGCAGAACCCGCAGGACGAGCTGCTGGGCCACGTCATCGATTACGGCGAGAAGGCCGACAATCCGGTCGTGCGTCTCTACCGCACCGCCGGCAAGATCGACTTTCACTGCGACGCGGCCGACGCGGTCGGCCTGCTGTGTCTGCGTACCGCACGCTCGGGCGGGCAGAGCCGCATCGTCAGCTCGGTGGCGGTGTTCAACGAGGTGCAGCGGCGGCGTCCGGATCTGGCTTCCCGTCTGTTCGAGCCGTTCGTGCTCGACCGCCGCGGCGAGGAGCGCGCGGGCGAGCCGGCCTCCGTGCCGATCCAGCCGTGCTGCTTCGGCGAGGACGGGCGTCTGCGCACGTTCTACCACAGCGAGTATTTCCGCTCGGCGGCACGCCTGCAGGGCATCAGCATCGACGAGCGCGCACGCGAGCTGCTCGACCTCTACGACCAGCTGTGCGCCTCACCCGACTTTCACCTCGACATGTGGCTCGAGCCCGGGGACATCCAGATCATCTCCAATCACACCACGGTTCACTCGCGTACGGCGTACGAGGATTGGCCAGAGCCGGACCGCAAGCGGCACCTGCTGCGGCTCTGGCTGTCGCTGTGAGCGTCGCCGGCGCTGCGGTGCGAGGGGAAGCCTCGCGCCGAGCCGGCGCTGCGGTCAACGGGGGAGCTTTCGCATCGCGCCGGTGCTGCGGTCAACGGGGGAGCTCTCGCGTCGCGCCGGTGCGCGCGCCAGCGGCCTCGCAGGGCCGGAGACCGAGCCATGGCGCGGCCGACGCCGCGCGACTCCGAAGTGTCAATGCTGCAGGTTCGGCGCGGCCAGCGCCACGGACTTGAGCAAGGCGTGAACCGTCAGGCCGGGCCGCAAGCGAAGACGCTCGACGGCCTGCACCGTCACGGCGGAAAGCAGGTGCGCGTCGCCGACGGCGATTCGCACCAGCACGTCGCCGCTGCGCTCGCGCAGCTCGACGATGCTGCCCGCCAGAACGTTCTGGAAGCTCGACAACGCCGGCGCGCGCAAGGCCAGCGCGACGTCGCGCGCCAGCACTCGCACGCGCACACGGCTGCCCGCCGGGTGCGTCGACCGCGGTACCAGCAGGCTTCCGCCGGCGAACGAAAGCCTCGTCAGCCGCACTTTCTCGTCGTGCTCGGCGACCGTCGCCTCGAGCACCGTGCCGGCATCCGCACGCTCGCTCAGCATCGCCACGTCCGTCCGCGACGACAGCTCCTCGAGCGATCCGGCGGCAACGCTGCGCCCGCCCGACAGGATCACCATCGTCGTGGCCAGCCGCACCGTCTCTTCCAGGGTGTGGCTGACGTAGATCATCGGCACTCGCAGCTCGTCGCGCAGCTTTTCCAGGTACGGAAGGATCTCGGCCTTGCGCGCGTCGTCGAGCGACGCCAGCGGCTCGTCCAGCAGCAGCAGGCGCGGCTGCGACAAAAGCGCACGACCGATGGCCACCCGCTGCTTCTCGCCGCCCGAGAGGCGGTGCGGAAGCCGCGGCAGCAGCTTCTCGATGCCGAGCATCGCCACCGCCGCCGCGAACGTCGTGGTCTCGGTCCGGCCGCGGCTGCGGCGCAGGCCGTAACGCAGATTGCCCTCGACGGTCATGTGCGGAAACAGCCGCGAGTCCTGGAACACGTAGCCGATGGCGCGCCGGTGCGCTGCCACGCACTGGCCGAGCACGTGGTCGTAGAGCACGGCGCCATCCAGCGCGATGCGTCCCTTGTCGGGATGCGAAAGACCGGCCAGCACCGACAACACCGAGGTCTTGCCGGCTCCCGATGGCCCGAACAAGGCGGTCACGCCGTTGCTCGGCACGCGGAAGTCGACGTCGAGCGAGAAGCCACCGAGTCTTTTGCGGACGGCGACCTCGAGCACGTCAGCGCCCCAGCCGCGCGCGCACGCGCCGGCCGATGATCTCGGAAGCCAGCAGCCCGAGCAGCGCCAACACGAAAGCGACGCCCGCCAGCTTGGCCGCCGTCTCCTCGCCGCCGGGCGTCTGGAGCGCGGTGTACATCGCCAGCGGCAGCGTCTGCGTATGCCCGGGGATGTTGGAGACGAACGTGATGACGGCACCGAATTCGCCGAGGCCCGCCGCGAAGGCGAGGATGGCGCCCGACAGCACGCCCGGCGCCATCAGCGGCAGCGTGATCGAGAAGAAGCGGTCCACCCGGCCCGCACCGAGCGTGCGCGCGGCCTCCTCGAATCCCGGGTCGATGGTTTCGAGCGAGAGGCGGATCGTGCGCACCATCAACGGAAACGTCATCACCGCCGTGGCCAGCGCGGCGCCTTCGGGCGTGAACGCGAGATGGATGCCGAATCGCTCGATCAGGATGCTGCCAACGGGCCCGCGGGCGCCGAACAGCAGCAGCAGCCCGTAGCCGACGACGACCGGCGGAAGCACCAGCGGAAGGTGCACCAGCGCATCCAGGAGCGCACGGCCGCGAAAGCGCCTGCGCGTCAGGATCCAGGAGACGATGACCGCCAGCGGCAGGCTGAAGACGACGCTGCGCAGCGCCACCGACAGGCTCAGACGGATCGCGCTCCACTCCAGCTCGCTCAGCATCGACCGACCGATCTGGGCTCAGCGGATGGTGAATCCGCGGCGGCGAAAGATCTCGCGGCCGTGCTCACCGGTGACAAAATCGAAGAACCGGTCGATCTCCGCGCGCTGCCGTCCCGCGATCCTGGCCATGGGATATTCGATCGGCTCGTGGCTGTCGTCGGGGAAGACGGCAACGGTGACGACGCCGCGAGATGCGGACGCGTCGGTTGCGTAGACGATGCCGAGCGAGGCCTGCCCCTGCTCCACCATCGCAAGCGCCGCGCGCACGTTCTGCGACGGCGCCAGCCGGTCCTTGGCAAGCTCCCAAAGTCCCAGCCGCATCATCGCCTGCTGCGCATAGCGTCCCGCAGGGACGTGCGAAGGATCGCCCAGGGCCAGACGACCGTTGCCGAGGCGGTCGAGCAGGGGAAAGCCTGCATCGACGATCACCTCCGCGCCGCCGGCCGCCGGCGCTCGCGGCGCTGCGGGCGCGGCCGCCGCCGGTGCGTGCGGCGTCGCCGTTGCCGCCGGGTGCGCGGGGTCCGACGCCGATGCGGCTTGCGACTGCGCGTCCACCGGGGCGATCAGCACCAGACGATTGCCGATGACGCTGCGCCGCGACTCCCCGGCGATCAGCGAGCGCTGCTCGAGGCGATCCATCCACTCGGCATCGGCCGAGCAGAAGACGTCGGCCGGCGCACCTTCCTCGATCTGACGGGCCAGCAGCGAGCTGGCCGCGAAGGAGAACCGCAAATGGATGCCGCGCGGAGCCAGCGCGGCCGCCACGTCCTCCAGCGCTTCGGTCAGACTGGATGCGGCAAAGACGGTGACCGGATTGGTAGCGGCGCCATCGGCGGGCACCAGCGCGCTCGCGGCCAGCAGGGCCACCGCCCATGAGACGACCTTGCGGCCGACGTGCGGTGAGCGCCGGCCGTGGGTGCGCGAGGTGCGGGTCACGCGGCGACTATAGTGAGCGATGGCTCGCTCGGGAAACGCCGCAGCTCGACGATCGCCCGTGCGAGCCTGGAGGCGCGGCCCTGGTGTTGCCGGACGCCGACGGAGCTACAATGGCCGTCATGGGCGCAATCGAGATCATCAAACGCAGGCTCAAGGAAGAACGCATACCCGACGCACCATGGCCCGATGAGGTGGGCGAGAAGAAGAAGCGGCCGCGCGAGGTCGCGATGATGGACATGAACCAGTGCTTCCCCTGCGGCCGCTGTCCCGAGTTCTGTCCCGTGCAGTGCATCGAGTATCTGAAGGACGGCACCCTGCCCGGCCGCGGCGTGCAGCCTGTGCAGGATCGCTTCCAGGAGTGCATCGGCTGCTACATCTGCGTGGAGGTATGCGCGATCCTCACCGACTATGATGCCGTGCGGATGTATGACGTGAGCCTGGTCGAGCAGCTCCTCGGCGTCACCATCGGCGACAAGCCGCCGGCGGAATACATTCCGGCGCAGCCGTACGAGGAGTACTTCAGCGAAGGCGGCGAGAAGAGCGTCTGGCATCTGGGCAAGGGATCGCGCATCCGCGCCAAGATGAGCGAGGAAGAGCGGCGCATCTGCCGCAGTGAGCGTGACCATCTCTGATGGGCGACGCGGCCGGCGTGTGCAGCCGGCGGCGGAGCGCGAAAACATTGCGCCGCATCGGCCGGCGACGGCGAACAGGAGTCTCATGAGCCCCATCAGGATTCTCGCGATCGTTCTCATCGGGGCCGGCATCGTCGGCCTGGCCTACGGCACGTTCAGCTTCACCAAGGAGACGCACGACGCCAGGATCGGACCGCTCGCGTTCTCGGTGCAGGAGAAGGAGACGGTGCATGTCCCGACTTGGGCAGGCGCGGGCGCCATCGGTGTCGGCGTGCTGATGCTTCTGCTGGACCGGCGCAAGGCGTGAGATTGATCGTCATCGGAATGCGCAGGGCGTTGCATCGCGATGACTGGTGGGCCCGGGCGGCGCGCCGACGCTACGCGGCCAAGGAGCAGCCATGAACATCGGCTTCATCGGTCTCGGGCGCATGGGCCTCAACATGACGCGCCGGCTGCTGCGCAGCGGGCACAGCGTGGTCGGGCTCGACCGCAGCGCGGCAGCGGTGGAGGAAGCGGCCAGGGCAGGCGCCATCCCGGCGCCTGATCTGCAGGAGCTGACGCGCGCGCTGGCTCCGCCGCGCGTGGTGTGGGCGATGATCCCCGCAGGCGCTCCCGTCGATGAGCTCATCGGCAACATCACGCCACTGCTGCAACCGGGCGACGTGCTGGTCGACGGAGGCAACTCCAATTACAAGGACACGCAGCGGCGCGCGCGCCAGCTCGAGAGCGGCGGCATCCATCTCGTCGACGCCGGCACCTCCGGCGGCATCTGGGGCCTCGAGCTCGGCTACTGCATCATGGCCGGCGGCAAGGCAGAGGCCATCGCGCTGCTCGCACCGGCTTTCGAATCGCTGGCCCCGCCGCGGGGTTGGCTGCACGTGGGGCGCGAAGGCGCGGGCCACTTCGCCAAGATGATCCACAACGGCATCGAGTACGGGATGATGCAGGCCTACGCCGAGGGCTTCGACATCCTGCAGGCAAGCTCCTACGGCTACGATCTGCAGAAGGTCGCGCACCTGTGGAACCAGGGCAGCGTGGTGCGCTCGTGGCTTCTGGAGCTGGCCGAGCGCGCGTTCGAGGAGGATCCGCAGCTGGAGAAGCTTCGCGGCTACGTGGACGACTCGGGCGAAGGCCGCTGGACGGTGCAGGAGGCGGTCGATCTGGCGGTGCCCGCTCCGGTGCTGGCGCTGTCGCTGTTCGCTCGCTTCCGCTCGCGCCGGGAGGACTCGTTCGCCGACCGCATGCTGGCCGCGCTGCGCAACGAGTTCGGCGGCCACGCGGTCAAGAGCAGGTAATGGCCACCCGCATCACGGCCGTCACCACGCCGGCGATCAACGAGAAGCTCGAGGCGCCGCCATGCGCGATGGTCGTCTTTGGCGCAAGCGGCGACCTCTCCAGCCGCAAGCTGATTCCGGCGATGCATCAACTCTTCTGCGGCGGCTTCCTCAGCGACCGCTTCGCCATCGTCGGCGTGGCCCGGCGGGCGCTGAGCTCGGAGGATTTCCGTCGCGAGATGCACGCAGCGGTCGCCGAGCGCAGCACGGATGCGAACGTCGATCCGGGCGTGTGGGACCGGTTCGACGATGCGCTCGAGTACGTGCCCGGGGAGTTTTCGGATCCGCAGACCTACCGGCGCCTGGCCGAGAAACTGGCGCAGCTCGACCGCGAGCGCGGCGTCGCCGGCAACCGTCTCTTCTATCTGGCCACGCCGCCGACCGAGTTCGAGCGCATCGTGCAGTGCCTGTCGGAGGCGGGGCTTCTGCAGCCGCCGCATCAGGAGCCGTGGACGCGGGTCATCATCGAGAAGCCCTTCGGGCGCGATCTCGAGTCGGCGCGCCGTCTCAACGAGATTCTCTCGAAGATGCTGGACGAATCGCAGATCTTCCGCATCGATCACTATCTGGGGAAGGAGACGGTGCAGAACATCATGGTTCTGCGCTTCGCCAACGCGATCTTCGAGCCGATCTGGAACCGGCGCTACGTGCAGTACGTGGAGATCTGCGCTGCCGAGGCCATCGGTGTCGGCACGCGCGGCCGCTTCTACGAAGAGACCGGCGTGCTGCGCGACATCGTGCAGAACCACATGCTGGAGGTGCTGGCGCTGACGGCGATGGAGCCGCCGATCACGGCGTCCGCCGACGACATCCGCACCGAAAAGCTCAAGGTCCTCAACGCGCTCCGCGATCTTCCCGACGACCAGATCGAGCGCGACGTCGTGCTGGGCCAGTACCGCGGCTACCGGGACGAGCCGAACGTCTCGCCGTCCTCGACCACGCCGACCTACGCCGCGCTGCGAGTGTTCGTGGACAACTGGCGCTGGCAGGGCGTGCCGTTCTACCTGCGGTCGGGGAAGATGATGCCCCGGCGCGTCACGCAGGTTTCGCTTCACTTCCAGCCCGTGCCTCTTCGGCTGTTCGGCAGCCGCGAGGAGTGGTGCTCGGTGGAATCGAACGTGCTGACTCTGCGAATCCAGCCCGACGAGGGGATCTCGCTGCGGTTCGAATCGAAGATCCCGGGGCACCGCATGGCCATCGGCACCGTGGCGATGGACATGGATTATGTGGAGACGTTCGGCGGCAAGCCCGCCGAGGCGTACGAACGCCTGCTGCTGGATGCCATGCGCGGCGACGCCACGCTGTTCTCGCGCCGTGACGCGGTCGAGGCCTCGTGGACGTGGATCACGCCCATCCTGGAGCACTTCGAGCGCCGTCCGCCGCGCGACTTTCCCAACTACGACCCGAAGACGTCGGGCCCGGAGCGCGCCCGCGAGCTCATCGAGCGCGACCGTCTGCAATGGGCCGAGCTGTAGAGGCCGGCGGCGTTGTCGCCGCGCCGCCGGGTGCCGCGCGGGAAACGGTGGCGCGTCCACCGTGCGACCGCGAGTGACGGCGGGGGAAGTGATGGCGCTGGCGGTCTTTGACAGCGGCGAGGAGCTTGCCGAAGCCGCCGCCGATGCCGTTCTGGAGATCGGGCGCGCCAGTCACCGCGAGCGCGGCTGTTTCCGCGTCGGCCTCTCGGGCGGCCGCACGCCACGCGAGCTGTACGCGCGGCTGGCGGCACCGCCTCGCCGGCAAGTGCTGCGAGCCTGCCGCCCAGTCATCGTCTTCGCGGATGAGCGCGCGGTCCCTCCCGACCATCCCGACAGCAACTACGCGATGGTGCGCGCCGCGCTGCTGGATCCGGCCGGAATCCAAGCCTCGTGCGTGCATCGCATGCGCGGCGAGACGCAGCCGCTGGCCGCTGCAGCCGTCGAGTACGAGAGCGCGGTGCGCGAGCCGCTCGATCTGCTGATCCTCGGCGTCGGTCCCGACGGCCACACCGCTTCCATCTTTCCCCACTCGGCCGCCGCTGCAGAAACCGATCGGCGCGTGGTGGCCGTGACCGACAGCCCCAAGCCGCCGCCGCGTCGTCTGACCGTCACCCCGGTGGTCATCGCCGAAGCGCGCAGCATCTTCGTGCTCGCCACCGGCGCCGACAAGGCGCCGGCCATTCGCCGCGCGCTCGATCCGGATACGGCCGTGCTCGAGATCCCCGCGCGTCTGCTGCGCGAGCGCCAGTGGTTCGTCGATCGCGCTGCGAGCGGGCGCGGCGTCGCTGCTTGACGGCAGCGCAAGCCCGCGCCACGCTCGCCCGATCGCCGTTCTTCCGAGGAGGTTTCCGTGTCCGAATGTCCTTGTGGCTCGAAGGTGGAGTTCTCGCAGTGCTGCGAGCCGTTCCTGCTCGGCACGCGAGAGCCGCAGACGGCCGAGCAGATGATGCGGTCGCGCTATACCGCCTACACCCGCGCCGATGTCGACTACCTGATGGCCACGCTTCATCCGGACAACGTGAGCGAGGGCGATGAAGAGACCACCCGCCGCTGGGCCAGCGAATCGCAGTGGCAGGGACTGCAGATCGTTGCCACCGAAGCCGGCGGTGCCGACGACGAGCAGGGAATCGTGGAGTTCGTCGCCCGTTATCGCGACCGCGCAGGCGAGATGCATGCCCATCACGAGCGCAGCGTCTTCACTCGCCTCGATGGCAAATGGCGTTTCCACGAAGGCGCGGCGCCGGAGCCCGCTACCGTGCGGCGCGATGCGCCCAAGGTCGGTCGCAACGATCCGTGCCCGTGCGGCAGCGGCCGGAAATACAAGAAATGCTGCGAGCGCGCCGCCTGAGGCGGCGGCCTCAGCAGGGCTCCTCTCGCCGCTGCAGGCCGAACTCGCGGATCAGCGTGTACGCATGCGAGCGCGCCAGCTCCAGGCGGCGCGAGCATTCGGAAACGTTCCAGCCGCTGTCGATCAGTGCCCGCTCGAGAAAGCCCGCCTGAAAGCTGCGCGTCGCTTCCTGAAAGGTCGTGCCGCCGCACTGGGTCCGCGACAGCCCAGGAGGGAACAGGTGCTCGACCTCGACTTCCGGGCGCCCCGCGCCGGCTGCCCGGATCACGGCGGCTTCGACCGCGTGCTCGAGCTGGCGGGCATTTCCCGGCCACGAGGAGGCCAGAACTGCGCCGATGGCCGCGGGGCTCAGGCGCACAGGGCCCAGCCGGTGCTTGTCCGCCGCGCGCCGGCAGAACAACTCGGCCAGCGCCTGGATGTCTTCGGTGCGCTCGGCCAGGCTCGGCAGGCGGATCGGCATCACTTCGAGGCGGTAGAGCAGGTCGGCGCGGAACTTGCGCTCGAACACCGCCGCGTGAAGATCGACGTTGGATGCCGAGATGACCCGCACGTCGGCCGTGCAGGGTCGCGGCGAGCCGAGCGGATAGTATTCGCCGCACTGGAGAAACTGCAGCAGCTTGGCCTGCGCCGCCAGCGGCAGCTCCCCTACCTCGTCCAGGAACAATGTCCCGTGGCGGGCCGCGGCGATCTTTCCCAGGATCGGCACGCGTGCGGTGGAATGCGCGCCGGCCGCGGCGCCGAAGAGCTCACTCTCGACCAGGGTCTCCGGAAGGGTCGCACAGTTGACCTGCACGAAGGGACCGCGGCCCCGAGGGCTGGCTTCGTGGATCAGGCGTGCGAGCTGGGTCTTTCCGGTGCCCGACTCGCCGCTGAGCAGGACATGGACGTCGAGGTCGCACACGATGGCGGCCTGCTCCAGGGCCGCAACGAACCGGGCAGAACGTCCCACCATCTGCTGATGCCAGCGCTGCAACCTGGACCGCCGGTCGTGCAGCGCCTCGTCGGGCCGTCTCGCTGCCCCGGTGCGCGCAGAATCGCCTTGCCGCAGTTGCCTCGTGGCCGCCGGCCAGAGCTGTCCCATCGTGATCCTCACTTCCGTTGCGCGACTCGCGGTCGGTGCGCCTCGGTCATCATCTGGGCGTGGTGTAGCAGGGATTGGGCCGCCAGACTGTGTGGCTGTTCATACTGAAGTCACGACAGGCATCCCCGGGTCGTGCCCGACGGCCGTGTGCGCTGCGGGCGGCGGCGGCGTGTCCGGCGTTGGCGACACCTGCGCCGGGGGCCTATACGCTCGGTGCCGCGCGTGGCGCGGCAGGGGCGGGAGAGTGACTACCGAGCAGATTCGCGGCTTTCTGCGGTCGTCCCCGCTGCTGCATCCGTTGTCGGAGGAGCTGGTTGCCAAGCTGGCGGCACGGGCGCGGCTGGCGCAGTGGGCGCGCAATCAGGTCATCGTGCGCAAGGGCGACCCCGGTGACGCGATGATGATCGTCGTCACGGGACGAGTGAAGATCACCTCGGTCGCCGACAGCGGCCGCGAGCGGATCCTCAACATCATCGAGCCGGGCGAGAGCTTCGGCGAAATGGCGTTGCTGGACGGTGAGCCGCGCTGCGCCGACGCCGTGGCGCTGGAGCCGACCACCGCGCTGGTGCTCGGCCGCCCGACGTTCGAAGAGCTGCTGCGGTCGGAGCCGGCGTTCGCGCAGCAGATCATCGCCGATCTGTGCCGGCGGCTGCGCAAGACGACGACGCTGCTCGAGGATTCGCTCTTCCTCGATCCGACCACGCGGGTCGCCCGGCGCCTTCGCGCGATGATCCACGAAACGGGCCGCCCTCCCAGGAACGGCACCCACTGGACGCTTCAGGGGCTGTCGCAGCAGGATCTGGCGGACGCGGTGGGCCTTACGCGCGAGAGCGTCAACAAGGTCCTCAGCACCTGGCGTAGCGAGGGCATCGTGGAGCTGGAGCGCCGGACCATCGTCGTGCACAACCTGGCGCGCATTCACCAGATGGCACGGATCGACGTTTAGCGGACGCGCGACCGCGGGCAAGGCCGCCGGCGCGCCGCTCTCAGTACTGGATGCTTGCCGCGATGCATTGGCTACGCTCCACCAGCGTCCGTTTCTTCGGGTCCTTTACGAAGGGCCCGGTCCACGTCGTGCGACTTTCGCCCATCGGCATGGCGGGGTCCTCGAGAAGCGGCAGGTCGAGATCGCGCACGATTCCCCCGATCTCGGGATCGGCGCTGACGCTGCGCAGCGCGGCCTGGAACTTCTTGACGTGCCGCTGGCGCGGGTCGCCCTGGACATTGAATCGGTAGGCGCAATCGATGAGCAGGCTCGAGTTGTGCGGCAGGTAGAAGAGCAGGTCCGCATAACGCGCCGCCGTCAGGTCGTCGATGTCGCACAGGCGGTCCGGGAACAGGCGTTCGGTCAGATCGTCGGCCAGGACCGCCGAAATCGCCTGGGCGACGCCGCTGGAGCCGTCGAAGCGGTCGACGAACCTGAGGAGCCTGGCGCAAGCGTCGGCCAGCCCCTCTTCCTGCTCCCGTTCGCGCAGCTGATCGCCGTGCTCCGGAGGCTTCACGCGCAGGACGAACGGCACGGGGTGTTTTTCCATCATTGCGTGCAGTGCGGCGTGGTCCGCCGAGTGGACCACGCTCGCGTTGTGAATGATCATCGCCACCGTTTCGGCCAGCAGTTCGGTGGCGTCCGCGCGGCCCCTGGCGTCTTCGAACACGAAGTCCTTCCAGTAGGGAAAGCCCGGCACCCAGGTCGAGATGTGCTCGGCCCAGCGCTGGATCTCGATCCAGTCGGTATGGTGCTCGTCGTCGTCCGGCAGCTCCGCCAGCACGTCGCGCACGAACTGGCGGATCGGCTCGTGATAGGCGTTGAGGTACTGGCCGTAGCGAGAGGGGTTTCTCGGCGGTTCCAACTGGAAGGCGTAGGCGGGAAAGGCCCGGTTCGGATGATCGTAATACGTCGCGCCGAACCATCCGAAGGGGAACAGCTTGCGGATTTCAGTTCCGTCGGCAGCGAAGGGGGTGTACGGCTGGCGCACCGTGCGGTTGATGAGCGATCGTTCGCCTTCGAGGACGGCGTTGTTGACGGGCAGCGTGAGCCAGAGATGGGGCTCGAGCAGCTGAAACACGAGGTTCTCGACAGGCAACAGCGTCTTGGTGGCGGCGTTGATCGCGTCGTGCGGAAAATGCACGCGCGTATGGTCGATGAGGTTGATCCGATGGATCGCCCCCTGCAGCGCGAAGTACTTGGCCAGCCGCCACGCCTCGGTTGCACCGGGCACCACAGGATCGTCGAGCCAGACGTACTCGTGGCGCTCCGCGGCGAAGCGGGCGAGCGCGATGGCGACCACCTCGAAGGCCTTCCGGTCCTTGCGACGGCGTAGCAGGACGACGGTCGGAGCTAGGAAGGCGCCAGGGATCGGCTGCTGTACCCGCTCCATGCACGAATAGTCCGATTTCCAGTACTCGTCCCTGGCGCCGCCGTCGATGACGGAGGCGAAGCGGTCTTCATCCTCCTGATCCAGCCCCTCGCACAGAAACTTGCTGTAGAGCCCTTCGGAGATGAGCTGCCTGAACAGGTCATCGTCCACTTCCGCGTATCCGGCGCACCTGGTTTCGATCCAGCGCTGACCGGCGAAAGCGCGTGCCTGGAAGTAGTAGGGGCCGAAGTTCCAGAAGTAGTATGCCGCCACGTACTCTTTCCAGTCATCGCTCTCCTGCTGCGGGATGTTGGCGACGACGGCAGCCTGTCCGAAGGGGTGATCGCTGGACACCTGAGGTGTCGGTGCAGCGCCTTTGTAGAGGAAAGTTCGCCGCGGCCACTCCTTGATGCGCTCGACGCGCGTCGTCACGTAATCGACCAGGTTCATCCTGCCATCGTGCTTTCGTTCGACTTGCTGGTTCGGAGCCGCTGCCGAGCCGTTCTCGAAATCTTCCAACATCGTGCCTCCAGTCCGAGATCGCGTGCATAAAGCCTAACTTTCACTCTTGAATGAAGGGCGACGGGCAAATAGTTTCGTTTGGACGCGTTGGGGGTGGCTTTTGCCACATTGTTCGTTCTGTGTGCGGGAGTATCCGGCGGGCGAGCGCTACTGCTCGACCTGCGGCCGAACACTGGCCGGTGGTGTGCCGGCCGCCGCACGCTCGTGTGCCAGCTGCGGCATGCCGCTCGCTGCCGGCGACGCTCGACGTGGCGTTGCGGTGCATCCGGCCTGTGCCGTCGCGGATGGCCCCGCTCCTACTGACACCGCTGCGCGCACCGGCACCTACGAAGCCGCTGCGCAGCGGCGGCACGTCACCGTCATCTTCTGCGACCTGGTCGATTCCACCCGTCACTCCGGCGGCACGGACCCCGAAGACTGGCGTGAGGCGATGGCCGCGTACCGCAGCGAGGTGACGGCGGCGATCGAGCGCTACGGCGGCCACGTCGCGCAGTTCCAGGGCGATGCGCTCGTTTCGTATCTCGGCTTTCCTTTCGCTCGTGAGGACGACGCTTCGCGTGCCGTGCACGCGGGCCTGGCGATCCTGGAAGCGTTGAAAGAGGTCAATCGCCGCACCTCGGCGCTCGGGATCCCCGAGCTGGCCGTGCGAATCGGCATTCATTCCGGCCCTGCCGTCATCGCGCGCGTGGCCTACGAGACCGAAGTGGCCGGTGTGACGACACACGTCGCGGCGCGGATCCAGGCGCTCGCCGAGCCCAACACGGTCGTGGTCAGCGAAAATGTCCGGGTGCTGACCGCCGGCGAGTTCGTGACCAGCGAACTCGGCACCTTCGAGATGAAGGGGGTGGACGAGCCTCCTTGCCTCCATGTCGTCGTCGCGACCAGCGGCGTCCGCAGCCGTCTCAAGGGCGTGGAGCGATTGACCCCGTTCGTCGGCAGGCGCCGAGAGCTGGAGGTGCTGACGGCGGCGTGGGAGCGGGTGAAGGCCGGAAGCGGCGGCGCTCTTCTGGTGGTGGGTGAAGCAGGGATCGGAAAATCGCGTCTGGTCCTGACGCTGCACGAGCGGCTGGCCGGCGAATCCTACACCTGGCTCGAATGCACCGGCTCCCCGTACACGACTCACGCCGCATTCGCTCCCATCGTCGAGCTGGTGCAGCAGGGGCTCGACATCAGCGACGACGACGACGACGAGTCGCGCCTGGCCAAGATCCGGCAGCGTGCGGCCAACGACGGCCTGGATGCCGAAGTGCTCATCAGCGCCCTGGCGCCGATGCTCGGCATCGAGTCCGATCATGCCGGTGCGGCCAGCGACATCGATGCGCGCACGCGCACCATCGAGACTCTGGTGCAGTGGGGGGTGACGCTCGGCGAGCGCCAGCCGGTGCTGCTCCTGTTCGAAGACCTGCACTGGTGCGACCCCTCGACGCTCGAGTTCCTTCGCCGGTTCATCCCGCAGGCCGCCTCGTCGCGCGTCCTGGTCCTGATGACCTCGCGCCCCGGGGCCGAGCTGCCACTGCAGGACCTTGCGCCCGAGGCCGTCGTGACGCTGGCACGCCTGCCCAAGGCCACCGCGCGAAGAATGCTGCGGCTGGGTTACGACCCGAGCACGTTCTCCCGCCAGACCGCCGACGCCATCCTCGACCGCGCCGACGGCATCCCGCTCTACGTGGAGGAGCTGGCGAAGATGATGGCGGACGCGGCACGGCGGGACGGCTCCACCAGCGATGCCGAGAATGGCCGCCGCGTCGCCCGGGCCGGCCGCGGCGCGCCGCCGATTCCGGAAACCCTGCAGGACCTGCTCACCGCGCGCCTGGACAGCCTCGGTGATGCGAAGGAGGTGGCGCAGCTGGCCAGCGTGATCGGACGCGAGGTGCCTCTGCGGCTGCTCGAGTGCATCAGCCCGGTTCCCGTTGCCGCCCTGTCGGCGAGTCTCGAGCGCCTGGTGGAGGCCGAGATCCTGTTCGCACGTGGCACCGGCGCGCGTACGACGTTCCTGTTCAAGCACGCGCTCATCCAGGACGCGGCCTACCATTCGCTGCTCAAGGCCACGCGACGCCACCATCACGGCCGCGTCGCCGATGAGCTCGTCAGCGGGTTTCCCGACGTGCTGGCCACGCAGCCCGAGCTCATCGCGCAGCACTACACCGAAGCGCAACGTGCGCCGGAGGCGGTCGCGATGTGGATCCGCGCCGGCCGCCACGCCGTCGAGTGCTCGGCGCACGTGGAAGCCATCGCGCACGCCGAGGCGGGCCTGGCATTGATCCACGACCTTCCCGATGAGCAGCAGAGGCTGCAATCCGAGCTGGCCCTGCAGCTCGTGCTGGGTCCTTCATTGATGGCCAGCCGCGGCTATGCGGATCCGGCGATGGAGCGTGCATACACGCGGGCGCAGGAGCTGTGCCGCAAGCTCGGCAATCCGCCCGAGCTCTATCCGGTGATGTTCGGCCTCTGGACGTTCCACTGCGTGCGCGCACGTCACGACGAGGCCGGCGAGATCGCCCGCGACATGACCAGGCTGGCCGAGCGCGAAGCCAGCGAGGCCATGCTGCTCGAGGCCGACGTCTGCGCCGGCATCACGCATTTCTACGTTGCCGACTTCGGCAGCGCCTGCAGCAGGCTCGAGCGGGTCTCGCGTCTCCACGACCCGCAGCGCGATGCCGATCACCCGCTGATCTACGGACAGGACCCTCGTGCGGCGGCGCTGGCGCACCTGATGCTGGCACGCTGGACGCTCGGCGACGTCGAAGGGGCGCTGGTTTCCGCCAACGACAGCGTCGCGCTGGCACGATCGACCAACCATCCTTTCAGCGCGGCCTATGTGCTCGCCTTCGGCGCGTGGCTGCACCGCCTTCGCGGCGACGCGGCTGCATGCCTGGCTCTGGCCCAGGACGCCATCGACATCGGCGGCAAGCGTGCGGTCTCGGTGTTCCTTGCCATCGCCGAGATTCTCAAGGGTGCGGCGATGGTCTCGGTCGGCCAGCAGGCTGCAGGGCTCAAGCAGCTGCATCTGGGCCTCGACCGTTTCGACGCCACCGCCAGCACTCTCATCACGCCATTCTGGTGCTGCCTGCGCGCACAGGCCTATGCCGAGGTCGGGCGGCTGGACGAGGCGATGGCATTCGTCGAGGAGTCGCTGCGGCGGGTCGAGCGCGCCGGAGAGCGGCAGGCGGAGGCGGAAATCTATCGCACCCGCGGATGGCTGCGGCAGCTGCGTGGGGAAGGGCCGGCGGAGATCGAAAGCGACCTGCGGCGCGCGATCGACATCGCCGAGGCGCAGCACGCCGCATCATGGAAGCTGCGTGCGGCCATCCCGCTCAGCCGTCTGCTGCTGCGCACCGAGCGCCTGCGCGAAGCGGCCACGCTGCTGGTCGATGCGCGCAAGCCCTTTCCCGTGGCATCGGCCGAGCCCGACGTCGTCACCGCCGATGCCCTCCTGACGCAGCTCCTGTCCTGAGTCGCCGCCGCAACGTTGCAAGGCGGGTTGCTGCGCCACAGATGGCGCCGACGTGCTGGCGCTGCAGTCGTGGCCAGGCTGCGGCCCGCTCACGATCCGGCAGTGCACGGTTTCCGCAACTGCAGCCCCGTCTCACCGCAGAATCGCGCGCGCCGCCTCGGCGATCACTCCCTCTTCATCGGTCGGAATCACCCACCCCGACACCGGCGATTTCTGGCGGGTGATGCAGGGGCCGCCGCGCGCGTTGGCGACCTCGTCCATCTCGACGCCGAGCCAGGCGCACGCGCGCCCGATGCGCTCGCGAATGGCCACCGAATTCTCGCCGATGCCGCCCGTGAAGACGATGGCGTCGATGCCGCCGAGCACCGCCGCCATCGCCGCGATCTGGCGCTGCGCCTGAAGGACGAACGCATCCACCGCCAGTCGCGCCGAGGCGTCGGGCGAAGCCAGCAGGTCGCGCATGTCCGAGCTGAGCCCCGAAAGGCCGAGCAGACCGGAGCCGGCGTACAGCAGCCTCTCGAGCTCCTCCAGACGCATCCCGCGCGTGCCGAGCAGGTAGAGAAGAACGCCAGGGTCGATGCTGCCGCAGCGCGTGCCCATGACCAGGCCATCGAGGGCCGAGAAGCTCATGGTGGTGTCGACGCTGCGCCGGCCGCGCATGGCACACAGCGATGCGCCGTTGCCGAGATGCGCCACGACCACGCGGCCCTCGGCAACGTGCGGCGCCACTGTCGGCAGCGACGACGCGATCGATTGAAAGGAGAGGCCGTGGAAGCCGTAGCGGCGCACGCCCTGCGCGTAGAAGCTCGGCGGAAGCGCGAAGTGGTCGACCTCCGGGGCGTGGCCGCGATGGAACGCGGTATCGAAGCAGGCGATCTGCACGGCCTGCGGATGCGCGGCGGCGGCCGCACGGATGGGCGCGAGATTGTGCGGCTGGTGGAGCGGCGCCAGCTCGGTCAGCGCCTCCAGCCGCTCGAGAACGGAGGCATCGACCACGACCGGAGCATCGAACTCCGGACCGCCATGGACGATCCTGTGTCCGTAGCCGGCGACGTCGAGGTGCGGCTGCTGCCGGCGAAGCCACGCATCGACGTACTCGAACGCATCGGCGCTCGCGTCGAGTGCCACCGGCGATTGCACGGCGGCGCCGCCACCGTCCTCGGCCGAGAGCTCGAGCCGGCTGCCGCGGCGCTCCACGCGCGCACGCAGCAGAAGCCGGGCATCCTCTTCTTCGCAGCCGTAGACGGCGACCTTCAGACTGGAGGAGCCGGCATTGACGACGATGATGGCGCGCACGGGCGCTACTCGTTGTCGGCGCTGGTGTCTTGCGTCCGCTTGGAGTCGCGCCCTGCCGCCGGGCGTTCGATGGCGCCCGTCGCCTCGCGATCGCTTGCGGCGGCGCTGCCAGTGTCACCTGCGGCGTTCCGGTCGCGGCCGCGCCCGCCATGCCCGCCACCCGGCTTTGCGTCCTCACTGCCGTCGCCGCTGCCGTCGAGCGACGTCGTCGTGGGCGTCCCGCGGCCGGCAGCCGGCGCTCCGAGCAGCGAGCCGCCGGAGGCGTAATCGCCCCAGCGCCAGTCGCGCACCTCGGGCATGTCGTCGCCGTACCTGGTGATGTGGCCCTTGTGGTCGATGAGCTTGTCGCGGATCGCCTGCTTGAGGTAGGCGGCGCGCGATCCTAGGTGCGGCAGCCTGTCGACGACGTCGCCGACGAGGTGGAAGCGGTCCATGTCGTTGAGCACGACCATGTCGAAGGGGGTGGTCGTGGTGCCTTCCTCCTTGTAGCCGCGCACGTGCAGGTTGGAGTGATTGGTGCGCCGATACGTGAGGCGGTGGATCAGCCATGGGTAACCGTGGAAGGCGAAGATGATGGGCTTGTCGCGGGTGAACAGCAGGTCGAAGTCGGCATCGGAGAGGCCGTCGGGATGTTCGCGCGGCGGCTGCAGCTTCATGAGGTTGACGACGTTGATGACGCGCACCCGCAGTTCGGGACACAGCGAGCGCAGCAGATCGGCCGCCGCCAGCGTCTCCAGTGTCGGCACGTCGCCGGCGCACGCCAGCACCACGTCCGGCTCGCCGTCCTGGTCGGTGCTGGCCCACTCCCAGATGCCGATTCCGCTGCTGCAGTGCTTGATCGCCTGGTCCATGCTCAGCCACTGTGGCGCAGGCTGCTTGCCCGCCACCACCACGTTGATGCGGTTGCGGCTGCGCAGGCAGCGCTCGGTCACGTACAGGAGCGTGTTGGCGTCGGCCGGCAGATAGACGCGCACGACGTCGCACTTCTTGTTGACGACGATATCGAGGAAGCCCGGGTCCTGGTGGGTGAAGCCGTTGTGGTCCTGCCGCCACACGTGCGAGCTGAGCAGGTAGTTGAACGATGCCACCGGACGCCGCCATGCGATCTTGTTGCACGCCTCGAGCCACTTGGCGTGCTGGTTGAACATCGAATCGACGATGTGGACGAAGGCCTCGTAGGAGGAGAAGAAGCCGTGGCGGCCCGTCAGCAGGTAGCCTTCGAGCCACCCCTGACACTGATGCTCGGAGAGCATCTCGAGCACGCGCCCGTCCGGCGACAGGCCGGTATCGCCTTCGACCGTCTGTGCTACCCATGCACGCGAGGTCACGTCCAGCACGTCGTTCCAGCGGTTCGAGTTGTTCTCGTCGGGGCTGAAGAGACGGAAGTTGGACGTGTCCAGGTTGTCGCGCATGACGTCGCGCAGGTACTTGCCCATCACGCGCGTGGCCTCGGCATCGACGGCGCCGGGCGCCGGCACCTCGACGCCGTAGCAGCGGAAGTCGGGCAGCTCGAGATCGCGCAGCAGCGCGCCGCCATTGGCGTGCAGGTTGGCGCTCATCCGCCGCGTGCCCTTCGGCGACAGCTCGGCCAGCTCCGGCACCAGCGCGCCGCGCTCATCGAACAGCTCTTGCGGCCGGTAGCTGCGCAGCCATTCCTCGAGCACGCGGATGTGCCCCTCGTCGGCCATCTCGCTCATCGGCACCTGGTGCGAGCGCCACGAGCCTTCGGTCTGCTTGCCGTCGACCTGCCGCGGCCCGGTCCAGCCCTTGGGCGAGCGCAGCACGATCATCGGCCAGGTAGGCCTGCCGCGCAGGCTGCCGCTGCGCGCGTCGTGCTGGATGCGCCGGATCTCGGCAACGACCTCGTCCATGGCAGCAGCCATTTTCTGGTGCATCGCCTGCGGCTCGTCCCCTTCGACGAACCACGGCCGGTAGCCGTAGCCGCGCATCAGCGCCTCCAGCTCCGCGTGCGGAATGCGTGCGAGAACCGTCGGATTGGCGATCTTGTAGCCGTTCAGATGCAGGATGGGCAGAACGGCGCCGTCGCGCGCGGGGTTGAGGAACTTGTTCGAGTGCCAGCTCGTCGCCAGCGGGCCCGTCTCGGCCTCGCCGTCGCCGATCACGCACGCCACCAGCAGATCCGGATTGTCGAAGGCCGCCCCGTAGGCGTGCGACAGCGCATAGCCCAACTCGCCGCCTTCGTGGATGGAGCCGGGCGTCTCCGGCGCCACGTGACTGGGGATGCCGCCGGGGAACGAAAACTGCGTGAACAGCTTTTTCAGTCCCGCCTCGTCCCGCGTGATGTTCGGATACACCTCGGTGTAGGTTCCTTCGAGGTACGCGCATGCGACCATCGCGGGGCCACCATGGCCGGGACCACAGACGTACAGGACGTCGAGGTCGTTCTTCCTTATGACCCGGTTGAGATGGACGTAGAGGAAGCTCAAACCGGGCGTCGTTCCCCAGTGGCCGAGCAGACGGGGCTTGATGTGTTCGGCCCGCAGCGGCTCGCGCAGGAGAGGATTGTCGAAGAGATAGATCTGACCGACCGAGAGATAGTTGGCGGCGCGCCACCAGGCGTGGATCAGGCGCAGCTCGTCCTGCGAGAGAGCCGTATCAGAAGTGACGTCCGGTGCTCGACTCGGTTGCGACATGAGAGCCTCTCGGCGCGCGGCGAAATCTCTCTACTGCGTAGCACGACGCGACGGCGCCGGTAACCCGCCTCGATGCCGATGTCTCGTCACAACCTGCGCCGGCGGCACGCGACTGCACGCAAGGGTGTTCATTCTCATCTGCGCTCTCGATAAGAACTGCTCGTGCTCCTCGCCCTTTACGTCGCGGCCGGTGGCGCCCTCGGCGCCGTTGCACGCTACCTCGTGACGACGGCGATGGCGCATCTCTGGTCACACCCGCTCCCGATCGGGACCATGGCGGTCAATGTCTCGGGCTGCCTCGTCATCGGGGCACTGGTCGGCGCAGCGGACAGCCGTGCATTGCTGACGGCGGAGTCGCGCGCGTTTCTCATCATCGGGGTCCTTGGCGGCTTCACCACGTTCTCGGCGTTCGGGCTAGAAGCCTTCGAGCTGCTGCGGCGCGGGCAGGTGCTGCTGGCGCTCGTGCACGTCGCCGGACAGTGCGTGCTGGGAATCGGCGCGGTAGCCGCAGGGTTCCATCTGCTGCGCGGACGCTGAACGGCGGCCATCCCGGCTCCTGATCCAACGCGGTTTCGAGCGCGGACCGCGCCGTCCAGCCGTCGTCGCTAGGGCGCGATACGACCCGTGCCTGCGGCAGCGATGCATGCACCCACGCCGGCAAAAACTGCGACGCCGGTCCATGCAACGGGGCGCATCGGCGGGCCGGGCACGATCACCGTTGCAGGCAGCGGTGTGGCGTCATCACTGCTCACGCAGCCGTGATCGCGTCGAGCCGTCGCCATTCTTCCACGAGCGCGCAGGTGCGGCCGCCCTGCGCCGGCAGCGACAGCAGGTCGGCGGGCGTGTCGACGTCGATGGCGAAACCGTCGAGGCAGAGAATGAGCATTTCCACCTGCGCCTGCCGGCACGCTCGCCGATACGCGGCCAGGCTCTCGCCCTCGAAGCAGAAGCCGATGACGGTTGGCGGGCTGGTCAGAAGCGCATTAGTGCCGGTGGCGGTGGAGGAGGGGGCAGCAACGACGGGATAGCGGGCGGGGTCGGTGGCGAACATGCCGTCGATCTCGAGAGGATCGATCAGCGGAACGTCGCCGGGAATCGTCAGGAGGCGGCGCACTCCTTGCGCTTCGAGATGCCGCGCGGCCATTGCCACGGCGCCGTTGAGGCCGCGCGCCGCTCCCTCTTCGAGCGCCTCGGCGCCGCAGCGGCGCGCGTGGTCGAGAAGAACGCCGTCGCCGCTGACGACCACGATTCGATCGAGGCTCTCCGCAGCGGCCAGCGCGGCCAGCATGTCCTCGAGCATGGCCAGCGCGAGCGCCTCGCGGCGTGCGGCATCCAGACAGGAGGCCAGGCGCTGCTTGCCGCCGGCGATCGAGCGTACGGGAACCAGCGCGGCGTTCACGGCGAGGACCGTAAAGCAGTCGAAATGTCCAGTAAAGATGCGCGACTCCCCGGTTTGCCCGCCTCCATCCCTCGGCTATAACGCCGCGGGTTTCGGCAACGAGGCGATGAGAGTCATCGGCGGCACGCTCGGCGGACGGCGCCTCGTGGCCGCGCAAGGTCGCGACACGCGACCGACCACCGATCGCGTGCGCGAAGCGCTCTTCAGCCGCCTGGAAAGCCGCTACGGTCTGTCGGGCGCCAGGGTGCTGGACGTCTTCGCCGGCACGGGCGCTCTTGCCATCGAGGCGCTCAGTCGCGGCGCCGCCAGCGCCGTGTGCATCGAGAACGATCGCAACGCGCTCGCCGCCCTGCGACGCAATCTCGACGCGCTCGGCCTTCGCGACCGCGTCAAGGTCGTCGCCGCGGATTTCCGCGACGCGCTGGCGGCCGAGGCTCGCGGCGGCGCCAGTTTCGAGGGCGTGCTCCTGGATCCGCCGTATGCTCAGGGGATGGCGGCGGCGGGGTTGGCGCTGCTCGACTCGCTGGGGCTGGTTGCGCCCACGGGCTGGGTGGTGGCGGAGGTGGGAAGGCGAGAGAATGCGCCCGAGCGCGTCGGCTCGCTGACCAGGCAGCGCGAGGACGTCTACGGAGACACCAAGCTGGCGCTGTACGAGCGGCCGGGCCAGGACGGAGCAGATTCGACAGGGGACACGAAGCTCTCATGATGAACTCCAGGTTTGCCGTCTACCCGGGCTCCTTCGATCCGATGACCAACGGCCATCTCGACATCGTGCGGCGTGGGCTGACGGTGTTCGATGAGGTTCGCGTGGCCGTCGCCTACAACCAGGAAAAGCCCTCGGGCCTGTTCACGCCGACCGAGCGCGTCGAGATCATCGACGAGACGTGCACCGAGTTCGCCGGCCGCGTCTCGGTGGACGCCTTCCACGGCCTGCTCATCGATTACTGCCGCCGCATCGGCGCCGGCACCATCATCCGCGGCCTGCGTGCCGTGGCGGATTTCGAATACGAGTTCCAGATGACGATGATGAACCGCCATCTGGCGCCCGACATCGAGACCGTTTTCCTCATGGCCGACGAGGCGCACTTCTACACCAGCTCGCGGCTGGTCAAGGAAGTCGCCACCCTCGGCGGCAACGTTCACGGACTGGTACCCGACGCGGTCGAGGCGCGCCTGCTCGCCAAGCTCGGAAGAGAATAGAGAGATGCCGAACCTTTCCTCACGTCTGTCCCGCGTAAAGCCGTCTTCCACCCTGGCCATGACCTCCAAGGTCCTGGAGCTGCAGCAGAAGGGCGTCAAGGTCGTCGGCTTCGCCGCCGGCGAGCCCGATTTCCCGACCTGGGAGCACGTGTGCGAGGAAGCGCACGAGTCGATCCGACGCGGCGAATTCCGCTACACCGCCGTCGGCGGCACGCCTGCGCTCAAGCAGGCGATTCGCACGAAGCTCGAGCGCGACAACGGCCTGAAGTACTCCGATGCCGAAGTCATCGCCTCCTGCGGCGGCAAGCACTCGCTCTACAACGCGATGCAGTCGGTGCTCGACGAAGGCGACGAGGTCCTGATTCCGGGGCCGTACTGGGTGAGCTATCCGGACATGGCCGCGCTCTCGGGCGGCGTGCCGAAGTTCGCGATGGCCAGCGAGGCCAACGGCTTCCTGCTGACTGCCGAGGAGCTGGAGGCGGCGCTGACGCCGTCGATCAAGCTGGTGATCCTGAACAGCCCCTCCAATCCCACCGGCGCCACCTACTCCGAGAAGCAGATGGCCGACCTCGGGCGCGTGCTCGCAAAGCACTCGTGCTGGGTCATCGTCGACGACGTTTACGAGAACATCCGCTACGACGGCACCAGGCCGCGCCATCTGGTGGCGATGGAGCCGTCGCTACGCGAGCGCGCCATCATCTGCAACTCGGTCTCCAAGACGTACGCGATGACCGGCTGGCGCATCGGCTACACGGCGGCGCCTGCGGCGGTAGTCAAGGCGATGACCACGCTGCAGAGCCAGTCGACGTCCAATCCCTCATCCATCGCGCAGGCGGCGGCGGCTGCGGCGCTATCGGGCTCGCAAAGCATGGTCGAGCCGATGGTGGTCGAGTTCAAGAAGCGGCGCGACTACATCTGCCAGCGCATCAACTCCATCCCGGGCCTGTCGGTGCAGGTGCCCGGCGGCGCGTTTTACGTCTTCGTCAACGGCGCCGGCGTCTTCGAAAAGGCCGGCGTGGGCGATGGCGACGGCCTCGCCCTGAAGCTGCTCGAGGGCGCGCACGTAGGCGTGGTCGGCGGCAACGACTTCGGATCCAGCGACCATTTCCGCATCTCGTATGCGACGTCGATGGAGCTGATCCGCCAGGGCATGGACAACATCGAGCGTTACCTGAGCTCGCTGTAGGCGACGCTCTCTTCCGCCATGCCGGAGCCGCCGCGCATTGCCGCCATCGACGTGCTGCGCGGCGTGGCCATCCTGGGCGTGGCCGGGCTGCACGTGAGCTGGCGTTGGATTCAGGAGTTGCCGCTCCTGGATGTGCGCACGCGCCCCCTGATCGTGCTCAACCTCTTCTTCACGTTCGGGGCTCCGCTGTTCCTGGCGCTGTCGGCAGCAGCCTTGTCGCTGCGATACCGCGAGCGCTTCGCCTCGTTGGCCGATTTCATCGGTTTTCTGCGCCGCCGTGCCGTGCAGCTCCTGCCGGCGTACGTGCTCTGGAGCATCACGAGCGCTGCCTCGCACGACGTGACGCTGGTTCTCGATCCTTTGCGCGTGGCCTCGCTGCTGCGCTACGGCACCGGCGATGCGCAGCTCTACTTCGTGCCGCTGCTGTTCCAGCTCTACCTGGTCTGGCCGCTGCTGCAGCCGATGGTCGCAGCCGTTTCGCGCATTCGACATGCAATCCTGCTTCTGGCCGGCGGCGCCGCGATCTCGTGGGCGGCGGCATACCAGTACATCGGAACGCCCTTGCTGCTGGTGCTGTTCCTCGTTTACGTCTGCACGGGCGTTGCGGCCGCGCCGCTGCTCGCAGGCGGAAAAATGCGGTCGGCGGCGCCGGCGGGCGCAGCAGCCGTCGCGACCGTTCTGTCGTTCGCCGTCTTCGTCGATGACTTCTTCGACACGCTGATCGCATACCCGACGAAGGACGCGGCGATTCTCGCCAGCATGATCTTTCAGACGGTGCCGATGATCTACATCGTCGCATTCACCCTGCTCGGTGCGCTGGCGGCGCCGGCGCTGGCGTCGTCATGGGCGGGGCGTGCACTGGCGGCACTCGGTCGCGCCTCGTACGGCATCTTCCTGAGCCACCTTCTGGTCGCGCGCTTCCTGGTCTTTCCGCTGCTTCTGGGAGACGCGGACGCGGGGACGCCGGTGGTGCCGATGATCGTGGCATGGCTGGCCACCGTCGTCCTCAGTCATGCCTTCACGCTGGCGCTGGCGTCGGGACGGTGGACGTCGTGGATCGTAGGGGCACGCGCGTAAGACGGCGGCACCGAGTCTGGCGGTGGGCGGCGGCGGCGCCGACCGGTGCGACGATGGCGCCGACGGGGTACGCGGGCCGTTCAGCGAACGAGCTGTCGCGACGGATCGGGCCGGCGCCCGCTGCGCCGCAGCTCGAAGTAGTCCGCGAGCACCTGCGCATGGTCGAAGGCCAGGGGCGAGGGCAGCGAGCCTTCGTCCACGACGATGGCCGAGGCAGCATCGTCGCCGCCCACCGGCTCTCCCTGGGCACGGGCGATGAAGACCGCCGTCACCGTGTGGTGGCGCGGATCGCGAGCAGGATCCGAGTACACGTACAGCAGGTCGACGAGGGTTACCTCCAGGCCCGTCTCTTCGCGCGCCTCGCGCACGGCGGCCTTCTCGAGCGACTCCCCGTAGTCGACGAAGCCGCCGGGGATGGCCCAGCCCTTGGGCTGCCCACCGCGCTCGATGAGCACGATGCCGCCTCCTTCCAGCTCGATGATGGCGTCGGCGGCAAGAAAGGGTCCCTCGTTGTTTCGTACGCTCATGACCGGCTGTTTCGTCCTCTTGCGTTCTCGGCGCGTGTCTTCGAGCAGGTATTGTGGCAGAGGACCCCGCGATGAAACAGATCGTCCTGCAGGCGCCCGGGCATCTGGAGATCGTGGAGGCTGCCGATCCCAGGCCCGGTCCGCGCGATGTGGTGCTCCGCGTGCACGCCGCGCTCACGTGCGGAACCGACCTCAAGGCCTATCGTCGCGGCCATCCCAAGATGCCGCCGCCGACGCCGTTCGGCCACGAGTATGCGGGCGTGGTCGTGGATGCGGGAAGGGAAGTGCAGGGCTTCCGCGTTGGCGACGCGGTAATGGCCGTCAACAGCGGGCCCTGCGGCCGCTGCTTCTTCTGCCAGCGCGACCAGGAGAACCTGTGCGAGTCGCTGATGGACGAGATGGTGCTCGGCGCCTATGCCGAATACCTGCTCGTGCCCGAGCGCGTGCTGCGCCGAAACGCGTTCGCCAAGCCCGAGCAGCTGACGTTCGAGCAGGCGGCGCTGCTCGAGCCGCTCTCGTCGGTCTGCTTCGGCCTGACCTTCGTCCCGCAGAACAAGATCCGCGACGAAGCCACCGTCGTCATTCTCGGCGCCGGCCCCATCGCGATGTTGTGGCTGCGCGTGCTTCAGTCGCATGGCGCCGCTCGCGTCGTCGTTGCCGGCCGCCGCAGCGCAAGGCTGGCGACCGCCGCTGCGATGGGAGCGCTCGCCACGATCGGCGAAGGCGAGGATCTTGCCGGTCGGGTGCAGGAGCTGACGAGCGGGCGCGGCGCGGACGCGGTGATCGAGTGCACGGGCATGCCGCAGATGTGGGAGCTGGCGCCGACGCTGGCACGCCGCGGTGGCACCGCCGTCCTGTTCGGCGGCTGCGCGCGCGGCACCATCGCCACTTTCGACACCTACCGACTGCACTACGACGGCGTGCACATCGCCAGCCCCTTTCACTTCCGCCCGCGCGACGTCGCCGAAGCACGCCGCCTCCTGTGCTCGCCGTCGCTGGACTGGTCGCCGCTGATCAGCGGCCGCGCGGCGCTGGCGGACGTGCCCGAGCTGTTCACGCATCTCGGCGATGGCGGGGAGATGAAGATCGCGATCGCTCCGCACGGGGCCGCATCGGCGCAGGCCACGCGATGAAAGTCGCCCGTCTCTACAGCGCCACCGACATCCGCATCGAAGAGATGCCGACACCCGAGCCGGGGCCCGGACAGGCGCTGGTGCGAACGCGCGCGTGCGGCATCTGCACCGGCGACATCATGGGTTGGTATCTGGCGCGCAAGGCGCCGCTCGTCTTCGGACACGAGCCCGCCGGCGACATCGTCGCGCTCGGCAGCGGCGTGGAAGGGTATCGCGAGGGCGATCGCGTCTTCGTGCACCATCACGCGCCGTGCGGAACCTGCCGTCACTGCCGGCGCGGGCATTACGTGCACTGCAGGACCTGGCGAAGGACCAATCTGTATCCGGGCGGCATGGCCGAATACTTCCTGGTCGGCCCGGAAAACCTGGCTGCCGATACGCTGCGCCTGCCCGACACCATGAGCTACGCCGCCGGCAGCCTGGTCGAGCCCGCTGCCTGCGCCGTCAAATCGCTCAGACGAGCGGACCTGCGACCGGGCGATACGGTGCTGATCGTCGGTCTCGGGATCATGGGGCAGCTCCACGTCCTGCTGGCCAGGCAGCTCGGCGTGCGGGTGGTCGCCGCCGACCTCGTCGATTTCCGGCTGCAGAAGGCGCTGGCGCTTGGCGCCGATGCGGTCATCGACGTCCGGCAGACGACGCTGGCTCAGGGGATGATGGACGTCGGCGGCGGGGAGAAGGCCGATGCCGTGATCGTCGGCCCCGGTTCGATCGAAGCCATCGAGGCCGGAATCGCTGCGGCCGGCCCGGGCGCGCGCGTCGTGCTGTTCACGAGCTCCAAGCCGGGAGACGTGCTGCCGCTCAAGCCCTCGGAGCTCTACTTCGACGAGATCTCGCTGGTGCCGAGCTACTCGTGCGGACCCGACGATACGCGGCGCGCCTTCGAGGCCCTTGCCGAGGGCGTTCTGCGCGAGGAGGATCTCATCACGCACCGTTTCGGCCTGGAGCGCATCAATGAAGCCTTCGCCGCCGCCGCCAGGGTCGACGAAGCGCTGAAGACGATCGTGGAGTTCTGAAAGGAGGCGGACGGCGCGCGGTCATCCGGCCGGATGACCGCGCGTGTCCTCGAACGCTGGCGCAGTCTTACTTGCGCATGCTCTTGTGGAAGAGCGCCTCCTGCTTTTCGGAGGCGACACTGGCGCGGTCGGCTGCCGCTTCGGCGCGATTGGCCGCAGCCTCGGCACGATTGGCGGCCTCTTCGATCCGCTGCAGGTCATCCGAGGTCACCGAGTCGCTGCTCTTGGCCGCGCAACCGGCGGCGACCACTGCGACGGCAAGTGCTGCAAAGGCTGTTTTCCAGTTCATCTCGATGCGCTCCTTGTTTCGTGTCGTATGCGCGGCCGGCGCGGGCTTCCGCGCCTGCCACGGTCCCGGACTTCTCGGACGAGAGCCACCCCCGCGCGGCGCACGGAAAATAAGCCCAGGTATGGTCATTTGACAAATCCCGCGCGCGCCCTCGGCCGCAGCTGCGCAGGCTTGCCGATGAACGCGGGAACGGCGTCGGTCGGCGGCCCGATCGCGAGGACGGCTGTTTGGAAGAGGCGAGCATGCATCGCTATCATCCCGCGATGGCAGTCAGTCGGCGGCGATGGATTCAGCGACGCGGCATCGCTGCCGGCACCGGCATCGGATGGCCCGAGCTGCTGGCGGCGGCGTTCGCCATCGCCCTGTATCTTCCTGCGCTCGGCTTCGGCTTCGTTTTCGACGACCGCGCCCTGATCGGCAGCGATGGATGGCCGCTGTGGCTGGGCGGCAGCCTGCCATACCGGCCGGTGCGATGGGCGAGCTATCTCCTGGATGGATCGCTCGGCGGATCGGCCGCCGTCTATCACGCTCATAATGTTGCCTGGCACGGTCTCGTCGCCGCTTGCACCGTCGCCGTCGCGCGCGCCCTCGGCGCCGGCGCCACCGCCAGCGTCGTGGCTGCCATCTGCGCGGCGGCCCATCCGCTGGCGGTCGAAGCGGCGGCGTACGTCGCGGGCCGGCGCGACCTTCTGGCAGTGGCATCAGGGCTGATCGCGCTGCTGGCCTGGCTGCGCGGCGCAGCGGCGCTGGCGGCCGCCGCGCTGCTGCTCGCGGTCGGAGCCAAGGAGAGCGCGCTGGCCTTCGTTCCCGTGCTCGCGGCCGCATCGGCGTGTGCGCTGGCACCGCGCTCGCTGGCGGCGGCGCGCGCATTGAGCGTCGGCATCGCTGGCGGCGTCGCACTTGCCATCGCTTACGGAGTCATCGGGCCGTTTGGCCCGAACATCGGCATCGACGGATACGCGCGTGTCGGCGCCACTGTGCTGCACTACGCCGCGACCATCGCGTGGCCGGCGGCACTGTCCCCCGAGTATCCGGACCTGCGCCGGTTCCGCCCCGATGTCGCAGGCGGCGAAGAAGTCCTGGCCGCGGCCGGTGCAACCACGCTGCTGCTGACGGTTGCGGCGATCACGCTGGCGGCATGTCTGCGCGCTGCGCGGCGAAGCGAGCCGCGGCCGCTCCTGTTCTGTGCCGCGTGGATCACGCTGGCGGCGATCTGCCTGTCGGTGTGGGGCGGGCTGCACGAGCCCGGGGCCGACCGGCACGCGTATCTGTTGTTGCCGGCGCTCGGCGTCGGACTCGCGCTGCTTCTGACCCGAGCGCAGCAGGCGGCATCACTGTTGCCGGCGCCCGCATCGCTGGCGCCGATGGCGGCTGCGATCCTGGCCATCGCCGCTCTGTCGGCGGCCACGCGCGAGACGATGATGCACTGGCGCGACGAATCGACGCTGTGGTCGCGGGCGGTGCAGGTGGCTCCCGCTTCGGCACGCATGCGCTACAACCTGGCGTCAGTGCTGTCGGGGCGCGGTGAGTATGCGCAGGCGCAGTTCGAGCTGTCGCGTGCGCTTCGCAGCGAGCCCGATTACGCCCCCGCGCATCTGGCCCGTGCCGCCGTACGCTGCGCGCGCGGACGCTCGGCCGCGGCGCGGCCCGATCTCCTGCGTGCGCTCGAGCTCGGCGCTCCCTCCGATGATGTCGCGGGCATCGCCCGCGACTGCACACTGATCGAATTTGCCGGCCTGGCGGCGGCCGGCCTCCGGTGACGGCCTCCGTCGTCGCCCTGATCTGCTCGCTGCTGATCGCGCGGGGGCAGGGGTACGGCGGGCCGGCTATCGCGACGCTCCTGTGGTGGAACGCGGCGCTGGCCGCGATGCCGCTCGCGCTCGTGTGGATTGCCGAGCGCGCTGTGGCTTTCATCCTGCGCCAGCGTGCGGCACCGGCCGGCGTCACCGCGCGCACTCCGACGCGCGGTGCATCCGACGCCGCCGCAGCACCCGACGCGGCCGTTCACGCTGCAACACCCGTCGTGTCTGCCGGCTCGCCCGCACTCTCGGCACCACGGTCCGCTTCAGCCGTCGAGAGCGCGTCGCTGGTCGCGCAGTCGTCGTGCGCGCTGGCGATGTTCGGCTGGTGGTGGCTCGAGCCGCACGCGGTGCTGACCGCATGGACCGGCGCAAGCCTGAGCAGCCGCTGGTGGCTCGCGGCGCTCGGCGCCATCGTCGGTGCCGCGCTGGCTGCGGCGGCGGCGCGGCGGCGCGACGCTCGTTGTGCTCGCGAGGTCTCGGCGGGAACGCTGGTGGCGTTCCTGCTCGCCGGAGGGGCGATGTATCGCGCGGCCGACGATGTGGCGGCGGGCGAGCGCGCCGTCGCGGCGGCCACGATCGCAGCCGCCGCGGCGACATGCGGCCTGCTCGCGTACGTTCTTGCGCGTGGCCGGCTCCGCGGCGCGGCCGTCGTGCTCGGCGCCGCAGCCGCGATCGCGATCGCGCTTTGCATGCTGCCCACCGCCGGCACGCAGCGCACCGCGAAGGCCGGCGCCGCGCGCGAGTCGGTCCTTCTGGTCGTCATCGACACGCTCCGCGCCGATGCCGCAGGCGCGATGCCGGGCCTGAAGACGTGGATGCCGCACCTGGCTCGCATCGCCGGTGATGGCGTGACGTTCACGCAGGCGATCTCGCCGGCGCCATGGACGCTGCCCGCCACCGTCAGCCTGCTCAGCGGATGGAACCCGCACCGCCACCGCGCAGGCGCCAGCGTCTCGCCGTGGGAGGTCCTGCCGGGCGAGCCGCGCGCCTGCTATCTGGGCCCGGCGCTGCGAGATGCCGGCTACGTCGTCGGCGCCTTCGTCAACAATCCGTATCTGCGACCCTATTTCGGCTTCGGCCGCGGGCATCTGCTGTTTCGTCCGTATCACGGCACCGCCGACGACGGTGTGACGCTGGCGCTTCAGTGGCAGCGCCGCATCCAAGGCCGGCCCTTCTTCACGATGCTGCACGTCATGGATCCGCACTGGCCGTTCTCGGCCCCTGCGGGATTCGGAGCGGAGCGCTCCGACTGCGCAAGCTGCGATTCGCTCGGTGAGCTGCAGTACAAGCCCACCTCGGAGGCGACGCGGCGTGAAGTGCGAGCACGCTATCGTGCCGAGGTCGAATACACGGACGCGCAGCTCGGACGTCTCTACGACGCCTTGAACGAGAGCGGCGCCCTCGACAGCGCCTGGCTCATCGTCACCTCCGATCACGGCGAAGAGCTGTGGGATCACGGCGGATTTCTGCACGGACACACCCTCTACGACGAGCTGCTGCGCGTGCCGCTGGTGGTGGTTCCGCCGCGCTCCCGCGGCGGCGTCGCGCGCGGCAGCATCGCGGGATGGCAGGTTCGGCTCGAAGACGTGGCGGCCACGATCCTCGACATCGCGGGCCTGGATGGTTCGCTCGCGCCCGACGGCGCCTCGCTGCTGCCGCTGATCGCGCTGCCGCAATCGGCGCCGGTGCCGGCGCGCGTGCAGCTGAGCGGCTACGTCAAGTCGCCGCTCGATATGAGCTATGCCCTGCGCGGCCACGCCTACAAGGCGATCTTCCGGCCCGACAACCCGTTCGCCAGCGAGGTGTTCCACGTGTTCTCCGACCCGCGCGAGAAGCACAACCTGCTGTCGCCGCAGGCCGATGCGCTGGCGCGCCTGACGGCGGGCAACAAGCTGCGCGAGCTTCAGGGCATCGTGGCCGCGCGCGGTTTGCAGCTGGAGCGCCAGCCGCTGCCGCAGTCGAGCGCCGCGCCCGATGCCGATCTGCTGCGCCAGCTTCGCAGCCTCGGCTACGCGAATTGAGCGTCACCGGATCGGCTCGCCCTTGCCGTTCAGGCTGCGCTCGAGCTTGTAGATCGCGATCGGGGCGAGATAGCGCTCGATCCTTACCGGCAGCCGGTCGTGCGTCGCTTCCAGCAGTGGAAGATGCACGCGGGTACGGCCGACCAGGCTCCCGCGCACGAACGCCGCCGGCTGCGGACGACCGAAGCCGCCGGTGACGAAGTACACGGGCACGTTCGGGAACGCATGCACCAGCGCGGAGAGCTGCTGGCGTCCGACCTTGGTGGTGTCGGGGTAGACCGAGACGTTGTTGCGCCCGTACAGCAGCCACAGCGCCGGACCGAGCATGTGCGCGCTGAGGGTGCGGTTGATCGCGATCAGGCCGCCGTCGGGAATGGCCGCGACGACCTCCTCGAGCTGTTCGGTGGCGCCCTGGTAGAGCGGCTTGCCCCAGACCGTGCGGCCACCGGCGACGACGCCGAAGAGCAGCGCCGCCACGGCGATCACGCCTGCCGCCGGATGGCGGCGCCACGCGTGCTCTGCCGCTGCGACCGCCAGCAGCAGCAGTCCTGGCAGTAGCACAGGAACGTAACGACGCACGCCCCACGGCAACGTCGGATGCACGTGCGGGTTGTAGAACAGCACCAGCGACGTGACGGCCAGCAGCGCCAGCACCATGGCGCTGCCGGGCAGCTCGCGGCGGCGCTGCCAGACGATGACGGTGCCGGCGGCGGCCAGGGCCAGTCCTGCCCATCCCATGTAGAACGACAGCCAAAGCGGCGTGCGCGTGGCAAGGAATGAGGAGACCGCCGCGTGCCCGGCCACCAGCGCGAGGACGAAGCCGAAGCGCAGCGCGCGCCTCCACCCGAGCCACCAAGCAAGGGCAGCCGCCGCAATGCTCGCCGCGACGGCGCCGACGGCGAGCAGCGTTGCGTGGTGGACGAGGAGATACAGGAGCAGGACGCGCGCGTTCGTTCCATTGTCGAGCAGGGGCGCCGCGTACGATCCCGGCACGCGCACGAGCTCGACCGCTGTCAGCAGCGCCCAGGCCCCGATCATCGCGAAGAACGCCGGCGGCAGCGGCGCGGCCGTCGACTCGGACGAAGCGGTCGCGGCGGCGCGGAAGGAGGGCAGCAGCACCAGCGTGCCGGCCAGGAAGATCGCAAAGTCGATGCGCAGGAGCATGGCCGCGCCGAACGCTGCCGCAGCAAGGACGATGTCGGCGTGGCCACGCTTGTGATCGTAGGCCGCGGCTGCGGTCAGGCCGGCCCAGGCCAGGTACCACGCCGGCTGCTCCGACATCGCGAAATGTGCCGAATAATACGCCGCTCCGTTGCCGGCAATGACCGCCACGGCCAGCAGCGTCCATGGCAGCGTCAGCCAGCGCCTGACCAGAACGAACGTCGTCCACACGGCCAGCGCCGCGAAGAACGTCGCATAGGCCGGTGCCGCGCGCGCGCCGGCAATCTCGGTGACGAGCGCCGCCCACACCGAGGGCACCGGAAAGAACGCCGGCCACGCCCTGGTGTCCTCGAGCGAATGCATCAGCAGCGCGCCCGGCACGCGGCGATACGGCGGGCCGCCGCCCCCGACCACCTGCGACATCGAGTCGAACAGGCTCCGCCGCAGGATCGGGCTGAGCCTGGGTGCCAGCTCGTCGTCGACGGCGAACTTGCCGGTGCGCGCCAGCGCGACGCCGGTATCGAGATAGGCGCTCGCGTCGGAGGCGGCCAGGAACGTGGGATAGGGCGGCCAGTAGGCGAGCAGGGCCAGCAGGAAGACGAGCGGCCCGATCCGGTCGTGCCAGACCGGGATCGATTCGTCGCGGCCGCGGATGAGCAGCTGGTAGAGGAAGCCGACGAAAGTGATGAAGCCGTTGCCCAGCACCACCGACGCCAGTGAGAAGCTCTCGAAGGCTGCCAGAGAGGAAGCCACCGCCGTCGTGCAGAGCACGCTGACGAGGACCTGCGCCCACAGCCGCGGAAGCGAGGATTGCCGCCCGCGCCACCACCCCTGCCCCGGAGCCAGGGCGCAGGCGTAGACGGCGATCGCGCCGCGTGCCAGCGCAGGTATGAGCTCAGGAGCCACCGGGTAGCCAGTAGTGCCCGGATCGAACGAAAAAAAACGGGGCGGTGCATTTCTGCACCGCCCCGTCGTCAGGACCGTGGCTTGCGCCGCGGTTCGTTACTGGGGCTCGGGCAGGTCGCTCTTGCTAGCCGAGCCGCCGCCGAGAGCCGCGAAGGGACGGCCATCCGGATCCTTGATCATGATGTCGACGACCTGGATCTGGGTGCAGGTCGGCAGCGCCGCGCCGGTCGGACCAACGAAGGGCTTCAGAGCCTCGGCGCTGTTCGCGTCGAGCGAGAGGCCGCCGTTGCTCGGATCGTCGAAGTAGAACGTCACCGGGAAGTCGATGACGGTCATGTCGCCGTTGCCCGTTCCGTTGCCGTCGTTCAGCGAGGCGCGGCTCAGGGTCGCCAGCGTCCAGCCCGAATCGTCCGGGCCGATCGGGGTCGTGCCGTCGCTCTGCATGATGCCCTTGCACTTGCTCTTGACGTACACGATGTGGCACGGGCCCGGAGGCAGCTCGAGCAACTCGTCGTTCGAGTCGGTCACGGTCGCGCAGTCGGGAACCAGCTTGCCGCTGGTCGAAACGCTGCAGCCGCCCTTGCCGGCCGGATCAAACAGAAACTCGGTGCCCTGGCCGGTTCCCGCTTCGTCCTTGTTAGGAGTGACGGGCTCGCAGGCGGGCGTGCCGCCGCTGGTCTCGGTGTTGACGACCGGGTTCTCGGTCGACGGGCAGGCGGCATAGGCGCGAATCATCGAGCTCTTCAGACCCTTCGCCTTCGCAACCACGTTGAAATCACATTGAGCGCTGGCCGTGCCCGCGTAACCGACGAGGGCAAGGGCAGCCATGGGCATAATCAGTTTCTTCATTCGGACTCTCCTCCCACAAATTGCTGTCGACAGTTTGGGTTCTTGCTGCGGCCTTTGCGGAACTCCCTCCCGCTCGGACCGACGTTGTTTCCACCAGGGGAGCGATCTCCTCCCCAGCTCCTGCAAAAGATGCCCTGGCTGATGTATTGGCCGGCCTCCCCTGGCAGGTCGGGGGCAGTTATAAGGGCCGTGTCGCGTTATTGTCAAGGACGGATACGGCCGTTTCGCGAGGAGTTTTGCCGAAGATTTTCGCTGCTTGCGCGGCGCGCGGCCGTCTCACTCAGAGACATCCTGCCAGCACTCCCCGAATGCCATCGGCAAGCCGTCCGCCCCCGCCGCAACGCCAGCCGCGGCGCCGACCCGGCGACGCGATGGACGCCCATTGATGCACACCGGAAGCATTCCTGACATAACGCCTGCGGTGAAGGTCGTCATCCAGATCCCCTGTTTCAATGAGGAAGCGGTGTTGGCGGAGACCATGGCCGATCTTCCGCGAACGCTTACGGGCGTCGACGAGATCGCGGTGGTCGTCGTCGACGACGGCAGCACCGACGGGACTTCTGAAGTGGCGCGCCGTTGCGGCGCCGACCACGTGCTGCGGGTGCCGGTCAATCAGGGGCTGGCGCGTGCATTCTCGTCGGGCCTCGACTTCGCCCTCAAGCTCGGTGCCGACATAATTGTAAACACAGATGCGGACCACCAATATCGGGGCGACCAGATTCAGCGCCTGATCGATCCGATCCTTCACCACGAGGCCGACATCGTGGTTGGCAACCGCCGGCCGGGGCGGCTGGCCCACTTCTCGCCGCTCAAGCGGCTGCTGCAGGTCATCGGCTCGTGGGTGGTCAGTCGCCTGTCGGGGCTTCACATTCCGGATGCCACCAGCGGCTTCCGGGCGTTCTCGCGCGAGGCGGCGCTGCGCATGAACGTCGTCTCGGATTTCACCTACACGCTGGAGACCGTGATCCAGGCGGGCAAGAAGCAGCTCTTCGTCGCGCACGTCGACATCGACGCCAACCCGCAGAAGCGGCCTTCGCGCCTGTTTCCCGGCATCCCGAGCTACATTCTGCGCAGCATCTCGACGCTGGTGCGCATCTACGCGCTCTACGAGCCGATGCGCGTCTTCACGATCATCGGGCTGCTGCTGCTCTCGGGCGGCGGCGCCATCGGCCTGCGCTTCATGTGGTACTTCTTCACCGAGGGCGGCGGCGGGCACATCCAGAGCCTGGTGCTGGCGGCGGTGCTGCTGCTGGCGGGCTTTCAGACCATCCTGATCGGCCTGATGGCCGACCTCATGGGATCGAGCCGGCGCATTCTCGAAGACTCGCTGCTGCGCATCCGCCGGCTCGAGCTGCGCGAGTATCCCAGGCCCGAGCCGATCACGGCCGTGGATCCGCTGCCGCAGGCAGGCCCGCCGGCGGGCCGGCAGTGACATGCGGGTCGCCTTCTTCGGCACCTACAACCGCGGACACAGCGCCAATCGCATCTACGCCGATGCGGTGCGTTCGGGCGGCTACACGCTGGTGGAGATCCACGAGCCGCTTTGGGAGCGCACGCGCGACAAGGATGCGGCGTTCTTCGCGCCGGCCGCTCTGCCGCGGCACGCGCTGGCCTGGCTCGGCGCGGCGTGGCGGCTGGCGGGCGTGTGGCGCCGCAGCGGCGGTGCACCGGTGGCGCTCATCGGCTTCAACGGCCAGCTCGACGTCCTGCTGCTGCGCGTGCTGACGCTGCGCTCGCGGCCGCGCATCGTGTTCGCGCCGCTGGTGACGTTGACCGAAACGCTGGTCGAGGACCGGCGCGTCTACGACCACGGCTCGCTTGCGCATTCGGCGCTGCGCGCGCTCGATCGCCTGACCTGCCGCGCCGCCGACGTCGTCGTCACCGACACCGACGAGCACAGGCGCTACTTCGTCGAAGAGATCGGCGTGGAGCCCTCCCGGATGCTGGTATGCCACCTCGGCGCCGACCTCGACGCTTTCGATCGGGAAGGGGGGCAGGTCTTGCATTCGAGCATCTGCTCCGATGCGAAACATGACTCGGGCACGGTGGAGGTGCTGTACTTCGGCCAGTATCTGCCGCTGCACGGCCTGGACGTGATCGTCGATGCAGTCGGGCGGCTGGCTTCGCGCCTGGATCTGCTGTTCACGTTCATCGGCACGGGCGAGGAACGCGCGCGCATCGAGCCCGCGTTGCGTGCGACGAGGGCGCGGGTGCAGCTCATCGACTGGGTCGCCTACGAGGAGCTGGCCGGCCGCATCGCGCGCGCCGACATCGTGCTCGGCATCTTCGGCGCCTCGCGCAAGGCGCGCATGGTGATTCCGAACAAGGTCTACGAGGCGGCGTTGGTCGGCCGCGCCATCGTCACCGCCGATACGCCCGCGGTCGCCGAGGTCTTCGTTTCCGGGCGCGAGATCCTGACCTGCGCCGCCGACGGGCGTGCCCTGGCCGATGCCATCGCGCGCCTCGCCGACGATGCCGATCTTCGCGCGCGCCTCGGATCCCAGGCGCGCGAGCTGATGCGGTCGAGGTTCGGCCGCGACGCGCTCGGCCGCTGCTGGAGCGTGGCCGTTGCCGGCGCCGAGGCGCTGCAGCGCGAGCGGCCGCGCATGGGCGTGGCGGTGCTCTGCTTCAACGACGCGCGCCGCACGCTCGAGTGCCTGCACTCGCTGGCGGGCGACGGCTACCAGAACGCGCATGTGCTGGTCGTGGACAACGGCTCGGCACCGATGCAACGGGCCGAGCTCGAAGAAGGGATCCGCGGCCGCCTCGACGTCGAGCTGCTCCTGCTGGAGCACAACCTCGGCTACGCAGGCGGCAACAACGTCGCGCTCGAGCGCCTGTTCGGGGCTGGATGCGAGGCGGTGCTGGTGCTCAACAGCGACACGCGCATCGCGCCGGGGACTCTGCAGGAGCTGGCCGCGGCGCTTCGCACCTCGCGCGCGGCGGGCCCGATCGGTCCCACGGTATCGCGCGACCGGCCCGGCGGCGCCGTCGAATCGGTGGGCGAGCGCTACTGGCCCTCGCTGCTTTGGGCGCCGCGATCGCTGCTGCGGCCGCGAGCGCGGCGCCAGCGGCCGCATCGCGTGGGCGGGATCAGCGGCTGCGCGATCCTGATTCCGCGCGCTCTGTATGAGCGCGTCGGCGGCTTCGACGAAACGCTGTTCGCCTACTACGAGGAAGTCGACCTGTGCCTGCGCGCGCGCCAGGCGGGCTTCGCTCCCACGGTCGTGCCGGCCGGCGAGGTGGGGCACGAAGGACGGCGCGGCTTCGCCGGCGGCATGACGCCGCTGGCGGCGTATCTCAAGGCACGCAACCTGTGGTCGGTGGCCGCGCGAAGGCTCGGCCCCGGTCGCCGCGCCTTCTTCGCTGCCGGCTACGGCGCGCTCATTGCCGCCAGCGCCGCCGGCTATCTGCTGCGCGGGCGCAGTGACATCGCCTCGGCCCTCGTGGCAGGCGTGCGCGCCGCCGCGCGCGGCGAGATCGGGCCGCCGCCCGATCGCCTGTTCGCGGCCTCGGGGTATCCTGCGCCGTCCTCGCAGGATTCCATGGAGCCCGCGGCATGAAGATCGCCATCGGCGCAGTGGCAGGCACGGTCGGCGGGCCCGCAACCTACGCGGTCGAGCTGGTGCGCTCGCTGGTGGAGGAGTTTCCCGACGACGAGTTCGTCGTGCTGACCGATCAGCCGCAGGCCTTTGCCGCGTTCGCCGACGTGCGTGAGGTGCGGCTGCGCTCGCCGTGGGAGCAGCCGCTTTGGGACCACGTGCGCGTCCCGTCGGCGCTGGCGCGCGAGCGCTTCGATCTCTATCACGGTACCAAGGGCGTCGTGCCGCGGCGCCTGACGATTCCGGCGGTCGTCACGATCCATGACCTCGCCAACTACGTCCTGCCCTCGAGCTTCGGCTGGCCGCAGCGCTTTCATCTTCGCTGGGAGACGCCGAAGGCGCTGCGCCGCGCGCGTGCCGTCATCGTCCCCTCGCGCAGCACGGCGGCCGACGTCGCACGATTCTTTCCCGAAGCCTCCGCGCGCGTGCGCGTCATCGCCGAAGCCCCTTCGCCGCGCATCCATCCGGCAAGCGCCGCCGACATCGCCGCCTGGCGCGGCCGGCGCGGCATCGAGCGTCCCGCCTGCGGCTATCTCGGCACGGTGCAGCCGCGCAAGAACATCGACCTGCTCGTCGAGGCCTTCCTGCGCGCCGCCGGCACGCGCGACTGGCGGCTCGTCATCGCAGGGCGAATGCGCCCAGGCTACCGGCCGGCGTTCCGGGCGCCGGGCGCGGATGCACGCATCGTCTATCTCGGGCCGCTGGAGGACGAGGAACTGTCGGCGTTCTTCGGCTCGATGCGCTGCATGGTCTCGCCGTCGGCCTACGAAGGCTTCGGGCTGACGGTGCTCGAGGCGATGGCCGCCGGTTGCCCCGTGGTCGCGCTGCGCAACAGCTCGCTGCCCGAGGTCGCCGGCGATGCCGGCGTTCTGCTGGAGCGGCCCGATGCAGGCGAGCTGGCGCAGTGGATCGAGCGGCTGATGACCGACGACCGCACCGTTGCCGACCTTTCGCGCCGCGGCCGCGCCCACGCCGTGCGCTTCTCCTGGAAGGACGCTGCGCAGCGCACGCGCGCCGTCTACGAGACGGCAGCCGGATCGCTGGCGGCGGGAGATGCGGCGTGAGCGGGCGCGTGCGCGTGACGGCGGTGGTGCTGAACTGGAACGGCACCGACGACACCGTCGCCTGCGTGCAGAGCTTGCTCGCGCTCGAAACGGGCGACGCGGAACTGGACATCCTCGTCGTCGACAACGGCTCGCGGCAGAGCCCGGCCGCCCCGATCAAGGCCGTCGCTCCGCAGGTGCCCATCCTGTTCACGGGCGCCAACCGCGGCTACGCGGGCGGCAACAACGCCGGCATCCGCTACGCCGCGGCACGCGGCGCCGACTTCATCTGGGTGCTGAACAACGACGCCGTGGTCGAAAGGGACGCGCTGGCGCCGCTGCTGGAAAGTGCGGCCGCGAATCCCTGCGCCGGCGTTCTCGGCAGCCGCATCCTGCGCGCCGACGATGCGAGCCGCGTGTGGGTCGCGTGGGGACGCGTGACGTGGCGCCAGAGCCTGGTCGCGCTCGAAGGCGAGGACGCCTCCGACGGCCCGCGCTACCACGGCGAGCACGATGTCGAGTGGATTCCCGGATGCGCATTGCTGTTTCGATCGCGCGCGCTGGCCGAGGTCGGCGGCTTCGACGAGAGCTTCTTCGCCTATCACGAGGACGTGGACTGGGCCGCGCGCGCCGCCGGCGCCGGATGGAAGTGCCGCTACGTGGGGCGCTCGCGCGTCATCCATCGCGTGCACGGCAGCTCGGGCGGCGCCTCCTACTACGGCGGCTTTCGCAAGTATCTGTCGGCGCGCAACAGCGTGCTCTACGCGCGCCGCCATGGCCGGCCATGGCAGGTGGCATGGATGGCGGCCTGCATCCTCGCGACCTTTCCGTTCCAGCTGCTGCGGCGCAGCGTTCGCGGCGAGGGAGCCGGCGTCGTCATCAAGGCAAGGGGGTGGATGGACGCGCTGCGCGGACGTCCGCTGCCTCTGAAGGACCTCGGGCTGCGTTGAGAAATCGCGCCAGCAATACTATGCGCCCGTTGCATCGAGCGCGGCTGTCGCTCCAGGAGCAGATGGAAGCCGCTCGCGCGCGGCCGCTGGCCGGCGCGATGCAAGCGCATCCGCAGGCGGCTCGCGATGGCACCACGGCGAGCCACCGATGAAGCGGCGCATCCTCGTCCTCAACGAACGCGACGTGAAGAGCCCGCTGGCCGGCGGAGCCGAGATCCACATCTTCGAGATCTTCCGGCGCCTGGTCGAGCGCGGGCACGAGGTAACCCTGCTGGCGGCGACCTATCCCGGCTGCGCCAGGGAGGAGATGGTGCAGGGCGTTCGCGTGCGGCGCCTCGTCAACCGCTATCCCTACTACGCCGTCGCGCCGTGGGTCGCGCGCCGGGAGGCGCGGCGCGGCGGCTACGACGTCGTCGTCGACGTCCTCAACAAGATCCCGTTCCTGAGCCCGTGGTTCGTGAACGTCCCGTGCTTCGCCATCGTGCACCATCTGTTCGGCACGACCGCCTTCCGGCAGGTCAACATCGTGGCGGCGCTGATCACGTGGCTGTCGGAGAAGCTGATCCCGTACGTGTACAGGGGCGTGCCGATGCTGGCGATCTCGCCGAGCACCAAGGAGGACCTGATCGATCGCGGCGTGGTGCCGGCTCAGATCTGGGTGGTGCCACCCGGCGTCGATCAGGACACGCACGTGGCGCCCGACGACGGGCTGTCGCGAAGGCCCATCGTCCTGTGGATCGGCCGTCTGGAGAAGTACAAGAGCACCGACCACATGGTCGATGCAATGGCCGGCGTGGTGCGGGAAGTTCCGGATGCAAGGCTCGTCTTTGTCGGCGCCGGAACGGCGCGGCCGGCGCTGGAAGCCAAGGTACGCGAGCTCGGGCTGAGCCAGTACGTGGAGTTCACCGGCTTCGTTCCCGAAGAGGAGAAGCTGGCCTGGCTCGGCCGGGCCGCGGTGGTCGTGCAGACCTCGGAGAAGGAAGGCTGGGGCATGACGGTCATCGAAGGCAATGCGTGCGGAACACCGGCGGTGGCCAGCAACGTCAAGGGCCTGCGCGATTCGGTGCGGCACGGCGAGACCGGGCTGCTGTACGAGTACGGCGATACCGAGGCACTGGCGCGCTCCATCGTGGCGGTGCTGACGGATCGGGAGCTGCGCGCGCGACTGATCGCCGGCGGCAGGGCATGGGGCGAACGCTTCTCGTGGGACCGCGTGACCGACGACACGGCGGCCTTGATCGAGGAGGCGATCGCTCGAACAGGCTCGCACATCCGGCTGAAGTCGTCGCCGTTCGAGCCGTGAAAGAGCGCGCGATGCCGGCGGGCCGATGGGATGCCGCGTCTGCGCTGAACTCCACGGGCGCGCGGACAATGGTGCCGGCCCTGGTTTTTGTATAGCCTGCGAATCACCGGCCCATGCGCAAGATCGTCGTCATCCCCACCTACAACGAAAAGGAGAACGTGGCGCTCATCGTCCCGGCCATTCTCGGCGTGGACGGCGAGAACGAGGTGCTGATCGTCGACGACAATTCGCCCGACGGCACCGGACGCATCGCGGACGAGATGGCCGCGGCAAATCCGCGCATCCACGTGCTGCACCGGCCCGGCAAGCAGGGCATCGGCCCCGCGTACCGCGCCGGGTTCCAGCGCGCCATCGAGCTCGGGGCCGACCTCATCGTGCAGATGGATGCCGACTTTTCCCATCCGCCGACCTCGCTGCCGACCTTCTACGAGCTGGCAGGCGATCACGAGCTGGTGCTCGGCTCGCGCTACATCGAAGGCATCACGGTGGTGAACTGGCCGATGGGGCGCCTGATGCTGAGCTACTTCGGCAACATGTACGCCAAGTTCGTGCTCGGCGGCCTGCCCGTCAACGACGCCACCGGTGGCTTCAAGTGCTGGCACCGCAAGGCGCTCGAAGCCATTCAGCTCGATCGCGTGCAGTCGAACGGATACGGCTTCCAGATCGAGATGACCTACCGCGCCTGGCTGCTGGGCTGCCGCATCAAGGAGACACCGATCATCTTCGCCGACCGCAAGCTCGGTACGTCCAAGATGCACAAGTCGATCGCCCTCGAAGCTCTGCTGATGGTGTGGTGGCTGCGCCTGCAGGCAATGCTCGGGCGCATCCGGACGCAGCCCGCGCCGACGACCTGAGCGGCACCGCGCGCAGGCGCGCAGCCGGTTCTTGACGAACATGCCACGCAGCATCCTGGTCCTGAACGAACGCGACCTTCGCAATCCGCTTGCCGGCGGCGCCGAGGTGCATCTGTTCGAGACGTTCGGGCGGCTCGCCCGGGCAGGACACGAAGTGACCGTGCTGGTCGCGTCGTTCCCCGGCTGCCGGCGAGAGGAGATCATCGACGGCGTGCGCGTGGTCCGGCTGACCAACCGCTACTTCTACTACCTGGCGGTGCCGATCATCGCGCGGCGCATGATCGCGCGGGGCCGCTACGAGGTCGTCATCGACGTGCTGTGCAAGCTGCCGTTCCTGAGCCCGTGGCTGCTGCCGCGTCCGTGCGTGGCGATCGTGCATCACCTGTTCGGCACGACGGCGTTTCAGCAGGTGGCGTTTCCCATCGCCACCGTCACCTATCTCTCCGAGAAGCTCATCCCCCGCGCGTACAGGGACTGCTGGTCGATCGCGGTGTCGCCATCCACGCGCGACGATCTCGTCGTGCGCGGCCTGGACCGCTCGCGCATCCTGGTCATTCCCAACGGCGTCGACTGCGACCTCTACCATCCCGACCCGCGCCACCGCTCGCCGACGCCGCTGATCGTGTGGCTGGGGCGCGCCGAGCCGTACAAGCGCGTCGATCTTCTCCTGCAGGCGCTGGCGCAGCTTCGGCCGCTGGTGCCGGGGGTTCGTCTTGCCATCGTCGGCGACGGCACGGCCAGCGCCGATCTGCAGCAGATGGCCGAGCGCCTCGGCGTTGCCGACATCGTCGACTTCCTCGGCTTCGTCGACAGCGGCCTCAAGGTGGCGATGCTGCAGAAGGCGCACGTGCTGGCCAACACGTCCGAGAAGGAAGGGTGGGGGCTGACGGTGCTCGAAGGCGCGGCGTGCGGCACGCCCACGGTGGCCAGCAACGTGCCGGGCCTGCGCGACTCGGTGCGCGACGGCGACACCGGGCTGCTGGTGCCGCACGGCGACATCGTGGCCCTGACGAGCGCACTGGTGTCGGTCCTGACCGACGACGATCTGCGCGAACGCATGGCGCGGCGCGCGCGGCAGTGGGCGATCCAGTTCACGTGGGACAGGAGCGCGCACGACGTCGAGCGGATCATCGAGGCGGTGGCTGCCGATGCGCCGGTGACCGGCATCGCTTCGCCGTTCGCGGATGGATAAGGCGGCGGTGACGGCAACGCCGCCGTCGTCGCGCGAGCGCGAACCGGCGTCGACGCCCGGGCGGCCGCGACCGCATGAGCACCGCGCCGCGATCACGCCCACGCCGCCGCCGTGGCTCACGCCGATTGCGGCGGCGTCGGTGTTCGCCGCCGCAGCCATCTATTTCCTTCTCTACCGAAGCTACGGTTTTCAGGTCGAAGATGAGGGCACGCTCTACTTCCAGCTTGCGCGCTGGGTCTCCGGCCAGCGCCCCTACTTCGACTTCCACACGGGCTACACACCCGGTTTCTTCGCGACGTTCGGGCGGATCCTGGACGCGGTCGCCTTCGATCTGGCTGCGATGCGCACGGCGCTGGCAATGCTCAACGCGGCCACCGCCTGCGGCCTGTACGTGATCGCGGCGCGCGTGGTGGGGCCGTTCCTGGCGGTCATCGCGCCGCTGGTGTGGACGGCGTTCCTGCCGGTGCGGCCGGGTGACTTCGCCAGCTTCAACGTGCCGTATCCGGTGTGGCCGGCCACGGCTGCATGGATCGCGACCGCGCTGTGCATGACCGGATGGGCCGCCCGTGGCGGCAGTCTGCGCCTCCTGATTGCGGGCGCCGCCGCCAGCTTCGCGTTCGCCAACAAGATCAATGCCGGCGCCTTCGCGCTGGCCGCATGCGTTTGGGCCGTGTGCCTGTTCGCCAACGATCGGCGGATGATCGACCGCGTCGCGATGTCGGTCGCCGGCATCGGCATGCTTGCCGGCGTGTGGTTTTCGCTGGGACTGGTCGTCGCGACGGTCGACGCGATCGTGCACGTGCTGCCGTGCCTGGCGGTGACGATGGTGGTGCTGACGATCGGGCGCGCCAGTTTGACGACGACGCTGCACGGCGGCGCCACGGCGGCGCTGCTGTGGCTGGCGGCAGGCTTTGTCCCCTGCACGGCCGTATGGGCGGTGCCGGCGCTGGCGCGGCTCGGCATCGAGGGCTTCGCGCGCGAGGTGCTGCTGATCGGGTCGGGAGCGGCCGGCCTCTACTACGTCGATCACCCCACGCCACAGACCTACGCCGTGGTCACGACGCTCGCCGCCATCGGCGCTGCCGTCACCAGCCGCCTGCTCGCGCGCGGCCATCTTCCGGTGCGGTACGTCGCCGCGGCGGCAATCGCCGCGCTCGCGGCCACGGCGCTGGCGGCGACGCAGTTTGCGGTCGCGCCCGAAGGTTTTCGCCGCAGCGTGGCATGGCAGCTCGAAAACGCGTCGTTCTGGCTTTCGCCGCTGGCCAACATCGGCGGCATTACGCTGCTGGCGCTGCGTCTGGCTCGGCCGCGCGCGCGTGCGCCGGAGCGGGCGCTGGCCGCACTGGTGCCGCTGGCGGTGGCGATGTACGTGCAGCTCTTCCCGCGCTCCGACTTCATGCATCTGATCAACTCGGTGCCGCTGACGCTGGTGGTGGCGGTGGCGCTGCTGGCGCGCGTCATCGACTGGTTCGAGCCGGCCGACGAGCGCCCCGCCAGCATCGCTCCCGCGCTGCTGCGCACCGGCGTGGTCGCCGCGGTCATGGGCGTGCTCATGATCCGCTTCGGTCTGAACCTGGAGCCGCTGGCCAAGGTCGCCACCGGCGCCGATGCGCGGCAATGGGCGGTGCAGACCGACCGCATCGCGATATGGGTGGAGGCAGGGGCCTCCGACGACCTCGTCGCGTTCGGCAGGACGGTCGACTACGTCGCCGCGCATACGCAGCCGGGCGAGACCGCCGTGCAGTTCCCGGCCGTTGCCGGCGCGCTGTACGGCGCATCGCTGCACAGCCCGGTGCCGCACGACTACTGGTATCCGGGCCGGCCCGATCGCCACGACGAAGCCGCGATGCTCGCAACCATTCGCGAGGCTCCGCCGCGCTACATCGTCACGCTCAACGACGGCTGGACCTTCTTCATCGGCTCGGCGCAGTATTTCGCCGACGCGGAGGACTTCGCGCGCCGCAACTACGCGCTGGCCGCGCGCTTCGGCCGCTTCGACGTGCTGGCGCGAAACGACGTTGCGCGCGGGGCGGTCGAGGAGTGGATACCCACGGGCCCCTCGGCCGCGATGATCGAGCCGGAGGTGGCGCCGCGGCGGCAGGCCGCGCGGCGCTGGTGCGCCGGATTGAAGGCGGCCGACGCACGCGAGGCGCAGCTCCCCGCCGAGCGCGCGAAGGCGATCCTGTTTCTGCGCGCGCTGCGCGACGGCGGCGACATGCGGGCCGCCGGCTGGCTGCTGGCCGGCTACTTCAGCGGCGACGAGCGGCTGCGCAGCGAGGCCGTCGGAGCGATGGACGTGGTCGAGCGCGTCTTCACCGCCGCACGGCACCGCTGGGCGGGCGACTTCCGTGCGGCTTCGTTGCGTCCCTTCCTGGAGCCGCACGCCGACCGCGCACGCGACCTGCTCGAGCACGGCGACCCGCGCGCGCACCCGTTTGCAAGCGCCATCGTCTCCATCACAAATCCCGGGCTTGCCCGACGGCCAATCGTTCATCCGCCGCCGCGCTCGGCCCTGCCGGGCACGCGCGCAGCGCCTGCCGGCGTCGAGCGCGGCGGGCGAGGCACGTAGAACCTCATGACCGGCACGACCGCGACCAGCTCGCCGCCGCATGCAGCGCGCAACGTGGCTCAGCGGGTGTGGTACGGCCTGCTGACGCAGGCGGTGGACAAGGTCCTTCCCGTCCTCATCCTGCTCTACCTGGCGCGCGTGCTCGAGCCGGCGGCGTTCGGCGTCTACGCCTTCATCATCGCCTACCTCGCGTTCTTCCAGATCATCTCCGACTACAGCATCGACACCGTGCTGGTACGCATGATGAGCCAGCAGCCCGACGACCGCGACGAGCTGCTGCGCGCCGGCCTGGCGCTCAAGCTCATGATGTCGCTGGTGTCGGCCGTGGTCGCCGTGGCCTTCGTCGGCCCAGCGTCGGGGGATCAGACGCCGCCGGTGCTGATGGCGGTGGCGGCGCTCAACCTTCCCACCGCGCTCGGCGGGGCCTATCGCGCCTGGCAGCGCTCGCGGCTCGAGATCGGCACGCTGTTCCTGCAGGCGGCGCTGCGCGCGACGCTGCTGGCGGGCGGCGTTGTGGTGGCGGTGTGGAGCGGGGCGGGGCTGGTGGCGATTTTCGCGTCCATGTCGGTGGCCAACCTGCTGACGTTCCTGATCATCGCCGCCAGCATGCGAGGCCGCGTGCGGCCGGGTTTGAGCTTCGACCCGGCGCGCTGGCGCGCCATCGCCGCGGGCGTCTGGCCGCTGATGGTCAACGCTTTCGCGATGACGCTGAGCCTGCGCGCGGGGCAGATCCTGCTGATGTCGATGCGCGGGCCGGTCGACGTGGGGCTTCTCGGAGCGGCATCGCGGGTGACCGAGGCGTTCACGCTGCTGCCCGAAGCGCTGATGATCAGCGTCTACCCGATGATGGCCGACCTGCACAGCCGCGAGTCGCCTGCGCTGCTGCGCACGGCCGCGCGCTCGAGCCGCTATCTGGTGGCCATCACCGGGCTGCCGGTGGTGGCGTGCGCGGTCGCCGGCCGCGGCATCATGAGCCTGCTCTTCGGGTCCGAGTTCGTGGAGGCCGGTCCGATCCTGTCGCTGCTGGCGTTCATGGCGCTGCTGAGCGCCACCGGCACGGTGATCCTCAACGTGCTGGTGGCTACGCACGGCGAGCGCGTGCTGTCGCGCAACACGCTGGCCTTTGCCGCGGTCAACCTGGTGCTGAGCGTGTTGCTGATCCGCAGCCACGGCGCTATCGGTGCGGCTGCGGCCATGCTGGCCACCAGCGCGGCCTCGCAATTGTCGCTGGCCGTGATTCCTTCGACTCGACAGTACGTACGGGCTGCCCTGGTGCCGGCGCTGCGCGCCTTTGCCGCCGTCGCCATCGCCGTCATTGCGGGCAAGCTCAGCGGGCTGTCGGCCACGCCTCTGCTCGTGCTGTCGATCCTGGTGTACGTGGCCGCGGCCGCGGTGCTCGGAGTTTTCGGCGCGGACGAATGGCGGCTGCTCAAGGCGGTGCGCTCCGGTCCCAAGGTCGCTTCGGTGCCGGCGGCCGAGCAGCGCGGAGACGTCCAGTGAGCGGGCCGGGCGAGCGCTTGCCGTGCAACCTTTGCGGCAGCCGCATCCAGCGTCTGTTCCACGACCAGGGCTACCGGCGCGTCGTCGAGTGTCAGGTGTGCGGGCTCGTCTTCGTCGACCCGATGCCCAACGCGCAGGAGAAGGCCGAAATGGAGCGGCTGGCCTACGAAGGCGAGCTTTTGCCGGAGGTCGCCGATTTCTTCCGCAACTGCCACCGCGACTTCCAGGACGACCCGGTCATCGGTGCCTTTCGCAACGGCCTGCTGTGGATGGGGCTGCACCGCACGCCCGGCAAGCTGCTCGACGTCGGGCCCGGCACCGGGATCTTCCTGTACCTCGCGCAGAAGGAGTTCGGCTGGGAGCCGCACGGGATCGACATCTGCGACGAGAGCGCCGTCAAGGCGCGGGAGGAGTTCGGCATCCGGCTGACCGTCGGCGACTTCAACACGTATGCCTGGGAGCCCGGGTCCTTCGATGCCGTGACGATGCTCGACATGCTCGAGCACACCATCGATCCGCTGGCTTCCCTTACGCGGGCCTACGAGCTGCTGCGGCCGGGCGGCGTGCTGTACGTGGCCGTGCCCAATCAGCACTGTCTGATGACGATGATCCTGGACGAGTACATCCGCCTGGGCCTGCCCGGCGCGCGCTTCTTCCAGGACCGCCTCTACGTGCCGCCGCACGTCTACTACTTCCAGCCGCGCACGCTGCGGCGGATCCTCGAGCGGGCGGGCTTCGAGATCGTCGGCGTGCGCAGCGGCAACGTCTATCTCGGCCGCTATCGGCTGCCGCTGTGGATGCGCATACCGATGGAAGTGGTGCTGCAGACCGGCAACGTCTTCGGCATGGGGGCCAAGGTGATGGCGCTGGCGCGCAAGCCGGAAGGGGAGGCGGGGCGCGTCGGATGATACGCGCGGCCATCTCGCGCAGCGCCGGCGCGCCGGCGCTGCCGGTTCCCTTCGCGGAAGCCGCCGCGGCGGCCATCGCAGCCGAAGATGCGTCGCAGGTGGTGTGGGTGGACGCGAGCGCGTGCAGCACGGAAGAGTTCGCGCTGCTCGAGAAGAGCTTCGGGCTGCATCCGCTGACGGTCGAGGACCTGCGCCACCGCAACCAGCGAGCCAAGCTCGAGGAGTTTCCCGGCTACCTGTTCCTGGTCGTGCACTGGTTCCGCACCATCGAAGCGACGATCAAGCCGGACGAGGTGCACTGCGTGCTCGGCCGCAACTGGCTCGTCACCGTATGCGACCGCGAGGGCGTCGAGCCGATCGAGCAGGCCTGGGCAGGCTTCCTGCGCGGCCGCGTGCGCCAGCCCGCCGGCGCCGACGGCGAGCTGTATCGCGTGCTCGACCATCTGGTGGACTCGCACGTGCCGGTGCTGACCAGGTTCGAGGACCGCCTCGAGCGCCTCAGCGAAGCGGTGACGAGCAACGGCAACCACGGAGAGATCGAGCGCATCGTCAGCGTGCGCCGCGCGCTCGTGCGCTTTCGCCGTGCGCTGGCGCCGCAGCGCGACGTGCTGACGTCTCTGGCCAGGCGCGAGCACGCGCTGGTCAACGAGCGCACGCTGCTGTACTTCCGGGATGTCTCCGATCACCTGCAGCGCGAATACGAGACCATCGAATCGCTGCGCGAGCTGGCGCAGAGCGTGATGGAGGTGGAGCTGGCGGTCAGCGAGCGCAGGCAGAGCCAGGTCGTCCAGCGGCTGACGGTGATCTCGACGATCTTCCTGCCCCTGAACTTCGTCACCGGCTTCTTCGGCATGAACTTCACGCACATGCCCTTCGACGACGACCGCTTCCTCCTCGGCGCCATGATCTCGATGGTCACGCTGCCGACGGCGCTCGTCCTCCTGTTTCAGCGCCGCCGCTGGATCTGACCGCAATCAGTCGGCAACCAGGGGGAGCAGCTTGACCACGTCCGGCCTGTTCTTGAAGTTGTCTTCGATGATCAGGCGCATGTTGCGGCGGACGTAGTCGCGCGACGGCTCCAGGATCGCGATGGGGCGGCGCGAGGCGATGTTCATGTCGTCGCCGCCGTCTTCGAGCTTGAACTCCGACAGCACCACCGCCGCCGCATCTTTGGACAGGATGAACTCGATCAGCAGCTTCTGGCGCTGGTCGGCGTTGCGGTCGAGCTGCGGCACCTCGGCCCACAGCTCCTGTTGCGCCGCCTCGAGCGCCGCCAGGTAGCGCAGCGAGTCCTCGTGCCCCGGCTGTCCCGGCGGCCAGTTCGGCTGCTCCTTCTGGCGGACCTCGGCCACCACGCGCCGCATGAGCTTGGTGTTCAGCGCAGTGGCGACGACGTCCGTATCGCCGCGCCGCACCACGCGGACCTCACCGACCTTGCGCGCCGGATCGGGCACGACGACGCGCTGGAGGATCCGCTCGCCGGCGGCATCCAGCAGAGGCGCGATGTGCGGCGGCACCGCCACGTCGCTCGCACCGGCAGCGCGCGCTGCACCGACGGCCACCAGCAGCACGACCAGCCGAAGCCCGCGAACACCCCTCACCGCCGCTTCCTCCGATCCGTGGCGATCAGCGAGGCCGGCGTGACGAATACGTCGCAGAGCATGGCGGTGATCATCGTCAACCCCGTCAGCAGCGAGAAGTAGACGGTCGGCTTGAAGCTGCCGAAGCAACCGACCCAGAAACCGAACACGAGAAAGAGATTGTTGACCACCAGCGCGCTGCCGATCCCGGTCGTCGTGCGCCGCACCGCCTCCACCGCATCGCCGCGATACTCGTCGCGGTATTCGGCCAGGTAGTGGATCGTATCGTCGACGACCAGGCCGATCACGGCCGAGGCGATCATGGCCGTGCCGGTGCTGAGATCGATGCCGAAGAAGCCCATCATGCCGCCGGTCCAGAACAGCGGCATGATGTTGGGCGCCAGCGAAATCAACGTCAGCTCCAGCGACCCGAACAGCAGCGCGATGGCGACGAAAACGGCGGCGCAGCCGGTGACGAAGCTGCGCACCAGGTCGAGGACGAGGCGATTGGAGTCCTGCGAGATCGTGTAGAAGGCCCCGGTCGGCGTCAGCTCGTACTGCTCGCCGAAGATCGCACGGCCCTCCTCGGTGATCTCGTCGGCCAGCGGCGCCGACACCGCCGTCCCCACCGCATGCATGCGCACGCTGACGCGCACGTGGCGCAGGTCGCGGGTGATCAGCTTGTCCAGCAGCGAGCGATCCTCGGCCGCTTCCAGAAGATCGAACAGGTAACGGGTGTCGCGCTCGTCCTGCGGAAGGGTGAGCCCTTCGCTCCTGTTCTCGGCGCGATGAAGCTGGCGCAGCGCCGCCAGGACACTGGTCGTGCCGGTCACCGGTTCCTTGGCCTTGGCCGCCGCCTCGAAGCGCTCCAGGCGCGCGACGTCCTGCAGCGAGTTCATCGGCTGTCCGTCGCGGCGCCGGATCATGAAGTCGAGGATGCTGGCGCCGGTCAGGTGCTCGTCGATGAAGAGCGTGTCGCGGTGCAGCGGCGCGTCTTCCTGGAGAAAGCGCACGAGGTCGGTGTTGACCCGCATGAGCGGAAGGCCGAGCAGCGAAACGACCGTGATGATCGCGAACACGGACAGCACCAGGCGCGTGCGCTGCGCGGTGATCTCCGCCGTCCACTGGAGGAAGCGGCGCAGCAGCGGATGCTGTGGCACCTCCACGTGCTGCGCCTGCGCGGGGAGGAACGTCAGTCCCACCGGCACCAGCGTGATGCCGACGACGAACGACAGCAGCACGCCGATGGCCGCGAACAATCCGAACTGCCGCACCGCCGGCAATTCCGCCACCAGCAGGGAGCCGAGCCCGAGCGCCGTGGTGATCGAGCAGAAGAAGCAGGGGAAGCCCATGCGCCGTACCGCCGCCATCGTACGCTCCAGCGGCGAAAGCGACGCCGGCGTTCGCAGCCATGCCTGCACCAGGTGCATGCTGACCGCCACCGACAGAACCATGATGACGGGCGGCAGCAGGGCCGTGATGGCATTGAGCTGCAGGCCGGCCAGGCCGTAGATGCCGAGCGTGATGCCCACGCTGATGCCCGTCACCGCCAGCGGCAGCACCACGCCGAGCACGTTGCGGAAGAACAGCGCCAGCATCGTTCCCAGCAGGACGACCGCGACGGGCATGAGGATGCGACGGTCGCGGTCGACGTAAACCGCCACGTCGTGCTTCTGCACGGCGATGCCGGTCAAATGCATCGTGACGCCGTCGCGCGTGCGCTCGTTCATCAGGGAGCGGAGCTCGGCGATCAGCCGGCTGCGGTACTCGTCGTCGCCGGGACGGTCCTCGATCTCGAGGATGATGCCGGCGGTGCGGCGGTCGCCCGAGATCAGCCAGCCGGTGAAATCGGGGTTTCGTTGCAGCGACGCATGCGCCTGCTCCCGCACCGACGGCGCATCGAGCGGACGCGGGATCAGCGGGGCCTCGACGGCGCCGATGTCGCCGCTGACGAGCTGCTTGGCATTGGTCAGGCTGAACACGCGTCGCACGCCGGCCAGGGTGCCAACGTGGGTGGTGATCTCGTCGAGGCGCAAAAGCCCCTCCGGCTCGAGGAGCGCCGGGTCGTGCACGGCCAGCAGAAGATCTTCGTCGCTGCCGAAAAGCTGGCGGAAGCGCTCGTAGGCGGCGAGCTGCTCGGGGTTGCGCGTGTTCAGCGACTGGTTGTCCTTCTCGATGCCGACGCGCGCGGCGTGGAAGCCGAAGAACGCCACTACTGCGGCGAGCAGCGCCAGAAACGGGAAGCGCCCGCGCGTGAGCAGCCAGCGCATCGTCTAGCGCGCGGCCTCCGAGGAAGTGGCGGGAGAGGTCCGTGCCGCTCGCGTACGCAGCCGCTCCTGGTCGAAGCTGATTGCCGGTTCCTCTCCCAGCGCCGCATCGTAGACGAGCCGGGCAACCCAGCGCCCGTCGGCCGCATGCGCCTCGGTCTCGGTCACGTAAATGTGGATGAGGATCTCACTGGCGGCGTCGCGGTAGAGAAAGCCGGTGCGTGCGCGCGCCCGATCGAGGCGATCGAGCATCTCCTCCCGGATCGTCGCCTCGTCGGCGGGGCCAGTCACCAGCACGTGCTGCACGATGCTGGTCTTCTCGCGCCCATCGGTGGTGCTCTGGTTCATCGTGCGAAAGCGGGTCTGCGCCAGGGCTGCCCCGCAGCAGGCGAGGACGACGGCGACGGCCACGGCGACGCGCAGCGACGACATCAGCAGCACCAGAACGCTGCGAACGATTGCATTTCGGGGAAGGCCAGGCGCAAGCGCGCATGATGACAGAAGCCGCGGCAAATCTCTTCCGTTACGGCCGCGAAAGCACCGCCGCCAGCGATACGCCAAAGGGCAGCCCCGTGCGGGCGGCGATGGACGCTTCGAGGCGGTAGATGCCGCGAAGCAGTCCGTTGATGGGCGCCGGCACCACGCCAAGGTCGGCGCCGGCGCCTTCGTCGCCACCGACGGCGCGCCTGAGAAGGCGAACTGCGGCCGCCGGCGCGAAGATCGCGCAGCTTGCCCAGCCAAGGTAGTCGAGCCGCAGGCCACTGCGCTCGAGAAGGCGGCGCAGGCCGGCGCGGGTGTAGCGCCGCTTGTGCTCGAGCGCCACGTCGTGGCTGCTCCACAGGAAGGGCCAGGCAGGCACGTGAAGGGCCAGCGCGCCGCCGCTTCGCAGCACGCGTGCCAGCTCGGAGAGAAAGCGCGCGTCGTCGTCGACGTGCTCGAGGACGTCGTAGGCGGTCACCACGTCGAAACTGCCGCCGGCAAAGGGCAGCTCGGGCGCGCTGGCGGCGACCACCGAAGCGATGCCGCGCGAGCGCACGAAGCCGAGCGCATCCAGGCTGCGGTCGCACGCAACGACGCTGCCGTAGCGCGCGAGCTCGGCCGCGTTGGCGCCGGCGCCGCAGCCGACATCCAGCAGCCGAAGTCCGGGCCGGTGCAGCCGCTCGCCGAGCAGGCGCCGCATGAGCAGACGCTTGCCCGAAAACCACCAATGCGTGGATTCGACCGCGTACATCTCCTCGATCTGCTCGCGTTGCACGGGGCGATGGTTTCAGGGGCGGGAGGGAGAGTCGAGGGCGGGCGATGCTTGCGGTGCCATCGCCCTTGCCGTTGTTTGGCGGCCGCATGCGCGCCGTTTCCGCAACGCGGCCTCAGACTCCGTGGCGATAGCGCGGTCGTTGCTACGGATGGCGATGACCGGTGACACTCTCACGCTCCAGCAGCAGCACGTGCCCTCGCCCCGGTGGCAGCCAGCGCCGATAGGATCGCGCGTCGATCTGGCGATAACCGTCGAGCGGCCCGAACGCGACGACGTAGCGATCATCGACGACCCACCACCAGCTCTTGACCGAGGATGGCTGTCCGGGCCTCGCCTGCGCATCGCTCGGCGCCGTGCGCAGGCGAGCGGCCAGTCGCTCGGCGTTGTATTCCATGCCGCCATCGATCTGCGTGGGCGGCACGCCGCGCTGCTCGAGCGCTGTCAGCAGTTTCCAGCGCGCGCGGTTCCACTCCATCCAGTCGTGCGTGCCGGCGACGGAGAAGGCGGCCATCGCCGCCGTGCACGCCACTGCCGTCGCGCTGACTCGTGCGACCGAGCCGGCGGCCAATGTGGCCAGCAATGCCAGTGGGACGATGGGAACCAGGTAGCGATCGAAGTAGTAGGCCGACTGCAGCAGCGAGCCGGCGAACGTCAGCGCGAATGCAAAAAGGAGGAAGGCTGGCACCGGCTCACGGACATGTCGGACTGTGGCCGCCAAGCGGCCGAGCAGGAGCGCGGCGGACACGATGGAGACCAGCGTCAGCGGCACGCCGAGCAATGGACCGACGCGGGGCAGACGATCGAGCGCGAGGAAGAAAGCATCGCGCAGCGTGACGGAGCCGACGCCGAGGTCGTAGGCCACGTTGGTAAGGTAGAACATCAACGAGCCGTCGCGCAGGTACAGGAACAGGGCGAGAAGGCCCAGGACTACGACGCTGGTAGCGACGATGATGCGCTCGAGCCGGTCGCGCGGCCGCAGCATCACCGTCCACGGGAGCAGGAAGAAGCCTAGCGTCACCAGGGCGCGGAACTTCGCGTCCCCGATTTCGAGCAGCGAGACGCCGGTGGCCTCGGAGATCTTGTTCTGCACGGCCAGAGGGCCATGGCCGGTGGCGATCCAGCCGACATAGGCGCCAAGCGTGACCGCAGGCAGCATGCCTGCACAGATGGCCAGCCGCAGACGCTGCGACATCGGCTGCGCGGGAATCAGCAGGGCCGCGGCGCTCGCTGCCGCTGCGACGAAGATCCCGTGCTGCCGGATCAAGAGCGACGCCGACGCCGCCGCTGCGCCCAGCAGCAGCTGCGTCGTCGCTTGGTGCTCGAGACCTCGGATGTAGGCCCACGCCGCCAGAAGGGCGAAGACGGCAAACGGGACGTCTGTCATGAACGTGAAGGACAGATTGAGATAGACGGGGCAGCTGCCGACGACGGCGGCGGCCAGCGCCGCCGCGGCTGCCGAAGCGCCTGCGCGACGCGCGGCCGCGAAGACCAATGCCATGCCAGCCGCGCCCAGCAGCAGCGTCGAAGCGCGAAAGATTTCGTAGGAAGGACCGAACAGCTGGCACAGCAGCGCTCCATACCCGGCCTGAAATAGCAGGCTTGCACCCGTCCAGGGCAGCAGGTCGAGAGGACCGTCCTGGCAGATCGAGCGAGCGGCGTGCGCGTAGGCCCAGTCATCGCTGAGGGGGAAGTTGCCGGACGGGCCGACGGCGAGCACCGCCGCCAGCCAGAGAAACAGCACGCAGAGCAGCGGTGCCGACATTCCGCCATTGTGCGTGATGGCGGATACCGACTACAACGGACGACGTGCGAACCGTTGGCGCGGGGGAATCACGACAACCGTATGCTTGACGTCGCCCATCGGCTGTAGCTAAAGCAATGCATGGCGAAGTCTTCGATACGCCTCCAAACTTTGTCAATGCTCGCCATGGTAGTCGCTTTCGGCTGTCAAGCACGCGAATCAGTTCAGCCGGTGCGTCGATTCGTTGAGGATGCGAGCGTCACCACCTCCTGCACGGCTACAGGAGATACACTCTCGCCCACTGCGAATGCCACTGCCACCATTGCAGACGACGTGCGTTTAGTACTGTGGGCACCTGCAACCGCGCCACTGCTCTATTTCGAGCCAATCAAGGCCTCGCGGCGCCTATCGTACATGCCGGAGGTTTCTGCGCCATTGGAGACGGCTGCGACGCTGCTGCTCGAGCCATCATTCAAGCATGAGGGCGTATGGCATGAACTGCCGTCGCGGCTGGCGGATGTGCAGCGCGATGCGAGTGGCGTGCGCGTCGAGGTCGTGATCGGGCTTCCGCCATCCGTGCCGGAAAAAGCTCCTATTGGCGTCCATGTGGCTGCGCATGCTGTGCAGTGCGACCGTGGAATGGCTCACGAAACGGAGGCGATGATTGTGCCAAAGGGCGCTTCGCTCGAGTTCTCGTTCGGCTTGGCCCGCGGTTCTTCGAAGGCGGCGCCGCCGGTACGGTTCTCGATCGACGCCTGCGAACAGACAAACTGCAGCACCGTTTTTGATGAAATTGTCGATCCGCAAGCGGCAGCATCAGCTGAATGGGCGGATCGTATCGTCGACCTCGAAGCGATGGCCGACAAAAATGTGCGCTTCATTTTCCAGACGGAGGCGGCCGCAGCGGCAGACGCTCCAATCATGCCAGTGTGGGGCGATCCTGTCGTCTACGCTCGGGCGGACCGTCGAGAGGATCCTCCGCCCAACGTAGTTCTGATTTCGCTCGACACGCTCTCCGCCCGCCATCTGAAGCCGTACGGTTACGCGCACCAGACCACTCCGTTTCTTGATGATACCTTCGGCGAAAATGGAACCATTTTCGAGCATGCCGTAGCCGCCGCGACCTCCACCAGCCCGTCTCACATGACGATGTTCACCGGCCGCCAACCATCGGTCAACGGCGTGACCACTGGCGTCGAGGTTCTTCCCACCCAGATCCCGACAATCACAGAAATCATACGCGCGGCCGGTCTCGCGACCGCCGCCGTCACCGAAGATGGATGGCTGGCTGTGCAGCACGGCTTCGGTCGCGGGTTTGGAACGTACGTCGAGAACAAGAGCCCCGACATCATGCAGCCGACCGGCCAGATCGATCGGACACTCGACAAGGCGATCGCCTGGCTTGGCCGCAACGCCAACCGTCATTTCTTCTTGTTCATCCACACGTTCCAGGTCCACGATCCATTCACGCCCCCGCAAGAGTATGCCGCACTGTTTCCGACGGTGTACGGCCACGAGGTGACCGCGAATTCGCCGCGGCATCTCTTGGAGCATCGCGCGTACGACCAGGAAATTCGTTACGCCGACGATGAGCTCAAGCGACTTTTCGCCACGCTCCGGAACCACGATCTCGATGAGAACACTGTTGTCATCGTGGTTTCCGATCATGGTGAAGAGTTCGGCGAACATGGCTGGATCGGGCATGGCGCACATCTGTTCGAAGAGGTAAGCCGGGTGCCTCTGATGTTCTGGGGCAAGGGTATCGGCAAGAAGCGTCGCATCGTAGATCCCGTCGGACATGCAGACCTAGCGCCGACGATTCTGGAACTGCTGCGGCTGACGGTGCCAGCCGGTGTGCAGGGAAGGAGCCTGGTGCCCATCCTCGCGGACGGCCCACAACACCTCGAGCCACGACCGTATTTCACGGAGTCCTGGGGCGCTGCCACGAAGAACGTGTCATTCGAGCCCATTGACTTCGTACGTCCGGCCTTCGCAGTTCGACTTGGCGATCGGAAGCTCGCTCGGTACAAAACGAACGAGGGTTTCCGTTTCGAGTACTACGACCTCTTTGAGGATCCGCTGGAATGGGGCAATCTCTACGCGCAACGACAGCAGGAAGTGGCCGACCTCGAACGTCTGCTCACACACTACGAAGCGGACTGTGCAGCTGCGCACGCCGAAGCCATTCGAGCCACTGCTTCACCGAAGAATCCGGACGAGCCGACCATGGATCCGCGACAGCTCGATAAGTTGCGCGCGCTTGGGTACCTCGACTAGTCGTCGTTCTTCAGAACTGGAAGTAGATGAAGGAGCCGCCGAATCCCGCGAAGACGGCCACCAAGCCCAGCATAGCACCAATCATCACACTTTCTGCGAACGCCAGGGGAGCTGGTGCAAGCCTTTGGCGGAGCAGCGTTCGATGTGTGCGAACGTAACGTTCCACCGGGTGGAGCGCTGCGCTAAGCGTGACGACGGCGAGCTGAAAAACGGCAGAGTATCCAACGTATGGCCCAGTGATCACGGTTTCAAGGATGCGAACTGCGTCGCCGAAGGTTGCCGCACGAAAGAAGACCCACGCTATACATACGGCGTGAAACAGGAGGACGATTTTTGGGACGTCGCGCAGATGTACTTTGTCGACGACGGTGGTGTGGCCATGCGAAACGGCGCGGTGTATGACCAGGAGCATTCCGTGAATTGCTCCCCAGATCAGAAAGTTCCATCCGGCGCCATGCCAGATGCCGCCGAGCACCATCGTCATCAGTAGGTTGGCATACGCGCGTCCGCGGCTGGTCCGGTTGCCGCCTAGTGGAATGTAGAGGTAGTCGCGTAGCCACTCCGACAGTGTGATATGCCAGCGTCGCCAAAATTCGCTGGGATTTCGTGACAGGTACGGTTCGCGAAAATTCAACGGAAGCTCGAAGCCTAACAGGAGGGCCAGCCCGCGCGCGATGTCGGTGTAGCCGGAGAAATCGAAATAGATCTGGAAGGCAAAAGAGTAGATGGCCAGCAAGTGCTCGGCACCGCTGGCATAGCCGGGAGAGCCGAAAACCCGATCGACATACTCCGCCAGCAGCGCGTCCCCAAAAACTACTTTCTTGATGAGGCCGCCGCAGATCAACCAAACTGCCCGGTGCGCCCTCTCGGCTGTCAGCGTCGTGGCGGATCGGAACTGTGGCAGCAGGTTCCAGCCACGAAGGATTGGGCCAGCGATCTGATGAGGAAAGAACGAGATGAACAGGACGTATTCGGAGAATGTGGCGGCAACGACGCCTCGGTTGCGGTAAGCGTCTACGGCAAGACCGATGATCTGAAAGGTAAAGAAGGAGATGCCGAGAGGAAGTAGAACATCCGGCACCCGAGCGGGCGCGGCGCCGGTCAACTCCCGCATCACATTAAACGATTCGACAGCGAATCCCGCGTACTTGAAGTATCCCAATGTAGCGAGGCTGACGATAATGGAGGTCACCAAGTAGAGACGCGGTCGGCTCGAACGCAGGATGCCGAGCAGCAGGACATAGTTTACCGCCAGGATCGCGAGCAGAAGCAGGACGTACTGCGGGATCCACATGCAGTAGAAGAAGAGACTGGCGACGAGGAGAAGGCCCTGCCGCAAGCCCGCCGGCAACAGCCAGTAAGCCAGGAAGACGACGGTGAAGAACAGGAGGAAGGGAAGGCTGTTGAAGAGCATGGTTTCGCAGGTGTCAGGTGCGGACGATATGTGCGGATAGTGCCGGAAGGCAGGCGTGAGCTTGCGACTGCATCTCCCCATCAACCGATAGAACGAACTGGTGCCGCCGAGATGATATGCGACGAGAGCTACGTCAAGAAGGTGGCTTGCATCGCCGCCGGGCCGGCCGAGGGTGATTGCGAGCATCCGCTGACACAAACGCCGGTTGTTCTGGGGTGCGGACAGTCACAGACTGGCGGAACTGCCTTACGGCGTTGATGCAGGCAGCAGCTTTGTTCGTGGATGGGCGATTGGCGGTTCATATGACGGAATGTATGCTGGCTGATCGGGCTCGTGGCTAGGAACATGGGGAGTGCAGAACAACGGCCGAGGACGGGCCGTGTGCGATCAGGGTCGGCGGACTGGCTCAAAGCTGCCGCAATCATTGCCGTCGTCATTACGCATAGCATGCCGACCGCGTTCCAGCCCACCTTCACCGCCGTCGACCGCAGCATAAACAACCTTGTCAGCTTCCATGTCCCCGTGTTTCTACTGGTCGCGGGCTGGCTGAGTGCTTCGCGTCAGCCGCTATCGTGGTCGTCCCTGGCACGGCGCATCGGCAGAGTCATTCCTCCATATGTTATCGCGAGCACCGTCATGACGGCCCTCGGGTACGCGCGATGGGACGCTTTCGCCTGGAATCTTGTGCTCGGCAGTGCGCTTGGCCCGTACTACTACATTCCGGTATGGGTCGTATGCGTGCTGTCGGGTTGGGTTTGGTCTCGGCTTTCGCCTCGCGCGACGGTGGTTGTTCTTGCCGTCGTCCTGGTTGCGACTGCCATACGATATTTCGTGTGGCCGATGTTCTGGTGGACGTGGGCCATCCGCGACCCGATTGGGCAAGGATGGTTGGCGTGCTTCCTCATTGGCTGGTCGGCGAGAATCTTTTCGGCCGAAATTTGGATGCAGGCACGTCCGGAGTGGGCCGTGCTCGCGGTGCTGATGTGCCTACCGTGGCTCATCGTACCGCATACGTGGTCAGGTGAGCACGGAATTACTCTGCGGCACACTTCCCGTGTCGCGTACGCGGTCGGTGTGGCATGGCTTGGCGTCGCGTGGCTTCGACCGGAGGCGCCACGTCCGGTTCAATGGCTCTCGTCAGCGACCCTACCGATATTTCTCTATCACGAGCCGATCTCGATCTTCCTACGAACCGAGCTCGCTGCGTGGCCTCCGATGAGCAGAGTAGTGGTGGTGGCCACGGTTGCCACCCTCGTCACTTGTGCGGGTGTGGCCGTTGCGCAGAGGCTGATCCCAGTTCGCCTGCGGTCCTACCTGCTCGGCGCGTGAACCGATACGCGCTCACCCGGCAACGTGCGGCAGGCCCAGGGGGCTGAGCCCACTGTCGACAGCGACGTTCACGGATGGCCGGCAAGCGCTTCGACCCTCTGGTCCAATGCGCGTGAGACCTCGGGAGCAAGCCTTCGTGCAATGAGTCCTATGCCATTCATATCTGGTCCTGCGTGATAGTGGCCGAACGCATCACTGAATGCTGCGTCCGGCAGCGCATCGTGGAGGTCCAGGCAAGCGCTGCCGTGGTCACGAACGATCGTGCAGGCCAGAGAACCAGCACGTTCGAGTAGATGAAGGTCCTCGACGCCCATTCGTCGCATGTGTTCGACGTCGACGGGCACGATGTAAGCAACTACGGGTATGCCGTCTGCGCGTAAAATCCGTAGGAATGAGCCGAAGAGCTCGAATACGGGATGATCGGCGGAAATGTGGCGCAGCGGGTCAATGTACCGCTCAGTCAGCGCCTCCTTATTGAGGCGAGTATTTGTATTGTCGGTGAATCCCGCAGCTGGGATTGGTAGAGCTGTTCCTCTACCTCCAAGCCATTGTGGCGCCTGCGTTTGTGCCCACTTTCTGAATCGTTCGAGGCCGTCGCCCGTGCGGACCTGTTCGGCGCGCATCATACGCCAAAGCCGATTGCAGCCTGTAGCCACCGCGAGCTTGTAGAACAGAAGCTGGTCCAGGGTCATGCCGAACCAGTGCAATGGCTTAGAGATGACTTCTGGCAACCTCGTCGCCTCAATCCAACCGTATGCTTCCTTCCGTGACCATTGCGACCGCCAGCCGTCAAAGAAAGCTCTTGGGTTGAAAGCGAGGACCACGACTCCTGGATGAGTCCGTGTGAGCTTTTCCGCGAACGCGTAATACTCGAATGCGGAAATGCCGAAATCTGCAAGGTGCTGGACCTCAACGGCTTGCGGCCGAAGGCGCAGGAGTTCTTCGTGAAGTTGTTCGGGCAGGGCACGTCCCCCTGCTGCCTGAATGACTGTGGAGTCCCCGAGCATTATTACGCGCTGAGTGTCTGGCGGCGGAGGAAGTGCTGCGACAAAGCTAATGCGTTCGGCCATGGTGGTGGCCATATCCAACGCCGTGTACGTGTAGGGGACTGCGTACCTGTCGAGGCTGGAAACGATCAGCCAGACCACAGCGACGCAGCCCACAAGGAACCCAGTACTCGACAATGCGAAACGCGAGATCACCTTACCCGCCCCCACCGCACCACCCCATACCCCGCCGTCTCCCGAACCTGCGGCGAGGCATCGTTCTTCACCATCGCCTGCAGTTCCTCGATGTCCGCCTCGTCGGCAGCCAGCTGCGACCACGCCCATGCGGCGGCCACGCGTTCCTCTTCGCTCGCGTTGGGCTCCAGCCGCTGACGTGCAGCGCTCAGGCACTCGCTGCCGCCGACGATGCTGCACAGCCACATCGCCGTGGCGCTGGCCCGCGCAAACCCGGCGGCTGCATGACGTGCCAATATCGCATCGGCTGCCTCCGGGTTCCTGCGTGCCTCCATGAGCGCCACCCGCGGCGCCAGCACCGAATCAATCGTGAACCACCTCGCCGCAGCATCGAGGCGATTGCCCGAGCAGCGATGGCGGGCCAGGTGCAGCAACGCCAGAACGGCCGTGCGATCGAGTCCCAGCCAGCGGGGGCGCATCGTCGACCACACGCGCAGCGAGCGCGGACAACCGCCTACGCCGAGCTCGGCGGCATGCGCAAAGGCCAGCTCGCGCAGCAGCGGATCGGAATCGGGCTCGGCCATGACTTCGCGCAGCTTCGCGGCGACTTCACCCTGAATCGCTTCGCCGTCGCCGTCACGGCCGGCATGCCACCAGAACGAGCTGCGCCACTTTCGCGAGCCCAGACCGAGCAGCAGGTTGCGGGCGGCGCCCGCGACCGCGTCGTCGTCGGCTTCCAGCAGGGGAACGACGGTCCCGATGCACGCCGAGTCGCACGAAAGCCCGGCCGTCCGTAGCGCGCGCACGGCATCGGCGGATTCGAATGCGCCCGCGATCACGCCGGCGATCAGCGCATCTCGCACGGCGGGCGCACGCGATCGGTCCGCCGCCTTGACCGCGGCCGAGCGTACCTCCGGATCCTCATCGCTCAGCGCGGAACGCAGCAGCTCGAAGTCGCCGGCGATTTCCAACTCCGACATCGCGGCCACGGCGCGAAGGCGGTCGTTTCGTGATTCGGATTCCAGCTGCGACTGCAGGTCCGCCATTCGTCCTGTGCCGAGCGCATCGGCGACGGCAGCGGGCGTCGGCCAGTCCTCAATCGGCGCCAGCGCCAGGTCCTTGCGCGCCAGAATCGAGTAGCGGCCGATGGTGACCAGGGGCGCATAGTTTCTCTCGACGAAGTCCGCGAAGAAGAAGTAATACGCATGCGCGTCGGCGAAGAAGAGCTGATGCTCGCGCAGGGTCACCACCAGGCGCGGCGGCTCGCGCTCGAGCGCGGTCAGCACCTCCACTTCGGCATCGTGACCGGGCCAGCCGGGAAAGTAGTAGCCATGCCGGTTGCCAGGGCTGCGCAGCGCCAGGAACGAAACGAAATCGAGTGCGGGAAACGTAAAGACGGCGTCCCTGGTGCCCGTCTGCGCATCGATCAGCTCGACGACGCGCTCAAGCTCGCGAAAGCGTCCGGCATGGCCGGCGTTGATGGAGAAGGGCGCGTGCGGCACGGCAAGCCGCGTCTCCGGCGTGCGCACCGGGATGGCGCCGCGCAGGTCCCAGCGCGCATCGAGGAAATGTCCGACACGAATGAGGGCAATGGCCAGCACCGGCAGCGACACCGCCACGCCGACGGCTCGCCGCGCCGTGGCGCCGCTGGCGGCGGACCAGCGGATGGTGACGGCCTGAAGGCCCCACACGACCAGCGGGAACAGCAGCGGCATCGCTGTGACCCAATGCATGAAGTCGGTGCGCGGGAAGATCTGCAGATAGAGCAGGATGCCGGCAAGGATCGCGGGCCCCAGCACCTCGACGCCGAGGGTGCGGTCGCCCGGCTCACGCCGCCGCGCAAGCCAGGCGAAGATCGCCAGCCACTGCACGAACGTGGCAGCGGCAAAGGCGCGCGGCTCCAGGTTCACCATCAGCGAGGCGTAGAAGCCCGACGGCATCGGCCGCGTCGCGACCACCGCGGCAAAGAGCACGGCAACCGCGGCGACCGCGCCGACGACGATCTTCCACGGATGCCATCCGCGCGCCCGCAGCCAGGCAGGCGCGAACCAGACGAGACCGCTGCCGATGACGGCCAGCACGTCGAGCCGGATGGGCGGGCCGCCGAGGTAGTAGAAGGACTCGAACCCGGTGCCGAGGAACAAGGCCCGGCGCGTGAACCACTCGGCGCCCAGGATCGAATATGCCCACACCAGCCACGGCGTCCCCACCAGCAGAAAGCCGGCGCCGAGCGCAAGGCCGCTGCCGAGCAAAGCGGGTATGTCGCGGCGCGGGTTGTGTCGATAGGCGTCGCGCGCGATCGCCAGCGCGCAGGCGGTGACGGGGCCGACGAAGGCGAAGATCTCACCGCCCGTGGGAGCCGAGGCGAAGACGAACAGCAGCCCGAGCTGCACCGCCAGCCACCACGCCCACCACAGCAGGGACTCCCAGAACCCGCGCGGCCGGCCATGGGCTGCCAGCGCCACCAGCGCGGCGGCGGCGAGCTGGAACAATCCGACGTTGGGCTTGAACGTGAAGCCGAGGCCGGCCAGCGCGCCGTGCGCGATCAGCAGCGGCAGCGTCGGCGTGCGCCGCAGCGGAAACAGCAGGACGGCGCTCAGCCCGAAGAGCAGGACGTTGTACCAGACAGGGTACGGGATGTTGAAGGAGGCGAAGTCGCCGGGGAACACCGGCATCGACGCAAGGTAGAGAAGCGGCGCCATCAGCGCCCACTTCCACGACCGCGTCAGCGTCACCGTGACCAGGAACAGCGTGGTCAGCGCGCCTGCGTTGACGGCGGCCAGCAGGTAGCGGCCGGGCATGACCGAGGGTCCGAACCACCGCATCAGCATCTGGTGGATCGTGTGGACGCCGGGCGTGTAGCCGAAGTGGAAGTCGAGGTAGGGCACCTCGCCGCGCGACCAGCGCCAGAACTGCATCAGCAGCGTGCCCTCGTCTTCGCGGTTGAAGCCGTAGTCGGCAAAGCTCGTGAAGTAGAGCAGGCCAACCAGCGAGACGGCAAGCGCTACAATGACATGGGTACGCGCGATCATTGGCTCCGGCATCGTTCTAGCTGGGTATTATCCCGTTTGTCGTCTATAAGCTCGGTAGATCCGCCATAGATCGATGAAGGCTACGGCTCCGGCGCGTAGGGTGACGCCGGAGCCAGCAGCGTCCGCCCAGCGTTCTAGTGGAAACTCGTATAGCCGATAACGTATAGACTCTCCTTCTGTCAGCTGCAGCCTGGCGATCAGCTCCACATCGAAGGCCCATCGGCACAGAAATGGCTTGGCGAAAGCGTTTTGGATTGCGGGTGTGTTGCGGAATAGCTTTGCGCCGCACTGGGTGTCGTAAACGGACAAACCGAGGGCAGCAGAGGCAAGCGTGGCAAAAAGTCGGCCTATGTAGTGGCGCAGAGGGTCGCGCTGAATGTAGGCGCCGAGACGGCTGAGGCGGCAGCCCATGACACCCACTAGTTCCGGGTTAGAGTTCAGTACATTCACCATCCCGTCAACAGCATCGAGAGGCGTGGCCAAGTCAGCATCCCAGTAGCCGACAAGTGACGCCCTGGTGGCGAACGCCCATTTCATGCCCTCCCGTACCGCTCCGGCCTTTCCTCGATTTTGTGGTAAACGAATGCTGTCGGCTCTGCCGTGCGACTGCTCGCAGAACCGCGCAAGAACCGAATGCGTGCGGTCGCTGCTGCCGTCATCAACGAAGCACAGACGACTCCATGGACGATCGTCGAGAAACTGGTGAAAAGCGGCGAGATCAAGTCGTTGCTCTTCATTGTGACACGGCACCACAAGAGTCAGCGCAGGTTTCATCGCGCATACTTACGCAAAAGCGGGCGATCGTACGACATCTAAAATGCGAGCCGCTTAGACAGTCGCTTGCGAGAAAAAAGCCGCGGAAACGTCACCGCCTCCGCGGCTTCATAAGCTAGTCGATGCAACCGCAGTCGATCTCGCGCGATGAATTGAAAGCGTACCCAGCTGTCACGAACTCACAGCCATCTTCCGTGCCGAAATCCGTACTTGCCTGCGCTCGTGATGGCGCAACTTCGAACTCATAGCGACACGTGTCATTGTCCGAACCGCTTTCTCCGGCGTCGACACATATGAAATCGGGGCCTTTCCCGTTTATTGAATCACTGCCGGAACCGCCGCAGTAGCGTGCCCCTACGACGTCGTCGGGAACGGGATCGCCCCATGCGACGACAGGTGTAAGCGCGTCATCGCCGGCCTCGCCATTCAAGGAGTCCGCTCCACCGCCACCAATCAATGTGTCGTTGCCTGAGCCACCATAAAGGACATCGTCAGAAATGCCACCCCACATCGTGTCGTTACCATCGCCGCCAACGATGATGTTGTTAGAGTAGTAGGAGCCTACGAGAATGTCTGCGCCGTCGTCTCCGTACAATTGTTTACCGCCGAGTCCCGCGCCTTGAATCTTGTCTGCCCCGGCCCCGCCATTAACCACGTCTCCTCCACTGCCGGTCTCGATTTCGTCGTCACCGCCGTTGCCGTTTATCGTGTCATCTCCTGCGTCCGCGCAAATTACGTCGGCACCTGCGGTTCCGTTGATGGTGTGAGTCGATGTATTGCCGACGATGTCACAGATTACACACTTCCCATCCGGCGAGTTTCCTCCAGTCCCTGCCCCGCACTGATCGCAGGCGGTATGGGTGGACGGGCCGCAGGTCGTGCCGACCCCGCAGATTACATCACAGCGGTAGATGGTGGCACCGTTCGGATAGTTGGTGATGCCACTTCCGGCAGTGCATGTGTCCGTCGCCGATGTAGAGCAGGCTGCGGACGCGACGGTCGTCATCGAAAGGTAAAACAAGATCGCGAATGCTATTGTTTTCAACACCTTTTTCCCTCCATTTTTCTTCACGAGCACAGTGTCGCGCTGCGATGATATGGAGCAGTCGAAACTGAGTCGAGGGACGAAAAGGCGGGAAGGTGTTCTAAAGCACGTTCGCGCGCTGTTGTTCTTATCATCACGCCGCCGCAGCTTGCGCCGGCGGTCACCGGCGGCAGAGAGCGACCAGGTCGAGCGCGCGATCGATGGAATCGGCGCGGACGAAAAAATCTTCAGGAACGATCTCGGCAGCGCCCTGCGGCCGCGCCTGGCGACGCACCACCTTGGCCAGCCGCGCGAACGCGAAGTTGACCACGGAGCGCGGCAGCATGTTGCGGACGCCGAGCGGGTCCAGGCGCAGGATGTTGCGGACTGCGCGAGCGCGCCCCGCCTCGAACTCTTCGACCTTCTGGTTGCCGTGCATGCCCTGCATCTCGACGCGGCCGAACACGCCGGCGAGCAGCGAGTGAAGCTCGGGCCCGGTGTATTCGCGCACGTGATAGGGGTTCTCCGAGACCGTGCGCAGGCGGTTGGGCGTTGTCATGATCAGCACGCCTTCGGGAGCCAGCCGCGCGTGCAGGCCGCGAAGGAACGGAAGGGGATCGGCGATGTGCTCGATCACCTGGAAGTTCAGGACCACGTCGAAGGTGTCGGTGAAGCTGCCCGGCCTGGTCAGGTCGACCTGCTGGAAACGCAGGTTGGGTTTGCTCCACAGCCGGCGGCATTCGGAGATGGCCTGGTCGGAGTAATCGACACCGACCACTTCCTTTGCCACGTCGGCGATGATCTGGGTGCCGAAGCCTTCACCGCAGCCGGCATCCAGCACGCGCTTGCCTGCGGAAAGGGTGGAGGCGAATCGATAGGCGGCCACGTGGCGGGCAAAGTCGTAGTCGAATCCCTCGCCCCAGCCGGGACGCTCGCCGGTGAACTTGTTCGGATCCATGGGCTCGGGGTATTTCTCCCGAAACGGCCCGAGAGGCAAGGCATGAAAGTTCTTCCTACCGAAATTCCCGGCGTCCTGGTGCTCGAGCCCACCGCGTACTCGGACGAGCGCGGGTTCCTGCTCGAGGCCTTCCAGCTCCAGCGCTATCGTGAGGCAGGCGTTTCCTGCGATTTCGTTCTCGATACGCACTCGCGCTCGCGTCGCGGCGTGGTGCGCGGGCTGCACTACCAGCTCGTTCGCCCGCAGGCCAAGCTGGTGCGAGTGGTGCGCGGCGCGGTCTTCGATGTGGTGGTGGACGTGCGACGGGGCTCGCCCACGTTCGGGAAGTGGGTGGGGACGGTGCTCGACGATCGCCAGCACCGCCAGGTGTTCGTCCCCGTCGGCTTCGCGCATGGCTTTGCCGTGCTCTCGGAGGAAGCGGACTTCCAGTACAAGTGCAGCGACTACTATGCACCCGACGATCAGCACGGCATCGCCTGGGACGATCCCGAGATCGGCATCGCGTGGCCGCGCGAGCTCGGCGACGTGGTGGTCTCGGAGAAGGACCGGCGCAATCCGCGGCTGTCGGCGTGCCCGGCGCAGGACCTGCCGGTGTACGGCGCGGCGGGCGGTTGCGGCGCGTGAGCGAGCGCCGAACGCAAGGTGACGGAGGCGAGCCGGGCGCGGCGGTGCATCGTCCGCGCAACGTGCTGGTGACCGGCGGCGCCGGCTTCATCGGCTGCAACTTCGTTCGCTATCTGCTGGCGACGGATCCCGACGTGCGCATCGTCGATCTGGACGCGCTGACGTATGCCGGCTCGCTCGAGAATCTGACGCAGCTTCCGGATCCGGCAAGGCACACGTTCGTGCACGGCGACATCTGCGACCGGGCGCTGGTGGACCGGCTGCTGCGCGAGAGCGACATCGATACGATCGTGCACTTTGCCGCCGACAGCCACGTGGATCGTTCGATCGCCGGGCCGGCGCCGTTCATCCAGACGAACATCGTCGGGACGTTCCAGCTGCTGGAGGCGGCGCGGGAGCTGTGGTTGCGCGGCGGTGGTGGTGGCGCTAGCGGCGGTGGTGGTGCCGGCGCCGGGCGGCGGTTTCATCACATCTCGACCGACGAGGTCTACGGCACACTAGGGCCCGACGATCCTGCATTCACCGAGACGACGCCGTATGCGCCGGGCTCGCCCTACTCGGCGTCCAAGGCCGCTTCGGATCACCTGGTTCGCGCCTACTGGCGCACCTACGGCCTGCCGGTGACGATCTCGAACTGCTCGAACAACTTCGGCCCCTTCCAGCACGCCGAGAAGTTCCTGCCCACCGTCATCCGCGGCTGTCTGACGCGTACGCGCATTCCGGTCTACGGCGACGGCAGCAACGTGCGCGACTGGCTCTACGTCGACGACCATTGCCGCGGCATCGATGCGGTGGTGCGCCGCGGGCGTACCGGCGAGTTCTACAACATCGGCGGCCTCAACGAGTGGTCCAACATCGAGCTGGTGCGCAGGGTGTGCGCGATCATGGACCAGCTGCGGCCGGCGGCGGCGCCGCACTTCGAGCTGGTCGAGATGGTGACCGACCGGCCCGGCCACGACTGGCGCTACGCCATCGACATCACGAAGATCCGGCGCGCGCTCGGCTGGCAGCCGCAAGAGCCGTTCGATGCGGCGCTGCGAAAGACGATCGAGTGGTACGCGGCGCGGATGCCGGCGCGCGGCTGACGCCGGCGGGCCGGAACCTGCCCACGAGTCGCTCGATGCGGCGACGGAGAAGGTGGCGTGGCGGCGCGCTTTCCGGTGCCACCGAAATGCTCGGATGCAAGACCTGACCCTCTTCTTCAGCGGCGTTTTTCTTGGGCGATCTGGGCGAGGTATTGGCCGTAGTCGGTTTTCAGCAGGGGGTTGGCGAGGGCGAGGAGGTCGGCGGCGGTGATCCAGCCCATGCGAAAAGCGACTTCCTCGGGACAGGCTACCTGAAGGCCCTGCCGGAGCTGGATGGTCTGGATGAAGTTCGATGCCTGCAGCAGCGCTTCGGGCGCGCCGGTGTCGAGCCAGGCTATTCCGCGCCCGAGCTTCTCCACGCGCAGCTTGTTCTGATCCAGGTACAGACGGTTCAGGTCCGTGATCTCGAGCTCGCCGCGCGTCGACGGCAAGAGCTTTTCGGCAAGCGAGACGACGTTCTTGTCGTAGAAGTACAGGCCCACCACCGCGTAGTTGGACTTCGGCTGCTTGGGCTTCTCCTCGATGCTGAGGACATTGCCGTCTTCGTCGAACTCGACGACGCCGTAGGCCTGCGGGTCCTTGACCCAGTAGCCGAACACGGTGGCTCCCTCGGTGCGCTGGGCGGTTGCGTGCAGCAGGCCCTGGATGCCGTGCCCGTAGAAGATGTTGTCGCCGAGGATGAGTGCGCACGCATCACCGGCGATGAAATCGCGGCCCACCAGGAACGCCTGCGCGATGCCGCCGGGCGAGGGCTGGACCGCGTACTGCAGGCGCAGTCCCCAGCGCGAGCCGTCGCCCAGCAGCCGCTCGAACAGCGCGCGCTCGTGCGGCGTGGTGATGAGCAGGATGTCGCGGATCCCCGCCAGCATCAGCGTGCTCAGCGGGTAGTAGATCATCGGCTTGTCGTAGACGGGCAGGAGCTGCTTGCCGACCGCGTGCGTCAGCGGATGCAGGCGCGTGCCGGCGCCGCCGGCAAGGATGATTCCCTTCTCGATCATCGCCGTCCCGCTATAGCAGTCCGGGGGCAGGCGCGCACGTCGCCGCGGCGCCGTTGTCGTTGACACCGCTTTCGGACCCTCCTAAGCCCGGCCGGTGGCCAAGCGTGCGTTCATCACCGGCGTGACGGGCCAGGACGGCTCGTATCTGGCCGAGCTGCTGCTGGAGAAGGGATACGAGGTTCACGGCCTGGTGCGCCGGACCAGCTCGATGGCCCGCTCGCGCATCGATCATCTCCACGACGACACGCACCCGCACCGCGACCGCTTCCATCTCCACTACGGCGACGTCACCGATCCTTCGCGGATGCGCGAGCTGCTCGAGACCGTCGAGCCCGAGGAGGTCTATCATCTGGCCGCGCAGAGCCACGTGCGCGTCTCCTTCGACGAGCCGATCTTCACCGTAAGCGTCGATGCGCTCGGCGTGGTGGCGATGCTCGAGGCGGTCCGGCACATGAAGCGCCCGGCACGCTTCTATCAGGCATCTTCGAGCGAGATGTACGGCAAGGCCGAGGCGGTGCCGCAGAACGAGCGTACGCCTTTTCATCCGCGCAGCCCGTACGCCTGCGCCAAGGTCTTCGCGCACTATCAGACGCTCAACTACCGCGAGGCCTACGGCCTGTACGCGTGCAGCGGCATCCTGTTCAACCACGAGTCGCCGCGGCGCGGCGAGACGTTCGTGACGCGCAAGATCTCCAGGGCCGCGGCGCGCATCAAGGCCGGGCTGCAGGACAAGCTTCGCCTCGGAAATCTGGAGGCCAAACGCGACTGGGGCTACGCGCCCGACTACGTCGAGGCGATGTGGATGATGCTCCAGCAGGACCGCCCCGACGATTACGTGGTGGCCACCGGCGAGACGCACTCGGTGGCCGAGTTCCTCGACCATGCCTTCGGCCACCTCGGCCTGGACTGGCACGACCACGTCGAGGTCGACCCGCGCTTCGAGCGCCCGGCCGAAGTGGACCTGTTGCTGGGCGACGCGAGCAAGGCGCGCCAGATTCTCGGCTGGAAGCCGCGCGTGACCTTTGCCGGCCTCGTTCAGATCATGGTCGATGCCGATGTGGCCGCTGCCGCGGCGGACGCCAAAGTGTTTGCTCCAAGCTAGGACTATGCTCTAAACCACTCCGGCATCACCGCAGTCGGGTCGTTGCGCGGGGGAAAACAAGAGCGCACGGTCCCGGGACGGCGACACCTGCTTCTGAATGGACGCAGACCCTCCAAGTTGGCACGAGCTGTTGCGCGGCTACGAGCTGCGCGACATCGCTCCGACCGCACCCTCGCTCTCCATCGACCCGGCCGCGGCCTGCCGCGATGCCCTGCAGTCGGCGGCGCTGGTCGACTTCGCACGCTCGGCGGCCGCCGAAGGGCGCTCGCTGACGCTGGTCATCAACGACCCGCATCGTCTGACCGACACGCCTGCCTTTCTCGATGCGGTCGTCGGCCTTCTGGACGCCGGGCTCGCCGCCGAGAAGCTGCCCGCCCTTCGCGTCCTGGTCGCCACCGGCAGCCATCTCTCCACGCCCGAGGAAAGAGCCGCGCATGAAGCGGCGATGCTGTCTCGCCACGCCGATCGCCTCGCCGAGGTGGCCTGGCACGACGCGCGCAATGAGAGCGGCCTGCGCAAGGTCGGCAACCACGTTCTGCATTCGTGGATGGCGGAGGGCGGCTTCTACCTGGGCTGCGGCAGCATGGAGCCGCACTACTTCGCCGGCATCACCGGCGCGCACAAGACGCTGACCGTGGGCGTCATGTCGATGGAGAGCCTGACGGCCAATCACGAGCACGCGCTCTCGTCGCAGGCGCGCCCCCTCAAGCTCGACGGTAACCCGGTGCACGTCGGCGTCGTCGATGCGCTGGCCGATCTCGAGGATTCCGGCGCACGCCTGCTGGCCCTCAATCAGGTTCTCGTCGATGGAAAGGTGATCGCGGTGACGGCCGGGCATCCTCTCGAGGCGCTCAACCACGGCATCGCCACCGTGCGTGCGTGCTTCTCGGCTGCGGTCGAGGAACCGGTCGATCTGGTCGTGGCGCAGGTGCAGGGGCCGCTCAGCCGCGACCTCTATCAGGCCGACAAGGGCATCAAGAATACCGAGGCCGCCGTCCGCGAGGATGGCGTGCTGCTGCTGGAGTCGCCGTGCCCGAAGGGTGTGGGAATCGACCACTTCGTGGAACTGCTGCGTGCCGCGCCGACCGTCGATGAAGCGCGGGCGATCGTGCAGGAGCGCGGCTATCGCCTCGGAGACCACAAGGCGGTGCGATTGCGTGCGCTGACCGACGAGCGGCGCGTGCACATCGGCGTGGTCAGCAGGGGCGTACCCGCAGATCTTGGCGACGTGCTGGGCATGAGGATCTTCGCTGATCGAGCCGCCGCAGCCGCGTGGGCACGCGAGCTCCTCGGCGGCGATCGCGCCACGGGCCTGATCGTCGCCGACGCCGGCAACGTCGCCATCGACGCAGCGTAGAGAAAAAGCGCGAGCGAGCGCTTTTCGCGGTCGTGCGCATGGCGTCGTTCTGGCGCGGCTGTTCGATCGGCCCCACCGAGTTCACTGCACCAGGCTCGCCAGCCTGCCTTCTCGCTGCTACGTTCGGACGTCATGCCCTCGCCCGAGCACTGGAAGACGCAGACGCGCCTGCCGCGGGGCAAGGTGGACGCATGGCGGCGCGAGCGCGATGCCGAAACGCTCGCCGCCTATCTCGAGGACGCCGCTCACACGCCTGGCGGGCACTCGCCGGAGATTTGCTTTCCGGCCAATGAGGCCGAGGTCGCGGCCGTTCTGGCCGGGGGCATTCCCGTGCTGGCCATCGGCGCGCAATCGTCGCTGACCGGCGGCGCCACGCCCTTCGGCGAAGTGCTGCTATCCACCTCCAGGATGCGCCAGAGCAGCATCGCCAACGGCCGCGCGCGCGCAGGCGCGGGGCTGTTGCTGCGCGAGCTGGAGGAATCGGTGGCGGCGGCCAATGCCTATTTCCCGCCGGTGCCGACCTACGACGGTGCCAGCGTCGGCGGCGTCATCGCGACGTGCGCTGCCGGCGCCGCGACGTTCAAGCATGGAACCACTCGCGGCTGGGTGCAGGAGCTGACGGTGGTGCTGGCGTGCGGCGAGGTGCTCGAGATCGAGCGCGGCCAGGTCACGTCGCACCCGCGCGGATATTTCGAGGTCGAACGCACATCGAGCGAGGTGCTGCGCATTCCGGTGCCGCTCGGCGCGCATCCCGACGTTCCCAAGAGCTCGGCCGGCTACTGGACCCAGCGCCCGCTCGATCTCATCGACCTGTTCATCGGGGCCGAAGGCACGCTCGGCGTGGTGGTGGAGGCCGTGCTGCGGCTTTCCTCGCCGCGGCCCTCCTGGCTGGCGGTGCTGGTGCCGGTCGCCGACGACGCGGCGGCCGTTGCCCTGACGACCGAGCTTCGCGAGGAAGCCAGGTCCGCCCATCGCACCGGCAACCCTTGCGGTCTGGACGTCTCCGCCATCGAGTACATGGATGCGCGATCGCTGCAGGTGCTGCGCGAGGACGGTGTTGCCGAGCGAGTCGGCGTGACGCTGCCAGCATCCGCGCGCGCGTTGCTGCTCATTCAGGCCGAGCTGCCCGCCGGCTTCGATCGCGCGCGTGCCTATCATGAGCTGTCCGAGTCGTACGCCGCCGACATCGACGGGCCGGTGGTGCGGCTCTGCCGCATCCTGGAGCGCCACGGCGTGCTGGCGGACGCGGTGCCGGCGCTGCCCGGCGAGGAAGATCGCCGCCGCGCGCTCTTCGCGCTGCGCGAAGCGGTGCCGGAGGGCGTCAACCGGCGCGTGCGCGAAGTGCAGCGCAGCGGCGCCGCCAGGGTCTCGAAGTCCGGCGGCGACGTCATCGTGCCCTTCGAGCGTTTCGAGGAGTCGCTGCAGCGCTATCGCGCTCTGCTCGCCGAAGCCGGGCTGGACGCCGCGATCTGGGGCCACATCAGCGACGGCAACGTCCATCCGAACATCCTGGCCCGCAGCGATCGCGACATGGATCACGCGCGCCAGACCCAGCTCGCCATCGGCGAGGTGGCCATCGCTCTCGGCGGCAGCCCGATGGCCGAGCACGGCACCGGTCGCAATCCGATCAAGAAGGCCCTGCTCGAAAAGCTCCACGGCAAGGCGGGCGTGGCCTCGATGCGCATGGTCAAGCGGTGTCTGGATCCGCACTGGCAGCTGGCGCCCGGCGTGCTGTTCGACCTCGAGGAGACGCGATGAGCGCCGAGGGCCGGGAGATCCTCGTCGTCGGTGCGTCCGGGCTGGTAGGGCGCCTGATGATGGCGCGCTTCGGCGAGCGGGCGGCCGGCACGTATGCCACCACGGCCGGGCCGGGGCTGCTGCAGCTCGACATCACCGATGCCGAAGCCACGCGCCGGCTGGTCACCGAAATCTCACCGCGCGTGATCGTGCACACGGCAGCGCTGACCGACGTCAACCGCTGCGAGCGCGAGCCGCAGACCTCCGAGCGCGTCAACGTCCAGGGCACGCGCAACGTGGCCGCGGCAGCGGCCGATGTCGGCGCGCGCTACATCTTCTTCTCCACCGACTACGTGTTCGGCGACGACGGGCCGCACGAGGTGGATCAGGTACGCACGCCGCTCAACGTCTACGGCTGTCACAAGGCGAAGGCCGAGGACGTCGTTGCCGGGCTCGAAGATCACGTGATCCTGCGCGCGTGCAACGTCTACGGCTATCAGAGCGGCGGCAAGAACTTCGCCATGGGGATCTTCGAGTCGCTGCACCAGGGCCGTCGCGTGCTGGTGGCGGTGGATCAATGGGGCTCGCCCACGCTGGCCAGCGATCTGGTGGAGGCCACGATGCGCATCGTCGATGGCGACGTTCGCGGCCCGATCCATGTGGCCGGGCCCGATCAGGTCACGCGCCTGGAGTGGGCGCGCCGCATCGCCGAGGTGTTCGGGCTGGACGTCTCGCTGCTCGAGCCGGTGCCGTCCTCGGCGCTGGGGCCGGCTGCGCCGCGGCCGCGCCGCGGCGGCCTGTGCTCGCGCAGGACCGAGCAGAGCCTGGGCATGACCTTCCGGCGTCTGGATGAAGGGCTGCTGGTGATGCGAGGCGACCTCGAAGATGCCGGCGTGCTCCCGCGCGCGACGCCGCGGCGCGCGCACTGAGCGGTTCGATGGCGCAGAGCCCGATGCAACGCGCAATCGGCGCGTTTCCCTGGGAAGGCGATGATCGTCTGCGCAAGGTGCCGAGCTTGTCGAGCACGAACCTACGTCTCGCCCCGATCGATGCGGGCCAGGTCTGCATCGACCATGATCGCGGCAAGCTGTTCGACGGTCGTGGTCGCGCGCCAGCCGAGATCGCGGGCGATCCTGCCCGGATCGCCGATGCGCGCGGCAGCGTCGCCCGGCCGCGACAGCGCCGGATCGCTGGTGACGTGGTCGCGCCAGTTCAGGCCGGCGCGTGCGAACGCGATCTCTGCGAATTCGCGCACGGTGCATGAGCGTCCGGTGGCGATGACGTAGTCGGCCGGCGCGGGGGCGGACAGCATGGCCGTCATCGCCTCGACGTATTCGGGCGCGTAGCCCCAGTCGCGAGCGGCTTCCAGATTGCCGAGCGTCAGCCCCTTTTGCAGCCCTCGCGCGATCCGCGCGGCAGCCAACGTGATCTTGCGGGTGACGAACATGGGCGGCCGCAGAGGCGACTCGTGATTGAAGAGGATCGCCGAGCAGGCAAACAGGTTGTGCTCTTCACGATACTGGCGCACGAGCCGATGCGCGGCGGCTTTGGCGGCGCCGTAGGGACTGAGCGGCTGCAGCGGCGTGTCCTCGTTCAGCGGGTGCACGCCGGACGCACCGAACATCTCTGCCGTCGATGCCTGGCAAAAGCGTATCGGTGCGCCGCTGTCGCGGATCGCGACGAGAAGGCGGGCGACGCCGAGCTCGTTGACGTCGCGGAAGTGGCCGGGATTCGTCCAAGATTCGGGAACGAAGGTGGCTGCCGCGAGATTGTAGATGGAGTCGGGCTGCGCCTGGTCGATAGCCGCTCGCAACGAGCGCGCGTTGCGAAGATCGCCCTGCACCTGCGCGACCGCGGGCGGCGCCGAGTCCTGCTCGTGCACGAGCGCAAAGACCGTCACGCCACGCGAGCACAGCAGCTCGCACAGGTAACGGCCGTCCTGCCCGGCGGCTCCGGTAACCAGAGCCCGCCTTGCTGCCCCCGCATTCTTCATGGTCAAGAGCCGACAACGTATCGCGAGGATGCGCGGCGGTCCAAGGCAAAAGCCGCGCTTCCGCGCGCTACGCAGCCCGCGCTACTGGCGGTTCGGTACGCGGCGCCACCGCTGCGTCCACGCGCTACGCAGCCGGCGCGACCGCCGCTTCGGCGTGCTGGAGGCGGTAGAGCCTCGCGTAGAGGCCACCGGCCGCCATCAGCTCGGCATGCGAGCCGCTCTCGCGCAGCTCGCCGTGGTGCAGCACCAGGATTCGATCCGCATTCTCGATCGTCGCCAGCCGATGCGCGATGACGAGGGACGTGCGTCCCTCCTGCAGCCGCGCCACCGCATCCTGGATGAGCTCCTCGGTGTCGTGATCGACGCTGGAGGTGGCCTCGTCGAGCACGAGGATCTCCGGTCCGTAGGCCAGCGCACGGGCGAACGAGATGAGCTGGCGCTGGCCGGTCGAGAAGTTGTTGCCGCGCTCGCGCACGGGCGCGTCGTAGCGCTGGGGCAGCCGCTCGACGAAGCGGTCGACGTGCACGGCGGCGGCGGCGCGGTGAACGGCCTCGTCGGTCAGGTCGCTGCGCCCCATGCGGATGTTCTCGGCCACCGTGTCCGAGAACAGGAAGACGTCCTGCAGCACGGTGACGATGCGCCGGCGCAGCTCGGTCAGATCCCACTCGCGCACGTCGAGGCCGTCGACGAGAATGGCGCCGGAGTCGACGTCATAGAAGCGCGCCAGCAGCTTGGTGATCGTCGTCTTGCCCGAGCCGGTGGCGCCGACGATGGCCACGTGCTCGCCGCGCGCCACCTTGAACGAAACGCCCTTGAGCACCGGCTCGCCGGGCAGATAGGAGAAGCGCACGTCGCGGAATTCCACCGTACCGAGCGGCGGCGGCGCCGGCTTCGGTTGCGCCGGGCTCTTCAGGGCCGGCTCCAGCTCGAGCAGGCCGAATACCTTCTCGCAGGCGGTGATGGCCGACTGCAGCACGGCATACTTCGTGGAGAAGTCGCGCACGGGGATGAAGAACTTGTTGATGTATTCCATGAACGCGACCAGCGTTCCGAAGCCCACCGCGCCGGACACCATGGACGCGGTCGACACCGGCTCTCCCACCACCAGATGCGCGCCGTACCAGAGGATGGCGGCGGTGGAGATCGCGCTCATCGCCTCGACGATCGAGAACAGCGCCGCCTCGTAGATGTTCGACCAGTGGTTGGCCCTGCGGTGCGCGTCGTTGAGACGCTCGAACTCGGCCGCCACCTGCGGCTCGCGCGCGAAGAGCTGGATCACCGCCATGCCGGTGATGCTCTCCTGCAGGTAGGCGTTGATGCGCGCGATGCGCTCGCGGATGAGCCGATAGTACTTGCGCGTCTTTCGGCGGAAGAAATCGACGAACAGCAGCATGACCGGCAGCGTGGCCAGCGCCACCAGCGCCAGCTTGGTGTGGATGGTCAGCATGATCGCGACGATGCCCACCAGCGTGATCACGTCCATGATCATGGTGATCGCGCCGGCGGCGAACATCTCGTTGATGACGTCGACGTCGGTGGTCATGCGCGTGACCAGGCGCCCGACGGGGTTGCGGTCGAAGAACGCCGTCTCCATCGACGCGACCTTTCTGAAAACGGCGATGCGAAGGTCCGAGAGCGACTTCTGCGCCACCAGCATCGTCAGAACGTGCTGCCAGTAGAGCAGCGTGAACTCCGCCACGACCATGGCGCCGAAGGCCAGCGCCCACCACCACAGGCCGTCGGTGCGGCCCACGGCGATGTACCCGTCGATGGCGCGCTTGACGATCCAGGGCTGTGCCAGCAGGCAGGCCGATACCAGAGGCAGCAGCGCCAGCGAGGCGAAGAACGTCCACTTGTAGGGCGCCACGAAGCGCCACATCGAGCGCAGCATCGCCCAGTCGCGCGTGCCCAGGAGCTGCTGCTCGTCGGCCATGCCGCGCGAGACGCGCGCCTCGACCCCGCCGGCGTTGTCGCGCGCGCCATCGGCGTTCGAACCGGTCGTGGCCGCAGAGATGGCGGTGCCCGCGGTGTCGCCGCCGGCGTCGGTGCCGCGGCGGTGGGTGCTGCCGTCGTTGATGCCGTCGCGACCGTGCCCGCCGCCGCCGGCGCTCTTTCGTTCCTCGTAGGCCACGGCGCGCTACATCGCCTCCAGCTCTTCGCTCAGGCGCTGGCGCCGGTACAGGTCGGCGTAGAGGCCGCCCCGCGCGAGCAGCTCGCCGTGCGTGCCTTCCTCGAGCACGCGGCCTTCGTCGATCACCGCGACGCGGTCGGCGCGGCGCACGGAGGAGACGCGATGCGAGATCAGGATCGTCGTGCGGCCCTTCATCACGTTGTCGAGATGGTCGAGGATGCGGCGCTCGGTGGCCGCGTCCACGCTCGAGAGCGAGTCGTCGAGGATCAGGATGCGCGGATCGCGGGCGATGGCGCGCGCCAGCGTCAGGCGCTGCTTCTGTCCGCCCGACAGCGTCACGCCGCGCTCGCCCACCGGCGTTGCCAGGCCGGCCGGGAACTCGGAGAGGTCCGAGTCCAGGCCCGCCATCTCGACCAGGCGGCTCATCTCGTCGGCGGCGCCGTCGTCGCGCCCGAAGCCGATGTTCTCCTCGATGGTCGAGGAGAACAGGAACGGGTCCTGCGGAACGAAGCCGATGGCGCTGCGCAGCCTTGCCAGATCCCATTGCCGTACGTCGACGCCGTCGACCTGCACGCTGCCGCCGGTGGCGTCGAAGAGGCGCGGAACCAGATGCGCGAGCGTGGACTTGCCCGATCCGGTGCGGCCGAGAATGCCGAGGCTGGTGCCGGCCGGGACGGTCAGGGAGATGTCGTGCAGGATGCCGTCGCCGTTGGTGGCGCCGTCAAAGCCGAAGCCGACGCGCTCGAAGCGGATCTCGCCGCGGACCTCCGCCGGCATGAAGCCATTGGCGGGCGTGGCCACCGCGGGAACGATGTCGAAGATCTCGCCGAGGCGGATCAGCGCCGCCTTGCCGCGCTGCCAGATCGCGATCATCCAGCCCACCGCCATGATCGGCCAGGCAAGGATGTGCAGGTAGCCCATGAACGCGATGAGCTGCCCGAGCGTCAGGCGCCCGTCGACGACCAGGCTGCCGCCGTAGCCGAGCACGATCAGCACGCCGAGCGAGGAGACGACGCGGATCAGCGGAAAGATCTTTCCGCGCAGGCGCGCGGCCACCATCGCCTGCTCCTTGTAGGATGCGTTGAGCTTCGCGAACTGCTCGGCGCGCGCCTGCTCGCGGCCGAAGCTCTTGACCACGTGCGCGCCCGCCAGGCTCTCCTGCGCGAACGCCGACATCTCGGCCAGCTTCTCCTGCGTGTGGACGGTCGCTTCCATCATCGGGCGCGTGTACCGCTTCATGATGTAGAGGACGACGGGGAAGGGCGCGATGGCGGCCAGCGTCAGCGGGACGTCCATCATCATCATCAGGGTGAAAGCGTAGACGCAGTAGAGCGGGGTGTTCAGGATCGTCAGCAGGCCCGGCCCGAGCAGCAGGCGCACGGCGCCGATGTCGTTGACCAGGCGCGACATCAGGTCGCCGGTTCGCTGGCGCTGGTAGTAGCCCTGGTGCAGCTTCAGCAGGTGCTCGTACAGGTCATTGCGAAGATCGTACTCGACGTCGCGGCCGGCGTTGAACACCATGACGCGCGAGACGGTGCGCACCAGCGCCTGCGCCACGGCGATGCCGATGATGAGCAGCGCGTAGAAGGCGACCGTGCGAAGCTTGTCGGCCGCAGGCGCATCGCTGCCGACCGCGTCCACCGCGTGCTGGGTCAGCCACGGGATAGCCATGACGAGAGAGGCGGTGGCGAACAGGCAGACGCCGCCGATGAGGTAGCGGTACGCGTAGCGGCGGACGTATTTCCACAGGCGCTCCATCGTGCTCGGTCCGCTTGTAAAGGGGACGCTGGGGTTTTGCTAAACCGCCGGCGTCCGGCGGCGGCGTGGGTTTCGCGAATCCGCTTCTGGCGCCCGGTGCTGGCCGCGACGCTGTCGCTGTTCGCATTCGGGTGCTCGGGCTGCCGCGCCGTCTATGTCACGCGCCTGGCCTACGAGCAGGCGCGCTACCTGGCCAGCGCCGAGTCCGTCGAGGAGCTGATCGCCAGGACCGAGGATCCGGAGCGGCGAAAGGCGCTCGAGCTCGTGCTGGAGGCGCGCGAGTTCGCCCGCCGCAGCGGCCTGGAGGTGGGCGGCAGCTACCGGAAGGTCGCCAACATGAAGTCGGCCTCGCCCTTCCACGTGGTCACGGCCGCCTACGCCGACCGGCTCGAGCCGTACACGTGGTGGTATCCGGTGGTGGGCGCCATTCCGTACCGCGGCTACTTCGAGCGCGAGGCGGCACTGGAGTACGCGCGCGAGCTGGAGAAGGACGAAGCTCTGGACACGGCGGTGGTGGAGGCATCGGCATACTCGACGCTGGGCTGGTTCGCGGATCCGTTGCCGTCGACGGTCGTCGATCGCGGCACGATGGCGGTGGCGACCACGGTGCTGCACGAGCTCGTGCATCAGACGCTGTTCATTCCGGGGCAGGTCGCGTTCAACGAGACGCTGGCCACCGCGGTCGCCTACAGGCTCGCCGACGATTTCTTCGCCGAGCGCGGTGAGGTCGAGCGCGCGGAGAGATTGCGCCGCGCGCGCGCGGCGTGGGTGGCGCGCAGCCGGATCCTGGACGATGCCGCGGCAACGCTGAAGGCATTCTTCGAGCGTGCGCGCCAGGAGAGGTGGCCGCGCGAGCGGATGCTGGAGGAGCGAACCCGGGTGTACGAGCAGGTGCAGGCCGATGCCATCGCTGCCGATCCTGTGTTCGCGGCGGAGTTCCGCGGCCGCACGCTCCACAACGCCACGTTCCTGGCCATCCACCGCTACGCTACGCGAGCGGCCGAGATCGAAGCGTTCCTCGATACACAGCCGAGCGTGAAGGCCGCGCTGGATCGCATTCGCGAGCTGACCAAGGAGGAGCGCGATCCGTATCTTGCGCTGCAGCGCTCGAGCGTTACGGCCGAAGCGAGCGCCGCGGGTTCGCTACGCCCTGCGCACCGCGCGTTCTCCAGCCGCACCGGCTGCGCCGACGCGGAACGCAGGCGCCGGCCCCCGCGCAGCGGTCGGGTTGCTCCGGATCGGGCGTGATGATTCTTAGGAGCGAACTTGGCCGCCGTCTGCGTGGCGGCGCATCACGACAGGAGAGGAGCCATGGCCACGGAGCGGGTACGCGAGATCTTGAGCTGGTATGCAGGTGAGAACCCCGGGGTTCTTTCCAACCTGGCGCGCATCATGAACACGGGCAGGCTCGCCGGTACGGGCCGCTTCGTCATCCTTCCGGTCGACCAGGGTTTCGAGCATGGCCCCGCCCGCAGCTTCGCTCCCAACCCCGACGCCTACGATCCCCGTTATCACTTCCAGCTCGCGCTCGATGCCGGCTGCAACGCATACGCTGCGCCGCTTGGCTTCATCGAAGGCGCCGCCGCCGAGTACGCCGGTGAGATTCCGCTGATCCTGAAGGTCAACAATCACGACTCGCTCTCTCCCGACGGCACCGATCCGGTGATGTCGGTGACGGCATCGGTGAAAGACGCGCTGCGGCTGGGCTGCTCGGCCATCGGCTACACGATCTATCCGGCTTCGGCTCAGTTCCGCGTGATGTACGAGGAACTGGCCGAGCTGACGCGCGAGGCCAAGGCCAACGGGCTGGCGGTCGTCGTATGGTCGTATCCGCGCGGCTCCGGCATCAGCAAGGAAGGCGAGACCGCCGTCGACGTCTGCGCATACGCCGCGCAGATCGCGGCTCTGCTCGGCGCCAACATCGTCAAGGTCAAGCCGCCCACGGCGCACGTCGAGCAGGCCGAAGCCAAGAAGGTCTACGAGAAGGAGCAGATTCCGATCGGCACGCTGGCCGAGCGCGTGCGCCACGTCGTGCAGAGCTGCTTTGGCGGACGCCGCATCGTGATCTTTTCGGGCGGCGCCAAGGGCGCCGACGAGAAGGTGTTCGAGGAGTGCCGCGGCATCCGCGAAGGCGGCGGCTTCGGCTCCATCATCGGCCGCAACAGCTTTCAGCGGCGCAAGCCCGAGGCGCTGCAGTTCCTGGGCGAGGTGATGAAGATCTACGCGTAGATCGACGTCGTCAGCGCCGCATCTCTACACACATGGCGCCGCCTGCACAGGAGGCCGCATGACCCGCCGTGCGGTGCCGGCACTGCTGCTCGCGGCTGCGATGGCTGCTTGCGACGACCCCGCCGCACCGCCGCGCGGCCTGCACCGCGAGCAGGTCGTCGCTCGCGTTGACGATGTGCTATTTGCGCCGGCGGCACCGCTTGCGCATTCCACCGCAGACTACCCTCGCCGCGCCGTCGGCGACGACTCGCGCGTCGTTCTGCACCCGAGGATGGCCGCCGCGACCGCCGAAGAACCTGGCAGCGGCGGCTGGCAGGAAGCGGCGCGTGTGCGGCTGCAGGTTCCTGCCGATGCTGCGCTCGAGCTGGCGTACGCCGCGCCGGCTCCGTCTTCCGCGGTGGGCACCGCCGGCATACGCATCCGCCTGAACGACGGCGGCAAAGACAACACGGCGTTCGAGGAAACCCGACCGTTGTCGGAGCTTTCCGCGTGGCGGGAGGTCCGCGTGGCCCGGCTGCCGGAAGGCGAAGCCACGATGATCGTCGAGACGACGGCGCCGCCGCACGCGCCAGTCGTGGTTGCTGCGCCGTCGCTGACGGGGCCGGCGACCGGTGCGGAGCGTCCCAACATCCTTCTCGTATCGCTGGACACGCTGCGCGCACGGCAGCTGAGCCTCTACGGCGGTGCGCAGCAGGCCTCGCCGCGCATGGAGGCGCTCTTCGGCAAGGAGGGCGTGGTATTCGACCAGGTGCTGAGCTCGGGCGCGGATACCATTGCCGGGCACATGGCGATGCTCGAGGGCGTCAATCGCTGCCTCGTGCACGAACCCAAGCACAAGCACTCGAAGGCGGTCCGAACGCTGGCCGAGGCGCTGCGCGCGGCGGGCTACCGCACCGCCGCCTTCACCGAGAACGGCATGCTGCTCGGTGACGATGGGTTCAGCCGCGGCTTCGATCGCTGGTTCGAAGACCGCCGCACCGATCATTCGATCGGCTACATCGACGACACGTTCGACCGCGGCATCCATTGGCTGCGGCAAAACCGAAACCGCCGGTTCTTTCTGTTCCTTCACACATACGCTGTGCACAACCCCTACCAGCCCCCGTCGCCGTACGCGGAAAGGTTCGCCGCGCCGGCCGATGCGGACGAGGCGGCCCAGGACCTTGCCGCCTACAGCGGCGAGGTGGCGCACGCCGATGACCAGGTGCAGCGGCTCGTGGCTGCTCTACGAGAGCTGGGCGTCGAGAACGACACGATTCTCATCGTCACCTCCGACCACGGGGAGGAGTTCGGCGAGCACGGCCGCCGCTATCACGGCACCAACCTGACGCAGGAGATTTTGCACGTGCCGCTCCTGCTGCGCGCACCGGGACGCTTGCCCGCCGGCGTGCGGCGCACTGGGCTGTTCGGGCTGATCGACGTGCCGCCGACGATTCTGGAACTTGCAGGCCTGCAGCCGTGGCCGGAGATGGAGGGGCGATCCCTGGCGGCCTTGATCGACGCCGCGCCCAGCGTCGACGGCCGGCGATTGTACGCGGAGGCGTGGACGCGCCTGGCGGTGACGTACGGCGGCTACGACGAGAGCTGGCGCTCGCCGTCCGTGGCCATCACGGAGCTTCCGTGGCGCCTCGTGCGCCTGACGGGCGCAGGCGGTCCGCAGTACCAGCTCTTCCATCTGCGCGACGATCCGATGGAGCGGACAAACCTGTACGAGCAGCGCCACGCCGAGGTCGCAGCGCTCAAGGCCGCGGCCGACGCGTATCTGGCCGACTGCGCGCGGCGCCAGCAGGAGATGGAGGATGCGCTGGGACGGCAGGACGCGCCGCGAGAACCCGAGCCGCAGGAGGATGCCGACCGCCGGGAAAAGCTGCGCGCGCTGGGCTATCTCGACTGATGCGGCCTAGAGCCGCCCGCGCATCAGCTTCCGCTCCAGCGTCTGCGGCACCGGCCGCGTGTCGATGCTGGAGTAGTCGCGCAGCCACTCGCCGGTGTAGACCTGGCGCGGGCGCGTGATCTTCTGCTCGTTGTCGAGCACGTTCTCGGCCCACTGGGCGAGCCATCCCGAGGTGCGCGGAATGGCGAACAGCACCGGGAACATGGAGGTGGGAAAGCCCATCGCCTGGTAGATGATGCCCGAGTAGAAGTCGACGTTCGGGTAGAGCTTGCGCGAGATGAAGTACTCATCCTGCAGCGCGATGCGCTCGAGCTCGACGGCGATGTCGATGAGGGGATTGCGGCCGGTCACCTCGAACACGTCGTGCGCCACTTCCTTGATGATCTTGGCGCGCGGATCGTAGTTCTTGTAGATGCGGTGGCCGAAGCCCATCAGCCGCCGCTCGCCCGCCTTGACGCTCTTGATGAAGTCGGGGATCCGATCAATCGATCCGATCTCCTCGAGCATGTGCACGACTTCCTCGTTGGCACCGCCGTGCAACGGACCGTACAGAGCGGCGGCCGCCGCGGCGGTGGCGCAGTACGGATCGACGTGGCTGCTGCCCACCGCCCGCATCGCGTTGGCCGAGCAGTTCTGCTCGTGATCGGCGTGCAGGATGAACAGCACGTCCAGCGCGCGCTCGAGCACGGGGTCGGGCTTGTAGCGCAGCTCGGTCATCTTGAAGAGCATCGACAGGAAGTTGCCGGTGTAGCTGAGCTCGTTGTCCGGCTGCACGTAGGGCAGACCGAGCGAGCTTCGATAGGCGTAGGCGGCGATGGTGGGCATCTTGCCGATCAGGCGCCGTACCTGCAGCCGCCGCGACTCGATGTCGTGGATGTTCTTGGCGTCGGGATAGAACGTCGAGAGCGCGGCCACCGTGCCTACGAGCATGCCCATGGGATGGGCGTCGTAGTGGAAGCCGTTCATGAAGTTCTTGGTCTTCTCGTGGAGCATCGTGTGCATGGTGATGTTCTCGGTCCATGCATCCATGTGCTCGATGTTGGGGAGCTCGCCCTTGACGATGAGATAGGCGGTCTCCAGGTAGGTGCTCTTCTCGGCCAGCTGCTCGATGGGATAGCCGCGGTAGCGCAGGATTCCCTTGTCGCCGTCGATGTAGGTGATGCTGCTCTTGCAGGCCGCGGTGTTGGTCAGGGCGGGGTCGTACGTCATCAGGCCGAAGTCGTCGTCGCCGGCCTTGATCTGGCGAAGGTCCATCGCGCGGATCGTCCCGTTCTCGATCGGGACTTCGTAGGTCTTGCCGGTCCGGTTGTCGGTGATGGTCAGGGAGTCCTTCGCCATGGCCTCTTCTCCGCTAATCTCATTCGCGCAGCACATTAGCAGGGGAAGGGGTTGGTTCAACGCGCCGCAGCGCGTCCGACGATGGTGTGGAAGCACGACGAGTCCTGTCCGCCTTGAAGCGCGCCTCGTCGGCGAGCTGCTGTCCGCTGCAACGCACGACCGTCGTCTCGCGCAACTCCGTATCAACGAGAAGTGAGGTTGCACGGTGCGGCGCCGCCGTCACGGCAAAGATGCCGCCTGCCGCGCGGGCGAACTCTACTGCGCCGAGTCCGGAGGCAGCAGCAGCCCGCTGGTGAAGATCTCCACGAGCGTGTCCGCATGTGCCTCGATTCGATCGGGCTGGAGCGGATCGAAGTCCCACAGCATGTTGATCAGCGGCGCGGCATCGAAGAAGTGCGGCACCGCGCCGAGAAACGCGAAGATCACGCACTGGATGGGCAGGTCCTTGACCAGCCCCGAGGCGCGGCCAAGGCGAAACATCTGCTCGATCTGCTGGATGAGCGGACGCAGGTGCTTCTCGACCATCCACTCCAGGCGCGGCCCGCGCACGGCCGATTCCGAAATGATCAGGCGACCGACCTCGGGATAGCGCGCGTTAAAGTAGACGAAGCGGCGGGCCATGATGCGGATAGCCTCGCGCGGCCCGACACGGCCCATGTCCTCCTCGACGCCCTGCAAGACGCTGGTCATGCGTCCGAAGGCGAGCTCGACGCTGGCGCGCCACAGCGCCTCCTTGGAGCCGAAGTGGTAGTGGATCAGCGGCTGCGTGACGCCGACCCGGCGGGCGACGGAGGCCGTGGTCGCGCCCTCGTAACCGTTCTCGGCGAACTCGACGAGCGAGGCCTCCAGGATTCGTTCGCGTGAGACCTTGGAGGAACGTCCGCGCTTTCTCAAAGCTTCCTGCACCGTGTGCACCCCCTCGTCGGGTGGCGCTGCTGCCGGCGGACGTGGCCGAGGCTGGCGGCACCGCGGGAATCGAAACGCGATCAGTATTTCTGAAGCGGCCAATAAGGCAAGCCATGCGGTGCCTTCGCCACCATTGTAGAGCCGCCAGCATCGGCTAACGTGTCCGATGTGCCTCGCCGCCGGCAAGCCCTGCGCCCGTCCCTGCCCGTTGTGCTGTTGTTTCTAGCGTTTGGCGCCATCGTGCCGGGGCGCAGCAGTCTTGCGATCGCGCAGGTTCCGATCTTCGGCGCACCGGGCATCCTGAACCCGCAGGCCGATAAGGACGATAGTGCCGACGAGCTGCCGCGCGTCGCCACCGACCGTAGCGGAATATGGGTGGTTGCCTGGCAGACCACCGGCGGCGGGCCGCTCGGCCTTGGCCGCGACTCCGACATCGTCTTCACGCGCTCGCCCGACAATGGCGCGACCTGGACCATGGCCGCGCCGGTGGCGGCAAGTGCCCGCGAGGATGACGGCGATGACACGCAGCCCGTGGTCGCCACCGACGGCAAGGGCCGCTGGATGATGGCGTGGACCTCCACCCAGAGCCTCGGCGGCCGCGGCCGCGACCGCGACATCCATGTCTCGGTCTCCAACGACGACGCCATCACCTGGACCACGCCCAAGGCCGTCAACAACAACGCCACCCGCGACTACGGCGCCGATGAGCAGCCCGACATCGCCACCGACGGCAAGGGCCGCTGGGTTGCGGTCTGGCAGTCGACCGATTCGCTCGGCAACACCATCGGCGGCGATCGCGACATTCTCTCGGCGGTCTCCACCGACGGCGGCCTGAGCTGGAGCAACCCGGTTCCGGTCAACACCAACGCTGCCGACGATCAGCGCTTCGACACCTCGCCGCGCATCAGCACCGACGGCAACGGCGTATGGGCGGTGGCGTGGTCGTCGGGCGGCGAGTCGCAGTCGCGCGTCGGCTACGAGCGCGGCATCCACGTTGCGCGCTCGACCAACGGCGGCATCACGTGGAGCGACCCCATGGTCCTTGCGGGCAAGGAAGGCGACATGCGCCCGGGCGTCGGCCCGCGCATCACCAACGATGCGCGCGGGCACTGGGTCTGTGCATGGGCCTCCAGTGATTCGCTCGGCAACACCAAGGGTCTCGACCGCGACGTGCTCGTGGTGCGCTCGGGCGACGACGGCGTGACCTGGAGCAAGGCCGCGCCCATCAACGCCGAGGCCACGCGCGATGCCGGCGATGATGCTTCCCCCGAGCTGATCACCGACGGCCACGGGTCATGGCTGGCCGTGTGGACGTCCTGGGACAACCGGCGAGGGACCACCGGCGCCGACGGCGACATCTTCGTGTCGATCTCGCGCGACAACGGCGAGAGCTGGGCGCCATCGCTGGTGCTCAACAGCAACGGCGCTTCCGACTTCGGCGAGGATCTCAATCCCTCCATTGCCACCGACGGTCGCGGCACCTGGATCACGGTGTGGGACAGCACAGAGCCCGGCGGCACCTACGGCTACGACCGCGACCTGGTGATGGCCAGCGGCCGCTTCGGCGGCGCCGCTGCCGGCCCTTCGGGCGGCGCGCCGCGGCCATCGCCGGGAGGCGTGCCGGCGGCGCCCGCAGACGGCGGAGCGACGCGTTGACGACTCCCGAGCGCGCTTCGGGGCCCGAGAGCGAGCCGGCCGCGACGGCCGCGCGCGCCTACCACGAGCGGACACGGCACAGTCCCGACAGCGTCCGGCGCAGCGGCTACCGGCTGAACTGGGAGAACCAGCCGATCCCGTTCAAGATCTACACCAGCGATCTTCCGGTGGTCGCGCTTCCGCAGCAGGTCCCGCCCTCGGACGCACGCATGATCGAGACGCTGCTGCGCGGCGTGCCGGCGGACGAAAACACTCCGCTCGACCTGCCGCATCTGGCGCGCATCCTGTTCCTGAGCGCCGGCGTCGTCCGCACGCGCCGCTATCCGAGCGGGCACCTGCAGATGTTCCGTGCGGCCGCCTGCACCGGCGCGCTCTACCACATCGACGTCTACGTCGCGTGCGCCGACATCGATGGCCTCGAAGCCGGCGTCTACCACTTCGGGCCGCACGACTTCGCGCTGCGAAGGCTGCGCGCCGGCGATCATCGCGGCGCGCTGGTCGAAGCCACCGGCGGTGCTCGCGAGATCGCCGAGGCGCAGGCCGTGCTGGTGCTGGCGTCGACGTACTGGCGCAACTCATGGAAGTATCGCGAGCGCGCCTACCGCCACAGCTACTGGGACAGCGGCACCATCCTGGCGAACGTGCTGGCGCTGGCCGACGCCGACGGCATCGCCTCGAAGGTCTTCGCCGGCTTCGTCGACGCCGAGGTCGAGCGCCTGCTCGGCCTCGATCCGCAGTGCGAGGGCGTGACCGCGCTGGTGGCCCTGGGACGCGGGCAGCGCCGTCCGGAGCCTGGCGATTCCGCCGCCGCGCTGGCGCCGCTCGAACTGGCAACGCAGCCGTTGTCGCCGCGGCCCGTGCACTACGCGCTCCTCACGCACACCCATCACGCCACCGCCATGACGTCGCCCGGCCAGGTCGCGGCGTGGCGCGCCGGCGCGATGCTTCGTCGCGGGCCGGAGGCCGGCGACGGCGCGCGCGAGCTGGCGCCGCCGGCAATCGCCGATCGCAGCCTGGATGAGACCATCCTTCGGCGCGGCTCGGCCCGTCTGTTCGAGCAAGCACCCATCACCGAGGAGGAGCTGTCGGCGCTCCTTGCCTGTGCGGCGTCCGGGATGGACTGCGATTTCGCACGCAGCCGCGCCGACCGCGTGTGCGACACCTACGTCATCGTTCACGACGCCGGCGACCTTCCGATGGGTGCGTACTACTACGACGCCGGCAGCGGGCGCCTTCAACCCCTGAGCGCGCGCGTGACGCGGCACGGCTCCGGCTTCGTCGCGCTCGAACAGGACCTGGCCGCCGACGCGGCGGTGAACGTGTATTCGCTGTGCGATCTGGAAGGCGTTTTTCGGGCCCTCGGCGGCCGCGGCTACCGTGCCGCGTCGCTCGAAGGCGCGGTCGCCGGAGGTCGCGCCTACCTGGCTGCGTACGCCATGGGTCTGGGCGCCACCGGACTGACCTTCTACGATGATTACGCCACCCAGACGTTCGAGCCTCACGCCGAAGGCAAGTCGGTGATGTTCCTGACCGCAGTCGGTCACCGCACCCGATCGAGCGCTTGAAGCACCTGTGGTGCTCTGATGAATTACCGCCCTCCCGCCCTCCAGGCGGGTTCCGACGCCGGCGCGCCGCGATGGCCGAGCGCTTCAGGAGGGGACATCGAAGAATGGAAGAGTCACAGGAACTGATCGGCGAGTCGCTGCGCGTTCACCTCCTGGGCGTAGCAGGAAACCTCTGCATCGATCAGGGCGTGGCCAACGTCCTGCTCGATCTCGCGACCGTAGCCAAGACGATCTCGTGCGAGGTCAACCGCGCCGGCCTCGTCGGCATTCTCGGCATGACGGCACAGCGCAACGTGCACGGCGAGCAGGTGCAGAAGCTCGACGTGTACGCCAACGAGCTGATCATCGAGTCGCTGCGGGCTTCGGGCAGCGTCTGCGGCATGGCGTCCGAGGAGAACCAGGGCATCATCCTGCCTTCGAGCAAAGGCGAGAGCGCCGAGTATCTGTGCCTGTTCGACCCGCTCGACGGCTCCTCCAACATCGACGTCAACGTCAGCATCGGAACGATCTTCTCCATCTTCCGCCGCAAATCGAGGAGCGGCGCCGCGGTGATGAGCGACTTCCTGCAGTATGGCCGCGAGCAGGTGGCCGCCGGCTATTTCGTCTACGGCACCAGCACGATGCTGGTGTACACGTGCGGCGACGGCGTCAACGGCTTCACGCTGGAGCCCTCGACCGGCGAGTTCCGTCTGTCGCACCCGCGCCTGCAGACGCCGTCGCGCGGCAGCATCTACAGCTGCAATGAGGGCAACTCGCAGACGTGGGACGCCGGCACGCGCGCCTACATCGAGGCGCTCAAGGAGACGAGCAGGGAAGCGGGGCGGCCCTACAAGTCGCGCTACGTCGGCTCCTTCGTGGCCGACTTCCACCGCAACCTGCTCAAGGGTGGCATCTTCCTGTACCCCGCCGACCGCAAGGATCCCTCCAAGCCCGCCGAGGGAAAGCTTCGCCTCATGTATGAGTGCAACCCGATGGCGTTCATCCAGGAGCAGGCCGGCGGCCGTGCGCTCGATGGGGATCTCACCCGCGTGCTCGACATCCAGCCCAACGGGATCCACCACAAGATCCCGCTGGCCATCGGAAGCAGTGCCGACATCGAGGAATACTCGGAGTACTATGTCCGGCATGCAACGCGCGGAGCAGCCTGAGGTCCCGGCGACGGGCAGACGAACCATTTTCCCGACGATGACTCGTGCGGCGGCGCTTGCCGTCGCCGGTGTCCTTGCCGTCGCTGCTGCAGCGGCGCCGAGTGCGTTTGCGGGCGACACGCCGCGCGAACGGTGCGACGTCGCTTTCGTGCTCGGCGCCCTGCCCGGCAGCACGACGCTGACCGCCATCGACTTCGTCGTCTCGTATGAGCGGCCGAAGATCTTCTGGAAAGATCCGATGAACCAGATCCACTGCGTGGGGCTGCCGCAGGGCTCGGCCGTGGCCGCCAGCGACAATCTGGTCAAGGAGGAGCTGACGGTCGCCTATTCGTCGGCCACCGGTGTCATCGGCGGCACACCGCTGGTGCGGTGCGACGTCTACGTCCCGCCCGGCGACACGCCGGAGCCCTCGGACTTCCCACAGATCACCGTCACGCAGGCCACCGACGCCGGCGGCACGGCCATCGATCCGGCGCCGGTGATGCTGGTCGGGCAGATCCGCTGCGGCGCCGAGATCACGACGACGACCAGCTCGACGACGACGTCGAGCCACCCGACGCTGACGACGACCACGACCACGCTGGAGCCGGAGACGTGCAGCGTGCTGCTGCGTCTCGACACCGCCGGCAGCTTCCGCCGCGTCAGCTTCGAGCTCGGCTACGAGGACGCCGGCGGGCGCCTGGCCGGCAACGCCAACGTCGTCTGCCACAACCAGACCAGCGCGCAGATCGGCATCGACGAGAACAAGAACGAGCAGACGGTCTCCTTCAACCTGGTCTCGCTCCAAGCATTCACCGGGCCGCGCGACCTCGTCGAGTGCGACTTCGTGCCCACGCACTTCCTCGGCGACGCCGACGATTTCGACGTGCTCGTCCTGGCTGCCAGCGACGCGAACAACGTCCCGATCACCGGTACTCTGCCGGACGTGTCGGCGAGCCACGTCATGTGCCCGTCGCTCACGACAACCACGACCGCGGGGCCGACGACGACGAACACGACCGTGACGACGACGACCGGCGAGCCGCTGTGCGGCGATGCCGACAACAGCGGCGAGGTCCAGGCCAGCGACGCACTGGCGGCGCTGCGCGAGGCGGTGGGGCTGACTTCGCCCTGCACGCTGGCGCGCTGCGACACCGACAGCAGCGGCGTCATCCAGGCGTCGGATGCGCTGCGCATCCTGAAGGCGGCCGTCGGCGCCGACGTCACGCTGGACTGCCCGACCTGAGCGGCCGCGTCCGTCGGCTGGGCGTCGGCGTGGACTGGCCGTCGCCGACGCGGGGGCCGGCCGGTCCGCGTGACCGCGCACGCGTCCGTGGCGGCTTCGGTCGCGGTGGCCAAAATGCTCAAATGCCAGACCTGACCCCGTTCCTGCGATGCGAGGGCTCGTGCAGAGAGTTCACGGCGCTGCGGTCCGTGTCGGCGGCGATGTGGTTGGCCAGATCGGCGCCGGCCTTTGCGTGTTCGTCGGCGTGGGCCACGACGACGGCGAGGCCGACGCGCAGACCCTGGCCGAGCGCGTCGTGAACCTGCGCGTTTTTCCGGACGATGCGGGCAAGATGAACCGCTCGCTTCTCGATACCGGCGGCAGCCTCCTGGCGGTCTCGCAGTTCACGTTGATGGGCGATACGCGCCGCGGCCGGCGTCCCTCTTTCGTCGCGGCCGCCGCGCCCGAACATGCCAATCCCCTCTTCGAACGGTTCGCATCCGAGGCCGCATCTCTTGGCGTGGGGGTTGCTACCGGCCGATTCGGTGCTCATATGGATATCGACATCCACGCCGACGGCCCGGTGACGCTGATGCTGGACACGAAGGAGAGCCGGCGCGGCTGAACGGCGGGATAAAGGAACGACGTCGTGGCGCGAGCAGGGTTCTGGCCCGTAGGTGGCTACAAGATTTCCTTCCGCAAGGACGGCCACTGGTACGCCGACGACGACCGCATACCCAACGCCCGTATCGCACGGCTGTTCTCGCGCCACCTGTGTCCGGACGGCAACGGCGGCTGGGTCATCGACGTCGGCATCGATCGTCATCCGGTCACCGTCGAGGATACGCCGCTGGTGGTGCGACGTATCGATGGCGACGCCGAGAATGGTTTTCAGGTCCGCACGAACGACGGCGTCTCCTCGTCCCTGGACTGCACGACTCTCGAGATCGGAGACGGCGACGTGCTGTACTGCACGGTCGACCGCGGCGACAAGCGCGGACGCATGAAGGCGCGCTTCCTGCGTCCGGCCTACTACGAGCTGGCGCGCTACATCGACTTCGACGGCGACATGCCGGTGCTGCACTGCCGCGGGCGCCAGTTCCCCGTCGAGCACCACCACGCCGCCTGACCCTTGCGCATCGTCCTGCTGGAGCCGGAGATCCCGCCGAACACGGGATCGGTGGCACGCCTGGCGGCGGCCACGCAGACGCCGCTGGACCTGATCGGTCCCTTGGGGTTCTCGCTCGAGGACCGCTATCTGAAACGTGCCGGTCTGGACTATTGGCCCTGGGTCGATCTGACCGTGTATGACAGCTGGCAGCAGTATCTGGCCGCGCCGCATCGCGGGCGTCTGCTCGGTCTGTCGGCGCGCGCAACCCGCTCCTACACCGAGGCGGCCTTCTGCGAGACCGACCGCCTGCTGTTCGGCAAGGAAACCTCGGGCCTGGGGGCCGACATCATTTCCATGCTGGGCGAGCATGTCTTCACGATCCCCATGAGCAGCCCGCACGTCCGGAGCCTCAATCTTGCCAACGCCGTTTCCATCGTTGTGTACGAGGCCCGGCGCCAGCTCGCTCTGGTCTGAACGGGCGGGAGCGCCGGCGCGGTCCGCGGCGGCGCCGGCTTCTTTGCTCCCAGCAGAGGGTGCGCGGATGTGCGCGAGCGGTCGCTGCTGCGGCCCCGTCGTCTATACTCGCGGACATGCCTTTCAGGACGGACCGTAGCCAAGGCCGTGCGCCGCGGCCTTCCCAGGATATTGCCCCCCCCAGCGCCTGGCGATGGGCCGCGCTCGCGCTTCTGACCGTCGTCGCCGCCACGGGTGCGCAGGCGCAGTCGGGCTCGCGCGAGTACGAAGATCGGAATTCCCGCTCCTACGAAGATCGCCGCTACGGCGAAGAGCGCGACCCGCGCTACCAGCAGCGCCCCCCGAGCCAGCGACGTCCGGAGCCGCCGCCGCGCCGCGCGCCGATGCACCCGGCCTACCAGCCCGACGCGCGCGAAGCCGACCGTCATCGATCCGCCGAGCGTCCAGCCTACCGCCCCGAACCGCGCCCCTCCGATCGTCACCCGTCGCCAGCCCGCCCCGGCCCGCGCGGCCCGTTGGCTCAGCATCATCCGTCATCGCCGCGCGACGACGCACGCCATCCCGAATCCACCCGACCGGACGACGGCCGGCGTGAGTACTTCGAGGAGCCGGGGCGGCCGATGGGAATGCACCACGGCTGCGGCAATCCGGTCGGCGTGGAAGTCATCACCACTCCCGACCGTCCCGTGCCCGGCGCGCCGCTGCGCGTGATCGCGGTTTCCGAGCGCGCCATCGACGGCGAGCTGCTGCTGATCTCGCCCAGCGGCGAGCGCGTCGCCGAAAGCGGCGAGCGCCGCGGCGGGCCGCCGTACTGGTGGTACGTGCAGGTGATGCCGCGCGAGATCGGACGGTATCGCGGCGTGCTCCGCACCGGCGGCACCACCGCGTGCGCCGACACCGACGTCACGCATAACCCGTCGCCGTTGCCCGAGCCGCCTTCTGCGGCCGTATGGCCGGTGCAGCGGCGCTGGGACCGCAACATGGAAAACCTCTACTCGGCCTGGGTGGAGAAGCTCTTCGACGATCCGCTCGACGCAACTCCGAGCTGGAAATCGCTGCACGAGGTCACGCGCCAGTCCGAGCGCAACTTCCTCTACGACCACCTCGGTCTGGGCGAGGATTCCGACGGCGGACTCAAGCTCGAGCCCGACTGCGCCGATCTGCCGTACTTCCTGCGCGGCTACTTCGCCTGGAAGATGCGGCTGCCCTTCGGCTGGTCGAAATGCCACCGCGTCGCCGCGGGCCAGGCGCCGACGTGCGTCGAGTGGCACAACAACCTGGAGCCAGGCGGGTCGGGAGGCGAGCTGTCGCGCGTGCAGAAGTTCCTGGCGCGCGACGTGGGCTGGGGCGTGCACTCGGGCACCGATCGTACCCTCGGCGACGACGACGAGTCCGACGTCTATCCCACGCGCCTGTCGGCGCAGACACTGCGGCCGGGCACCGTCTTCGCCGATCCCTACGGTCACATCCTGGTGCTGGTACGCCGCCTGCCGCAGACGCCGTCGGCGTCGGGGCAGTTCCTCGCGGTGGATGCGCAGCCCGACGGCACGGTCGCGCGCAAGCAGTTCTGGCGCGGGACGTTCCTGTTCACGGTCGACCCGAAGCTCGGCGGCGCCGGCTTCAAGAACTGGCGTCCGATCCTCCCCATGGACGACTCGCTGCGCCTGCTGACCAACGATGAGATCCTCGATCACCCCGACTACGGCGATTTCTCGATGGAGCAGTACGAGAACGGCGCCGAAGGCTGGTACGAGCGCATCGACGAGGTGCTCTCGCCCGAGCCGCGCGATGCCGAGCAGGTGGTACGCGAGATCGTCGATTCGCTCGAGCAGCAGGTGCGCGGGCGCGTCGACTCGGTACAGAACGGCGAAGACTACATGGCCAAAAACTCCGGCGTGGTGCCGATGCCCAAGGGTGCCGCGATCTTCCAGACCGTCGGCGCCTGGGAAGACTACGCGACGCCGTCGCGCGACCTGCGCCTGCTCATCGCCATCGACGTCGTGCGGGGCTTTCCCGACCGCGTTGCGCGCAACCCGCGGCGCTTCCGTCTGCCGGGCGGCGGCGGCGACGTTCGCGGCCAGCTCCAGGCGCTGCTCGAGGAGGAGACGCGCCGGCGCACCTTCGATTACACGCGCAGCGACGGCTCGCCGTGGACGCTGCGGCTGTCGGACGTGCTCGAGCGCGCCGTGGATCTGGAGATGGCCTACAATCCCAACGACTGCATCGAAATCCGCTGGGGCGCGCCCGAAGGCAGCGAGGAGCGCTCCACCTGCAGACGGCACGCGCCGCAGGAGCAGCGCCGGCGCATGAACCATCAGAACCGCGACTGGTTCCGCGAGCGGCGCCGGCCTTCCACCTGACACGGGTGCGCTTCGCCTTGGCACGGTGCGCGCCGCGGATGCGAGGTGCCGCTACCGGCACGGCCGGGTGCCTCTCGCATTCGGCTCGCGACGCCGCCGCGCGGGCGCGGGTGAGGCGACCACGCTTCCAACCAACCGACCATTGCGCCCAGCGCGGCAGTTGAGCATACATCTGCCGTGGAGCAGGCAGCGGCGATCGTCGGCGCGGCGGTGATTCTGCAGATTGCTGGCGCACTGCTCGCCTACACTCTGGGGCGCCTGCTGCGCTCGCCCATACTGGAGTGGGTTGTACCGCTCCTTCTTCTCGGCATTTCCGCCGCCGGAGCATTCCGTCTGCGCGAGGTCACGGCTGCCGGCGCCACGCCGGCAACCGTTGCCGATCAGCTGTCGCTGTGGCTGTCGGCGCTGACGACGATCGGCCTGGCCACGGCGAATGCATGGCTGCGCCGCCGCCGGCCGTCGCTGCTCGACCCGCGCAGGTCCCAGGAGCAGGAGCATGCGGCGCGCCTGTCGCTGTTCCTGAACGAGTTTCCGGCCCACATCTGGACCACCGATCGATCGCTCAGGATCGACACCGTCGCCGGCCGCGGCATCGAATCGCTCGAGCTGACGGCCGAAGGTCTGCTCGGCCGCAGCGTCGAGGAGGTGTTCACGTCGGTCGGCGTGGTGCCCGAATACATGACCGCTCCTCGCCGGGCGCTGGCCGGCGAGACGGTGCCGTTTCTGACGCCGGTGCGCGGCAACATGCTCGAAGGTGCCGTCGCGCCGCTGCACGACGGAGACGGAAACATCATCGGCACCATCGGCATCAGCCTCAACGTCAGTGAGCGCGAGCGTGCCTCCGAGCAGGCGCGCAGCGAAGAAGAGATCCTTCACGAGATTCTCGATCACACGCCGTCCATCGTCTTTCTCAAGGACCGCGAGGGGCGGTTCCTCTGGGTGAACCGGCGATGGGAGGAGCTGTCGCGGCGGCCGCGTACCGAGGTCGTGGGCGCCAACGACTACGACTTCTTCCCGCCCGAGGCCGCGACGGGCTTCCGGCGCACCGACGCCAAGGTCTGGGCCACCGGCCAGGCTGAGACGTTCGTGGAGCCATTGGTGGGCAAGCGCCGCTCCCGCACGATGCTGTGCAGCAAGTTCCTGCTGCGGCGCAGCGACGGCACGCCCTATGCCCTGTGCGGGATCGCCAACGACATCACCGAGCGGGCCCGAATGGAGGAGGAGCTCAAGCGTCGCGAAGCGCTTCTGGTGGAAGCGCAGGCGCTCGCGTCGCTGGCGAGCTGGGAGCTCGATTTCCGCAGCGGCGAGCATTTCGCCTCCGAGCACATCTACACCATGCTCGGCATCGACGCGCGCGAGAACACGATTTCCACTTTCGACGACTTCCTCGCGCACGTGATCGAGGAAGACCGCGCGACCCTGATGGAGGCCGTGCACCGTGCGTTCGTGCAGAACGAGCCGACCGTCGCCGAATTCCGCGTCCGGCAGGGCGACGGACAGATCCGCTGGCTGCGGGCGCAGGGCAGAATGGACCGCGACGAGGACGGCGTGCCGGTGCGGTTCTATGGCTTCACGCAGGACATCGACGAGGAGCGGCGTGCGGAAGAGGAGATCCGGCGCCTGACCTCGCAGCTCGAGCACGGCGTGCGCGAGCGTACGCTGCAACTCGAAGGCGCGGTGCAGGAGCTGAGCAGCTTCAGCTACGCCGTCTCCCACGATCTTCGCCAGCCGCTGCGCTCGATCGCCGGATTCCTGGCGCTGATGGAAGAGGAAGCCGGCGATAGCCTGGGCAGCGTCGCGCACTACCTGGAGCGTGCGCGGACCGCCACCCGCCGCATGGACAACATCATCGGCGATCTGCTTGCGCTTGCTCGCGTCACGCATGCACCGCTGCGGCGCGACCGCCTCGACCTGACCGAGCTCGCTCGCGAGATCTCCATCGAGCTCAGCCGTTCCGAGCCGAACCGCGACGTGCAGTGGGAGCTCAGTGACGGCCTGTCTGCCTCGGCCGACCCCGGCCTTGCGCGCCTGGTGCTGCAGAACCTGATGAGCAACGCCTTCAAGTTCACCCGCAAGACCCCGCGCCCGGTCATCGAAGTGGGCTCGCGCGAGATCGACGGACAGACGGTTCTGTACGTGCGCGACAACGGTGTCGGCTTCGACATGGCGCGCGCCAAGCGCTTGTTCGAGCCGTTCCAGCGCCTCCACGATGCCGCCGAGTTCGAAGGCAGCGGGATCGGCCTGGCAACGGTAGCCCGCATCGTGCGTCATCACGGCGGCTGGATCCGGGCCGAATCGCGCCCACAGCACGGCGCCACGTTCCTGTTCACGCTCCCGGCTGCCGTGGAGACCGAAGAGGAGGCGGCGTGATCGCGTGAGCGCACTGGCCGAAACGTGGCCCTGGTGGAGCGTGCTCGCGCAGCTCGCCGTGCTCGCGCTGGCCGCGCGCGCTCTGCTGGCGGGCATTCAACCATCGCGTCCCGCTCCGGGCGCGACGCCGGCGGACGCGGCCGCCGTTGCGCGCCGGCGCGTGCTGGCCCTGATGGTCGAGCAGCTTCCCGCGCACATCTGGACGGTCGATGACAAGCTGCGCTTCGTCAGCGCCGGCGGACGGGGTCTGGAGGCGCTCGGCTTCAAGCCGCAGGACCTTACGGGCCGCTCCGTGCGCATCATCAGCGGGGCCGAAGGCCTGTCCGAGTACAATCACGAGATCCATGCGCGGGCGCTGGCGGGCGAGACCGTGCGCTTTCGCCGCTGCATGGGCGAGGCGACCATCGAAGGCGCGGTCGGGCCCATCCGCGACACCGAGGGCACGATCACCGGCGTTGCCGGCGTGGGCATCGACGTCACCGCTCAGGCCGCCGCCGAAGAGCTGGCGCGGGCAACCGCGCAGACGATGCAGGAGATTCTCGATCACGCGCCGGCCAGCATCTTCATCCGCGACCTCGACGGCCGCCTCACCTTTGCCAATCGCAGCTGGGAGACGTTCACCGGCAGGACGCGCCAGGAAGCCGTCGGCACCACCTTCCACGAGCTGTACCCGCCGGAGCTGGCCGAGGTGTACGAGCGCAATTTCCGCGATGCGCTGGCGTCCACAGAGGCGGTGTCGGTCATCGAGAAGGGCATGGTCGGCGGCGAGGAACGCTCGTTCCTGACCGTGCGCTTTCCGCTGCGCCGGCGCGACGGCACGGTCTACGCGCTGTGCGGCATCTCGACCGACCGTACCGATCACATTCGCATGCAGGAGGAGCTGCGGCGGCGTCAGGAGCTGCTCGATCACGCACAGGCGATGGCGCGCCTGGCCAGCTGGGAGACCAACCTGCGCACCGGCGAGCGCTACTGGTCCTCGCACATGTACGCGATCCTCGGGCGCGAGCCCGATTCGGTGGCGGATCGGCAGGGCTACTCGCCCGATCTGCTGCTCGCGCACGTCGTCGACGAGGACAGGCCGCGCGCGATGGAAGAGGTGATGGCGGCGCTCTTCCAGGAGAAGCAGTACCGCGTGCAGTATCGCGTGCGCCGCGCCGACGGCCGCCTGGCCTGGCTGCTGGTGGTCGGCAACGTCGAGCGCGACGAGGACGGTGCGCCCGTGCGCTTCTACGGGTTCGTCCAGGACATCACCGAGCGCATGGAGGCCACCCAGGAGATCAGCGTGCTCAACGAGCGCCTCGAGGAGCGCGTCCGCCAGCGCTCGCAGCGGCTGGAAGTCGCGGTCAAGGAGCTGAGCAGCTTCAGCTACGCGGTATCGCACGACCTGCGGCAGCCTCTGCGGGCGATCGCCGGCTACATGTCGCTGCTCGAGGAAGAAGTGGGGCAGCGCCTGCCGCAGGAGGCGCGTCAGTTCATCGGCCGCGTGCAGGCAGCGGCACGGCGCATGGACGCGATCATCGACGACCTGCTCGCGCTTTCGCGCGTCTCGCACGTGTCGTTCGAACGCATCGCGCTCGACCTGAGCGCGATGGCCCGCGACGTGGCCGGGGACGTTTCGGCTGCGGATCCGTCGCGCGACGTGCGCTGGGTGATCGAGGAGGGCCTGACCGTGCATGCCGACAAGGGGCTGGTGCGCATCATCCTTCAGAACCTGTTCGGCAACGCCTTCAAATTCAGCCGCGGGCGTGAGCAGGCCGTGATCGAGCTCGGGAGCGAAGTCGAAGACGGCGAGCGCGTCTACTTCGTCCGCGACAACGGCGCCGGCTTCGACTCGGCCCATGCGCAGCGCCTGTTCCAGCCCTTCCAGCGCCTGCACGATGCATCGCGGTTCGAAGGGACCGGCATCGGTCTGGCGACGGTTGCACGTGTCGTGCGCCGTCACGGTGGATGGATTCGCGCGCAGTCGGCGCCGGATCAGGGCGCGACGTTCCGCTTCACGCTGGCTGCGAAAGACGACGCGAGCTGAGCTTCGCTTTCTGGTCGACCCCCGCCGCCGGTCGCCGTCGCCGGCCTCGAAGTCGGGCAGGCGTGCGCGATCCTGCTGCCGGGGCCGCGACAGGTACCAGCATGCGGGGTGCGCCGCGGCCACCCGAAGGTATAAATCTTTCGCACAGGCCTTGGCCGCCCGGTGCGCGTGTTACGTTGCGAAGCGTGCGTGCGATGCGGCGCCCAGGGGCACCGGTCCCTGGGTGGGCGGTAGTCGAGCGGTGGAGACGCGCACGAAAGCTTGCAGCGCCTCGCGCCCAAGGAGCTCGTCACCATGGCCCGTTCGATCTGGAAAGGAAGCCTCGCGTTCGGACTCGTCGAGATTCCGGTTTCGCTCGTGGCGGCCGAAGAGGCCGACGAGCTGGCGTTCCACCAGATCGACCGCCGCACCTTCTCGCGCGTGGGCACGACGCGCATCAACAAGGAGACGGGCGAGCCGGTGCCGTGGAGCGAGATCGTCAAAGGCTACGAGTACGAGCCCGACGAATACGTGATCCTCTCCGACGAGGAGCTGCGGCGTGCCAACGTCAAAGCGACCAAGACCATCGAGATCGAGGACTTCGTCGACCAGGCGGAGATCGACCCCCGCTACTACGAACGCCCCTACTATCTGGAGCCGATCAAGAAGGGCTCGAAGAGCTACGCGCTGCTGCGCGAGACGCTCGAGCGAACCAAAAAGGTCGGGATCGCACGCGTGGTGTTGCGCACGCGCCAGCGCATCGGCGCCGTGATGGTGCGCGACGGCGTGCTCGTCCTGGAGCTGCTGCGTTACGCCTACGAGCTGCGTGACCCGAAGAAGATGGACCTGCAGGTGCCGGCCGATGCCGAGGAGCTGGGTGTCAGCGACCGCGAGGTCAAGATGGCCGAACGCCTGGTGCAGGGCATGAGCGCACGGTGGAACCCGAAGAAATACAAGGACGACTATCGTGACGACGTCCTGGCGATGATCCAGAAGAAGATCAAGGCCGGCCACACGCACGTGATCGAGGTGCCCGACGCCGAAGGCGAGGCCGACGAGACACCGCGTGCCGATGTGGTGGATCTGATGCCTCTGCTCAAGAAGAGCCTCGAGTCGCGCGAGGCCAAGGTGTCACGCTCGGTGGCGGCGCGCGCGAGCTCGGGCGAGAACGAAAAGCCGAAGACGGCCAAGTCCAGCGCCAGGAAAACCGGCGGCAACAAGAAGAGCTCGGGCGGTGAAGGCCGTGGTACGCGGCGGAGTGCGTGAAGATTGCCGATCGCAGCGGCTCCCGAACCGATGCAGCGTCGGTGCGCGGCGCGCGTGCGGCTCCGATGCCGGAATGGATCGAGCCGAGCCTTTGCACGCTGGTGACGGCGCCGCCGGCCGGCGGCGACTGGCTTCACGAGATCAAGCTCGACGGCTATCGCATCCTGGCGCGAGTCGAGGACGGGCAGGCGCGGCTGCTGTCGCGCAACGGCAAGGATTGGACCGGCCAGTTCGCATCCATCGCCCGCGCCGTGGCCGCTCTTCCCTTCGAGCGCGCCATCCTCGACGGCGAGGTCGTGATCCTGAAAGCCGACGGCACCACCAGCTTCCAGGAGCTGCAGAACGCGCTCAGCCGCCAGGGCCAGAGCGGCATCACCTACTTCGCGTTCGACCTGCTGCACTTCGGCGACCATGACCTGACGGCGGCGCCGCTGCGCGAGCGCAAGCGCCTGCTGCAGGCCGCGCTTGCGCCGTCCGACACGGCAGGAGTCATCCGCTACACCGACCACGTTCAGGGCAGCGGCGTCGAGTTCTATCGCCAGGCATGTGCGCACGGCCTGGAGGGGACCATCGCCAAGCGCGCCGAATCGCCCTACAGGTCCGGCCGCTCGCGCGACTGGCTCAAGATGAAGTGCCTGCAGGGGCAGGAGTTCGTCATCGGCGGCTACACCGAAGGCACCGGCAGCCGCACCGGCTTCGGCGCACTTCTGCTCGGCGTCAACGAGGAGGCGGGGCTTCGGTACGCCGGCCGCGTCGGCACGGGCTTTACCGAGACCTCGCTGCGCGAGCTGTCCGAGCGGCTGCGCGCGCTCGAGCGCAGGCAATGCCCGTTCTCGAAGCGCCCCACCGACATCCGCGCCGGCGTGCACTGGGTCGAGCCCGAGCTGGTTGCCGAGGTGGTGTTTCTCGGGTGGACCCGCGATGGGCTTCTGCGCCAGCCGTCGTTTCGCGGTCTGCGCAGCGACAAGCGTGCGGCCGACATCGTGCGAGAGCAGCCGCTGGCGGCGCCGCCTCCCGCGCAGGTACGCAGCGATGCGCGCGTGGCTACGCGGGTCGCCGGAATCCGCATCACCAATCCGGCCAAGGTGCTGTATCCGGATCCGGGCGTGACCAAGTACGAGCTGGCGCAGTACTACGACATGGTCGCGGAGTGGATGGTGCCGCACGTGTCGCATCGGCCGCTGACGCTGGTGCGCTGCCCGGACGGCTACGAAGGCGAGTGCTTCTTTCAAAAGAACGTCGCCGAGGGCACGCCGCCGCAGGTCGGGCGCGTACACATTCCCGATCTCAAGGAGATCGAGGATTCCACGTACCAGTACGTCAAGGATGCGGCCGGGCTGGTCGCGCTGCTGCAGCTCGGCGTGCTCGAGTTCCATATCTGGGGCTCGCGCCAGCAGCACCTCGAGCAGCCCGACCGCGTCACGTTCGATCTGGATCCGGGTCCTGGCGTCTCCTACGAAGAGGTCATCGAGGGCGCGCTTCTGGTGCGCGACACGCTGGCGCGGCTGCAGCTGCGCAGCCGCGTGATGCTGACCGGCGGGAAAGGCCTGCATGTCGTGCTTCCTCTCGAGCCCGAGCACGACTGGGCAACGGTCAAGGACTTCTCACACGCGTTCGTGCAGGCGCTGGTGCGCTCCCATCCGACGCGCTACACGGCGCACCTGGCCAAAGTTCGTCGCGAGCGCAAGATCTTCCTCGACTATCTTCGCAACGGACGCGGGGCCACGGCGGTCGCCCCCTACTCGACGCGCGCGCGTGCCGGCGCGCCGGTGGCCGTTCCCATCGATTGGGACGAGCTGCGCCCGTCGCTGCTGCCGAATGCATTCAACGTCCGCAACCTCGCTCGGCGGATGCAGCGCGTCGCCGACCCGTGGCTGCAACAGGAGATCGCTCCGCAATGGCTCGGCAAGACGCTGTCGGACGCTCGTGCCGCGCTCGGCCCGCACAAGCGCAAGAGCACGCGCTGAACGACCCTACGCGCTGCAGCGGTGAGGTCACCGCGCCAGCGGCAGCGTCATATAGAACGTCGCGCCATTGCGGGCATCGCTCTGCGCCCACACGCGACCGCCGTGACGCTCGACGACTCGGCGCACGGTTGCCAGACCGATGCCGGTGCCGTCGAACTCGCCGTCGGTGTGGAGCCGCTCGAAGACCCGGAACAGCTTGTCACCGTACTGCGGGTCGAAACCGATGCCGTTGTCGCGCACGAACAGGACCGCCTGCCCGGGCGGTGCCTGGTCGTCGTTCTCGACGCCGATCTCGATGATCGACTGGTCGCGTGGCATCGAGAACTTGATGGCGTTCGAAAGCAGGTTCGCCAGTGCCGTGCGCAGAAGCGCGCGGTCCGCCTGCACGGCCGGAAGCGCGCCCACGCTCCATTGGATGGGCCGGTCCTGGTTCTCCGCGCTCAGCTCGCGCTGCAGCTCGCGCACCAGCTGGGCCACGTCGACGCGCTCGGTGCGCAGCCCGGTGCGCCCCGTGCGAGAGAACGCGAGCAGATCGTCGACGAGCCGGCCGAGCTTGCTGGCGGCGGCCGAAATGCTTTGGAGATGCCGCCGCGACGTCTCATCGAACGACTCCGCGCGCACCAGCAGCAGATTGGCGAATCCGTCCAGATGCCGCAGCGGCGCGCGAAGGTCGTGCGCCACCGCCGACGTGAACGCCTCCAGCTCGCGCGTGGTGGCCTCGAGGCCGGCGGTGCGTTCGACGACCCGCTCTTCGAGCACGGCGTTGAGGTGCTGGAGCACGCCGTTGAGCTGCTGGACCTCGGCCTCGGCACGGCGGCGCTCGCTGATGGCCGCCGCCAGCACCATCCCCGACGACGCGAGCACGGCCATGAAGCTCTGCAACGCGAGCAGGTTTTGTGCGGCGTTTGCTGTGGCGAACGGTCCCGACTCGCGGGCGGTGCTCTGCGTCGCGATCAGCGACACGACCATGGTTGCGCCGGCAGCGCCCGGCGGCCCGAAGCGCAGCGCGCCCCATATGATGAACGGAAACATCGCGTACGCGCCGCTATTGCCGCCAAAGAAGCGCTGCTCGAACACGATCAGCGCAGCCAGCAGCAACCCCGTCAGCAGAGCCAGCGCCTCGCGCGGTCGCGCCAGCAGCCCGCCCAGGCGAGGCGCGCTCCGCCACGTCAACAGCACCGGCGCGACGATCAGGCTTCCCATCGCATCACCGAGCCACCACGTCAGGAGCGCGCTGCCGTACTGTTCCTCCGGCAGCACGCCGGCAAGCCACGCGCTGTTCACGCCGATGAGCGCGCTGGCGGCGGGGCTGACGACGGCGGCCACGGCGATCAGGGACAACGCGTCCTGCACACGATCCAGCGACTTGCGAAAGCCCACGACGCCGAGAAGCTGCGCTGCGATGACGGCTTCCAGCGTATTGCCGAAAGCGATCGGCAGCGTGACCACCAACGGTACGCCGATCGAGAGATTGGTCAGGAAGGCGCCGAGCGCGATGCCGGGCCACAGCGCAGGTGCCAGCAGCATCGCTGCAACGGCCATTCCCGTCGGCGGCCACACTGGAGCGGCCAGGCCGCCGATGGCCGCGAGCGACAGGCCCGCGCGAGCGGTGGCGAGGTAGGCAAGCGCAAGTAGAGCGATCTTTGCGCTCCGCGGAAGATTGCGCCGACCCATCACCGTGACTCGCCGAGATCTACTCCGGATGCGGTGGCGGGATGTTCACTTTGGCCCAGAACGCACTGAGCAGCCGCAGCGTCTCCGCGAACCGTTCGAACTCCACGGGCTTGACCACGTACGCGTTCGCGCCCAGGCGGTAGGCCTCGAGGATGTCGCGATGCTGGGCGGAGGAGGTCAGGACGACCACCGGGATCAGCGACAGCGTCTCATCCCCCTTGATCTGTCGCAGAACGTCGAGACCGTTGATGCGCGGCATCTTGAGGTCGAGAAGGACCAGCGCAGGATTGCCGGGCTCGCGGGTCGCGTACGGCCCGCGCCGATACAGATAATCAAGAACCGCCACTCCGTCGCGCAGCAGGATGAGGGACTGCGCGTCCTCCTCGAGATCCAGAGCCCGCGTGGTCAGCTCGGCATCGTTGGCGTCGTCTTCGGCGAGAAGAATCAGCTTGGATTCCACGATCTCACCATCGTTCCCGTGGAGTAGAAGACGATAGTGGCAGTGGATTGATCAGATGCGCGGCCCAGGAGTGAGCACTGCTCAACCCTGCATCGGTTTCCATGCCCATGGTTTGCCCCTTGCTGCGGGGGATGGCGAACCCCTCGCCCTCGTCCGCAGGAGATGCGTAAGTACGCCGTATGCAGCGGGCATTCCAGCGCTTCTGGATGGTTTGCCTCCGATGGGGAAAGGCGCGTGTGGCAGATCACGACTGCCTCCGGAGTCGGCTTGCAGCGCAGTGCGGCAAAAGAGTTTGTCCTGACCCCATTGCAACCCGAAGTGGCGCTTTCTACTGTCCGACCGAGGCGGCGCCGGTGGTGCCGCAAGCCACCGGCACTGCGGGTGCCGCGGAGGGGACCGACATGAGCCTGATCTTTCCTTCGATCGGCTTTTTCCAGGCCCTCCGGGAGGCGATGGCCGCCGACGCCGAACGCTTCCGGAGACTCGGATACTTCGACACCACTTTCGGCGTGTCCGTGCTGGAGGACGGCGCCAGTCGCCAGTTCGTCCTGGCCTTCGACGTCTTCGACTGCGTCGATGTCCGCGAGGTCGAGGACCTGTCCAGCGAGAAGGTCGACTTCGTGCTCGAGGCCGACATCGCGGTATGGCGAGGCATGATCGCCAACATCAAGCAGAAGGGCGCGGCCGATGCCGAGCACGGAATCAACACGCTGACGCACTTCGGCGAGCGGATGCGCTGCGTCTACGACGACCCCGACGGCCACGACAAGATGTTCCGCTTCGCCGAAAGCATCCAGGAGTTCTTCAATCTTGCGGCCAGGGTCGACGTCGAAGTCGCGGCCGCAGCATGAGATTGGCGGCCAGGGTCTCGAATCCACGGATTGCGGAGGCTCGTAGCCTTAAGACGTGACCGACGGGAGGAGGCGATGAGCTACCTCAGCACCACCGAGTTCCTCGACGACAAGGATTTCGTCGATCGCTACATGTACACGATGCGCACCGGCAACCTCGATTTGTCGTGGATGGACGCCGCCACCGAGGATGTCGAGGTGCAGGCGGCGAACAGGCGCCGCGGTCTGACGTTCCGCGACCTCGACGTCGGCAGCTACGGTTACACCGACCTGCCGCCCATCGCGCGCGGCGCGAGCACCCTGGCGCCGCGGGGGGCCGAAGAGCCGCCGGGGCTCCCCGACATGAACGCCGGCACCGTGCGCAAGGCCGACGTGTGGGCCTACAACATCGAGGGCTATTACGAGGAGGCGATGTCGCGGCAGTGGAACGCCGCGACCGACATCCCGTGGAAGCAGTTGTGCGAGCACGACCTCGGGGAGGACCTCGGCAAGGCCTACTCGCAGTTGCTGACGTTCCTGACCGAAGTGGAGATGATCGCCACCGACGTGCCCAGCAAGTGGCTCAGCCAGATCAGCGCCGACTACTTCGAGGTCAAGAACTTCATCGCCACCCAGTGCATGGACGAGGCGCGACACGCAGAGATCTTCCGCAAGCGGGCCCTGACCACCGGCTACGGCCTGATGAAGGCCAGCATGCAGAACGAGCGGAATCTCAAGTTCCTGCGCGAAGCCGACAGCTTTGCCGAAGCCTCCACCACGCTGCATCTGCAGGCCGAAGGCTTCGTGCTGACGCTGTTCCGTTTCAGCGAGTATCTGGCGCCGACCGACGGCGACAAGCGCCTGTTCCGCCTGGTCATGCAGGACGAGGCGCGCCACGTCGGCTACGGCATGCAGCACCTGAAGTGGCACCTGGAGAACGCCCCCGAGTCGCGCGAGATCATTCACCGCCATCTCGCCGAGGCCGAGAACTTCGTCTTCGGCGGCATCTTCGCGCCCGAAGTCCTCGAGTCGTTCGTGGTGCTGGCCGGCAAGGGCACCGGCAAGGACAACATCCAACAGGGCCTGGAGATCGTCAACCGCTTCAACATCCAGCAGGTCGAGGAGTATTTCGAACGACTCGACAAGTGCGGCATGCCCGAGCGGCGCGAGCGCAGCGACCTTTGGAAGGTGCTGGAGATGGCCAGGGCGGGGATGGCCGCTGCACGATCATGAGAGCGAGCATCCGCATCGAGCCGCGCCGTTCTCGCGAGCTCGCAGCGCGCCGCTGACACCGACGGGACTGCCATGGCCTACTACGCCGACAAGTACTTCTTCGAAGACGAAGAGACGATGGTGGCCAACCAGCGGCTGTCGCAGGGCATCCTCGACTTCGGCTGGTTCCACGTCGCCACCGAGCGCGTGCGCGTTGCGCCCGCGCAATGGCAGCGCGGGCTGACCTACGACGACTGCAACGTGGGCCGCTACGGCTGGGACGCGATCCCGGAGAACATTCGCCACAACTACTCGATGGCGGCGCGCGGGTCGGTGCTGGTGCCGGACCTTCCCGATCTCGGCTACACCATCAACCGGAAGTCGGAGGTATGGTCCGACAACTGCGCCGCGCTGTACGAGGAGTCGAAGGCGCGACGATGGGCGCCGGCTGTCGACATCGACTGGGAAGCGGCCAAGACGGCGTTGAAGTCGCCCGAGCAGATCAAGGCGATGCGCCAGCTGTGCACCGCGATGGAGGAGATCGCTCTGGCCATTCTCGAGTTCCCGGGCCGCTGGGTCTTCTGGATCAACCAGGAGCTCCTCGAGCTGAAGAGCTACCTGTGCGCGCAGATGATCGACCAGGCGCGGCACGTCGAGGTGCTGCGCAAACGCGCACTGACCATCGGCGGCCTCGGTCGCGCCAGCGCCGTCATCGAGCAGGCGCTCAAGGAGATGGTCTCGGCGGAGACGTATCCGGCCGGCTCGCTGACCGTGAACGTGATGCTCAACAGCCTGGTGCTCGGCGTGCAGCGCAGCGCCGCCGCTGCCAGCGACGTCGATGCGAAGATGTTCCGTCTGTGCATGCAGGACACGGCACGCCAGCTTGCCTATGCCACCGGGCACGCGCGCTACTACCTGCGGCGCAATCCCGCAAAGGCCGGGCTCCTGCACGAGCACCTCGACGAAGTCGAGCACACGCTCTTCGGCGTAGCGGCGGCGCCCGAACTGCTGGAGCCGCTCGTCATCCTGACGGGCGGCGGAACGTCACGCGATCAGATCGAGCGCGGGCGCGAGCACGTGGCCACGATGCACCGGCGCATCGTCGCCGAGTACTTCGAGCGGCTGGCCAGCGCCGGGCTCGAACGTCGCGAGCGCAGCCGGCTCGCCAGGCTTCTTGCCTGAGTCCCTCTGTCGAGCATCCGCGGTCGCCTTTCAGTCGTCGAGAATCTCATCGGGAAAATCGACCACGCGGTCGCCGAGCGTCAGGATGAGGAAGCGGTGCACCTCGTCGGCGACATTGGCGCCGCCGGTCACCGGCCAGAAGCGGCCGTTCAGGCGCATGCGCGAGGCCTTTGCGTAGGGCTCGCGCACGAACTGCATCGCCTGATCGTGCGGGACCAGCGGATCGTTCTCGGAAACGAAGACGAGCGCCGGCGGATGCTTCTCCGGCCGCGCGAAGCTGGTGCCGGCCAACGCGTCCACGAAACCCGCAGGCTCCTCGAGGATGTCGGAAGGCTCCACCTTCTCGCCGACCAGCTGCGGCTGCGGTGCCACGGTGGCATCCGCACCGGCGCCGCCTCGCCCCAGGAGGCGCTGGCGCAGGCCGAGCGTCTTGTGATGCGCGGCCGCCAGCGCGGCAGGCTCGCTCGGCGAGAACATCGCCAGCGCCAGCACCGGAAGCTCGCCGCATACGCTCAGGCTCAGGGCCGCGCCGGCATCGGAACCGAAGAGGACGAGCGGCGAATCCAGTCGCGCGGCGACCTGCGCGATGCGAGCGCGCGCTCCTTCCCATGAGTCGTCCAGGATGCGCGGATCGCCTTCACGGTCGGGCATGACGCGAGTCAGGCAGTAGACCTCCCAGCCGCGGTGCGCGAGCATCGAGGTGACCGGCCGCCAGCAGCCGAAGGATTGGAAGAGCCCGGCCAGGACGAGGATCGGTGCGCGGTAGCGCCCGGATTCCGGCGCGTCGTAGTGGAGGTAGAACTCTCCGAAGGACATCGCCGGCATGGCCGGCACCGTAGCAGAGGGGCAGGGCGGGGTCAGGCCCGGCACTCGAGCGGCTGCCCGAATGCAAGACCTGACCCCAGGCTGTTACGGAAGCTGGGCGTGGAACCAGAGGGCGCCGCTGCGGCGCACCTCGACGGTCTGTCCGGCGGCGTCGAAGCTCATCGGCAGCTCGCCGGCTTCGTCGGGATCGTTGTCGAACTCGATCTCGCCTTCGTCGCCCGAGACGTTGATGGTGCCGCGCACAACGCCGCCCACCCGAAGCTCGTAGGCGCCGGCAGGGACGTCGTCGATCTGCACCTTCAGGTCGGCGTCGCAGTCCTCGTCGATGCGGAAGCGGACCTCGCCCTCGCCGTCGTCGGCAACGTTCTCGGCTTCCATTTCGATCTGCACGTCCGTCTCCTCGCAGGTGCCCGGAGTGGTGGTCGTGCCGTCGAAGACACCCGAAAAGAAGACCGTATCGCCCTGCACGACCTCGATCAGCTTGCCCACCGGGTCGATGGCCAGCGGCAGGTCGTCGTCATCGTCGTCGCCCGACTCGAACTCAATCTCGCCCTCGGGACCCTTGTCGGCGTCGACGACGGTGATCTGACCGGCGACGACGCCGTCGACGACCAGGTCATAGATTCCGAGCGGCACGTCCTCGATCTCGACGTCGAAATGGCGGTCGCAGTCGTCGTCGACGCGGTAGCGTACCTCGGCGTCGCCGTCGGGATCGGCGCCAGTGGAAGGCAGCGGCACCCGCGTGTCGCGTTCCTCGCAGACGTCGACGCCCTGCGACGTCGTCTCCAGCGTCCCGCTGAAGAGCACCGCGCCGCCCTGCGCCACCTCGATGAGCTGACCGCGTGGGTCGAAGGTCAGCGGCAGCTCGTCGCCGTCGTCGTCGTTGGTGGCGAACTCGATCTGCGCTTCGCCGAGCGCGCCGACCGTGATCGTGCCGCGCTGGATGTCACCGACGAACAGGTCGTAGGTGCCGGAGGGCACGTTCTCGAGCTCGACCTTGAACTTCCTGCGATCGTCGCGCAGCTCGAAGTCTGCGCGCGCGCTGCCGCCGGCGGAGAGCTCGGTTGGCGCGAGGAAAACGCGGATTCGGGTGCGCGAGCCCTCGCCGTCGTCGCCGCCGCTGGCGGCAGGATCGGGGAACGTACCGCTCAGCACGACGTCGGTGCCGTCGCTGATCGCGACCGTTCTGCCACGCGGGTCGAAGTCGAGCGCAGCGCCGTCGCCGGTGCGCAGGCGCAGCTCGCCGCGGCCGTCCGCCTCGACGGTGAACGTCTCTTCGATGATGCCGCCGACGATGAGCTGGTACTCACCGGGCGCCAGTCGCTCGACGCGCAGTGCCAGCTTGGACTTGTGCGGGCGGAAGATGGCGCGGATGGCGCCGACGGCGTCGCTGTCGATCCCTGTGTTCTCGAACAGGGCGCGCACGCTGCTCTGCGACCTGGCGGCGGCGACGCCGGCGCCAGCGGTCAGCGCGAGCACGGCCGCTGCGGCCGATGCGAGCGCGGTCTTCGGAATGAAACGATGCACTGCAATTACCTCCCGGCGCGCGTCCTGCGCGCCCTGCTTGCGTTGACGCGGCAACGGTCGCCGCGCGTGATGGCAGCGGGAAGAGCAAGACCGATGCCGCCGAGCTCGGCGCCGCAAACCGTGGAGATCGCGTGGCTTTCAGGGCACACCCGACCGCGGCCGGCGGCAGCGGGTGACATCGCGCGCGGGCTCGCCCAGCGCGTGTCGCTCAGCGCCGGGTCGTGGCCGAGCTTCGGAACGCCGGCGGTGGGAGAGGGTTTGTCGACGAGCTGGCGCGCCGCGAGGCCGATGCACGCCCGGCGCGTTCAGAGCTCGCAACGGACGCGCGATGCGAGGACGCGGCACAGCAGGGGAGCGGCAAAGGCGTCATCGCCGATGGCGATCTCGAGCAGCGCAGTGCCGTCGACGAGCGAGACCAGATCGGCGCCGCCCGCACGCAGGGTCATGCGCCAGGTGTTGCCGCGCACGTTCTTGATCTGCGCCTTCATCACGCCGTCCACACTGCCGGCGGCGTCATCGTAGGCGTAGGCGGGCCTGGGCTTTGCCAGCCGCTCGAAGGCGGAGGCCAGGACGGCGCCGAAGCCGCCATCCATCTGCGCCAACGTCACCGACACCGTCTCGGTGTCGGGTGACAGCACCGACGCAGGCGCGAGGTTGAAGAAGACCTTGAGCGCAAGGGTGTCGGGGCGCGAAGGCGAGAGCATGGCAGCGGCGATGCGAGCTCGCGCGATGCCTTCGAGCGCAGGCGGCGCCGGGGATGCGCATTCGTCGCAGGCGGTGCCGAGCGGATCTTCGAGGCAGGTGCCGTCGCAGCAGTCGCCTGCGCCGTCGCCGTTGCCATCGATCTGGGAGGGATTGATGATCTGTGGGCAATTGTCGTCGCAAGCCGAGGCGCCGGCATCGCACGGCTTGTCCAGGGCGGTTCCGCTGGCGCTGCCGTCGTCGGAGACCGAGTCGCCATCGTAATCGAGGGGACCAACGCCGACGACGGTGCTGTGCACCAGCTTGTTGCCGACGAACACGTGGACGCTGCCGCTGCCTGCGCCGCCGGTATCGTCGATCGTGACGGCGGCGCCCGCAGCGCTGCTCAGGACGAGGCTTTCGGTGCTGGTGTCGCCGTCGACGTCGGGAGCCGTAAGGGCGACGTTCCCGGACGCGACCAGCGTCACCGTCATCGACGAGGAAACGTCGGCGACGTTGCCGAGCAGGTCGGCGGGCATCAGACGCAACGTGCGCGTGGATGCCGTCCCGTCGGCGGGAAGCACGATGCGGTCAGCCGGCATGACCAGCTGACGGCCGCTCCCATCTTGCTGCGGCGCCACGCGCAGACGCGAGCGCGAGCGCGCTCGCCATGCCGACGGCGTGACGGTCGTGAACAGCCGTGCCGTGTGTGCGGGACCACTGACGACCCGGATCTGGTCCGTAGTCGGCTCGCTGCCGTCGGTATCGATCGCGAACGGCGTGCCGAGCTGCGGATGCTGCGGGGCGGGCAGCCAGATGTGATCCAGCTCGAACTCGATCTCGCTGGGAAGATCGGGATCGGGCGCCGGTGCCTCGCCGCCGCCGAGGAGGCGCTTGGGATCGGTGGGCGGGAAGAAGGGCCAGCGTGTCAGCAGCATGGGCCCATTCGTGAAGATCTGTTCGGGATCGTTGCCGGCAAAGGCACCGGCAACCAGCGAGACGACGTTGCCGCCGATGCTGGCGGGCGCGCCAATGTGCAAGCCGAGGGTCGAGGAGAAGCGGCCGCCTTCGAAGCTGCCCGTCTGCCGGCCCACGTGCGCAAGCGCTTCCTGGCGCTCCACCTCGTTGTCGGAGGATCCGTCGCCGTCGTGCGCGCCCACGACGCCGTCGCCGTCGAGGTCGGCGAAGGCGTAGATCGCGATCGGGCGCAGGTCCATGTCGGGCGACGTCAGCACGGTGGTGCCGGTGCCGTTGGTTACGAGCACCGTGAACGGCGCCTCGGCGCCTTGCCCCGTGCTGCCGCCGCCGGCGACGACGGTGGCAAGCGGCGCCGTATCCGGCGATGGCACTGCCGCACCGGTGTGGCTGCCGAAGCGTGCGACGATGTCGATGTCGCCGGTGACGGCGGTGTTGATGCTGTCGTCGCTCGTGCCGAAGTCTTCGTCTTCGCCCGCATCGACCAGAGCCACATCGGGCATGATGGACCAGGCCTGGCCTGTGGCCGGGTTGACGGGATCGCCGCTCACCACCTGCTGCGACGGCGACGGCGACGCGCCGAGAATCACGGCCGCGATGGCGGCGACCGATGCGCGGATCGCGTGGCCGCTCATGGCGCCGACTCCGCCACCTGCGGCGTCACGTGATTGCTGAGGAAGCTGCCTTCGCCCGGCAGCCGCACGTAGAGCACGACTCGCACCGGGCCGGGATCGAACACGGGCGGCAGCGCCAGCTTCATCGTATGAGCGTCGATGTGCGTGATGGCGGCAGCCGCATCCGCGCTGCCGGCGCTCTCCAGCGCCGTGATCTCGTTGGCGGCAAGACCGTCGCCGAGGCCGGCGTAGCTGCCCGAGCGCGCGGTGCCTCCGGCAGGATAGCGCGCGAACGTCGTCCCCTGGCTGACGACGACGTTGAGCGGGAACGACACCTGGAGCACATCGTCGAACGCCCACGTGCCGGTGAGCTCGAGCAGTCCGGCGGCCGCGCCGCCGCGAACGACGGCGTCGCCGATGAGCAGGACGGGATCGGTGGAGCCGGCTCGGGCGGGCGCGGCGCAGAAGAGGATGGCCATTGCGACCGCCACGGCTGTCATGCTCGCGCGTCGGCAGGACCCCCGCACGTGGCAGGCTGGTGCTGCCGAGGTCGCCGCGGCCGGGCGCGCGACGTCGGCCGCGACGGGATGACGGAGTGCGATCATTCTTGCCACGCTAATTGCTTGCAGGAGACGTGCCGGCGCGGGAGTCGTTCACGGCGTTGGCAGCGCTGGAAGCCAAAGACTTTTCCAACGTGTGCGGCCCACAGGTGCGACCGCGCGGGTGCTGACCCGTTCGCCGCGCGCGACTTCACCCGCGGCGCGGCAGATGCCCCGGCCGAGGCTTCCCGAGTTTGCAGAGCCATGCCGCTTCGTCACCGTTGGCGAGACCAGGATCATCTATGGCCGACCTTCTCATTGTCGAGGACGAAGAAGTGCTGCGGATGACTCTGGCGCGAAATCTGCGCGGACGGGGTCACGTCACGCGCACGGCCGAGAGCGCCGAGGACGCCCTCGCGTTGATCGCCGAAGGCCCGCCCGACCTGATCCTGACCGACCATCGCCTCCCCGGACGCACGGGTCACGACCTGCTGCGCACGGTCAAGGCCGAGCATCCCGAGATTCCCGTCGTGCTCATCACGGCGCACGGCACGGTCGAAGATGCCGTCGCCGCCATGCGCGATGGCGCTGCCGACTACCTGCGAAAGCCCGTCGACCTCGGCGAGCTGCAGCTCGTCGTCGAGCGCTGCCTGCGCGGCGAGGGCCTGCGCCGCGAGCTCGAATACTACCGCACGCGTCATCTGGCCGACGGCGAGGTCGAAGGCATTCTGGGAGGCTCGCCTGCGGTCGAACGTCTGCGTGCGCTCATCCAGCGCGTCGCGGGCCTGCAGCGCGAGGGCGGCGTGGGGCCGACCGTGCTGCTGAGCGGCGAAACCGGGACGGGCAAGGGCCTGGTCGCCCGCGCCATCCATCGCGCATCGATCCGCCGCGAGGCGCCATTGATCGAGGTCAACTGCACGGCCATCCCCGAGGACCTGCTGGAGGCCGAGCTGTTCGGTTACGAGCGCGGCGCCTTCACCGGCGCAGTGGCTGCCAAGCCGGGGCTCCTCGAGGCTGCCGAAGCCGGCACGATGTTCTTCGACGAGATCGGACACATGAGCCTGGGCCTGCAGGCCAAGCTTCTGAAGGTCATCGACGAACGGGTGGTGCGGCGCCTGGGAAGCACGCGCGACCGGCCGGTTCGATGCTCGTTCGTCACCGCCACGCACATGGACCTGGAAAAGTCGGTGGCGGAGGGACGCTTTCGCCAGGACCTCTACCACCGCATCCACGTCGTGGAGGTGCGCCTGCCGCCGCTGCGCGAGCGCGGGCAGGACGTTGCGCTGCTGGCCGAGGTGTTCCTGGACCGGCACGCTGCTGCCTATGCGCTGCCGCGCCCGCGGCTGACCGAAGCGGCGCGAAGCGCGCTGGCGCGGCATACCTGGCCCGGCAACATCCGCGAGCTCAGCCACACGATCGAGCGCGCGCTGGTGCTGGCCGCCGCGGATGTCATCGACGAGGCCGACCTTGCGCTGCCGGCGGGCGGCAACGCCACAGCGGCGGCTGCTGCTGGCCGCGCAACAGCCGTGCCCGCAGGCAACCGCGCGGCCGCAGGGGCCGATTCCTCGTGGCAGGCTTCCCGTCGAGATGGCGATGCGGCCGACCGTGGCTCGCCGAGTGTCGATCTGGCGGCAGGTGCGTTGCGCGTCGATTTCTCCCGCGGGCCGATACCGTTCGAAGAGCTCGAGCGCGAGCTGCTGCAGCGTGCGCTGGCTCACGCCGGCGGCAGCAAGACCGAGGCAGGACGGCTGCTCGGCATGTCGCGCGACATGTTCCGGTACCGGCTGGCGAAATACGAAGCCTGATCGCCCGACGAGCTTGCGGCCGCTCGATGGAGGACGAACCGCAGGTCGCCGGCCGGTCATTCCGATGGCGGACCTTCCTGCAGGCATGGGAGCCCGTCGGCAAGCTGGAGCCATTTCAATCTGTGGCTCGTCCAGACGTGGACGATTGGCGGGAACAGCTCGGGATCATCGAGGCTGGCGGTGGTGACGTCGATCGCGGGCCCGTACCTGGTGGTCCAGTAGGTTAGCGGTGTGCCGCAGCGCCCGCAGAACGTTCGCGTGACGTCGGCGGAGGACTGGAACTCCACCGGCTTGCCGGCGAAGAAGGAGAAGCTCGCGGCCTCCACGTGTATCCACGGCACGATCGCCGCTGCCGACGCCTTTCGGCAGCTGCGGCATTGGCACGTCGTGCTGATCACCGGCTCGCCTTGGATACGGTACCGGACCTCTCCGCACAGACAGCCGCCTTCGATGGTTCCGGTCATGGGTTGGCTCCCTTGTCGTGGCGCCTGCAGCAGGGCCGCAGAGCGCGTGCACAGTCATACGAGGCATGCGTCCGGACGGCTGCCCGGCAAACGGCACGCGTACGCTCGGGCCCGCGGATGTAGGGTCGGCAGTCAGTGAACGAATGCGTGAGCGGCGGGCGCGGAGCGCGTGGTTGGGCAGCATTCTCATAGGTAGCGCCGCACCTTGGAGCAATACTGACGATAGGCCTCCCCGAACCTAGCTTCGAGGTAGCGCTCCTCGCGAACGATGACGCCGTAGTGCATGACGACGAGCAACGGCACAAGCATCAATACGCCCCACAAGCTGTTCAGGATGAGCGAGAGCCCTACGAAGATCGTGTCGAGACTGACGTAGAGAGGATTTCGCGAGACGCCGAACGCTCCCGTGGCAACGATCGTGTTCGTGGGGAGGTATGGGTTGATCGGCGTCTTGGCTTTGATCATCGAATAGGCGCCCCACGCGTTGAAGGCGATGCCCAGGAGAAGCACCGTCATGCCCAACGGCCATGCGAAACGGTCGGGAAAGACCTCCAGCGGCCACAGCCACCGGAGCAGCAGAACGAGGATCAACGCTCCTGCGTAGAGCGCGGGCGGCGGCAGGACGACTCCGGGATGATTCGTCTGTGTCATGTGCGGATACCTTCATGAACCCGGGCCGCAGCGGCCGTCGGCTAGCGCCTCTCCAGTGCCAGCGCCTGCGAGGCCGGCGGTAGCGTTACCCGAAAGCACGCGCCGCCTTCGCGCGCGCTGCCGACGGTGATGGTAGCGCCGTGCGCGTCGGCAATCTTCTTCACGGTCGCCAGCCCGATTCCCGTGCCCTTGGCCTTGGTGGTGAAAAACATCCGGAACAGCTCGGAGGCCTTCTCCTGCGGAATGCCCGGCCCGCCGTCGCGCACCTCGACCCAACGCTGCCCGCTCCCGTCCACGCCGACGCCAACCACGACCGCTCCGCCGCGCGGGCTGGCATCAATCGCATTCGCAACGAGCTCGATCGTGAGCTGCTCGAACAGCGCGGGGTCGACGCGTACGGCGCCGGCATCTTCGGCGGCGTCCACGTGCACGACGAGGCCCTTTGCTTCGGCCTTGCCTCGCGTCTGCGCCACGGCCTCGCGCGCCAGCTCGGCCAAGACCACCGGGCGCGGCTCGGGATGGAACGGCCGTGCGAAGTTGAGCAGCGCATCGATGCGCGCGCTGAGACGATCGGTCTCGCGCACGAACGCCTCCACCAGATCGGTGCTCGGATGGTCGGCCAGCTCGATCGCGGCCTGCTGCGCCGACGCCCGCATGCCGGCCAGCGGATTTCGGATCGTGTGCGCCACTGCGCTGGCCAGCTCGCCGACGGCGGCGAGTCGCTCCTTGACCACGAGCTCGTCCTGCGCCGAGCGCAGCTCCTCGAGCGCGCGTCCGAGTTCGACGTTCTTGCCCTCGAGGTCGCGCGCCATTGCATCGATGGTGCGAAACGCTTCGGCGTTGTGCAGGGCCACCGCGAGCTGGTCGGCGATGGTGCGAAGCAGGTCGACCTCGTCGCGCCGGTGAGCGCCGCCCGAGCGTTTGGGGCCGACCAGCAGGAATCCCACCGCGCGGCCTTCGAGAGTCATTCCTGCGGCCAGGTCGGCGCCGATCGCCGTCATCGCCGTTGCGGCGGCCTGCTCCCGCGCATCCTTGGAAGACGGCCGCCGCGCATCCAGCACGCCCTCCGCACGGCACACGAGCGCGGCCATCGGCTCGAGCTTCTCCTCGACGCCCTCGCCCTGCGGCGTTCGCATCGCCGCGCTCTGCCCCGGCGGATGCACCAGCTCGCCGCGCAGCCGCGGCACCGGGCCGGTCATCGTGTAGATGCGCGCGAATTCCGGCTGCAATGTCGTGTCGATCAGCTCGAGCACCGCCGGCACCAGGCGGTCCAGCTCCAGGATGCGCGTGAAGGCCCGCGCGGTCGCGCGAACGACATCGCGGTACTCGTAGCGCCGGCGGTCGTAGAGGCGGTTGACCACCTCCTGCAACCGCTGCCGGCTCGGGTTGGTCACCAGCACCAGAGCCACGATCAGGATGCCCTCGGCGATGCGCGACGCCACGGGCGTGGCATTCTCGAAGAAGTAGTCGAACAGCCCGATGATCAGCGAGTAGCTGCCGAAGACCAGCACGCTCAGCGTGGCATAGACGATGGTGCGCTTGATGACCGTATCGACGTCGAACAGGTCGTGGCGCGCCACGGCGTAGCCGATGCCGAGCGGGAACAGCACGAACGGGATGGCCAGGAAGTTGAAAGGCAGCGATAGCGCACCCGAGTAGAAGGCGATCAGGAACACCATCGTCGGCAGGAACGCGCCGATACTGCCGAGCATCACCACCAGCGTCCGCTGGCGCACGGCTTCGCTGCGCGCGGTGAAGAAGTGCCACGCAAAGAACGCGAACGCGGCCAGCGCGCTGCCGGCCATCGCGACGTGGACGATGCGGTCCAGCGCCAGCAGCAGCGAGGGATTGCGGAAGAAGGCAAGGTTGGAGAGCGCGCCGTAGGTCACCGAGCCCGCCAGCGCGACCAGGAGCGCCAGGTCCACACCGCGTCCGCGCTTTCGCTCGACGGGAAAGCGGCTGAGCATGTACAGCGTCGCCGTCGGAGTCAGCCCGGCGAAGAAGAAATAGGCGACGCGAAAACGGTACGGACCGAAGAGGTCGATCGATGTCGCCAGGTAGAGCGCCTGCGCCACGGCGAAATAGAACACCGCCATCGGTGCAGGGTCGCCCGGCTTCAGGTACAGCATCGCGACCGCCAGCAGCAGCAGCACGACCGAATCGAAGAAGTACACGCCCGTGCTGACGGCCCAGGACTCGAACCCGAACGCGGAGACCGGCACGCGCACCACGTAGCGCTCGCCGCCGCGCTCGGCCTCGTAGGCGACTGTCTCGCCGACTCGTTTCGTCGCCAGGATGGCGTCCAGGTCGGCGCTGGTGCGCAGCGGCCGGCCATCGGCGGCAAGCAGCCATGAGTGATACTCCAGGCCCGAGGCGGCGCCGGGCCAGCTCGGCAGTCCCACCGCCGGCACGAACAGATTCTCCCAGACGAAGAAGCCCGGATACGGCGCGCCGATTCGCTGGATGGAGGAGATGCCGCAGATGGCGACGATCACCGCCGCGGCCGCGGCGACGACGAGCTGGACGATCGCGGCGCGGCTGCGAAAGCCCGTGCGTCGCCCCTTGTCATCGCCACCGACGACCTCTAAGGGCGGACCCGTGGGCTTCTCGTCGTCCTCCGGCCACGGCACCGTTTTTGTGGCGACGCTTCTCACTTGCGCGGCCTACACCCTAGCCTACCCACCATTCGACGGGAACGCGCTGGCGTGGGTGGCGCTGGCTCCCGTGGCGGCGGTGCTGATGGATCCGCGCGTGCGCTTCGGGCTTCCCACGGCGCTGCTGGCGGGCTTCGCGTTCGGCTACGTGACGTCGCTCGCGATCGTCGGCTACTGGAGCTTCATCGCCGCGCGCGATTTCTTCGCACGCTCCACGCCGTTCAGCGTGGCATTCACCCTGGCCGTTCCGCTGCTGAGCTCGGGCATTGCGCTCTGGTATGCGGGCGCGTTCGCGTGCATCCGCCTGCTGGCCACGACAGGCATCGCTACCCGCATCGCCGGCTTTGCGTGCATCTGGACGGCGTTCGAATGGATGCGTGCGACCATCGGTTACGGCAATCCGTGGGGAATCCTCGGCGATGCTCTGGCGCCGTTTCGCCTGGTGCGACAGGTCGCGGATCTCGGCGGCGTCTGGATGCTGACGTGGCTGGCCGCCGCGTTCGCCGCGTGCGCGGCAACGGCGTGGGTGGAGCGGCGCGCGTGGCCGTTGCTGCTTTGTGCGGCCATCGTCGCCGGCCCCTGCGTGTACGGATGGTGGCGCCTGGAGACGCTGGCACGCGAGACGTCGGCGCACGTGCCGCTGCGCATCGGGCTGGTGCAGCCGGCGCTGGGCGGCCGCGCGCTCTGGGAGCCGGCCAGCGCCGATGCGCACGTCGAGCATCTGGCCGGACTGAGCCGCTCGGGCGAGCTGTGGGATGTCGACCTGATCGTCTGGCCCGAGAACGCGCTGCCGTTCCTCCTCGACGCCAACGCCGAGCGCGAGCAGGCCCTGCGCGCGCTGGCCGTGTCGCTGGATGCAGCCATCATCGCGGGCGGCTCGCGCAGCGCTACGGTTGCCGCCGGCTCGGCGCGCATCTTCAACTCGGCATTCTTCTTTCCGATGGACGGAAGTGCGCCGCTGGTTTCCGACAAGATGCGACTGATGCCGTACACCGAAACGCGTCCGCATTGGGCGAGCTGGCTCGGCGGCAGCACGTGGCAGGGCGCCTACTCGCAGGGCGACCAGCCAACACTGTTCCCGCTGCTCGACCAGCGCATCGGGTCCCTGATGTGCTTCGAGGCTGCCGATCCGCGGCTGGCGCGGCGACTGGTGCGCGATGGTGCAACGGTGCTGGTCAATCTCTCCAACGACTCGTGGTTCGATGCCGGCGCCGGGCCAGAGCAGCATTTCGTGGCCACGCGCCTTCGCGCAGTCGAGACGCACCGGCCGCTGGTTCGTGTGGCGACCACCGGCGTATCGGCGGTCATCGACGCGACCGGCGACATCATGGCCCGCCTGCCCACGCGTCAGAGTGCGGCCGCGCTGGTCGAGGACGTCCGGCCGGCCACCGTCGTCACGCCCTACGTCCGGTGGGGCGATTGGATCGTCTGGCTGTCGATGGTGGCGGGCGCCGGCATCCTCGCCGTCCGCCTCGCAACGGGCGGGCGGGAGCGGTACTAACGCGCCATGAGCATACCCTGGAAGTTCTATGCCGCTCCGATGTCCTACTTCTCGGGCAAGGTCCGGCCGGCGCTCGTGTACAAGAAGATCGAGCACACCGAGATCTGGCCGACGCGCGAAGTGCAGAAGGAGATCATCACCCCCAAGACCGGCGTGCGCTTCATTCCGGTGATCGAAACCGACGGCGGCGAGATCCTGCAGGACAGCCCGCGCATGCTCGAGCGCATCGAAGAGTTGTATCCGTCGCCGGCGATCTTTCCCGAGGATCCGGCGGTGCGCATGGTGGCCGAGGTGATCCAGGACTTCTGCGACGACGTTCTCGTGCCGCTGGCGCTGCACTACCGCTGGAGCTTCCCCGAGCAGCGGACGTGGGTGGAGGAGGACTGGGCGGCCGTCTTCGGCCCGATCGCGAACAAGCTGGCCGCGCAGATGGCCGGCGCGCTGGCATTCGTCGGGGTCACCGACAAGACGCGTCTGACGATGGAGGAGTGGTTCCTCCACTTCCTCGAGCTGCTCAACCGGCACTTCGCGCACAGCCGTTACGTCCTCGGCGACTGCATCACGGTCGCCGACTATGCGATTCACGGTCCGATGTTCGCGCACTTCGCGCGCGATCCGGTGCCGGCGCGGATCGTGCGCGAGACGGCGCCGAACGTGATGGCGTGGCTGCACGAAGTCAGTGCCGCCGGGCCGCCGGCCCCGTGGGCCAAGCCGCCCGAGGTGCGCGAGTCGCTGGCGCCGTTGCTGGCCGAGATCGGCGCGGTCTTCGTGCCCGCGCAGATCGCGGTGAGCAGCTTCGTCAGCGAGGCCATCGGCAACCAGCCTGCCGGCGAGGAGGCCTCGCGCGTGATCGGGATCATCGAGCAGAGCGTGTTCGGAATACCCGAGCAGCGCATCGCCAGCGCCTATTCCGTCTGGCGTCATCGCCGCACCGCGCAGCGCTACGCCGCGCTGGCGAGGGCCGAACGCGGCGTGGTCGACGAGATTCTCGGTCCGGCCGGCGTGCTGCCGTATCTTCAGACGATTCCGACGGCGCGCCTGACGATGGACCGCTTCACGCTCAGGATCGGGTGACGATGAACCGGACGTACCGGTCCAAGGTTCGAAGCGCGGCCGAAGCGGCCGCAATGGTGGCGGCGCGCGACACCGTCACGGTGCCGCTGGGGCCCGGGCAGCCGGCAGCGCTCCTGCAGGCACTCGGCGAGCGCGACGACTACGAGGACCTCGAGATCTTCACCGCGCTGCTGCTCGCGCCCTATCCGCTGTTCACGCGCAGCGGAGTCCGGGTGCTGTCGGGCTTCTACGGACCCGTCGAGCGGTCGCTGCGCCAGCAGGGGATGCACGTCGAGTTCGTGCCGGCCGACTTCCGTCGCTACGCGCACGTGGCGCGGCGGCTGAAGTCGCGCGTGGTCGTCACCGTGGCGGCGCCGCCGGACGCGCGCGGCAACATGTCGCTGTCGCTTCACGCCGGCGCTACCGTGGCCGAGATGCACAACGCCGCGGCCGATCCGGATCGGCTGCTGATCGTGGAGGTGAATCCTCATTATCCGCGCACGTTCGGCCTCGGCGACGAGCACACGCACTCGCTCAGCGTCGAGGAGGCGGACGTGATCGTCGAAAGCGAGGCGGCGCCGCCGGTCCTCGCCGACGCGGCCTCGAACGACGTCTCGCGCGCCATCGCCGAGCACGTCAGCCGCTTCGTCGTCGACGGCGCCACGCTGCAGACCGGCATCGGCGGCATCCCGAGCGACGTCGTCGCAATCCTTGCCGCCGGCAAGTGCGGCAACTTCGGCATCCATTCGGAGATGTTCACGACCGGCCTGATGAAGCTGTATCAGGAAGGCAAGGTCACGAACGCCAAGGGAATGTACGACGGCTACTCGATCTGCACGTTCGCGCTCGGGAGCGCCGAGCTCCACGCGTGGCTGCACGAGCAGGAGAAGGTGCGCTTCCTGCCCGTGCACCTCGTCAACGATCCCGCCGTCATCGGGCGCAATCGCAACATGGTTTCGATCAACGGCGCGCTGGCGGTGGATCTGGCGGGGCAGATCGGTGCCGACACGATTGCGGGGCGGCAGTTCTCCGGCATCGGCGGGCACGAGGACTTCGTGAGTGGAGCCTCCATGGCCGAGGGCGGCCATTCCATCGTCTGCCTCCCGTCGACCGCCACGGCGGGCGGCACGATGATCTCGCGAATCGTCGCCGGCTTCCCGGCAGGCGCCATCGTGACCACACCACGCCATCAGGCCGACATCATCGTCACCGAATACGGCGCGGCCGAGATCGCCGGCCTGACCGTTGGCGAGCGCGCCCGGGCGCTGGCCGCCATCGCGCATCCCGACTTCCGCGATTCCCTGTCCGAGGAGGCGGCCCGCCTGCAGCGCTAGCGCGGTGACGCCGCGACGCTGACGCGGCGGGGCCGTCGGTGGTGATCACGCCGCTCGGCAGCGTCGGCGACGCCGGTGCGAGGAACGGCGTCGCCTGCGACGACGCTAGCGCAACGTCCCGAGCGTGAAATAGAACGTGGCTCCTTTCTCCGGAGCGCCGGTGGCCCAGACGCGGCCGCCGTGGCGCTGCACGATGCGCTGCACCGTTGCCAGGCCGATGCCGGTGCCTTCGAACTCGGCCACCGCGTGCAGGCGCTGGAACGCGCCGAACAGCTTGTCGGCATAGCGCATGTCGAAGCCCGCACCATCGTCGCGCACGAAGTAGGCTCGCTCGCCACCGGTGTCGTCGATGCCGAATTCGATGCGCGCCGACGCGTGCTTGCTCGTGTACTTCCACGCGTTGCCGATCAGGTTCTCCATCACGATGCGCAGCAGCGACGCGTCGCCTTCGGCGCGAACCTGGTCCGGAATGATGAACTCGACGTCGCGGTCGGGCTGACCCTGGCGCAGCTCGGCCGCCACGCCGCGTGCCAGCGTCGCCAGGTCGACCGGCCCGCGGCGCATCGAGCTGCGCGTCACGCGCGCGAGCGCGAGCAGATCCTGGATGAGCTGTCCCATGCGGGCCGAGGTCGCGTGCACGCGGTCGATGTAGAAGCGCGCCTGCTCGTCGAGCCCGTCGCCATACTCTTCGAGAAAGACGTGCGCGAAGCCTTCGATCACGCGCAGCGGTGCGCGCAGGTCGTGCGACACCGAGTAGCTGAACGCCTCCAGCTCCTGGTTGGCGGCCTGCAGCTCGGCCGTGCGCTCGCGCACGCGCATCTCGAGCTCCTCGTTGAGCCGGCGGATCTCCTCCTGCGCACGTCTCTGCTCGGTGATGTCACGGGCGATTCCCTGGATCGCGGTGGGTTTGCCGTCCCGCCGCAGGACGTGCGGGCTGACCTCGAGCAGCACGTCGGTGCCGTCCTTTCGCCGGAGCTCGACTTCGAGCCGGTCGGGCACGCGCTCCGGCGACGACATCAGGCTCGCGACGTTGGCGAGGCTCCGAGGCGTCAGCAGTTGGGCCATGTTCAGGCGCGCCAGCTCGGCCATCGTGTAGCCGGTGGCGGCGATCGCCGCGGGGTTGCCGGCTAGGAAGTTGCCGGCAAGATCGTGCACGTAGATGACCTCGTGCGCGTTCTCGAAGAGCTGGCGGTAGCGCTCCTGGCTCTCCCGCAGGCGTGCCGCCGCGCGCTTGCGCTCGGTAATGTCGCGCACGACGACCTGGATGGCGGGCTTGCCTCCGTACATCATCGGCATCGCCGCGGTTTCCACGTCGATCACGGTGCCGTCCAGGCGGACGAACTTCTCCTCCACCAGCGGGCCCGGCCGTCCCTCCTGCAGCATCTGCCGCATGCGCTCGACCACCAGAACGCGGCTGTCGGGGTGGACCATGTCCAGCACCGGCCTCCCGATCAGCTCGGAGGCATCCCTGGCGCCGAGCAGCCGGCAGCCGGCGGTGTTGGCGAACACCAGCACGCCGCCGGTATGGACGGCAATTCCGTCAGGGCTCATCTCGACGAGTTGCCGGTAGCGCGTCTCGCTTTCATGCAGCGCCTGCTCCGTGCGCTTGCGCTCGGTGATCTCGCTGAAGACGCCGTCGGCTCCGATGATGACCCCGTCCTCGTAGTGCGGGCGCGTGGACGCGTGCACCCAGCGCATGTCGCCGTTCTTGTCGAAGACGCGGAACTCCACCTGCACCGACTCGCCGCTCATGTTGCGGGCAAAGACATCGGCCAGCAGCTGCAGGTCCTCGGGATGGATGAAGCGCGGAAACTCCTGCCCCATCACCTCTTCGACGGTGTAGGAGGAGACGAGCTCGATGGCCGGGCTGATGTAGGTGAAGTTGCCGAAGGCGTCCAACGTGTAGACGACGTCGCTGAGGTTCTCGATGAGCGAGCGGAAACGGCGCTCCGAGCGCTCGAGCTCCGCGTAGTCCCGCCGCGGTTTGTCCTGGAGCGGCGTGGCTTCGGCACTGGCGGCCTCGGCGGGCGGCGTGGACTCGGCACCGGCGGCCTCGGCCCGAGCTTCGCGCGTTACCGGATCGTGATCCGGAGACGGAGCGGCATGTTTTTCGGACGCGGCGGCAACGCCCGGCATGGGCGTGTCCGAAGCAACTGCTCGTGTCCCGCCGTCGGCGGTCACGGCAGCGGCTGCACCGCCATGGCGAGCGCCTGGGGAAGCTGGGGTGGAGTTCCGCATCGGCGTGCTCATTTTAGACCTACGGCAAACGTGGAGCGATGGCTTTTGACCGTCGAGTCAGCAGCGGGAACGGGACAGTGCCATCGTCACGAGCTGCAATCCGCACTTCCCTCCCCGTCTGACGCGGTGCGCGATCAGGTGCCGAGCGTGAAGCGGAAGGTCGCTCCCGCGCCCGGCGCCGCTTCGGCCCGTATCTGGCCGCCGTGATGCTCGATGATGCGCCGAACGGTAGCCAGGCCGATGCCGTGGCCACCAAAATCGTGCGCCGAGTGCAGCCGCTCGAAGACGCGGAACAGCTTGGGCGCCTCCTCCATGTCGAACCCGGCTCCGTTGTCCCGCACGTAGAACTCGGGCCCGGTTCCGTTGCCGGCCTCGGCACCGACCTCGATGCGAGGCTGGCCCGAGCGCGCGGTGAACTTCCATGCGTTGGAGAGCAGGTTCTGCAGTGCCACGCGCACCAGCGTCTCGTCGCCGCTGGTGCGAAGGTCGCGGGCGATCTGCACCTGCACCTGACGGCGCGGCTCGCTGGCGCGCAGCTCCTCGGTGATGGCGTGCGCCATTGCGGTAAGGTCGATGGGGCGGCGTTCCAGCTTGACGTGCCCGACGTGCGAGAACTCGAGCAGGTTCTCGATCATCCGGTCCATGCCGAGAGCGCCGCTGCGGATGCGCTCGAGAAGATCGCGGTCCGCATCGGTCAGCCGCTCGGCAGCATCTTCGTGCATGATCTGACTGAAGCTGATGATGCGCCGCAGCGGTCCGCGAAGATCGTGCGACACCGAATACGAGAACGATTCGAGTTGCCGATTGGCCGCTTCCAGCTCGGCCGTGCGCTCGCACACGCGCCGCTCCAGGTCCTCGTTCAGACGCTTGATCTCCTCTTCGGCCAGGCGCCGTTCCTCGATCTTTCGCTTCAGCTCCTCATTGACGTGCTTGAGCTCGGCGTTGAGGGCGACGCGGCTGGCGGCGAGCTGGCGGTCTTCTTCGATGCGAGCTTCGAGATCGCCCGCCATGCGATTGAAGGCGGCAGCGAGCTGGCCGACTTCGTCGCGTGAAGTCACGTCGACGCGGGTGCTCAGATCGCCGGCCGCCAGCCGTGCCGTGCTGGCGGCCAGGGACGCGATCGGACGCGCCACGCGCCGCGCGTACAGCAGGCCCCACGCCAGCGCGATCACGAGAACGGCGGCTCCCGTGGCCAGAAGACGCGTGCGCAGCGCCTTGTAGAATCCGAGCTCGGCATCCAGCGAGCGCGCCAGCGCATAGGAGACGCCGGTCTGGCCGATCTCGCCTACGCGCAGCAGGTATCGACCGCCTTCGATATCGATGGTCGTCATGGCACCGGGCGTGCCGACGAGCTTCGGTGCGAGCTGTCCGAAGACCGGACGCGCGGACATGGAGACCTGCACCACCGACGACGACCACAGGGCGACATGGGCGTTGGTCATCTTCTCGAGCGTCGACAGAAGCTGATCGCCGACGGCGAATCCCGTCACCAGCGCACCCGCGACCTTTTCATCGGCGAATGCGATCGGCGCGCCCACGACCTGGTAGATACCCGCCTCGGTGACCAGCATGCCTTCGAACACCTGTCCGGAAAGCGCCGTGGCCACGGAGGCGGCTGCCGCCTCGTTGGTGCCGTGACGATGGGGCTCGGTGGCGCTGGCGAGCAGCCTGCCGCGGTCGTCGACGAGCAACAGCAGATCGCTTCCCACCATCTGCCGGGCATCCTGCGCGGCATCGAGGACCGTGGCGTGATCGAGTCCGGGAGTATCGATGACGGCGCGGATCTGTGGAACGCCGGCGAGCATGCGCGTCTGCACGCTCAGCTCCTGCGATCGCAGGCGGAACACTTCGGCGACGGTCTGGTCGGCGGCAGTCAGATCCTTGGCGAGGCGGTCGACGATGGCGCCCGTGATCCAGACGTTGGAAATGGCAAGCAGCGCACCGAGCAGCCCGATGACGAGCACGCAGATGCCGAGCGAGATCCTCTGTCCGAGCGAAAGAGTCATGACCGTTCAGTATCGGGACGGGTAGTCCTTGCCCCACTTGTTCTTGTGCTCGATGGTCAGGCTTTCCTCGCGCACTTCCAGCCGCAGGTCTTCGACGAGCCGCAGGTCGAGGTCATAGATTCCCTTCTCGGTCACCTGCACGCGCCGCTCGCTGTTCTGCGGCGTGCGCGGATACCATGTGCGTACGGTGGCATTGCCGATCGGGACGCCCTCGAGGCTGAAGCTGCCGTCGTCGCCGGTGACGGTGAACCAAGGATTGGCCAGCACCACGATGCTGGCGACCATGCGCGAATGAATGTTGCAGTAGATCTTGATCAGCCCGGTCTCCTCGAATCGGACCGAGCGCGACTGCCCTCGCGGATACAGTCCCAGATCGAACGGACGTGCGCGCGACAGCGAAAACACGTTGTGCGCGACGATGTCCTCGTTCGGAAAGTGCACGGTCGTGCCGGCCAGGACCGGCAGCACCTCGGGCACGAAGCGTTTGTCGATCTGTCGGATGGACCGATCGGGCGGCGGAGCGACGGGTGCGGCCGGCGTGTCCATCTCGTCCAGGAACACGACGACGCCGGCGTGGCTGGCCTTGCGTCTGCCCTCGCTGTCGAGGACCGTCACCGATCCTCGCACGGTCGCGGTGGCCGGCGCCGGCTCGGCTCGAGCAGGCGCCGCAGTCGCGAGCGCAATGGCGGCCAGCAATGCGGTGCTGCGATGGCGGCGGCGCACGTCAGAACCCCACCGCGAGCAGGGCACCGACCAGATTGCGGGCCTGGTTGCGGCCGCGTAGCGGGGAGCCGTCGATCAGCGCGAAGCGGTCGCGCGACCACTCGAGCTTCAGCAGCATCCGGTCGTTGGGCCTGTAGCCGGCGCCGAGGGCGATGCGCCAGAGGCTTTCGGTGTCGTACCCGAAGCCGTCGGAGCCGTCGGCGAAGGGACGGCCTTCGAAAACGTAGCCTTCCTCGTCATCGAAGGTGCCCACGAAGCTCGCGCGCGCCGCCACATAGAAGCGTCCGTCGAACATCGTCCACAGCGGCTCGAGCTGTCCGTAGTAGATGGTGCGCGAGAACGCGTCGTTGGCATCGTCGACGAACACCTGTCCGAACTGCGCCTTGACGTGGCTGGCGCGAGGCAGATCGTAGCGAAGGTCGAGCTCGTAGGAGTAGGCGTCGACCTTGTCGGAGGCGCTGACGCCGGCGCTGGAGAAATAGTCCCATCCCCCCACCGGCATCCAGTAGTTGCCGCCAAGGCCCATGGCGGCAACGGATGCATCCCCATTCCAGTACGCGCTGGCGCTGGCGTAGAGCGAGTCGGTGACGTCACGGAAGATCTTGAGGCTCAGGAACTTCTCGGCATCGTCGTCATCGGCGCGCCGCAGGTTGCCGTTCATCGCAGTGGCGATCCAGCCCACACCGGCCGTGGTGCCGTAGAGGAGCAGGCCTTCGTCGATGGCATACGGAATGGCGGCCGACCACGTGATGAGCGGGTTGTCCAGGACGTCGCGGGTCCGATAGTCCTCGCCAAACGGGACATCCATGCGGCCGACCTTCATTCCCACGCCGCTCGGCCACCCGAAAAGCACGGAGGTGACGTCGCGCAGCTGGACGTACAACTCGCCCACGCGCACGTGCGGCTCGTCCTCGTGCCCGATCTGAGCGAGCGCCAGCTCGCTGTGCAGGTAGACGTCCTCCCAGGCCTGGGCACGCAGCTCGAGATTTCCCTGGTAGTTGAGGAAGGAGCCCTTGTCGTCGGTCCCGTCCTCCTCCGTCCACACGAGCCCGCCGGCGGCGAATCCGAAGAGATCGACGTTGCGGTACCAGGGGCGTGCGGCGACTTCGCCGCCGGCGTCGTAATCGCCGTCCGCGGAGGGCAGGGCAGGCAGCTCGTCCTGCGACAGATCCACTCGCGCCCGCGAGGCGTGCGGGTCGGGCGATGGCGGCATCGGCGGCGAGTCTGCGGATGTCTGTGGTGCGTCGCGCGCCGGCGGCGGCTGCCTGACGGTCGTTGCAGGGCCTTGCTCGGCGTCACTGCGCGCGTCCAGCCGGCGCTCGAGCGATTCGACCTTCTCGAGCAGACGCCGGATCACCGCGTCCTGATCGCGAAGTCGGCGCTCGAGCTCCTGCACGCGCGCATCATCGCCGGCACGCGCGATCGGCGGCGCGGCCACCAGAATGCCGAGCGCGGCTGCGGCGCCGCGCAATGTGGCTCGATGCATGCCCTCCCCCAACGCGAGCAGGCCCGGTACGTATCCCCTGCCGCGATCCCCCATGATCACGGCAGCGGTTCCTTATCATGCCGGGACGGCTGGAGAGAACCGCTTTCTCAGGGCAACGCCGTTTCGTCGCCTGCGATGCCGGCCAGCGCGGTGACGGCGACCAGCAGCTGTTGAGCATCGACCGGCTTGGTCAGATGCATCTGATAGCCGGCCGCCAGGACGGCGCGGCGGTCTTCGGGCTGGGCAAAGGCGGTCAGGGCCAGCGCGGGCAGCGCGTTTTCGCCGTAGCCACGCCGGCGGATCTCACGGATCAGATCGTAGCCATCCTGCTCGGCCATGCCGATGTCGCTGACGAGAAGGCTCGGGGCGAACGACTCCAGGTGCCGCAGGGCTTCGGGGACGTCGCCGGCCTCGGCCACCTCGGCTCCGGCTTCGGTCAGGATGCGCCGAACCGGTGCGCGGGCGCCGGGGTCGTCGTCGACGATGAGCACGCGAAGACCGGTGAGGTCGTGCGCGCTCAGCGGTGATCCGGGCCGGCGCGCGGCATGTGTGCGCGTCCCGGCCTCTCCGGTCAGGCTCACCGGCAGCGTGACCGTGAACGTCGCGCCTCGTCCCTCACCGGCGCTCGCGGCACGCACACTGCCGCCGTGCATCTCCACCAGGTGCTTGACGATGGCCAGGCCGAGGCCGAGGCCGCCGCCGCTCTTGCTGCCCGCGCCTTCCTGGCGGAAGCGCTCGAAGATGTGCGGCAGGAAGTCCGGCGCGATGCCGCGGCCGGTGTCGCTGACCTCCAGCACGACGTGCGAATCCGCGCGCTGCAGCGACGCGCGCACGACGCCTCCGCGCGGCGTGAACTTGATCGCGTTGGCAAGCAGGTTCCACGCCACCTGCTGCAGGCGCGCCGGATCGCCCAGCACGAACGCAGCCTCGTCACCGGGCGTGCGCTCGATGCGGATCTGCTTGGCCAGCGACGAGGGTGTCACGACCGCGATGGCCGCATCCAGCACCGACCCCAGATTGACGACCTCGGTGTTGAGGCTGAGCTTGCCCGAGGTGATGCGCGAGACGTCGAGAAGATCGGCGATCAGGTGCGCGAGCAGGTCGGCGCTTCGCTCCATCGCCTGCAATCCGGAGAGAAGCTGCGGGTCGTTGCACACCTGCGTCAGCACGCCCGCCCACCCCACGATGACGTGCAGAGGGTTGCGCAGCTCGTGCGAAAGCGTCGCCAGGAAGTCGTCCTTGATGCGATTGGCGCGTTCGGCTTCCGAGCGGGCGGCACGCTCGCTCTGCAACAGCCTCTCGCGCTCGGCCTCCACGCGGCGGCGCTCGGTGACGTCGCTCGCCATGGCGAGGTAGACGCCTGGCGAGAACGTCGAGAGGTTCCACTCCAGGTCCACGAGGCTGCGGTCGCTGCGCTCGAGCGGAAAGAAGCCCTGCCAGTGCCCGTGCTCCTTCAGCTGCCTGCGCACCGCCGGAATCTGGTGCTTGTGCTCGGCAGCCACCAGCGCAGCGCCGTTGATGCCGATGAGCTCGGCGCTGGAACGGCCGAGCAGGCGGCACATCGCGGGATTGACGTTCACGTACGTCATGTCTTCCGAGAGCAGCGCGATGCCGGTGGGAACCTGATCGAAAACCGCACGGAAGCGTGCCTCGCTCTTGCGCGTGGCTTCTTCGGCACGGCGGGTGCGCACCAGCGCCTTGACGGTGGCGATGAGGACCTGCGGCTCGACGGGATGGATGAGGTAGCCGTCCGCGCCGGCTTCGAATCCCTTGACCTTGTCCAGCTCGGCCACGAACGTCGCCGAAAGGTGCACGACCGGGATCCGTTCGGTCTCCGGCTGCGCGCGCAGGCGCCGGCACACCTCGAAGCCGTCGATGTCGGGCAGGTTGATGTCGAGCACGACCAGAGACGTGTCCGCCCGCACCATCGCGATGCCGTCGGTTCCGGTGGCCGCCTCGGCGACCTCGAAGCCGGCCGACCGCAGGATCCGGGACGTCGAATACCTGGCCGCCGGGTTGTCGTCGATGACGACGATGTTCTCCTGTTGTTGCGCCTCGATCATCGCGCACTCCCGTTGAATCGGTAGTGCGTAGGGATGATCACCGAGAAGGTCGAGCCCTTGCCGACCTCGCTTCGCACCGCCACCCGGCCGCCGAGCAGCTCGGCCAGACGCTTGCTCAGCGACAAGCCGAGTCCGGTGCCGCGATAACGGCGCTGCATCGGCGTCTCGATCTGCACGAAGTCCTGGAACAGCGTGCCCAGGTGCTCGGGCGAGATGCCCGCTCCGGTGTCGGCCACGGAGAATTCGACCGTATCCTCCGACAGCATGCGCGCCGACACGCGCACGCTGCCGCGGGTCGTGAACTTGAGCGCGTTCGAGATGAAGTTGCGCAGGATCTGCGAAAGCTTGCGATCGTCGCTGAACACGCGCGGCACGCCGTGCGGCTCCTCGAAGATCAGTGCCACGTTGGTGTCCTGCAGCAGAGGTCGGAACATGCCGCGCAGCGCGGAAAACAGGTCGACCAGCTCGAACCATTCGGGCGAGATCGTGACGCGGCCGGCTTCGACCTTGGCCAGGTCCAGAAGGTCGTTGACCATCTCGGTCAGCTCCTCGGCCGAGGACCTGATCAGGCCGACCTGCTTGACCTGCTCGTCGTTGAGCGGCCCGTCCATGCAGTCGAGAAGGATGCGCGTGATGCTCCGGATGGAGCCGAGCGGGGTGCGGAACTCGTGGCTCATGTACGAGAGGAACCGGCTCTTGAGATCGGAGACCTCTTTCAGCTGCGCGGCCTGGTCCTCGAGCTCCGCGTACAGGGCGACGACGCCGGCGTTGGTGGCGGCCAGCTCGCTGGTCAGGATCTCGATCTGGCTCTCGTACTCGGCGATCTTGCGTTGCATGTCCATGGGATGCTCACTATTCGAGCACGCGCGCGACCAGCACCGTGGCGTCGTCGCGGCTGCGGCGGAAATCACGATACAGCACCGCCGCCACCACCGCCGGATGACAGGTAACGAGACCAGGATAATCCGCAAGGTTCCAGCGCGTGGCCACGCCGTCCGAATGCATCACCAGCAGCGTGCCCGGAAGGCACGGGTACTCGAGCTCCCGCAGGTTCCGGATCTGCGCGCCGACGGTGCCGTTGTGGGAGAACAGGCCGCGCGAGGCGCCCTCGTGAATGAGCGCTCCGGAGATGTTGCCGATGCCGCCGTAGCGGACCGTGGCCGATCCGTGGGCGATCTGCGCGACGGCCACCGCTCCGCCGCGAGTCTGCGTCATGCGCTCATTGGCCAGTGCGATGATGGAGGCCGGTGATGCCGTCGCAACGCAGTCGAATGCCGCCAGGGCGGCTTCGGTCGCAAGCGCTGCCTGCGGTCCGTGCCCGAGCCCGTCGACGACCATGATCGTCGTCGCGTCCTTGCCGGAGTGGCACGCCCATCCGTCGCCGCAGACCTGCTCGCCGGGATAGGGGAGGCACACGGCGGCGACGGCCACTTGGTGCTCGGCCTTGCCGACGCGTGCGACGACGACCGTGCCGCGGCCGGGATGGGAGAAGGCATCGAAGAGATCGGATTGCCGCTGGACGGCGCCCAGGCCATTGCCCGCCGTGCCGGCCGTCGAGAAGCCGTCGGCCATGCACCTGTCGAGGTCGCGCATGCCGGGGCCGGAGTCGATGGCGATGACCTCGATGATGGGCGAGGCCTCCGTGCCCACGCGCTGCAGCAGAATCTGGCCGCCGCGGGCGTGCAGAAGCGCGTTGGTGGCCAGCTCGCTTACGATGATGCCGACGCGCCCGGCGGCGCTCTCGCCGACGCCGGCATCGCCGCACAGCGCGGCGGCCCGGCGGCGCGCTTCGCCGATCTGGCTGCGCTCCTCGATGGCGATGCGGTGGGTGCAAATGCGCAGCACGTCCTTCTCTACTTCCAGCGCGTGATCGCCACGCGCGTTCCCTTTCCGACCTCGGAGGTGATCTCGAATTCGTTGACCAGCCGCTTGGCGCCCGGAAGGCCCTTGCCGAGGCCGGCGCCGGTGGTCCATCCGTCGGTCATCGCCAGCTCGAGGTCGCGGATGCCGGGACCCTGATCCTCGAAGGTCAGGCGCAGGCCGACGCGTGCGCCGTCGGCGAGCACTTCCCACCGCATGATCCCACCGTTGCCGTACAGCACCGCATTGCGCGCCAGCTCGCTGGCTGCGGTGATCATCTTGGTCTGATCGACGAGGCTGAAGGCGAGATCCTGCGTCAGCGCGCGGATCTGCTGGCGGCTGAGCACGACGTCGCTCGCCGACCGGATCGGCATGACGTCACTCTTCAGGATCGCCATGGACGCTCTCGGACGCGAAGTGCGCGCGAAGCAGGGCCATTCCCTTCTCGACGTTGAGCGCCGTCTGCACCCCGGCCAGCGACAGACCCAGCTCCACCAGCGTGATCGCCACGGCTGGCTGCATGCCGACCAGCACCGTCCTCGCATCCAGGATGTGCGTCATGGCGGCGGTGTTCGTGATCATGCGGCCGATGAAGGAGTCGACGATCTCGAGCGCGGAGATGTCGATGAGGACGCCCTTGGCGCCCGTTTGCATGATCTTGTCCGTAAGATTGTCCTGCAGCGTCTGCGCGAGCTCGTCGTGCATCTCCACCTGTATGGTGACCAGGAGGATGGGCCCCATGCGCAAGATCGGTATGCGTTCCATGATCAGTCCGCCGCCTGCCTGCGCGTCGCCGTGTTGCGAGTGACCGTGTAGCCGACGCGCCGGAGCGCCAGCGCCAGCGCGTCGGCCAGCGTCGACTTGGTGACCACGCCCTGCAGATCCACGCCGAGGTGCACGATGGTCTGCGCGATCTGCGGCCGCACGCCGCTGACGATGCAGTCGGCGCCCATCAGCCGGATCGCCGTCACCGTCTTGAGCAGATGCTGCGCCACCAGCGTATCGACCGTGGGTACGCCGGTGATGTCGATGATGGCCAGCTCGGAGCCGGTGTCGACGATCCGCTGCAGCAGGGACTCCATCACCACCTGCGTTCGCGAGCTGTCGAGCGTGCCGATCATGGGCAGTGCCAGCACGCCATCCCACAGCTTGACCACCGGCGTGGACAGCTCGAGCAGCTCGAGCTGCTGGCGCTGGATGACGTCCTCGCGCGTGCGCTGGTAGGAACGAACCGTGTAAAGGCCGAGGTCGTCGACGATCGTGCTGATGCGCCAGGTCGTGGCTGCCAGGTCGCCCGGCGCGTTCGCGTACTGGCGCTGGGTCAGGTCGAACAGCGGCTTCTTGAGCGAGAACAGGAAGGTGGCCGTTTCCGAGGACGAGAAGCCCTGCAGACAGCGCGAGCGCGAGATGTCCTCGAGGAAATCGCGCATCGCCGACCACGAGGGGGATTCCAGATCGTCGGTGCCGGTGGCGATCGCTTTGGTCAGCAGCTGCAGGAACTCTCGGGTCTGCGCGTGCAGCTCGGAGGTCGAGATCTTCTTCGACGATGTTCTTTCCAGCTCCGTCTGCCACTGGCGCAGCACCGTGTCCTGGTTCTGCTCGAGAAGGGCCGCAACATCGGTGGTCGGATCGGGCATACAAGTGTCCTCACGCATTCGTCTGGGCACTGCCGCGGCGGCGGTGCTTGAATGTCCTGTTCGCGACGGTGTCGGTTCCGCTCGAGCCTGCCGGCCATCCCGCCCGTTGCATTGGCAGGACCTGGCGCCTCCGTGGCCTTGCTCGGATCGCAGGCCGCTTCCTTGTCTCAATGCCGCTGCACGGTCGAGAGCGCCAACGAACGACCCACCCCTCCAAGGGACGGCGGCTCGTACGAACGGCAGCGTTCCAACCTCGGAACGTTGCGACGCGGCTCCGCTCTCGCACTGACGATGCTGCGGGCCTCGATCAGGCGTAGTTGGGAGGCAACGAATTGTGGACCGCCGTGGCGGCCGTCGCCGCATGGGCTGTGCCGACGCTCATCTGATTCAGGGCATTGACCAGGTCGCCGGCTGCGTACAAGCCCGGAATCGACGTCTGCTGGTGGTCATCGACCAGAAGCTCGCCGTTCTCGTCATGGTCGGCTCCGAGCGTGATCGCCAGGCCGGTTCGCGCCTTGCAGCCCAGCATCGGATACAGCGTGTCGAAGATCCTGCGCTGGCCGCTCTCGAACGTGACGACCACTCCCGCATCCTCGTTGGCGCTGATGGCGCGGACCGGATCGGTCACCACGCGCACGCCGGTGTTCTCGAGCTCGAGGCGCGACCGCTCGTCGCCGCTCTGCTGGACGATCAAGGTCAGGCGCGACGTGTAGGTGCGCAGGAACGTCGCGTGGCTGAGACCGCTTGCCGGATCGGGAACGAAGACCGCCACGTTCTTGTCCACGACCTCGAAAGCGTCGCAGATCGGGCACCAGCGCACGCGGCCGGCCAGCGTCGCCTGCCGGAGGTCGGGGATCTCGACGCAGTTGTCGATGACGCCGCTGGCGAGGATCACGGTGCGGGCACGGATCGTGTCGGCGCCGACGGAGGCGACGAAGAGATCGCCGGTCTTTTGCAAAGCCTCCACACAGCCGGTGCGGATCCTGGTCCCGTACCGCTGGGCCTGCTCGCGAAGCCGCGAGAGCAGCTCGCCCCCGGCGATGCCGTCGGGAAAGCCGGGAAAGTTGTGGGTCACCGGGATCAGCGCCGCGCGGCTGTCGCCGGCGTCGACGACCAGAAAGCGGCGGCGATAGCGAGCCAGGTAGATGGCGGCGGTCAGGCCGGCCGGACCACCGCCGACGATCAGGCAATCCAGCGGCGCCGCAGTGGTGTCGTTCGCCGTCATAAAGGGGAGGCGCCGGGCGGGCGCCGCAGAATCCGAGCCTAACATGCATGGCGGCGATAGCCGGTCGTGCCGGGCCCTTCGCGGCACCGACCGGGGAGGAGAACCTCATTCTCTGCGCAGGTGCGGGCGTGCCTGGAGCCGGCGGTGTTTTGGAAACTTGACGCCGGCGTCAAGGGCGTGTACCCAAGAGCTATCCATCCCGCCCGCCGCACGCCCGCGGCCACCGCGCGGACCGCCAAGGCCGCGACGAGGAGGCACCATGCCCGAGCCCGCCGCCCGCCCCGAGCATTTCGACGTAGCCATTGTGGGTGCCGGACTCTCCGGCATCGGCGCCGCCTATCACCTGCAGACGCGATGCCCGGGCAAGACCTACGCCATCCTGGAGGGCCGTGACGCCATCGGCGGCACCTGGGACCTGTTCCGCTATCCAGGCATCCGCTCCGACAGCGACATGTACACCCTCGGCTATTCCTTCAAGCCGTGGCGGGCGGCCAGGGCCATCGCCGACGGCCCATCGATCCTTCAGTACGTGCGCGAGACGGCGCAGGACAACGGCATCGACGAGCACATCCGGTTCCGCCATCTGGTCCGGCGCGTGTCGTGGTCGAGCCACGACGCGCGGTGGACGGTGGAAGCCGAATGCGACGGCCGCACCGTCTCGCTGACGTGCAGCTTCCTCTTCATGTGCGCCGGCTACTATCGCTACAGCGACGGGTATACGCCCGACTTCGCCGGAATGGACGCCTACGAAGGGCGCCTGGTGCATCCGCAGAAGTGGCCGCAGGACCTCGACTACGGCGGCAAGCGGGTGATCGTCATCGGAAGCGGCGCCACGGCCGTCACTCTGGTGCCCGCGATGGCACGGACCGCGGCGCACGTGACGATGCTGCAGCGCTCGCCGACGTACGTGGTTTCGCGTCCGGGCGAGGACGCCATCGCCAACTGGCTGCGCACGGTCCTGCCCGCAACGACGGCGTATGCGCTGACGCGCTGGAAGAACGTCCTGCTGCAGCTCTTCTTCTACAACTGGGCGCGCTCGCGGCCCGAGCGCGTCAAGCGGGCGCTGGTCGCCAAGGTGCGCGAGATTCTCGGCCCCGATTACGACGTCGCCACCCACTTCACGCCGCGCTACAACCCGTGGGACCAGCGCCTCTGCCTCGTCCCTGACGACGACCTGTTCGACGCGATCAAGCAGGGCAGCGCCTCGGTGGAGACGGGCCACATCGAGACCTTCACCAGGACCGGCGTTCGTCTGACCGATGGGCGCGAGCTGGAAGCCGACATCATCGTCACGGCAACGGGGCTGGTGCTGGAGCTGCTCGGCGGGAGCGAGGTCTTCGTCGACGGCCAGCGCATCGAGTTCAGTCGCACGCTCACCTACAAGGGCATGATGTACAGCGACGTGCCCAACCTCGCCTCCGCGTTCGGCTACACCAATGCTTCCTGGACGCTCAAGTGCGATCTGACCTGCGAGTACGTGTGCCGCCTGCTGCGCCACATGGACCGCGGCGGCTACGTGCAGGCCACGCCCCGCCTGACCGAGCCCATGGAGACCGAGCCGTGGCTCGATTTCACCTCGGGCTACGTGCAGCGCTCGGTCGCGCGCTTCCCACGGCAGGGCAAGCGTACGCCCTGGCGCCTGCATCAGAACTACGCGCGCGACCTGGCGATGATCCGCTTCGGAGCGATCGACGACGGCGTCATGGAGTTTCGCGGTGGCGTGCCGGACGACCGGCAGCGCTCGTTGCGGCCGTTGCCGGCGCCCGCGCTCATTCCCCGCGCTTCTGGATGTTTGCCCACTCGTCCTTGAGGGTCACCGTGCGGTTGAACACGGGGCGGGCGGAAGTCGAATCGGGGTCGACGCAGAAGTAGCCGAGACGCTCGAACTGATAACGCTCGCCGGGGGTGGCCGAGGCCAGAACCGGCTCGAGCCTGGCATCATCGATCACTTCCAGGGATTTCGCGTTGAGCTGCTCGAACGGCGAGCGGCCTTCCTCGACCTGCGCCGGATTGTCGACGCTGAAGAGCGTGTCGTAGAGGCGAACCTCGCCCTGCACCGCGGTCTCGGCGGCGACCCAGTGCAGCGTCGCCTTGACCTTGCGACCGTCGGGCGAGTTGCCGCCGCGGCTGGCCGGATCGTACGTGCAGCGCAGCTCCACGATGTTGCCGGCCTCGTCCTTCACGGCCTGGCGGCAGGTGATGAAGTAGGCGTAGCGCAGGCGCACTTCGCGGCCCGGCGCCAGACGGAAGAATTTCTTGGGCGGGTCCTCCATGAAGTCGTCACGCTCGATGTAGAGCTCGCGGCCGAACGGCACGATGCGCGTGCCCGCGGAGGCGTCCTCGGGGTTGTTGATCGCTTCGAGCTCGTCGGTCTGCCCTTCCGGCCAGTTCTCGATGACGACCTTGAGCGGACGCAGCACCGCCATCACGCGCGGCGCGGTGCGGTTGAGCTCGCTGCGCACCTCGTACTCGAGCTGGCCGAGCTGCACGAGGTTGTCGCGCCTGGCCACGCCGATGCTCTCGCAGAAGGCGCGCAGCGCCTGCGGCGGATAGCCGCGCCGGCGCATGCCCGAGATCGTCGGCATGCGCGGGTCGTCCCAGCCCTTGACGTGACCGCCTTCGACGAGGCCGCGCAGGATGCGCTTGCTCATCACCGTGCGCGTCAGATTCAGCCGCGCGAACTCGTACTGGCGAGGCCGCGCGTTCTTGCCGAGCGGCGTCAGGTCGACGTTGTCGAGGACCCAGTCGTACAGCGCACGGTTGGGCACGAATTCGAGCGTGCAGATCGAGTGCGTCACGCCTTCGATGGCGTCCGAGAGGCAGTGCGCGAAGTCGTACATCGGATAAATGCACCAGGCATCGCCGGTGCGGTGGTGCGAGGAGTGCTGGATGCGATACAGCACCGGGTCGCGCATGACGATGTTGGGCGAGGCCATGTCGATGCGGGCGCGCAGCGTGCGCGCGCCGTTCGGGAACTCGCCGGCTCGCATCCGCCGGAACAGGTCGAGGCTCTCCTGCCCGGAACGGTCACGGTAGGGGCTGGGGCGCCCTGGCTCGGTCAGAGTGCCGCGATACTCGCGCAGCTCGTCGGCCGAAAGGTCGCAGACGAACGCCTTGCCCTTCCCGATCAGTTCCTCGGCGAACAGATAGATGCGCTCGAAGTAGTCGGCCGCGTGGTAGAAGTGCGCTCCCCAGTCGAAGCCGAGCCAGCGCACGTCCTCCATGATGGCCTGGACGTACTCGACGTCCTCCCTGCTCGGATTCGTGTCGTCCATGCGCAGGTGACAGCGGCCGCCGAACTCGGCAGCGACGCCGAAGTTGAGGACGATCGATTTGGCGTGGCCGACGTGGAGATAGCCGTTGGGCTCGGGAGGAAAGCGGGTCACGACGGCGCCGCCGTTGCGGCCCGCCGCGACATCGGAGGCGATGATCTGTCGGATGAAATCGCCGCCGCCGCCGGCCTCGCCTCGTGCGCCCGCGGGCCCCGGTGACGATGCGCTCGCGCCCGCGGGCGCTGGGGATTCGTTCGCGCCGGTGGGAGCCGCCGCCGATGCGGTCGTGCCGATGGCGGCGCCGCTTGATGCAGGCGCAGAAGGTTTATTCGGCGTGGACACGAAGACTCCCGCAGCGAAGCGTCGCCGGTCTATATGCGGGACGGGGAGGGGGGACAAAATTCGCGGCGGGCGGCCGGCCGTCTCGCAACACGCAGGAGATCGGCCAGCCCCCTTGCCGCCGCCGGGCCCGCTCAGCCGTGCCCCCCAGGGACCGGCGCCTCGTGAGGCGGGACCATCGTCGCAGCAATGGAATGGATCGACGATGCCTGCGCCTCTGCCACAACGGCGGGTCGCGACACGGCGGGCGAGAGAGATCCTACGCGTGTGGCCTTGCGGAAGGGATAGGCGGGATGGGCGTCGCGGGCCGCCGGCTCCTGCTTCGCCCACGTCCCCGAGGTGCAGCCCGAGGAGGTCAGCAACACGAATGCCGCCATGCTTGCCGCCAGCAGCAGCGTGCAGGACTCCATCATCGACCGTCCTTCGGGAGAGTGCGCGACCTGGGCGAAGCGCGCGTGCGCGCCCGCGGCGTCAGCGTGAAATCTTCTGCTCGATTGGTGCCGCCGGATTGCGGCCTCGGTTCGTTTCATCGCCTTGTCCTCGGCTTCGCGAGCCTGGATCGCGAAGCGTCTGCCGCGCCGCAGCGGCGCGGTGACGGGTGACGAGGCAACGTCCGGACTCGATCAAACTCCTGCGAGTCGCGCGCGTCAAGGCATTTTCGTCATGCCGTTCGGCGCAAAAAAAGGGACGCCGCAGTGCGCGGCGTCCCTCGATTTTTCCGTCTCTGGCGGCCTACTGCCCGCCGCCACCGCCTCCGCCGCCGCCGGGCACCGGCGTATCGATCTTGACGTCGATGTCCTTGCTCCCTGCGTCGCCGCCGCCGCCAACGATGCCGGAGCGGAAGGCGAGGAAGCCGACGACGACCACGATCACGAAGATCGCGACGATCGCGACTGGTCCGCTGCTGCTGCCACTGTCTGCCATGAACGTATCCTCCGTCTTGTTGTGGCTCGACCGCATGAGTCGTGGCGAGCCCGAGATTCAGGGGGATACCGGACAACAAGGAAGCGTCCGGAACACCTGACTACGCTGTCGACGATGGCACTGCCCCGGCAAAACCGTCAACGCACCTGCCGTCGATCCGATCCCCATCAGGCGAGGCGCAAAAGAGGCTGGTCCGGCGGGCCCTTGCCGCGTGAAGTGAAACGGTCCGGTTGAACGGCAAAACACGCCAATGCCGAAGCGGCAGGCATGCCGGCTGCCGCGGACGCAGCCCGGCAGTCGAGCCCGGATTGTGGCGCTGGCAGCGCAGGCCGGCGGGAAACGGCATGCCTTGATACGGGGTTGCCCACCCACCCGCGACGTCGCAGGTTTCGAATTGGGAGGGATGACCCAGGCGGCGTCGGGCAGGAAAAGCGCGACAGAAAAAAAGGAGCGGGAGGGGACGAGCACACCGGCCAACCTCTGGCCGGGAGGAGTGCAGAAGACTCTTTATGGGACGTACGAGCCGGCGTGCCCAGCTCGAGAGACTTCGTTTGCCAGAGGTTGACCGGTGCGCGAGGCGGATAGTGGTGTTCTCGTCCTCACACGTCAACATCGCCGCGGTGCGAGTGCGGGGCGTGCCAGGCCCGACCTGCGTGCACGTGGTGGCCGAAGCTGCCGCGCCACGCGCGCCGAAGCCTGCCGGCAATGTCGCCGCAGCAAGACCGCTCGGCGGTGGTGCCGATAATTCAAAGCGTTAGGCAGGGCTGCTGCTTCGCCGGCGCGCGCCCGCCGATCCGGCGCCGCGGCCGCGGTTGCCGTCGGTCGTGCAGGACATGAGCAGTCGACGATGACGCCTGCTCCACAGACCACCACACCCGCAAAAGCAGGGTGCGGGCCGATGCCCGCGCTTTTCGCGCAAACATCGCCCGCACCGCGCTTCCCGCGCCGTAACGGACCACCTGCTGCCGCCATGGACCGCCTGCGCGCCGCAGCGTTGGCCTCCCCCCGAAAACCAGCGCGGCGACGCGCACCTCCCGGCGATCCTCCTCCCCCTGTTCTCAGGCAGCCCGCCCGCCGGCGCCTCGAAGGCGAAGCATCTGCCGGCGACGCTCCGTTGCCGCGGGAAGCTACTCGAACACGCCCATTGCCTTGCCGTGCAACATGATCTGGCCGCGGGCAGGCGAAGCGCTCCTGCCGGACCCGGTGTCAGCGGAGGCTGCAGGCACGGCAGGGGCCCAGTCCAGGAGCATCGTCATGACCAGCAGGCGTGCGGGGTAGGTGATGTCGACCATCGTCTTTTGGCCGGGCTGTCCGGCTGCGCCCGTGACGACTACCACGGCTCGCTGCGCGTCGAGGCCGGCCTCCACCATGTAGCCGCGCACGTACTCGACGACCTGCTCGCCCTGCGGCCGTGCGGTCGACTCCGCAATGGCGTAGCGCACACCTTCGATGGCCGCGCTGCGAACGATGTACTGGGTGAAGATGGCGCTGCCGATCTCGACCAGACCGAAGAGGAACACGCTCATCAGAACAGCCACGACCGCCAGTGCGACCCGCGGCTGTCGGGGTCGGTCCTGGTGCAGCAGGTAGATCGGCTGCATGGCGGCGTGGTGTCGGTGCGCGTACATCATGCCCGTCCAAGAGCAACTCGCGTGCCGCAAAGGAGTCTGCGGCCGGAGCCAGCGAAAACGCGTGCTTACGCCGCAGCCCGATCGCGGGGGCGGTGACGGCCGCCGCCGGCGCCGTGGTCAAATAGCCTCCGGCGCCGTCCGATGCGGTCATAAGCCACCTTCGAAAGTCCTGAAAACACGGCGCGTTATCTGAGCCGCGGCTCATTTCCGCGCGAGATTTTCGCTGCCATGGCCGCGCACGGCTCTTCCTGCGGCGCGACAGGCGTGGTGTTATTTACATCGTTGTAGGCCGCGCGTCGGCGGCCGCAGAAGATCACAAGCCGCCGCACCGGCGGTTCGAGGGAAGGAATGCCGCCCAGCTCGACCCCGTGCTCTTCCTTCTGGCAACCCTTGGCGCCGTTTGCCGCGGACCGGCGCTCGCCGCGGCCGTTGCGGCTGCTCTGGCCGCGCCGCCGGCAACCGCGTGCGACCGCGCCTGAGCTCGTCAGCACCGCCCTTCCCGCGTTCTTCGAGAATCCGTCCTTCGTCGTGCGCGTGGAGGCCTCGTGCGTCGGTGCTGGCCGGGCGGCGGGGTCGAACTGCTGCGCGACGGCCTCGGCGTTGCGCACGTCTACGGAGCGACCCGATCCGACTCGCTCGTCGGCGCACGCTACGTCACGCGCGAGGAGGGCTGTTCATGATCGACGTGCTGCGCCACCTTGCGCGCGGCTGCATGACCGAGGTGCGCAGGGCGCGCGGCAATGGCGACGGCACGCTCGATGCCGTGCCGGATGGAGAGGCCAGCGTACTGTGAGAAGTGCTCGCCCGTTGTCTGCCGGAGCTTCGTGAGGCAAGATTCGATTATGCAAAACATCAAGGTTTCGTTCTCGGCGCCCGTCGCCGCGTTCCTCCTCCTCGCTTGCTTTGCAACCGTTTCGACTGCCGCGGTGAAACCCGGCGACAAGATCGACAAGACCAACTCGGAGAAGATCAAGGACCTCGTCTCGCCGGGCGTCAAATGGTGCGTCGACAACGGGATGGACATGGACATCATCGAGACGCGTCCCATCCCGATGCCGGAGGATTACAAGGCGGCCACCGAGAAGTACTCGGGGCAGGTCAGGCTCAACTCCAACAACATGGTGGAAAACTGGGTTGCCGGTAAGCCGTTCCCGGTCATCGATCCCAACGATCCGCAGGCCGCGCAGAAGATCATGTACAACTTCGAGCGCACCCACTACTTCACGGAGACGCTGGACCTGAACCTGACCGACGCCGACACCGGCGCGCTCTACATCGACGCCAACGGTCACCGCCATTACAACGTCGAGCGCCATTTCGTTCCCGAGTGGCTGCGCGTCTATCGCTTCAACGGTCGCATCAAGCATCCGCCCATCAACATCGAGCCCAACAACGACCAGGTCTTCCAGAAGGCGGGCCTGTACCCGCTGATCGAGCCGTTCGATCTGAAGGGCGTCGGCGGCATCTCCTTCCGCTATCTGGACCAGACCAAGCACGACGACACGTGGCTTTACCTTCCGTTCGTGCGCCGCGTGCGCCGCATGTCGACCACGCAGCGCAGCGATGCGCTGTTCGGCCAGGACATCGACGTTGACAGCTTCGGCGGCTACGCCGGGCAGATCCCGTGGTTTACGTGGAAATTCCTGGGCGAGAAGCCGCTGCTGATGTCGCTGCACGGCCAGCGGCTTCCTCCCGAGCCGTGCAAGAAGGACGGCGGCATGACGTTCTGCGAGCCGTGGGAGCTGAGGCCGGCGGTGTACGTGGTCGAAGGAAGCAGCAAGTTCCCCGGCTACGCGTATTCGAAGCGCGTCATCTACCTCGACAAGGAATCCAACATCATCGGCTACTCCGACCTCTTCGACGCCAATGGCGAGCTGTGGAAGACGGTCATGATCAGCTTTCGCGTCGACAAGAAGCCGAACCCGAAGGTGAAGTACTCCTACGACGAGGAGCGGATGTTCGCCTACGCGTACTCGGTCATCGACACGCAGCTGATGCACGGCACGCGCGTGGCCATCCCCGGCCTTGCATTCCAGCACGAGCCGGGCTGGTACCTCGACCTCGGCCCCGACGCGCCGACCAGCGTGGGCGAGGAGTGGTTCTCCATCGCCGGCCTCGTCAACGCCGGCCGCTGACGAGCGCCGAAACCGATTCGTGTAATGAAAGGCCACGCACCTCGTCCCGAGGTTCGTGGCCTTTCTTTTGCGGGCGAGGTTGGTGTCTCGCAGTGCGGCTCAGGCCGCCAGGTAGTGGACGTCGCGGCCGTGGAAGCCGGCCGTTGCAACTTTGCGGGTCTTTCCTCCCGGCCACAACGTCAGCGTCACTTCGGTCTGGTCGCCGCCCGGCTCCATGCGAAGCCACGCAAGAGGAGCGTCCGTGGTGGCGCGCCGACCTGCGGCCGCAACGTTGGACAGGAAGCGAGTGCGCGTGTCGTGGTCCAGATACTGGATGACGATGGAGTGGAAGACGACGGTAGCAACGCCGGGCGTTGCATCCAGCAGCTTTCCTCCGATCCAGTCGGCGCCGTTGGCGCGCTCCACCGTCACCGGAACACGTCGGGCGACTTCGATGGCGGCATCGAGGAGACGGAAGCGGTCGAGCTGATCCGGCCACGCGAACGAGAGCAGGGTCAGGCGCCCTTCCTCGCTGGTCGGATCGATGGGCTGCAGGTCGCAGCCGGCGCGCTCGACGACGTTTGCCTCGACGTCGAAGGGCGGGGGCGTCTGGATCCAGCAGTCGCGCAGGATCACGGGCGAGGCCGGGTCGCCCCAGCACGCCGCGCCGGCCTGATATCGGAAGTGATCCCAACGCAGGTTGAGCCCGCCGCTGGCCCCCATCTCCAGACACCGCAGCGGAAGGCCCGTCTCGCGCGCGACCGTCAGGAAGCCGCAAATAAGCGCGGCAGCGCGGCCGACCTCGTTGGTCTGAACGCCGACATTGGCCACCGTCTGCCGCAGCTCGTCCTTGTGATCGAGCGCGTGCAGCCGCAGGAGCGACCATGCGGCGGTCGCGTTGCCGTCACCGCCGGTGGACGGGTAGTGCCGCGCCAACTCGGGTGCCTTGCCCGAGAGAACGCGCCGGTGGATCGCTCCCATGAATCGCAGCGCCATTGCGCTGGCCGCCGGCTCGTGCGGGTAGCCGTCGAGGATCTCGGCGATCACGCCTCCGTGTTCGATGTCGTCGGCAATCTTGTCGATCAGCGTGCCGTAGAAAGGCGAGCCGAGGCTCTTGCAGTACTGCGCCTGCAGGCGAAAGTAGTTCGCGATGTCCTCGCGCGTGTGTGTCGGTGTGTCGCTGGCGTGGTTCATCGGCGATCGGAGCGCGAGGTCTACTCCTCGATCAGGAGTCAGGCAAACGCGCAGGCGGCCTCGATGTCGGCGCTATGTCTGTGGCGGTGGACACGCCCGCAGCATTCTGGCGACTTCCAACGCCGGCCCGGAAGTCGCTCCCTGCAGCATCGACGCCGGCACCTTGCGCAGGACCTTGCACGCGCGCTCCTTCTCGCCGAGCGAATCGGACAGACGCGCCGACTGGTAGTGAGCTTCCAGCCATCCGGCGCGCGTCTCGGGCGAATCGACGATCTCGTCCCATAGCGCGCGAGCCACGGTCGTGTTGCCCTGCGCTTCCAGGATGCGAGCGGCGCCGGCACGCGCCGAGACCTCCTCCGGCTTCTCTTCGAGCACCGAGCGGTATAGCGCCAGCGCGCGTTCACGCTGGCCCGCGTTCTCGTTGAGCGAGGCGGCTGTCGAGCGCATGCGCTGACGCACTGCCGGCGTGAGCGTCTCGTCGGCTTGCGGCGAGGCCAGCGCGGCTTCGGTCAGAAGAAGACAGGCGCGTCGTCCGGCATCGGCGTCGGCGACGTTGCCCTTGGCCTGCTCACGCGCGGTCAGGACGAGCAATCGCGAGGACAGATCGTCGAGATACACCGGCTCGAGCCTGGCGACCTCGGGACGAGCCGCTTCGGTGGCGGCGAGCTGGAGCCGGCCCAGGCGCGAAGCGGCGGCAAGTCGCAGCCGCACGATCTGCAGTCGCTGCTCGACGAGCTTCGGATACTTCTCTTCGAATCCTTCCAGATGCGCGAGCGCCTGTTCCCACCGCGGCGGCTGCTCGGTCGCTTCCATGTAGGCGCTCATCAGCGCCGCGCGCCCGCGAAGGTCCTGCACCGTGCTCTCGCCGAGAGCCGCGGCATCAACTCTGGCGCTCTTGTCGTGGAAAGCGGCGAGCGCGTCGGTGGCCTTCTTGCGCAGCACCGGATCCGGCGGCGTGTCCTCGGGCAGCTGCTCGAGCTGCTTCACGTACGACTGTGCCGTCGCGAACGCCGCGCGGAACTCGAACGACGGATCGCCTTTGACCTTGGCGTAGTGCGCAACCGCTTCGGTCCACTTCTCCTGGCGCTGGCGGATTTCGCCGAGGCGGAAATGCGCTTCGCCGGCGGCCTTGTGATCGGGAAACGCGGTGACGAACTCCTTGATCGCTTTCTCGTAGCGTTGCTCGCGTTCGGCAGATGCGGCAGTATCGGCGGAAGCGTCCGCAGGTGATGCGCCGCCCTTGGCCGCGGCCGCGTCCTTGTCGGCCGCAGTCTTCCCGCCAGCGTTCTTGCCGGCCGCCTTGTCCGAACCGTCCTTCTCGCTCGCTATGCTGGCGTTGTAGATGGCCTCTTCGGCCTTGAACCGAAGATAGGCCGCGTCGTCGCGATAGTAGGCCTTGCCCTTGTCGGCCAGCGCCAGATCGAACGCAGCGATCGCGCCGTCGCGATCGTTGGTTCGGAACTTTGCCAGCCCCAGCAGATAGGCGGCTTCGCCGGCATGCTCCCTGGCCTTCTCGTCCGTCGAGGCGAGCTCCTGTTCCAGGCGCGGCATGGCGTCCTTGTACTTTCCATCCGCGATCATCTTCTTGGTGATGTCCCATTCGGACGGAGGAGGCGGCGGCGGCGGCGGCTCGGGCGCGGCCTTCGCCGTGCTGCCCCAGACGCCGGGATTGCTCAGGCCCATCTTCAGAATCTGTCCTGCCCGTCCGGCCAGCGGCCCGCCGGACGCCTGCACGCTCGACAGCAGCGCGGTCGCTTCACTGCGATAGGCATCGCGCACCGATGGACGCGAGGCTGCGGCCATGGCGAGCGCTCTCGCGCGCGCGATCCTGGCGCGTGGCTGGTCGGCGGCCGAGGCATGATCCAACGCATCCTTGGAAGCTTGGAGAGCGCCGTCGACATTGCCGAGCTTCAGATAGGCCTCGGCGAGCGCGAGCGCGGCCTTGCGCTTGCGCTCGGGAGGCGCGGCGGGCGACTCCAGGATGAACTCGAAGTCGGCGGCGGCCCAGTCGGCGTGATCGCTTTCGAGGTAGACGAGGCCGCGCCCGAGGCGGCTCTCGAAGATGATGGGGTTGTTGCCGCTGCCGGTGGCGAATTCGCCGAAGCCGCTGGCGGCCTCATCGAGGAGGTCCTTGCGCTTCTGGCCGCTGAACGCCTGCGCGCCCCAGTATCGGAGCCAGTTCAGATAGTAGAGCGCCTGCGCCGCCTGTGCCTGGTGGTCGCGCCACTGCGGCGTCTCGAACAGCGCGTCCATGTCGCCGTCGGCGGCGATGACGGCCTTGCTCATGCCGTCGAGCGCTTTCCGGTGCGTGTCGTAGATGCGCTCGAGCGGCCCGGCGATGCTCTCGTACTGCGCGGCCGACGGTGGGGCATTGGATTCGAGCAGCGACAGCGCCTGCTTTCCGAGCTGCTCCACGCTCTGCGCGTCGACAGGAACGGGAAGGAGGTGCAGGACGAGTGCGAGCAGGATCGCGCGCGCGCCGACCCGGCGCCCAAAGCGAGCGGCGCGGCGGGCGGACGGCAATTGGTGCGGTGCGTGCGCGGCGGGCTCCGGTCGCGTGCGCTGCGCGTGTCCGATGCGCGAACGATCCTGCATGGGACAGCTCATTTCAGGCGTCCCAGAAAGGCTGCCATCTCGACCTGCCAGCGCGAGCCGAAGGTCAGGATCATCACCTGGCGCAGCAGCGACTTCTCTTCGCCGAGGGCGACGATCTCGCCGTCGCCGGCCTTGGCGATCTGGCGGTAGGTGCCGGCGACCTCCTTATAGAAGTCGGGCATCGGCGAGGGCTTGTACGGCTCGCCCGGATGGAAGTGCGCCCACAGCTTGCGCGAGTACTCGTCGTGCAGGCGCGCGCTGACGTCGATCGCGCCGACCGCGCCGTTGCTCTTCTTGAACTCCGCAACGAGCGAGAGCAGCTCGGGCATCGACTCCGGATGCGGCGGCGAGCTGCCGATCAGGATGATGAAGCGCCGCGCCGTTTTGCGCCAAGTCAGGTCATCGAGCGCCGACTGGAATGCCTCCTTGACGGCCTCGTGATAGTCGCCGCCGCCGCCCGAATGAAGCTGGCTGACGAACTTCTGTACCTTGTCGGTGTGGAAGCTGAAGTCGACCCATTTGGTCGTGTATTCGTCCTTCTTGTCGCGGTAGGCGACCACGGCCACGCGGCTGGCGGGCACCATGCGTTGCAGCTCGCCGATGAACTGCTGCATCTCGCTCTTCACGTTGTCGAGCACCGACTCCATGCTGTCGGTCGTATCGACGAGGATGGCCAGATCGATGCCGACCTTGCGAAGGCCTCCGAGCACGTCGCCGAAGCCGCCGCCGGGACCCGGCGCGCCGCCGGCAAGACCGGAGCCGCCGATGGACAGCGGCACGTTCTCGAGCGTGCCGGGCGAGCTGCCGATGGTGGGCCCGATGCCGCCGATGCGCGGCATCTCCACCGACCGGACCGATGCGGCAGGCGCCGGCCCTGGGGTGGGCGAGCCGAACGAAGGGCCCGAAACCGAGCCTGCCGACCGCGTCGGCACGTGCTGCGGCCGAAGCTCACCGGCCAGGTCGCGCAAGGAAGGAAGGCCGGTCTCCAACTCCGATTCGGTGGTGTCGGGAGCGGGCTCGCGGATCTCGACGTTGATCCTCTGCACCTGCTGCACGACCGCCACACCGATGGTGCCGAGCACCAGCAGCAGGCCGACGTGAATGGCGGCCGACAGAAGGAACGCCGTGCCGGTGCGGGCGACCGGAAATGCGTCGGCCAGAGGATCCTCGATTGCCGGTTTGCCGGTGCGGCCGGTGCGGGCTTCGCGCTCGCCGTGCGGCGGCGACGCGGGGCCATCCTCCTGCGGCTGGCGCGGATCGGGATGCTGTGGGTCTTGCGGCGAGGCCACGTCGTTACTGGGCCGGTCGTCCCCGTTCGGCCGCGATGGCGACCTGCGTGGCGCCGGCGCGCTGCGCCGCAGCCAGGATGCGCACGGCATCGCCCAGCAGGACCTCGCGGTCGCCCTGCAGCACCACCGGCATGTCGCCGCGCGTGGCGATGAGGTCGCGCAGGGTGCCCTCGAGCGTCTCGAGCGTCACGAGCGTGTCGTTGACGTAGATCTCCGCCATCGGCGTCACCGTGACCGTGATCTCGCGCGGCGCCGCCTGGGTGTTGTCGACTTCGGGCAGCATCACCTTGGCGCCGGTGTCGACCATGGCCACGCTGGTGACCATGAAGATGATGAGCAGCACCAGGAATATGTCGGTCAGGGGCGTGATGTTGATTTCGGCCATGACGTGGCCGCGGCCCTTGCCGGGCAGTTTGCTAAAGGCCATGAGGGCCTCCAGCGGTCGCCCGCTGCAGCCGCATCGCGCCGACGATGCGGGAGGTCGCCACGACCAGCGCCGACTCGATGCGATCGAGGCGTACCTGGAAGTAGTTGTAGAAGATCAGTGCGATGATGGCCACGCCCAGTCCCAGGGCGGTCGCCACGAGCGCCTCGGAGATGCCGCCGGCCACGACGGCAAAGCCGCCGCTGCCCATCACGGCCATGCTGTGGAAGGCCTTGATGATGCCGACGACGGTTCCGAAAAGTCCGATGAAGGGTGCGCTGGAGGCAACGGTGCCCAATATCCATAGAGGACGCTTGAGCTGCTCGACTTCTTCGAAGCGACGCTCTGCGGCAATGTCTTCGACTTCGTCCAGGCTCAGCACTTCGCTCTGACGAACGACTTCGCCCAGCACGCGTCCGGGCGGGCTCTTCTTTTCCTGCTCGACGTGCTCGAGCGCGGCGGCATGGTTGCCGCTGGTCAGGTCGGCATAGACGGTGCGCGTCAGGTTCGCCGTCTTCTTCACCAGACCGCCCATGGCCCAAAGGCGCTCGGCGATGATGGTGACGTTGAGGATGGACATGAGGACCAGCGGGTAGGTGGCGATCCAGCCCTGCTGGAACATCTCCCAAAGGCTGAGGTCGGTCGTGGCGGCGGCGGCTGCGGTTGGATCCACTGTGATCGGCTCCTGGGTGCTTTGGTGAAACCCGGTCCACTATATGCCGGCACGCCCCGGAAAGAAGTGGAAACTACCCGTGTGGGTCGCCGTAAACGACGCGGCGTGAGCAACGGGCTCTCGTGCTGAAGAAGGCTAATGCACATTGAGCCGGTGTCCAGAAATTGCCGGCCTCATCGCGGCATGTTAGAGGCCCTTTCGTCTTGGCCAACCAATTCTTCGCGCGCAAGTCGGTCGAGCAGCTCCATGCGGAGCTGGCCGCTGCCGATCGGCTGCACCGTGTCCTGGGGCCCTTCGCGCTGACGTCTCTCGGCGTCGGCGCCATCATCGGCGCCGGCATCTTCGTTCTGGTGGGGCTCGGTGCACGCGATTTTGCCGGGCCGTCGCTGATGCTCTCGTTCGTGCTCGCGGGCATCGGCTGCGCGCTGGCGGGCCTGTGCTACGCCGAGTTCGCCGCCATGATCCCGGTGGCCGGTAGCGCCTACACGTATGCCTACGCCACGTTGGGCGAGTTGTTCGCGTGGATCATCGGCTGGGATCTGATCCTCGAGTACGCGGTGGCGTCGTGCGCCGTTGCGCATGGGTGGTCGAAGTATTTCCAGGCGTTCCTGGCGCTCTACGGGTTTCATCTGCCGCCATCGCTGACGATGGACCCCTTCACCGCGCTCAGTCTGCATCCGGATATCGTGGCCGGGGCGGTCCATGTGCTCGGGGTTCCCATCATCTTCGACATCTCGGCGCTGGTGATCGTCGTGCTGCTGACGGCCGTGCTGGTTCTCGGCATCCGCGAGAGCGCCGGCCTGAACACGCTGATCGTTCTGCTGAAGCTGGGGATCATCCTCTTCGTGATCATCGCCGGGCTTCCGCACGTGAACCCGGAGAACTGGCAGCCGTACTTCCCGAACGGACTCACGGGGACCCTGCGGGGGGCGGCCTACATCTTCTTCGCGTACATCGGCTTCGATTCCATCAGCACGCATGCCGAGGAGGCGCGCAATCCCGAGCGTGATGTGCCGATCGCGCTGCTGGGATCGCTTGGACTGTGCACGCTGCTCTACATCGCCGTGGCCGCGGTGTTGACGGGAATGGTGCCGACGCCGCAGATCAACATCGACGCGCCGCTGGCGGACGCCTTCTCGCAGAACGGGCTGCCGATCGCCACGACGATCATCGCCCTCGGCGCGGTGGTCGGAATCACCAGCGTGCTGCTGGTGATGATGCTGAGCCAGGCGCGCGTGCTGCTGGCGATGGCCCGAGATGGGCTGCTGCCGAGGTGGTTCTTCGGGGCGATCCACCCGCGCTTCAAGACGCCGCACTACTCGACGATGCTGACCGGCGGCCTGGTGGCGATGGTTGCCGCCCTGCTGCCGCTGGAAGTGCTGGCGGAGATGGTCAACATCGGCACGCTCTTCGCTTTCGTGATCGTGTGCGCCGCGGTTCTGGTGATGCGGCGGACGCGACCCGAGGTACGCCGTCCTTTCCGAACCCCGTTCGTTCCGCTCGTGCCCATCCTGGGCATCGCCTGCAACGGGCTGCTGATGATCTCGCTCGGCTGGCACAACTGGTTGCGACTCATCGTCTGGCTCGCCATCGGCATGCTCATCTACTGGTTCTACGGCCGCCACCACAGCCGGCTGCACACCGGCGACGTCCAGGACGTGCACTCGGCGACGCGGTGATCGCGCAGTCGGCCACGCGGAGATCGCGCAGTCGGTGACGCGGTGATTGCGCAGTCCGTGACGCGGTGATCGCGCAGTCGGTGACGCGGTGGTCGCGGGCACACCTCATTTCTGTAGATACACATCGCCGCGCAGCCGCATCAGCGGCGGCTTTCCGGGCCGGCAGCCGAGTTCCCACAGCAGGTTGTCGGGCGCGCAGCCGGTCAGGCGGATGCGGCCGCGGTGGATGAAGTCGCGGTGGTGCTCTTCGCACACCGCCGTCAGGTTCCAGAGAGCGTCGG